>Ga0209909_100023_pt1 | contig 392941 bp, 376 predicted proteins | sample FECB22metaG_FD_188302 | JGI IMG/M metagenome (GOLD analysis project Ga0209909, IMG submission 188302) | Cyanobacterial communities from the Joint Genome Institute, California, USA - FECB-22 (SPAdes) (version 3) | ecosystem: Environmental > Aquatic > Thermal springs > Hot (42-90C) > Microbial...
GGGGGGCCTGGGCCGCGCTGGGGACGGCGGGGCTTCGTGGCCTGCCGCTGGTGCCGGCGGTCGATGTGCTGCGGGTCTGGGTCGACCATGACCGCGCGGGCCTCGAGGCGGCGCGCGCGCTGGCGCGGCGGTGGCAGGCGGCCGGGCGGTGGGTGGAGCTGCTGACGCCAGCCGAGGCAGGCGCCGACGCGGCCGACATCATCGCGACGGGAGCGGGCCGTGGCTAGCGCGGCGCCGGCGGGCTTCACGCGCGAGATTTTCGAACCGGCGGGGGCGGTCGCCAGCGCGAGCGAACGGCCTGGGGCAGGAGCGTCTCTCCTGGACGCTGTGCTTGCCGCCCTGCGGGGCTTCGTGGCCTACCCGAGCGACGCGGCGGCTGTCGCCCATGCGCTCTGGGTCGCGCACTGCCACCTGGTGGAGGCCTTCGAGACGACGCCCCGGCTGGCGTTCCTGTCGGCCGAGCCCGGCAGCGGCAAGAGCCGCGCGCTCGAGGTGACGGCAGCGCTGGTGCCCCGGCCCCTTGAGTCGATGAACGCGACGCCGGCCTACCTGTTCCGGTCGATCTCGGGCGACGGGGGCCTGCCGACGGTCCTGCTCGACGAGGCGGACACAGTCTTCGGCCCGAAAGCGCCGGGCAATGAGGATCTGCGGGCCTTCCTGAACGCCGGCCACCGCAAGGGGGCGATGGCGGGCCGATGCGTCGTTGTGGGCAAGCGCGTCGAGACGGAAGAGCTGCCGGCCTTCTGCCCGGTCGCGGTGGCCGGGCTGGGGTGTCTGCCCGCCACGGTCATGACCCGCGCCGTCGCGATCCGCATGCGCAAGCGGCGGCCCGACGAGGCGGTGACGCCCTACAGGCGGCGGGACGCGGCGGCTGAGACCGGGCGGCTTCGCGAGGCGCTGGCGGCCTGGGCGGGCGACCATATGGACGAGGCGGCGAGGGCGCGGCCCGATCTGCCCGACGGCATCGCGGACCGCGCGGCCGACGTGTGGGAGCCGCTCATCATCGTGGCCGACCTGGCGGGCGGGGACTGGCCCCGCCGGGCGCGCGCGGCGGCCGTCGAGTTCGTGCGGGCGGCGGTGGAAACGCCGGCGAGCCTCGGGGTCCGGCTGCTGGCCGACATCCGCTTCGTGTTCCAGCAGCGCGGATGCACGGACATCGCAACCGCCGACCTGCTCGCCGACCTTCTCGGCCTCGACGAGGCCCCCTGGCCGGACCTGCGCGGCAAGCCCCTGAACCCGGCGAGGCTGGCCCGCATGCTCGAACCCTATGGTGTCCGCTCGGGTCAGATGTGGATTGGCGGCCGAAACGTTCGCGGCTTCCGCGAGGCGGACTTTCAGGACCCGTGGGGCCGCTATCTCCCCGCCCCGGAGGCCGGGCAGTGAGGGCCCCTGCCTTCTTCCGGGCCGCTAGACCCGCTAGGCCTGCTAGTGCATTGAAACCTCGCAGGAATATCCGGGGTCAGTGCCGCTATGGACCCGCTAGACCCGCTAGGATTGCGTCGCCAGTGCGCGCATTCCTAGCGGGTCTAGCGGCTTCCCAGCGGCCTGAAGGTGCCGGAATCACAAACGAAATCAGCGCCCTAGCGACTCTAGCGGGTCTAGCGGGCAAAATGGTCCCAGGGGCGTGCCTCTCCCCTCTCGCGAAAGGAAAGCTGACATGCTGACAGCTCATGCGGCCGGCGAGCTGATCGCCGCGCCGGAACGGCGGACCTCGGAGCGCGGCACCGACTGGCTGCGCCTCAAGCTGCGATGCGCGGCCGGCGGCGGCCATGCCTTCGTGTCGGTCGCGGTTTTCGACCCCGCGCTGATCGAGCGGCTGGCGGACCTGCTGCCGGGCGACAGCGTGTCGGTCGCGGGGCCGATGGAGCTTCGCGCCTGGCTCGACCGGGAGGGCCAGCCGGCGGCCGGGGCGTCGATGGTCGCCAACGCCTGCCTGTCGGTTCGCGACGGCACTCGCAAGCGCGAGGCCCGCGCCGTGCGGCAGGAGGCGGCGACATGGGCCGCCTGAGCCGGGCCGAGGCCGCGCGCCTGTTCGCGGGCCAGCAGGCGCGCCCCCTGTCCCGGGGGCGGCCACCCGGGCGGCGCGACGATCCCGACGCGGCCCGACCCGGGCGCTCGATCGAGCCGGCCGAGGCCGCCGGGCTTCGGGCGGGCCTGCTGAAGCTGGCCGATGAGCTGGCGGCGCGGGGCGTGCATCGGGCGCACATCGCCGAGATCGTGGCGGGCCTGTGCTGCGAGATGTCGGCGATCGGCACCAGTCGGGGCGTTGACGAGTGGCTCGCCGCCGAGCGCGAGCGGCGCACCGGCTGGCCCGAACATCTGACCGAGGCCGCCATGGCCGCACGTGGGAAAGGAGACTGATGGTGGAGCCAACCGATTTCGACCAGGCGCGCGCCGACCTTCTGCTCGGCATGCTGCGTCGCCACGCGGATCGGCTGATTGCCGGCGGGACGTGCAGCCGGGAGGAAGTGGCAACCGCGCTCCTGCTCGTTTTCGTCGAGACCGCCTGGCCGCTGGAGCATGGCCGGCCCCTCGCTTCCGCGCTGGCCCGCGTGGCTGAGGGCCTCGGCCTCGGCATTGTCGCCATGGAGGCCCGGCCGGCTGACGGGCGCTTGCAATGACGGCAGGATTCGGCTATGAATCCAATCGCCTAACGCGTCATGCGCGCCCGGCCCGGCTCGACCGTCTCATGGATGGAAGGGCGGGACAATCCGACAACCGGCACCCCTGGCGGGGGCTTTTCGGGCGCATGGCATGAACGAGGCATTTTCATTTCCGTTTGAAGTCAAGGGGTTGGGCGAATCGGGCGCTGTCGAGGGCGTCGCGGCCGCCTATGGCAACACCGACCGCAATGGCGACGTGTTCGCCCCTGGCGTTTTCGCGGCCTCGGTCGAGCGTCTCAAGCGGGCCGGCCAGACGCTTCCGATGCTCCTTCATCACGACCCGCGCCGGGTGATCGGCGCATGGCACGACCTTGCCGAGGTGCCCGGGGGGCTGCTGGTCAAGGGACAGGTCGCCCGCCAGACGCGCGACGGGGCCGAGGCCTATGAGCTGCTCAAGCTGCGCGCCCTGACCGGCCTGAGCGTCGGCTTCCGCGACATCCGGCGCGAACAGAAGGCCGGGCGGCGCGACATTGTTTCCGCCGAGCTTCTCGAGGCCTCGCTGGTGGCGATTCCCGCCAACCCGCTGGCCCAGGTGACGGCGGTGAAGCGTGCAAGCCCGCCCTCCCATGCCGAGCTTGCCGAGCTCCTGAGGGCCCAGGGCTTTGGCGGACGGGCCGCGAAGCGCGCGGCCGCAGCAGCGATCGAGGCGGCCAAGGGCTGCGCTTCCGACGACGACGACCTGGCCGAACTGGCGGCCTCAATCGAACAGGGCCGCGCCGTGCTGGCCCCTCTCATCAAGGAGTTTCGACTGTGACGCATGAACAAAACCTTGTCGAACTGGTGCGCCCGCTGACCGAGGACGTGACCAAGTCCATCCGCCAGCTGAATGACCGGCTGGACCGGATCGAGCGCCGGGCCGAGGCGGTCAAGATGGCCAATGCCCGGCCGGTGGCGCGTCTGGGGGGCGATCCCACGGGGGGCGAGCACAGCCGCTACGCGCGGCCGGCGAGCGGGCAAAAGGGGCTGGTCATCGCCCCCGAGGATCGGGCCGCGCTTTCTGACTACATCACCAAGGGGGTCATTTCGGGCGCGGTGGATAGCGAGGGCGGCTTCCTGGTTCCCTTCGCGGTATCGGAAGAAATCGAGCGCCTGATCGAGCGGCAAAGCCCGGTGCGCCGGGTGGCGCGTGTGGTCGAGATGCCCGAGCGCGACATCCGCTTTCCGGTCGCGAACAGCGGCATGGCCTCGGGCTGGGTGAGCGAGAAAGGCGCCCGCGACCCGACCGATGCGCCGGACTTCTTCTCCGTGGTTCCGCCCGGCGGCGAACTCTATGCCCGACCGGAAATGACCCTGGCCTCTGCCGAGGATGCGGCGCCGGCGCTCGACAACTTCATCGAAACGGCGGTGATCGACGAAATGGCCCGCCGCGAGGGCGAAGCCTTCGTCCTGGGCGACGGGGTGGACAAGCCGCGCGGCTTCCTCGCTGGGCCGGCGCCGGTCGCCACGGGCGACGATAGCCGGGCTGTCGGGACGCTCCAGTATATCCCGACGGGGGCGGCCTCGACGCTGGGCAGCGACCTCATCGGCAAGCTGGTCGCCATGGTGATGGCAATGAAGCCCGGTTATCGGCAGGCCCCGGGTTGCGCCTGGCTGATGTCCACGGCGGTGCTGGCCGACATTGCGAACCTGAAGGACTCGCAGGGGCGGCCGCTCTACCTCCCCAGCCTTCGTGAGGGCGTGCCGGGGCAGCTTCTGGGCTATGACGTGATCGAGGCCGAGCACATGCCGGGCGTCGGCGCGGGCAACTTTCCGATCGCCTTCGGGAACTGGCAGCGCGGCTACATCATCGGAGACCGGACCCCGCTGTCGGTTCTGCGCGATCCCTACACGCGGCCCGGCTGGCTGCGCATCTACTTCCGCAAGCGGGTGCATGGGGCGGTGCTGAACTCGGAGTGCATCAAGTTGCTGAAAGTTGCGGCGAGCTAACCCGGCGCCCGCCACGGCCGGTGGCGGCCGGGGGGCGCCCCTTTCCGCCCAATAACGTCACCGGCCACCCCGTCCCGGGGGGAGGGGGGGTCAAAAGTCTGGGCGCGCTTGCCCGGAAACCGCCGCCCCTCCGTTTTTTCAACGCTAACGCAGGATTTTCGGTATCGGGATACCTCATCGCGCGCGCGCAACGCGCGTGAGGCGGTCAGGGAAGCCCGCCTGGGGCGTTTCGGCGCCAGCGGCAGGTGGGGGGGGGTCGCGAACAGCCTTGTATCGCGCCAGCGGGCGGATTTCCGGCCCCGGCGGCGATGTGGGAGCGGGCCGCGCCTCTGGCGGGGTGATCGAGGCAGCTGCGCACGGGCGAGCCGGACGATCTGCTGAACTGAGGGCTGATCGGGCCAAGGCGGCCGGTTTTCGGCTGTCCTACCATTTGCAAATGTTGCCCACAGCGTTGCCCAAGGCGATGTTGCCCACGGTTTTCAGGGGCGCCATTTCAGCTAAGTTATTGAAAATCTGGTGCCGCTTGTCAGACTCGAACTGACGACCCCATCATTACGAATGATGTGCTCTACCGGCTGAGCTAAAGCGGCCTGGAACCAGCAGGCGCGGGCCTCTAGCAGCAAGGGGGGTTCCCATCAAGGGAGGCAGGCGGCATGGGGCCTTGCATGGCCCATCCGCCATCCGATCCCGCCGCGCCGGTGCCTCGCCACCTGGGGCAGGTCTCGGCCCTGCCGGCCTCGCCGGAGGAGGCCGTCCTCGACTATCCGGCGAACCCGCATCCGGGCCTTCGCTACCTCGTGCGCTTCACCGCGCCGGAGTTCACCTCGCTCTGCCCGGTCACGGGCCAGCCCGATTTCGCGCATCTCGTCATCGACTATGTGCCCGATGCCACCATCGTCGAATCGAAGTCGCTGAAGCTGTTCCTCGGCTCCTTCCGCAACCATGCCGCCTTTCACGAGGCCTGCACCGTCGGCATCGGCCGCCGCCTGGTTGCGGAAATGCGCCCCCACTGGCTTCGCATCGGCGGCTACTGGTATCCGCGCGGGGGGATCCCGATCGATGTCTTCTGGCAGTCCGGCCCGCCGCCAGACGGGCTGTGGCTGCCCGAGCAGGGCGTGCAACCCTATCGGGGGAGGGGCTGAATGGCAGGGCCGCTGACGGGCGTTCGCATCATCGAGATGGCCGGGATCGGCCCCGGCCCCTTCGCCGGGATGATGCTGGCCGATCACGGCGCCGAGGTGATCCGGGTCGAACGGCCCGGGCCGCAGCCGCCCGAGCCGGTGCTGGGGCGCAACCGGCGCTCGATCGTCGTCAACCTGAAGTCGCCGGAAGGCGTCGCGGTCGTGCGCGATCTCGCCCGCTCGGCCGACGGCCTGTTCGAGGGGCTCAGGCCCGGAGTGATGGAGCGCCTCGGCCTCGGACCCGAGGTGCTGCTCGCCGACAATCCGCGCCTCGTCTATGGCCGGATGACGGGATGGGGGCAGACCGGCCCCTATGCCGAGGCCGCCGGGCACGACATCAACTATATCGCGCTCGCCGGCGCGCTTCATGCCTATGGCCGCGCCGGGGAGAAGCCGACGCCGCCCATCAACATGGTGGGTGATTTCGGCGGCGGCGGCATGATGCTCGCCTTCGGCATGGTCTCTGCCATCCTCTCGGCGCGCGCGACCGGCCAGGGCCAGGTGATCGACTGCGCCATGACCGAGGGCGCGGCCGTGCTGATGGGCATGATCTGGGGCTTCCGGGGCCTTGGCGTCTGGCGGGACGAGCGCGGGGTGAACCTGCTCGACACCGGCGCGCATTTCTACGACAGTTATGAATGCGCCGACGGCCGCTACATCGCCATCGGCTCGATCGAGCCGCAATTCTACGCCGAGCTTCGCCGCCTGACCGGCCTCGATTCCGATCCCGCCTTCGACGCGCAGATGGATCAGGCGCAGTGGCCGGTGCTGAAGGAACGGCTTGCGGCCCTGTTCCGCACCCAGCCGCGCGACCACTGGTGCCGGCTGATGGAAATGACGGACGTATGCTTCGCGCCCGTCCTGTCGATGGCGGAAGCGCCGGCGCATCCCCACAATCGGGCGCGCGGCACCTTTGCCGAGGTGGGCGGCATGGTCCAGCCGATGCCCGCGCCGCGCTATTCGGCGACCGCAACCGACACGCCCAAGCCTGCGCCGGCGCCCGGCGCCGATACCGGGGCCGTGCTTGCCGGCTTGGGCTATGATTCCGCCCGGATCGGATCGTTGCGGGCGGCCGGCGCCATCGGCTGAGGATGGCGCGCGCCCCTTATGCCAGCGATCCGGCCCGAAGCCGCGGCCGCCGCCATCCCGAGCCCGAAAGCCCATTTCGCACACCCTTTGCGCGGGATCGGGACCGGCTGATCCATTCCACCGCCTTCCGCCGCCTGCGCTACAAGACGCAGGTGTTCGTGGCGCCCGATGGCGATCATTTCCGCGTGCGGCTCACCCACAGCCTCGAGGTTGCGCAGATCGCCCGCACGCTTGCCCGGGCGCTCGATCTCGACGAGGATCTGGTCGAGGTGATCGCGCTCGGTCACGACCTCGGCCATCCGCCCTTCGGCCACTCGGGGGAAGAAGCGCTGCAGCGGGCGATGGCCCCCTTCGGCGGCTTCGATCACAATGGCCATGCAGTGCGCATCCTGACCCTGCTGGAAAACCGGACGCCCGATCATGACGGCCTCAACCCGAGCTGGGAGGTGCTGGAGGGGATCGCCAAGCACAATGGCCCGGTGGTCTCGCCCGGCTGGGCCCTGGCCACCGCCAATGCTGACTTTCCACTCGATCTTGAAAGCCACGCCGGCCTCGAGCCGCAGCTGGCAGCCCTGGCTGACGACATCGCCTACAATGCCCACGACCTTGATGACGGTCTGCGCGCCGACCTCATCGATCTGGATGCGGCCTGTGCCGCCGTGCCGATGGTCGCGCAACTGTGGCGAGATGTGCTTCGCCGCTGGCCGGCCGAACGCCGCCGCTCCCGGCTGCGGCCGCAGCTGGTTCGCGACCTGATCGGCGTGATGGTGGACGACCTGCTTGCCGAAACCCGCCGACGGCTGGCGGCGCATCAGCCGCACAGCGTGGACGACATTCGCGCCGCCGGTGCGCCGATGGCGGCCTTCTCGGCCGCCATCGAGGCCGAGCTTGCACCGCTTCGCACCTTTCTGCGAGAGGCGATGTACACGCACCCGTCCGTCCAGCAGATCCGCGGGCCCGCCGAGCAGGTGGTGGAAGACTTGTTCCAGATACTGTCAGCCGATCCGTCCCGGCTGCCGGCACGATGGGCAGAGAGCTGCTCGGCCAGCCCCGATGCCCCCTGGCCAGCCCGGATCACGGGCGACTTCATCGCCGGCATGACCGATCGATACGCCATACGCAAGCATCAGGAGCTGACCGGCCGCGCCTTGCTGCCGGCCGAAACCTGGCGCATCTAGACGGCGTCTCCGGCCGTCCCGTCCGGCTGCCGCCGGCGGCGCGGCGGCGCGGGCGACAGGCGCCAGCGGCCGTCGGGCAGCGGGCGGGCGGCAAGGCCACCCAGGGTCGCTGGCCGACCGGCCGTGAGCGAACGCTGCAGCCGGGCGAGCGCCGGGCCATCGGGCGCGACGCCCCGAAGCTCGGCGACGGCCTGCAACAGCAGCCGCCGTGCGAGTTCAGCCGGAAGCGCCTCGGTGTCGAGGAGGAGGGCGTCGCCCGCGCGGGCAACGCGCCCGGCCCAGGCGCGCGCAGCCGCCCAGTCGAGCGCCTCCTCGGCGTCCGCAAGATGCGCGGCGCTGGCCGCCAGCCGCGCCGGATCGAGACTGGCCTCCCGGGCCAGCAGGGCCCGGGCGCGGGTGCGGTCGTGCCGGGGGTCACGGTTGCTGGGGTCATCGGCCGCGGTCCAGCCGGCCGCGGCCACGATCGCGGCGAGCTCGGCGCGGGCCCTATCCAGCAGCGGCCGCAGCACGGTCACGCCCGCCAGCTCTGTCCGTGCGCGCACGCCGGCCAGGCCGGAAAGCCCGCTGCCGCGCATCAGCCGCATCAGAACGGTCTCGGCCAGGTCGTCGCGGTGGTGAGCGGTCAGCAGCAGCGGCACGCGGTTGGCCCGGCACCAGTCGCCGAGCGCGGCATAGCGGGCCGCGCGCGCCCCGGCCTGCACATTGGCGGGGCCGGGAGCTACGGCGAGGCGAAGCGTCACCCAGGTCACGCCCACGCTTCGGGCAGCCTCGGCGGCTGCCGCCAGCTCGGCCGCCGCCCCGGCGCGCAGGCCATGATCGACCCCCAGGGCCGTTGCCCGGCCGGGAAAGGCGTGCGCGGCCAGCCACAGGAGCGCCAGCGAGTCCCCGCCGCCCGACACGGCCAGCGCCAGCCGCGTATCCATTGTGAAGGCCGCACCGGCGAGCGCTGTGACGCGGGCCGCCAGCGCCTGCGGGGTCAGCCCTTCAGGCGCGGCAGCCGGCCCGGGCACGGGTCTGCGCCGCGTCGGTCGCAAAGGCGCCGGTCAGCCGATCGGCATAGGTGGTGCGAAGCTCGTCCAGCGCCTGGCAGGCCGCTTGCGGCTGCTTCAGCTCGATCAGCGCCTTGCCCAGCCACAGCAGGCTGTTGTGCGCCCGCTCACCCCGCGGGAACTGCTTGTAGCCGGCCAGAAACGCCTTGGCAGCGTCGGCCGTCTGCCCCTGCGCCATCAGCGCCCGGCCCGCCCAGAACTGGGCGTTGGAGGCGCGCGGATGCTTGGGATGGGCAGCGACGAAGTCGGTGAGCGCCTTGTGGGCGGCCGCATAGTCCCGCGCCTCGTAGAGCCGGTAGGCGGCGAGATAGCGTGCCTCGATCGCGTCCGCCCCGGTCGGCGCGGCGGCAGCCGTGCCGGGCGCCGGCAGGGGCGCCTGCTGGGGCGGGGGGGCAGGGGGCGGGCTTGCGGCCATGCCCGGCGGCGGGGCGAGCGCGCCCGGCGCCGGCGCGGCGGCGCTTTCTGCCGGCCTCGGCTCCAGTCCTGACAGGCGCGCTTCGGTGTCGCGGCGAAGCCGCTCCATCGCGGCTTCGATCTGGCGAAGCTGGAACTGCATCTGCTCGACCTGGCCCGTCAGCTGGCGCTGCTGCGTTTCCAGCGCGGTCACCCGCTGCGTCAGCTCGACCAGCGGCGAGGTCGAAGTCGTTCCCGGCGCCGGGATCTCGGGCCGGGCCTCGGGCACGATCTCCGGCGCGAAGAAGCGCTTGTCGCCGCCCGGGAACACCTGCCGCTGCACGGCGCGCATCTGGCTTTCGAGCGTGCTGACCCGCCGGTCGAGCGCGCGCGGGTCGGCCGGCGCCTGGCCGGCGGCGGGCAGCGCGACCAGCAGCAGGGCGGTAAGCGTGAGGAGGGCGGCGAAGCGGGTCATGGACAGGTTCCGGCTGGTTGCGGGAAGGCTTGCCCTACCAAGCCGGCCCGTGCCTTGCACCAGCCTGAATCGCGCGAGCCCAGAGCTTCAGGGCTCGACTGGCCGCGTCGGCGCGAGGCCGCCCGCGGCCGGGCGCGCCTCGGCCCGCGCCAGCAGGTCGGCAGGGGTCAGCGACAGGTTGCGCACCTGCTCGGCCGGGCCGCCAAGCGGCGGCTGAAGCCGGTCGCCCACGCGCACCTCCAGCGCGCCGGCGCGGCCGGTCCTCAGCGTCCAGGCGCGCCCAGCCGGCAGCGTCATTGACTGGCCGGGCGTCATCGTGCCCATGAAGAAATTCTCCTCTCCGTCGGAGATGCGAAGCCACACCTCCTCGCGCGCGGTCAGCTGAACGGCCGCGTCGGCCCCCACCGGCCCGGCCGTCTCGGCGGCCTCGGGCGCATCGGGCAGGTCGGCAAGTTCGCCGTCAGGCGCCTCGCTCGCGGCAGGTGCGTCGGTCAGCGTCGGGGGCGGCGGGGTCAGCCAGCCGGCGCCCCAGGCCCAGAAGCCGGCCAGCAGCAGCAGCAGCAGCGCGGTGGTGCCCGCCACGAGCCCGCGCGAAGGCAGCCGCCGGGCTTCCAGCGGCTGCAGGTCGACAAGTGTGGGAACCGGATCGCCCTTGGCCGATTCCAGCCGATAGCGCTCGGCGGCATGCGCGGGGTCCACGCCGACGGTCCGCGCGAAGGCCTTCACGAACCCCAGCGTGTAGGTCAGCGCCGGAAGCCGTTCGTGACGGTCGCCCTCGATGTCGGAGAGGATTCCGGGCCGTACCTTCGTCCGTTCGGCGACATCCGCCAGCCTCAGGCCCATTGCCTCGCGCGCGGCGCGAAGCTCGGCGCCGATGCTGGCCGGCTGCAGCTTGTCGGCTGCCGCCGGCTCGTCCGCGTCGCGCCCGCTCGTCGCCGGCGCCGCCTCGCGCGCATTATCGCTCGCCACGCTTCGCGACCATCCTTGTCAGCCGCCGTACCCCCCGGGTTGTCGGCCCTTGCCCCGGGCCGGCCTGCCGTCAGCCGCTTGTTAACCCTGTGCCGACCGCTAGGCCGAGGCCGGCCGCGAAGTCAACGGAAACCGCTGCCTGCCCGCCCTCTGCCGACACCCGGCTTCCGCCCCCACCCAGCTTGCCCGTCGCGCAGCGCCTGCGCTAAGGCATGGCCTCGCTCCTCGCCCGGAAAGCTCTGATGCCCGCTCCCGCCCCATGCCTGCGCAACGTGGCGATCATCGCCCATGTCGACCATGGCAAGACGACGCTCGTCGATCAGCTGTTCCGCCAGTCGGGCACCTTCCGCGACAACCAGCGGGTCGCCGAACGCGCGATGGATTCCAACGACCTCGAGCGCGAGCGCGGCATCACCATTCTTGCCAAATGCACCTCGGTCGAGTGGCAGGGCACGCGCATCAACATCGTCGACACGCCCGGACACGCCGATTTCGGCGGCGAGGTGGAGCGGATCCTCTCCATGGTCGATGGAGTCATCCTGCTGGTGGACGCCGCGGAAGGGCCGATGCCGCAGACCAAGTTCGTGACGGCGAAGGCCTTGGCGCTGGGCCTGCGGCCGATCGTCGTCGTCAACAAGATCGACCGGCCTGACGCCCGCGCGCAGGCCGTGCTTGACGAGGTGTTCGACCTGTTCGTGGCGCTGGGCGCCTCGGACGAGCAGCTCGATTTCCCGCTGCTCTTCGCCTCGGGCCGCAACGGCTATGCCGGCGCGGACGCCGCCGTTCGCGACGGCACGCTGGCGCCGCTGTTCGAGACCATCCTCGCGCATGTGCCGCCGCCGGCGGCCGACCTGGACGCGCCCTTCAGCCTGCTGGTCTCGCTGCTCGACCGCGATCCCTTCGTCGGCCGGATCCTGACCGGGCGGGTGGCCACCGGCCGGCTTTCTCTCAACATGCCGATTCACGCGCTCGATGCAACGGGCCGCGTCGTCGAGACGGGCCGCGCCACCAAGATCCTCGCCTTTCGCGGCCTCGAGCGCGTGGCCGTCGACCAGGCCGAAGCCGGCGACATCGTCTCGATCGCGGGCCTCACGACGGCGACGGTGGCCCACACCATCGCCGATCCGGCCGTCAGCACGCCCATTCCGGCGCAACCGATCGACCCGCCGACGCTCTCGATGCGCTTCTCGGTGAACGACAGCCCCTTCGCCGGCCGGGAGGGCAGCAAGGTCACCAGCCGGATGATCCGCGAGCGCCTCCTGCGCGAGGCCGAGGGCAATGTCGCGATCACGGTGACCGAAAGCGAGGACAGGGACAGTTTCGATGTCGCCGGCCGGGGCGAGCTGCAGCTGGGGGTGCTGATCGAGACGATGCGCCGCGAGGGGTTCGAGCTGTCGATCGGCCGCCCGCGGGTGATCTTCGGCACCGACGAGGCGGGCAACCGGACCGAGCCCTATGAGACGGTGGTGATCGACGTCGACGAGGACTGGTCAGGCACGGTCGTCGAGAAGATGGCGATGCGCAAGGCCGAAATGACCGACATGCGCCCCTCGGGCGGCGGCAAGGTTCGCCTCACCTTCACCGCACCCTCGCGCGGGCTCATCGGCTATCATGGCGAGTTCCTGTCCGACACGCGCGGCACGGGCATCATGAACCGGCTGTTCGACCGCTACGGTCCCTGGAAGGGCCCCATCGCCGGCCGCCCGAACGGCGTTCTCATCTCGACCGAGACGGGCGAGGCGGTGGGCTATGCCCTCGGCTCTCTCGAGGAGCGGGGCGAGCTGATGGTGGTGCCCGGCGAGCCCGTCTATGCCGGCATGGTCATCGGCGAGAATGCCAAGGCCGAGGATCTCGAGGTCAATCCGCTGAAGTCGAAGCAGCTCACCAACTTCCGCGCCAGCGGCAAGGATGATGCGCTGCGGCTGTCGCCGCCGAAGCGGCTGACGCTGGAGCAGGCGATCGCCTATATCGACGAGGATGAGCTGGTCGAGGTGACCCCGCGCTCGATCCGCATCCGCAAGCGCTGGCTCGACCCGCACGAGCGCAAGCGCCAGGCGCGCGCGCTCAAGGCCGGCTGAGCGCTTGCGCTGCCGCCCTCGAGCCGGCAGTCTGGCAGCCGTCCCGTCCCGCCGCGCCGAGGAGAGTCCATGCCCGTTCGTGTCCCGATGATGGCCGCCATCCTGGCAGGCCTTGCCGCCATGCCCGCCCCGGCCCAGGCACCCGCCGACATCATCAAGCAGCGCCAGGGCAATTTCAAGGAATTCGGCCGGGCGATGAAGGCCATCTCCGACGAGATGCGTGGCCGCGCGCCGGATGCCGCCGTCGTCGGTCGGCAGGCCCGGATTCTCGCCGGCTTTGGCCCGCAGATCCCCGGCTGGTTTCCGCGCGGCACCGGCCCGGAAGCCGGTGTCACCACCGAGGCGCTGCCGGCGATCTGGACACGCTCGGCCGATTTCACGGCGCGCGCCAATGATCTGACCATGGCTGCCCGCGCGCTCGAGGCGGCCGCCGCCAGCGGCGATGCGGCGCGGATGCGAAGCGCGACCTCGGCGCTCGGCGGTGCCTGCAAGGCCTGCCACGACGATTTCCGCCTGAAGAAATAGGTCATGGCCGACCGGGGGTTCCCCCTGTGGGACGGGCCGGTGCGCCTGTGCCATCTCGGCTTCATCGCGCTGGTGCCGCTGCAGTGGTGGACGTGGAAGAACGGCCATATGGACTGGCACGTCCGCTTGGGCCTCCTGCTGCTGGGGCTGGTTCTGTTCCGGATCCTGTGGGGCTTCCTCGGCTCGGAGACCGCGCGCTTCCGCCAGTTCGTGGCGGGGCCGGGCAAGCTCCGCGCCTATCTGGCCGATGGCCGCTGGCCGGGCATCGGCCACAATCCGCTGGGCGGCCTTAGCGTGGTCGCCATTCTTCTCACGCTGCTGGCCCAGGCGTCGCTCGGCCTGTTCGCGACCGACACCGACGGGCTTGTCTATGGCCCGCTCTCCCACCTCGTCAGCTACGAGGCGGCCGAGGCCGCGGGGGAATGGCACGAGCGCGTGTTCAACGCCCTGCTCGCCCTCATCGCGCTGCACCTGTCGGCGATTGCCGTCCACACCATGCTCTTGGGCCACAATCTGATCGGCCCGATGGTGACCGGCCGCAAGCAGCCCGACGACGAGACGCCCGCCGACCTCAGCCCGCCGGTGATGGCGCCGCCGGCGCGGGCCTTCGCGCTGGCACTGCCTGTCGGCCTACTCGTCTGGTGGTTCGGCGCCGGCCTGCCCCTTCCCGGCGGCTGAGGAGCGCCATGTCCTTCCCGCCCAGCCCGCACATGGCACGCGCGCTCGAGCTGGCGCGCGCCGCGGCAGACGCCGGTGAAGTGCCGGTGGGCGCCGTCCTCACCACTGACAGGGGCGTGGTGCTGGCCGAAGCGCACAATCTGACGCGAAGTCTTCCCGATCCGACGGCCCATGCCGAGATGCTGGTGCTGCGCGCCGGGGCGGCTGAGCTTGGCAATGAACGTCTCGTCGGCTGCACGCTGTGGGTTACCCTGGAGCCCTGCCCGATGTGCGCGGCCGCCATTGCCGAGGCGCGGATCGCCCGCCTCGTCTATGGTGCCGCCGATCCCGGGGGCGGGGGGGTGGCGCACGGGCCGCGCATCTTTGCCCATAGCCGCCACCGGCCCGAGGTCGTGGCCGGCATCGCCGAGGCCGAGGCCGCAGCCCTGCTGAAGGCCTTCTTCGCCGACCGGCGCTGAGACCCGCCTCAGGCCGTCAGCTCGGCTTCCAGGAAGCGCTCGACCGCCCCCGTCGGCACGCTTTTTGCCACGAAGGCATCGCCGATCGCGCGCGCCAGGATGAACACCAGCCCGTCGGCGGTCGCCTTCTTGTCGTGGCGCATGTGGGCCAGCAGGCGCGGTGCCGCATCGGCGGCGATTCCCGCCTCGCGCGGCCAGGCCTTGAGGCCGATGGCCAGCAGGTGCCGGGTCAGCCGCTCGGCGTCGGCGGCGGGTGCGATTCCGCGTGCGGCCGAGAAGCGCAGCGCCTGCGCCATGCCGATGCCGACTGCCTCGCCATGCAGCAGCCGGTCGCTGAATCCGGTCTCGGCCTCCAGCGCATGGCCGAAGGTATGGCCGAAGTTCAGAAGCGCGCGGATGTCGTCCGTCTCGCGTTCGTCGGCGGCGACGATCGCCGCCTTCGCCCGGCAGGATTGGGCGATGGCATGCGCCAGCACCCCCGGCTCGCCGGCCAGCAGACGGCCGGCGTTCGCTTCGCACCAGTCGAAGAAGGCGGCGTCCTGGATCAGGCCATATTTCAGGATTTCGGCATAGCCCGCCTGCATCTCGCGGGCCGGCAGCGTTGCCAGGCACTCGAGATCGGCCCAGACGGCGACCGGCTGGTGAAAGGCGCCCACCAGATTCTTGCCCTGGGGCATGTTGATTCCGGTCTTGCCGCCGACTGAACTGTCCACCATCGCCAGCAGGGTCGTCGGCACCTGAACGAATCGCAGGCCCCGCTTCACGATCGCGGCCGCGAAGCCGGCGAGATCGCCGACCACGCCGCCGCCCAGCGCGATGACGAGATCCGATCGGGTCAGCTCCAGGTCGAGCAGCCGGCCGGCGAGCGTCTCCAGTCCGGCAAATCCCTTGGTCGCCTCGCCCGGCGGCAGGATCAGGGGCGTGGCCGCCGCGTCCGCCAGGCCGCTGAGAAGCCGGTCGAGGTGGAGCTCGGCCACCGTCTCGTCCGTCACGATGGCGATGCGTTTCGGCCGGCCCAGCCGCGCCAGCCGCTCGCCGGCGCAGTCCAGCAGGCCGCGGCCGATGCTGATCGTGTAGCTGCGGGCGCCCAGCCCGACGGGAACCTCGATGATCGTCATGCCTGTTCAGTCAGTCCGGATGCGCGTTCAGGGCCTTCAGAATGGCCTCGACTCCCGCCTCGTGCGGCCCCTCGCCCGAGACGATGCGGATCGGCGCTTCGGCATAGCAGGACCGGCGCACGGCCATCAGCTCGGTCAGCGCCTCGCGCGGGTCGCGTCCGACCAGCAGCGGCCGGTGGCCGCGGCGCGAAACCCGCGCGGCCAGCGTGTCGATGTCGGCATCCAGCCAGATGGCGGTCGCCTTCGCCAGGATCAGCGCGCGTGTCTCGGCGTCGACGAAGGCGCCGCCGCCGGTGGCGATCACGCCGGGCTTCTCGCGGCCGACGCCGGCCTCGATCAGCCGGGCGATCACCCGCCGCTCGCCGTCGCGGAAATAGGGTTCGCCATAGCGGGCAAATATGTCCGAGATCGGCATGCGCGCGGCCGCCTCGATCTCGGCGTCGGCATCGGTGAACGGCCATTTCAGCCGCGCTGCCAGTCGCTTGCCGATCGTCGTCTTGCCCGAGCCCATCAGCCCGACCAGCACGATCGGCCGCAGCCGCCAGCCGGGGGTCGCCGGCGACGTGCACGCGCGGGAAGGGGCTTCCACAGATTTCACGCACGCCGCTATAGGGTCGGCATGAGCTTCGGTGCAAACGCCCGCGCCCTTGGTCTTGCGGGCCTGATGCTGGCAGCCGGGGCCATGCCCGCGCTCGCCCAGGCGCCACCGGGCGGCGCCCCGAAGTCGCTGCTGCCCGATGATTTCGACGAGACGCCTCCGCCGGTCGTGCCCGAGGGGCCGGCCGCCATCGACCCGGGCGGCAGCGGCGGCTTCGCGCCCGTCCCCCTGCCGCCAGCCGAACCCGTGGCGCCCCCGGTCGCCGAGGTCGAGACGCCCGACCCGCTTGTCGAGCTGGCCGGCCCCACCATGCGGCCGGAGCTGGCCGGGGTGCTGGTGCCGGCCACCGGCGGGCTTCCCGCCACCCTGTTCGCCGGCGGGGATTCCCGCTTCCTCGCCACCCTTCTCGACCGCATCGACGCGCCGCTCGCCAGCCGCTGGGCGCAGATCCTGCTGCAGCGGGCGCTGCTGTCGGTGCAGCCGGCGCCGCCGCCACTGAACCCGGCCGACTGGGTGGCGGCGCGGGGCGCGGCGCTTGCCGCCATCGGTGCCGGGGCGGACGCGCACCGGCTGGTGATGCGGATCGCGATCGACGGCTACACGAGTCGCCTCTATGCCGTTGCCGCCCAGGCGGCGCTCGCCAGCGCCGATCCGATGGCGCTGTGCCCGCTGTCGCCCACGGCCCGGCTGGTGCTCGACACGCCCACCTGGATTCTTGCCGATGCCATGTGCCTGTCGATCCTGGGCGATGAGGTCGGCGCATCGATCCTGTTCGACCGGCTGCGGCGGCGCAACCTTGTCGACGGCTTCGACATTGGCCTGGCCGAGCGCGTCGCCTCGGCCGCCGGCGGCGGGCGGCGCGGTGCCAACCCGGAATGGTCGGAGCTGGGTGCGCTGACGGCATGGCGCATCGGCCTGGCGGCGGCGGCCGGCCTCGACCTTCCGGACGACCGGATTGCCGGTGCGACGCCGGCGCAGAAGGCGTGGATCGCGCGGCTGCCCGGCGTCTCGATCGGCCGCCGCGCCGCGCTCGCGCCAGAAGCGGCGGCCATCGGCGCGCTGTCGTCGGCTGAGCTCAACCGGATTCTGGCCGCCGAAGCCGCGACGCTGGCCGCCGGCCAGGTAGCGGCCAGTCCCGGCGGCCAGCTTCGATCCGCCCACGCCGCCGAGGCAGTCGCCGAGCGGGTTGCGGCCATGCGGGCGCTGTGGGGCCGCGCCCGGCCGGGAACGCCGGCCCATTATGGCTGGCAGGTGGCCACCGCCCCGGCGGCCGCGCGCCTGCCGCCGTCGGCGGGCCTCGCCGACGAGGCTGCCGCCATTGTCGCCAGCCTGAATGCCGCCGGGATCGTCCAGCCCGCAGCGCGCTGGTGGGCGGCCGTCCGCGAGACCGATCCGGACGCGCGTGCCGCCGCCTGGGCGCAGCTCGTCGCCGTCAGCCCCGCCGTCCCGCTCGACCGCGACCTCTACGACCGCTGGGCCGGCACCGTCTCGCCCCATCGCGCGCAGCTGCTGGCCGCCGGGCTCCGGGGCCTCGGGCGTGGCAGCCTCGGCCCCGAGATCCCGGTCATCGACAATGACTGGACGCGCGCGCTCGACCGCGCAGTCGCCGCCCGTCGGCCGGGCGAGGTGATCCTGCTGGCGGCCACCGGGCTGCAGGGCAGCTGGGCGGAGGTTCCGCCCGACTATCTGCGCCGGATCGCCGCTGCGCTGGTCGCCGTCGGCCACGCCGCCGAAGCCCGCCTGATCGTCGCCGAAGCCGCGAACCGGGGGTAGGGCAACGCCGGCCGCGGCCATGGCTTGGCCATGGTTCGCGGACTCGGCGGCGCCCCGGCCGGCGGGGCAGGCCGCCGCCGCGGCTTTGCCGTGGCAGAGGCCTGAGCCCGACCGACGACTCCAGCAACGCCGGCCGCGGCCATGGCTTGGCCATGGTTCGCGGACTCGGCGGCCGTCGCTTCGCGTCAGCGCGTCAATCGCTTGTACTGCAGCCGGTGCGGCCGGGTCGCGGCCTCGCCGAGGCGCCGCACCTTGTCGGCCTCGTACATCTCGAAATTGCCCTCGAACCATTCGACATGGCTGTCGCCCTCGAAGGCGAGGATGTGGGTGGCGAGCCGGTCGAGGAAGAAGCGGTCGTGGCTGATGACGACGGCGCAGCCCGCGAAATTCTCGAGTGCTTCCTCCAGCGCCCGCAGCGTCTCGACATCGAGATCGTTGGTCGGCTCGTCCAGCAGAAGCACATTGCCGCCGTCCTTCAGCATCTTCGCCATGTGGACGCGGTTGCGCTCGCCGCCCGACAGCTGCCCCACCTTCTTCTGCTGGTCCGTTCCCTTGAAGCCGAACGCGCCGACATAAGCGCGGCTCGAGATTTCCTGCTTGCCGAAGGTGAAGCGCTCGTTTCCGCCCGACACTTCCTCCCACACCGTCTTGTTGGGGTCGAGCGCGTCGCGCGACTGGTCGACATAGCCCAGATGCACCGTCTCGCCGATGCGGATGGTGCCGGCGTCCGGCTTTTCCTGCCCGGTGATCAGGCGGAACAGCGTCGTCTTGCCGGCGCCATTGGGCCCGATCACGCCGACGATCCCGCCGGGCGGCAGGCTGAAGGTGAGATTCTCGAACAGCAGCTTGTCGCCATAGGCCTTGGTGACTCCATTCAGCTCGATGACGGTGTTGCCCAGCCGCTCGGGGTTGCGGATCAGGATCTGCCGGTCGGATGTGCGCTGCGCCTCCTGCTTGGCCACCAGCTCGTCGAAGGCCTTGATCCGCGCCTTGGACTTGGCTTGACGCGCCTTGGGGCTGGAGCGGATCCATTCCAGCTCCTGGTTGATCGCCCGCGTGCGCGCCTCGCTCTCGCGCTCCTCCTGGGCCATGCGCTTCGCCTTGGCTTCCAGCCAGGCGGAATAGTTTCCCTCGAAGGGGATCCCCTGCCCATAATAGAGTTCCAGCACCCAGCCGACCACATTGTCGAGAAAATAGCGGTCGTGGGTGACGAGGATGACGTTCCCCTTGTACTCCTTCAGATGCTGCTCCAGCCAGGCGACGCTCTCGGCGTCGAGATGGTTGGTCGGCTCGTCCAGCAGCAGGATGTCGGGCTTTTCCAGAAGCAGCCGGCACAGCGCGACGCGGCGCTTCTCGCCGCCTGACAGGTTGGTCACCGGCCAGTCGCCCGGCGGACACCTCAGCGCGTCCATCGCGATCTCGAGCTGGTTGTCCAGCGTCCAGCCATCGACGGTATCGATCTTTTCCTGAAGCTCGCCCATCTCGGCCATCAGCGCGTCGAAATCCGTGTCCTCCTTCGGATCCCCCATTTCGGCCGAGATGGCGTTGAAGCGGTCGATCATGTCCGCAATCGGGCGAACGCCGTCCTTCACATTTTCCAGCACCGTCTTGTTCGGGTCCAGTTGCGGCTCTTGCTCGAGATAGCCGACCCGGATTCCCTCCGCGGCCCAGGCCTCGCCCGAGAAGTCCTTGTCGATGCCCGCCATGATCTTCATGAGGGTCGACTTGCCCGAGCCGTTCATGCCGATGATGGCGATCTTGGCATCGGGATAGAATTGCAGGTGGATGTTGTTGAGGATCGGCTTGGAAGCGCCGGGGAAGGTCTTGGTCAGACCCTTCATCACGAAGGAATATTGCTGGGCCACATCTCTGTCCTGAAAGGGGGCGGGAACCCGGCCCAGATAGCGGGGCGGGCGCCCGGTCTCAACCGGGCCGCCGTCAGACGATCAGCAGGCGGTTGGGGATCTCGTCGGGATTGTCCGGGCAGGGCGGGAAGTGCGCGGCGAGAACGGCGCCGACCCGGTCGATCGCCGCCTCGAAGCCGCCGGCGGCGTCATTGCGCTTCAGGCCATCGAGCAGGGCGGCGGTTGCCTCGGCCCAGGCCTCGGGATCGACTTTCGCATAGACCTCGGCGTCGGCGATCACTTCGGCCACATGATCCTCCACCGAGACATGGATCAGCACGCCGGTGCGCCCCTTCGTCAGGTGGATGCCGCGCGCCAGGAACTGCTTGAGCGCAATCTCGTGCACCCGCTCGCGCCGCATCGACAGCGGCGCGAAGCGCTGTGCCAGCGGCGACCACCACAGCGCCAGCGTCGCCAGCAGCGCGACCAGCACCTGCATCAGCGCGAACAGCTCGACGGCGCGGATGTCAGACAGGCCGTCGGCCCGCCAGATGCCCAGCATCGCTGCCCAGCGTTCCGGCCCGAAGCCCAGCATCGCCACCACGAGCGGCAGGGCGAAACCCAGCCCGGCGGCGAGCGCCAGCACCCATTCCACATAGCGGTGCCGTTCGACGGACAGGGTGCAGACGATCTCGCCCGATGTCGTCGCCTCGGCCGCGGCGATCGCGGCGGCGACGCGCGCCTCGTCCGCGGGGGTGATCACCATCCGCCGCTCGCGCCGCCGCCGCCGAAGCCGCCGCCGCCGCCGCCGAAGCCGCCGCCGAAGCCGCCACCGCCCCAGCCGCCGCTGCCCCAGCCGCCGCCCATTCCCGGGCCCCAGATCACGATCGGCCCGCCGCGCCGGGCCGGCCGGCCGCCTTTCGAGCGCTTCAGCGCCAGCCACAGCCACAGCGCCAGGAACAGGAGGAAAAGGATGAAGAACAGCCCCGGCGGCTCTTCGTCTCCGCCACGCGCGGCCTCGGCCGCCGCCACATTGGCCCGCGCGTCCTCGGGCGGCAGCTCGAACTGGCGGGCGATCGCCTCGAACCCCGCCTCCACGCCACCGGGCAGGTCGCCGGCGCGGAAAGCCGGCAGGATCTGCCGCTGGATGATGACCGAGGACAAGGCGTCGGTCAGCACCGGCTCCAGCCCATAGCCCACCTCGATCCGCACCCGGCGTTCGTTGGGGGCGACGATCAGCAGCACGCCATTGTTCTTGTCCTTCTGGCCGATCCCCCAGTGCCGCCCCAAGCGATAGCCATAGTCCTCGATCGGATAGCCCTCGAGGTCGGGGATGGTCGCAACCACCAGCTGCGCCGTGGTCGCCGCCTCGATCGCCTTCGAGCGGGCCTCGATGCGCGCCTCCACCTCGGGCGGCAGGATGTTGGCGGCATCGACGACACGGCCCGTCAGCGCCGGAAACTCCTGCGCCGCAAGGGGTGCGGCGAGGAGGATCAGGGCCAGCAGCGCCAGCAGGCGCCGCATGGCTCAGAAGGACACTTGCGGCGCCTGTTCGGCGTTGGCGGCGGTCGCCTTGAACGGCTCCTTCGGCTCGGCGCCATAGATGACCTTGGCGGCGATGATCGAGGGGAAGGTGCGGATCTCGGTGTTGTAGCTCTGCACGGCGAGGTTGTAGTCCCGCCGGGCGATCGCGATCCGGTTCTCGGTTCCCTCCAGCTGCGACTGCAGCGCGAGGAAATTCTGGTCGGACTTGAGCTCGGGGTAGCGCTCCACCACCACCATCAGCCGCGACAGCGCCGAGGACAGTCCGTCCTGCGCCTGCTGGAAGGCTGCCACCTTGGCCGGGTCGGCAAGGTCCTCGGCGGACAGCTGAACGCTTGTCGCGCGCGCGCGCGTCTCGGTCACGCCGACGAGCACATCCTGTTCCTGCTTGGCGAAGCCCTTCACCGTCTCGACCAGGTTCGGCACCAGGTCGGCGCGGCGCTGATACTGGTTCTCCACCTCGCCCCAGGCCGCCTTCACCGCCTCGTCCTTTGTGGGGATGGTGTTGATGCCGCAGGCCGACAGCATCAGCGCGGCGGCGGGCACGAGCAAGATTCGGGCGAGCGACATGTCGGCGGGCCTCCCCTGGACGGATGCGCCGATGAAGCCCGCCCGCCGTCGCCGCGTCAAGCCCTTCCTACCCCTTGCCAAGCAGGTGCAAAGCCCGGCAAGCTGCGCACCGGTTCCAGGGGGGGAAGGCGTTCATGCTCAGTGAATTCAAGGCGTTCATCGCCCGCGGCAATGTGCTCGACCTCGCTGTCGGCGTGATCATCGGTGGGGCGTTCGGCACCATCGTCAGCTCGCTGACGGGCGATGTCATCATGCCGCTTCTCTCGCTGGTGACCGGCAGCGCCGATTTCACCCAGAATTTCATTCGACTCGGACCCATCCCGGCCGGTTTCGAAGGCGATCCGTCGAACTATGAACAGCTGAAGGAAGCGGGCGTGCCCATGCTGGGCTATGGCGCCTTCCTGGCCGCGCTTCTCAACTTCCTGATTCTTGCCTTCGCGGTGTTCCTGATCGTGAAATATGCCAACCGCTTCTTCACCGGCCTCGAGGCGAAGGCGCCGCCGCCCGACACGCCCGAGGATGTGCTGCTGCTGCGCGAGATCCGGGACAGCCTGAGGAAATAGCATGGCCGCCTTCATGGCCTGGCTTGATTCGCAGCCGCTGTGGCTCGTCGGCCTGTTGTTGTTCGGCCTGTTCTGGCTTGCCGCCCTCGTCGGCCGCGCGCTCCACCGGCCGGGCGATCACGGCAAGGGGGATACGGGCCTTGTCGTGTCGGCGTCACTCGGGCTGCTTGCCCTGCTGCTCGGCTTCACGGTTTCGATGGCGGTCGCGCGCTACGATCTGCGGCGCCAGGCGACGCTGCAGGAGGCCAATGCCATTGGAACCTTCCTCTACCGGACCGACCTGATGCCGGCCGAGATCCGCAACCGAACGCTTGCCGCGCTCGAGGGCTATGTCGAGGCCCGCCTTCGCGTCGGCCGAATGGGCGAGGCTGCCGCCGGCGTGTCCGAAGCCAAGCGGATCACCCAGCAGGCCGCCACCGACATGTGGCGGGAGGTGACGGCGGTTCACGCCCAGCTTCCCGATCCGTCCGTTCAGCTGCTTCTCGTCGAATCCGCCAATCAGATGTTCGACATGGCGACCGCCCGCGATGCCGCGCTGGCCAACAGGCTTCCGGTGACGCTGGTGCTGCTGTTGCTGTTCTTTCCCATCGCCAGCCTGGTCCTCATCGGCTATGTGGGCGGCCGGTCGACCGGGGTTCATCTGACGGCCTCGACCGAGCTGATCCTGTTGCTGACCCTTGTTCTGCTGCTGATCGCTGATCTCAACCGCCCGCGGTCGGGCAGTATCGTGACACCGATGGGGCCGATCGAGGATGTCGGCGCGCTGCTGGCAGCGCGAAAAGCCGCAGCGCCTTCATGACCGGGAGATGACGATGCGATTTCACCTTGTTCTTGCGACCGCCGCGCTGGCGGTGACCATGACGGCCTGTGCCCCCGCCGAGCCGGCCGGTCCGGCCACGACGCCCGCCGCGCCGGCCGGCGACCAGGCGCTCACCGGCCCCGAATGGACCGTGACCGAGATTGCCGGCGCGCCCAAGGTGCCCAATTCGAAGGTGACGATCCGGTTCGCCGAGGGGCGCGTCTCGGGTGCCGCCTCCTGCAACCGGTTCATGGGCGGCTATGAGGTCTCGGCCGACGGGGTCACCCTCAAGATGAGCCAGATGGCCTCCACCATGATGGCCTGCCCGGACCCGCTGATGGCGCAGGAACAGCGCTTCCTCGACACGCTGGGCGCCGTCACCCGCTACAGCGTCGGCCCGGATGGCACGCTCCTTCTGACCACGCCCGACGGCCGGTCAATCCGAGCGACGCGCTGAGCAGGTCCAGCGCCGGTCAGGCGCTTCGGGCCGACAGGATCCGGCCCGGCGCGCGCGGCGGCTCGCCGCGCGGCAGGGCATCGATCACCTCCATTCCGTCCGTCACCTCGCCCCACACCGTGTACTGGCCGTCGAGGAAGCGGGCATCCCCGAAGCAGATGAAGAACTGGCTGTTGGCCGAATCCGGGTTTGAGGTCCGCGCCATCGAGCAGGTGCCGCGCACATGCGGCGCGCTCGAGAATTCCGCCTTCAGGTCGGGCAGCGTCGAACCGCCGGTGCCGCGGCCATTGGGGCAGCCGCCCTGCGCCATGAATCCCTCGATCACGCGGTGGAACACGATCCCGTCATAAAAGCCGGCATCGGCCAGCTCGACCAGCCGGGCGACGTGAGCCGGGGCCAGGTCGGGCCGGAGCCGGATCGTGACATCGCCGGTCTCGCCGGGGGTGGTCTCGACGGTCAGTGTCAGGGTCTGGGGCACGGATCATCCTTTTCATCGGGCCTGTCTCGCCCCCGGCTCTAGGCCATTCATCCGGCGTGCGAAACCCGCCACCTTGCCTTTCGCGCCCGGCTTCGCTCTTGTCGCCCGCGTGCGTGGCGCAAGGCGACCTCCTGGCGGAATCCGGGCCGTGCGTCGCGTTGCGTCGGCGACAGCGGCGCTGGCCGGCCTCGCGCTCGCGCCCGCGCTGCATGCACAGGCGCTCGATCCCCCGGCCGAGGCGCCGCCGCCGCCCGAGCTGGTCGACCTGCTGTCGCCGCTGCCCCCCATTCCCGAGGCGACCGAGCTGCCTGCCATCGATCTCGGCGAGCCGGTCGAGATGCCCGCCGTGCAGCCGATCGAACCCGCGCTGGTCGCCCCCCTGCCGCCGCTTGCCACCTTCGATCCGACGCCATCGGCCGATTTCAGCTTCACCGAAGCCACGCAGGACGGCGTTCGCTACCGCGTGCGCGTCGAGGGGCTTGAGGGTACCGGGCTCGAGCCCACCTTCCGCCGCCTGTCGGCCCTGGGCCGGGGGGAACGCAGGCCCGCCACCGCCGCCCAGATTGCATCGCGCACCAATGCCGACAAGGCGCTGATGCTTCGGCTCCTCCAGTCGGAGGGCTGGTATTCCGGGACGGTCGCGGCCGAGGTGACTCCGGCCGCCGACGACGAGGGGCGCACCGAGATCCGCCTGGCTGCCGACCCGGCCGAGCGCTACAGCTGGCGGCGAATCACCCTCGACCTGCTGCCCGAGGACCGGCCGGATCTGGCCGAAGGCTTCGGGCTTGTCGTCGGCGACCCTGTGCGGGCGATCGCCGTCGAGGAGGCCGAGGGCGCGCTTCTGCAGCGCCTGCGGGAAGCGGGCTTTCCCTTCGTCGAGATCGGCGCGCGCGACGTCGTCCTCGACGAGGGCCGCCCGCAGGCCAGCTACCTGCTGACCGGCGACACCGGCCCGGAGGGCATCTTCGGGCCGATCCGCATGACCGGCCACCAGCCCTTCGACGCGCGCCACGCCCAGGTCATCGCCCGCTTCCGGCCGGGTGAGCCCTTCGACCAGCGGCTGCTCGACGATTTTCGCCGGGCGCTGATCGCCACCCAGCAGTTCGCCGGCGTGACCGTGACACCTGTCGACTCCGGCCAGCGCGATCCCGACGGCCGCGCCATCACCGAGCTGCATGTGGCCGGTAACCGCGGCCCGCAGCGGCTGCTGCGCGGCCAGATCGGCTGGGCGACCGACGAGGGGTTCCGGGCCGAGGCCAGCTGGCGCCACCGTAACCTGCTGCCGCCCGAGGGCCAGTTCACCGCACGCGCCGTTGCCGGCACCCAGGAACAGCGGCTGGCGGCCGAGCTGGTCAAGTCGAACTTCGGCCAGCGCGACCGGACGCTTCGCTTCGATGCCGACCTCGCCAACCTCACCCCGCCGGCCTTCCGCGCCTCCACCGTGCAGGTCGGCGCGGAGCTGGCGCGCGCCTCCACGCCCATCTGGCAGAAACGCTGGACCTGGTCGCTGGGCTTCGCGCTCGGCGCCTCGCGGGAGCGTTCCCGCGCGCTGCCCGACCCGCGCCTGAACCAGCCCGGCTTCACCGTCACGCGCGAATTCCTGTTCGTGACGCTTCCGGCGAGCCTCGGCTACGACCGGTCGGACGACCTGCTCGACCCGCAGAAAGGCTATCGCCTGCGCCTGCGCCTCGAGCCCGAGGCCACGCGCGAGCGGCGCGATATCCAGACCTATCTGCGCGGTTTCGTCGAGGGCAGCGCCTACCAGGGGCTGGGCGACGATCTCGTGCTGGCCGGCCGGCTGCGCCTGGGCAGCATCGTCGGCGCCGACCTGTTCGACATTCCCCCCAGCCGGCGCCTCTATGCCGGCGGCGGCGGCTCGGTTCGCGGCTTCGACTATCAGGGCGTCGGCCCGCTCGGGTTCAACAACCGCCCGATTGGCGGCCGCGGTCTCTATGAGGCCAGCGTCGAGGCCCGCTACCGCTTCGGGGACTTCGGCCTGGTCGGCTTCGTCGATGCCGGCGCGGTCGGCGAAAGCGCGCTGCCGACGCTGTCGGGCACCCGGTTCGGCGTCGGTGTGGGCGGGCGCTACTTCACCAGCTTCGGCCCCATCCGCGTCGATGTCGCGCGCGCCATCAACCGTTCCCCGCGCGACCCGCCGATCGCGCTCTACATCTCGATCGGCCAGGCCTTCTGATGGCGACCGCGCCTGATCCGCTGATCGACGCCCCCGGGGCGGACGACGCGGCCGACGGCCGCGTCTGGCTCCGGCGGCTGTTCGCCCTGCTGCTGCTGGTCGCGCTCGGGCTGGCGGCCGCCGTGCCGCTTGGCCTGTGGTGGCTTGCCGAGACGCCGTCGGGCCGAAGCTTCGTCGCCCGCCAGGTCTCCGGTACCACGCTCGAATCGGGAATCGGCTATCAGGTCGGCCGGATCGACGGCTCGCTCCTGTCCCGCTTCGAGCTCGTCGATGTGGTCGTCACCGATCTCGACGGCCCGCTTGCCATCATCCCCGTCGCCCGGGTCAACTGGGAACCCATCACCCTTCTGCGGCGCGTGGTCAGCCTCAACCGGCTGGAGGTGCCGGAGGTTCGGCTGCTCCGGATGTGGCGGTTGAACCCGCGCGATCCGGATACGCCGCTCCTGCCCGACATCGACATCCGCATCGACCGCTTCGACGCGCCGTCGATCCGGCTGGCGGAACCGCTGTTCGGGCGGGAGACGGTGGTGGCCGCGACCGGCCGCGCCGACATCCGCTCGGGCCGCCTCCTCCTTGACATGCAGGCGTCGGCCGACAGCGGCGACCGCCTGCTGCTGCGCCTCGATGCCGAACCCGATTCCGACCGGTTCGACCTCGCCGCCGACATTCGCGCCCCCGCCGATGGGCTGGTTGCCGGCCGGCTCGGCCTGTCAGCCCCGCTTGCCATCCGGGCGAACGGGGCGGGCAGCTGGACCCGCTGGCGCGGCACGCTCCTTGCCGAGCTCGGAACTGGCGAGACGGCTACGCGGTTTGCCGACCTTGCGCTCGCAGCCGACGATGGCCGCTTCACCCTGTCGGGTCCGCTCGATCCCGCGCCCATCCTGGGCGAGGCAGCCGGCCGACTGTCGGTTCCTGCGCTCCGGCTCGCGCTGGCCGCCGAACAGGGGCCGCGGCGGGCGTGGGTGCTGGCCGGCACGGCCCGCTCGGACGCCCTCGACATTCAAGGCGCCGGCACGCTCGACCCGCGCGACAACCGCCTGGCGGGCGTCAGGCTCGACGCCCGCCTGACCGATCCGGCCGCGCTCGATCCGGCGCTGTCGGGAAGCGCCGTGGCACTCGCGCTCACGGCCGAGGGGCCGCTCGCCGATCCCGACATCCGCTGGACGGCGACCGCCGATCGCCTGCGCTGGGCCGCTGACGGCGGGCCGGTGGGCGCCGACGGCGTCGCGGTCGAGGGGCGCGTGCGCCTCGCAGGCGATGGCCGGCCGCTCGCCATCCCCTTCACCGCCCGCGCCGGCGCGCTCGCCGGCCTGCCGCCGGAACTGGCAGCGCTTCTCCAGGCGCCGCGGCTCGCCGGCACCGCCGAACTTGCCGATGGCACGCTCACGCTCCGCGACGCCCGGCTGACGACGGCCGCCCTGACCGCGACCGGCAGTGGCCGGCTGGCGCCGGACGGCGCGCTTGCCGCCGAGCTCGAGGCCGACGTCGCACGATTTGCCACCGATGCACTCGGGCCCGTTCGCGCGCGGGCCACCGCCAGCCTGTCCCGCCCCGCTGGCGGCGCGCTTCGCGCCGAGGGCCGCTTCGAGGGGGCAAGCCTCGGGCCCGTCGAGGCGCTCGACGGGCCGGCCGCCGCGACGGGGACGTTCGCGCTGGCCGGCGACGGCGCGATCCGCGTGGAAGCCCTTCGGGTCCGAAGCCCGGCGCTCAACGTCGGCAGCGGCACGGGCCGCTACGACCCGGCGACCGGCCGGTTCGAACTGACCGCGGCCGGCAGCACCGCCGCCTATGGGCCGTTCGCGCTGTCCGCGCGCGGCACGCCAGGCCAGCCCTTCGCCACCATCCGCATGCCGGCGCCGGGCTTCGGCCTCGGCGTCACCGACCTCGTCGCCGAGGTCAGACCGGCGTCCGGCGGCGTCCGGCTGGAGGTCACCGGCCAGAGCCCGGGCGGGCCCGTCGTCGGCCGCGCGGATCTCCTCTATGGCGGCGGCCAGCCACTGACGCTCGCCATCGACGAGGCAACGATCGCCGGCGTCACCGCCCGGGGCCGGCTGACCCGCACGGCGGCCGGGCCCTTCGCCGGCACGCTCAGCCTCGGCGGCGCCGGCCTCGACGGCCGGGTGACGATGGCCGCCGAGCGCGACCTGCAGCGGATCGACATCGACGCGCGCGCGCTCAATGCCCGGCTGCCGCTCGATCCGCCGGTCCGCATCGCCGCCGGCCAGGCCCGCTTCACCCTGCTGCTCGTGCCCGACCGGCCGCATGTCCGTGGCAGCTTCAACGCCCGCGGCGTCCGCCGCGACCGGCTGGTGCTGACCAGCCTCGAGGGGACCGCCAATCTGGCCGGCGATCAGGGCATGGCCACCCTCACCGCCGCCGGCCGCTCGGGCGCCAGCGAGCCGTTCAGCGGCACCGCCCGGGTGCAGTCGGTGGCGGACGGCTATGCGGTGGTGATCGACGGCCGGGTCGGCGCGCTGCCGCTGAAGCTCGACCGACCGGCACGGATCGTGCGCGCCGGCGCGGGCTGGGAACTGCGGCCGGCCCGGCTGGTGCTGCCGCGCGGCCAGCTCGATGTCTCGGGGCGGACCGGCGCCCAGCCGCAGCTGCGGCTGGTGCTGCGCGATGTCGATCTCGCCGCCTTCGATGCGCTGCTGCCGGGGAGCGGCCTTGGCGGCACGGTCTCGGGCGAGGTCAATGTCCGCCAGCTGCCGGGCGCCCGCCTGCCCGAAGGCGAAGCGAACTTGCGGATCCGGGGGCTTCAGCGCGCCAGCGTCACCGGCCTGTCCGTGCCCGTCGATATCGCCGTTGCCGGCCGCTCCGATGGCGCCGCGCTCGATGCCGGCGCGCGGCTCAGCCTGCAGGGCAATGAGCTGGGGCGGATGGTGTTGCGCGTCGATCCCGGCGCGGGCGACACGCCGGCCGCGCGCTTCCTTTCCGGTCGATTGTCGGGCGGGGTTCGCTACAACGGCCCGGTCGAGCCGCTGTGGGCCCTTGTCGGCCTCGAGGGGCAGGAACTGCGCGGCGCGATCGCCATCGGCGCCGATTTCGCAGGCACGCCGGCCGATCCCCGTCTCACGGGCCTCGCGCGCGGCAAGGGGCTTCGCTATCGCAATGCCGCCTTCGGAACCGAGATCAGCGATGTCGCCTTCGACGGGCTGTTCGGCGGCGCCGGGCTGACGCTCAGGAGCCTGTCCGGCCGCGCCAATGGCGGAACGCTCTCGGGCAGCGGCGTCATCCGCTTTGATGCCGCGGCCGATCCCGCGATCGACCTGCAGCTTGCGCTCGACCGGGCGCGGCTGGCGAACAGCGACACCATCGAACTCACCCTGTCCGGCCCGCTCGCCTTGCGCGGCGGGCGCGCGAAATCGGTGCTGTCGGGGGATCTGCGCGTCGATTCGGCACGGATCCAGCTCGTCCAGGTCGAAACCTCCGAAGTGCCGCAGCTTGCCGTCCGCCGCGCCGGCGAGGTGCGCGTGCCTGACGCCGAACCGCGGCTGAGCGCGGCCACCATCGCGCTCGATGTCCGGGTCCGCGCCGACGACCGGATCCGCGTGGAGGGCATGGGCCTCGACAGCGTCTGGCGCGCCGACATCCGGGTGCGCGGCACCGCGGACGCGCCGCAGCTCATCGGCACCGCCAATCTGGTGCGCGGCGACTTCAGCTTCGCCGGCAGCGACTTCGACATCAGCAGCGGCCGTGTCGGCTTCAACGGCCGGCTGCTCGACAGCTCGATCAACATCCGGGCCGAGACCCGGGCCAGCGATGTGCTCGCCATCGTCACCATCTCGGGCACGGCGGCCCGGCCCGACGTGCGCTTCAGCTCCCAGCCCACCCTGCCCGAGGACGAGATCCTCGCCCGGCTGCTGTTCGGTTCGTCGGTCGCCGATCTGTCGGTGACGGAAGCCGTGCAGCTGGCGAGCGCGATCGCCGGCCTGCAGTCAGGCGTGGACACGCTCGGCAAGATCCGCCGCTCCGTCGGGCTCGACCGGCTGCGGCTGGTGGGTGACGGCAACGGCATGGGAACCGGGCTGGCGATCGGCAAGCGGCTCACGCGCAACCTCTATGTCGAGGTCGTGACCGACAGCCAGGGCCAGACGCTGACAACCATCCAGCTGACGCTGAGCCGTATCTGGAGCCTCTTCGTCGAGCTCAGCTCCTTCGGGCAGAACAGCGTCAACCTGCGTTACCAGCGCGAATATTGATCAGGGGTCGCCGGCGGGAAGCTGCTCGGGAAGGGGAATGGCGGGGATCGCCGGCGTGTAGGCAGGCGGCGTCACCCGACCGGTCATGTAGGCCGGCAGTTCGGCCTCGGCATAGACGCGCACCGTGAAGGTGCCGGCGTCCGGGTTCAGCCGCAGTGGCTTTACCGCTTCCTGATAGGCGCGGCTGTTCCAGAAGGCGCGCGCATGCGCGAGGCAGGGAAAGCGCACCATCAGCAGCGAGTCCGTGCCCGGCGGCGGCCCCTCGAACACCTCGATCGCCCGCGGCGCGTTGAGATAGTAGCCGCCCAGCAGCGGATAGAGGCCGCTTGCCGCCAGCGCCTGGCCGTAGGCGCGAAGCCGCGCCGGATCATGCACCGGGCCCGAGACGACCATGATGACCGGCCGGCCGTCGCAGGCCGGCTGATCGGCGGCCAGCGCCGGCCCGGCCGTCCCCAGCGCGGCCAGCGCCACGATCAGGTGGCGCATCAGTCGTCGGTCGGCTCGGTGGCGGTGCGCACGCCCTCGACCACGGTTCGCGCCGCGCCCACGATGTTCACGCCTTGCGTGCAGCCGGTGATCCCGCCCGGCCCCACGGGCGAGCAGCTGCCGATTCCGGTCGCGCTGTCGCGGCCCGAGGCGAGTGCCGCCCGATTCTCGCCCACCCGGTCGGCGCGCGCGATGCTGGCGGCGCGCTCGGCGTCGCGAAGCTCGCGCGGGATCCGGAAACGCTCTTCTTCCGGCCGGCGCGCGCAGACGATGATCTCGTCGGGGTTGCTCGAGGTGGGGCAGGGGTCGTCGCCGAACACCACCACCGTGCGCGACCGGTAGTTGCCCGGCTGCGCCAGCGCCGGCAGCGTTGCCGCCACGCTCGCGGCCGCCACGGCCGCCGCCATCACCCAGCGCATGCGTATCTCCTACCGGTCGATCGTCATCGTATAGCTGAAACGCGATCCCGGATGAACCGAGCATGAGATTTCGGCCAGCTGGCCCTCGCGGTCGTAATAGTGGCGCAGGATCCTGAGTGCCGGGCTGCGCGCCGGCACATGCAGCAGCGCTGCATCGGACGTGCCCAGCGCCACCGCCTCGATCTCCTGCGCAACCTGTCCGATGGTCAGGTTCGCCAGCCGCGCCAGCTGGCTGAACAGCGCCTCATGGCCCGAGACCAGCCGGGGCGCGGCATCGGCGAAGCGCGGGTGCAGATAGGCGTCCGTCAGCGCCACCGGCTCGGCGGCCCCGTCCATCACCCGAAGCCCGCGGATATGATGCCAGGCCTCGCCGGCGGGGCGCTTCAGGCGCAGCGCCGTGCGCGCGTCCAGCCGAACGTCGGCGCGGCTCATGATCTCGAAGCTGGAGGCCGCCGCATACTGCAGCAGCGCGGCCGTGTCGGGAAAGCCGAGGCGAAGCGTCGCCCGGTCTGCAACGACCGTGCCCGATCCGCGCCGCCGCTCGACCAGCCCCTCGGCCGCCAGCCGCCGCAGCGCCTCGCGCACGGTGAAGCGCGAAACCCGGAACCGCTCGGTCAGCTGGGACTCGGTCGGCAGGGCATCGCCGGGTGCCAGCCCGCGCTCGACGATTTCGGCCCTCAGGGCGGCAGCCACTTCGACATAGCGCGGCAAAAGCGTCTCCCTCGCCTCTTGCGATAGCCGCAAGGGCGGGACTAGGGCAAGAAGATGTCCGGACAAATCGCCTCGCTGACCGAGCGGCTGGCGGCGCGCCTGATGCGCCCGGCCGCGGCGGCGCGGCCCCGGGCGCGGCTGCACCTGCTGGACTGGCTGGCCTGCGTCGCCGGCGCCCGCACCAGCGCGATGGCCGCGGTGGCGCGCGCGGCCGAGCCCGACAGCCTGACCAGGGCCGCCCTCCTCGGAAATGTGCTCGAGATGGACGATGTCGACCGGCAGGGCCGGCTGCACCCGGGCCCGGTCGTCTGGCCGGCGGCGCTCTCGGCCGCGCGCGAGGTCTCAGCGCCGATGGGTGCGCTGCTCGACGGTGCCGTGCGTGGCTATGAGGCGATGATCCGCATCGGCCGCAGCCTCGATGACCACCATTATGCCCACTGGCACCCGACGGCGACGGCCGGGAGTTTCGGCGCGGCGGCCGCCGCAGCCGCCATCTTCGGGCTGGATCCCGAACGCACCGCCTGGGCGCTCGGTCACGCCGGCTCGCTCGCCGGCGGCCTCTGGCAGGTCCGGCACGAGGCCGGGGTGCTGACAAAGTCGGTCCATGTCGCCCAGGCCGCGCGTGCCGGCCTGTGGCATGCCCGGCTGGCGCGCAGCGGTGCCGCCGGCCCGCGCGCCATTCTCGAGGGGCCGCAGGGCCTCTACTGCGCCATGACGCGGGCGCCCCGCCCGGACGCGATCGACGAACCCGCGGACGACTGGCACCTGGCCGAAGTCAGCTTCAAGCCCTGGGCGGCCTGCCGGCACGCCCATCCGGCGATCGATGCCGCGCTGGCGCTGCCGGCGGGCGCGCTCGCGCGCGGCCCCATCCGGGTCGAGACCTATGGCGACGCGATCGCCTTCTGCGACCGGCCGCTGCCCGTGACCGAGGGCGAGGCGCGCTTCTCGATCCAGCATGCCATCGCCGTGGTGGCGGTTCGCGGCCAGCCGACGCCGGCCGATTTTGCTGGCGATGCGCTCGCTGACCCGGCGCTTGCCGCCGTGCGCGCGCGCGTCGAGCTGCTGCGCGACCCCGGCTTTGACGCCGCCTATCCGGCGCATTTCGGCGCCCGCGTTTCGGCCGGCGGCGGCCGCGCCGAGGTGGCCGACGCCTGGGGCGATCCGGAGTGTCCGATGGACCGGGCCGCGCTCACGGCCAAGCTCGAGACGCTGATGGCCTGGGGCGGGCTTCCCGAAACCGAGGCCGAGGCGACCACCCGTCTGGTGCTGACTGCCCCGGACACGGCGCCCGTCACGCCGCTTCTCGACCGGCTGACGGGCTGGCTGGCATGAGCCCGGCGACCGACCGCCTGCTGGCCTTCGCGCGCGCCGGTCACGCGCTGCCCGACAGTGTCGTCGCCGACACCCGCCGGCTGGTGCGCGACACGCTTGCCGTCGGCTGCGCGGGCGCCTCGGCGCCGGGCGCCGAGGCCGTGCTGGCAGTGGCGCGGCGCATGGGCGTGGGCGTGGAGGTGCCGCTTCTCGGCACGGCAGAGCGCCTGCCGGCGCCGGCGGCCGCCTTCGTCAACGGCTTTCGCATCCATGCGCTTGAGTGGGACGCGGTGCACGAGCCGGCGGTGGTCCATGCCCTGAGCGTGGTGACGGCTGCCGTCCACGCGGTCGCCCACCGGCAGGGCGGGCTTTCCGCGGACGAGGCGCTGCTTGCTGTTGCCATCGGGGTCGAGATCGCCAGCCTGCTGGGCGAGGCGGCAACCACGCCGCTGACTTTCTTCCGGCCGGCCACCGCGGGCGTGATGGGGGCGAGCGTCGCCGCCGCGCGGCTGATGGGGGCCGATCCCGCCGATGCATTGGGCTTCGCGCTCGCCCAGGCCGCCGGCACCATGCAGGCGCATGTCGAAGGCTCGGTGGCGCTCGCGGTGCAAGTGGGGCTTGCCGCTCGCGCCGCCGTCACCGCGGCCGATCTCGCCACCCAAGGCCTTCGCGCCCCGCGCGACGCGATCGAGGGGCCCTATGGCTATCTGGCGCTGTTCGACCGCGGCGAACTCGGCCCCCAGACCGGGCAGCTGGGCGGGCGCTGGCGCATCGCCGAAGTCAGCGTGAAGCCCTGGCCCTGCGGCCGCGCCAGCCATGGCGTGCTGGGCGCGCTCGCATTATGTCCGGGCGCGCGGCGGATCGAGGCGCGGGTGCCGCCGCTCGTCGCCCGCCTCGTCGGCCGGCCGTGGCACGACGGCATGTCGCCCGCCTGGGCGCGGCTTTGCCTGCCCTTCCTCATCGCCTGCCTGCGCGCCGACGGCCATGTCGATCCGCGCCGCTTCACCGCCGTCCATGTCGCCGACCCGGCGTTCAGACGCCTTGCGGACGACTTCACCCTGGCCATCGACGACAATCCCGACCCCAATGCGCTGGTTCCGCAGACGGTGGTGCTCGATGATAAGCCGATCCGGCTCGAGGCGCTGCCGGGAAGCCCCGCCAACCCGCTCTCGCCCGAGGCTGCGGCCGCCAAGGAGGCGCTGGCGCTCAGCCTCGCCCCCGAACCCCATCCCTTTGATCCCGACGCCATGCTCCAAGGCCGACACCCATGACCCAGCCCAGCTATTTCGACTGTCTCGATGCCGCCGCGCTTGCGCGCGACTATCCCCTGGGCGCGGCGATGCTGTCGCGGTTCACGGCGATGTCGGCGGACGAGCTTCGGGCGCTGCAGGACCAGCGCTTCCGGGCGCTGATGGCGCGCGGCTGGCAGATCCCCTTCTACCGGCGGCTGTGGGGCGCGAAGGGAATTGAGCCGGGTGACATCCGCGGCCTCGACGACATCGGCAAGCTTCCGGCCTACGACAAGTCGGACCTGATGGCCTCGATCGCTGCCCATCCGCCGCTCGGCGACTTCCACGGCGTCTCCAATGTGCCCGACCGGCCGCCGGTGGTGCTGCACACCACCTCGGGCACCACCGGCCGGCCGCAGGTGCTGCTGTTCGGGCCAAAGGGGCGAGAGGTCGGAAACCTGCTCGTTGCCCGCCAGGCGCGCTGGCTCGGCGTCGGCGCGGGCGATGTCGTCCATTCCGTCTATGGCCACGGCATGATCAACGGCGGCCACTATATCCGTGAGGCCTATACCCGCTGGACCAACGCGCTGTTCCTCTCGGCCGGAACCGGGATCGAGACCCGTTCGGCGAGCCAGGTGCAGCTGATGGCGGATTTCGGCGCCACCGTCATCGTCGGCTTCGTGGACTATGTGAGGAAGCTCGCCGAGGTCGCGCGCGAGGCCGGGCTCGAGCCGGGCCGCGACATCCGCCTGCGCGCCATCATCGGCCATCTCGGCGCCGAGGACCGGGCGATGACCGAGGCCGCCTGGGGCGGTGCCAAGGCCTATGACTGGTATGGCGTCGGTGACACCGGCGCGATCGCCGCCGAAGGTCCGGCGCGCGATGGACTCCATGTCTGGGAGGATGCCCATCACCTTGAGCTGTGCGACGTGGAAACGGGCGCGCCCGTCGCCAGTGGCGACGCGGGCGACATGGTGGTGACGACGCTTTACAAGGATGATGTGGCGCCCTGCATCCGCTTCAACACCCATGATGTCTCGCGCTGGCTGCCGGGCCGCGGCGAGTCCGGCCTCGTCTTCCGCCGGATCGAGGGCTTCCTCGGCCGTTCCGACAATATGGTGAAGCTCAAGGGCATCAACATCTTCCCGCACGCCATCGGCGCCATCCTCGAGGGCCGGCCGGAGCTGACCGGCGAATATGTCTGCCGCCTGCTGCGCGATGCCGGCGGCCGCGATGCCCTGACCGTGCTGGTCGAGCATCGCGAGCCGGCGTCCGCGCCGGAGCCCTATGCCGCCCTGCTGCGCGAGCGGCTCGGCGTCGAGGTCGGCGTCGAGCTCGTTCCGCCGGGCGGCACGGCGGCGCTCACCGAAGTCGACCGCCGGCAGAAGCCGCTTCGACTCATCGACGAACGGGCGCGCTGATGGCTTCGGGCCTGCACCGGCTGGGAGTGGTCGCCCTCGGCGAGGCCTATGCCGCCGGCCGGGCGAGCGCGGTTGCCGTTACCGACGCGCAACTGGCCCGGATCGAGCGCTTCGATCCCTTGCTCCGCGCCTTCACCCATGTCGACGCCGAAGGCGCGCGTGCCGCCGCGCGTGACAGCGCCGCGCGGATCGACGCCGGGCGGGCGCGCCCGCTCGAAGGCGTGCCGGTCGCGCTCAAGGCCAATATCGATGTCGAGGGCTGGCCCGTCCATGGCGGGGTGGGCGCGCTCAAGGGCCGGATCGCGCCCGCCGATGCCGAGGTTGCGCGCCGTCTGCGCGCGGCCGGCGCCGTGCTTCTGGGCGCCCTCAACCTGCACGAGGCGGCCCTCGGTGCCACCACCGACAACCCCTTCTTCGGCACCACCCAGAATCCCTGGGCGGTCGGCCACACGCCCGGCGGCTCGTCGGGCGGTTCGGGTGCCGCCGTCGCCGCCGGGCTGTGCGCGGCCGCGCTCGGCACCGACACGCTGGGCTCGATCCGCATCCCGGCCGCCTATTGCGGCGTTGTGGGGCTGAAGCCCACCAACGGGCTGGTCCCGAACGAGGGCCTCATCGAGCTGGTCCCCCGGCTGGACTGCATCGGCCCGCTCGCCCGTTCGGTTGCCGATTGCGCGGCCGTGCTTTCCGCCCTTGCGTCGCTTGCCCCCGCGCCGCCCATTCGCCGCGTCGCGCTGCTGTCCAGCACCGAGGCCGTCGACCAGCATCCCGCCGTCCGCAGCGCGCTCAAGCTGGCCGCCAGTCTGCTTGAAGGGCTCGGGATCGAGGTCCGCGCGCGGCACGTCGGCATCGACCATCACCGGCTGCGGCTGGCCGGCTTCATCGAGGCCGCGCGCGCAGCGGATGCCGCCTTCGGCGCCGATGCCGATGCCAATCCCGCCGGCTACTCCGAACGCTTCCGCGGCTATCTCGCCTTCGCGCGCGGGATCGAGCCGGCCGTCGTCGAGCAGGGCCGGCGGGCCATGGCGGCCGCCGCCGACGAGCTCTGCGCCCTGCTGGCGATGGACGGGGCGATCCTGCTGCCCACCACGCCGCAGACGGCCTTCGCGCATGGCGGCGACGCCCCTGTCAGCCAGGCGGATTTCACGGCGCTTGCCAACATCGCGGGGCTGCCGGCGCTCAGCCTGCCCGCCGGCTGGACAGCGGACGGCCTTCCGGTCGGCGTGCAGCTGATCGGCCGCGCCGGCCAGGAGGCGGCGCTGATCGAACTGGGCGGCCGCCTCGAGGCTGCGCTCAACGCCGGCCGCTGGCCGCCCGATTTCGCCTGAAGCCAAGGGAGGCTGCCATGCGTATTGTCGTGCTGTTCAACCTGAAGGCCGGGGTCGATCCGGCGGCCTATGAAGCGTGGGCGCGAACGACGGACATGCCGCTCGTCCGCTCGCTGCCCAGCGTCACCCATTTCCGGGTCTATCGCACCGCCGGCCTGTTCGGCTCGGACCAGCCGGCCCCCTACAGCCACATCGAGATTATCGACATCACCGCGCTCGATCCCTTCGTCGCCGACGTCTCGGGCGAGGCCGTGCAGAAGGTCGCGGCCGAGTTCCAGCAGTTCGCCGAAAATCCCCTCTTCATCCTGACGGAGGAGCTGTGATGCGCCGGTTCGAGGGGCGAACCGTCATCGTCACCGGCTCGGGCCGGCGGCAGGGGCTGGGGGCGGCCATCCTGCGCCGCTTCGCCGGGGAGGGCGCGAACTGCGTCGTCGCCGACCTCGGCACGCCCAGGGACCGGATGGAAGCCGGCGACATCGGCACCACGGCCGATATGGAAGAAGTGGCCGACGAGCTGCGGGCCGCCGGCGCCAAGGCCATCGCCGTTCCCTGCGATGTGCGGCTGCCCGTCGACTGCGAGCGGCTGGTGGCTGCCGCCGTCGAGGCGTTCGGCGCGCTCCATATCCTCGTCAACAATGCCGGCATCGGCTATCTGATGAAGCCGCTGCTCGACACCGACGAGGCCGACTGGGACGCCGTCCTGGATGTGAACCTGAAGGGCGCCTTCTTGTGCACCAAATACGCCGCCCGGCAGATGATCGCGCAAGGGCAGGGCGGGCGGATCATCAACATCGCCAGCCAGGCGGCGAAGTCGGGCTTCCCGCACATGGCGCCCTACACGGCGTCCAAGCATGGAATGGTCGGCCTGACGCGTTCGAACGCGGTCGAACTGGGCCACCACGGCATCACCGTGAATGCGGTGTGCCCCAATCATGTCACAACGGGTCTCGGCGCAAAGCAGAATGCCTATTTCTCGAAGCTCTTGGGCTTCGACAGCGTCGAGGCCTATCTTCAGAACATGGCCAGGAAGAACCCCATGGGCCGCCCGGGCCTGCCGACCGACACGGCGGCCGCCTGCGCCTTCCTCGCCTCGGACGAGGCCGTCTATATCACCGGCGAGGCGCTGAACGTCTCCGGCGGGGAGGAAATGCACTAGCCGGCATCGTCCATCCCGGTGCCCGTGTCCATCCCGATGTCGGCGGCCGGGGCCGACTGGGTGATCCGGCCGACGGAAATGAAGGTGACGCCGGTCTCGGCAATCGCCCGTATCGTCTCCAGCCTGACTCCGCCCGAGGCCTCGGTTGGCACCCGCCCGGCCACCAGCGCCACCGCAGCGCGCAGCATCGGCGGGGACATGTTGTCGAGCAGCAGCCGGTCGGCGCCGGCGGCGATTGCCTCCTCGATCTGGTCGAGCCGGTCCACCTCGACCGTGATGTTCGACAGCCCGGCCGCCTTGCAGGCGGCCACTGCCTCCGTCACCCCGCCGGCGGCGGCGATGTGATTGTCCTTCACCATCGGCGCGTCGAACAGGCCCATGCGATGGTTGGCGCCGCCCCCCATCCGCACGGCATGTTTCTCGAGCGCGCGCAGGCCCGGAAGCGTCTTGCGGGTGTCGAGCAGAACCGCGCCCGTGCCGGCGATCGCGTCGACATAGGCCCGTGTCAGCGTTGCGATCCCCGTCAGATGCTGGAGCGTGTTGAGGGCGGATCGCTCGGCGGCGAGCAACGCCCGGGCCCGGCCTTCGACGCGCAGCAGCAGCGCGCCGGCCACGACCGACTCGCCGTCGCGCGCCCGCATCTCGATTGCGGCGTCCGGGTCGAGCGCGCGGAAGAAGGCGGCCGCCAGCGGCAGCCCGGCCAGCGTCACGGCCTCGCGCGGGGTCAGCACGGCCGCCATGCGCGCGTCCGCGGCCAGGCAGGCCGTCGCCGTGACATCGCCGTCGGTCGAGACGATTCCGCCCAGATCCTCGGCCAGCGTCGCGCGAACGAAGGCGTCCGTGTCGAAGCCCTCGATCACTTCGTCAGTTCGCGCGTCAGATAGGCCATGAAAAGCGCCGCGCGATAGGCGTTTTCCTTGAGATTGGCGACGCCGGCATGACCGCCGTCCACATTCTCGTAATAGTAGATGGGATGGCCCAGCCGCTCCATTTCGGCGGCCATCTTGCGGGCATGGCCGGGATGCACGCGGTCATCCTTGGTGGAGGTGTAGAAGAAGACGCGCGGATAGTGCACCCCCGCCCTCAGATTGTGGTAGGGGCTGTAGCGCCGGATGAACGCCCAGTCGGCGGTGTCGGGATTGCCATATTCATCCATCCAGGAGGCGCCGGCCAGCAGCCGGTGGAAGCGGCGCATGTCGGCCAGCGGCACGCCGACGAGCGCGGCGTCATAGAGGTCGGGTCGCTGGGTGTAGGCGACGGCCGCCATCAGCCCGCCGTTCGAGCGTCCGTGCACGGCGATCCGCGCGGCGAGCCGCTCGCGCTTCAGCTTTACGGCCACCGCGTGGAGATCGTCGTAGCTGTTCTGGCGGCGCTCGCGCAGCGCCGCCTGGTGCCAGCGCGGGCCGAACTCGCCGCCGCCGCGGATGTTCGCGACGACGAGCTGCCCGCCGCTTTCCAGCCAGAACTGGTTCTCGGGCGCGAGATAGGCGGGCAGAAGCGCAATCTCGAACCCGCCATAGGCCCACAGATGGGTGGGAAGCGGCCCCTTCGCGCCGCGCGGGCGGACGATGAAATAGGGCACGCGCGTGCCATCCCTCGAGACCGCGAAGCGCTGAGAGACCCTGAACCTGGCCGCGTCGAAGAAGGCGGGCGCGGTGGCGATCACGCTCGGTGCGCGGCCGTCGGTCGCCTGCATCAGCCGGGACGGCTCGGTGAAACCCTGCACGTTGACATAGAGCGTATCGGATCCGTCCGCCGTGTCAGTGGCGACGAGCGAGAGCGCCGAGCTGGCCGGGACGGGCACGTCGGCGAGTTGCCAGCCGCCCCCATCCGCACGGGTCAGCCGCACCAGCCGGCCCGAGACATTGTCGAGCAGGCTGATGTAGATGGCGCGGCTGGTGGCGGTCACGCCGTCGATCGCCTGGGTGTCGGACGGGGTGAAGACCAGCTCCACCGGCCCGAGGCTGCCGCCGTTGGGAACGGCGTAGGCGACGAGGCTGCCCTTGGGGATACCCCGGAAGTCGGTGCGCAGCAGCGCATAGGCGCGCGGGCCCGTGCCGTCGCCGATGTTGGCGATGAATCGGAAATCGGCATCCTCGGGCAGCGGCGAGGGCGCGAGCGAGAAGTCGGCCATCAGGTGATGGATCCGGCCCGTCCAGAAGGTGATGCGCTGGTCGATGATGTGGCGCCGCCCCTCTCCGTCGCCGAAGGCCGACACCCAGACCCCCATGTCGGTCTCGGGCGCTGTCAGCAGCACCCGGCTTTCCGAAAAGGGCGTGCCGCGCCGCCACAGCCGCGCTTCGCGCGCATAGCCGGATGTGGTCTCCGGCCCGGCGGCGGTGGCCACCAGCAGCATGTCGTCACGAACCCATGCGGCCGTCTGCTTGGCCTCGCCCAGGAAGAAGCCACCGTCTTCCGGCGTCACGAAGCGCCGCGCCAGCGTGTCGAACTCGCGGATCTCGCTGGCGTCCTTGCCGCCGACCGACAGGCCGACGAGGCAGCGCGCGAAGGCCGGCGGCAGGCAGACGGCGCCCGTCCAGCCCGACCATTGCCAGTTGCGCTTCTCCGCCGCCTCGAGTGCGTCGATGGACAGCAGCGTCGTCCATTCAGGCCGGCCGGCATCGAAGGCCGCGCGTGGGCTGACCCGCCAGACGCCGCGCACATTGTCGGCGTCGCGCCAGAAGTTGAACACGTGATCGCGCGTGACGCCCGAGGGCGCAGCCCCGGTCGGGTAGGCGATGCGGCGCGGATCCTGCAGGATCGCCTCGGCCCGCGCCCGCCAGTCGGCGAAGCCGGGGGTCGATTCAAGCTCGGGCAGATATCGGGCGTTGCGCTCGCGCACCCAGGCGAGGGCCTTTTCGCCCTCGATCTCCTCGAGCCAGAGGTGCGGGTCGTCGGTGTCTGCCGCGGGCGCGGCATCGGCGGGAGCGGAGACGGAAAGCATGAGCGCAGCAGCCAGGATACGCATGTGTGCCTGCTAGCCCCGGGCGCGCGCAAGCGCCATCGGAATGTTGCACCGCCCCGGATCCTTCGCCGGCGTCACGCCGCGCGGAGCTGCTGCTCGACCAGGCAGGCAAAGGCCTCGGCCGCGGCAAGCGGCCGCTCGGGCGCAAGCAGGCAGATGGACGCCTCCGGAAGCGGCGGCCAGCCGCGGGCCACGGCCAGATCGGCGGGCACGTGCCGCTCGGGAAGCACGGTGACGCCGAGGCCTGCGCGCACGGCGGCGATCTGGCCGGCCTGGCTGGGCGAGGCGAGCACCACATCGCCCACCAGGCCGTGCGCCCGCAGCGCCGCGAGCGCCCGCGCGCGATAGACGCAGGGCGAGGGCGCCAGCACCAGCGGCACCACGCCCCGCGGCGGCGCCGCCACCTGCGCGGCCGGACCAACCCAGGCGAGCGGCTCCGGGCGCAGCAGCCGAGCGCCAGCAAGCCTGTGCTCGGGATCCTGCTTGATGAGGATGAGGTCGAAGGCGCCCGCCTCGAACTGCTCGATCAGATGCAGCGTGAAATCGCAGCGCACATGCAGCCGCGCGCGCGGATGCAGGCGCGCGAAGGCGGCGAGTATGGCCGGGAGATCAGAGGCGGCGATGTCCTCCGGGCAGCCCAGCCGGACATCGCCTTCCACCGCGCCGTCGCGGAAGCGCGCCAGCAGGGCAGATGCGGCCTCCACCACGGCGCGCGCGTGCGGCAGCAGCCGCTCGCCGGCGGGCGTCAGCTCGACACGCCGGGTAGAGCGTTCGAACAGCCGCTCGCCGAGCAGCGCCTCGAGCCGGGCGAGCTGCGCCGAAACGGCCGACTGGGTGCGGTGCACGCGCCCGGCAGTGCGGGTGAAGCTCGCCGTCTCGACGAGCGCGAGAAAGGTGACGAGCAGGCTGACATCCAGCGGCGGCATGGGGCGCCTTCCTGTCACGCGGTCACGGCCAGTCAAGCCATATTTATCTGTTTCATCGCTTAATCAGCCCCGGATAATTCGTTTCTCCGGCATCCCCGCAGCTGTCTATGCACAGAACAAATCGAACGGGGGACTGTCGTGGAAACCAGCCAGCTCATCGAGAATCTCGTCTCGCCCATCACCATCGCCTTCCTGCTCGGCATGGTCGCCTCGCTGGTCCGCTCGGACCTCGAGATTCCCGAGCCGGTCATCCGCATCATCGCCATCTATCTTCTCTTTTCGATCGGGCTGCAGGGCGGGCGGGAGCTGGCCGGGGTGGATCTCGCCACCATCGCCGCGGGGCTGGGCGTGGTGCTGGCGCTGATCGTGGCGCTGCCGCTCATCGCCTTCCTGGTCGCCCGGCATGTGCTGCGCCTGTCGATCCCCGACGCCACCGGTGTGGCCGCGCTCTATGGCTCGGTCTCCTCGGTCACCTTCCTGGTCGCGCGCACCTATGCCGACACGCAGGGCACGCCGATGGAAGGCTATGTGATCGGGCTGGTGGCGCTCCTTGAGCTGGCGATCCTCGTCTCGCTGCTGATCGGCCGGCTGGCCATGTCGCGCACGGGCGAGGTGCGGCTGCCGCTCGGGCAGCTGTTCCTCGAGACGCTGCGCGGCCGGGGTGTGCTGCTGCTGGGCGGTGGGCTGCTGATGGGCGCGTCGATCGGCGAGACCAACTTCCAGCGCATCGAGCCCTTCTTCGTCGACCTGTTCCGCGGCGTCCTTGTCCTCTTCCTGCTGGAGATGGGGATGGCGGCGGCGCGCCAGCTGCGCTCGTTCGGGGCGGTGGCCGGGCGCATGGTCGCCTTCGGGATCACCACGCCGCTGCTCTTCGGCTTTCTCGCGACCGGCCTTGCGACCTTCGCGGGGCTTTCGCTTGGCAGCGCCGCGGTCATCGGCGCGGTGGCGGCCAGCGCCTCCTATATCGATGCGCCGGCGGCCGTCCGCGCGACCTTCCCCGAGGCCAACCCCGCGATCTGGCTCACCGCCTCGCTCGGCATCACCTTCCCCTTCATGATGCTGGCCGGCGTGCCGCTGGTCTATCAGTTCGCGCAGTTCTGGGGCGGGCTGTGACCCGACCCGGCGGGGCCACAGCCAGCCTCAGTCGCCGGTCACCGGCGGGTTGGTCTGGGCTGGCGTCAGGTCGGTCGCCGCCCCGCTGGCGATCGCCAGCATCCGGTTCAGGGGCAGCAGGGCGCGCAGGCGCAGGTCCTCGTCGATCTCGATCCGGGGCTGGAGGTCCCTGAGCGCCAGATAGAGCTTCTCCAGCGTGTTGAGCGCCATGAAGGGGCACATGTTGCAGTTGCAGTTGCCGTCGGCGCCGGGCGCGCCGATGAAGCGCTTGCCCGGCGCGCGCTTTTCCATCTGGTGGATGATGTGCGGCTCGGTCGCGACGATGATCGTGTCCGACGGGCTCTCCAGCGCGAACTTGAGGATCGCCGAGGTGCTGCCGATCATGTCGGCATGATCCAGGATGTGCGCCGGGCACTCCGGGTGGGCGGCGACCGGCGCGTCCGGGTTCAGCGCCTTCAGCTTCAGAAGCTCGGTCTCGCTGAACGCCTCGTGCACGATGCAGGTGCCGTCCCACAGCAGCATGTCGCGGCCGGTCTTGCGGGCAAGCCATGCGCCCAGATGCTTGTCGGGGGCGAACAGGATCTTCTGCTCCTTCGGCAGCGCATTGATGATCTTCTCGGCGCTCGAGGAGGTGACGATGATGTCCGAGTGCGCCTTCACCGCCGCCGAGCAGTTGATGTAGGTGAGGCTCAGATGATCCGGATGCGCCGCCCGGAAGGCCGCGAATTCGTCCGGCGGGCAGCTGTCCTCCAGCGAACAGCCGGCCTCCATGTCGGGCAGCACCACGATCTTGCTCGGTGACAGGATCTTGGCGACTTCCGCCATGAAGCGCACGCCGCAGAAGGCGATCACGTGCGCATCCGTCTCGGCCGCCTTGCGCGACAGCTCCAGCGAATCGCCGACGAAATCCGCGAGGTCCTGAAGCTCGGGCGTCTGGTAATAATGCGCCAGGATCACGGCGTTTCGGTCGCGGCGGAGCCGCTCGATCTCCGCCCGGAGGTCAAGGCCCCTCAGGCTGTCCCGCTCGGCCAGTCTTGCGTCCATGCGCGCGTCTCCTCAAGGGGCATGTAGGTGGAACCATGGCGGAGGGAAAGATGAGCGAGGCGGCACTGGCGCATATCGCGGCAGCGGAAAGCAAGGCACGCCAAGTGGACGGAATCGGCCCCGAGGTGCCCGTCCGCCCGATCGCATCCGTCGGAGTCCTCGGCGCCGGCACCATGGGCGGCGGGATCGCCATGACCTTCGCGAACATCGGGATCCCCGTGACGCTGGTCGAGCGCGATCAGGCGGCGCTCGAAAGGGGGCTGAAGGTGATCCGGTCCAACTATGAACGCTCGGCGGCGCGTGGCAAGCTGACGGCCGACGAGGTCGAGGCCCGCATGGGCCAGCTCACCGGCGCGCTTGATCCCGCGGTGCTCGGCAATGCCGATCTGGTGATCGAGGCGATCTTCGAGGACATGGCGCTCAAGAAGGCGACCTTCGCCACGCTCGACAGGGTTGCGAAGCCGGGCGCGATCCTCGCCACCAACACCAGCTACCTCGACGTCAACGAGATCGCCTCGGCGACGGCGCGGCCGGCCGATGTGCTCGGCATGCACTTCTTCTCGCCGGCCCATGTCATGAAGCTGCTGGAGATCGTGCGCGGCGCGAAGACCGCGCCCGATGTGCTGAAGACGGCGATCGAGCTGGGGGTCCGGATCGGCAAGATCCCCGTCGTCTCGGGTGTGTGCCCCGGCTTCATCGGCAACCGCATGCTGAGCCGCCGGCAGCAGGCCGCCAACGAGCTGCTGCTCGAAGGCGCCATGCCCTGGGACATCGACCGGGCGCTGACCGACTTCGGCTTTCCAATGGGGCCCTTCCAGATGAGCGATCTCGCCGGCCTCGACATCGGCTGGAACCCGGAGACCTCGCGCGGGGAGACCATTCGCGACCGGCTGTGCGAGAGGGGCCGCCGCGGCCAGAAGACGGGTGCGGGCTTCTACGACTATGACGCCGACCGCAACCGCACCCCGAGCCCTGTCGTCGAGCAGCTGATCCGCGATTTCGTGGGCGAGAAGGGTGGCACGCCGCGCGCGCACCGGGCGGACGAGATCCGCGAGCGCCTCCTCCAGCCGATGGTCGAGGAAGGGAAGAAGATCCTGGCCGAGGGCATCGCCCAGCGCGCCTCCGACATCGATGTCGTCTGGGTCAATGGCTATGGCTGGCCGCGGGCGACCGGCGGAATCATGTATTGGGCCGGGGTGCGCTAGGGCGCTTCCGCCGGAGGCGCAAGACGCCCCGGCAGCGGCGCCTCAGGCGCCCGCCGCCTTGTCCGTGGTGCTGGCCGGCGTGAGGATGCCCGGCTCGGCGTCGGCGTCGAACGCTTCGGTGAAGCCGGCTTCCTCGCGCTCGAACAGGTCTGCGGTCACGTCCACGCCCTGCGCCTGAAGCTCGGCTTCCTCGGGGCTGCGGGCGACATTGACCTTCGCTGTCACCGCCACGTCCGGATGCAGCACGATCCGGACCTCGCTGATCCCCAGCGACTTGATCGGCCGGTCGAGCACCACGGCCGACTTCGCCACCTTGTGCCCGGCTTCGGTGAGCGCTTCGGCGATGTCGCGCGCCGAGACCGAGCCATAGAGCGCGCCCGCGTTCGACGCCTGGCGGATCAGCACGACGGACAGGTCCGTCATCGTCTTCGCGGCCGCCTCGGCGGCCTCGCGGCGCCTGGCATTCTCGGCCTCGATCTGGGCACGCTCGGCCTCGAACTTCGCCTTGTTGGCCTCGGTTGCGCGCAGCGCCTTGCCGCGCGGCAGCAGGAAGTTGCGAGCATAGCCCGGCTTCACGCTGACGACATCGCCGATCCGGCCGAGCTTCTCGACCCGTTCCAGAAGGATCACGTCCATCGCGGCCTCACTTCACCAGATAGGGCAGCAGGCCGAGGTGGCGTGCGCGCTTGATTGCCTGCGACAGCTCGCGCTGCTTCTTCGCCGAGACGGCGGTGATGCGCGACGGCACGATCTTGCCCCGCTCGGACACGAAGCCCTGCAGCAGCCGGACATCCTTGTAGTCGATCTTCGGCGCATTGCTGCCCGAGAAGGGGCAGCTCTTGCGGCGGCGGAAGAACGGACGCGCCATCTCACCAGGCTCCCTGTTCGGCGCCGGCGCGCTCGCCGCGGCCGCCGCGCTCGCCCCGGCCGCCGCGCTCGCCGCGGTCGGACTTCTTCATCATCGCCGAGGGGCCGCTTTCCAGCGCGTCGACCCGGACCGTCTGGAAGCGGATCACATCCTCGTTGAGCGCTGCCTGCCGCTCCAGCTCCTGCACGGCGGCCGCCGGCGCGTCGATGTTGAGCAGGACATAATGCGCCTTGCGGTTCTTGGCGATCCGGTAGGCGAGGTTTCTCAAACCCCAATATTCGGTGCCGACGACCTTGCCGTCATGGTCGGTGATGACCTTGGTGAAGGCCTCGGTCAGGCTTTCCACCTGCGCGGGTGCCAGATCCTGGCGCGCCAGGAAGACATGCTCGTAGAACGGCATGTGGTTCATCTCCTTGCCGATCGCTGGCATGCCCGCGGACGCCGCGGCAGCCCCTCCGGCTTTCGTGTGTGAAGCGGGGCGCCTAGCGGCAGCATGGCCCCAAGTCAACCGCAGCCGCGCGACCGGGTTCAGGTCGCCAGCGCCCCGGCCGCGACCGAGGCGAGATGCGCCAGCATCGGCAGCGTCGGCTGGCCGGACTGGCGCGCGGCGGCGATCGTCCGGTTCAGCGCCTGCACCTGGGATGCATGCGCCTTCAGCCAGGCCTCGGTCGCGGCCAGCGGGTCGCCGCCATCGGGCGTCAGCCGTCGGATCCGGTCAAGCCGCATCTGTTCGAGCGTGCGCGCGGTCGTTGCCGCCAGCAGCCGCTCCCAGCTGTCCGTCGGGTTCAGTGCCAGCGTTGCGCCGCGCGCCCAGTCGATTCCCAGCGCCTCGCCCAGCCGCGTATAGGCCTGGGCCGTCGCCGCCACGTCCAGCCCCTTGTCCGAGGCGAGCGCGACGACGCCGGCCGCGCCCGACAGCGCGTGCAGCGTCGCGATCCAGTCGGCTACTTGCGGCGGCGCGCCGGCCAGCGCCAGCCGCTGGCGAACGGCATCCACCTGCGCGCGCGGCTCGGGCCGGAGCAGCCGGTCCAGCTGCGTCAGCAGCTCGGCAAGCCCCGGTGCCAGCCGGGCCGACAGCGCCTCCGGCCGCTCGGCGCCGGTGCGGCGGGCCAGATCCCCCACCAGCACCCGGGTGATGCCCGCGGCTTCCGCGTGCAGCGCCAGCGCGGTTGCCGGCGGCAAATCGGCGGTATCGATCGCCGCCCACAGGCCGGGCAGGTTGAACAGCGTGCGCGCCGAGACGAAGGCGGCCGCGATGGTCGACAGCGGGCAGCCCAGCTCGGCGGCGAGATCATGCGCCAGCGTCACTCCGCCGCGGTTCACCAGCAGGTTGGCAAGCTTCGTCGCCACGATGTTGCGGCGAAGCTGGTGGCCGTGGATCTCGGCGGCATGGGCCTCGCGCATCGCCGGCGGGAAGGCGGACTCGAGGTCGGGCAGAAGCAGCGGGTCGGTGGCCACCTCCGATCCGACCAGCGCCTCCTTCAGCTCCATCTTGGTATAGGACATCAGCACCGCGAGCTCGGGCCGGGTCAGGCCCCGCCCCAGCCGCCGGCGCTCGTCGATTTCGCGCGGGCTCGGCAGGCCTTCCACCCGCCGGTCCAGCCGGCCCGAGGCTTCCAGCATCTCCATCAGGCGGACATGGCTGTCCAGCCGCTGTGGCGCGTGCAGCTCCGCGATCGACAGCACCAGCGTCTGGGCTTCGTTGTTCGCCAGCACCAGGGCTGCGACCTCGTCCGTCATGGCGGCCAGAAGCCCGTCGCGCTGCGCCCGGTCGATCCGCCCGGCGCGTTCCGCCGCGCCCAGCGCGATCTTGATGTTCACTTCATGGTCGGAGGTGTCGACTCCGGCCGAATTGTCGATGAAGTCGGTGTTGAGGCGCCCCCCATGGCTTGCGATCTCGATCCGCCCCGCCTGGGTCAGGCCCAGGTTCGCCCCCTCGCCGATGACGCGGGCGCGCACGTCGCGGCCATCCACGCGGTGGGCGTCGTTCGCCCGGTCGCCGACGTCCGCATTGTTCTCGTGCGAGGCCTTCACATAGGTGCCGATGCCGCCGAACCAGATCAGGTCCACCTCGGCCTTCAGGATCGCCGCCATCAGGTCGGATGGCGCCATCGCCTCGGCCTCCACGCCGAGGCGCGCGCGCACCTCGGGCGAGAGCGGGATTGACTTCTGCGTGCGCGCGAACACGCCGCCGCCCTTCGAGATCAGCTTCGGGTCATAATCCGCCCAGGAGGAGCGTGGCAGGTCGAACAGGCGCTTGCGCTCGGTCCAGCTCGTCGCCGGGTCGGGGTCGGGGTCGAGGAAGATGTGGCGGTGGTCGAAGGCCGCGACCAGCCGGATCGCCTTCGACAGCAGCATGCCGTTGCCGAACACGTCGCCCGACATGTCGCCCACGCCGGCGACCGTGAAGGGGTCGCGGTCGACATCGAGGCCCATCTCGGCGAAGTGCCGCCGGACGGACACCCAGGCGCCACGCGCCGTGATCCCCATCGCCTTGTGGTCGTAGCCGGCCGACCCGCCGCTCGCAAAGGCGTCGCCCAGCCAGAAGCCGGCCTCCTCGGCGAGCGCGTTGGCGGTGTCCGAGAAGCTCGCCGTGCCCTTGTCGGCGGCGACCACCAGATAGGGGTCGTCGCCGTCGAGGCGGTGGACATGGGCCGGCGGCACCACCTGGCCTTGCGCATCCAGATTGTCGGTGACCGACAGCAGCGCGCGGATGAAGACCCTGTAGGCCTCGCGCCCCTCGGCCGCCCAGCCATCGCGGTCGGCTGCCGGGTCGGGCAGCAGCTTCGGATAGAAGCCGCCCTTCGCGCCGGTCGGCACGATCACGCTGTTCTTCACCATCTGCGCCTTGACGAGACCCAGGATCTCCGTGCGGAAATCGTCCCGCCGGTCCGACCAGCGAAGCCCACCGCGCGCGATCGGGCCGCCGCGCAGGTGGATGCCCTCCACGCGCCGCGAATAGACCCAGATCTCCCGCCAGGGCAGGGGCTTGGGCAGCCCCGGCACGCGCGCGGACTCGAGCTTGAAGGCGAGCGCCTCGGGGCCGCCGGGCACGAAGGCGTTGGTGCGAAGCATGGCCAGGACCAGCCCGGCCATCAGCCGCAGGATGCGGTCGTCGTCGATGCCCTGCACGGCGTCAAGCGCTTCATCGAGCGCTGCGGTCGCCAACGCCGCGGCCTTCCTGGTGGCCCCCGGTGCCAGCCGGCTGCGGAAGGCGGCCACCAGCGCGACGGTTGCCCCCGCATTGCGCTTCAGCGCATCGACGACCGTCTGGATTCCATAGGACACGCCCGTCTGCCTGAGGTAGCGAAACCAGCTGCGGATCCAGTTGGCTTCCTCGGCCGTCAGGGCGGCGGCCGGGATCAGGGCATTGAAGGCGTCATTTTCCTGGACGCCCGTCAGCACCGCGTCCAGCGCCGGATTGACCAACGCGGCGAAGGTGTCGAAGTCGGCCGGCGGGGCGGGCAGCTCCAGCTTGAAATCGTGGATCCAGCCCAGCTCGCCGCCAGCCAGGTCATAGGGCACTTCCTCGATCACCCGGAAGCCGAAATTCTCCAGCATCGGCACCGATTCCGACAGCGGGATGATCTCGCCGAGGCGATAGATCTTGAGGCGCACGATCGTCTCGGGATCGTCTGGCCGGCGGTAGAGCAGCACGTCGCGGTCAGCCGGAGTCGACAGCTGCGTCAGCCGGCAGATGTCGCGCGCGGCCTCCGCCGGGCCGAACTCGTTGCGATAGCCGGGCGAGAAGGCGCGTCCGTGGGTGATCGCCAGCCGCGCCGCGCGCGCAGCCCCTGTCAGCTCGATGAGGGCGGATTCCAGCTCGTCCTCCCAGCCGCGGGTCAGCTGCTGGAGCGCCTGGTCCAGCGCTGCCTCGTTCACCTCGGTGCTCGGCCCCTCGATCACATAATGAACGCGCGCCAGCCCCTCGGCCCGAAGCTCCACGTCGAAGCTGCCGATCGTGCCGCCCGTCGCGGCCACCAGCATGGCGCCGATGCGCTGCCGGAGATCGCCCGAGTAGAGGTCGCGCGGGATATAGGCCAGAACCGAGACGCGGTCGCCGGCGCTGCGCGCGAACAGGCGCGGCCGCGGCCGGTCGAGGAGCGACAGCAGCCCCTCGGCCATGGTCGCCAGCCGGTCGCTGTCCACCTGGAACAGCTCCTCGCGCGGGAAGGTCTCGATCACATGCGCCAGCGCCTTGCCGGCGTGGCTGCGCGGGTCATGGCCCAGCCGCTCGACCACCTCGGCCACCTTGCGGCGGACCATCGGCACCCGCTTGGGGCTTTCGCTGAGCGCCGCCGAGGTGAAGAGGCCCATGAACAGGCTCTCGCCCGCCACCCGGCCGGCGCTGTCATAGTCGCGCACCACGATCAGGTCGAAGGGCACGGCGCGATGCACGGTCGACCGGGCGCGCGCCTTCAGGATGGCGACCGGCGCTGCGCCGCCGTCGCTTGCCGGCACCGGCCAGCGGTCGGCACGGGCCAGCAGCCCCAGCCGCCGGTCGCCACGCGCGAAGCCCAGCAGGGTGAAATTGTCGGCCGCCAGCCAGTCGAGGAAGGCGATCGTCTCGGCCAGCACATGCGGGGCGACCGGCGGCGGACTGTCGTTCAGGCGCCGGGCTGCGTGCCGAAGCTCGGCCAGCATCGCCTGCCAGTCGGCCACGGCCACGCGCACATCGGCGTAGACGTCATCAAGCCGCCTCGCCAGCGCCGCGCGCTTTCGCGCAGGCGCCCGCTCCACGTCCATCAGGATCAGGCTCTCGCGCGCGGCGCCGGCCTCGCCGAGTGCCAGCAGCCGGCCTCCGGCGTCGCGGCGGACGGGCAGGATGGGGTGGATCAGCCGCTGGATCGTCAGCCCCTCGGCGGTCACGGCAGCCGTCGCGCTGTCCACCAGGAAGGGCATGTCGTCGGTCACCAGGATCACCGGCATGTGGCGGTGGCCGGCCTCGCCCTCGCCGGCGCCGACATGGATGTTGTGGCATCCGGGAAGCCGGGTCGCCATCACCTCGGCGGCCAGCGCCGCCAGCCGCGCCCGGTCGTCGGCGCGCAGCCCTTCCAGCTCCGAGGGCGGCGCCGTCCCGAAGATCAGCCGTTCAAGCTCGGCGGCACGCCCGGCTTCGGCCTCCGGAGCCTCGGCCGGCGTCGGGCGGGACACGGTCGGCGACATGGTCAGGTCCTCAGCTTCCGGGCGGGCATCGGCTGTCCGCGCTCGGCTCGGCCCGCCCATGCACCAGCCTGCCGACCCCTTCAAGCAGGGTCGGTTGCGGAAGTTTGCGCCTTCTTTCCGCGAATCCTTGGCCTGAACCGCAGAAAATTCCAGTTTGACTATCGAATCGGCTGTCCAGGCCGCTGCCTGTGCATCCACTCGATGGCGGCCGCCAGCTCGCGGTGCAGCGCCGCCGTCTCCGCTGCCGACAGCCGCCGCCGCCAGCTGGCGATCACCAGCACCGTCGGGCCGGCTGTCCCGCTGCCGGCAAAGGGCAGGGCAATCGCCCGCCAGACCAGCCCGATGCTGGCCGCCGCACCCGCCTCGGGCTCGTCGCTGTCGAGATGCACCGGCCGGCCGGCGGCAGCCGCGTCGCGCGCCAGCGCCACCAGCCGCGCGGTGAGCGGCGCATCCCCGAACGACGCTGCGCTGCCCGTCGCGGCAGCGGCCAGCGCGGCCAGCGCGCTCCCCACATGCAGGATTCGGGGGCCATCGTCTGGTCCATTGCCGTCGTGCGGCGCCAGGCCGACGAGCAACGCATGCGATGCGAAGGGCGGCGCCAGAAGCGGTCCGGCCGCCGCCGACTCGGGCAGACCCGAGCTGCCCGTCGGCAGTCGCGCCCACAGCGCCTCGGCCCGCCGGGCCAGCCGCCGCTCGATCAGGCCGTGCGCCAGGTCTGGCGACGCCGGCGCGGCGTCCGCGTCTGGCGACGGCATCAGGGCCGTGCGCGGCCCGGCCATCGTCCGGTCGAGCAGCGGCCCCCATGGGGAGGACCGCGGCCTGCGGGCCCGCACTCCGCGGCTCTCGGTGGCCACGGGCCGGATCGCGCCCTCCTTCAGCATCTCTGTCATGGCATCCTCAAGTCCGTCGCGACCCGCCTGCCTTCACGGCCGCGCCCTGCCGGGCTTGAGCGCGGCCGTGGCGGACGCCGGCAGTGCTTGTCGGGGGCGTGTGCCACGGTTAAGAGGCCGCCCACCCCGGCGGGACATGAGCAGGCGCAAGGACCAGGAATGGACGCAATCGTCAGTGCGGAATGGCTGAAGGGCGAACTGTCGAAAAGCGACATCCGGGTCGTCGATGCCACGCTGTTCCTTCCCGATCATGGCCGTAACGCCCGCGCCGAGTTCGAGGCGGCGCATATCCCCGGCGCCGTCTTCCTCGATCTCGAGGACGTCGCCGACCTGTCGTCCGGCCTGCCGCACATGCTCCCCCCGCCCGAGAAGTTCGCCAGCCGCGCGCAGGCGATGGGCCTTGGCGATGGCTCGCGCATCATCGTCTATGACAACAGCCCGCTGAAATCGGCGGCGCGCGCCTGGTTCATGTTCCGCCTGTTCGGCGCCCACCAGGTCGCCGTCCTCGATGGTGGGCTCGAGGCGTGGAAGGCCGCCGGCGGCCCGCTCGAAAGCGGCAAGCCCGTGGTGCGCCACCGCCACTTCACCGTCTGGGCCGACATGTCGCCGGTGCGCACGCTTGCCGACATGCGCGAGAATCTGAAGACCGGCGCCGCCCAGGTGGTCGACGCGCGGCCCGCCGGCCGGTTTGCCGGCGACGAGCCGGAGCCGCGGCCCGGCGTTCGCCCCGGCCACATGCCCGGCGCCCGGAATCTGCCGCACCTCAACCTCTATCGCGAAGACGGGCGGCTCAAGGACGCCGAAGGCCTGAAGGCCGCGTTCGCGGCCGCCGGTGTCGATCCCATGAAACCCCTGATCGCCACCTGCGGCTCCGGTGTCACGGCTGCCAGCATCGTGCTCGCTGCCACCCTGCTGGGCGCGAAGGATGCGGCGCTCTACGATGGCAGCTGGGCCGAATGGGGGGCGCAAGCCGACACGCCCGTCGTCACCGGCGCCTGAGCCGGTGGGAGCGGGCGAGCCCCGGCCCGAGACCTGGGCGGCCGCCGCCGGCCGCCGGCCCGAGTGGACGCAGAACCGCGAGGGGACAGCAGGAATCGTCAATCCGCCGGTCTGGCGGGCGTCGACCATCCTCTATTCGACCATCGCCGACATGGACGCGGCGAACGCCCGCCCGGACGAGGCGCTGTTCTACGGTCGCAAGGGCACGCCCACCACCTGGGCGCTGCGCGAGGCGCTCACCGGCCTCGAGCCGGGCGCGGCCGGCACGCTCCTGTTCCCCTCGGGCGTGTCGGCGCTGGCGGCCGCCATCCTGTCGGTGGTGCAGCCCGGCGACCATCTCCTCCTCCCCGACAGCGCCTATGACCCGACGACGAGCCTCGCCTTCGGCCTCGTCCGCCGGCTGGGCATCGAGGCTCAGGCCTATGACCCGTTGCTCGGCGCCGGGATTGCCGGCCTGTTCCGGCCGAACACCCGCCTGCTGCTGCTCGAATCCCCGGGCTCGCTCACCTTCGAGGTGCAGGATGTGCCGGCGATGTGCGCGGCTGCGCGCGCTGCCGGCATCGTCACGCTGCTCGACAACAGCTGGGCGGCGAGCCACTGGTTCAAGGGGATCGCCGCCGGCTGCGACATGGTCATGCAGGCGGTCACCAAATATGTCGGCGGCCATTCCGACCTGATGATGGGCTCGGTCTCGGCCGTGCCCGGCCGGTTCGAGGCCTTGCGCAGCACCGCCTGGGCGCTCGGCCAGTGCGTCTCCGCTGACGAGGCCGCGCTCGCACTTCGCGGCTTCCGGACCTTTCCGCTTCGAATGGCCCGGCACATGGAAAGCGGGCTCAGGATCGCCCGCTGGCTGAAGGCGCACCGCCTCGTCGACCGGGTGCTCCACCCCGCGCTTCCCGACTGCCCCGGCCATGCGCTGTGGCAGCGCGATTTCACCGGCGCGGCCGGCCTGTTCGGCCTGGTGCTGAAGGTCGGCAGCCGGGCGGACGCCGGCCTCTTCTGCGACCCGCTCCGCCATTTCGGGATCGGCTACAGCTGGGGCGGCTATGAAAGCCTCATTATCCCGACCTCGCCCGAGAAGCTGCGCCGGGTGACCCGCTTCGAGGCCAGCGGCCTCACCCTTCGTCTCTCCATCGGGCTCGAGGATCCGGACGATCTCATCGCCGATCTCGACGCCGCCCTGTCCCGCCTGGAGGCCCGCCATGGCTGATGCCGCCACCCTGCTTCGAACCGAGGACGCGGTCGGTCTTGCCGCGCATGTGCGACACGGCGCCGTCAGCGCCGCCGAGCTGCTGGACGCCGCGCTCGAGCGCGTGGCAGCCACCAACACGACGTTCAACTATATCGCCCGCCTGACCGAGGATCGCGCGCGCGCGCGCCTCGCCCGGCCGCTGCCGCAAGGCCCGCTCGCCGGCGTTCCCTTCCTCGTCAAGGATCTGGGCGTGGACATCGCCGGCGTCGAGACCGGCAACGGCAGCCGCTTCCTGCGCTTCGTGCCGGCCGTCAGCTCCACTATCGTCGAACGCGCGGATGCCGCCGGCCTGCTCATCTTCGGCAAGACGACGACGCCCGAACTCGGCTTGACGGTCACCACCGAAAGCGCGGCGACCGGCGTCACCCGCAACCCGTGGAACCCGGCGCGGATCGCCGGCGGCTCGTCGGGCGGGGCCGCAGTCGCGGTCGCGGTCGGCGCCGTGCCGCTCGCCCAGGCCTCCGATGGCGGCGGCTCGGTGCGCGTGCCGGCGGCCTGCTGCGGGCTGTTCGGCCTCAAGACCTCGCGCGGGCTGGTACCGCTGGGGCCGCATGTCGAAACCATGTGGAACGGCCTGGCCGTCACCGGCCCGATCAGCCGCTCAGTGCGGGATTCGGCTGCCTTCCTCGATGCCCTCGCTGGCCCCGCGCCCGGCACGCGCGCCGCGCCGGCGTTGCCGCCGGGCGGCTTCCTCGCCGGGCTCGAGGTCCCGGTCGGCCCCTTGCGGATCGCGGTGATGGCCGATCCGCCCTATGGCGTCGCGCTCGATCCCGCCGTTCGCGCCGTGTTCGACCGGACTTGCCGCCTGCTCGAGGAGCTTGGCCACCGTCTCGAGCCGGCCGCGCCGCCCATCGACTTCGCCACGCTCACGGCGGCCAACATCACCAACATCGCCGTGTGCACGGCAACCGACATCGAGACGATCGCGGGCTTCGTCGGCCGCCCGCCGGCTGACGGCGATCTCGAGCCGGCGATCGCCAACTGGTGGCGCATGGGCCGCGAGCGGTCGGGCCCCGATCATCAGAAGGCGCTCGTCACCATCGAGCAGGCGTCAATCGCCTTCGACCGCTTCATGGCCGACTGGGACGTGCTGCTCGCCCCCACGCTCGCCCGCCCGCCGGTCGAGATCGGGCTTCTGAGCCTGTCCAACCCCGACACGGCGCAGTTCGTCGAGGTCTACACCAGCTTCTGCCCCTCGGTCGGGCTTGCGAACCTCACGCAGACGCCCGCCATCACCCTGCCGATGGGCGAGACGCCCGATGCGCTTCCCGTCGGCGTCATGGCACAAGGGCGCTACGGCGACGACCTGCGGCTGCTGCGGCTGGCCCGCCAGCTCGAGGACGCCGCCCCCTGGGCCGGGCGCCGCCCGCCCGTCTAGCCGCTGCGCTCAGGCGGTGGTCGCATAGCCGCCATCGACGGTGACGACCGCGCCGCACAGATAGGCCGAGGCCTTCGAGCCCAGGAACAGGGCGACGCCCGCCATGTCCTCGGTCGTCCCCCAGCGCGCCATCGGCGTCTCGGCCATCGCCTCCCGGTCGATCTGGTCGGCGACCCCGGCCGTCATCCTCGAGGGGAAATAGCCCGGCGCGATGGCGTTGACCGCGATCCCGCGCTTCGCGAGGTTCTTCGCCATCATCCGCGTGAGATGCAGCACGCCCGCCTTGGAGGCGGCGTAGCTGTAGGTCTCGATCGGGCTGACGTGCAGCCCGTCGATCGAGCCAATGTTGATGACGCGCGCCAGGTCCTGAGGCGTCGCGGCGGCTTCCAGCAGCGGCGCGAGGCGCTGGGTCAGGAAGAAGACGGACTTGACATTGAGGTCCATCACCTTGTCCCAGCCGATCTCGGGAAAGTCGTCGAAGGGCGCCCCCCAGGAGGCGCCGGCATTGTTGAACAGGATGTGCACCCGGTCGGTGTGCCGGCGGACCTCGGCTGCGAACCGGTCGATCTCCGCCATCTGCGACAGGTCGGCGGGCAGGGCGGTGGCCGCCGCGCCGAGCTCGGCGGCCAGCCCCTCGACATCGGCGGCCTTTCGGCTGGTCAGGATCACCCGCGCGCCATTCTCCACATAGGCGCGGGCGATCATCTCGCCGATGCCCCGGCTGCCGCCGGTCACCACCACCGTCTTGCCGGCCACCGCGAACAGCCGGTCGATCGCAAGCGACATCCTGCCTCCCCTCAGATGGGTTCGCCCGCCGCCCGGGCGCGGTCGATGCGGCTTGCCTCGGCCGCTGGCAGGCTTCGATAGACGTAGAAGAGCATCGCCGCGACCAGCGGCACCAGCCCCACGAGCGCGATATTGGCCTGCCCCAGGTCGCGCAGCAGCTCCGAGAGCGCGCCCACCAGGAAGGGCCCCAGCCCCAGGCCGATGATGGTGGTGCCCAGGAAGAAGGTGGCGGTCGCCCCGCCGCGCATGCGCGGCAGCACCAGATCCTGGGTGGTGGCCGCCGCCGCCCCCAGCCACAGCGAGCCCGTGACCGAGGTCAGGAAGGCGGCGATCACGAAGACCGGGAAGCTGCCGGTGGTGAACTGCAGGACGATGAGCGGCGCTGTCAGCACGCTTGCGAGAAAGCCGGTCAGGATCCGCCCGCCCGGATTGCCGCGCCGGAACCAGTCCGCGAGCCGTCCGCCCAGGATCACGCCGATGAACCCCCCCAGCGCCCCGCCGCCGCCGAGCGCCAGGCCGACGACGGCCTTGTCCAGTCCGAAGGTGCGGATGGCGTAGGGCGCGCCCCAGAAGCCGATGGCATAGCCGGTCAGCGCCAGCAGGCCGGAGGCGAGCACCAGCGTCACGAAGGTGGGCGTTCCCCAGATGAGGGCGAAGGTTGGTCGGTCGCGGATCCTGAGCGACTGCGACCAGGAGAAGATGGCGTAGCTGGCAACCCCCAGCGCCGTCCATTGCGGCCAGTTGCCGAACAGCCGCCACATCAGCCACACGGCGGCGGCCGTCAGCCCTGCGGCCACCAGGTTCACAAACATCGCCCGCCGTCCGAAGCTGGCGGCATGCACTAGGGTGAAGGGCGGCAGCACGCTCGACAGCTCGGTGAAGAACTTGGACCAGGGCTTCGGCTCCCTGGGCGAGGCGATGCCCTCGGCGATGCCCCGGATCGGCTCCTTCAGCGAGGCCACCCACAGCGCCAGCAGCAGCCCCGGCAGGCCGACCGCGAGGAAGGCCGCCTGCCAGCCGACCAGCCCCAAGGGCCCGCCGCCCGGGAAGGCGGCATTCCAGCGCTCGACGATGAGGCCGCCGATGAACAGCGAGATGCCGCCGCCCAGATAGAGGCCCGAGGAATAGATGGCGAGGGCGGTCGCGCGCTTCTCCTTTGGGAAATAGTCCGACAGCACCGAATAGGCGACGGGGCTGGCCGAGGCCTCGCCGATCCCCACCCCGATCCGCGCGCCGGCCAGCTGGCCGAAATTCCTGGCGAACCCGGACAGCGCCGTCATCGCCGACCAGAGCGCAAGCCCGATCGACAGCAGCCGGATGCGGTGCCAGCTGTCCGCCAGCCGCCCGAGCGGGATTCCGAACAGCGCGTAGAACACGCCGAAGACGGTGCCATAGAGAAAACCGATCTGGGCATCGTCGATGCCCAGGTCCGCCTTGATGTCCTCGGCCAGGATCGACATGATCTGCCGGTCGATGAAGTTGAAGATGTAGACGACGACGAGCACGCCCAGCACATACCAGGCATAGGGCCCGCCCACCCGCTTGCGCGCCGCATCGAACTCGGCCTCGCTCACCCCGGCCTGCTCGAGCATCGCCTGATCCGGCCCTGCGTCCCCGGTCTGCTGCTGGGCGTCCATCCATCCTCCCTTGCCGCCGGCGTCCTTTCCCGGACGTCCGATTGCCGTGCGGCCGCGTAGCAGGCGGTTCGGCCGGCTGGGAAGGGGCAATCGGCGGCGCCCGGGCCGCCGGGGCGGGCTGAACCGCGGCTTGCCACCGGGTTCAGGCCCGTCTCAGCCGCCATGCGCTCAACTCGCCGTCACCCGAACCCGATGACCGGAAGGAGGATGGCGATGCCGACGATGAGGATGACAACCGATCGGGCGAAAGCCCTGCTCGCGCCGGCGGCGGCCGCCGCGGCCCTGCTGCTCGCGGTCCCGGCCGCGGCCGACCCGCGCTTTCACGGCGGCGGCTGGTATGGCCACGGCCAGCGCGTGCCCACCGAGGTGCGGCTCGAGCGCGAGTTCCGGGAGCTGGCCTGGGCCTATGACCGTGCGCTGCGCCAGGGCCGGCTCGACCGGCGCGATGCCGCCCGGATCGGCCAGCGCCTCGCGGAGATCGACCGGCTGGGCAGCCGCTACGCGCGCAACGGCTTCAACCGCGGCGAGCGCCAGCGCATCGAGCGGCTGCTGCGCGAGACCCGGGCCGAGCTTCGCTATGCCGTGCGCGACACCGGCTGGCGCGACGCCCGCTGGGGCGGCTGGCGCTGAGGCTCAGGCGGGTGCCACGGCGACGGGAATCGCCGACTGCAGCGACTGGCCGGTGATCGGGTCATAGTCCACTGTCTCGTCGACGAGGCAGCTGGTGGTGGCGCCAACGCGCCCGACATCGGCGCCGGCCGGCCCGACATCGCCGAAGGCATGGCTCATCGAGACCACGCCCCGGCGCACCGCGGGGTCCGCGGCCACCAGCCCCCGGATGGCGCCGCGCCGGCCCGTCAGCGTCACCGGCTGTCCCTCGGCGAGGCCCAGCGCCGCCATGTCGGCGGGGTTCATGAAGGCGGGGTTGGTGGTGCCCTTGGCCGCCAGCGCCGGCAGGTCGTGGCCGGTCGAGTTGAACACATGGGCTGAGCGGCGGCTGGTCAGGCGGAAGGGATAGGCGGCGGCCGAGTCCGGCGCGAGCGTCGCCGCCAGTTCCTCGGCCAGCCGGTCGGGCACCAGGTCGAAGGGCGCGTCGTTCTCCGGGTCGCCGGGCGCCACCGTCTGCACATGCTCGGCATAGATGCGCGCCCGCCCGTCGGGCGTGTCGGCGCGCACCCGGCTCGGCGGCACCCGGCAGCCCGCCGACATCAGGTCGAGGAATTCGGCCTTGCTCGGCCGCCGGTCCATCGGCACCGGCCCGCCGGCCGTCGGCATCGGCACGCCCATCCGCCGCGCCAGCTCCCAGAAGATCACCCACTCATCCAGCACCTCGCCCGGCGGCGGCACCAGCGCGCGGGCGTAGCGGGCATAGGGTTCCTCGAACCACCATTCCGACAGGTTGGTGATGTCCTCGCGCTCCAGGCACATGGCGCCGGCCAGCACCCAGTGCGAGCGCTTCGCCGTCTGGCTCATGCGCACGTCGATCGAGACCATGAGATCGAGCCCCGCCAGCGCCCGCACCATCTTCGCCGGGTTGGGAAAGGCGACGACCGGATTGCCGCCGACATTGATCAGCGCCCGCACCTGCCCGTCGCCCGGGGTCAGCATCTCGTCAGCGAGCACATTGCACGGCATCTCGAAGCCCAGCTGGGTCAGCCCCCGGACGCGCGCGGCGGGATAGCCCTCGCCCCACGGCCGCAGGGGCGCGATCACCTCGGCGCAGCGCGCCGGCTGGCCGGGCGTGAAGATCCGCGGCACGGGGGAGATCTCGCCCTCGCGGTTGAAGCGACCGCCGAGGATGTTGAGGGCCGAGACCAGCCAGGCGACCAGATTGCCCTGGCCGGCCATCTCGGGGCCGGTGCCCGTCGAGACCGCGCCGCGCCGGGCACCGCCCCACAGGCGCGCGGCCGCCACGATGTCGGCCGCCGGCACATCCGCCCGCTCGGCTGCGACCTCGGGCGTGAAGGGCGCGACCGCCGCCCGGAAGGCATCGAGATTGCCGACATGGCGCTGGCAGAAGGCGCGGTCATGAAGGTCCTCGGCCAGCATCACATGCGCGATCGCCGCCAGCACGGCGGCATCCTCGCCCGGCTTCACGGCGAGGTGCAGCGCTGCAAGCTTCGCCACCTCGGTTTCGCGCGGGTCGATCACGACGAGCTTCAGGCCCTGGGCCAGCCGGTCGCGGAGCCGGCGCGACGGGCTGAAGGGCGGCACGCCGCCCGGCGGGGCATAGTGGGAGACCAGCGGATTGTTGCCCACGAAGATGCAGGCGTCCGCGTCCGAGAAGCCGTGGAGCCCGCCCGCCCACTGCCCGAGCCGCTGGGTGGTATAGACCTTGGCCGGCTGGTCGAGCGTGACGGAGGTGTAGAAGTTGCGCGTGCCGATCCCTTGCGCGAAGGCCAGCGCCGCGCCCAGCCCGGCCGAGTTCTGGAAGGCATAGGTGCCGCAATAGATTGCGATCGCATGCGGCCCGTCACTGTCCAGAATCGACTTGAGGCGGGCGGCGATCTCGTCGAGCGCCGCCTCGCTCGTGGCCGGCTCGAAGCGGTCACCCACGCGCCGCTGGTGCGTCGTGAGGCGGGATGGGCTGTTGTGGGCCGCGGCCAGCTGCCGCCCCTTCTGGCAGGTGTAGCCACCATAGACAGGATCGTCGGGATCCCCGCGTACGGCCACCACCCGGTCGCCCTCCACATCGACCAGCATCGCGCAATTGGCGTGGCAGAAGCGGCAGAAGCTGCGGTGCGTGGTCGCCATGGCCGTTGCCCTCCGACACGCAGGCTCGCACGCACCGACGGCCGCACGCGACTGTCAGATTGCCAAGGCCCGCGCTATGGAGGGCGCATGGACAGCCCCGCCGCCCGCCAGACCGCCGCGCTCCTCGCGCTTGCTGGCTTTGCCTTCCTTGCCCTGCAGGCGGCGATCAGCATCGGCGATTTCGCCGACCGTGGCCTCGGCCCGGCGGTCGCCCTGTGGCGGCTTTCGGGCTATTTCACCATCCTCACCAACCTGTGGGTCACACTGGCGCTGGCCTCGGTCGCGCTCGGCCGCCCGCCGGCGCCGCGCTGGCTGACGGCGGCGACGCTGGCGATCCTGCTCGTCGGCGCCATCTATCATCTGCTGCTCGCGCAGGATCTGGCACCGGGCACGCCGCGCTGGATCGCCGACCAGGGAGTGCACAGCCTGGTTCCGGCCGCCACGCTCGGCTGGTGGCTCGCCTTCGTGCCCAAGGCGGGGCTGGGTGCGCGCGATCTGCCCGCCTTCATGGCCTGGCCGGTCGTCTACAGCCTCTACAGCCTCGCACGCGGCGCGGCCGAGGGCTGGTATCCCTATTTCTTCATCGAGGTGCCGCGGCTGGGCTATGCGCAGGTGCTGCTCAACATCGCCGGCCTCGGCCTAGGCTTCGCGCTCGCCGGGCTGCTGCTGGTCGCGGTCGGCCGCCGGCTGGCGCCGGCGCGCAGGCGCGCGCCATGACCGGCCTTTACGACCATGTGCCCAGCCGCCGCGCCATCATCGACCGGCGGCAGGTCGCCGATCAGGTGGCGCGCGCGCTTGCCGAGGCCCCGGCCGAGGGCCGGCGGCAGGCGGTGGCTGCCGTTCTGCGCCACGCGCTCGACCAGGGCCGGGCAGAGCTTCGCCGCCGCCTCCTCGCCGCGCCGGGACGCGGCCTCGAGATTGCCGGCGGCCAGAGCTTCCTCGCCGACCAGATCCTGCGGCTGGCCTTCGAGGCGGCGACGGGCGCGCTCTACCGGCTCGACAATCCCAGCGCGGCCGAGCGGATCGCGCTGTCCGCCGTCGGCGGCTATGGCCGCGCCCAGCTTGCCCCTTTTTCCGACATCGACATCATGTTCCTGTCGCCGCTGCGCGGCACGCCCTGGGTCGAGCAGGTGGTGGAGACCGTCCTCTACATCCTCTGGGACCTCGGGCTGAAGGTCGGCCACGCCACCCGCACCATCGACGACATGCTGCGCATGGCCCGAAGCGACCTCTCCGTCCGCACGGCGCTGCTCGAGGCGCGCTACCTCTGGGGCGACACCGCCCTCTATGACGAGGCGCGCAGCCGCTTCCAGCGCGAGATCGTCGCCGGCCAGGCGCGTGACTTCGTGGCCGCGAAGCTCGCCGAGCGCGACGATCGCCACCGCCGCATGGGCGACAGCCGCTATGTGGTGGAACCCAACATCAAGGACGGCAAGGGCGGGCTTCGCGACCTGCAGACGCTGTTCTGGATCGGCAAGTTCACCCACGAGGTGTCGAGCGCCCAGGAACTGGTGGAGAAGGGGCTGTTCTCGCCGGCCGAATATCGCCAGTTCCAGCGGGCCGAGAACCATCTCTGGTCGGTTCGGGTCAACCTGCACGACATCGCCGGCCGCGCCGAGGAGCGGCTCACCTTCGACATGCAGCGCGAGCTCGCCGCCCGCATGAACTACGCCGACCGGCCCGGCGTCTCGGCGGTCGAGCGCTTCATGCGCCACTATTTCCTGACCGCCCGCTCGGTCGGCACGCTGACCGGCCTGTTCCTCGCCCATCTCGAGGAACGCCATGCGCGCACCGCCTGGCTGCCGCGAATCGCCCGCCGTCCGCGCCGCCTCAATGGCTTCCGCATCGCCCGCGGCCGGATCGAGGCACCGTCCGAGGATTTCTTCGCCGCCGATCCGGTGCGCCTCATCGAGCTGTTCCAGCTCGCCGACCGCGAAGGCCTAGCGATCGCGCCGGCAACGCTTCGCCAGGCTGCGCGCGACGAAGGCCTGATCACCGAGGCCGTCCGCCGCGATCCCCGCGCCAACGCCCTCTTCCTCGAGGTGCTGACCAGCCCGCGCGACCCGGAGACGGTGCTGCGCTGGATGAACGAGGCCGGCGTGTTCGGCCGCTTCGTGCCCGACTTCGGCCGCGTCGTCGCCAAGATGCAGTATGACATGTACCACCATTACACGGTGGACGAGCATACCATCCGCGCGATCGGCCTGCTCGCCCGTATCGAGCGCGGCGAGCTCAGGGCCGAGCATCCCCTGTCCACCGCCGTGATCCGCCAGATCGTCTCGCGCCGCGTGCTCTATGTCGCCGTGCTGCTGCACGACATCGCCAAGGGCCGGGGCGGCGACCACAGCGAGCTCGGGGCCGAGGTGGCCGTGCGGCTCTGCCCCCGCCTCGGCCTGACCGAGGCCGAGACCGACACGGTGGCCTGGCTGGTGCGCCACCACCTGCTGATGTCGGCCACCGCCTTCAAGCGCGACCTCGCCGACTGGAAAACCATTGCCGACTTCGCGGAAACGGTCGCCTCGCTCGAGCGGCTGCGCCTGCTCCTCGTGCTGACGGTCGTCGACATCCGCGCCGTCGGCCCCGGCGTCTGGAACGCCTGGAAGGCGCAGCTCTTGACCAGCCTCTACAACGCCGCCGAGGAAGTGCTGCGGCTGGGCCACAAGCAGAAGGGCCGCACCGAGCGGATCGCCGCCCGCAAGGCCTCGTTGCAGGCGGCGATCGGCTGGGACCGGCCCGGCTTCGACGCCTATGCCAGCCGGCTCCCCGACAGCTACTGGATCTCCGAGCCGGAGGAGGTGCAGCTCGCCAACATGCGCCTCGTCGCCGCGGCCGATCTCGAGCGCGCCCAGTTCACCATCCGGTCGGTGCCCGATCCGGCGCGCGGCACCACGCTGGTTACCGTCTATGCCGCCGACCATCCCGGACTCTTCTACCGCATCGCCGGCGGCATCGCGCTCGGCGGGGCCTCGATCGTGGATGCCCGCATCCACACCACCCGCGACGGCATGGCGCTCGACAATCTGACGATCCAGGATCCGCTGGGCGGACCGTTCGACGAACGCGCCCGGCTCGACCGGATGGAGCGCGCCATCGGCGATGCGCTTGCCGGGCGGGTGCGCCTCGCCGACCGGCTGGCCGCCCGGCCGCTGCCGCGCCGCCGGCAGGAAGCCTTCCGGGTGGTGCCGCAGGTCTTCATCGACAACAAGGCGTCGAACCGTTTCACCGTGGTCGAAGTGAATGCGCTCGACCGGCCGGCGCTGCTCTACGCGCTCACCTATGCGCTCTATGGCGCCCGGGTCACCATCCACTCTGCCCATGTCGCCACCTGGGGCGAGCGCGCCGTCGATACCTTCTACCTGACGGACCTCACGGGCGAGAAGATCGAGAGCCCGGCGCGCCTGAAGGCGCTGGAAAGACGCCTGCTCGACGTGGCGGCGGCCCCGGGCACCAGGGTGCCCGAGGCCGCCGCTGCCGAGTGACGCGCGTTTCGCGCGAGGGCCCGGGCACCAGGGTGCCCGAGGCCGCCGCTGCCGAGTGACGCGCCCCGCCGTCAGAAGCGGTAGTTGATCCCCGCCATGATCTGGTTGCGGCCGAAACGCGCGGTCGCATCGTCGACCGACACGTCGGTCGCGCGCGCCGGCAGGCTCTTGAAGCGGCTGTAGCGATACTCGACCTTGGCCGACACATGGGGCGCCAGCATCTGCTCGATGCCGCCGCCCAGCGTCCAGCCGTCGCGGTTGCGGCTGCGGCTGTTGACGCCTTCGTCCACGGTGAAGCGGCCGTTCACCCAGCCGCCCCGGCCATAGATCAGCGTTTCCGGTGTTGCGAGAACCCCGGCGCGCGCTGCCAGCCCGAAGGTGCGGCCGGTGTCATATTCGAGGCCACGCGGACCACCGATCTTGCCGCTGTCGTCGGTGAGCGAGGCTTCCGCCCCCAGCACGAAGCCCGGCCCGACCTTGGCGTCATAGCCCAGCACCCCGCCATAGGCGAAGCTCGAGCCCGTGTTGGTCTGGCTGAACGGCGGCGCGCCGACACGCACGCTGGTGCGCGGGCGGTCCTGCTGCCAGCCGAGCTCGGCGCCGACATAGCCGCCGTTGAACGGCTCGGCAGTGGCGGCCCCGGCGACGCCGACGAGCGCTGCAAGGCCCACGGCAAACGGCGCGCGCGCGATGGACATGGTCATGGATAATCCCTTTCTGTCTTGTTGTGCGGCAGGCCGAACCGGCAGCCAGCCGTCCGGGCGCACCATGGCGCCGCTGGCTGAAGTCCTTCTGAATCCGCTGTTTAGGCGGGGTTCAGACAGTCAGGGCTGATCGACGGACGGCCCGGAACCCTCGTCCGGACAGGCGCAGGCGTCGACAGACGCCGTCTGTCGAGTGCGCGGCTTCGGCGCCGAGGCCGCGAATTCGGCGCGCGACAGCCAGCCGTCGCGGCTCGAATCGAGCTCGGAAAATCGCCGGATGCCCTGGGCGGCATATTCCTCGAAGCTGAGCTTTCCGTCGCGGTTCACGTCCAGCCGGTCGAAGTTGCGCCGGCGGTTGGCGAGGTATTCCGCCTGGGTGATCCGCCCGTCGCGGTCGCGGTCGGCGCGGTCGAAGCGCAGTTCCTCGCGGCTCCTGGGGGGCGCGGCGCCCGGCGGGGCGAGCAGCACGGATTCGGGTTCGATCAGCGCCGGCTCGGGCGGCGGCAATTCGGTCTCCGGCGGTGTCGAGGCTGCCGGCCGGGTGGCAATGGCCGGCCCCTCGTCGGCCTGGATCCAGAAGGTGGCAGCGACCGCCACCAGCGCTGCCGCCCCGCCCAGCGCCACCAGCCGCCGGATCGCTGCTGCCGTCATTCCAGAGTCCCCTGGCGCCGCCCCCGCGCGCTTCCGGCCGACCCGATCGGATGCCTAGCAGCCGGCCCGTCCCGGCACCAGCCGTTCAACCCGTGAGGGCGGCCTTCATCATCCGCCACTGCCGCCCGGCCGAGCCGGCCGGCGCCAGCGCGAGCCCGGCTTCCAGCCGCGCGGCATCGTCGGCGGCCAGGGCATCGAGCACGCGCAAGGCCGCCGGCAGCGGGCCGGTCGCCGGTGGCGGGAAGGCCGGGCGGCCGGCTGCCGCGATGCGGGCCCCGGCCGTGCCCCAGCCGCTGCGCCACAGCCGGGCGAGCGCGAAGCGGGTGCCGGCGGCCCCGGCGTCTGCGGCTTCCATCGCCGTCAGCGGCCGGTCGAGGATCGCTGTCAGCAGCGCCCGGAACAGCGGTTCCCCGCGCGCCCGGGCGAGCGCCAGCACGTCGAGCGGGCCCGGGGTCAAGAGCGGCAGAAACCCTTCCTCCAGCGCCGTCAGCGCCCCGAGGTCCACGGCGCGCGGCCGCGCCTTGTGGCGAAGCGCGCGCAGCAGCGGCTGGGGCGGGGCCAGACGGCCCTGTGACAGCAGTTCCAGCTGCTCGCGCCACCAGGCGAGGCGGATTTCGGCCAGCAGCGGCTCACGCGCCTCGGCAACGATCCGCTGCTGCTCCACGTCATAGGTGTGCAGCGCCACCAGCGCGGGACGCGCCGCGGCCGGGGCCCACAGCGTCGACAGCCAGCGCTCGCGGTCGCGCGCCTTCAGTTCGGCGACCAGCGACGGATCCATGGGCGCTAGTTGTAGCGCCTGAGCTCGTCCTTCGCGATCGCCTGGCGGTGCACCTCGTCCGGCCCGTCGGCCAGCCTGAGCGTGCGCTGCCCGGCATAGCTCGCGGCCAGCCCGAAATCCTGGGCCACGCCGCCGCCGCCATGCGCCTGGATCGCCATGTCGATAACCTTCGTCGAGACATTGGGCGCCACCACCTTGATCATGGCGATCAGCGTCTTGGCCTCCTTGTTGCCGACCGTGTCCATCATCCAGGCGGCCTTCAGCGTCAGCAGGCGGGCCTGCTCGATCTCGATCCGGGCATTGGCGATCCGCTCGTGCCAGACGCCCTGGTCGGAAATCGGCCGGCCGAAGGCCACGCGGGACTTCAGGCGCTTGCAGCACTTCTCGAGCGCGCGTTCGGCCGCCCCGATCGAGCGCATGCAATGGTGGATCCGCCCCGGCCCCAGCCGCCCCTGCGCGATCTCGAAGCCCCGGCCCTCGCCCAGGATGATGTTGTCCGCCGGCACGCGCACATTCTCCAGCAGGACCTCATAATGGCCGTGCGGCGCGTCGTCATAGCCGAACACGTGGAGCGGCCGCACCTTGGTGATGCCCGGCGTGTCGAGGGGGACCAGGATCTGCGACTGCTGGAGGTGCCGCGGCGCGGTCGGGTCGGTCTTGCCCATCACGATGGCGATCTTGCAGCGCGGGTCGCCCACGCCCGAGGACCACCATTTGCGGCCGTTGATCACATAATGGTCGCCGTCGCGAATGATTGCCGTCTCGATGTTGGTCGCGTCCGACGAGGCGACGGCCGGCTCGGTCATCAGGAAGGCCGAGCGGATCTCGCCGTTGGCCAGCGGCACCAGCCACTGTTCCTGCTGTTCCTTCGTGCCGTAGCGCGCCAGCACCTCCATGTTGCCGGTGTCGGGCGCCGAGCAGTTGAACACCTCGCTCGACCAGCCGACGCGCCCCATCTCTTCGGCGAGCGGCGCATATTCGAGGTTCGTGAGCGGCGTGCCCTCGAAGTGGAAGGGGTGCACCGGCTCGCCGCCGTGGCTCGGCGGCACGAACATGTTCCAAAGGCCTGCCGCGCGCGCCTTGGGCTTCAGCTCCTCGATGAGGTCGATGACCTTCCAGCGCTCACCCGTCGAGACTTCCGCCTCGTAGCGCGCCTCATTGGGGTAGATGTACGCGTCCATGAAGGCACGCAGCCGCTCGAGCATCTCGATCGTGCGCGGCGAATAGTCGAACTGCATGTGTCACTCCCCGGAGCTGTCGGCCGAACCGGGCCCTCCTTGGCCCGCCGCCGGGGGCTTCGCAAGCCGGCCACTCTGGGGGGTGGGCGCGCCGTCGCTGCCGTCGCTGCCACCGCCGGTCAGAGGCGGCCGGGTTCGCTCGGCTTCAGCTGCACGCGCACCCGTTCGGCGCCGGCCGGCGGGGCGATCGCGCTGGTCTCGAACCGGGTGGAGCCGCCCGGCGGCAGCCAGGCCGCCTCGGGACGCACGGTCCAGCGGCCGACGGTGCGGCCGGCCGAATCGAGCAGCAGCAGCTCGACAGGCGGCACCCCCAGCCCGCCCTCGGTCGGGTTGGAGACGGTGGCGCTGATCTCCCACACCTGCCGGTCGTCGCCCAGCGGCCGGCGCACCGCCTCGGCAGCAACGGCAAGCGGCGGCGGCGGCGTGCGCGGCAGCGCGATCGCCGGCACCGACAGCGCCGGCTTCGGCAGTCCGCCGACCAGTGCGGCGGCCGGCTGCGCCCAGCCGGGCAGGCGCGCGGGATCATAGGGCGGCAGGCCATAGTCGACGGGATCGACCCGGCCGCTCGCGACCAGCCACCACCACAGCCCGCCAGCAACCAGCAGCGCGCCCAGCACCCAGGGCCAGCGGGGCCGGCGCTCCGTGTCGGCCTCCTCGTCAGGGTCGTCTGGAAGCGCGTCGCCGGCTTCGATGACTGGAACGCGCGGTGCTGCTGGCGCCGGCGCGGGCATGACAGCAGCATCGCCATCGGCGACGACCGGCTGGACGGTGGCCGCGCCGAGCGCGCCCGGCCCGGGCAGACGGACCGTCGCGCACGGCCCCGCCGCGGTCGTGGCGGTGGCGGGCAGCGGCACCGGCGGTGCCTCGAAATGAATGACGCCGGGCGCGCGGGGCTCCGGCCAGCCCGACACCGCCGGCCATGCCGCCTCGATCGGGCTGGCCCCGGCCGTTGCCAGCGCTGGCGCGGCTTCGGCCTCGGGTTCCGGCGGGGCGGCCGGTGCCGGCGCAGTCGCCGCCCTGACCGCCGCCCCGGTCGCCGGCGTTTCCACCGGGTCGTCCAGTTCCAGGATCTCCTCCTCGGGCACGGCCTCGAAGACGGTCGCGCACAGCTTGCAGCGCGCCTTGCGCGGGCGGAAGCGCAGGCTGCCATCGGGCCCAGCCTCGGTGGGCCACTGGCTGGCATCGACCCGGTAGCGCGCCCCACAATTGGGGCATGTCAGCTGCATGAACCGTCTTCTCCCACAAGATGTGGGGTCGGGCAAGGCTTTGCCGCAGCCGGCGTTTGCGCCGCCGCGGCGCCCGGCCTATGGCAGGCGCCCGATGAACACCGCGACACGACCGCAAGCCGGCACGCGCCGCAAGCGCCGGCGCGCCCCCGGTCCCTTCGGCCTGCTCGCGCGGATGCTCGCGCTCGTGGTGCTGCTGTGGGTGGGGGGGTTCATCCTCTTCGTGCTCAGCCTGCCCGGCCCGGCCGCGCCCGACACCCGGACCGACGGCGTCGCCGTGCTGACGGGCGGCCCCGGCCGGGTGGCGCGCGGCGTCGCCGTGCTGGAAGCTGGCGCGGCGCGGCGCTTGCTCGTCTCCGGCGTAGATCCCGCCGTCCGCCCGCCCGAGTTCCAGGCCGCCGCCGGCGTACCGCCGGCGCTGATGGCCTGCTGTGTCGATCTCGGCTACACCGCCGACAGCACCGCAACCAATGCCGTCGAGGTGGCCGACTGGGCCCGCCGCCACCGGCTCGGCTCCATCCGGCTGGTGACGGCCGCCTACCATCTGCCGCGCGCCCGGGTGGAGCTGGAAGCGCGGCTGCCCGCCGGCATCCGCATCGTGCCCGACGGGGTCGGCGCCGGCCTGCCGCTGGGCGCGATGCTGATGGAATATGCGAAGCTCCAGGTCGCCTGGGCGCGGCTCAGGGTGCGGCCGGCCTGATGGCGCTGCTTCGCGCGCTCCTGTTTCACCTCGCCTTCTACGGGGGAACGGCGCTGCTTGCGCTGCTGACGGCGCTGGCCGCTCCCTTGTCGCAGGGGATGGTGAGGGCTGGCGCCCGGGCCTGGGCGGGCTGGTTCGTCCTGTGCGCGCGCGGCCTGCTCGGAATCCGCCTGGCGGTTCGCGGATCCGTGCCGCAGGGCCCTGGCATCGTCGCCGTCAAGCATACGTCCGCCTTCGAGACGATCCTGACGCTGCACCTGTTCCGAGCGCCGGCGGTCATCATGAAGGCCGAGCTCCGGCGGATCCCGCTGTGGGGCTTCGTTGCCCAGCGCCACGGCAGCATCTTTGTCGAGCGCGGCAAGGCAGGCGCGGCATTGAAGGGCATGCTGCGCCAGGCGAAGGCGCGCGCCGCCGACGGCCGGCCGATCCTGATCTTCCCAGAAGGCACGCGCGTCGCCCATGGCAGCGCCCCGCCGCTGAAGTCGGGGCTCTTCGGACTCTACGCCGGGCTCGATCTGCCGGTCACCCCGGTCGCCCATGACGCCGGCCGGCTGTGGACGAAGGGGTTCGTGAAACGGCCGGGCACAGTGACGCTCGCCTTCCTGCCCGACATCGAGCCGGGCCTCGACCGCGCCACGATCGAGGCGCGCGTCCATGCCGCCATCAACGCCGATCCGCTGTCGGCCGGGGTGCGCGCCTGATGCCCCGCCGCGTCCCGCTGTGGCTCGCCCTGTTGCCGCTGGCAGCCGGGATCCTCGTCTGGATCGTCCTGTGGCGCGGCTATGCCGCCGGCTTCGAGGCCGAACTTCGCCGCATCCTTCCGGCCGACAGCGCGATCGCGATCGGCGGCTTCCCCTACCGGCTGGAGGCAGACCTTGGTGCCGTCCGCCTCCAGCATCGCGATGCCGCGCTCGAGCTCGATCTCAGGGCCGATGGCGTGCGCGTGAACCGCGTGCCCTGGCAGCGCGACCGGCAGGTGATCAGCCTGGGCAAGAGCCAGGCGCGCGCGGCGCTCGCCCCTCTTGCCGCCGCCGAGGTCATCGTCGATTCGCCCGCCGCCCAGGCCTCGCTCCGGCTGGCCGAGGGGCGGATTGGCCGGCTGTCGGCCGTCTGGCAGGCGCCCACCATCGGCACCCGCCTGCTGCCGGTTGCCGTCATCGCCGACCGGTTCGAGGCGCATCTGCGCGAGACGCCCTCGGCCAATGGCGGGCGCGAGCCGGCCAATCCGCGCCTGCCCACCCAGGTGCAGCTGGTGCTGGGTGGCGAGGGGGTTCGCTTCGGCGGCGGCTCGCCGCTGAAGTTCGCCCTCGACTCCGAACTGACGGCAGCCGGCCCCATTGCCAGCTTCGCCCGCTGGCAGGCCGACGGCACGGTCGAGATCCGGGCGCTGACGCTCGCCGATGCCACCGGCGAAGTCGCGCGCCTGTCGGCGACGCTGGTGCCCGACGGCGCCGGCCGGCTGCGGATCGCCGGCACCATCCAGACGGTCTGTCCGGCCTCCGTCCGGGCCGCGCTCGCGGGCGCGCCCCCGGTTTCCGAAAAGCGCACCCGCCAGCCCGAGACCGTCGCCTTCGAAGGACGGCTGCCCGCCGATCTCGTCGTCGACGCGCGCGATCCCGCCCGCCCGCCCGCCCCGGTCCGCGGCCAGCAGCCCGACTGCCCCCGGTTGCGCTGAGCGCGCTTCGCGGCCATATCGGGTTGCGGAAGCCAGGGTGGACGGGCCGTTCGCCAACCCGGTCAGGTCCGGAAGGAAGCAGCCGTAACGATTTCCGGTCCGGGTCGCCCTGGCTTCCACCGCCGTCGTTTTTCGCCCCCAAGGCGTTGGCATCCGCCCGCCCTTGATTGTCCGCCGCGCACGCGGCACTCCCTTCCCGCATGAGTCTCTTCCCCGAGGACGCGCCCTATCGCGTGCTGGCCCGGAAATACCGGCCGGCCAGCTTCGACGCGCTGATCGGGCAGGAGGCCGTCGTCACCACGCTCGCCAATGCGATCGCGAGGAACCGACTTGCGCAGGCCTGGCTGCTGACGGGCGTGCGCGGGGTCGGCAAGACCTCGACGGCGCGGCTGATCGCCAAGGCGCTGAACTGCATCGGCCCTGACGGCACCGGCGGCCCCACCATCGAGCCCTGCGGGCTGTGCGCCAACTGCATGGCGATTGCCGCCGGCCAGCACATCGATGTCATCGAGATGGACGCCGCCTCCAACACCGGCGTCGACAACATCCGCGAGATCATCGAGGCGGTGCGCTACGTCACCGTCTCGGCGCGCTACAAGGTTTATATCGTCGATGAAGTCCACATGCTCTCGAAGGGCGCCTTCAACGCGCTTCTGAAGACGCTGGAGGAACCGCCGCCGCATGTGAAGTTCATCTTCGCGACGACCGAAGTTCAGAAGGTGCCGGCCACCATCCTCAGCCGCTGCCAGCGCTTCGACCTGAAGCGGGTGCCGGCGGCGCTGCTGGCCGACCATTTCCGCCGCATCGCCGAGGCCGAGAACGCCACCGCCGAGGCGGATGCGCTGGCGCTGATCGCGCGCGCCGCCGACGGCAGCGTCCGCGACGGGCTGTCGATCCTCGACCAGGCGATCGCCCAGGCCGGCAACGGTCCGGTCACGGCCGAGGCGGTGCGCGAGATGCTGGGGCTGGCCGATCGCGGCCGGATCGCCCGGCTGATGGCCGCCATCCTGGAAGCCGACGCCAAGGCTGCGCTCGCCCTGCTCGACCAGGCGCACGCCGCCGGGGTCGAGCCCGAGGCACTGCTCGAGGGTCTGCTGGAAATGGCCCATGCCGTCACCCGCGCCCGGCTGTCCGGCGAGGCCGACCCGGCGCTCGGCGAGGCGGATCGCGCCGCTGTCCTTGGCTGGGCCGGCGCGCTCGGTTTCCCGGCGCTGCACCGGCTGTGGCAGCTGCTGCTGAAGGGCCATGCCGATGTCGTCGCCGCCCCCGATCCCCGGGCGGCCGCCGACATGGCGATCCTGCGCTGCGTCCATGCCGCCGGCCTTCCCGATCCGGGTGATCTCGCGCGGCAGGCGCCCGGCGCGGCGGGCGCCGCCGCGCCGGGCGCCGCCCCGGCCGCCCCCCCACCCGCTGCCGCACCTGCCGCTGCCGCCGCCGTTCCCGCGACCGCCGAGGATCTGGCAATGCTCGCCGAACAGGCGCGCGAGCCGCTGCTCGCCAAGCAGCTGACCGATGATGTCGCGGTCGCGGCCCTCGCCCCGGGGGAGCTGCGCCTCGCGCCGCTCAAGCCCCTGCCCGCGAGCTTCGCCGCCGATCTGAAGCGCCTGCTTGACCAGGTCACCGCGCTTGACTGGCGGGTCCGCCTGGATGCGCCGGCGGACGGCACCCTCAGCCTGCGCGAGTCGGGCGAGCGCGCAGCCGCCGCGGCGCGCGCGGCGGCCCGGGCCGACCCGCTGGTCGAGGCGCTGATCGCGGCCTTCCCGGCGGCCGAGCTCGTCGCCATCGAAGGCGCGGGAACCGGATCCGCCGGGCAGGCCCCGGCCAGCGAAAGGCGTGCGGCACGATGAAAAGTCTCGACGACATCCTGAAGATGGCCGCCAATGTGCAGGCCGAACTCGCCAAGGCGCAGGACAGCCTCGACCGGCTGGAGGTGGAGGGGATCGCCGGCGGCGGCCTCGTGAAGGTAACCGCCAGCGCCAGGGGCCGGATCGTCCGCCTCTCGATCGACGAGAGCCTGCTCTCGCCCGACCAGAAGGAGATGGCCGAGGACCTGGTCGTCGCCGCGCTCAACGATGCCCGCGCGCGCGCCGATGCGCTCGCCCAGGCGGAAATGCAGAAGATGACGGCCGGCCTGCCGCTGCCGCCCGGCTTCAAGCTCTAGGGCCGGCCGTCAGGCGGCCCGTGCGGCGGCCAGCAGCGCGTCCGCCTGGGCGCGGGCCGCCTCGGTCACCGCCGCGCCCGAAAGCATGCGCGCGATCTCGTCGCGGCGTTCGCCGGCATCCAGCCGGCTGAGGCGAGTCCGGCCGCCCGTCTTCTCGATCCGCACATGCTGGTTGCCGGCGGCCGCCACCTGCGGGCTGTGCGTCACCACCAGCACCTGCGCGCCAGCCGCCACCCGCGCCAGCCGCGCGCCGATGGCGCTGGCGGTGGCGCCGCCCATGCCGCGGTCGATCTCGTCGAACACCAGCGTTCCGGCTGATCCCTCGCCGGCCAGCGCCACCTTCAGCGCCAGCACGAAGCGGCTCAGCTCCCCGCCCGAGGCGATCCGGGTGAGCGGCCCGAAAGCCTGGCCGGCGTTCGTCGCCACCTCGAACTGCGCCTGGTCGGCGCCCTGCGGGCCGAGCGGCGCGGGCGCGAAGGCCGTGCGGAAGCGCGCCGCCTCCAGCTTCAGCGCCGGCAGCTCGGCATTGACGGCGGCGTCCAGCCGCGCCGCCGCTGCCCGGCGGCTGTCCGACAGCGCTGCTGCCACCTGCGCCAGCGCGGCATGGGCCTCGCGTTCGGCGCGGGCGAGCGCCTCGAGGCCAGCTGCCCTGGAGTCCAGCGCCGCCAGCCGCCCGTTCAGCTCATCGGCGAGCGCCGGCAGATCGTCCACCTCCACCCGGTGCTTGCGGGCCAGCGCCCGCAGGTCGAACAGGCGGGTCTCGGCCGCTTCCAGCTCGGCGGGCGACAGGTGGATGCGCTGCGTCACCCGCGCCAGCGCGGCCGCCACGGCATCCAGCTCCACAAGCGCGCGGTCCATTGCCGCCAGCGCTTCGGCAAGGTCAGGGTCGCCTTCGGTCTCGGCCAGCCGCTCCAGCCGGCGGGCGGCCGTCCGGAGCCGCGCCGGCGCGCCCTCGCTGCCGGCCAGCTGCGCGTCCACGGCGCCGAGGCTTTCGGAAAGCCGCGCCTGCTTCTGCATCGCCGCCCTCAGGCCCGCCAGTTCCGCCGCCTCGCCCGGCCGCGGCGACAGGCGCCGAAGCTCGGCGACGGCATGGTCCAGCCAGTCGCGGTCGCGCGCGTCGGCTGCGGCCTGCGCCTCGGCCGCAGCGCGTGCCGCCTCGGCCGCCCGCCAGCGGGCATGCGCCGTGGCCACCTCGCCCAGCAGCCCGGCATGGCCGGCATAGGCATCGACGAGCGCCAGATGCCCGCGCGGGTTCATCAGACCGCGCTCGTCATGCTGGCCGTGCACTTCCACCAGCAGCTGCCCCAGCTGGCGCAGCAGCCCGGCCGAGACCGGCTGGTCATTGACATGCGCGCGGCTGCCGCCATCGGCCTTCACCGCGCGGCGAAGGATCAGCTGCCCCGGCTCGTCACCGGAAAGGCCATGTTCGGCGAGCAGCGCCTCGGCCGGATGGCCCGGCGGCAGCTCGAAGCGCGCCGTCGCGCTCGCCTCGCGGGCACCGGCCCGCACCAGCGCGGCGTCGGCCCGCTCGCCGAGCGCAAGTCCCAGCCCGTCGAGCAGGATGGACTTGCCGGCCCCGGTCTCCCCCGTCAGCACCGTCAGCCCCGCCTCGAGATCGAGGCTCGCCGCCTCGATCAGCACCAGGTCACGAATCGCCAGCTGGACGAGCAAGGGGTCAGGCGGCCTGGTCGGCCCCGTGTCGCCTCACCAGCGCATAGCCGCGCTCATACCATTTGGAGCCGGGATAGTTGGCGCCCAGCACGGCGGCGTGCCGCTTGGCTTCCTCGGGAAGGCCCAGCGCCAGCTTCGCCTCGACCAGCCGGTAGAGCGCCTCGGCGACATGGCTCGTCGTCTGATACTGCTCGACGACGGTGCGATAGCGCGCGGCGGCTGCGATCCACTGCCGCTGCCGGGCGTAGAAGCGGCCGATCTCCATTTCCTTGCCGGCCAGATGGTCGTTGACGAGATCGATCTTGAGGCGCGCATCGGCGGCGTAGCGGCTCTCGGGATAGCGGCGCACCAGTTCGTTGAGCGCGGTCAGCGCCTGTTGCGTCACCCGCTGGTCGCGCGCGACATCGGCGATCTGCTCGTAATAGCTCATGGCGATGATGTAATAGGCATAGGGCGCGTCGCGATTGCCCGGATGCAGCGACAGGAAGCGCTGTGCCGACAGCACGGCCTCGGAATATTGCCGGGAGGCATAATAGGCGAAGGCCGACATCAGCTGCGCCCGGCGCGCCCAGACGGAATAGGGGTGCTGGCGCTCGACCTCGTCGAACAGCAGGGCGGCCGTGCGGTAATTGCCGCGGTCGAGCGTGTCCTTGGCCAGCGTGTAGAGCGTCTCGACATCACGGGCGATGTAGGCGGTGTCGGCCTTCGGCTTGTTGCGGTTGCGCGCGCAGCCGGCAGTCAGCGCCAGCGAAACGACGAGCAGCGCCGAGGCCAGCAGGCGGCCCGACGGCAGGAAAGGGCAGTTCATGGTGCCGGTTCTACTGGCGGAAGGGAATCGCCACAAGCGGCGTCCAGACCGGTTCGTCGCGTTCGCCGCCGCCCCGGTGCGCCCACAGCAGCAGCGCCGGAACCCGGTGCGGCCCCGACAGCAGGGGGGCGGGGGGCAGCTCCGGCCGCTGCGCGGAGGCCCGCCCGGCCAGCGTGACATGCAGCGGCGGCGGGGCGATGTCGCCCGGCGCCAGCAGCCCGTGCCAGCGGCCGGCGAGCGCCGCCCGCAGCTCGTCGAGGCGCGGCGAACGGGCCCGCGCCATGAGCGCACGGCTACGCACGCGGGCCAGCTCCAGCGTGAAGTCGGGCGCCGGACCGTCTGCGACCAGCGCGCGGATGTCGGCCAGCAGCGCCGGCAGCATCGGCCCGGGCAGGTGGCGGAACAGCGCCAGGTGCGGCGGCGTGCGCGCCGCGCGCGCCGGGTCGAGCGTCGCGCGTGCCCGGGCCAGCGCGGCCGAGAGCGCCGGCGGCAGGGCTGCCGTCAGGATCAGGGGCGCGGCCGGCGCGGCCGGCGCGCCCGGGGGCGGGGGCGTGACGCCTGCTGGCCAAGCGCCGGTCATGTCGCTAACAGGCGCCATCCACCGGCCCGCCATGATCGGGCCCAATGAAGGCCAGCCATGCTCCAAGCCCTGCGCAAGTCGGTCACCTCCTGGGTCGGGATCCTCATCCTCGCGCTCGCGCTCGGCGCGCTCGTCATCACCCTGTTCCAGCCGTCCGGCCCGACCGGCGGCACCGCCCCGACCGGTCCCGTGCTCGCGTCCGTCGGCGACCGCGCCGTCACCGAGGCGGAGTTCATCCGCACCGTCGATCGCGCCGTTGCGCGTGAGCGCGAGCGGACGCCAGCCATCACCGTCCCCGATTTCCTGGGTGCTGGCGGCGGCGACATGGTGCTCCAGCAGCTGATTGCCGGCCGCTCGATCGATGTCTTTGCCAGCCGGAATCGCATGGCCGTCTCCAAGGCGCAGGTTGATGGCGAGATCGCCAGCATCGCTGCCTTCCAGACCAATGGGAAGTTCGACGAGGCGAAGTACCGCCGCCTGCTCGCCGAGCAGCGCCTGTCGGAGGCCGAGCTTCGCGAGGGGATCGCAACCGACATCCTGCGCCGGCAGCTGCTGATGCCGGTCGGCATGGGCACCACCATGCCGCGCGCCATGGCCGAGCCCTTCGCCAGCCTGCTTCTCGAGGTGCGCCGCGGCTTCATCCTGCCGGTGCCGACGCTCGCCATGCCCGATCCCGGCGAGCCGACCCTCGACCAGCTCAAGGCCTTCCACGCCGCGAACCGCCAGACCTACACGCTGCCCGAACGCCGCGTCTTCCGATTTGCCGAGATCGATCTCGACGCGCTCCGGGCGAAAGCGAAGCCCGACCCGGCGACAGTGCGCAAATATTATGCCGACAATCCGCAGGAATTCGGCGGCCTCGAGAGCCGCGAGGTGGTTCAGATCATCCTGCGCGACCAGGCCGCCGCGCGCGCGGCGGTGGCCGCCATCCGCGGCGGCCAGCCCTTCGATGCGGTTGCGAAGGCGCGCGGCTTCGCGCCGGAGGATATCGCGCTCGGCCTCGTCAACCGCGACCAGCTCGCCGCCCAGACGACGGGCGCCGTGGCCGACGCCGCCTTCGCGCTGAAGCCGGGCGCCGTGTCCGATCCGGTGCTCACAAGCCTCGGCTTCCATGTGCTCCAGGTGCGGCGGATCGTTCCGGCCAGCCCGCAGCCGTTCGAGGCGGTGGCCGCCGACATCGAGGCGCGCCTGACAGGCGAGCGGCTACAGGACCTGCTCGCCGAGACGGTGGCGAAGGCCGAGGACCGATTCGCCGCAGGCGGATCCCTGAATGATGTGGCCGCCGAGCTGGGGCTTGCTGTCCAGACCTCGCCGGCGCTCACGGCCGACGGCCGGCTCTTCGACTCGCAGTTCCGCGTGACCCGGGTCGAGCGCCCCGAACTGTCGAAGGTGTTCCAAGCCGAGGAAGGGGAGGGGCCGCAGGTCGCCGATCTCGGCGGCAACCGCTTCACCCTGTTCGAGGTGACCGAGGTGATCCAGCCGGCACTCGTGCCCCTGGAGGACATCCGCGCCGATGTCGCGCTCGCCTGGCGGATCGACACCCGCGTCAGGGCCGCCCGCGCCGAGGCCGAGCGGATCGCCGCCGCGCTCGCCAAGGGCGAGCCGCTGTCAGCCGCGATCGGTGGCCGGCGGCTCCCGCCGCCGCAGCCGCTGCAGGTGCGTCGACTCGAACTCACCCAGATGTCGCAGCAGGGCCAGCAGGTGCCGCCGCCTGTCGTGCTGATGCTGAACACGCCTGAGGGCCAGGCCCGGGTCGCGCCCGCGCCGCAGGGGCAGGGCTTCTTCGTGGTGAAGGTCGATGCGGTCGAACCCGGCAACGCGGCTTCCGCGCCGGATCTGGTCGATGCCGTGCGCCAGAGCCTCCAGGCCGAAGCCGCCAACGAGATTATGGAAAGCTTCGTCCGCGCCATCCAGCGCGATGTCGGGGTCACCGAGAAGCCGGCGCAGGTGAAGGCCGTCACCCGGCGGCTGACCGGCATGGAGGTGGACTGACACGCCCATGCCGGCCGCCGCCGAGCGTGAGGCCGCCCGGGCGCGACTGGCCGGCGGCACGCCCGCCTGCCTGTGGGTCCGCCTTCCGGCCGACACCGAAACCCCGGTCTCGGCCTGGCTGAAACTGGCCCGGGAAGGTCGCGGCGACTTCCTGCTGGAATCGGTCGAGGGCGGTCGAACGCGCGGCCGCTACTCCATCCTCGGGCTCGACCCCGATCTTGCCATGCGCGCGCAGGGCGACGCCGCCGAGGTGAACCGGCGCTGGCGGCAGGACCGCCAGGCCTTCGTCGCCAGCAGCACCCCCACGCTCGCCACGCTCAGGGCCCTCGTCGATTCGATCCGCATGGCGGTTCCGCCCGGCCTGCCGCCGGCCCTGCCACTGCTTGTCGGCCATGTCGGCTATGAGGCGGCTGCGCTGGCCGAGCGGCTGCCGGTTCCCTTGACGGACCCGCTTGGCCTGCCCGACCTCGCCTTCGTTCGACCCGGCCTCGTCCTCGTCTTCGACCGCCTGCTCGACACGCTAACCCTCGTCGCCCCCGTCTGGCCCGATGCCGCAGCCGACCCGGCCGCGCTGGTGGCGGCGGCAGCCGAACGGATCGAGGCGGCGGCGCACGGTCTCGAACAGCCGCTCCCCACCCGCCCCCGGCTCGCGGCGGCTGCACCGGCGGAACCGCGCACCACCCTGCCGCCGGGCCGCTATGCGGCCATGGTCGAGGCGGCGAAGGCCCATATCGCGGCTGGCGACATCTTCCAGGTGGTGCTCGCCCAGCGCTTCGAGCTGGACTTTCCGCTCCCCCCCTTCGCGCTCTACCGCGCGCTCCGGCGGGTCAATCCCTCGCCCTTCCTCTATCATCTCGACTGGCCGGGCTACGCCGTCATCGGCTCCAGCCCCGAGATTCTCGTTCGCGCCCGCGACGGCGAGGTGACGATCCGGCCGATCGCCGGCACCCGCCCGCGCGGCGACACCGACGAGGCGGATCGTGCGCTCGCCGCGGCGCTTCTGGCCGACCCGAAGGAGTGCGCCGAACATCTGATGCTGCTCGACCTCGGCCGCAACGATGTCGGCCGGGTGGCTGAGGCCGGCAGCGTGCGCGTGACCGAGCGCTTCACCATCGAGCGCTACAGCCATGTGATGCACATCGTCTCCAACGTGGTCGGCCGGCTGCCCGCCGGCACCCATCCGCTCGACGCGCTGCTCGCCGGCTTTCCGGCCGGCACCGTCTCGGGCGCGCCCAAGATCCGCGCCATGGAGATCATCGCCGAACTCGAAGGCACCCGGCGCGGGGCCTATGCCGGCGGAATCGCCTATTTCGCTCCCGACGGCGGCATGGACAGCTGTATCGTGCTCCGCACCGCGGTGGTGAAGGACGGCGTCATGCATGTGACGGCGGGCGCCGGGATCGTTGCCGATTCGGATGCCGCAGCCGAGCAGCGCGAGTGCGAGGCGAAGGCAGGCGCCCTGATCGCGGCTGCCCGCGACGCGCTGGCGGCTGCGGCCGAGCCCGGCTTCGGCCAGTAGCCACGCATCTTGCCCGGCCGCCGCCCAGGGCCTATGTGCGCCCTCTTCCCGAATTTGCCGGTGGCTTGCCCATGTCGAACGGACTGATGACCTTCCTGCTGGTGCTCCACGGCCTGCTCACCCTGGCACTGGTGGCGGTCATCCTGATGCAGAAGTCGGAAGGCGGCGGGCTGACGGGCGGCGGATCGGCCGGCGGTCTCGTGTCGGCGCGCGGGGCGGCCAATCTGCTGACGCGGACGACGGCGATTCTCGCCACGCTCTTCATCATCTCCTCGCTCGGGCTTGCCGTGCTCGCGGCCAACCGATCGAAGCCGCAGACGATCGACACAAGGCTGGCGAGCGAGGCGCCGGCCGTCGGCCCGCTCGGCGCGCCCGACCCGGCCGCGGCACCCGCCGAACCAGCCGCGCCCGCCGAGCCGGCGCCGGCGTTGCCGGCGGAAGCCCCCCCTGTCGCGCCGGCGTTGCCGGCGGAAGCCCCCCCTGTCGCGCCGGCGTTGCCGGCGGAAGCCCCCCCTGTCGCGCCGGCGTTGCCGGCGCCGGGCGGCGTCCCGATCGCCAACTGACGGAGCCGCGCCCCAAAATCATCCCGCCCCGGGTGACAGCGCCGCGCGGCTTGGCTAGTCGCCGACTCCCATGGCGCGGTTCATCTTCATCACCGGCGGCGTGGTCTCCTCGCTCGGCAAGGGCCTGATGGCAGCCGCGCTCGGCGCGCTGCTGCAGGCGCGCGGCTACCGGGTGCGGATCCGCAAGTTCGACCCCTATCTGAACGTCGATCCGGGCACCATGAGCCCCTACCAGCATGGCGAGGTCTATGTGACCGACGACGGCGCCGAGACCGATCTCGACCTCGGCCACTATGAGCGCTTCACCGGGGTCGCCTCCCGCCGGTCGGACAACATCACCGCCGGCCGCATCTACCAGACGATCATCACCCGCGAGCGGCGCGGCGACTATCTGGGCGCCACCGTCCAGGTGATCCCGCACGTGACCGACGCGATCAAGGCCTTCGCCACCGCCGACACCGACGATGTGGACTTCGTGCTGTGCGAGATCGGCGGCACCGTGGGCGACATCGAATCGCTCCCCTTCATCGAGGCGATCCGCCAGCTGCGGAACGAGCTGGGCCGCGGCATGTCGGTCTCGATCCATGTTACGCTCGTGCCCTACATCTCGGCTGCCGGCGAGCTGAAGACCAAGCCCACCCAGCACAGCGTGCGCGAGCTGGCATCGCTCGGCGTCCAGCCCGACGTGCTGGTGTGCCGCACCGAGCATCCGCTTCCCGAGGGCGAGCGGGCGAAGATCGCGCTCTTCTGCAACGTGCCCAAGGAAGCGGTCATCCCGGCGCTGGATGCGCCCTCCATCTATGCCGTGCCGCTCCTCTACCATGCCGAGGGGCTGGACGCGCAGGTGATCCACGCCTTCGGCCTGCCGCCGGGGCGCGAACCCGATCTCTCGCGCTGGGTCGACATCGTCGATCGCCTGAAGAACCCGGAAGGGGAGGTGACGGTGGGCGTCGTCGGCAAATATGTCGGCCTGCCGGACGCCTACAAGTCGCTCAGCGAGGCGCTGGTGCATGGCGGGATCGCCAACCGGGTGAAGGTGAACGTCCGCTGGATCGATGCCGAGCTGTTCGAGCGCCCCGAAGCCGACATCGCTGCCCGGCTGGAGCCGCTCAACGCCATCCTGGTGCCCGGCGCCTTCGGCGAGCGCGGGGCAGAAGGCAAGATCGCCGCCATCCGCTTCGCGCGCGAGCGGCGCGTGCCCTATCTCGGGATCTGCTTCGGCATGCAGATGGCCTGTGTGGAAGCAGCGCGGAACCTGGCGGGCATTGAAGACGCGTCCTCCACCGAGTTCGGCCCCACCGGGGAGCCGGTCGTCGGCATGATCACCGAGTGGATGTCGGACGAGGGCCTTCAGCAGCGTTCGGCCGGCGGCGATCTCGGCGGCACCATGCGGCTGGGCGCCTATCCGGCGGTACTCCAGGGCAACAGCCACGCGGCCAGCATCTATGGCAGGACCGAGATTTCCGAGCGCCACCGCCACCGGTATGAGGTGAACACCGCCTATCGCGAGCGCCTCGAGAATGTGGGCCTTGCGTTTACCGGCCTGTCGCCCGACGGGCGACTTCCGGAAATCGTGGAGCGGCCGGATCATCCCTGGTTCGTCGGCGTGCAGTTCCACCCCGAGCTCAAGTCGAAACCCTTCGCGCCGCACCCGCTGTTCGCGAGCTTCATCGAGGCCGCCGTCCGCCAGTCGCGGCTGGTCTGAGGCGCGGATCCGCTGCACGCCGGCTGGCCGCGCCCGGGCGGAAAAAGGGGGCCGCCCTGCAACGGACAGCCCCCGTTCTGCCCAATGGCCCGAAGAAGGGCGCTGCGGGCAAGTCCCCTTTGCGCGCGGGTGGCCGGCCTGTGCGGCGCGGCATCCCGCCGATATCGTTCGGCAGCCCGCCATGGCGTGGCCGCCGGTCCCGAACCCTGGCCAGACTCGCCGGCGCAGAACCCTGTTCCTAGGGCAGCGCCGACAGGCTGTCATCAAAGTGGAACATGGGCCGTGCGATTCCCGCCCCCCTTGTTGCCCCGCGGCCACAGCTTGGCTAAGCCGCGCCTGGCTCTCCGGTCGCCAACAGCCTTCAGCCGCCCTTCATCCATCCTCCTGCCTTCAGGCCCCGACATCCCATGCTGCTGTCCCGCTATCTGCTTCCCGTCTCGAAGGAGACGCCCGCCGGCGCCGAGATCGTCTCGCACCAGCTGATGCTGCGCGCCGGCCTCGTCCGCCAGACATCGGCAGGCATCTACGCCTGGCTGCCGCTGGGCCTCAGGGTGCTCGACCGGATCGCCCGCATCGTCCGTGCCGAGCAGGACCGGGCCGGCGCCATCGAGATGCTGATGCCGACGATCCAGCCGGCGGAGCTGTGGCGCGCGAGCGGCCGGTACGAGGCCTATGGCCCGGAGATGCTTCGCTTCCCCGACCGCCATGGCCGCGAGATGCTCTATGGCCCCACCAACGAGGAGATGGTGACGGCCATCTTTCGCGACTGCGTTCGGAGTTACCGCGACCTGCCGCGCACCCTCTACCACGTCCAGTGGAAGTTCCGCGACGAGGTGCGCCCGCGCTTTGGGGTGATGCGCGGCCGCGAGTTCCTGATGAAGGACGCCTACAGTTTCGACCTCGACGAGGCCGGCGGCCGCGCCAGCTATGACGCGCAGTTCACCGCCTATCTTCGCACCTTCGCACGGCTCGGCCTGCGTGCCGTTCCCGTGCGCGCGCCGACCGGCCCCATCGGCGGCGATCTCAGCCACGAGTTCCACATTCTCGCCGACACCGGCGAGAGCGAGCTTTTCTACGACGCCGCCCTCGACGCAGTGGACCTCGCGGACCCGGAGGCGCCCGCCCGGCTGCGCAGCCTCTATGCGATGGAGGCCGAGGAGCATGCGAAGGCGGGTGACTGCCCTGTCCCGCCCGAGCGGCTGGCCCGCCGGCGGGGAATCGAAGTCGGCCATATCTTCTTCTTCGGCACCAAATATTCGGCCGCCATGGGCCTCGAGGTGCAGGGCGCGGACGGGCAGATGGTGACGCCGCTGATGGGCAGCTACGGCATCGGCGTCTCGCGTCTGGTCGGCGCGCTCATCGAGGCGAGCCACGACGCCGCCGGCATCATCTGGCCCGACAGCGTCGCCCCCTTCGACATCGGCCTCGTGAACCTCAGGCCCGACGATACCGTCACCGCCGCCGCCGCCGCAGAGGCGGACAGCCGCCTCGCAGCCGCCGGCCTCGCCGTGCTGCACGACGACCGCGACGCGCGGCCGGGCGAGAAGTTCGCGACCATGGACCTGATCGGGCTGCCCTGGCAGCTCATCATCGGCCCCAAGGGCGCGGCCGCCGGCCTGGTGGAACTCAAGCGCCGCGCCAGCGGCGAACGCCACGAGCTGTCGCTCGATTCCGCCATGGCGAGGCTGATGGCAGGCCGGCCCCACCCATGATCCGGCGCCCATGATCCGAAGCTACGAGCGGATGATCGCCGGGCGCTACCTGCTGCCCGGCCGCGGCGAGCGCTTCATCGCGCTGGTGGCCGGAATCTCGCTCGTCGCGGTCGCGCTCGGCGTCGCGGCGCTGATCGCCGTCATGAGTGTCATGAACGGCTTCCGCGCCGAGCTGTTCGACCGGATCCAGGGCCTCAATGGCCATGCAGTGGCCCAGGGCTATGGCGGCCGGCTGGACCAGTGGCGGGCCGTCATCGAGGCCGCGCGCGAGACGCCGGGCGTCGTCCACGCCGTCCCCATGATCGAGCAGCCGCTGATGGCCTCGTCGGCCGGCCGGGTCGAAGGCGTGCTGGTGCGCGGCATGCGCCTCGAGGACATCCGCGCAACCCCGGTCATCGCCGACAATGTGACGGCGGGCTCGCTCGACCGGCTGGCGGAGGGCGAACAGGTGGTGGCGCTGGGCACCCGCCTTGCCGAGACTCTGGGCCTGCGCGTCGGCGACCGCGTCGCCCTCGTCTCGCCCGACGGCAATGTCACCCCCTTTGGCGCCGTCCCCCGGATCGTCTCCTACGAGGTCGGCGCGCTCTTCGAAGTCGGAGTCTATGACTATGACAAGGCCTTCGTCCTCCTGCCGCTGGGCGAGGCGCAGCGCCTGCTCGACATGGGCGACGCCGTCGGCATGGTCGAGATCAAGACGGTGAACCCCGACCGCGTGGGGGACATCCTGCGCCCGCTCGCCGAGCGCATCGGCCTTGTTGCCCTGATTACCGACTGGCGGCAGCTGAACGCCGCCCTGTTCGAGGCGCTCGTCATCGAGCAGGTGGTGATGTTCTGGGTGCTGTCGATCATCATCCTGGTGGCCGTCTTCAACATCCTGTCCTCGCTCATCATGCTGGTCCGCGCCAAGACCCGCGACATCGCCATCCTGCGCACCATGGGGGCCAGCCGGGCGGCCTTGATGCGCGTGTTCATGACGGTCGGCACCGTCATCGGCGGGCTTGGCGTGCTCCTCGGCCTGGCGCTCGGCTTTCTCGTCCTCCACTACCGGCAGGGGATCGTGGCTGCCGTCTCGCGGGCAACGGGCACGGATCTGTGGGATCCCTCCATCCGCTATCTCGCCGAACTGCCGTCGAAGACCGATCCGGCCGAAGTGCTTGCAACCGTGCTGATGACGCTGCTGCTCGCCTTCCTTGCCACCCTCTACCCGGCCTGGAAGGCGGCGAGCACCGATCCCGTCACCGTGCTGCGCTACGAATGACGGTCGCGCTCGAACTCCGCGGGCTCACCCGCAGCTTCACGCAGGGGGCCACCACCATCGCGGTGCTGCGCGGCGTCGATCTCGCGCTCGCCCGCGGCGAGATCGTGGCGCTGCTCGGCCCCTCGGGGTCGGGCAAGTCGACGCTGCTTCAGGCCGCCGGCCTGCTCGAGGGCGGCTTCGGCGGCGAGGTGCGGATCGACGGCCTCGCCGCCTCCCGCCTTGGCGAGCGCGCCCGAACCGGGCTTCGCCGCGAGAAGCTGGGCTTCGTCTACCAGTTTCATCACCTTCTGCCCGATTTCACCGCGTGCGAGAATGTCATGCTGCCGCAGCTGGTGCGCGGCCGCCCCCGGGCCGAGGCCGAGGCACGCGCCGCGGCCCTTCTCTCCGACCTCGGCCTGGCCGAGCGCCTCACCCACCGGCCCTCGCAGCTGTCGGGCGGCGAGCAGCAGCGCGTCGCCGTCGCCCGCGCGCTTTCCAACCGCCCGGTCCTCGTGCTCGCCGACGAGCCGACCGGCAATCTCGACGAGGATACGGCCGAGCGCGTGCTCGACGCCTTCCTCTCCCTCGTCCGTCGCGAAGGCTCGGCCGCGCTCGTGGCCACCCACAATCGCGCGCTCGCCGCCCGCATGGACCGGATCGTCCGCCTTGACCATGGGCTGCTCGTCCCCGGCTGAGGGCTTGTCCACAGCCGGTTTCGGCCAGCCGCTTGAGGCCCTCGCCCCGTGCCGCCATGGTGCCGGCCCATGATCGTTCCGCTTCGCGTCCAGTCCTGCCACTCGATGCTGGAATCGACGCTGGAGGTGAAGGCCATCGCCGCGCTTGCCGCGGCCCATGGCTTCCCGGCCGTGGGTCTCGCCGATCGCAACAACCTGTTCGCGGCCATGGCCTTCTCGAAGGCCTGCCTCGAGGCCGGCGTGCAGCCCGTCGTCGGTGCGATGCTGCCGGTCGTGCGCGATGTGCCCGCCGGCACGCTTCGTCCCGGCGCCCGCCCGCCCGTCGACCATCTCATCCTCTACGCCCAGAATGAAGAGGGCTGGCGCCATCTCCTCGCGCTCGTCTCGTCCTCGCATCTCGAGGGGGAGGGGCCGCTGGCCCGCCTCGAGGGCCGGACGGCGGGCCTCCTGTGCCTGACGGGCGGCGGCGAGGGCGCGCTCGCCCGCCTCCTCGCCGAAGGCCAGGTGGCCGAGGCCGACGCGCTCCTGGAGCGGCTTCTCGGCCTGTTCGGCGACCGCCTGTTCATCGAGATCGCGCGCGCCGGCGATCCGTTCGAGTCCGCAGCCGAGCCTGGGCTGCTCGAACGCGCCCATGCGCGCGGGATTCCCATTGTCGGCACCTGGCCCGTCCGCTTCCCGGAGGCGCGCGGCCATGCCGCCCATGACGTGATGCTCTGCATCGCCGACGGCGCCTATCTCGAGACCGCCGACCGGCGGCGGTCCAACCCCCGCCACCATTTCCCCGGCCCCGGCGACCTCGAGGCGCGTTTTGCCGACCTGCCCGAGGCGGTCGTCAACACCGGCCTCGTCGCCCGCCGCACCGCCTTCGCACTCCGGAAGCGCGATCCCGTGCTGCCCAAGCTGGTCCCCGACCCCGAGGCGGAGAAGGCCGAACTCGCCCGGCTGGCCGATGCCGGGCTCGAGCGGCGGCTGGCCGGGATCGCCGCCGATCCCGCCCCCTATCGCGATCGCCTCGCCTTCGAGCTGAAGATCATCGGCGACATGGGCTTTGCCGGCTATTTCCTGATCGTCGCCGACTTCATCGGCTGGGCGAAGGCGCAGGGGATTCCGGTAGGGCCGGGGCGCGGCTCGGGCGCCGGCTCGGTCGTCGCCTGGGCGCTTGCCATCACCGATCTCGACCCGCTGGCGCTCGGCCTGCTGTTCGAGCGTTTCCTCAACCCCGAGCGCCGGTCGATGCCGGATTTCGACATCGATTTCTGCGAGACCCGGCGGGAAGAGGTGATCCGCTACGTCCAGCAGAAATACGGCCGCGACCAGGTGGCTCAGATCATCACCTTCGGAACGCTCAAGGCCCGCGCCGTCATCAAGGATGTCGGCCGCGTCATGCAGCTGCCCTTCGGCCAGGTGAACCGGCTGTCGAACCTCATCCCGAACAACCCGGCCGATCCCTGGAACCTCGAGCGCGCGCTCGCCGGCGTGCCCGAGCTCAGGGCCGAGATGGAGGCGGACCCGAAGGTCGCCGAGCTCATCGAGCTGGCCCGCCAGCTCGAGGGCCGGCCGCGCCACGCCTCGACGCACGCCGCCGGCGTCGTCATCGCCGACCGTCCGCTCGTCGAGCTGGTACCGCTCTACCGCGACCCGCGCTCCGACTTTCCCGTCACCCAGTTCGACCTGAAGTGGTCCGAGGAGGCGGGACTCGTGAAGTTCGATTTCCTGGGCCTCAAGACGCTGTCGGTCCTGGCGCGGGCGAAGGCGCTGCTGGCGGCGCGCGGAGTCGAGATCGATCTCGACAATCTCCCCTGGAATGACCCCGAGGTCTATGCCCTCATGACCCGGGGCGACACGGTCGGCGTGTTCCAGTTCGAATCCGAAGGCATGCGCCGGGCGCTGGCACTGGTGAAGCCGACGGTGTTCGAGGACATCATCGCGCTCGGCGCCCTCTACCGCCCGGGCCCCATGGACAATATCCCCAGCTTCGCCGCGCGCAAATGGGGCCGCGAGCAGCCGGATTACCTCCACCCGCTGCTCGAACCCATCCTGAAGCCCACCTACGGCGTCATCATCTACCAGGAGCAGGTGATGCAGATCGCGCAGGTGCTGGCCGGCTATTCGCTGGGGGAGGCCGACCTGCTGCGCCGCGCCATGGGCAAGAAGATCAAGGCCGAGATGGACGCGCAGCGCGCCCGCTTCGTGGAGGGTGCGAAGGCCAATGGCGTGCCGGAAGCCCGCGCCGAGTATATCTTCAACCTTGTCGACAAGTTCGCGGGCTATGGCTTCAACAAGAGCCATGCGGCGGCCTATGCGCTGGTCGCCTGGCAGACGGCCTGGCTGAAGTGCCACCACCCGGCCGCCTTCTATGCCGCCACCATGGCCTATGACATCCACGCCACCGACAAGCTCGCCGTGCTGGCCGATGACATGCGCCGGCTGGGGGTGCCGCTGCTTCCGCCCTGCATCAACGCCTCCGGCGCCGACTTCACGCTGGCGGACCTGCCCGACGGCCGGATCGGCGTCCGCTACGCGCTCGGCGCGCTGAAGGGCGTGGGCGAGGGCGCCATGGCCGACATCGTCGCCGAGCGCGTCGCCCGCGGGCCGTTCCGGAGCCTCGACGATCTCGTCCACCGCATCGACCCGCGCGCGCTCAACCGCCGGCAGGTCGAGGTGCTGGCCGCCGCTGGCGCCTTTGATTGCTTCGGGGTCGATCGCGCCCGCGCCTTCGCCGCGGCCGAGCATCTGATGGCGGCCGCCGCCCGCGCCGCCGACGCCCGGGCGACGGGGCAGGGCGGCCTGTTCGGCGGCGACAGCGTCGCCGAGCCGGTGCCGCTGCCCGATGTGGCACCCTGGCCCCTCGCCGAGCGACTGGCCCGCGAGCATGACGCCTTCGGCCTCTGGTTCTCGGGCCATCCGGTCGAGGCGCATGCGGCGGTCCTCGCCACCTGGAAGGCCGACAGCAGCGCCGTCGTGCAGGCGCGGCGCGCGCCCGCCGGCACGCGCGAGACGGTGCGCATGGCGGGGCTTGTCGAAGCCATCCGCTGGCGCACGCCCCAGGGCGCCGGCCCGGACCGGCGTTACCTTCTCGTCGATCTCAGCGACCAGGCCGGCAGCTGGGGTGCGAGCTGCTTCGCGCCCGAGGTGCAGCAGGCGCTGCTTGCCGCGCAGGCTGCCGGCGATCCGCTGCTGATGGACGTGGAGCTGGGCTGGCGCGAGGGGGACGAGGCCCCCCGGCTCGCCATCCAGTCCGCCCGGCCGCTGGCGGCGCTCGCCCGCACCGTCCGCGCCCGCCTCACCATCCGGCTGGCCCCGGGCGCCGATCCGGGGCTGGTGCCGGCGCTCGCCCAATGGCTCCCGCGCGGCGGCCGGTCGGTGGTCGAGGCGGCCGTCCCTCTGCGGTCGGGTGGCCAGGCGATCGTCCGCCTCGGCGCCGACTTCGAACTCCCACCGGGGGTGGAGACGTCGCTCGCGGCGCTGCCCGGCGTCGATGAGGCCCGCATCGCCCCGGCCGGCCCGCCGCTCCGGCTGGTCGCCTGATGCTGCTCGTCGCCGCGCTCGCCGCCGGCGTCACCTACCCTCTCGCCTGGCTTCCCGATCTGCCGGCGCCGGCAGCGATCGCCTGGAAAGGCGCCGGTGTCGGGCTGCTCGCGGTCTGGGCCAGCCGGCAGGGCCGCAGCACCGACCATCGGCTGCTCGCCGTCGTGCTGCTGCTGGGCGCAGCGGCCGACATGCTGCTCGAGGTCGCCTTCGTCGCCGGCGCCGCCCTGTTCGCGCTGGGCCATGCGGTGGCCATCACGCTCTACCTGCGCAACCGCCGGCCCGGCCTCGCGCGGCGCGATCGCGTCGCCGGGCTTGCGCTGCTCGCGGTTGCGGTCGTCGCGTCGGTCGCCCTTGTCCCGTCCGGCTGGAAGCCTGCTGTCGCTGTCTATGCCCTGTTCCTGGGCGCCATGGCGGCCGCCGCCGGTCTCTCGCGCTTCCGCCTCGCCTTTGCGGGCGCGCTGCTGTTCCTGCTGTCCGATCTTCTCATCTTCGCCCGGATGGGCGCCGCCGCCGGCACGGCCGGGCTCGACCATGCCATCTGGTGGCTCTATTTCGGGGGCCAGGCGTTGATCGCGCTCGGCGTCGCCCGCCGGCTTGACTTCCGCGCTGCATCGGCCTAGCGCCGCGCACCATCCCGCACATGGGGGAAACCGTCCGGTGCCGCGGCCACATGCCCGGCTCACCCCCATGGAGGCACAACCGGTCAGGAGACACGACATGAACGGCGAAACGCCGATCGTCACGCTGCAGCAGCTTCTGGAAGCTGGCGCGCATTTCGGCCACCAGACGCACCGCTGGAACCCGAAGATGAAGCCCTACATCTTCGGCGAGCGCAACGGCGTCCATATCCTCGACCTGTCGCAGACCGTGCCGCTGTTCGCGCGCGCGCTCGATTTCGTGCGCGCAACGGCAGCGGCTGGCGGCAAGCTGCTGTTCGTCGGCACCAAGCGCCAGGCGCAGGAACCGATCGCGGAGGCGGCGCGCCGCTGCGGCCAGCATTATGTCAACCACCGCTGGCTGGGCGGCATGCTCACCAACTGGAAGACCATCTCGGCCTCGATCAAGCGCTTCAAGACGCTGGAGGAGCAGCTGTCGGGCGACACGCACGGCTTCACCAAGAAGGAAGTGCTGAAGATGACGCGCGAGCGCGACAAGTTCGAGGCCTCGCTTGGCGGCATCCGCGACATGAACGGCCTGCCCGACCTGATGTTCGTGATCGACGTGAACAAGGAGGATCTGGCGATCAAGGAAGCCACCGTGCTGGGGATTCCGGTGATTGCGATCCTCGATTCGAACACGGATCCCGCAAACATCGCTTTCCCGGTGCCTGGCAATGACGATGCCAGCCGCGCCATCCAGCTCTACTGCAACGCGGTTGCCGACGCGGTGCTGGCAGGCCGGCAGGGCCGCATGGCCGACCGGGGCGTCGACATCGGCGCGCTGGCCGAACCGGAAGCCGATCCCGCGCTCGCGGGCTGAGCCCGGGCCGGCGCGCGCGCGCGCCTGTCATCAAACCGACAGATCGGGTCTGCACGGGCGTGGCTTCGTGCAGACCCATCCAGCCAAGGAGCCCTCACATGGCCGAGATCACCGCCGCCCTCGTCAAGGAACTGCGCGACCGCACGGGTGCGGGCATGATGGACTGCAAGAAGGCGCTGGCCGAGACCGGCGGCGACTTCGAGAAGGCCGTTGACTGGCTGCGCACCAAGGGCCTCGCCTCGGCCGCCAAGAAGGCCGGCCGCACCGCCGCCGAGGGGCTCGTCGGCGTCGTCGTCGACGGCACGCGCGGCGCCATTGTCGAGGTCAATTCGGAAACCGACTTCGTCGCCAAGAACGCCCAGTTCCAGTCCTTCGTGGCCGAGGTCGCGCGCCTTGCGCTGGCGACCGGCGACGATCTCGAGGCGCTGCTCGGCAGCCGGATGCCCGGCGGCGAGACGGTTGCCGAGGCGCTGACCAGCAACATCGCGACCATCGGCGAGCAGCAGGCGATCCGCCGCGCCGCCCTGCTGGAAGCGACCGGGGTGGTCGCGGCCTATGTCCACAATGCCGCGGCGCCGGGAATGGGCAAGATCGGCGTCCTCGTCGCGATCGAGAGCGAGGCCGGGGACAAGGCGGCGCTCGCCGCATTCGGCCGGCAGATCGCGATGCATGTTGCTGCCGCCAACCCGCTGGCGCTCGACGCCGACGGCATCGACCCGGCGCTGCTCGCGCGCGAGCGGGCGATCGCCGCCGAGAAGGCGGCCGCCAGCGGCAAGCCGGCCGACATCGTCGAGCGCATGGTGGAGGGCGCGGTGAAGAAGTTCGCCGGCGAGCAGGCGCTCCTGAGCCAGGTCTTCGTGATCGACGGCAAGACGAAGGTGGCCGACGTCGTCGCCGCCGAGGCGAAGAGGCTGGGCGCGCCGCTGCGCATTGCGAAGTTCATCCGCTTCCAGCTCGGCGAGGGGATCGAGAAGAAGGACACGGATTTCGCCGCCGAAGTCGCCGCGGCGGCCGGCAAGGCCTGAGACCGGCCGGACGACCCGAGGCTTGAGCCGGCCCCGGCGGCCGGCTAAGCCCGGGCCAGCCGCAAGGAAAGCCTCGTTCATGCCCGGTCCGTTCAGGCGAATCCTGCTGAAGCTGTCGGGCGAGGCGCTGATGGGCTCGGGCAGCTTCGGGATCGATCCCGAAACCACGGCCCGGCTCGCCGCCGAGGTCAAACGAGCGCGCGAGGCCGGATTCGAACTCTGCCTCGTCGTCGGCGGCGGCAACATCTTCCGCGGGCTGGCGGCCGCGGCCAAGGGCTTCGACCGCGCGACCGCCGACTATATGGGGATGCTGGCGACCGTGATGAACGCGCTGGCGCTCCAGAATGCGCTCGAGAAGCAGGGTGTGGATACCCGCGTGCAGTCGGCGATCCCGATGGCCTCCGTCTCCGAGCCCTATATCCGCCGCCGCGCCGTTCGGCACATGGAGAAGGGCCGGATCGTCATCTTCGCGGCCGGCACCGGCAACCCCTTCTTCACGACTGACACGGCCGCCGCCCTGCGCGCCGCCGAGATGGGGTGCGACGCGCTCTTCAAGGGCACGTCGGTCGACGGCGTCTACGACAGCGACCCCAAGACCAATCCGGCCGCGCGGCGCTACCCGCGCATCGGCTTCGACCGGGTTCTCAACGACAATCTGAAGGTGATGGATGCGGCCGCCGTTGCACTCTGCCGCGACAACGATATTCCGATCGTGGTGTTCAACATCCGGGAAGAAGGCAATCTCGCCCGGGTTCTGGTCGGCGAAGGCACTGCCACCATCGTCGGCCCGCTTCAGGGGACGGACAATGGCTGATTTCGACGCGGCGGCGCTGAAGGCCGATCTCGAGCGGCGGATGAAGGGCGCGGTCGAGACGCTCAAGCATGATCTCGGCGGTCTGCGCACCGGCCGGGCGTCCACCTCGCTGCTCGATCCGGTGACGGTCGAGGTCTATGGCGCGGCCATGCCGCTCAACCAGGTCGCGACCGTGACGGCGCCCGAACCCCGGATGCTTGCCGTGCAGGTGTGGGACCGGTCGAACGTCCAGCCCGTCGAGAAGGCGATCCGTGCGGCCGGGCTCGGTCTCAATCCCCTGGTCGAGGGGCAGACGCTCCGGCTTCCCATCCCTGACCTGACGGAGGAGCGCCGGCGGGAACTGGCGAAGCTTGCCACCCAATATGCGGAAAAGGCGCGCGTTGCGATCCGCAACGTCCGCCGCGACGGCAATGACGTGCTCAAGGCCGCCGAGAAGAAGGGCCAGCTGAGCCAGGACGAGCAGAAGCGCCTCGAAGCCGATGTCCAGAAGCTGACGGACCGGGCGATCGCCGATGTCGATTCCGCAGCCGCCGCCAAGGAGAAGGAAATCCTTGGCAAGTGAAATGGTTCTCGCCCGTGCGCCCGGCGGCCACCGCTGAGGCGGCAACGCCCGACGGCTCGCTTCCGGGCCTGCCCGGAGCGCCGCGCCATGTCGCCATCATCATGGACGGGAACGGCCGCTGGGCGAAGGCGCGGCGGCTGCCGCGGCTCGCCGGCCACAAGGCCGGGGTGGAAGCCGTCCGCCGGATCGTCCGCGCCGCGCCCCGCCTTGGTGTCGAGACTCTGACGCTCTATGCCTTCAGCTCGGAGAACTGGCGCCGCCCGGCCGAGGAAGTCTCGGATCTCATGAGCCTGCTTCGCCACCATCTGCTGGCCGAGCTGGAGGAGCTTGACGAGAATGGCGCGCGCCTGTCGCTCATCGGCAACTGGCGGGCGCTCAAGCCCGATGTCGTCGAGCGGCTGGAAAATGCGCTGGAGCGCACCCGCCACAACAACCGCTTCCGGCTGGTCGTGGCGCTGAACTATGGCGGCCAGGACGAGCTGACCCGCGCCGTCCAGGCGATTGCCGAGCGGGTGCGCGACGGCTCCGTCTCGCCGGCCGCCATCACCACCCAGCTGATCGAGGCCGGGCTCGACACCGCTGACCTGCCGCCGGTCGATCTCATTATCCGCACCTCGGGCGAACAGCGGCTCTCCAACTTCCTGCTGTGGCAGGCGGCCTATGCCGAACTCTGGTTCACGCCCATCCTCTGGCCGGATTTCGACGAGGGAACGCTTCGGCAGGCGATCGAGGCCTATGCCGGCCGGCAGCGGCGCTATGGCGGCCTCTGAACCGCTTCTGCCGCCGGCGGCGCGCTCGGCGCTCGGCTCGCGGATCGCCGTCGGCCTGTTCCTCGCCGTCGTCGCCGTCGCCGACATCTGGGCCGGCGGCCCGGCGTTTGCCACCATGGTGGCGATCGGCGTCATGCTGGTCTTCCGCGAATGGGCGGTCATGCACCGCACGCTGCCGGGGCTGATGGTGGCGGGCCTCGCGGTGCTGCTGCTGGTCTCGGTCCTCGCCCATCTCGGCCGAGTGCAGGATGCGCTCGTCCTGCTTGCCATCGCGGCGGCGGGGCTGCTGCTGATCGCCTTCGCGCTCGGCCGGCCGGGCAAGCGCTGGCTCTCGACCGGCCTTCTCTATGCCGGCCTGCCGGCCATCGCCCTCATCTGGCTTCGCGCCCAGCCGGACGGTTTCGCGCTGGTGATGTGGACGATGGGGCTCGTTTGGGCGACCGACATCTTCGCCTATGTGGCCGGCCGCGCCATCGGCGGCGCGAAGGTCTGGCCGGCAATCAGCCCCAACAAGACCTGGGCCGGCCTTGCCGGCGGCATGGCCGCGGCTGGGCTCTTCTCTGCGCTGTTCGCGCTTGCGGCCGGCTGGCTGGTCGCGCCGCTCCTCGCTGCCCTGCTGGGTGCCGGGCTTGCCGTGCTGGCCCAGGCCGGGGACTTCTTCGAAAGCTGGCTGAAGCGCCGTGCCGGCGTCAAGGACTCGGGGCGTCTTCTGGGTGCCCATGGCGGCGTGATGGACCGGGTGGACGGGCTGGTGCCGGTCGCCTGCGCGGTGGCGCTGTGGATGGGGCTGTCGGCCGACCGCCTCGGAGCCGCCCCCGCATGAGCGGCGTGAAGCGCCTCACCCTCCTCGGCGCCACCGGTTCGGTCGGCGCCTCCACGCTCGATCTCGTGGCCCGCGCGCCCGAGCGGTTCCGGGTCGAGGCCGTCGCCGCCGGGCGCGACTGGGAAAAGCTCGCCGAGGTGGCGCGCGGCTGCCGTGCCCGTCTGGCCGTGGTCGCCGACGAGGCCGCGCTCGGCCCGCTGCGCGAGGCCCTGGCCGGCACCGGGATCGAGGCGGCCGCCGGCACGGCCGCGCTCGTCGAGGCGGCGCAGCGCCCGGCCGACCTCGTGGTCGCCGCCATCGTCGGGGCCGCCGGCCTGCCGCCCACCCTCGCCGCGCTGGAATCGGGAACGCCGGTGGCGCTCGCCAACAAGGAGGCGCTGGTCTGCGCGGGAGCGCTGATGACGGCGGCCGCCGCCCGCAGCGGCGCGCGGCTGCTGCCCGTCGACAGCGAGCACAACGCCATCTTCCAGGTGCTCGAGGATACCGCCCGGGTGGCGCGGATCGTGCTGACCGCCTCGGGCGGCCCGTTCCGCGGCTGGACGGCGGACGCCATGGCCGCCGTCACCCCGGCCCAGGCGGTAAAGCATCCCACCTGGTCGATGGGCGCCAAGATCTCGGTCGATTCGGCGACGCTGATGAACAAGGGGCTGGAGCTGATCGAGGCCTATCATCTCTTCGGCGTGCGCCCCGACCAGCTCGACGTGCTCGTCCATCCCCAGAGCCTCGTTCACGGGCTTGTCGAATATGTCGATGGCTCGGTGCTGGCCCAGCTCGGTCCGGCCGACATGCGGGTGCCCATCGCCCATGCGCTCGCCTGGCCCCAGCGGATGGCCACGCCCGTCCAGCGCCTCGACCTTGCCGCCATCGGCCGTCTCGACTTCGAAGCGCCGGATCGCACCCGTTTCCCGGCGCTTGCGCTGGCCGAGGCGGCACTCGCCGCCGGCGGCTGCCGGCCCTGCATCCTGAACGCCGCCAACGAGGTGGCGGTGGCCGCCTTCCTCGAGGCGCGCATCGGCTTTCTCGACATCGCCGCGACGGTCGAGGCGACGCTGGCCGCGATCGATCCGGGCTGTCCCGACAGCCTCGAGGCCGTCTTCGATCTCGACGCCCGCGCCCGCCGGGCTGCGAAACAGTTTGTTGCCAGGGGCCGTGCAACTTCATTTGCCGGCCGCCGGGCCGTCCGCTAGGCAATCACTCCATGGAAAGCATTGCCGCCCCCGGCTTTTTCTTCACCGCCGCCATGTTCGTCATCGTCATCGGCATCCTCGTGTTCGTGCACGAGTTCGGCCACTATGGCATGGGCCGTCTGCTGGGCATGAAGGTGGAGACCTTTGCCGTCGGCTTCGGGCATGAGGTGCTGGGCTGGACGGACCGGCACGGTACGCGCTGGAAGCTCGGCTGGATCCCGCTGGGCGGCTATGCGAAGTTCGCGGGCGACATGAACGCCGCCAGCCAGCCCGACGCGGCGCTGGCCGAGCGGATTCCGGAAGCTGAGCGCGCGGCCATCTTCCAGTTCCGCCCCGTCTGGCAGCGTGCGGCTGTGGTGGCGGCCGGCCCGCTCATCAATTTCCTGTTCGCGATCCTGATCTTCTTCATCTTCTTCATGACCTATGGCCACCAGATCACGCCCCCCGTGGTCGGCCAGGCGGTGGCCGGCATGCCGGCGGCCGAAGCCGGGGTCGAGGCCGGGGACCGGCTGGTCCGCGTGGACGGCCAGCCGGTCGAGCGTTTCGAGGATGTGCTCCGAATCGTCGCCATCAACACCGGCACGCCGATCCCGCTCGTCCTCGAGCGCGACGGCCAGCTGCTGACGAAGACGGTGATGCCCGACATCGTCGAGGAGACGGACCGGTTCGGCAACCGCTATTCCCGCGCCGTCCTCGGCCTCGCCTCGGGCGAGGTCGTGGTGGTGCGTCACGGCCCGGCCGACGCGCTGCGCTGGGCGCTCATCGAAACGCGCGACACCATCCGCATGATGTGGGACACGCTGAAGCAGATCGTCACCGGCCGGCGCGCCGTCGACGAGCTGGGCGGGCCCATCAAGATCGCGCAATTCTCCGGTCAGAGCGCGGCGATGGGGCTGCCCGCCCTCATCTCCTTCATCGCCCTCATCTCGATAAACTTGGGGTTCATCAACCTGCTGCCAATCCCCATGCTGGACGGAGGGCATCTGTTCCTCTACGCGCTCGAGGCCGTCCGGCGTCGACCGCTCAACCCGAAGGTGCAGGAATGGGCGTTCATGTCGGGCTTCGCGCTGCTGATGACGCTCATGCTGTTCCTGACGTGGAACGACCTGCAATCGGTCGGACTCTGGGACAGGCTGGCCGGCATCACCGGCTGACCGACAGACAGGAACCGAACCCGAGGTGATCAGACTTCCAGCCCGGCGCCCGCTGCCCCGGCCCGGCCCTGCCAACCGATCCCGCGCTGCCGCGCGGCGCCTGCTGCCGCTGGGCACCGCCTCGCTGCTGGCGCTTGTCCCGCCGCCGGTGCTGGCCCAGCCGGCGGGCGCCCCGCCGGCGCCGGCGCCGGCCGCTGCGGCGGCGGACGCCACGCGCACGATCCGCTCGATCGAGGTCGTCGGCAACGAGCGGCTCGAGCCGGACACGGTCCGCTCCTACATCGACCTGCGCGTGGGCGAAGGCTATGACCGCGTCCGCCTCGACCGGGCGCTCAAGGACCTGTTCGAGACCGAGCTGTTCGCCGATGTCCAGATCCGCGACGACGGCCTGGGCAACATCGTCATCGACGTGCGCGAGAACCCGGTGATCAACCGGGTGCTGATCGAGGGCGCCAAGCGCATCAAGGACGACAAGATCCGCGAGGAGATCAAGGTCGCCCCGCGGCAGATCTTCACCCGCAGCCGGGCGAGCGCCGATGTCGAGCGTATCCTCGAACTCTACCGCCGCTCCGGCCGGTTCGCCGCGCGGGTCGAACCGAAGATCGTCCAGCTCGAGCAGAACCGGGTGGACCTCATCTTCGAGATCGCCGAGGGGCCGAAATCCAAGGTCCGGCAGATCAACATCATCGGCAATGAGCGCTTCTCGGATTCGCGCCTGCGCGGCGAGATGGCGACCCGCCAGGCCCGCCCCTTGCGGCTCTTCACCTCGAACGACACCTATGACCCCGACCGGCTCGCCTTCGACCAGCAGAAGCTGCGGCAGTTCTACCTGACGCAGGGCTACGCCGATTTCCGGGTGGTCTCGGCGATCGCCGAGCTGACGCCCGACCGGCGGGACTTCATCGTCACCTATGTGGTGGAGGAGGGCGAGCGCTACCGCTTCGGCGAGGTGAACCTCGAAAGCCAGATCCGCGACGTCAATGCGGAGAATTTCAAGGTGCTCCTGCCGATGCGCCAGGGCGACTGGTACAATGCCAAGCAGGTCGAGGACACGATCGACGGCCTGACGGAAGCCGTCGGTCTCCTGGGCTATGCCTTCGCCGACGTCCGCCCCAGTTTCGACCGCGACCGCGAAAAGCGCGAAATGGCGATCACCTTCGTCATCAACGAGACCCCGCGCGTCTATGTCGAAAGCGTGACGATTGCCGGCAACACCCGCACCCGCGACGAGGTGATCCGCCGCGAGTTCCGCCTGGCCGAGGGCGACGCCTTCAACTCGATCAAGGTAAAGCGCTCGCGCGACCGCATCCAGAGCCTCGGCTTCTTCCAGGACAAGTTGGAAGTGAAGCAGAACCCCGGCACCGCGCCCGACAAGGTGGCGCTCCAGGTCGATGTCGAGGAGCGGCCGACCGGCTCGCTGCAGCTGTCGGCGGGCTTCTCCTCGATCGAGCGCTTCATCTTCAGCTTCTCGATCGAGGAGCGCAACTTCCGCGGGCGTGCCCAGCAGCTGCGCCTGTCGGCCAATGTCAGCAGCTTCTCGCGCTCGGTCGAGGTCGGCTTCACCGAACCCTATCTCTTCGGGCGCAACCTCGCGCTCGGCTTCGACATCTTCCGCCGCGACCTCAATTCCTTCCGCTTCGGCGTCAACAACAACCGCGAGACCACCTACGAACAGGTGACCACCGGCTTCGGCGTCCGTCTGGGGACGGCGCTGACCGAATTCTGGTCGGGCCAGGTCCGCTACGGGCTGTCGGTGGACGAGGTCTCGCTCGACCGCAATCTCTTCTTCACCGACGGCGTCTGCGATCCGCTGAAGGCCGGTCGCTTCCTCTGCGAGGCGATCGGCCGCAACACCACCTCGGCGCTCGGCTACAGCCTCGTCCTCGACACGCTCGACAACCGCATCCGCCCCTCCTCGGGCAACCGATTCGTGCTCAGCCAGGATGTCGCCGGGCTGGGCGGCAACGTCAGATATCTTCGCACGCGCGCGAACTATGATCATTATTTCCGCCTGCCGGCCGGCTTCGTCCTGAACCTCGGCGTCGAGGGCGGCAACATCACGGGGCTCGGCGGCGACGACGTCCGCCTGACCGACCGCTTCTATCTCGGCGAACCCCGGATGCGCGGCTTCGGAATCCGCGGCGTCGGCCCGCGCATCATCCGCTTCCCCCGCGACGGCGATGGCAATGTCGTCTTCGACCGCAAGGTCGCCCTCGATGACGCGATCGGCGGCCGCAACTATTACCTCGGCCGGGCCGAGGTCGAGATCCCGCTCGGCTCCGGCGGCCGCGAGCTCGGCCTCCGCCCGTCGGTCTTCGTCGATGTCGGCGCGCTGTGGAACGTCCGTTTCCCGCAGCTCATCGACCAGCCCAACCGCACCGAGCAGGTCTGCGTGGGCGAGCCGCCGAACCAGACGTGCGAGGACGTGCTGATCACGGGTTTTCGCGAGGTCGCGTTCGGCAACAGCCCCTCGCCGCGCGTCTCGGTCGGCGTCGGCGTCTCGTGGAACTCGCCCTTCGGCCCCTTCCGCTTCGACCTTGCGAAGGCGCTCCGGAAGGTCGAAGGCGATGACACCCAGGTCTTCCAGTTCAACGTAGGAACCCAATTCTGATGATGAAACACCATTTCGCCGCCGTCGCGCTTGCGTTCGGTCTCAGCTCGGCCGGGATCGTCGCGGCGCCGGCCACCGCCCAGGCGCTGGCGCCCGCGGTCATCGTGATCGTGGACATGGATCGCGTCGTCAACGAAAGCGCGGCGGGCAAGCAGGCCGCCACCGAGATCCAGGGCCGGATCACCCAGCTGCAGACGCGCGCCCAGGCGCTGCAGACCGAACTGCAGACGGAAGCCCAGGCGATCCAGCAGGGCCAGGCCAACAAGACGCTGGCCGGCCCGGCGCTCGAGACCCGCGCCAAGGCCTTTGGCGACCGCCAGCAGCGCGCCCAGGAGGAGCTGGGCCGGCTGGAGAATGAAATCGGCCGCAGCCGCGCCTTCGTGCTGCAGCAGATCGATAACGCCGCCCAGCCGATCATCACCCAGATCATGCGCGAGCGGAACGCCCAGATCGCGCTGGCCAAGGGGGCGACCCTCCAGCATTCGGCCGCGCTGGAGATCACCAACGACGTGATCGCCCGGCTCAACACCAGCCTGCCGCGGGTCTCGACGACGCCGCCGGCGCAACCCGCGCAGCAGCAGCAGCAGCCTGCCCAGCCGCAGCGGCGCTAGTCGGCAGATCGGCCAGCGGGGGCAGGCGCGATGGACATCGTCGGGATCCTGAAGCGCCTGCCGCACCGCTATCCGATGCTGCTCGTCGACCGCGTCGAGGAACTGGTGGCGGGCGAGCGGATCGTCGCCATCAAGGCGGTCAGCATCAACGAACCCTTCTTCCAGGGCCATTTTCCCGGCCGGCCGATCATGCCGGGCGTCCTCATCGTCGAGGCGCTGGCCCAGGCGGCCGGCGTGCTGGCGGTCGAGAGCCTCGGGCTACAGGGCAGCGGCAAGCTCGTCTACTTCATGGCGATCGAGGGCGCGAAATTCCGCAAGCCCGTGGAGCCGGGCTGTCTCATCCGGCTGGAGGCCGTCTTCCTCCAGCGCCGCGCCAGCGTCTGCAAGTTCGAGGGCCGCGCGATGGTCGATGGCGAACTGGCCGCAGAAGCGCGCTTCACGGCGATGATCGCCGACGCGCCGGCCGGCTGAGCCGACAATCAGTCGGTGCGGCGGCCGCTGCCGCCGATGCGGGAGACCAGCCCCAGCAGCAGCAGGACGCCGAGCGCAAACGCGCCCGGCGCCACGCCCAGATCCGCGAACAAGGCCCCCAGAACATCGGTCATCGGTTCGACTCGCTCGTTGCTGCGTTGCCGCATTAGCGTCCGAACATGACTGGCCGATTGGCGAAACCCGACAGAAAAACGGTTAATCGCCCGGCAGATCGCCGGGCCGGTTGATGTTCGCGACGAACGGAACCGGCCGCCGCGCCGCGCCCGCTTCGGCGATCCAGCGCCGGGCCGACACCGGCCCTTCGGCCGCCAGCAGCGTTGCCAGGCGCCCGGCCAGCGCCGCCGGCCACAGCCCGATCAGCCACTGCCCGTCAGCGACCGCCGGGCCCGGCGCCAGCAGCCGGCCCAGCCCGGCGGGCAGGTCGGGCGTATCGCAGGGGGCCGACAGCAGCTCGTCGAACCCCTGTTCCGCCGCGTGCCGAAGGGCGCCTGCCAGCCCGCCCATCGGCCCGAGATTCGGCCCCGGCACGTCCGCCACCGCCGGCAGCCCGCCCCAGGCCCGCCCGCAGACGATGACAGCGTCGCACTCGGCAGCGAGCGCGTCGGCCACATGGGCGATGAGCGGCCGGCCGCGCCAGCAGACCAGCGCCTTGTCCGCGCCGAAGCGCCGGCTCATCCCCCCGGCGAGGATGGCCCCCAGGCGCTTCAGGCGCCGTCCTCGAACAGCTCGCGGCCGATCAGGAACCGGCGGATCTCGGACGTGCCGGCGCCGATCTCGTAGAGCTTGGCGTCGCGCAGCAGCCGCCCCGTGGGATAGTCGTTGATGTAGCCGTTGCCGCCCAGCGCCTGGATCGCCTCCAGCGCCATCCAGGTTGCCTTCTCGGCGGCGTAGAGGATGGCGCCGGCGGCATCCTTGCGCGCCGTCTCGCCGCGGTCGCAGGCCTGCGCCACGGCATAGACATAGGCCCGCGCGGTGGAGAGCGCGACATACATGTCGGCCAGCTTGCCCTGCATCAGCTGGAAGGTGCCGATGGGGCGTCCGAACTGCTGCCGGTCATGGACATAGGGCAGCACCACATCGAGACAGGCCTGCATGATGCCGAGCGGCCCGCCGGCCAGCACCACCCGCTCATAGTCGAGGCCGGACATCAGCACCTCGACCCCCTTGCCCTCTTCGCCCAGCACATTCCCGAAGGGCACCTCGCAGTCCTCGAAGATGAGCTCGCAGGTGTCGCTCCCACGCATGCCGAGCTTGTCCAGCTTCGGCGCGGTCGAGAAGCCCGCCATGCCGCGCTCGATCAGGAAGGCGGTGATTCCCCGCGGCCCGGCGTCGGGATCGGTCTTGCCATAGACGATGAGGGTCTCGGCATGCGGCCCGTTGGTGATCCAGAACTTGCTGCCATTGAGGATATAGCGGTCGTTCCGCTTCTCGGCCTTGAGACGCATCGACACCACGTCGGAACCGGCGCCGGGCTCCGACATGGCGAGCGATCCCACATGCTCGCCCGAGATCAGCTTCGGCAGGTATCTGGCCTTCTGCGCGGGCGTGCCCCAGCGGGCGATCTGGTTCACGCACAGGTTGGAATGGGCGCCGTAGGAGAGCCCGACCGACGCCGAGGCGCGGCTGATCTCCTCGATCGCGATCACATGCGCGAGATAGCCGAGGCCGGCGCCGCCATCGGCCTCTGGCACCGTGATGCCGTGCAGGCCGAGCGCGCCCAGCTTCGGCCACAGGTCGCGCGGGAAGCTGTTGGTCCGGTCGATCTCGGCGGCGCGCGGTGCGATCTCGGCGGCGGCGAAGGCGGCCACGCTGTCGCGCAGCATGTCGATCTCGGGCGGGTGCCCGAAACGGAGGAAATGGCTGGACATGCCCCTCTCCTAGAAGCTTTTCGGGATGACGGGAAACAGGCATCTGCCCTTGTCCCGCGGTATTGGCCGAGGCGAACGGGCGGCGGGGGATTGTCCCGTTCGTCGCCGTATCCATTCATCGGCGGTTCGGGCGGCCTGTCGCAATCGGGCCGCCAGGAATTGGGGGATGGTCGGTGATGACGAGCAGCGAACCAGACACGGATCGGGTCCGGTCGGGCCGGCCGGCCCTGTTGCTGCTGCTTCTCCTTCCCCTGCTGCTCGCCTGCGACCGACAGGGCGCATCCGGCGACTGCCAGGAGGACAGGCCCCGAACCCGGCCCCTGCCGCTCCTCTACTGAGCCCGGCACCCCGCCCTCAGGCGCGGCAGGGGCGGATGGCCTCGGGCTCGGGCCGGGCCTCGGGCACGAAGATGGCGAGGTAATTGCCCATCTCCAGCTCGTGGAAGGCCACTTGCGCATAGCCGACGGCGGCCAGCTCGCACCGCAGCAGCGCGGGCGGCGTGCCGTGGCGGCTGGTCGGCCGGTCGGCATCGATGATGGCGACCCGGCCGCCGGGCCGCAAGGCATCATGAAGGCGCCACAGCAGGGCGTAGGGTTCCTCGATCTCGTGATACATGTGCACCATCAGGGCAGTGTCGGTGCTGGCCGGCGGCAGCTTCGCGTCCCCCGCATCGCCCAGGATGAAGTGGACATTGTCGAGCCCGGCGTCCGCCACGCGGCGGCGCAGGCGGTTGAGATAGTCGGGCATGATGTCGTTGGCGATCACCCGCCCGCCCGGCTGTACGGCCGGCGACAGGCGCACCGTGTAATAGCCCGAACCGGCGCCGATGTCGGCCACCGTCAGGCCCGGCCGGATGTCGAGGTGCCGGAACACGGTTTCGGCCTCGCGCGCATTGTCGCGGCTCGCCTCGTCGGACCACTGGTCCGAGACGATGGCTGCGACTGGCCGGTCCGGCGCGGGGAAGCGCGGGCCCCCGGGAGCCGCTGCCGGCGGGGTGGCGGGCACCGGCTGGCTGGCTGGCAGCGCGTCACAGGCAATCACCAGCAGCGGCAGCAGCAGGAACAGAAGGCGCGACATGGCAGGCGAGGTCGGGTCGGCCTGCGGTCGCGTCAAGGCCGGTTCGACGAAGGGCGGCTGTCGGCCGCAGCCGTTGCCCCTGCCGACAGCCGCGCCGCCACCGCCTCGCTGGCGCGCAGCACGCGCAGGAAGTTGAGGCCGGCCAGCTTGCGCAGATTGTCGTCGCTCCAGCCGCGCCGGGCGAGTTCGGCGAACAGCGCCGGATAGGTGGCGACCGTCTCCAGGCCCACCGGCAGGTCGGGGATGCCGTCATAGTCGCCGCCGATCCCGACATGGTCGTGGCCGGCGACGCGCGCCACATGCTCGACATGGTCGGCGACCTGCGCCAGCGTCGACACGGGCCGGGGGTTGGCCGCCTCCCAGGCCCTGAGCCTGGCCGCGCCGGCCTCGCCGGGCCCGGCGATCATCGCCTGGGCCTGCCGGCGCGTCTGCCAGTCGGCCCGGTCCTGGTTCACGAAGGCGGGCACGAAGGTCACCATCACAATCCCGCCATTGGCCGGCAGCCGCTTCAGCACATCGTCGGGCACGTTGCGCGGATGGTCGGTCACGGCCCTGGCGCTGGAATGGGAGAAGATGACGGGCGCCGCCATGATGTCGAGCACGGCGTGCATCACCGCCGGCGAAACGTGGCTGAGGTCGACGAGAACGCCCAGCCGGTTCATCTCGGCAATCATCGCCGCCGCCCCGGTCGCGATCCCGTCATGCTTCGGCTCGGCGGTCGCGCTGTCGAACAGGCGTGACGGCCGGCTGTGCGTCAGCGTCATGGCGCGCACGCCAAGCGCATGTGCGCGCCGGAGCGTTTCGATGTCGTCGCCCACCTGGTGCGCGCCCTCGAAGGCCAGCATCGAGGCGATGCGCCCGGCCCGGAAGGCGGCCTCGGCCTCGTCGGCCGTCGTCACCAGCGTGAAGGTCTCGGGGTGACGGGCGATGATGCCCCGCCACAGCTCGATCTGCTCGAAGCTCGCCGTCACCTGCTCGGTCTCGGGCAGGCTCATCGGCACATAGAGCGACCAGAGCTGAAGCCCCACGCGGCCCTCGCGAAGCCAGGGGATGGAGGTGTGCCCCGGCTGCGGCCGGCGGCCGGAGGGATCGGCCATCAGGTCGGCGCTGCGCGCGCCGTCGAGGCCATAGTGGGTGCGAAGCGCCCAGGGCCAGTCATTGTGGCCGTCGGCCAGCGGCACCTCGGACAGGATTCGCACGGCGCGCGCCTCGGGCGTCTCGGCCGGTGTCGGCGCGGGCCGGGGCGCGGGATCAGCCTTCGAGCAGGCGGCGGCAAGCAGGGCGATGGCGGCGACAAGCGTGCGCATGGCTGTTCGGTAGGCGGCCCTTTGGCGCCGGGCAAGCCTCAGGCCGCCTCGGCGACGAACCCCTTCCAGCCGGCCATGTAATCGATGAAGGCCGGCCCCAGCCCCTCGGCGGCCAGCGTCTCGCGGGTGACGGGCAGCGGCCGCGCCTCGAACCCGGGGTCGGCCAGCGCTTGCCCCGCCCAGTTCCGGTGCAGGATCGCGCCCCGGCCGATCAGCACGAAATCGGCCCCGGCCTCGAGCGCCTCGCGCGCCCGCGCGGCGGTCAGGATCTTGCCCGCCACCCCCAGCCGGCAGCCGCCGCGCCGCAGGCCGGCGAACTGGTCGATCAGCCGCATGCCGGCATGGGCCGCCTCTTCCGGCGCCTTCAGAATGTCCCACAGCGACATGTCCAGCCAGTCGAAGCGCGGGTCCATCAGTATGTCGGCAGCCAGCGCGGTCGCATCGGCCAGCGGCACGCCGAAGCGCTCGGGCGACAGGCGGACACCCAGCTGGAAATCCGGCCGGCACTGCGCGCGGATACCGTCGGCGATCTCGAACAGCAGCCGCGCCCGGTTGGCGAGGCTGCCGCCATAGCGGTCGCCGCGCCGGTTCCGCCCGGCGTCCAGGAAGGCGCACAAGAGATAGCCATGGGCGGCGTGCAGCTCCACACCGTCGAAGCCCGCCGTCTCGGCGCGCCTTGCCGCCGCGATGAAATCGTCGCGAAGCGCCTCGACCCCGGCCGTCGGGAGCGCGGTTGCCCCCGACTCCGCGTCGTCGAAGGGCGCGATCCGGGGCCGCCCGGTCAGCGCCGGGTCGGCGCGCGTCCCCGAATGCTGAAGCTGCACGGCCGAGACCGCGCCGGCGGCCTTCAGCGCGGCGGCGAGGCGCGACAGGCCGGGCAGATGCCGGTCGCTCCAGATGCCGAGCTGGCCCGGAAACCCCTGCCCGTCGGCGCGCACATGGGCGGCACAGGTCATCACCAGCCCGAAGCCGCCCGCGGCGCGAAGCGTCAGCCAGTGGAACTCATCGTCCGACAGGGTTCCGTCGGCGTTCGACTGCAGGTTGGTGAGCGGCGCCAGCGCCACCCGGTTCGGCCAGGCGGGGCCATGCGCCATCGGCAGCGGGTCGGACAGGTCGGGCATGGCGTGCCGATGCGTGGACCCGCGCGCCCGGTCAACCGGCCATCCAGTTGAATCGGCACCCGGGATGCGTTAGCCTTTTCCTGCGCCTGGGGGCAGGTGCGCATCGATGGGGGAGACAGCTAATGGCGATCGTTCGCATCGGCATGGTTACGGCAGCAGCCCTGGCCGCCGTGCCGGCCAGCGCGCAACTGACGACGGCGGCAACGGCGAGCGGGCAGATCGGGGGCAGCGCGGTGCCGTCGGAAAGCTGCGGCTAGGTCTTCACGACCGGGGTGACGGTCGGCTGCACGCGCACCGGGCCATCGGGCGCGCGGATCAGCGGCTCGGCGCGCACCGACATCCCTGGCAAGCTCCGCGCCCAGTCGACCGCGCAGGCCGCGGGCGCGTCCACCCTGACGCTAGGGGTGGGCACGGCGAGCTGGACGGACCGCATCCTCTACGATCCGCTGGAAGCACCCGTGCGCGTGGTGCAGTCCGTCCGGATCACCGGCACGCAGCTCGGCTCCATCACCAGCAACATCGCCGGCATTGACGCGTCCACCGTTACCTTCATGCGCCTGTTCGCCGTGCGCGACGGCGCCTGGGCCAATCCCGCCGCCCGGGACGAGCTGGTATTCGTGCGCAGCATGGACCTGCTGGCACCCGGCCTCGAGTCGCACACGCTCGGCACGCAGCTGACGGTTCGCGGCGTGGACGGGCCGTTCATGTCCGGCCCGGTCAGCTCGGCGCTCAGGCTGTTCGACCTCACGCTCGAATTCTGGCTCGATCCCGGCAGCAGCTTCTACGACCTCACCTGGAACTTTGCGGTCAACAGCTTCGTTGCCGCCGGCGCCTCGGGCAGCGTTGTCGCGCGCTATTTCCGCACGGCGACGCTGACGGGTCTGCAGTTCTTCGACGAGGGCGGCACCGACATCACCTTCGACAGCGGCATCCGCTTTGCATCCGGCACGCCCTATCTGCTTGGCGCGCCGCAGCCCGGTGCCATCCCCGAACCTGCAAGCTGGGCCCTCATGATCGCCGGCTTCGGCCTCGTCGGCATGGCCATCCGCGCCCGGCACCGCCGAGCGGCCGTCGCCGTCAGCCAGGGTTGACCGGCCCGGCGCTGACCGCGTCGTCAGGCAGTGGCAGCACCGTTCCGGCGGCAGGCCAGGTCGGCGAGTCGAGGGCTCGGGCCAGCGGCGCATCGAGGCCATCGGCAACATAGTCCAGCACTTCCGGGCGGCCGCTGGCCCGTGCCCGGGCGAGGACCATGAAGATGACCCGGAAGACGGGCTGCAGATCGAGCGGCAGGTCCAGCTCGCCGGCGCTGGCCGGTTTCCGCCAGGGCCTTGCGCCCAGGCGATCACCCAGGCGGCCCGCGCTCCCGGCAGACGGGACAGTCAGGCCGTCGGGCCGGGGACCGAACATGCTGTTCAGATAGTTGAACCGGTTCGCCTTGGCCCAGGGCAGGATGTTTCGCCACAGGTCGCTCACCGTGTCGGGATGCAGGATTCCGGCCTCCAGCCCGCGATCGATACGCTTGAACCAGCCGAGCACGAGATGGAGTGTGAGCGTGTCCAGCCAGATCCGGTCCGTGCCCCGCTCTGCGATATCGGCAAAGCGGGCTTCGTTGATCCAGTCCACTCGTCGGTTGCCGTCCGCGTCCCAATGGTCGCGACGCCACGAGACGGCTGACGTCAGCACATATTCGAGAGTCCAGGGTCGCTGTTGGGCCCGGTTTTCGGGTGGCAGTCCCACGAAAACCGCCCGCGTCGCCATCAGCTCGAAATAGTCCCGATCGAGGTCGTGCAGCAGGCGCGCGCGTTCGATCCGGCGGCTGTCGCGGGCGTAGCGCATCTGGTTGCGATGGATCGCCAGATAGGCAAGCAGGCCGACAAGCAGGGTGCCCAGCAGCGACGGCGTGGCCTGGAACAGGATCTGCGATGCGGCGACCTGGTCCTGCTCCGGCGTGGCAAAGCCGAGCCATTGCACGAACGCCTCGATCCACTGTCGCACCCAACTGGGCTCGGCAGCGGGTGCGGCCGCAACGGCTTCAGGGCCCACCACCTCAAGAGTCCTGACCATCGTTGGCAACCGTCGGCGCGGTCAGGCGCCGGCCGGCAGCAGCGCCGAGGTCAGGATACTCACGACCATAACCCTGTTCCCCCCTGCCTGTTTCCGCGAGGCTAGGCCGGGACGGACAGCCTGGCAATCCGCCCTCTCAGCGCCCGTTCGGCCGTGCCGGCGGAGGCGCTGGCTGTGGCGCGCCCGTGCGCCGTGCCGCCTCCTCCGCGGCGCGAACGGGGCGGGCCGCCGAGGCCGCCGGCGCGGGCAACGGCGCCAGCACGGCGGGGTTGGCCGAAGCCGGGCAGGGCGCGGCGGGTGCCGGCCCTGCGGCCGACGTGGCCAGAATCACCAGAACAAGCATGCAGGCCCTTTTAAGCCACGGCCGGGCGCTTCGGAAGCTCCGTCCGGGATCGGGCGGCGGGTCGAGCGACCGTGCATCCCTACTGGTTCATGCTGGCGAAGAAGTCCTCGTTCGTCTTGGAATCCTTCATCTTGTCCAGAAGGAACTCCATCGCGTCCACGGTGCCCATCTGCATGAGAATCCGCCGGAGCACCCACATCTTCGAGAGCGTCGCCTTGTCCACCAGCAGCTCTTCCTTGCGCGTGCCGGACTTGCCGACATCCATCGCCGGGAAGATGCGCTTGTCCGCCACCTTGCGGTCGAGGACGATCTCGGAATTGCCGGTGCCCTTGAACTCCTCGAAGATCAGCTCGTCCATGCGGCTGCCGGTGTCGATGAGGGCGGTTGCGATGATCGAGAGCGAGCCCCCCTCCTCGATGTTGCGCGCCGCGCCGAAGAAGCGCTTCGGCCGCTGCAGCGCGTTCGCGTCCACCCCGCCCGAGAGCACCTTGCCCGATGACGGCACGACCGAATTGTAGGCGCGCGCCAGCCGGGTGATCGAATCGAGCAGGATCACGACATCGCGCTTGTGCTCGACGAGGCGCTTGGCCTTCTCGATCACCATCTCGGCCACCTGCACATGGCGCGCCGCCGGCTCGTCGAAGGTGGACGAGATCACCTCGCCCTGCACCGAGCGCTGCATGTCCGTCACTTCCTCGGGCCGCTCGTCGATCAGCAGCACGATCAGATAGACTTCGGGGTGATTGGCCGAGATCGCCTTGGCGATGTTCTGCAGCAGCACCGTCTTGCCGACGCGCGGCGGCGCCACGATCAGCGCCCGCTGGCCCTTGCCCTGCGGCGCGATGATGTCGATGACACGGGCCGACTTGTCCTTGTTCGTCGGATCCTCGTTGTCGAGCTTCAGCTTCTCGTCGGGGTAGAGGGGCGTCAGATTGTCGAAGTTCACCCGGTGGCGAAGCGTCTCGGGGTCGTCGAAGTTGATCCGGTTCAGCTTCACCAGGCTGAAATAGCGTTCGCCGTCCTTTGGGGCGCGGATCTCGCCCTCGATGGTGTCCCCGGTGCGGATACCGAAGCGCCGCACCATCGCCGGCGGCACATAGATGTCGTCCGGCCCGGCGAGATAGTTGGCGTCGGCCGAGCGCAGGAAGCCGAACCCGTCCGACAGCACCTCGATCGTGCCCGAGCCGATGATCTCCTCGCCGGCATCGGCCTTGGCCTTCAGGATCCCGAACAGCAGGTCCTGCTTCCTGAGCGTCGAGGCCTGCTCCACGCCGAGCTCCTCGGCCATGGCCACGAGGTCGGCGGGCGTCTTCTTCTTCAGTTCGATGAGATGCATCGTGATGTTCCGGATGGTGTGCGGACCGAGGCCGGTTGACAGCCTGGAGGGAAGGGAAAGCCGCGCCGCCGGACGGGGCGCTCGATGGCAAGCGGTAGGCCCCGCAGGGCCGTCCGGTCAAGGGGGTATGGCCAGGGCTTCGGCGGGCCGCGATCGGCGCGTCAGTGAGCCTCCAGCCGTTCCAGCCGGATGAGAAGGGCGCCTTCGGCCACTTGCTGGCCCGTGCCGGCATGCACCTCGGCCACCCGCGCGTCGAACGGCGCCGTCAGCCGGTGCTCCATCTTCATCGCTTCCAGAACCGCCAGCCGGTCGCCGGCCTTCACCGTCTCGCCCGGGTTCACCGCCAGCGCCAGCAGCCGGCCCGGCATGGGCGCCAGGATGTCGCCATCGGCCGGCCCGGCAGCGGCATGTCCGTCCCAGCCGGGATGGCGGGTCAGGAACCGCCAGGCCCGCCCGTTGAGCCGCGCCTCCACCCCGGCGTCGATCGCCACCACGATGACCCGCCCGTCGGGCGCGATCGGGCCGTCACCCAGATCGATCCGCCCGGCATGGGCGGCGAAGCGATGCTCGGTTCCGTCCGGCGACCAGAGCGCGCCAGGCTCCACGACCGGCAGGTTCAGCCGGAAGGGCCGCGCGAAGCCCAGACCTGGCGCGCGCGCCTGCGCCCGGACGGCGGCCACGGCGGCCGCCACCACGCCGGGCGGGGGCGGAGCCGCCTCGAACAGCTCGGCCTCGTGGCTCGCGATGAACCCGGTGTCGATCTCGCCGGCGATGAAGGCCGGGTGCGCAGCCAGCCGCGCCAGGAAGGCGCGGTTGGTCTGAACGCCCGCCACCTCCACCCGGTCGAGCGCGCGCACCAGTTTCGAAAGCGCTGCCGCGCGCGTCGGCGCATGGGCGATCAGCTTGGCGATCATCGGGTCATAGTGGATCGTCACTTCGGATCCGGCCTCGACCCCGGTGTCGATCCGTATATCGTCGGGGAAGGACAGCCGCTCGAGCCGCCCGGTCGAGGGCAGGAAGCCCGCGTCCGGATTCTCGGCATAGAGCCGCGCTTCCACCGCATGGCCGGTCGCACCTATCGCGTCTTGGGTAGCGGGAAGCGGCTCGCCGCGCGCCACGCGCAACTGCCATTCGACCAGGTCGAAGCCCGTCACCGCCTCGGTCACGGGATGCTCCACCTGCAGGCGGGTGTTCATCTCCATGAAGTAGAACTTCGGGTCGCCCGCCGCGTCGAGGTCGTTGAGGTCAAGGATGAACTCGACGGTGCCGGCATTCTCATAGCCGATGGCATGGCCGGCGGTGACGGCGGCGACGCCCAGCACATGGCGAAGCCGGTCCGACAGCCCCGGCGCCGGCGCTTCCTCGATCACCTTCTGGTGGCGCCGCTGCAGCGAGCAGTCGCGCTCGAACAGGTGGACGATGTTGCCGTGGCGGTCGCCGAAGATCTGCACCTCCACGTGCCGCGGCCGGGCGATCAGCTTCTCCAGCATCACCCCGTCATGGCCGAAGGCGGCGGCCGCCTCGCGCTTGGCACTGATGAGCGCCTCGGTGAAGTCGGCCCTCCCATGCACGGGGCGCATTCCCTTGCCGCCGCCGCCGGCCACCGCCTTCACCAGCAGCGGATAGCCGATCATCTCGGCCATGCGCTCCAGCCGCGCGAGCGACTGGTCCTCGCCCATGTAGCCCGGCGTGATCGGAACGCCGGCCGCCTTCATCTTCGATTTGGCGCTGTCCTTCAGGCCCATCACCCGGATCGCCTGGTCGGACGGGCCGACGAAGATCAGGCCGGCCTTGCGGACGCGTTCCGCAAAGTCGGCATTCTCGCTCAGGAATCCATAGCCCGGATGGAGTGCATCGGCCCCGGTGGCCCGCGCCGCGTCCAGGATCCGCTCGGCCACCAGATAGCTGTCGGCGGCCGGCGCCGGGCCGATGGCGACCGCCTCGTCGGCCATGCGCACATGCGGCGCGCCCGCGTCGGCCTCGGAATGGACGGCCACGGTTGCAATCCCCATGGCGCGGGCGGTTCGGATGATCCGGCAGGCGATCTCGCCCCGGTTGGCGATCAGGAGCTTCCTCATCGCGCCCCGCTCCAGGCCGGCGGCCGCTTCGCCAGAAACGCGGCCATGCCTTCCTTCGCCTCGTCGGTTGCCCGCCGCGCGGCGATCCGCGCCGCCGTCTCGGCGCGAAGCGCAGGCGTGATCGGCTGGCCGGCGATGTCGATGACCAGCCGCTTGGCCTCGGCAACCGCGCCCGGCGCATTGCCGAGGATGGCCTCGATCCAGCGCTCGGCCACCGCCTCGGGTGCCTCGTCCACCGCATGCACCAGGCCGATGGCCAGCGCCTGCGCCGCGCCGAAGCGTTCCCCGGTCAGGAACCAGCGGCGCGCCGCGCGCGCGCCGATCGCGCGGATCACGAAGGGGGAAATGGTGGCCGGCGTGATTCCCAGCCTCACTTCCGACAGGGCGAAGCGCGCCTCGGGGTGGGCCACCACCAGGTCGGCGCAGGCGAGAAGCCCCACGCCGCCCCCCATCACCGCGCCATGGGCAATGGCGATGACCGGCGCCGGGCACTGGTCGATTGCCGCCAGCATGTCCGACAGCGCCTGGGCGTCCGCCCGGTTCTCGGCCTCGCTCCAGCCGGCGGCGCGGCGCATCCAGTCGGCATCCGCTCCGGCACAGAAGCTGGGCCCCGCGCCCGCCAGCATGACAGCGCGCGGCGGCGCGGCGGCGAAGCCGGCGAAGGCCTCGGCAAGGGCTGCGATCAGCGCCTCGTCGAAGGCGTTGTGCTTCGCCGGCCGGTTCAGCGTCACGCGGGCGATGCCGCGCGCATCGGTGGTCACGTCCAGCATCGTCACATCCGGAACAGGCCGAAGCGCGTGTCGGGCACGGGCGCGTTCAGCGCCACCTCCAGGCTCAGCGCCACCACGGCGCGCGTGTCCGCGGGCGCGATGATCCCGTCGTCCCACAGGCGGGCGCTGGCGTACCAGGGGTTGCCCTGCCGCTCATATTGCGCGCGGATGGGGGCCTTGAAGGCCTCTTCCTCGCGGGCGCTGGCGAATCCGCCCGATTTCACGGTCGCCAGCACGCTGGCCGCCTGCTCGCCGCCCATCACGGAAATGCGCGCGTTCGGCCACATCCACAGGAAGCGCGGGGAATAGGCCCGCCCGCACATGCCGTAATTGCCGGCGCCATAGCTGCCGCCGATCACCACGGTCACCTTCGGCACGGCGGCGGTCGCCACCGCCGTCACCAGCTTGGCACCATGCTTGGCGATCCCCTCATTCTCGTAAGCGCGGCCGACCATGAAGCCCGAAATGTTCTGCAGGAACAGCAGCGGGATCTTCCGCTGGCAGCACAGCTCGATGAAATGCGCGCCCTTCTGCGCGGACTCCGAGAACAGGATGCCGTTGTTGGCGATGATGCCGACGGCCAGCCCCTCGACATGGGCGAAGCCGCAGACCAGCGTCGCGCCATAGAGCGGCTTGAAGGCGTCGAAGCGGCTGTCGTCGACGATTCGGGCGATGATCTCGTGCACGTCCACGGGGTGGCGGGTGTCGGCGGGCACCAGCGCATCGAGGTCGGCGGGGTCGAAGCGCGGCGGCTTCGGCTCGGCGCGGGCCGGGGTCTCGCCCGGCGGCACGGTCGAGAGAATGTCGCGCACCAGCGCCAGCGCATGGGCGTCATCCTCGGCCAGATGATCGACAACGCCGGACAGGCGGGCGTGCACGTCGCCGCCGCCCAGTTCCTCGGCGCTCACATCCTCGCCGGTTGCCGCCTTCACCAGCGGCGGGCCGCCCAGGAAGATGGTGCCCTGCTCGCGAACGATGATCGACTGGTCGGCCATGGCCGGCACATAGGCGCCGCCGGCGGTGCAGCTGCCCATCACCGCGGCCACCTGCGGGATCCCCATCGCCGACATCCGCGCCTGGTTGTAGAAGATGCGGCCGAAATGATCGCGGTCGGGGAAGACCTCGTCCTGCCGCGGCAGGTTGGCGCCGCCGGAATCGACCAGATAGATGCAGGGCAGCCGGTTCTGCTCGGCGATTTCCTGGGCGCGCAGATGCTTCTTGACCGTCAGCGGATAGTATGTGCCGCCCTTCACGGTGGCGTCATTGGCGACGATCATCGCCAGCCGGCCCGAGACCCGGCCGACGCCGGTGATCAGCCCGGCGGCCGGAACCGCCTCCTCATAGACATCGAAGGCCGCGAACTGGCCGATCTCGAGGAAGGCGGTGCCGGGGTCCAGCAGCCGCTCCACCCGCTCGCGCGGCAGCAGCTTGCCGCGCGCCACATGGCGCGCGCGGGCGGCTTGCGGCCCGCCGAGCGCCACCTCGGCGGCCCGTGCCCGAAGCTCGGCCACCAGCGCTGCCATGGCGGCGCGGTTGGCAGTGCTCTCCGCGTCCGCGGGTACGGCGGTTCCGATCCTGGCCATGGCCGACCCCTAGAAGGGAAAGCCGGGGCGGGGAAGGGCGGTCAGGCGAAGGGGCCGTCCACCGCGATGACATCGGCTTCCGCCATCGGGCGTGCCTGGATGACGCCATCCACGCGCAGGTTTCCCGCCGTGTCGACTGTCACGGCCAGCGCTGGCGCCGGCAGCGGCGCGGCGCGCCAGGGGTCGGGAAACTCGCCATGGCCGGATGCCACCAGGCGCCAGGCGCCGGATGGGCCGGGGGCCGCCACCGCCCACCAGGGCTCCAGCGTGTCGCCGGCCCAGTACGAGTCGCCCAGCCGGAACTGCGGGCGCGTCCGGCCGGCAATCCGCAGCGCGCCGGCCGCCGTCCAGCCCGCCGGATCGGCCTCGCCATCGGTCGAGACATCGGCGAACAGGCCCTCGACAATGGGGCGGGGATGGTCGGGGAACTCCGCCAGGTCGGCTTCCCACTCGGCGTCGCGGATCGCCTGCTCGGCCAGCAGCCAGGCCGGCGCCCCCGGATCGTCGCCCCGCCAGACGGTCGCCGGCGCGAACACATTGTCGGTGCCGGAATAGAGCGTCGCGTCCGCCGTGGCGCTGCGAACCGCAACGCGCGACTCGAACCCGTCGCTCAGCCGCTCGGTGACGGCGACGGCATAGACATTCCCGGCCGGCGCCAGCTGCAGGCGGCCGCTCGCGACGTCGTCCGGACCACTTCCCGGCGCGGTGCCGATCCGCTGCCAGGCGAGGCGCCGGTCGGGCCCGGGCGGAAACAGCCGCCGTTCGCCTCGCCACAGGGCACCATTTTCCAGAAGCAGGATGAGCGGTCCGCCCGTCGTCGCATTGACGTCAGGCAGGCGCCGCACGGCCCGGGTTGCAACCAGCGCCGCCGCGCCCGCGGTCAGCGACCCACCAGCCAGCGAAGGCCGACCCGGTTCGTGAGTCGCGGTAAGCTCGCCATTGCAGGCAGGCTCGGCCCGCAGCCGTCTTGCGTCAAGGGGGCGCGCGGGATATGGCAGCGCGCTTTCCGGCCGGTCAGCATCGGCCACCTGACATTAAAGGACAGAACCCATGCCCAAGGCCGGCATCCACCCCGACTATCACGTCATCAAGGTTCAGATGACGGACGGCACCGTCTTCGAGACCCGCTCTACCTGGGGCAAGGAGGGCGACACGCTCGCGCTCGACATCGACCCCAAGAGCCACCCGGCCTGGACCGGCGGCGCCGTCAAGGTGCTGAATGATGGGCGCGTCGCCAAGTTCAACAAGCGCTTCGGCGGTCTCGCCGGCCTCAGGAAGTAGCGCGAGCCTGAAGCCAGCCGATCACCTCGGCCACCGGCACCACATCGGCATATTTGAGCGCGAGGTCCGTCAGGTTCGCGTAATGATAGCTCGCGTGCTTGTCGGCGCAGGTCTCCAGCGGCACGAGGGTGCGAAAGCCGTGTGAGAGGGAGTCGACCGCGGTCGCCCGCACGCAGCCCGAGGTCGAGCCGCCGGTCACCACCAGCGTGTCCACGCCGTGCCACTGCAGCCAGGACCGCAAGGGCGTCTCGAAGAAGGCGGACGGCATCCGCTTGGTGAACTCGAGGTCGCGCGGGTCGATCTCGCAGCGCGGGTCGAACTGGTGCCGCTCCGAGCCGATGGCGATGTTCTGAAGGGAATCGGGCGTGTTGGTGCGCGTGCCCCACACGCCGGCATCCGCCCCGTCCGGCCGATAGCCCACGCGAGTCCAGATGACGGGCATGCCGGCCGCCCGCGCCGCTGCCGACAGGCGGTTCACATGCGCGATCTGCTCCGGGTCGGTCTCATAGGCGGTCGCGAAGCTGCGGATGTCGGTATAGGCGCGCTGCAGATCGACATTCACGACCGCCAGCTTCGCGCCATAGCCGAAGCGCGCGCGCGCCGGGTTCGACAGCACCGCCTCGAACAGCTCGCGCGCCGTGCGGCCATCGTCCACCATGCGCGTGCCCCGGATCTCCGCCATCGCCAGCCTCCCGTGAACGCGCGTTAGCATCCGGGCTTGCAGCCGCGCAATTGTCCGGACAAGTTCGCGCGCATGTCGAGCGCGCCTTTCCGAGTCCCCGGCCGGATCCTCGCCGTCACGGTCAACACCGGCCCCGCGTTCGGGGCCTGCCTCGATGACTGGTGCGGCCAGTTCGGCTTCGAGGTGGTGGAACAGGCGCGCGTCGGCCCCGATCTCGCGCGAAGCTGGGGGGCGCCCGCCATGGTCGCCCGCCGGATGGCGCTGCTGGCCGCCCCGCACGGCGCGGGCGGCCTCGTCCGCCTGGTCGAAGGCAGCGCCATGCCGGACTATCGCCCGCTTCGAAGCTACGGCTGGGCCGCCTTCGAGTTCACGGTGAAGGACGGACCGGCGCTTCACGCCCGGCTTGACACCTCGGCCTTCCAGGTGCTCGGCGCGCCCGAGCCGGTGCCCGGCTTTGACGCCTTCATTCCCTTCCAGGTGCTCGGCCGGGCGCGCGAAGTCCTCTATCTCAACACCGTGCTGAAGCCCGCCACCGAAGGCCTCGACCTGCCGATCGCGACGGCCACGGTGGACCAGTGCTTCATCGCCGTGCTGGCGGCCGAGGACCGCGTGAAGACACTCGCGTTTCACACCGAGCAGCTCGGCTTCGAGGAGGGCGGCACCTTCACCTTCGCCTACCGGATGATCAACCGGAGCTTCGATCTCCCCGACACCTATCAGACGGTCATCACCATGACGCGGACGGGCCGGATTCCGGCGAGCGAGATCGACCAGTATCCCGAGGCCGCCGTGCATCGCGCGCACAGCCCCGGCGAGCTGCCGCCCGGCAATGCCATGGTCAGCTTCGCCGTCGCCTCGCTCGACCGGGTGACGGCTCCCTTCATCGAGCCGCCGTCGGCGCGCGACGGCCCGCTCTATGCCGGCCGGCGCGTGGCCTCCGTCTGGGGTCCGTCGGGCGAGCTCATCGAACTGGTGGAGGCCTGAGCGCCGGCGCGCCCGGGCGAACGGAAGGAGAGGACCGGTGGGGATAAAGGACGACATGCCGCTGCTCGCCCGGCACGAGGGCGTGTGGGAGGGCACCTATCGCTACTATGACGCAAGCGGAAGGCTGGTGGACGAGCACAGGTCGCGCCTCATCTGCCGCTTCCCGGACGAGGGGCCCTACCCCTATCATCAGACGAACCATTACACATGGGCCGACGGCCGCACCGAGGTGCGGGACTTTCCGGCCGAATATCGTGATGGCCGCGTCTGGTGGAACAATGACCTTATCCAGGGCTGGGCGTCGGAACTGCCCCTCGACGACAAGGGCCGCACCGTCGTCCTCTACTGGCAGCGCACCGGCGACCCCGATCTCTATCTCTACGAGATGATCCAGCTGTCGGACGACGGCACGAAGCGCTGCCGGACCTGGCACTGGATCCGCAATGGCGAGCTCGAGACGCGCACCGCCATCGAGGAGAAGCTCGTCAGCCGCGACTGGCGCGCCGCCGACGTCGCCGACCGGTCGAAGGCCGCCTGATCGGCACGTCGCCCGACATGGAAGCCGCCTGCCCGCTGCTGACGGCAGCGGGCATGCGCGCGGCGGAAGCCGCCTGGTTCGGCGCCGGCCATGACAGCTTCGCGCTGATGCAGGTGGCGGGCGCGGCCGTGGCCGACGCGGCCGCCCGGCACCTCCCTGCGCAAGGCGGCCGCGTGCTGGTGCTGGCCGGGCCGGGCAACAATGGCGGCGACGGCCATGTCGCCGCCCGGCTGCTGCGCGATCGCGGCCATGCGGTCACGGTCGCCGCGCTGGTGCCGTCCGCGGCGCTCCGGGGCGATGCCGCGCGCGCCGCGGCCGACTCCGGCCTCGACCCGCTCACCCCGGCCGAGGCCGACCCCGCCGGCGCCGATCTCGTCATCGACGCCCTGTTCGGGATCGGTCTCGCCCGTCCGCCCGAGGGTGCCGCCGCCGACCTCATCGAGCGGGTCAATGCGGCGGGGCGGCCGATCCTGGCCGTGGATATTCCCTCCGGCGTCGATGCCGACAGCGGCGCCACGCCCGGCGCGGCCATCCGCGCGACCGAGACCGTCACCTTCCACATGGCGAAGCCGGGCCATCTGCTGCTGCCCGGCCGGCTGCACACCGGCGCGCTCAGCATCGCCGACATCGGCCTGCCACCGCCCTTGGCGCCCATGCTGTGGCGGAACGGCCCCGGGCCCTGGGCCTGGCCGGTTCCCCCGGCCGATACCCACAAATATGCGCGCGGCGGCGTCGCCGTCTGGTCCGGCCCGCCGCTGGCCACGGGCGCGTCGCGGCTCGCGGCATGGGCCGCGCTTCGCGCCGGCGCCGGCGCCGTCACCCTGTTCGGCCCGGAAGACGCGCTCCGCGTCCATGCCGTGCAGGTGACGGCGGTGATGCTGGCCGAAGCCGATCCGGCCGCCTTCGGCCGGGCGCTCGCCGGTCCGAAGCTCTGCGCGGCCTGCGTTGGGCCGGGCGCCGGCGCGTCGGCGCGGGCCGCCGCGCTTGCCGCCCTCCAGTCCGGACGGCCGGTCGTGCTCGATGCCGATGCGCTCACCGCCTTCGCCGAGGCGCCCGACCATCTTTCCCGCCTCATCACCCGCCATCCGCGCCCGGTGGTGCTCACCCCGCATGCGGGCGAGTTCGCGCGCCTCTTCCCCGAACTCGCCGGGCTGCCCGGCCGACTTGCCCGCGCGCAGGCGGCGGCGGCGCGAACGGGGGCCACTGTGCTGCTGAAGGGCGCCGACACGGTGATCGCCGCCCCGGATGGCCGCGCCGCCATCAATGCGAACGCGCCGCCCTGGCTGGCAACCGCGGGCGCCGGCGACGTGCTGGCGGGCCTTGTTGCCGCACTGCTCGCGCAGGGGCTGGGCGGATTCGAGGCGGCCGCCGCGGCCGCCTTCGTCCACGGCGCCGCCGCCAGCCGCCTCGGCCCCGGCCTCACCGCCGAGGATCTGGTGGGCCCGGTCGTGCGCGCGGTGCTCGCCCGGCTCGTCTAGCCCGTCACGCCGCGCGCCGCGCCGCGTGAAGTTCGCGCGCTGCGTCCGCCAGCGCCGGCGCCAGCGCCGTGGCCGGCGCGGCCGTCCCGATCCGCACGCCGATCGAAACCGCAGCCGGCCCACCGTCGGCCGACAGGTCGAAGGGAATCAGGGTTGCCGCGCCCAGCCGCTCGGCAGTCGCCGCCGCCTCGCCCTCGGGCACGATCGCCACAAACTCGTCGCCGCCCCAGCGCGCCAGCCGCCCCGGCGGCGGAATGGCGGCCGACAGCCGGGCTGCCACCTGCTTCAGCAAGGCGTCGCCCACGAGATGGCCATGGCTGTCGTTGACCGCCTTGAATCCCACCAGATCGACCATCAGCAGCGTCCGGGGCGGAGTCAGCCGGTCCCACAGCAGCGCCAGCCCGCGGCGGTTGGGGAGGCCCGTCAGCAGATCGTGGCGCGCCGCCTGCTCCAGCGCTGCCAGCCGCCGGCGGGTGCGGATCAGCAGCCAGAGAAGAATAGCCGCCCCCAGCGCCAGCAGCAGCGAAGCCAGGCCCAGGATCAGGATCAGGGGCGACATGCCGCCCCCGGCTCAGCCGATGGTCTCGCGCGGATAGACGCCGAACAGATGCGCGCGCTCGATATAGCCGGAGCGCCCGCGCCCCTGCACCCGGCACCAGCCTTGCGCGCACATCGTCACCTGCATCACCACGCCCGGCTCGGCGCGAAGCACGATCGGCGCCGTCGGGTCGGGCCGGGCGCGCAGATCCCGCGTCGCGCCCATCACCTGAACGGTGCGCTCGGTCGAGAGCATGGCGCGGTCCATCCACCCCTCGGTGCCCTCGGCGTCGCGCACGCGGCGCCACACATTCCACTCCGCCGTCACTTCCAGCGGGGTGCCCGGGCGGATGAACACCCAGGTGACCGGATATTGCCGCCCCGGCCCCGAGCGCATGAAGGCGCGGCTCGCCCGAAGCGAGGCGAAGCGCGGCACCGGCAGGCCCGAGCGGTTCTTGAGCGCGTCAGGATTGGCGGGCTGCGCGGCAGCCGGTGGCGGGTTCGCCGGCTGCGGCGCCTGGGCCGCGAGGGGCGCGGCCAATGACAGCAGCAGGGCAGGGGCGAAGGCGCGCGTCACGCCCCCGCCCCTGCCAAGCTCCTTGCTTGCCTGCAAGGGTGGCCTCGCCTAAGCCCGGACCCGATGTCGGCTCCCCGCTTCGCCAAATATGACCGCAAGCTGAAGGTGCATGTCACCCGCCGCCTGCCGCAGGCGATCGAGACGCGGATGGCCGAACTCTTCGATGTCGAGCTGAACCTGCTCGACCTGCCGCACTCGGCCGACAAGCTGCGCGCTGCGGTCGCCGAGGCGGACGTGCTTGTCCCCACCGTCACCGACGTGATCGACTCCGCCCTCATCGAGGCGGCCGGGCCGGATCTGAAGCTCATCGCCAATTTCGGGGTCGGGGTCGATCACATCGACCTTGCCGCCGCCCGGGCGCGCGGAATCACCGTCACCAACACGCCGGGCGTGCTGACCGAGGACACCGCCGACATGGTGATGGCGCTCATCCTGTCGGTGCCGCGGCGGCTGGCGGAGGGCGAGAAGCTGGTGCGCGCCGGCGCCTGGGCCGGCTGGTCGCCCACGGGGATGCTCGGCCACCGTATCGGCGGCAAGCGGCTGGGGATCGTCGGGATGGGCCGGATCGGCCAGGCGGTGGCGCACCGGGCGCGCGCCTTCGGGCTGTCGATCCACTATCACAACCGCCGCCGCCTGCCGAAAGCCGTCGAGGGCCCGCTTGAGGCCACCTGGTGGCCGACGCTGGAAGCGATGCTCGAACGGGTGGACATCGTCAGCCTCAACTGCCCCGAGACGCCCGAGACCCGCCACATCATCAACGACGCGCGCCTGCGGCTGATGCAGCGCCACGCCTATCTCATCAACGCCGCGCGCGGCACCCTCGTCGATGAAGCCGCGCTCGCCCAGTGCCTCGCGCGCGGCGGGATCGCCGGCGCCGGCCTCGACGTATTCGAGCATGAGCCCGCGATCGATCCGCGCCTGCTCGAGCTTCCCAATGTGGTGCTGCTGCCGCATCTGGGCTCCGCAACCTTCGAGGGGCGCCAGGCCATGGGCGAGAAGGTGATCACCAACATCCGCGTCTTCGCCGACGGCCACCGGCCGCCGGACCAGGTGCTGGCCGACTTCTGAGCCAGCGGCCGGGGATGCGCGGCCGATGACTCCCGAACGCGAACTTCGCCTTGCGCTTGTCTGCTACGGCGGGGTCAGCCTTGCCGTCTACATGCACGGGATCGTCAAGGAGCTGTGGAAGCTGCTGCGCGCCTCGGAAGCGCGGCAGTCGGGCCGGGCCTTGGCTGGCGATACCGAGCCGCACTGGCAGGCCTTCCTCGCGGCGCTGTCGCCCGGCGCGGACCTGCGCGTCATCTGCGACATCCTTGCCGGCGCCTCGGCCGGCGGCATCAACGCCGTGCTCCTCGCCGACGCCATCGCCCAGGGCCATGACCTCGAGCCGCTGACCGCCATGTGGCTCGAGGAGGCCGACGTGGATCGGCTCCTCGATCCCGAGGCGCGGCCGCCCAGCGCCTTCTCCCGCCGCGCCGCCCAGCTCTACAAGGAGCCCGTCGCCTGGTTCGCCGCCCGCCAGTCGGCGAGCCTCGCCACCGTCGACGTGCCCGAGGTCCGCGCCGAGATCGCGTTGAAGCTCGCGCGCTTCGTGCGCAGTCGCTGGTTCAAGCCGCCCTTCTCGGGCGATGTGCTGACCGCCATGCTCGACGCGGCGATGGATTCGATGGCGGCCACGCCCGCCGGTCCGCCGCTGGTGCCGCCGACGCTTCCGCTCGACCTCCATGTCACCGTCACCGACTATTGGGGTGTCACCACCGACCTCCAGATCCACTCGCCGCCGCACGTCACCGAGCGCGAGCATCGCCGACTCTTCGCCTTCCAGTCGCCGGCGATCGCCGCCGAGCCGGGCTCCGGTTCGCGCCAGCCGCGCGCGCCCGTCGGCGAGCGGCCGGCCCTGCTGCTCGCCGCGCGCGCCACTGCCAGCTTTCCCGGCGCCTTCCCGGCCGCCTCCATCGCCGAGATCGACCGGCGGCTTGCCGTGACTGGCCGCGGCTGGCCCGGCCGCGCCGCCTTCGTCGCCCGGCAGCTCGCCGCCGACCGGCCGCCCGAGGAGGTGCTGCTGATCGATGGCAGCGTCCTCAACAATGCCCCCTTCGGCCCGGCGATTGCTGCGGTCCGCACCCGCCCGGCCCACCGCGAGGTGGACCGGCGCTTCGTGTATATCGATCCCAAGCCCGGCATCGGCGGCCCGGCCGACCTGCTGGAGGGGCGCGAACCCGGATTCTTCACCGCCATGTTCCGGGCGCTGGCCGACATCCCGCGCGAACAGCCCATCCGCGACAGCCTCGACGCGATCGCCCGCCTGTCGGCCGGCGCGCGGCGCATCCGCGAGGTGACGGACGCGATGACGCCGGCCGTCGATGCCGCCATACAGCGGGCTGTCGGTCGCGGCTTCTTCCTGCTGCCGCTCACGGCGGCCCGGCTGGCGGCGGCGCGCTCCAAGATCCAGTCGGAAGCCGCGCGCGAGGCGGGCTTCGCCTTCGGCGCCTATGCCCAGATGAAGCTGCGCGGCGTGCTCGACTCGGTCGCCGGCCTGCTCGCGGCCGCCGCCGCGCTCGACCGGGCGGGCGCGGACCGCCTGCGCGCCGCACTGGAGACCGCCGCCGATTCGATCGGCGCTTTCGACCATGCGGCCGCCATCGGCCGCGCCGCGGCGGAATCGGGCTATGTCCGCTTCCTCAGGGCCTTCGACATCGATTTCCGGATCCGCCGGCTGCGCTTCTTCATCCGCCGCCTGTCGGCTGCCATCGCCCAGAGCCGCGATTCGGCCGAGCGCGCCGCGGCCGAGGCGCTGAAGGCCGCGCTCCACCGGATCGTCGAGCCGTTCGAGGCGCACCGCCAGACGCTCGACCTGCGGCTCTCAGCCGACCTCGCGGCCGCGATCGCGGCGGTGGCGGCCGGCGACGAGCCGGCCGAACGGCTGCTCGCCCGGCTGGAGGCGGGCCTCGGTCTCGCCGCGCTCGATGCCCAGGCCGACCGCATCCTGCTCGCCGCCGCGCAGGAACCCGGCTTCACGGCGCCCGTCCGCCGCGACCTTGTGCGCGCCTGGCTCGGCTTTCCCTATTTCGACATTGCCCTGCTGCCGCTCGCCCTGTCCGGCGGCGCCGACGGCTTTGACGAGCTGAAGGTGGACCGCATCGCGCCCGACGACGCCGTCGCCCTCCGGCCAGGCGGCACGCGCGCCTGCCTCAAGGGCTGGCAGCTCAACGCCTTTGCCGCCTTCTTCAGCCGTGCCTATCGCGAGAATGACTATCTGTGGGGCCGGCTGCATGCCGCCGAGCGACTGGTGGACATCGTGGCAAGCGCGGTGCCCGAGGTCGCGCTGGCAAGGCGCCACTGGCAGGGCCGGCTGTTCCGTGCCATCCTGTCGGCCGAGCGGGCGCGGCTGGGGTCGATCGGCCCGCTGTTCGACGAACTCGAGGGGGTGCTCGGCACATGGACGGACTGACGCTCGACCGGCGCGGCCTGATGTCCGGCCTCGTCGCCGCGGCTGCGGCTGGCGCGCTGGCGGCGTCGCCAGCCTTCGCGCGCGCTGCCAGCCGCTATGCCGAGCTCGAGCGCCTCATCGAGCGGTCGATCGCCGCGGACCGGGTGCCCGGCGCCATCGTCGCCATCGTCCGGCCCGGGCGCTTCCGCCCCGACTATGTGATGGCTGGCCGAACGGCGCGCAACGGCGGTGGCCGGCCGGTCGCGCCTGACAGCCTGTGGCGAATCTATTCCATGACGAAGCCGGTCACCGGCGTCGCCACGGTGCAGGCCGCCGCCACGGGCGCCTTCACCCTCGACACGCCGCTCGGCGACCTCCTGCCCGACTATCGCGCCATGCGCGTGCTGGTCGACCCGGCCACCGGCCTCGACAGCCGCCCGGCCGAAGCGCCGATCCGGGTGCGGCATCTCCTCACCCATACCGCGGGTCTGACCTACCACATCGCCGGCGACGGGCCGCTCGAGCGCGAATATCGCCGCCTCGGCCTGCTGCCGATCGGCAATCTCGGCCTGCTGCCGACGGACGGCGCCCAGCCCGACCTTGACGGCTTCACCAGCCGGCTTGCGACCCTGCCGCTTCATGCCGAGCCGGGCACCGTCTGGCGCTACTCGGTCGGCCTCGATCTCGCCGGCGGGATGCTGCAGCGGCTGGCAAACACGCCCTTCGACCGCCTCCTCGAAGACCGCCTCTTCCGCCCGCTCGGCATGGCCGACACCGGCTTCCAGGTGCCGGCCGCCAGCCTGCCGCGCCTCGCTGACCTCTATGCCTTTCTTGATCCACGGACACAGAAGCCCACGCCTGTCGCGAACCTCGCCGAGGCCGGCGCCGAAAGCCTCTGGGCAAGGCCGCCGCGGCTGGTGGCGGGTGGCGCCGGCCTCGTCTCCTCGGCGGCCGATTATGCCCGCTTCGCGCAGATGCTGCTGAACGAGGGGCTGTTCGAAGGGCGGCAGATCCTGCCCAGACCGGCCGCGCGGCTGGCCATGTCCAACCTGATGCCGCCCGGCGTGTTCGAATCGAAGCTCCACGGCCATGGCGCCGGCGGCCGGGTCACGCTGTTCGACACGCGCGGCGGCGGCGCGTCCGGCACGCCCGCCGGCCAGTTCGGCTGGGGCGGGGCGGCGGGCACGCTGTTCCATGTCGATCCGCTGCGGCAGGTTGCGGTCGTGCTGATGCTCCAGTATCTGCCGTCGCGGCAGTTCCCCATGGCCGAGGAGTTCCAGGCCGCGCTCAACGCGGATATCGGCTAAGCGCGCGGGCCATGACGCTCAACAACCATCCGCTGCGGCAGCGGGTCGTCTCGGAAATGCACATGCGCCGCATGCCGGCGCTCAAACCCCCCTGCCAGATGGTGCAGGTGATCCGCATCATCGGCCCCGAGGACCATGGCCGCGAGCGCGCGCATGCCGCGGCCATGCCCGGTGTTCCCCGGGCCGAGGCGCTGGTCAGCGCCCGGCACATCGCCGGCTGCGCCCCCGGCGGGATCGAGCATGTGTGGGAACGCCACAGCGAGGCGACGACCTCCACGGTCATCTTCCCGCGCCGGACTTCGGCCGACATCTTCGCTGAACAGCCCACTGACAAGGCCGCCATGGCCTGGCTGACGGATGCGCCCGGCGGCGTTCTGCGGGCGGTACGGATCGGCATTGTCGAGACCGAGGCGGAAGCCGCCGCCATTGCCACCGAGACCGGCTTTTCCGAGGCCGACCTCGTCTCCTGCCGGATCGGGCGGGTGCGGATCTGGTCGGATTTCCTGCTGCACGGCGACGGTTTCGGCCGGCTGCTCGTCGCCGCCAACGGCACCCCGCCCGCCGACCTCGGCCGTCTGGTGCAGAAGGTGCAGGAGCTGGGCAATTACCGCAACCTCGCCCTCCTGGGCCTGCCCATGGCGCAGGAGAAGTCGCGCGAGGTGGCCGAGGCCGAGGCCGCGCTGGTTGACATTGCCGGCCGCATGGCGCGCGGCGAAAGCGACCGGGCGCTGCTCGACGAGCTGTCGCAGCTTGCCTCGCGGGTCACCTCGCTGACGGCCGAGACCGCCTTCCGCATGAGTGCGACGGCGGCTTACGCGGCGATCGCCAACGACCGGCTCGAGGCGCTGAAGGGGGAGGCGATCGAGGGCTACCCGACGCTCGAGGAATTCACCGAACGCCGGCTGCTGCCAGCCGCGCGGACCTGCGCCAGCTTCGTCAGCCGCCTCGAGACGCTGTCGGGCCGGATCGAACGCGCGACCTCGCTGCTTCGCACCCGGGTCGAGATGTCGGTCGAGGAGCAGAATGTGGCGCTGCTGCGCTCGATGAACGCCACATCGGCCCGCCAGGTGCGGCTGCAGAAGCTGGTCGAGGGGCTGTCGGTCATGGCCGTCTCCTACTATGCCGTCGGCCTGCTGCTCTATGTCCTGAAGGGCATTGCCCCGCCGCTTGGCGGCACGCCCGAACTGTGGGCGGGGCTCGCCGTGGTGCCGGTGTTCCTCGCCGTCTGGCTCTACATGCGCATGAAGGTGCGCCGGATCGATCAGGCCGAGGACTGAAGCCGTCCCAGCGCCCAGCGGGCCGCGTCGGCGACCGCCGGATCCGGGTCGTCGACAAGAGCGGCCACTGCGGGCGCCAGCCCGGCAAGCCCGCTGTTGCCGGCGGCGTAGAGGCAGTTGCGGACGAAGCGGTCGCGCCCCGTCCGCTTGATGGGGGAGCCGGCGAAGCGCGCCCGGAAGCCGGCGTCGTCCAGCGCCAGGAATTCGGCGAGCGTCGGCGCCACCAGATCGGCGCGGGCGCCAAGCGCCGGATCGGCCGGCGTGGTGGCGAAGCGGTTCCAGGGGCAGGCGTCGAGGCAGTCGTCGCAGCCATAGATTCGGTTGCCCAGCGCCGCGCGGAACTCGGGCGGCACCGGCCCGCGATGCTCGATGGTCAGATAGGAGATGCAGCGCCGGGCATCGACCTGATAGGGGGCGATGATGGCGCCCGTCGGGCAGGCGGCGATGCAGGCGGTGCAGCTGCCGCAACTGGCCCGGGTTCCGGCCTCGCGCCAGGGGGCAAGCAGGGCAGTGGTGTAGATCGCCCCAAGGAACAGCCAGTTGCCGTGCCGGCGCGACAGCAGGTTCGAATGTTTCCCCTGCCAGCCGAGCCCGGCGGCTGCGGCCAGCGGCTTTTCCATGACCGGCGCGGTATCCACGAACAGCTTCACCTGTGCGTCTGTCGCGGCCACCAGCCAGCGCGCCAGCGCCTTCAGCCGCTTTTTGATGATATCATGATAATCAGCACCCAGTGCATAAACCGATATGGTCGCCCGCTCCGGCCGGCTGAGATTGCGGCCCGGCGCATGCGCCGGCGTGTAGGGCAGGCCCAGCATGATGACGGAGCGCACGTCCGCCCACAGGCCGCGCGGGCTTGCGCGCTCGGCGGCGCGGCGTTCCATCCACAGCATCTGCCCGTGGCAGCCAGCGTCGAGCCAGGCCCTGAGGCGCGCGCCGGCCTCGGGCGCGGCGTCGGCCGGCGCGATTCCGAAGGCCACGAATCCCAGCCGGCGGGCCTCGGCGGCCAGCCGGTCCTCGAGCGTGCCGTCAGAAGTCGAGCTTGTCATAGTCTGCCGGCGGCCGGATTCCCTCCATCCGGTCGGCCAGCAGCGCCCGGAACGACGGCCGCGACTTCAGCGCCGAATACCAGATCTTGGCGGCCGAATGGCCGCGCCAGTCGATTCCGCCCAGATAGTCGGCGACCGAGATCTGCGCGGCGGCATGGATGTCAGCGATCCCCATCGTCGGCCCGGCCAGCCAGCGGTTCTCGTCCAGCAGGTCGTCGATGTATTGCAACTGCAGTTCGGCGGCGCGGTTGGCGTTGCGGATGGCGATCCCGTCGGGGGCCTCGCGCGTCACCAGCCGCTTGTACATCCGCTCGGCGAGCAGCGGCGCCGTCACGTCGGCGTAAAAGCGCTGCGCGAACCAGTGTGACAGCCGCCGCGCTTCGGCCCGCTCGGCCGCGCCCGCACCGACGAGCGGGGTCCGTTCTACCGTCTCGTCCAGATATTCGAGGATCGCCTGGCTGTCGCACAGCACCAGGCTGCCATTCTCGAGCACTGGCGTCTGGATCGCGGGGTTGAGGCGCGACAGCGTCTCGCCGCGCTCCCAGGGATAGGCCAGCACCAGTTCCGCCGTCTGGCCCTTCTCGGCCAGTGCGAAGCGGACGGCGCGGCTGAACGGACAGAGCGGAAACTGGTAGAGGCGCCACATGAAGCCCGTTCCTTAGTGCCAGACGTCGTCCGGCGGAACCTCTCACCGCCCCGCACCCCTGCCCAACCGCTCAAGCTCGATCCTGCCGGGTGGTTCGGCGGGGGTGGGGGGCGGTGGGCGGCGCGCGCCAGGGTCCGCGCCAATGTGCCAGCTTGGACGTCGCGGTCGCCCGGTGCTAGCGCGCGAGCACTCAAGGGAGACTGTTCATGGATCTGGCCTTCACGCCCGAGGAAATCGCCTTTCGCGACGAGGTGCGCCGCTTCATTGCCGACAATTACCCCGCTGACCTGCGTGGCAAGCAGGAGGAGGGCGAGGAGCTGTCGAAGGCGGATTTCCTCAGCTGGCACCGCGTGCTCGCGAAGCAGGGCTGGGTCGCGCCCGCCTGGCCGAAGGAATATGGCGGCCCGGGCTGGACGGCGACGCAGCGCTACATTTTCTCCGAGGAGCTGGCCCGTGCCGACACCATCCCCATCCTGCCCTTCGGGATCAACATGGTGGGCCCCGTCATCTACACCTTCGGCACGCCCGAGCAGAAGGCGCGCTTTCTGCCCCGGATCCTGTCGGGCGAGGACTGGTGGTGCCAGGGCTATTCCGAGCCCGGCGCCGGCTCCGACCTTGCAAGCCTGCGCACCCGCGCCGAGCGCGACGGCGACCATTATGTCGTCAACGGCCAGAAGACATGGACGACTCTGGCGCAACATGCCGACTGGGGCTTCTTCCTCGTCCGGACCGACTCCTCGGCGAAGCCGCAGGAGGGCATCAGCTTCCTTCTGATCGACATGAGATCGCCCGGCATCACCGTCAAACCCATCATCACGCTGGGCGGCGAGCATGAGGTGAACGAGGTCTGGCTCGACAATGTCCGCGTGCCCGTCGAGAACCGTATCTACGAGGAGAACAGGGGCTGGACCTGCGCCAAGTTCCTGCTCGCCCACGAGCGTACGGGGATCGCCGGCGTCGCCCGCTCGAAGCGCGGGATCGAGCGGCTGAAGGGAATCGCGCGCGAGCAGCTGGGCGATGATGGCCAGCCGCTGCTTGCCAACCCCTTCTTCCGCCGCAAGGTGGCCGAGCTGGAGACCGATCTCACCGCGCTCGAGTTCACCGAGCTTCGGACGCTCGCTGGCGAGGCTTCGGGGCGCGGCCCCGGGCCTGAATCCTCACTCCTCAAGATCAAGGGTACCGAGATCCAGCAGCGAATCACCGAGCTGGTGCTGGAGGCGGCCGGCCACTATGCCGCGCCCTATTTCCGCCAGTTTCCGGCCGGCTCGAACGAATATCCCATCGGCCCGGATTTCGCGCACCGCGCCGCGCCTACCTATTTCAACATGCGCAAGACCTCGATCTACGGCGGCTCGAACGAGATCCAGCGAAACATCATCGCCAAGATGGTGCTCGGCCTGTAAGGCCGGAAGCGCCCCAGGAGGAGGGAGAGAAGGTCGGGTGGACTTCAACTTCACCGAAACGCAGACGATGCTGCGCGACACGCTTCGGCGCTACCTCGCCGACGCCTATGACTTCGACAAGCGCCAGGCGATGCTGCGCGCGCCCGCGGGGCGCGATCCCGGCATCTGGAAGGCACTGGCGGCCGAACTCGGCATCCTCGGCGCCGCGCTTCCCGAAGCCCATGGCGGCTTCGGCGGCGGCCCGGTCGACTCGATGGTGCTGATGGAGGAGTTCGGCCGGGCGATCGCGGTCGAGCCTTACCTTCCCACCATCGTCATCGGCGCCCAGGCGCTGGTCGCAGCCGGCGGCGCGCAGGCGCAGGCCCTTCTTCCTGGCATCATTGCCGGCGAGCTGATCCTCGCCGCCGGCTTTCACGAGCCGCAGGGGCGTTACAATCTGGCGGACGTCCGCACCACGGCGAAGGCGGATGGCGCCGGCTGGACGCTCTCGGGCCACAAGCCGGTCGTCATCGCCGCCCCCTATGCCACCCATTATCTGGTGACGGCGCGCACCGGTGGCAGCCAGCGAGAGGGACGGGGCATTTCGCTGTTCCTCGTGCCCGCCGACACGACGGGGATCGTCCGGCGCGACTACCCTTGCGTCGATGGCCATCTCGCCAGCGAGCTCTATTTCGAGCAGGCGAAGCTTCCCGCAGAGGCGTTGCTTGGCGCCGAGGGCGAGGCGCTGCCGCTGGTCGAGCGGCTTGCCGACCATGCCGCCATGGCGCTCTGCGCCGAGGCGGCGGGCGCCATGCGTCGTCTGCATGAGCTCACCCTCGACTATGCGAAGCAGCGCAAGCAGTTCGGCCGCGCCATCGGCGAGTTCCAGGTGATCCAGCACCGTCTCGTCGACATGTTCATGGAAGTCGAGCAGGCGGTTTCCATGACGCTGATGGGCACGCTTCGCCTCGAGGATCCCGACCGCGCGAAATGGGTCAGCCAGGCGAAGGCCAAGGTGAACCGCGCGGCGCGCGCGCTGGGCCAGGCCGCCGTCCAGACGCATGGCGGGATCGGTATCACCCAGGAACTGGCGGCCGGCCACTATTTCAAGCGCCTGTCGATCATCGAGACGCAGTGGGGCGATACCGACTATCACCTCGGGCGCCTCGAGGCTGGCTTGCTGGCGGAAGCAGCCTAGACGAAGGCGGCCGGCGCGATGCCGCAAGCCATCGCTGCCGGACTCGCCGAAGGCTCGGCCGGCGGGGCAGGCCGCTCCGGCGGCTTTGCCGCCGGCAGGCCTGATCCCGACCGACGACCCGGTCTCGAAGGCGGCCGGCACGATGCCGCAATGCATCGTTGCCGGACTCGCCTTGAAGCCCAACCGACGGCGCCACGCCAGCGGCCGCAGCCGCAGTCCGCCGCCTCGCCCCAGGGCCAGGCCCCTTCACCCCCGGTTCAACCGCCCTACGGCACGCTTCAGGCCATGAAGCGCCTCCTCCTGCCGCTCGCCGCCGGCCTCGCGCTCGCCGGCTGCGTCACGCCCGACCAGTGGTCGGAAGTGCCCCGCGGCGATGGCTGGTATGTGTCCGAACCGCCGGTTGCCTGGTGGGGCCGGGATGCCACATCGGTCGATCTCTTCATCGGCCCGCTCGCGCGCCATGGCCGCTGGGATCTCCACCCGCGCCATGGTCGCGTCTGGCTTCCGGCCGGCGTCGGCCCCGGCTGGCAGCCCTACACGCGCGGCTACTGGCGCGCAGATCCGCGCTTCGGGCGGCTGTGGGTATCGGCTGAACCCTTCGGCTGGGCCACCTATCACTATGGCCGCTGGGGCCATGACCCGCGCTTCGGCTGGTTCTGGGTGCCCGATGTCCGCTTCGGCCCGGCTTGGGTGGACTGGCGCTTCGGCCCGTCGCATCTCTGGTGGGCGCCGTTGCCGCCGCCCGGCTGGGTTGGCCATGGCTTCGGCTGGCAGGACCGCTGGTGGGTGCACGCCCCGCACGGCCATATCTGGCGGCGGGATCTTTATCGCCACGCCCGCCCCGGCCGCCCGCCGGCGCCGGCCACACCGGCCCCCCGGCCCGACCCCCTCGTCGTCGAGCGGCCCGAGCCTGAAGCCCGCCCCTTCGATCCCGATCGCCACCCCCGCAGCAGCCGGCCGCGCCCCGTGCCCGTGGCCGAAGGCGGCGAGGGCGTGATGGCCGAGCCCGCCTGGCGCGGCGGCCGCCACCCGCGCGCCACGACCGAGGCACCCCGACCATCGCGGGCCGAGGGCTGGAGCCGGCCTGCCCCGGCCGAAGGCGCTGTCCTGCCGGCCCCCGTCCGCGTCGAAGGTTCGGCGCTGCCCGCCGCGCCGCGCCCGGCGGCCGCCGCGCCGCGCGTGGAACGCCCGGCGCCGCCGCCGATGCCGCGGCGGGAAGCGCCCGCCCCCGCGCCCCGCGCTTCCGACCTGCCGCGGGCCCACGACGACTGATCGCGGCCGGCGGCGCCCGCGCGCCGCATTTCCCCCCGGCGGCGCCCGCGCGCCGCAATTCCCGCCCGGCGGCGCTCGCGCGCCGCATTTCCCGCCCGGCGGCGCTCGCGCGCCGCAATTCCCGCTTGGCAAGCCCTGTCGCACCGCACAAACTGCGGGCAATGGAAACAGGGCCCTTTGACGAGACCTTCGGCTTTTACTCCTTCGGCACAGGCCCGGTGCGCGCGCCCTACACCGACGTCGCCCGCTGGCTCACCAATGCCCCGCCCGAACTTCTGGAAACCCGCCGCCGCCAAGCGGAACTCTTCTTCCGCCGCATCGGAATCACTTTCAACGTCTATGGCGATCCGGACGCGCAGGAGCGGCTGATCCCCTTCGACATCGTGCCGCGCGTCCTGTCGGGCCGCGAATGGGCCCGGCTCGAGGAGGGTCTCATCCAGCGCGTCACCGCCCTCAACCTGTTCCTGGCCGATATCTATGGCCCGCGCGAGTGCGTGAAGGCCGGCGTGGTGCCCGAGGATCTCGTGCTGCTCAATCCGCAATATTGCCTCGCCCAGATCGGCCAGCGGCCGCCGCACGATGTCTGGGTGCACATCGCCGGAATCGATCTCGTCCGCACCGGGCCCGACCAGTTCTACGTGCTGGAAGACAACGCCCGCACGCCCTCGGGCGTGTCCTACATGCTGGAGAACCGCGAGGTGATGCTCCGCCTCGTGCCCGAGATCGTGCATGCGATCGCGGACGCCGGCGGCGGCCTGCGCCCGGTCGAAACCTATCCCGAGAAGCTGCTGGAAGCGCTCACCTCGGTGGCGCCACCCGCCTGCACCGGCGAGCCCTGCCTGGCGCTGCTGACGCCGGGCATCCACAACAGCGCCTATTATGAGCACAGCTTCCTCGCCGACAAGCTCGGCGTCGAGCTGGTCGAGGGCTCGGATCTCTTCGTCCACGCCGATGTCCTCTACATGCGCACCACCGAGGGCCCGAAGCGCGTCGACGTGCTCTACCGCCGCATCGACGATGACTATCTCGACCCGCTCGCCTTCCGGCCGGATTCGGTTCTCGGCGTGCCCGGTCTCGTCGCCGCCGCCCAGGCGGGCAACCTGACTCTCGCCAACGCCATCGGCACCGGGATCGCCGACGACAAGGCGATCTACAGCTACATGCCCGAGATCGTCCGCTTCTTCACCGGCCGCGATCCCCTGCTCGAAAATGTCCCCACCTGGCGCTGCCGGGAGGCGGAGTCGCTCGCCTTCGTGCTCGACCATCTCGATGAGCTGGTCGTGAAACAGGTCGACGGCTCGGGCGGCTACGGCATGCTCGTCGGCCCGCACGCCAGCAGCGCCGAGCGCGCTGCCTTTGCCGAGCGGCTTCGCGCCGATCCCGCACGCTTCATCGCCCAGCCGACGCTCGCGCTCTCCACCTGCCCGACGCTGACGGCATCGGGCCTCGCCCCGCGCCATGTCGACCTGAGGCCCTTCGTGCTGACGGGTGCGAACGGCGTGTCGATCGTGCCCGGCGGCCTCACGCGCGTCGCGCTTCGGGCGGGCTCGCTCGTCGTCAACTCCAGCCAGGGCGGCGGCACCAAGGATACATGGGTGCTCGACCTGCCGGGCCGCGGCGACGGCCAGGCGGCAGACGGCTGATGCTCTCCCGCTCGGCCAGCAACCTCTACTGGATGGGCCGCTACCTCGAGCGGGCCGACTATCTGTGCCGCCTCATTGACGCCACGGTGCGCCTCGCGTCGCTGCCGGCCTCGCACGGCGGCGCCCAGCCGGCCTGGGAAAGCGCCATCCACTCGGCCGCCGTCGCGGAGGCGTTCCACGCCCGCCACCAGACGGTGGACGAAGCCCATGTCGGCCATTTCCTGACCCTCGACACCGACAATCCCTCCTCGATCCGCCGCTGTCTCGAGGCGGCGCGAACCAATGGCCGGGCGGTCCGCACCGCGCTCACGCTCGAGACCTGGGAGGCGGTGAACGACGCCTGGCACGAGGTCCAGCGCTTCGGCAGCCACATCCCCGACAGCCCCACGCTGGTGCGTCTCGCCGACAGCATCAAGAACCGGCTGCTCACCTTCGATGGCGCCGTCAACCGCACCCAGCTTCGCGAGGCGACGCACTGGTTCCTGCGGCTTGGCACCAGCGTCGAGCGCGCCGACAACACCGCCCGCCTGCTCGATGTCAAATATCACCTGCTGCTGCCCCGCACCGAGCCGGTCGGCGGCAGCCTCGACTATTTCCAGTGGACGACCCTGCTTCGAACCGTCTCGGCCTTGACCGCCTATCGCTGGGTCTATCGGGAGTCGGTCAAGCCCTGGCTGGTCGCCGACCTCCTCATCTTCAACCGTGCCATGCCGCGCTCGCTCATCGCCTGCCTCGAGGACAGCGTCTGGCTGCTCGACCAGCTGGCGGCCAGCCGCGGCCGCCGCGGGCCCGCAAACCGGCTCGCCTCGGCATCGCTTCGCAAGCTCGCGGGCTCGAACATCGACACGCTCTTCCAGTCGGGCCTGCACGAGTTCCTGCTCGCCTTCATCGCCGAGAACAATGCGCTCGGCGACGCCATTGCCGAACAATATCTGTTCTGATGCATCTCCTCATCGATCACGTCACCCGCTACCATTATTCCGAGCCGGCCTCGGCCATCGTGCAGCTGCTGAAGCTCACCCCGCGCGAGAGCGACTGCCAGCAGGTGGTCAGCTGGCGCGTCGATGTCGAGGCCGACGGCCGGCTGCTGCCCGGCCGCGACAGCCACGGCAATCGCTGCCACCGTTTCTACGCCGACCGTCCGGTCAGCGAGCTCGTCATCCATGTGACCGGCAGCGTCATCACGACCGACTGCGCCGGGATCGTCCGCACGCCCGACGATCCGCTGCCGCCCGCCATCTACACCCGCACGACGGCGCTGACGGTGGCTGGCCCCGCCATCCGCGCTCTCGCTGCCGCCCAGCCCCACGCCGACCCGCTCGACCGGCTGCACGCGCTCATGCTCGACGTGCGTGGCCGCATGGCCTTCGAGCCTGGCATCACCGATGTCGTGACCGACGCCGAATCCGCCTTCCGCCTGGGCCGCGGCGTCTGCCAGGACTATGCCCAGATCTTCATCGCCGCCGCGCGGTCGCTGGGGGTGCCGGCGCGCTATGTCTCCGGCCATTACGCTGCGCCCGACCATCCCGAACAGGAAGCTGCCCACGCCTGGGCGGAAGCGCATGTGCCCGGCCTTGGCTGGGTCAGCTTCGATCCCACGCACGGCGAGTGCGGCACCGAAGGCCATGTCCGCGTCGCCGTCGGGCTCGACAGTCTCGATGCCGCGCCGGTGCGCGGCACGCGCCGCGGCGGCGGCACCGAATCGCTTGCGGTCGGCGTCCATGGGCGGGCATGGCAGCCGATGCGCCAGGCCCAGCAACAGGCCGGGCCGGACAAGGCGGGGCAGGGCCGGGCATGACCTACTGCATGGGGCTGTTGGTGAAGGAAGGGCTGGTCATGCTGGCCGACACCCGCACCAATGCCGGCATCGACAATATCTCCGTCTACCGCAAGCTCCGGGTCTTCGGGGAAGAGGGCAAGCGGATCATCGCGATCGCGTCCGCCGGTTCGCTCTCCACCACCCAGGCGCTCATCAACCGCCTGCAGGAAGGCGTGGTGATGCCCGGCCATGAGGAACCCGAATATGTCGAGACCGCCCCCACCATGTTCCGGATCGCGCAGATCGTCGGCGAGGCGATGGTCAACGCCAAGAAGGAGATCGAGAAGACGATCGCCCAGGAAGGGGTGGAGATCGGCGTGACGCTCCTCGTCGGCGGCTCGATCGACGGCCGCGCGCCACGCCTTTTCCTGATCTATGGCGAGGGCAATTTCATCGAATGCGGCATGGACACGCCCTATTTCCAGATCGGCGAGCTGAAATATGGCAAGCCCATCCTCGACCGGATGCTGAACTACCGCACCCCGCTTCTGGAAGCGGTCAAGATCGGCTTGCTCTCGATGAACTCGACGATGCGCTCCAATCTCGGGGTTGGCCTGCCGATCGACCTGCTGATCGTGCGCCCCGGCCTGTCGGCCGCCACCATCACCCGTATCGAGGAGTCGGACGCCTATTACCATGACCTGGGCGACCGCTGGGTGACGGCGCTCAGGCACGCCATCGACGAGATTCCGCCGCCCCCCTATCCCCTGCCGGGCGAGCCGCCGACTGTGACCGGAAAGCCATAGTGCCGTCACGGAAGCGCAATCAGCCCGTCACGCGCGCCTGTGCCACCTTGCCTTCGCGCTGCTGGATGATACCCCTGTGCGAATAAACAGGTGAAACTGTCACAAGGGGATCATTGATGCGTTTCGACGGGCCTGCTGCCGCGCTTCTCTCCGTGTCCATGCTTGCGCTCGCCGCGCCGGCGCTCGCCCAGCAGCCGGACACGACCGCAGCCGCCGAGGCGACGACCGAGACGATCGTCGTCACAGGTTCGCGGATCGCGCGGGACCCCAATGCGATCGCGCCGATCCCGGTGTCCACCATTTCGGCCGATGACCTGCGGGCGGCCGGCACGTCCGACCCGACAGCCGTTCTCCGCCAGCTGCCGGCGCTGCTTGCGTCGGTCTCCATCGCCGACTCGCGCGAGCGCGGCATCGGCGGGATTGGCCAGGCCGTCCTCAACCTGCGCCAGCTCGGCTCGGCGCGGACGCTGGTGCTGGTCGACGGCCGTCGCCATGTCTCGGGCGTCGCCGGCTCGCAGGCGGTCGACGTGGCCACCATCCCGCCCGCCCTCATCGAGCGGATCGACGTGCTGACTGGCGGGAAGTCCGCCGTCTATGGCGCCGACGCGGTTACCGGTGTCGTCAACTATGCGCTCCGTCGCGATTTCGAGGGCATCCAGCTCGAGGGCCAGTCGGGCATTTCCTCGCGCGGCGATGGTCACAGCGTCTCGATCGCCGGCACCTATGGCCGCAACTTCGCGGGCGGGCGCGGCAACATCACCTTCTCGGCCGGCTACGCCAATGACCAGGAAGTGCTCCAGGGCGACCGGCCCTTCACCCGCGACAATGGCCGCGCGAACAACTCCACCACCTATCCGCACCCCGACCGCCGATTCCAGCGCGGGGACATCAACCCGGCCACCATGCCGAACTTCGCCAACCGCTTCCGGATCGGCGGCCCCGGGCCGGCCAACACCCGCTTCCCCTTCGGTCCGCTGATCCCCACGCCGGCGCAGATCGCAACCCTGTTTCCGGGCGGCATCACGCCGGCCGAACAGGCGCTCGTCGATCGCGCCGCCAACGCGCCCCAGTTCCTGATCGCCCGGGATCCGCGCTTCGCCATCTCGTCCGGCGCCAGCCTCATCTTCCGGGCCGACTTCGACTATTTCAACCTGGACGTGAACGGCAACGGCATCCCGGACTGCAACGAAAGCTTCATCGGCCGGGTCGTGTTCGGCGGTGGCGGCTGCTACATCTCCACGTCCGATGGCGGCGTGAAGGTCTTCCGCGACGGTCTGATCTCCTCGAACACCAACCAGTTCGGCGGCGACGGCGCGGTCGAGCGCACCAATACCACATCGCTCACGCCGGGGTCCGAGCGGATCTATGCGGTGCTGAAAGGCCAGTTCGAATTCACGCCCGCGGTCGAGGCCTTCTGGGATCTCAAATATGTCCGCAGCAACGCGATCAGCCGCAACAACTACAACACCTTCTTCGACACGCTGTTCATCGCGCCCGACAACCCCTTCATCCCGGCCGTGCTCCAGGGCGAGGCGGACGATGCCGGCGGCCTGCTCGTCAGCCGCGACAATCTCGATCTCGGGCCCGGCATCTCGCGCTTCAACCGCGACACCTGGCGGGCGGTCGGCGGCTTCCGCGGCGCGCTGTCCGATCATCTGAACTATGACTTCGCGGTGAACTACGGCCGCACGGACAACAAGACCCGCTTTTCCAACTATGTGCTGGCCGACCGCTTCTTCGCGGCCGTCGACGCGGTGCGCGCCCCCAACGGCCAGATCGTCTGCCGCTCCAGCCTCGATCCCACGGCCATCCCCCCCGGATCGGACGTGTTCCCGGTGGTGCCGGCGGGATTCTACACCTTCCGGCCGGGCGACGGCAGCTGCCGCCCGGCGAACCTGTTCCGCGGCGAGCAGTCGATCAGCCAGGAGGCGGTCGATTTCATCACCACCGAGGAACGGTCGAGCTCGCGCCTGCAGCAGTGGGTGGTCAGCCTGGCCTTCACGGGCGACACCGGCAAGTTCCTGAATCTGCCGGGTGGCGCCGTCCAGTTCGCCGCCGGCGGCGAGTGGCGGGAGGAGCGGTCGCGCAGCCGCCAGTCTGACCAGGATCTCGGAATCCTGCCCGATGGACAGAACATCGCCGACGTGTCGGGGGGGGCCAACGTCAATCTCGGCCTCACCGACCAGATCCGCGTGTTCAACTCCGGCGGCCGCTTTGACGTGTGGGAGGTGTTCGGGGAAGTCCGCCTGCCGATCCTGTCGGACCGTCCCTTCTTCCACGAACTGTCGGTCGAGGGCGCGGCCCGCTATGCCGACTATTCCACCATTGGCGGCGCCTTCACCTGGGAAGTGTCGGGCACCTGGGCGCCGGTTCCCGATATCCGGTTTCGCGGCGGCTACAGCCGGGCCATCCGCGCGCCCGACATCTTCGAACTGTTCGAGCCGCAGCAGGCGGCCACCTTCCGCCCGTCGGACCCCTGCAACCAGTCCGCGATCGACGCGCTCATCGCCAGCAACGATCCGTTTGCGCAGAACCGGCTCAACAACTGCCGCGCCGATGGCATTCCGGTCGGCTTCGTCGATCCGCTGACCGCCCGCTTCGGCGGCACCACGGGCGGCAACCCCAACCTCTCCGAGGAGAAGGCCCGCACCTGGACGGTGGGGGGTGTGGTGCAGCCGCGCTTCGTCCCCGGCCTGATCCTCTCGGCGGACTATTATTCGATCCGCATCGACGACGCGATCGAGGCGGTGACGGCGCAGAACATCGTCAACACCTGCTATGATCTGCCCACCTTCCCGAACCAGTTCTGCGGTCTCTTCACGCGCAACCGCAACCCGGCCTCGCCGACCTTCCTCGGTCTCAACTTCCTGCAGCAGACCCGGATCAACTTCGCGCGCATCGAAACGTCGGGCGTCGACATGACGGCGGCCTATGGCTTCGGCTTCGGCAATGGTCACCGGCTCGACCTGCGCGTGTCGGCCAACTGGATCGAGAAGCTCAACCGCTTCTTCGATCCGGTCCGCGCCGATGCCGTCAACCCGGCGCTCGGCGAGCTGTCGGTGCCGGAATGGTCCGGCGTGGGCTCGGCCACCTATTCCAACGGCGGCTTCAGCTTCACCTGGCGCACGCAGTATCTGGGTCGCCAGGGGATCGCCTCGGCCGTCCAGATCGAGCGGGTGGACAGCGAATTCGGTCCCGCCGGCCTGGCCCGCCCCTTCTGGGTGCATGATGCCTCGGCCCGCTTCGAATGGAACGAAGGCTTCGAAGTCTATGGCGGCATCAACAATGTCACCAACCGCCGGCCCTTCATCGCCAGCTCGGCCTATCCGGTCTCGGGCGTGGGCCGCTTCTTCTTCGTGGGCGCCCGCGCCAAGTTCTGACGGCGCCGGCCGGTCGCGAACCGGACAGGGCGGGGGAAACCCCGCCCTTTTCGCGTCAGGCGATCGCGCGCCGGCGCCGAAGCGCCAGGCCAACGAGGCCAAGGCCCGCGATCATCATCAGCCAGGCTGACGGCTCGGGCACCGGCACGACCGGAACCGGGGCCGGGCCGCCGTCACCCCCGTGCCCGCCCCCATGCCAGCCGACGGGCGGTGGCAGCGGCGCCGGGGCTCCGCGCCGGGCCGCGTCAGCTGGCGGTGGCAGCCCGATGTGCACCGGTGCCGGCCGGGCGTCCGCCCGATCCATCGCGCAGTCGCACAGCGCCAGCGGCTCGCCGCGCGGCGCCGACGCGCGCGCTGGCAGCAACCATGGGCTCATCGGCGGCAGGCCGATCTCGCCCGACGCCGGGGTCGCCTCGGGCCTGTCCGGCGGCGGATTCATGCCCGCGGGCGTCCACAGCGCGGCTGTCGGCGCCAGCGCCGGCGCGGCGATCGCCACCGCCACCCCGGCGATCCAGGTCTTGCGCATCCCGTCCAACCCTTCGGCGCGCGTGATCGCCGCCCGTGGGGGAGGGTCCGCTCGCTCATCTTCTTGGGCAGGCCCGAAGGCCCGCCAGCCGGCGTCATGCCATGCGGACGTCCTTGTGTCTGTTAACGATCGGAAACCGTGTCAGTTCGTCTGCCGCAGCAGTTCGCGCGCCGTGATCACCCGCATGATCTCGTTCGTGCCTTCCAGGATGCGGTGCACGCGAAGGTCCCGCCACAGCCGCTCGATCGGATAGTCCATCAGATAGCCATAGCCGCCGAACAGCTGCAGTGCGCGATCGACCACGCTCGATCCCGTGTCGGTCGCCAGCCGCTTCGCCATGGCCGCGAACTTCGTCCTGTCAGGCGCGCCGGCCGTCACCCTGGCGGCGGCCAGATAGAGAAGCGCGCGCGCCGCCTGCAGCTCGGTCTCCATGTCGGCGAGCGTGAACTGCGTCGCCTGGAAGTCGAGGATGGCGCGGCCGAACTGCCGGCGTTCGCGCGTGTAGGCGATGGCCTCATCGAGCGCCCGCTGCGCCCCGCCCAGCGAACAGGCGCCGATGTTGAGCCGGCCGCCGTCGAGGCCCGCCATGGCGATCCGGAATCCGTCGCCTTCCGCGCCCACGCGGTTCGCCACCGGCACGCGCACGCCATCGAAATGCACCTGCGCCGTCGGCTGCGACCGCCAGCCGAGCTTGCGCTCATTGGCGCCGAACGACACCCCCGGCCGATCCTTCTCGATCACCAGGCAGCTGATCCCGCGCGGGCCCGGCTCGCCGGTGCGGACCATCGTCACATAGAGGTCGTTGACCCCGCCGCCCGAGATGAACGCCTTCGAGCCGGTGACGACATAATGATCCCCTTCGCGCACGGCCGTCGTCCTGAGCGCGGCTGCGTCCGAGCCGGAGCCCGGTTCGGTCAGGCAATAGCTCGCAAGCCAGTCCATCGTGACCAGCCGCGGCAGGAAGGCCGCCTTCACCGCGTCCGACCCGAAGCAGTCGATCATCCAGGCGGCCATGTTGTGGATCGAGATGAAGGCCGAGGTGGAGGGGCAGCCATGGGCCATCGCCTCCATCACAAGTGCCGCCTCCAGCCGCGAGAGCCCCGCCCCGCCGGCGGCCTCGCCCACATAGATGGCCCCGAACCCCAGGGCGGCCGCCTTGCGGATGGCTTCGCGCGGGAAATGGTGCGTCGCATCCCATTCGGCCGCAAAGGGCGTGATCTCGGCGGCGGTGAAGCGCTCGGCGGCCTCGCGGATCGCCAGCTGGTCCTGGGTCAGCTCGAACTGGGTCATGGGCCTCGGCCTTAGCGCAGCCGCCCCGCCAGCGGAACAGCGGCCACGACGTCGCGGGCGAGCCCGCGCCGGCGTTGACCTCGCGCCCCGCCTTCGCTATGCGGCCCGCTCTTGACCGGGGGCCGCGCGCGCCCGGTGCCCGACTGTTTCGAGGAACCGACGATGAAGCGCACCTATCAGCCCTCCCGGCTGGTTCGCAAACGCCGCCATGGCTTCCGCGCCCGCATGGCGACTCCGGGCGGCCGCAAGGTGCTGGCCCGTCGTCGCGCCCGTGGCCGCAGGATCCTCTCCGCCTGATCGCATGTCGTCCGGCGCGGGCGTCGGCCGGATCCGCGCGCGCCGCGACTTTCTGGCCGCCAACAGCGGAGTTCGCGTGCCGACAGCCGCCTTCATCCTCCTCGTGAACCGCAACCGCGAAGGCGCGGCCCGCGTCGGCTTCACCGTGTCCCGCAAGGTCGGCAATGCGGTGGCCCGCAACCGCGCCCGCCGCCGGCTGCGCGAAGCCGCGCGGCTGGCGCTGGCCGACGGCGCCATTGCGTCGGCCGACCATGTGTTCATCGCCCGCCCGCAGGCGCGGGAGCTGCCGTTCGAGACCCTGCTGGCGGACGCGCGGCGCGCGCTCGGCCGGGCGGCGGCGCGGCTGGCGGAGGCCTGATGCCGGCCCCCCGCCTTGCCGATCTTCCCGCCCGCGCGGTTGCCGGGCTGTTCCGGCTGTGGCAGCTGACCTTCTCGGTCATCCTGCCGCCGTCCTGCCGGTTCAGCCCCAGCTGCTCCCACTATGGGATCGAGGCGCTTCGCCGCCATGGCCTCCTCGGCGGCCTGTGGCTGACGGTGGCGCGGCTGGCGCGCTGCCATCCATGGGGCGGCAGCGGCCATGATCCCGTGCCCGAACAGTCGCCGTTCCGGCGCCCCGGCCGCCGTCTTGCCCGCGAGGATTTGTGAGCCCGGAAAACCGCAACCTGATCCTCGCCGTCGTCCTGTCGGCGCTCGTGCTGTTCGGCTGGAGCTTTCTCGTCGAACGCTATGCACCCCCGCCCGCGCCGGCCGCCGAGCCGGTGACGGCGGCCGCCCCGGCCGCGCCTGCCCCGGCCGCCGATGGCCCGCTGCTGCCCGAAGCCGGCGTTGCCGCCGCCCCGGTTGCCACCGCCGCCGGGCCGGCCGCGCCTCCGCGCGACCTTGCCGGCCTTCTGGCCGCCAGCCCGCGGATCGCCATCGAGACGCCGCGCCTCAGGGGCTCCGTCAATCTCGCCGGCGCCCGGATCGACGATCTCGTCCTGCTCGACCACCGGACGTCGATCGACGAAAAGGCCGCCCCCATCCGGCTCTTCGCCCCGTCGGGCGATCCTGCGGCCTATTTCGCCGGCTTCGGCTGGGTCGGCGCCGGCGCCCCGCCGCCCGACGCGCGCTGGGACGCCTCCGCCGGGCGGCTCGCACCCGGCCAGCCGGTGACGCTCCGCTGGACCAGCCCCGACAATCTCGTCTTCGAGATCATTCTGTCGGTCGACGAGAATTTCCTGTTCACGGCCGAGCAGCGGGTGCTGAACGCCTCGGGCCAGGCGGTCTCGCTTCGGCCGTTTGCCTATGTGAACCGCACCGGCCGCGGCACCGACCGCGACGCCTTCAACCTCCACATTGGCCCCTTGGGCGCCTTCGACGGCAAGCTGGTCGAGGGGGACGTCGGCTATGACCGCCTCGTCGAACGCGGTCCGCAGACCTTCGCATCGACCGGCGGCTGGCTCGGCATCACCGACAAGCACTGGCTGGCTGCCCTCATCCCCGACCAGAAGGCCCGGGTCGAGGCGCGCTTCACCGCCGCCGACAACAACCGCACCCAGGTGGACTGGGTGAAGCCCGCCGTGGCGCTGGCGCCGGGGGCCAGCAGCGCCACGACCAGCCATCTGTTCGCCGGCGCCAAGGAAGTCCGGCTGCTGAACGCCGTGCGCGACGGGCTCGGCGTGCCGATGTTCGACATGGCGCTCGCCTGGGGCTGGTTCTGGTTCCTGGCGCAGCCGATCTTCGCGCTCCTGCAATGGCTCTACACCGCGCTTGGCAATTATGCGCTGGCGATCGTCGGGCTGACGCTCATCGTGCGGATTGCGCTCTTCCCGATCGCCAACAAGCAATACGCCAGCATGGCCAAGATGCGCGTCTTCGCGCCGAAGATGAAGGAGATCCAGGAGCGCTACAAGGACGACAAGCAGAAGCAGCAATATGAGCTGATGGAGCTTTACCGGCGCGAGAAGATCAACCCATTGGCCGGCTGCCTGCCGATCCTGCTCCAGATCCCCATCTTCTACGCGCTCTACAAGGTGCTGCTGATCTCGGTCGAGATCCGCCACCAGCCCGCCTTCCTGTGGATCCGCGACCTGTCCGCGCCGGATCCGCTCACGCCGATGAACCTGTTCGGCCTCATCCCCTGGGACCCGCCGGCGATCATCGCGCTTGGCATCCTGCCCATCATCCTGGGGATAACCATGTGGGTGCAGTTCAAGCTGAACCCGGCGCCGATGGACCCGATCCAGGCCAAGGTCTTCGCCTGGATGCCCTGGATCTTCATGTTCATGATGGCGCCCTTTGCCGCCGGCCTGCAGATCTACTGGATCGTGAACAACATCGTCTCGATCGGGCAGCAGTGGGTGCTGATCCGCAAATATCCGGCGCCAGCCCCGGCCCCGTCCGCCGCCAAGTGACCGAGGCGGCCGACGCGGCAGCGGGCGATTCGGCGCTGCTGGAGTCAGCCCGGCGCCTGTTCGCCGGGCCGGTCAGCTTCGAGCTGTCGGCTCCCCGGCTCGATTGCCTGCCGGATGCCGATCTGCCCGAAGTCGCCTTCGCAGGGCGCTCCAACGTCGGCAAGTCCTCGCTGCTGAACGCGCTCACCGGGCGGACGGGGCTTGCCCGTACCTCCAACACGCCGGGCCGAACCCGGGAACTCAATCTGTTCCGGGTCGGCGAACCCGCCGTCCTTCGCCTCGTCGACATGCCGGGCTATGGCTATGCCGAGGCGCCAAAGGATGTGGTGAAGGCCTGGGCGCGCCTCGTGAACGATTATCTCCGCGGCCGCCCGACGCTGAAGCGCTGCCTGCTCCTGGTCGATTCCCGCCATGGCCTCAAACCCGTGGATCGCGAGATCATGGCGCTCATGGACAAGGCGGCTGTCTCCTACCAGCTGGTGCTGACCAAGGCCGACAAGGTGAAGCCGACGGCGCTTGCCGCCACCTCTTCGGCCGTGGCGGAGGCCGCCCGCGCCCATCCCGCCGCCCATCCGGACGTGCTGTCGACCAGCGCCGAGACCAAGGCCGGCGTGGCCGAGCTTCGCGCCGCCGTGCTCGCCGCCGCCGCTGCCTGAGCCGCGCGGCCCCATGCGCCCGCGACAATTTGGGGCAGCCATCCGCCGCATCTGCTGCTAGAGACGAACCGAGGGGAACCCGCGTTGAAACCACTGACGGAACTCAGCATCGGCGGCCGCAGCTTCCTGCCGCTCGTCGAAGGCGGGAAGGGCGTGTCGGCCACTAACCACCGCTCGTCGGGGGCCTGGGCGCGGGCCGGCGGGCTCGGCACCATCTCCGCCGTCAACGCCGACAGCTATGACGAGAATGGCGATCCCATCCCGCAGGTCTACCACAGCCGCACGCGTGAGGGCCGGCACGAGGAACTGATCGCCTATGCGATCCGAGGCGCCATCGAGCAGGTGCGCCGCGCCTTCGATCTCGCCGCCGACGAGCTTCGCGCCGGGCGCGGCGCGCTCAACATCAATGTGCTCTGGGAGATGGGCGGGGCCCAGCGCGTGCTGGAAGGCGTGCTCGAACAGACGAAGGGCCTGCTCCATGGCGTCACCTGCGGGGCCGGCATGCCCTATCGCCTGTCCGAGATCGCCGCCCGCCATGGCGTCCATTACTATCCCATCGTCTCCTCGGCGCGCGCCTTCCGGGCGCTGTGGAAGCGCGCCTATGCCAAGGCGAGCGAATGGCTGGGCGCCGTCGTCTATGAGGATCCCTGGCTTGCCGGCGGCCACAATGGGCTGTCCAACGCCGAGGATCCCCGCCAGCCCCAGGATCCCTATCCGCGCGTGAAGGAGCTTCGCGCCGTCATGCGCGAGGGCGGCCTTCCCGACACGGTGCCGATCGTCATGGCTGGCGGTGTGTGGTATCTTCGCGAGTGGGCGGACTGGATCGACAATCCCGAGCTCGGTACCATCGCCTTCCAGTTCGGCACCCGGCCGCTCCTCACCCAGGAAAGCCCCATCCCCGACGTCTGGAAGGCGAAGCTGCCCACGCTGCGCGAAGGCGATGTGCTGCTGCACCGCTTCTCGCCGACCGGCTTCTACTCGAGCGCGGTGCGGAACAGCTTCCTTCGCAACCTCGAGGCGCGCTCGGAGCGGCAGATCGCCTTCTCCACCGAGGCCGCCGGTGATCACCAGTTCACCCTCGACGTCGGCGTCGGCCGCAAGACCTATTATGTCACCCGCGACGATCTCAACCGCGCCCGCGAATGGGCGGGGCAGGGTTATGACACCGCGCTCAAGACCCCGGACAACACCCTCGTCTTCGTGAACGCCGGGGAGGCCCGGCAGATCCGCCGCGACCAGGCCGACTGCATGGGCTGCCTGTCGCACTGCGCCTTCTCCAGCTGGAAGGATCATGACACCCACTCGACCGGCCAGCTCGCCGACCCGCGTAGCTTCTGCATCCAGAAGACCCTGCAGGCGATCGCGCATGGCGCCGAGCCCGACAATGAGCTGATGTTCGCCGGCCACTCGGCCTATATGTTCGGCCAGGATCCCTTCTATTCCAACGGCTTCGTGCCCACCGTCCAGCAGCTGGTCGATCGCTTGCAGACCGGCGACTGAGCCGGCAGGCTGGCCATCCTGCCGCCGCCCGGGCGGCCGACTGCTTCGGGGGTGCTGCTGGCGTGATCGACTGGGTGCAGGCATCGCTGTTCAACGAGGTCGCGGCGCTGCTCGTGCTGGCGGCGGCCGTCGGCTTTGTCGGCAGCCTGCTTCGCCAGCCGCTGATCGTCAGCTTCATCATCGTCGGCATCCTCGCCGGGCCGGCCGCGTTCGGGATCGCGCGCTCCAACGACCAGATCGACGTCCTTGCCCAGCTCGGGATCGCCGTGCTCCTGTTTCTCGTCGGCGTGAAGCTCGACCTGAAGCTGGTGCGCGAGCTCGGCCCGGTCGCGTTGGCGACCGGGCTTGGCCAGGTGCTCTTCACCTCGCTGTTCGGCTTCCTGATCGCGCTCGCCCTCGGCTTCGGTGCCGTCACCAGCCTCTACATCGCCGTCGCGCTGACCTTTTCCAGCACGATCATCATCGTGAAGCTGCTGTCCGACAAGCGCGAGATCGACAGCCTGCACGGCCGCATCGCGCTTGGCTTCCTGATCGTCCAGGATCTGGTCGTCGTGCTGGCGATGATCGTCCTGTCGGCGGTCGGGGTCGGGACAAGGGCCGATGCCGCGCCTGCCGAGGTGCTTCGGGTGCTGTTCGCCGGGCTGGGCATGCTGGGCGCCGTCCTGCTCTTCGTCCGCTTCCTCGCCGATCCGCTCACGGCCCGGCTGGCGCGCACGCCCGAGCTGCTGCTGGGCTTCGCCATCGCGCTGGCGGCCCTGCTGGCCGCGCTGGGCGAGACCTTCGGCTTCGGCAAGGAACTGGGCGGGCTGCTCGCCGGCGTCGCGCTCGCCTCCACGCCCTGGCGCGACGCGATCGCCGCCCGGCTCGCGCCGCTTCGCGATTTCCTGCTGCTCTTCTTCTTCATCGCGCTCGGCAGCCAGCTCGACCTCGACAATCTGGGGGCGGACTGGCTTGCCGCGCTCATCTTCTCGGCCTTCGTCCTCATCGGCAATCCGCTGATCGTCATCCTCATCATGTCGGCGCTGGGCTATCGCCTCCGCACGGGCTTCCTCGCCGGGCTCACGGTCGCCCAGATCAGCGAATTCTCGCTCATCTTCATGGGGCTGGGTCTCGCGCTCGGGCATGTCGATGAAGCCGCGCTCGGCCTCGTCACCCTCGTTGGCCTCGTCACCATCGCCTGCTCCACCTACATGATCACCTGGTCGCACGAGCTGTGGGCGCTCGCCGAGCCGCTGGCCCGCCGGTTCGACCGGCCGGCCCCGCGCGAGGACCGGGAGACGGTGCTCGGCGGCAAGCCGACAGCCGATGCGCTGGTGCTCGGCCTTGGCCGCTACGGCTCGGAAATCGCCCGCCGGCTGGAAGCGCGCGGCCTCTCGGTCATCGGAGTCGATTTCAGCCCCTCGGCACTGGCGGCCTGGCGGGCGGCGGGGGGCGCGGCCGTCTATGGCGACGTCTCCGACCCCGAGTTCCTCGCCCATCTGCCCATCGCTCGGGTGCGCCATGTCGTCTCGACGGTGCGCGAGCCGGCCTCGGCGGGCGTGTCGCACGCCGATGGCCGGGAGGTGCTGGTCCAGGCGCTGAAGGCGCATGGCTTCACTGGCTCGATCGCCGTGACCGCCACCCACCCGGGCGAGGCCGGGCGGCTGGCACGCGCCGGCGCCACGCTGGTGCTCGAACCCTTCACCGACGCGGCGGCCGAAGCCGTGGACCGGATTCTTGCGAGCGGTCGCACCCCGCCAGCTGGCTGAGCGCGCCTGCGGGCCGCGTTGACTCCCGCCACGCGCTTGGCTCATGGCAGCCGGACAATCGCTGCTTTGGGGAGCCATCGGCCCATGAAGATCCTCGTGCCCGTGAAAAGGGTGGTCGATTACAATGTGAAGGTGCGGGTGAAGTCGGACCAGACCGGCGTCGAGCTCGCGAACGTCAAGATGAGCATGAACCCCTTTGACGAGATCGCCGTCGAGGAAGCCGTCCGCCTGAAGGAGAAGGGCACCGCGACCGAGATCGTCGTGGTCTCCGTCGGCCCGCAGCAGGCGCAGGAAACGATCCGCACCGCGCTCGCCATGGGCGCCGATCGCGGCATCCTCGTCGTCACCGACGAGACGACGGAAAGCCTCGGCGTCGCCAAGCTGCTGGCGAAGATCGCCGCCGAGGAGTCGCCCGGGCTTGTCATCCTTGGCAAGCAGGCGATCGACGATGACGCCAACCAGACCGGGCAGATGCTGGCCGCACTTCTCGGCTGGCCGCAGGGCACCTTCGCCTCGAAGGTTGAGCCGGGCGACGGCCATGTCGCCGTCACCCGCGAAGTGGATGGCGGGCTTGAGACGGTGGAGCTGAAGCTGCCCGCCGTCGTCACCACCGACCTTCGCCTGAACGAGCCGCGCTACGCCAGCCTGCCCAACATCATGAAGGCGAAGTCGAAGCCGATCGCGATGAAGACCCCGGCCGACTATGGCGTAGACCTTACGCCGCGCCTGAAGACGCTGAAGGTGACCGAGCCGCCGAAGCGCCAGGCCGGTATCAAGGTCAAGACCGTCGACGAGCTGATCGAGAATCTGAAGACTGCGGGAGCGATCGCATGAGCATCCTGGTTCTGGCCGAACATGACAATCAGGCCCTGAAGGACGCGACCCTGTCGGCGGTGACGGCGGCTGCCGAGCTCGCCCGTCATGCCGGCGGCGAGGTGCATGTGCTGGTCGCCGGCCAGGGCTGTGCAGCGGTGGCCGAGGCGGCCGCGAAGATTTCGGGCGTCGCGAAGGTGCTGCTGGCCGACGATGCGGCCCTGGCGGCGGCGCTCCCGGAGAATGTGGCGCCGCTCGTCGCCGGGCTGATGGCCGGTTACGACGCCTTCCTCGCGCCAGCCACTTCGCGGGGCAAGAATATCGCGCCGCGCGTCGCGGCCCTGCTCGATGTGGCGCAGGTGTCCGATATCCTGTCGGTCGAATCCGCCGACACCTTCACCCGGCCCATCTATGCCGGCAACGCGATTGCAACCGTGCAGGCCAGCGACACGAAGAAGGTGATCACGGTTCGCGGCACTGCCTTCCCCAAGGCCGGCACGGGTGGCGCAGCGCCGGTTGAGCCGGTGGCGGCTGCCGGGGACTCGGGCCTGTCCGTCTTCAGGGGTGCCGAACTGACCGCTTCCGAACGGCCGGAGCTGACGAGCGCCAAGATCATCGTTTCGGGCGGCCGGGCGCTCGGCTCGGGGGAGGCCTTCCACCAGTATATCGACCCGCTCGCTGACAAGCTGGGCGCGGCCGTCGGCGCGTCGCGCGCCGCGGTTGACGCCGGCTATGTCCCCAACGACTATCAGGTGGGGCAGACAGGAAAGATTGTGGCGCCGGAACTCTATGTCGCCGTCGGCATTTCGGGCGCGATCCAGCATCTGGCGGGCATGAAGGATTCGAAGGTGATTGTCGCCATCAACAAGGATGAGGAAGCGCCCATCTTCCAGGTGGCCGACTATGGCCTCGTCGGCGATCTCTTCCAGCTCGTGCCCGAGATGACGGCGAAGCTCTGAGGGCGGGCTGAGGAAGGATCTGTCGTGGAGTTCCAGTTCAACACCTCCAACGCCATCACCGGCGACGATGATGTGCGCGCCCGGATCGAGGCGAGTGTGCGCCACAGGCTGGCGCGCATCGCCGACGATGTCACCCGGGTCGAGCTGCACCTGTCCGACATCGATGGCGCCGCGCGCGGCGGCCCCGCCGACAAGCGCGCGCGGCTGGAAATTCGCCCGCGGGGCCGTGATCCGATCGTCGTCACGCACCAGGCCTCGACCGTCGATGCCGCGGCCGCGGGGGCGGCCGACAAGGCGATGACGGCCTATGCGCGCGACCTCGGCAAGCGGACCACGCGCAAGGGCCACTGAACGCCAGGCGCGAGCCCGGCCGCGCGTCCTCGATCCGTCACCTGCCGGTCATTCGCCTGTCATCGACACGCGTAAAGCGCGTCGAGGGCAACAGGGGATACCGCCATGATTCGGATGCTCGCCATTCCGGCGCTCGTGATTGCCGCGAGCCCGGCTTCTGCCACCATCAGCTATCTCGGAAGCGTCGCCATCGCCGGCGACGCGACGGACCTGTCGGGGTTCTCTCCGGCCTTTGGCGCCAACCGTCTCTCCATCGGTTCGGATCTCTGGTATGATCGCCGGTCGGGCACCTACTGGGGGGTGACCGATCGCGGTCCGGGTGGCGGCGTCATCGATTTCGCCCCGCGCGCCCACCAGTTTGCGCTGGATATCGCCCCGAACGGCACGGTCGGCGGATTCACGCTGCTGAAGACGGTCGTCTTCAGGGACCGTCAGGGCAATCCGATGTCCGGTCTCAACCCGCGGCTGCTCAACGGCAATGCCGGCGTGCTCGGCAACAGCTTCGACTCCGAGGGGCTGGTGGTCGACCGGCGCGGCCATTTCTTCGTGGCCGACGAATATGGTCCCTCCCTCTACGAGTTCGACCGCAACGGGATCCTCGTCCGTGAATTCCGGACGCCTGCCAACCTGCTGCCGCGCGATGCGGCGGGCACCCTCAACTATGTCGATGGCCGTGCCGTGCTCCGCTCAGGCCGGCAGGACAATCGCGGCTTCGAGGGGCTGGCGCTGTCGAAGGACGGGAAGACACTGATCGCCGTCCTCCAGGATCCGCTGGTGAACGAGGGCGCGGTCGATGGCGGTCGCGGCGATGGCCGGCGCAGCCGCAACGTGCGGGTTGTGCTGTTCGACAAGGCGAGCGGCGAGGCGACCGCCCAGTTCATCTACCAGCTGGAGGACCGGGCCGACATCAACGCCCGCCTGCCCGCCGGCGCCGCCTTCGGCGCGACCGCACAGGGCCGCAACATCGGCCTGTCCGGGATCATCGCCCTGCCGAACGGCAAATATCTCTTCCTTGAGCGCGACAATCGCGGCTGGGGCGTCGAGGATCCGACCTACACCGGCCTTCCGGTCGGCACCAAGCGCATCTGGCTGGTCGATTTCGCCGGCGCCACGGATGTCAGCACCATCAGCCTCGACAGCAGCAACGCGCTTCCGGCCGGGGTGGTTCCGGTCCAGAAGACGCTCTGGCTCGATGTCGAGGCGGCCCTGCGCGAGGCTGGCGCGCCGGTCACCGAAAAGATGGAGGGCATTGCCTTCGGGCCGCGCCTTGGCCCGGGGCTCGGCTTCAGCTTCGTGGTGGTGACCGACAATGACTTCTCCGTCACCCAGACGGGCGGCGGCACGCAGTTCGACGTCTGCACCTCCGGGATCGGCGGGATCAGCAGCCAGGTGGCGCTGGGCAATCCCTGCCCTGAAGGCCAGTTCCTGATCCCGACCTACGCCTATGTCTTCGGGGTTCGCGGCCGTTCGCTGCTGGCGGCCGGCATCCCCGAGCCGGCGAGCTGGGCGCTGATGATCGCTGGCTTCGGCCTCGTCGGCGCGGCGCTTCGCCGGCGGCGTCCCGCCACCGCCTGACCGGGCCTTGCCGCCCCGCCTCCGCTTGGGTAGCGCAGGGGTCCAGCGGCAAGGGAGCGGACATGCAGGTCGGGGTGATCGGTGCAGGCATGATGGGGGCCGGGATCGCCCAGGTGGCCGCTGCCGCCGGCCATCGGGTGATCCTGACCGACGTGGACCGCGCCCGCGCCGACGCCGGACGGGCGGCGATTGGCAGGGCGCTCGACCGCGAGGTGGGCAAGGGGCGTCTCCAGCCGGATGCGGCCGCGGCGCTGCTCGATCGCATCACGCCGGCCGACGGCCCGGACGCCTTCGCAGATGCTGATCTGGTGATCGAGGCGGCGACCGAGAATGTCGCCCTCAAACAGAAGATCTTCGCCGGCCTTGCCGGCCAGGTGCCCGAAGCCTGTCTGCTTGCCAGCAACACTTCCTCCATCTCGATCACCCTGCTGGCTGCGTCCACCGACCGGCCCGACCGTTTCATCGGCCTCCACTTCTTCAACCCCGTGCCGGTCATGAAGCTGGTCGAGATCATCCCCGGCCTTGCGACCAGCGAGGCCAGCCGCGCCGCAGCCTGCGCTTTCATCGAAACGCTGGGCAAGACGGCGATCGTCGCTGCGGACGCGCCCGCCTTCATCGTCAACCGCGTGCTGTGCCCGATGCTGAACGAGGCGATCTTCGCGCTCGGCGAAGGGGTGGGCAGCGTCGAGGCTATCGACACCGGCCTGAAGCTCGGCGCCAACCATCCGATGGGCCCGCTGACGCTCGCCGACTTCGTCGGGCTCGATACCCTGCTCGCCATCATGCAGGTGATGCAGGCGGCGACCGGCGATCCCAAATATCGGCCGGCGCCGCTGCTCGCCCGCTATGTCGAGGCCGGCTGGCTCGGCCGCAAGACCGGCCGCGGCTTCTATGACTACAGCCGCACGCCGCCGACCCCGACGCGCTGACGGCCCCTTGGCAGCACCGGGTCCCGAGCCTAGCATCGCGCCGTTTCGCGGGGATATGCGCCATGCGAATTCTGGTCACGTCGGGTTTCGCGCTGCTGCTCGCCGGCTGTGCCGGCCAGGAAGGCCGCCAGCAGTTCGTCTGGGTTGCCGATGGCGCCCCCGTCAGCTGCATCAGCACCTTCCAGCTTCGCACCTATCGCCCGATCGACAGCCGCACCATCGATTTCGAGATGACGGGCAATCGGGTCTTCCGCAACGAGCTTCCCTTTTCCTGCCCCGATCTCAATTTCGGCATGACGATCCGCCACAACAGCCGGAGTGGCCAGCTCTGCCGCGGGGACACAATCCATGTCGTACGGCCCGGGCTGCGCGGCCCTGGCTGCCAGCTCGGCCCGTTCCAGCCGCTCAAGCGCGTGCCGGTCCCACCCGCGGCGCCGGACGAGCCTCAGGGCTGATCCTCGTCCGCCGGGTCAGGCCGGGACCGCGTCTGCCGGGCGAGGTCGCGCGCCACCTTCGGTGAACGGAGCAGCGCATCGATCCGCGCGGCCTGCCGGAAGCTCTCGTCCACCCGGAAGTGGAGGTCGGCGGCATATTTGGTGTTCACCCGCCGCGCCAGCTCGCCCTTGAGCTGGCGGGCGTGCGCGTTCAGCGCCGCCAGCACCGCGGCTTCGATCGCGGGGTCGCCGCCGACCGGCATGACATAGGCGGTGGCATGTCGGAGGTCGGGGCTGACCCGCACTTCCGAGATGGAGACGATGTGCCGGTCAAGCACCGGGTCGCGCAGGCTTCCACGGACCAGCATGTCGGCGAGCGCATGGCGCAGCGCCTCGCCGACCTTCAGCGTCCTGAGCGACCGCCCCTCGGGCGTGATGGCGCGCTTCATCGCCTCGTCTCCTGCCCGGCGGCCTCAGAGGCTGCGGAGCTTCTCCTCGATTTCGCCGCCGCAGCCTACAGGCTGCGGAGCTTCTCCTCGATCTCGAACGTCTCGATCACGTCGCCCTTCTGGATGTCCTGGAAGCCTTCCAGGCCGATCCCGCATTCATAGCCCTTCTGGACCTCGGTCACATCATCCTTGAACCGCCGAAGCGAGGCGATGGAACCATTGTAGACGATGACATCGTCACGCAGCACGCGCGCCTTCAGGTTGCGCTTGATATAGCCCTCGGTGACGAGGCAGCCGGCCGCCTTGCCGAACTTGCCGGCCTGGAACACCTCGCGCACCTCGGCCCGGCCGACCACATTCTCGAAATATTCCGGCCCCAGCTTGCCGGCCATGGCCGCCTTCACTTCGTCGATCAGGTCATAGATGATGTCATAATATTTCAGCGGCACGCCCGCCTGGTTCGCCGCCTCGCGCGCCTTGGCATTGGCGCGGACGTTGAAACCGATGATGAGAGCGCCCGAGGCGCGCGCCAGCGTCACGTCGGATTCGGTGATGGCGCCGACACCGGAATGAAGAACGCGTACCCGGATCTCGTCGGTGGACAGCTTGTTGAGCGCCGCAACGATCGCCTCGGTCGAGCCATGGACGTCGGCCTTGACGACGACCGGGAATTCGACCGCCTTCTTCTCCGCCATGCCGGCGAACAGGCTCTCGAGGCTGGCGGGCACCTGCGCCGTCCGCTTGGTGGTCGCCACCTGCTGGCGATAGGCGGCGATCTCGCGCGCCCGGGCCTCGCTTTCGACGACCGTCAGCCTGTCGCCGGCCTGTGGCACGCCGGACAGCCCCAGCACCTCGACGGGAAGCGACGGCGGCGCCTCCTTCACCGTCTGACCCTTGTCGTTGACGAGCGCGCGCACCTTGCCCCACTCGGTGCCGACGACGAAGATGTCGCCGGCCTTCAGCGTGCCGCGCTTCACCAGCACGGTCGCCAGCGGGCCGCGCCCCTTGTCCAGCTTGGCTTCCACGACAGTCGCTTCCGCCATCCGGTCGGGGTTGGCCTTCAGTTCCAGCAGCTCGGCCTGCAGCAGGATCTTCTCGGTCAGCTCGTCGAGCCCGGTTCGCTTCAGCGCCGAGACCTCGACATCCTGCACCTCGCCGCCCATCGACTCCACCTGAACGTCATGCTGCAGCAGCTCGGTTCGCACCCGGTTCGCGTCCGCGCCGGGCTTGTCCATCTTGTTGATGGCCACGATCATGGGGACGTTCGCCGCCTTGACATGGTTGATGGCCTCGATCGTCTGCGGCTTGATCCCGTCGTCAGCGGCCACCACCAGCACCACGATGTCGGTTGCGTTGGCGCCGCGCGCGCGCATCTCGGTGAAGGCCTCGTGGCCCGGCGTGTCGAGGAAGCTGATCTTCTCGCCGCCCTTCAGCGTCACCTGATAGGCGCCGATGTGCTGGGTGATCCCGCCCGCCTCGCCCGAGGCGACGTCGGTGCCGCGCAGTGCATCCAGAAGCGATGTCTTGCCATGGTCGACATGGCCCATGATCGTCACGACCGGCGGCCGCGGCTTCATGTCCTCGGGCCGGTCGGGCTCGCCTTCGATCCCGATCTCGACGTCGGCGTCCGAAACGCGCCGGATCGTGTGCCCGAACTCGGTCACCAGAAGCTCGGCCGTGTCCTGGTCGATGGTGGCGTTGATGGTGGTCGGCATGCCCATCTTGAACAGCGCCTTCACCAGATCCGCGCCGCGTTCGGCCATGCGGTTCGCCAGCTCCTGCACGGTGATGAACTCGGGCACCTGCACCTCGCGGGCGGTGCGCGCCTGGGCGGCGCTGCCGCCGCCATGGGCGGCGCGCTTCTGCTTCTCGGTCGCCCGCCGCATGGAGGCGATGGAGCGCGCGCGAAAGCCGTCATCGTCGCCCAGCGCGCGGGTGATGGTCAGCTTGCCCTTCCGGCGCTCGTCGTCGCGCGCGCGGGACGGCTTGGCGGGCTCGGGGCGGCGCGGCGCCGGGCGGCCGGCCCCGCGCCTGCGCTCCTCCTCCTCGTCGATCTCGGGCGGCGCCACCACGGGCGCTTCCGCGGCGCGCGCGGCTTCCTCGGCGGCGCGCGCCGCCTCCTCGGCCTCGGCCCGCGCCTTTTCCTCCAGCCGGCGGCGCTCGGCCTCCTCGCGCTCGGCGCGCTCGCGCTCCTCGCGGATTCGCGCTTCCTCGGCCCGCTGGAGGCGCTCCTCCTCGGCCAGCCGCAACAGCAGCTGCGAGCGTTCGCGAGCCGTCAGCTTCGGATTCCTGAGCGCCTTCTGGATTGCGGTCAGCTCCGGGCTGACCGGCGGTGGCGGTGGCGGCGGCGGCGGCACGTCGGGCACCGTGAGGGCCGGTTCCGCGACGGCGGGCGCCGGGCGATCCGCCGGTTCGGCGACGGTGGGTGCCACCGGCTCGGGCGCGGGCTTCGGCCGGGCGACCTCCTTCTGGAGCGGCGCGTCGGCGATCACCCGGAAGGGCGGTGGTGGCGGCGTCGGCATCGCCGGTTTCGACGGCGTGGGGGTTGCGCCGCCGGCCCCGGTCGTCACGGGGGCAGGCGTCGGCCGGGTCACGGCCGGTTCGGGCTGGGGCGCCGGTTCGCCAGGCTTGCGAAGCACGCGGGCCTTCTTGGTCTCCACGACCACCTTGTGGGTGCGGCCATGGCTGAAGCTCTGCTTCACCGTGCCCACTTCGGTGGTGCGCTTCACCCCGAGTTGCGGCCTCAAGCCCAGCTTCGGCTTGTCCTCGTCGCTCATGCCCGTCCTTCATCGTTCCGCCGGTCGGGTCGGTCCCGTCCGGCGATGTCCTGTTTCCCAGTGCCAGTAAAGGCGAGCCAGCGCGCAAGCTCGGTTGCAATGCGCGTGCCGGCTCGGCCGTCGGTGACGCCTGAATGCACCATATTCTCACGCCCGAGCGCCCGAGACAAGGCATCGCGCCCGGCTGGCAGCACCACGCACTTCGCCGGGTCGCCGCCGCCGGCCCGGAAAGCCTGGTCCAGCCGGGCCCGCCCGTCCTCGGCCGCGTCGGCGGCGTGCAGCAGCAGATGAAGCCGCCCAGCGCGCGCGGCGTGCAGCAGCTTCTCGGTGCCGAACATCAGATGGCCGGCACGATGCTCGAGGCCGAGACGCGCCAGCGCCCGCTGCTCCAGGCCCGCCCCGATCCGCTCGACCAGGTCGTCGCACACGCTGACTGGCGCCTTCAGCGCCCGGGCGAGCGCGGACTTCAGCCGGCCGCTGGCCAGCGCCGCGGCCAGCAGCGTCCGGTCGGGCGTGACCCAGGCGCCCCGGCCGGGCAGCCGCGCCGCCAGGTCCGGCCAGACGATGCCGTCCGGCCCCGCCACCAGCCGGATCAGGCCATGGCGCGATCCCGGCGCCCGGGTCAGGATGCAGGTGCGTTCCGGCCCCTCGCGCGCGGGGCTGGCCGTCAGCGCTGCTGTCGCGTCCGACTGGACGATCTCATTGGGAAGATTGCGCATCCGCGCCCTCCCCGGGTTCATCGGCAAACCAGTGCTGTCGCGCGGCCATGATGATGGCGTTACCCTCGTCCACCGAAAGATTGAAGGCGGCAAGCACGCCGGCGGGAATCTCCCGGCGCTTGTCGCCCTTGCCGATCAGCTCGTCGGTTGACAGATCGGCGAGGTCATCGAGCGTGCGGATGCCCTTCTGCCCCAGGCGCACCAGCATTTCCTCGGTGAGGCCCGGGATGTCGGCCAGCGAGTCTTCCACGCCCAGCGCCCGGCGCGCCTCGCGGAAGGCGGCCTCGCGCCGCTCCAGCGCCTCCACCGCGCGGTTCTGGAGCTCGGCGGCAATCTCCTCGTCCAGCCCCTCGATCGAGGCGATCTCCTCGGCCTCGACATAGGCGACTTCCTCGAGGCTGGTGAAGCCTTCGGCCACCAGCAGCTGCGCCAGCGTCTCGTCCAGCTCCAGCTCGCGCTCGAACAGCTCGGAGCGTTCCACGAACTCGCGCTGGCGCTTCTCGCTTTCGGCGGCCTCGGTCATGATGTCGATCTGGTGGCCGGTCAGCTGGCCCGCCAGGCGCACATTCTGGCCGCGCCGGCCGATGGCGAGGCTCAGCTGGTCGTCGGGCACCACCACCTCGATGCGGTTGTCCTCCTCGTCGATCACCACCTTTGACACCTGCGCCGGCTGCAGCGCGTTGACCACGAAGGTGGCGGTGTCCGGGGACCAGGGGATGATGTCGATCTTCTCGCCGGCCAGCTCCTGCACGACCGCCTGCACGCGGCTGCCGCGCATGCCGACGCACGCCCCGACGGGATCGATCGAGCTGTCATGGGAAAGAACGCCGATCTTGGCGCGGCTGCCCGGATCGCGGGCGCAGGCCTTGATCTCGATGACCCCGTCATAGATTTCCGGCACTTCCTGCGCGAACAGCTTCTTCATGAACTCCGGGTGCGCGCGGCTCAGGAAGATCTGCGGCCCCCGGTTCTCGCGGCGAACCAGGGTGATCAGGCTGCGAACCCGGTCGCCCACGCGGAGCTGCTCGCGCGGGATCTGCTGGTCGCGGCGGATCACCCCCTCGGCGCGGCCGAGATCGACGACGATGTGGCCGAACTCGACACGCTTCACCACGCCGGTGATGATCTCGCCCTGCCGGTCCTTGTATTCCTCATACTGGCGCTCGCGCTCGGCGTCGCGCACCTTGGTTACGATCACCTGCTTGGCGGCCTGCGCCGCGATGCGCCCGAACTCGATGGGCGGAAGGTCGTCGATGATGAAATCGCCCACCTTGGCATCCGGCTCGCGCGCGCGCGCGTCCACAAGCGCGATCTGCTTGAAATGGTCCTCGGGCTCCTCGACCACTTCCAGCACCCGCCACAGCCTGAGGTCACCGCCGCGCGGGTCGATCTTGGCGCGGATGTCATTCTCGGCGCCGTAGCGGGCGCGCGCCGCGCGCTGGATCGCTTCCTCCATGGCCTCGATCACGATGGTGCGGTCGATCGACTTCTCGCGCGCCACTGCATCGGCGATCGCGATCAGCTCGGCCTTGTTCGCGGCAATCGGGTTCATGCCAGTCCTGTCCTCATGTTGTCCTGCAGTCCGGCCGCCGCGTCGGCGTCCGTCTCGTCCTCGATCTCGTCGGCGCCCTCGGCGCTCAGCAGCGGCGCGGTCTCGGCGATCAGCCGGTCGGTCAGCGCCAGCTTGGCGCTGGCGATGGCGGCAAGGGGAAGGGCGATCACCCCCAGCCCGCTGACGTCGATGCGGATCGTCTCCCCCTCGGCACCCCGAAGCTCGCCATCGAGCCGCCGGCGGGTGGCGCCGGCCAGCTCGATCGCATGCGCCAGCTCGATCTTCGCCCGGTGCCCGGCCCAGCGGGCATAGTCCTTCAGACGGGTGAGCGGCCGGTCAATCCCCGGCGAGGAAACTTCGAGCGTATAGGCGTGAGGGATCGGATCCGCCGCGTCCAGCATCGCCGAGAGCGCGCGGGACAAGCGCGCGCAATCGTCCAGGGTCATCTGCCCGGTCGCCGGGTCCTCGGCCATCACCTGCAGCGTCGGCGGGTTTCCGCCCGGCATCGCCACGCGCACCAGTTCGAAGCCGGCAGCCCGCACCACCGGTTCGATCAGGGCCTGAAGGCGCGCATTATCGGCCATCCGTCGGGTCTCGTCTCCGCAACAGCCCGGCAAGCGATGCGACCGTCCGGGCCCCGCGGCCCGGGGGCCTCAGGTTCCTTCAGGGCACTGCCATGCGGGAATGTGTGGCGATATAGGCCGCCGCCGCCATTGCCGCAAGCCCGTTTGCCGTGCCAAGGGCGGCGCCACCATGGCGTCCATCATTCTCGCGCTTCCCAAGGGCCGGATCCTCGGCGAAGCCCTGCCGCTCCTCGAATCGGTCGGGATCCGGCCCGATCCGGCGCTGGCCGACGACAACAGCCGCGCGCTTCGCTTCGCCACCTCGCGCGCCGACATCGACATCATCCGGGTTCGCAGCTTCGATGTCGCCACCTTCGTCGCCTTCGGGGCCGCGCAGCTTGGAATCGTCGGCAATGATGTCGTGGCCGAGTTCGGCTATTCCGAACTCTATGCGCCCGTGGATCTCGGCATCGGCCGCTGCCGGCTGGCGGTCGCCGAACTGGCGGGCACGCCCCCCCTCGATGCCGACAGCCACGCGCGTGTCGCCACCAAATATCCGGCGCTGACGGCCGCCCATTTCGCCGCGCGCGGCATCCAGGCGGAATGCGTGAAGCTCAATGGGGCGATGGAACTGGCGCCCGCCATGGGCCTGGCGCCGCGCATCGTAGATCTCGTCTCGACCGGCCGCACGCTCGCCGAAAACGGCCTCGTCGAGCGCGAGACGATCCTCGAGGTCACCTCGCGCCTCGTCGTCAACCGCACCGCCTTCAAGACCAGGCCCGAGGTGCCGGCGCTGGTCGCCGCCTTCCGCGCCCTCGTCGAACCCGCCGAGGCCGCCTGATGCAGCGCCTCGCCACCCGCGATCCCGATTTCGAGGCGCGCTTCGCGGCGCTGGTCGCCGACACGCGCGAGCCGGACCGGGGCGTGTCCGGGCAGGTCGCCGCCATCCTCGAGCGGGTCCGGCGCGAGGGCTTCGCGGCGGTCGCCGACCTCACCCAGAAGTTCGACCGCGTCGATGTGACGGCCGACAGCGTCGAGGTGCGCGCGCCCGAACGCGCCGCGGCCATCGCCCGCGTGCCGGCCGAGACCCGCGCCGCGCTCGAGCTGGCCGCAAGCCGCATCCGCGCCTTCCACCAGGCGCAACGGCCGGCCGATGGCGAGCAGCTGGATGCGACGGGCGTGCGCGCCGGCTGGCGCTGGACGGCGGTCGAGCGCGCCGGCCTCTATGTGCCGGGCGGCCGCGCGGCCTATCCCTCCTCGGTGCTGATGAACGCCATTCCCGCCCAGGTGGCCGGGGTCGATGAACTGGTGATGGTGACGCCGACGCCCGATGGCCGCCTCAACCCGCTCGTCATGCTCGCGGCCGAGCTGGCCGGCGTGTCGCGCGTGTTCCGCCTGGGCGGCGCGCAGGCGGTCGCGGCGCTCGCCTATGGGGTGGCGCCGCTGCCCCGCTGCGACGTCATCGTCGGCCCCGGCAATGCCTGGGTGGCCGAAGCCAAGCGGCAGCTCTACGGCACGGTCGGGATCGACATGGTGGCCGGCCCGTCCGAGATCCTCGTCATTGCCGATGCCAGCGCCCGGGCGGACTGGATCGCCGCCGACCTCTTGTCGCAGGCCGAGCATGACCCGGTCGCGCAGTCGATCCTGCTGACCGACAGCCCGACGCTCGCCGACGCGGTGGCCGCCGAAGTCGAGCGGCTGCTGCCGACGCTCGCGACCGAGCCGGTCGCACGCGACAGCTGGGAGGCCCATGGCGCGATCCTGCTGGTTGAGGACCTCCTCGCTGAAGCGCCGGCGCTCGCCAATGCGCTGGCGGCCGAGCATGTGGAGCTCGTCGTCGCCGATCCCGCGCCGCTGTTCCGGGCCATCCGCCATGCCGGCTCCATCTTCATCGGGGCGCACACGCCCGAACCCATCGGTGACTATGTCGGCGGCCCCAACCATGTGCTGCCCACCGGCCGCCGCGCGCGCTTCTCGGGCGGGCTCGGCGTCCACCATTTCATGAAGCGAACCACCTTCCTCGAGGCGGGCGCAGCCGGCTTTTCGGCGCTGGCCGAGGCGACGGCAACGCTCGCCGATGCGGAGGGGCTCGCCGCCCATGCGCTCGCCGTCAGGATCCGCCGGACGCCCTGACATCTCCGCCCCGCCGGGGCTCCAGCCACCAGTCCTGCCGCCAGGCGGCGCGGCCGGGCACGGGGTTGCCGGCTGCGTCGGTCGCGGGCCGATATCGGAAGCGTGCGCGGATCAGGCGGCAGGTCGTCTCGTCCAGCTCGGCAAGCCCGCTCGATTCCGTCACCCGGCAGCCCGTCACCCGCCCGTCCGCGTCGATCTCCAGCGTCACGGTCACGCTGCCGCCCAGCCCCGCGCGGCTCACCCCGCGCGGATAGTCGCGGGGCGTGATCGCCCCTGACAGCCAGCGCGCCCGCCCGCCGCCACCGGGGCCGATGCCGCTGGTGCCGGCACCGCTGCCGTCGCCGGCGCCGTCCAGGCCGCTGCCGGGCCCCGGCGCGCTGGCGGCGCCTGCTGTCGGGTCCGGGCCCGGGGGCGCCGCCGGCGGCGCGGGGGCGGGCCGGGGCCTGGGGGTGGGCGGCGGCGGGCGGGGGCGCGCGGCGCGCGCCGGCGGCGCCGCCGCCCCCGCGTCGGCTGTCGGCAGAGGGTCCGTGGGGGGCGGTTCGGGCGGCGGCGCCAGCACATCGAACAGGATCAGCCGCTCGGCGTCAGCCGGCACCGGCACCACCCCGCTTCGCATCAGCAGCGCGATCAGCCCGGCATGCGCCACCAGCACGGCGGCCAGCAGGGCCGTGCGCCAGCGCCGCCGGGGCGGCCTCAGCCGCCCTGGGCCTTCAGCAGCAGTTGCAGGCATTCGCCAGCGGCGACATCGCGGCCGTCGGGCCGTCGCGCCTCGGCATGGGTGGCGATCATCGCGCCGCCCCGTGCATAATAATAGAGGTCGAGGATGCAGGCCCCGGCGAACTGCAGGTGGCGGGCCGGCCCCTCGCGCCGGTCGAGGCTGGCAACCCCCAGAAGGCCCGTCGCTCGTTCGACGGGCGCGCCCAGCAGCAGCTCCATGCCCGGTGGCGGCGGCGGGGCCGCCTCCACCACCGGCCGTGGCTGCGCCGCACAGCCGGCCAGCAGGGCGAGCCCGAGCAGGGGGACAGGGGCTTTCATCGCGCCGCCGCCTCTAGCCCGCCCGCCGTCCCGATGCTAGCGCGACCCGACCCGCCCACCGCACGGAGCCTCGCTTGGCCGACAGTTTCGATGTTCTGGCGATTGGCAATGCCATCGTCGACGTGATCGCCTCCCACGACGACAGCTTCCTCGACGCGCAGGGGATCCCCAAGGGTTCGATGCGGCTCATCTCGGCCGAGCAAGCCGAGCGCCTCTATGCCGCCATGGGGCCGGGGCGCGAGGTGTCGGGCGGCTCGGCTGCCAACACCAGCGCCGGCATTGCCGCGCTTGGCGGCCGCGCCGCCTTCGTCGGGCGCGTGTCGGACGATCCGCTCGGCCGCGTTTTCGCGCACGACATCCTCGCCGCCGGCGTCACCTACCGCACTCCGCCGGCAAGCGGCGGCCCGCCCACCGGCCAGTGCCTCATCATCGTCACGCCGGATGCCCAGCGCACGATGAACACCTATCTCGGCTCCTGCCAGGACGTGGACGAGCCGGACGTGGACGAGGCGATGGTCCGCGCCAGCGCCGTCACCTATTTCGAAGGCTATCTCTGGGATCCGCCGGCCCCCATCCGCGCCATCCGCAAGGCGAAGGCGATCGCGCGCGCCGCCGGCCGCAAGGTGGCGCTGACCCTGTCCGACGTGTTCTGCGTGGAAGGCCATCGCGCCGACTTCCTCGACATGATGGTCTCGGGCGCGGTCGACATCGTCTTCGCCAACGAGAATGAGGCGAAAAGCCTGTTCCAGACCGACCGGCTCGATCTCGCGGTCGAGGGGCTCGCCCGCCATGTGCCGCTTGCCATCGTCACCCGGTCCGAGAAGGGTGCCCTCGTCGTCAATGGCGAGGGCCGGGTGGAGGTACCGGTCACGCCGGCCGCGCGCGTCCTTGACACGACGGGTGCGGGCGACCTGTTCGCCGCCGGGTTCCTCGCCGGCTACACGCAGGGGCGCGCGCTTGAAGACTGCGCCGTCATGGGCACGATCGCCGCGGCCGAAGTGATCGAACATTATGGCGCTCGCCCGGAAACGGATCTGAAGGCCCGGGTGGCGGCGATCCTGGGCTGAGGAACCGCCGCCGCGGCCGTCACGCCGGCTGCGATTGCAAAGCATTGGGACATGTCTGCATGCGGGCTTGCCGTCCGCCCGTCAGGCTGATAGGCGGCGGCCAAGAAAAGAACCCAAGAACAACCAGAAAAAGGGTCGTCATGAAACCGGGTGTCAACATTCTTGCCGCTGTTGCGGCTGCCGGGCTTGCTGCCCTGGCGTCTGCGCCGGCTTCGGCCGTCACCATCATCGAAGGCTTTGAAAGCGGCAGCTTCGGTGCCGCCTGGGTCGCCAGACCAGGCAATGCGCCGGTCGTCTCGTCGGCCTCCGCCTTCCAGGGCAGCTTCGGCGCCAAGGGTGCCGCGTCGGCCCCTCGCTGGGATTATCGCACCGACCCTGCCGCCCTTATCGCCGACGGTTCGGTGCTCTCCGCCTGGGCGCGGCCGGACTCGGCCGGCCGCTTCTACCTCGGCTTCGGCGCGGACGCCGGCGGGGCGAACAGCTTCGTGCTGGCCTCCAACACCAGCCAGCTCCTGTTTCAGGTCAACGAGGGCTATGGCTTTGCCAACGTCGCCGCCACGCCCTTCAGCTTCACGCTGGGCCAATGGTATCTGATGACGGTCACTTTCGGCAGCGATGTCGTCGGCCGCCTCTACGGCAGCGATGGCACGACGCTGCTGGCACAGCTGACGGCAACCGGGCTGACCCGGGGCGTGGGCGGCGGGGTCGCGGTGCGATCCTTCGGGGTCGCCTTCGACGAGATCGGGCTCACCACTCCCACGGCCGCCGTGCCTGAGCCGGCGACCTGGGCGCTGCTTCTCGCCGGTTTCGGGCTTGTCGGCTTCGGCCTGCGCCGCCAGCGCCCCGCCGCTGCCTGAACCGGGCGTCGGTCCGGCTGGAAAGGCCCCGCCGCGCACTCGCGCGGCGGGGCCTTCCACATTCGCGCTAGTTCCGGCTGCGGTCCACCAGCTTGTTCTTGGCGATCCAGGGCATCATCTCGCGAAGCCGGCTTCCCACCGCCTCGATCTCGTGCGCGGCCTGCAGCTTGCGCTTCGCCTTCAGCCGCGGGTTGCCGGCGCGGTTGTCGGCGATGAAGTCGGCCACGAACCGGCCTTCCTGGATGTCCTTCAGCACGCGGCGCATCTCGGCCCTGGTCTCGTCGGTGATGAGGCGCGGGCCGGTCGAATAGTCGCCATATTCGGCGGTGTTGCTGATGGAATAGCGCATGTTCGCGATGCCGCCCTCGTACATCAGGTCCACGATCAGCTTCACTTCGTGCAGGCATTCGAAATAGGCCATCTCGGGGGCGTAGCCGGCCTCCACCAGCGTCTCGAAGCCGGCCATGATCAGGTGCGAAAGCCCGCCGCACAGCACCGCCTGCTCGCCGAACAGGTCGGTCTCGCACTCCTCGCGGAAATTGGTCTCGATGATGCCCGACCGCCCGCCGCCGATGGCCGAGGCATAGGCCAGCGCCACGTCCATGGCATTGCCGCTGGCGTCCTGGTGCACGGCGACGAGGCAGGGCACGCCGCCGCCCTTCTGATATTCGGCGCGCACCGTGTGCCCCGGCCCCTTGGGGGCGACCATGAACACGTCAAGGTCGGCGCGCGGCTCGATGAGGCCGAAGTGGATGTTCAGCCCGTGCGCGAAGGCTAGCGCCGCGCCCGCGCGCATGTGGGGCTTGAGGTCGCTGTCCCAGATCGCCGCCTGGTGCTCGTCGGGCGCCAGCATCATCACGATGTCGGCCCATGTCGCGGCTTCCGCATTGGTCATCACCGTGAAGCCGGCGGCGCGCGCCTTCTCGGCCGTGGGGGAGCCGGGCTTCAGCGCGGTTGCAACCTCGGCGACGCCCGAGTCCTTGAGGTTCGCGACATGCGCATGGCCCTGGCTGCCATAGCCGATGACGGCCACCTTCTTCCCCCGGATCAGCCCCAGATCGGCATCGGAATCATAATAGACGCGCATCGCTTGCTTTCTTTTTCCGTCGGACAAACGTCGGGTCAGGCCGGCTCGGCGCCGCGGGCCAGCGCCACCACGCCGCCGCGCGCCACTTCGACGAGGCCCACCTCGCGCATCAGCGCGATGAACTGGTCGACCTTCGCGGTCGAGCCGGAGATCTCGAACACGAAGCTCTGGGTGGTGGTGTCGACCGCGCGGGCGCGGAAGATGTCGGCGAGCCGCAGCGCCTCCACCCGCTTCTCGCCGGTGCCCGCCACCTTCACCAGCGCCAGCTCGCGCTCGACATGGGGGCCAAGCTCGGTCAGGTCGGTCACCGAATGCACCGGCACCAGCCGGTCGAGCTGGGCCACGATCTGGTCGATCACTCGCCGCGGCCCCGAGGTCACGATGGTGATCCGGCTGACGGCATGGTCGGCGGAGACGTCCGCCACCGTCAGGCTCTCGATATTGTAGCCGCGCGCCGAGAACAGGCCGGTGATGCGCCCCAGGACGCCCGCCTCATTGTCGACCAGCACCGACAGCGTGTGCCGTTCCGAGATTTCCTCGGGGAACAGGGATTTGACAGCGCGCATCAGACCAGCGCCCCAAGTCTCGAGCCGCCAAGGCGACAGCCATGCGCTTCTCTGCAGTCCCGATAAGATAAAGCCGGCAAAACCATGCTATTGCTTTTTGCTCAAGTTTCGATCCAATCAAGACCCAAATCATTCAATATATTTGAGATTACTTGCGGGTTTTGCTCGACATGATCGATGATCCGAAGAGCGTATTCAGGTGATTGATCAGCTGCAAATAGACCTGATTTTGGAGTCGAGCGATATACCTCAAATGACTCCAACCAAGATTTGTGCGTTGCCGCGAACCACCAAGCAAATATTAACATTCTCGGCGTCCATTGCTGATATGCAGTTTTGTAATCATAGCTTGCTGCAAACAATGTCCATTGGCAAAACGAAGAAAATATATCAAAATCTTCGTCAGGATCTCGGTCTGCGTGTTTTGCATAGTTATACGGAGACTTGAAGAGCTTGATTGCTTCCTTCTGCAGATCGGCAGGTACAGCTTGCAAGATTTCATCTACCGCAGACGATTTTCCAGCAACTCGGAGCACGCCTCGGAGGACATCTAGAGCTGCCGCCGCGAGCAAGTTTGCCGAGCACGAAGGGGCCCCCTGAAGTACCAGATACACGGATGTGTCGATATGCGCCCGCGATACGCTACGTCGTGACCAGACTTCCCTCTGAGCGGTTTCAAGCTGTTCAATCACACCAGCGCCTCCGCGCTCTTGTCCACCTTGCCGGCCACCTGGTCGGGGCCCAGCAGCATCTCGGTGTGCGCCGCGCCCGAGGGGATCATCGGGAAGCAGTTGGCGTGGCGTTCCACCCGGCAGTCCACGAACACCGGGCCGTCGTGCGCGAGCATGGCGGCAATCCCCACGTCCAGCGCGTCCGCCGTCTCGATGCGGAGTCCCTTCCAGCCGAAGGATTCGGCGAGCTTCACGAAATCGGGCAGGCTGTCGGAATAGCTGTGGGCGTGCCGCCCGCCATAGGTCAGGTCCTGCCACTGGCGGACCATGCCCATATATTCATTGTTCAACACGAACACCTTGACCGGAAGCTGGAACTGGGTGGCCGTGCCGAGCTCCTGGATGTTCATCAGGATCGAGGCCTCGCCGGCGATGTCGATCACCAGGCGGCCGGGGTTGCCGATCTGCGCGCCGATGGCGGCCGGAAGGCCATAGCCCATGGTGCCCAGCCCGCCCGAGGTCAGCCAGCGGTTCGGCCCCTCGAAGCCGAAATGCTGGGCCGCCCACATCTGGTGCTGCCCCACTTCGGTGGTGATGATGGGGTCCTGGCGCCGGGTCGCTTCCCACAGCCGGCGGATGGCGTGCTGCGGCTGGATGCCGGGGCCGGTCTGCGCATAGTGAAGGCAGTTGCGCGCCCGCCAGCCCTCGATCCGCGCCCACCAGTCGCGCTGGTCGACAGGCTGGTGCCCGCGCGCCTTCCACAGCTTCACCATGTCTTCCAGCACATGGCCGACATCGCCCTCGATCGGGAGATCGACGCGAACCGTCTTGTTGAAGCTTGATGGATCGATATCGACATGGATCTTGGCGGAGCGGGGCGAAAAGCCGTCGAGGCGGCCGGTCACCCGGTCGTCGAAGCGGGCGCCGAGTGAGACCATCAGGTCGCACTGGTTCATCGCCATATTGGCCTCGAAGGTCCCGTGCATTCCCAGCATGCCCAGAAACTGCGGGTGGCTCGCCGGAAAGGCGCCCAGCCCCATCAGCGTCGAGGTGACGGGTGCCTTCGTCAGCCGGGCCAGTTCGCGCAGCATCTGCGCGGCGCCGGGCCCGGAATTGATGATCCCGCCGCCGGTGTAGAGGATCGGTCGCTGGGCGGCGGCCAGCATCTCGACCGCGGCCTCGATCGCCGCCGGATCGCCCTTCACGCGCGGGCGATAGGTGCGGTGCTCGATCCGGCCGGGGTTGCGGTAGCGCGCGCTCGCCACCTGCACATCCTTGGGGATGTCCACGACGACCGGCCCGGGCCGCCCGGCGGTGGCGATGTGGAAGGCCTCGTGAATGACCGGCCCGAGCCGATCTGTATCCTTCACCAGATAATTATGCTTAGAGCAATGACGCGTGATTCCGACCGTGTCGCACTCCTGGAAGGCGTCCGACCCGATCAGGTGCGTCGCCACCTGTCCGGTCAGCACCACGATGGGAATGGAATCCATCAACGCGTCGGTGATGCCCGTCACCGCATTGGTGGCGCCCGGCCCCGAGGTCACCAGCACAACCCCCGGCCTGCCGGTCGAGCGGGCATAGCCCTCGGCCGCGTGCACGGCCGCCTGCTCGTGGCGCACCAGGATGTGGCGGATGCGCGTCTGCCGGAACAGCGCATCATAGATGGGAAGAACCGCGCCGCCCGGATAGCCGAAGATCACCTCGACGCCGAGGTCGGCCAGCGCCGTCACGACAATTTCGGCGCCACTCATCTGCCGCCCTTGCATCGAACCCGTCCTGCTGCCTTTCTGGGTGCAGCGCCGCATAGGCAGGGGCCGTCGCCCTGTCAACGCTGGTACTGAATGAATATTACTGCCCCCGTACTATCTTTGAACAATTTTGTCTCTAGAAGGTTTTTTCGCGTGCGATTCATGCCCATCCTTGCCCTGCTGCTGGGTCTGGCGGTGATGGCCGGGGAAGTCGTGCGGCGCGGCGATTCGGTCCTGCAGCAACCGCGCGCGCTCGATGATCTGGTCGCCGGGGCCGTCCTCGTCCTCACCGGGCTGCTGGGCCGGCGGCTTCGTGCCAGCTGGCACGCCGCCGGCTGGGCGCTGTTCACCGGCGTGATGCTGGCAACCTTCGGCCTCAATCTCGACGCCTGGCTGGCCGCGGCCGACAAGCCGCGCGCGGAGCTTTACGTGCCGGTGCTCGCCGCCCTCGTGCTGACCGGCGCGGCGGCCACCATCTGGTGGGCGCGCCGGCGCTGAGCCGCCTCAGCCGCGCGGCCAGTCGGGATGCTGGTGGCGGAACCAGGTGCCCTGCCGCTTGGCGTAGCGCCGGGTGTCGAGCCGCCAGCGTTCGATCGCCTCGTGCTTTTCCACCTGTCCGTCCAGCAGGGCGATGAGCGGCGGGACGCCGATCGCCCGCATCGCCGGCAGGGTCGGCGAAAGACCCCGCGCCTTCAGGCGCCGCACCTCGTCGAGCGCGCCGGCCGCCCACATCGCCTCGATCCGCTCGGCGATCCGCTGGTCCAGCGCGGCGCGCGGCGGGTCGAGCACCAGCGCCTCCAGCGCGACGCGTGCGCCGATCCCGCCGACGCGCGGGGCCGCCTGCCAGTCGGCGAGCGAGCGCCCGGTCGCGCGGACCACTTCCAGCGCCCGGGCCTGGCGCTGCCGGTCATGCGGGTGCAGCCGCGCGGCCATCGCCGGATCCTCGGCTCGGAGTGCAGCGCGAAGCGCCGCCAGCGGCAGTGCCCGCACCGCCGCGCGCACTGTGGCCGGCACGGGCGGCACGGGGGCGATCCCCTCGAGCAGGGTGCGAAGATAAAGCCCGGTGCCGCCCACCAGGATCGGCAGCCGGCCGCCAGCCCAGGCGGCCTCGATCTCGGCGCGGGCCCGCGTCGCCCAGCGCGCCGCCGTCATGGCGTCGGCCGCGTCGGCGACTCCATAGAGCCGGTGTGGCGCCAGCGCCTGCTCGGCGGCACCGGGCCGGGCGGCGATGATGTCGAGGTCGGCATAGACCTGGCTTGCATCCGCATTGATGATGACTCCATCGCGCGCCTGCGCCAGCTTGAGCGCGCGGGCCGTCTTGCCGCTCGCCGTCGGCCCTGCGATGACGGCGAGCGGAGGCATTCTTCCATCCATGGCCAGCTCACTCATCGTCACCCTCGCGCGCGCGGACGGGCTTTCGCAAGGCGAGGTCGCGGCAGCAAGCGCGGCGCTTGCGGCAGCCGGCGGCATCGTCACGGCCGAGGTCGCGCTCGATCCGCCGCACGCCCATGACCTGGTGGTGCGCGGCCTCGCGCCGGCGGCCGCGCGCGGCGCGGTCGAGGCCGTGGCGCACGCCCATGACGTGATCGTCCAGCCGGCGGCCGGCCCGCGCTTCCGCCGGCTGCTGGTTGCCGACATGGATTCGACCATGATCGGCCAGGAATGCATCGACGAGCTGGCCGATTTCGCCGGCCGCAAGGCCGAGATCGCGGCGATCACCGAGCGCGCCATGGAGGGTGAGCTCGATTTCGCGCAGGCGCTGAAGGCCCGGGTTGCCGCGCTTGCCGGGCTGCCAGCGGACGCGATCGATCGCACGCTCGCCGAGCGCATCCGCCCCAATCCCGGCGCGCGGACGCTGGTGGCAACGCTGCGCGCGCAGGGGGCGCGAACGCTTCTGGTCTCGGGCGGGTTCACCGCCTTCACGCGCCCCGTCGCCGGGCTGATCGGCTTCGACCGCCAGCGGGCCAATGTGCTCCACATCGCGGGCGGGCGGCTGGCCGGCACAGTCGCCGAGCCGATCGTCGATGCCGCTGCCAAGCGCGCGACCCTGCTCGCCGAGGCGGCCGCGCTCGGCCTGCCGGTCGAGGCGACGCTGGCGATCGGCGACGGCGCCAACGACATTGCGATGCTTCAGGCCGCCGGCCTCGGAATCGCCTATCGTGCCAAGCCCCGGGCCGCGGCCGCCGCCGATGCGCACATCCGCCACGGCGACCTCAGCACCATCCTGTGGGCGCTCGGCCTGCCGCGGAGGGACTGGGTGCTGGCAGACTGAAACCCTCTCAGCCGCCGGCCGCGCGCGCGTGGTGGCGGATCACCTCGTTGATGATGAAGCGCAGGAACTTCTCGGAAAATTCCGGGTCGAGATCGGCTTCGGCCGCCAGCCGCCTCAGGCGTGCGATCTGCTGCTCCTCGCGCGCCGGGTCGGCCGGCGGCAGGCCGGCCGCCGCCTTGTACGCACCCACCTTCTGCGTCACCTTGAATCGCTCGGCCAGCAGGAACACCAGTGCGGCGTCGATGTTGTCAATCGACCGGCGGTAGCCCGCCAGCTCGGCCGGCGCGGCATCTGCCTCGGGCGCATCCTGGCGCGACATGAAAACCCTTTCCTTGCCCGCCCCAAGCCCCTAGCGCAAACACCACATGAGCGCGACCGTCCATTCCCTGAGGCCCGACCGCCCCAGTCTCAAGCCGCTGATGCGGCTGGTGGCACCCGGCCTCAACGCCGTCAATCGGGTCATCCTGGAGCGCATGCAGAGCCCGGTTGCCCTCATTCCCGAACTCGCCGGCCATCTGATTGCCGGCGGCGGCAAGCGGCTTCGGCCCATGCTCACCCTCGGGTCGGCCGCGGCACTGGGCTATGCCGGGGAGCGGCACCACAAGCTCGCCGCCGCCGTCGAGTTCATCCACACCGCGACGTTGCTGCACGACGATGTCGTCGATGGGTCGGACCTCCGGCGCGGCCGGGCGACGGCCAACACCATCTGGGGCAATGAGGCCTCGGTGCTGGTCGGCGATTTCCTGTTTGCCCGTGCCTTCGAGCTGATGGTGGAGGACGGCAGCCTCAAGGTGCTGAAAGTGCTGAGCCATGCGTCCGCCGTCATCGCCGAGGGCGAGGTCGCGCAGCTGACCGCCCAGCGCGTCGTCGAGACCAGCGAGGACCGCTATCTCGAGATCATCCAGGCCAAGACCGCCGCGCTGTTCGCGGCGGCCTGCCAGATCGCCGCCGTGGTTGCCGAAGCGCCCGAGCCGGTCGAGGCCGCGCTCGACAGCTATGGCCGCAACCTCGGCATCGCCTTCCAGCTCGTCGATGACGCGATCGACTATACCTCGGACGCCGCCACCATGGGCAAGGACATGGGCGACGACTTCCGCGACGGCAAGGTGACCCTGCCCGTCATCCTCGCCTATGCACGCGGCGACGAGGCGGCGCGCAGCTTCTGGCGCCGGGCGATGACCGGCCGGGCCAATGGCGAGGCGGAACTGGCCGAGGCGGTCGGCCGCCTCACCGAGACCGCGGCGCTTGCCGACACGCTGGCCCGCGCCCGGCTCTACGGCAGCCGGGCGATCGACGCGCTCGCCCCGCTGCCGGCGAGCGCCGCCAGGGCCGCGCTGGTCGAGACGGTCGAGTTTGCCATCCAGCGCGCCTATTGAGGCGGCGGCGGACCTTCCGGTCCGCGCCGTCCTTCCCGAGCTTCGCGACACCCTTGCCGACCCCGGCGCAGCAGTTCTTGTCGCCCCGCCTGGGGCGGGCAAGACGACGCGGGTCGCGCCGGCGCTGCTCCAGGCTGGCTGGCTTGATGGTGCCAAGATCCTGCTGATGCTGCCCCGCCGGCTCGCCGCGCGCGCGGCCGCCGAGCGCATTGCCGAGCTGCTGGGCGAGGCCCCGGGCCGCCGTGTCGGCTATGCGACCCGGCTCGAAGCCCGGCCCGGCACCCGCATCGAATGCCTGACCACAGGCCTGTTCCTGAACCGGCTGATCGCCGATCCCGGCCTCGACGGCATCGGCTGCCTGCTGTTCGACGAAGTGCATGAGCGAAGCGTTGAGGGCGACCTGGCGCTCGCGCTGGCGCTGGAGGCGCGCGCGCTGAACCCGGATCTACGCCTCCTGGCCATGTCGGCGACAATCGAGGGCGAACGCTTCGCGCGCCTCCTGGGCGGCGCGCGCCTTGTCCGCGCCGAGGGGCGGCAGCACCCCGTCGAGATCCGCCACATCGGCCGGAGGGCGGGGCGGATCGAGGCGGCAATGGCGTCCGCCGTGCGCGGCGCGCTCGGCGAGGCGGCGGGCGACATCCTCGCATTCCTGCCGGGTGCGGCCGAAATCGCCCGCACGGCCGAGCTTCTGGCCGACGATGCCCACCTTGCCATCCATCAGCTGCATGGCGGCGCCGAGCCGGCCGCGCAGCGCGCCGCGCTTGCGCCCGATCCGGCCGGGCGGCGCAAGCTGATCCTCGCCACCAGCATTGCCGAGACCTCGCTGACGATCGACGGCGTGCGTATCGTGATCGATTCCGGCCTGGCCCGCCGCCCGCGCTTCGACCGCGCCGCCGGCCTCACCCGGCTCGTCACCGAGCGGGTCTCGCAGGCGGCCGCCACCCAGCGCGCCGGGCGCGCTGGCCGGCAGGCAGCCGGCCTTGCGATCCGCCTGTGGGAAGCCGGCGAGACGCGCGGATTCATCCCCCACGACCCGCCGGAGATCCTCGCAGCCGATCTCGCGCCGCTGCTGCTGCGGCTGAAGGCCTGGGGCGCGCGGCCCGACCAGCTCGCCTGGCTCGACCCGCCGCCCCCGGCCGCACTGGCGGCTGCTCAGGCCGATCTCGCAGGCCTTGGCGCCCTTGATGCCGGGGGCCGGCTGACGCCGCGCGGGCGGGCGATGGCGCGACTGCCCGTGTCTCCGCGCGCGGCCGCGCTGCTGCTGGCGGGTGCCGAGCGCGGGCAGGCGGAGGTGGCCGCGCGGATCGCGGTGCTGCTGGACGAGCGCGGGCTGGGCGGCCCGGCCACCGACCTCGAGACCCGTCTGGCCCGCTTCGCCGCCGAGCGCGGCGGCCGGGCGGCGGTGGCGCAGGCGCTGGTGGCGCGCTGGGCCGCGGCGGCCGCCCGGCTGCAACCGCCGGGCGGCGCGATGCCGCTCGAGCCGGCGGGCCTAGTCGCCACCGCCTTTCCCGAGCGCGTCGCCCGCCGCCGCGCCGCGACCGGCCAGGCCGCGGCAGAAGCCGTCTACCGCATGGCCAATGGCCGCGGCGCCCGGATCGACGCCGCCGATCCGCTGGCCGCGCACGAGTGGCTGGCGATCGCGGACGCCGGCGGCACCGGTGCCGACGCGCGCATCCGCCTCGCGGCCGCCTTCACCGAGGCCGGGCTTGCCGCGTTTCTCGCCGGCCGGACCGAGGTGAGCCAGGCGGTCGAACCCGACCCGGTTTCCGGACGCCTCGCGCTGGTCGAGACCGAGCGGCTGGGCGTCCTCGAGATCGCGCGCCGCCGCCGCCCCGCCCCGCCCGAGGCCGTGACGGCGGCCCTTCTGGCCGAGGCGCGGGCGGCGGGCGTCGAGGCGCTGCCCTGGCCGCCGGCCGAGCAGGCGCTGATGGCGCGAATCCGCTTCGCGGCCGCCCAGGGTCTTGCCGGCCTGCCCGATGTCAGCGCGCAGGGGCTCGCCGAGACGCTCGACCACTGGCTCGCGCCGCGCCTGGCGGGGCTCGACCGGCTGGCCGATGTCCGGCTCGAGGGCGCGATTGCCGGCCTGCTCGACTGGCCCATGTCGCAGAAGCTGGACCGCTTCGCGCCGGCCCAGTTCGAGACGCCGGCCGGCAGCCGCCATGCGATCGACTATGCCGCCGACGGCGGGCCTGAGGCCGAGGTCCGCGTGCAGGCGCTGTTCGGGCTGGGGGTGCATCCGATGCTGGCCGAAGGCCGCGTGCCGCTCATCCTGGTGCTGACCTCGCCGGCCGGCCGGCCGCTCGCCCGCACCGCCGACCTGCCCGTCTTCTGGCGCGGCGCCTGGGCGGATGTGCGGCGCGAGATGAAGGGGCGTTACCCGAAGCACCCCTGGCCCGACAATCCGGCGGCGGCCCGGCCGACGCTGCGCGCGAAGGCGGCCGGCCGGGCCGATTGACAGCTGCCGCCGGCGTCGCCACGCGGCAACCCATGTCCTTCGATCCCGAAGCGGCGACCGCCGCCTACATTGACGCGCTTGGTCCCGAGGCGCTGGCGAAGGCCGCCGCCTATTCGGCCGGCAACCACTGGCTGCTGCTGTGGGGCCTGGTGGTCAGCGCCATCGTCACCTGGCTTCTCGTGCGGCTGGGCTGGCTCGACCGGCTGCAGGCCAGGCTCGGCGCGCGGCGCAACCTCGCGGCCTTCCTCGTCAGCGCCGCCACCTTCGCGCTGCTGGCGCTCGTCACCCTGCCGTGGACGTTGTGGACCGACTTCTTTCGCGAGACGGCCTATGGCCGCACCAGCCAGCCGCTGGCCGACTGGCTGGGGCAGTGGGCGCTGGCAATCGCCATCACCGTCGTGCTGGCGGGCCTGTTCTTCACGGGCGTCTATGCGCTCATCCGCCGCACCCGGCGCCGCTGGTGGCTGTGGGCCAGCGGGCTGTCGGCGGCGGCGGTGACGGCGCTGCTGCTGGCCGGGCCGGTCCTCATCGAGCCGCTGTTCAACCGCTACACGCCGCTGCCCGAAGGCCCGGTTCGCGCCGCGCTCGAACGCCACGCGATCGAGGCCGGCGTGCCGACCGACCGCATCTTTGTCTATGATGGCTCGCGCCAATCCAACAATTTCACCGCCAATGTCTCGGGCGTGTTCGGCTCGGGCCGGATCGCGATCTCGGACGTGGCGCTGAAGGGCGCCGACCTCGACGAGGTGGAGGCGGTGACCGGCCATGAGATCGGCCATTATGTGCTCGGCCATGCCTGGCGCTCGGTCGCGCTTCTGGTCGGCCTGGCGCTGCTGTTCTTTTTCCTCGTCGACCGGCTCTATCCCCGTTTTGCGCGCGCCTTCGGGGCGCCTGCGGCCCTCGCCGAGCCGGCAGGGCTGCCGGTGCTGCTGTTCATGGCGAGCCTGTTCGGGCTTCTGGCCACCCCGCTGCAGAACGCCGTCAGCCGGCAGGGCGAGCGCGAGGCGGACCGCTACAGCCTGGAGACGGTAGGGAAGCCCGACGCGCTGGCCCGGGCGCTGGTGAAGACGGCGGACTATCGCGATCCGCGCCCGCACCCCTTGGCCGAGGCGCTGTTCCACACCCACCCCTCGGTCGAGCGGCGGGTTCGCGCCGCCATGCAATGGAAGGCCGCCAATGGGGGGCGGGATGCCGGTTGATTCCGAGGGCATCATCGGGCTTGGGGGCGCCATGAATCGACGGGCGCGACTCTATCAGCAGGGAAAGCGGGCCACCCAGTCCGGGCGGGCGCGCGCGAGCGAGTGGGTGCTGGAGCCCGAGCCGGCTGAGCCGAAGCGACCGGACCCGCTGATGGGCTGGGCCGGCAGCGGCGACACCGATCAGCAGGTGCGCCTTCGCTTCCCGACCGAGGCGGCCGCGCGCGCCTATGCCGAGCGGCACGGGCTGGAAGTCGAGCTGGTGCCGCCGCCGCCGCGCCGGCTGATCCTGCAAAGCTACGCCGAGAATTTCCGCTGAGCCGCGAACTGGTCTATGGGCGCGCGCACGCGTCCGTAGCTCAGCTGGATAGAGCACCCGCCTTCTAAGCGGATGGTCGCAGGTTCGAATCCTGCCGGGCGCGCCAGCGACCGGCGGGATCGACTTCCGTCAATCCTGCCGGGCGCGCCAGCGGCTGGTGCGTCAGCTTCGCGGTGGGCGGGGGCGGTAGCGCGGCAGCGACCAGCCGCGCGTCATCGCGCCGGCACGCAGGCCGAAGCCGATCAGGATGGCGGCGCTGATGCCGATCTCGCGGGGCACGCCGAGGCGATCGAGCGCGACGAAGGCAAGTGCTGCGGCAACGGCTGCGGTCACATAGATCTCCGGCGAGAAGATGATGGATCGCTCGCCGCCCAGCAGGTCGCGGACGATGCCGCCGAAGGTCGCGGTGATCATGCCCATCACCACGGCGACCAGCGGGCTGGTGCCGGCCTCCAGCGCGCGTTCGGCGCCGATGGTCGCATAGAGAGCAAGCCCGACGGCATCGAGCCAGAGGAGCAGCTTCAGGCGCGACTGGACGAGGTGGGCGGTGACGAAGACGAGGAGCGAGACGAGGATGCAAAGCGCGAGGTAAAGCGGCTGCTCGATCCAGACGAGCGGGTGGCGATCGAGCAGCACGTCGCGGATGGTGCCTCCGCCGATCCCCGTGACGGTTCCCAGCAGCACGAAGCCCAGCGCATCCATCTGCCGGCGCGAGGCCACCAGCGCGCCGGTCATCGCGAACACGATCACGCCGAGCCAGTCGAGGACGGCAATCGCATTGTCGAACATGCGTCGCGCCCCTTGCCTCAGGTGCCGCAGAAGGTCCGGGTGACGCGCTCGTGCGGCTGCGGCGGGTGGATGAGCGGCGCGTCCTCGGGCGCGGGGTCGAAGGGGCGGGCGAGCGCCTCGAGAAGCCGGTGGAGGGGTGCCAGATCGCCGGCTTCGGCCGCCGCCAGCGCTTCTTCCACGCGATGGTTGCGGGCGATGATGGCGGGGTTGGTGCGGGCGGCGCGGGCGCGGGCCTGGGCAAGCGGGGTGCCCTCGGCCTCGAGGCGGGCCGTCCAGGCGGCCTCGAAGGCGGCAAAGGGGCCGGGGTCTGTCACCGGCCAGGGCGTGCCGTCGGCCAGCGCCCGGAAGGCCAGGGTGAAATCCGCGCCGGTCTCGTGCAGGGCGGTGAGCAGTTGTTCGACCAGCGCGTGGTCCCCGGGCTGCTCGGTCGCCAACCCCAGCTTGGCGCGATGGACGGCAAGCCAGGCGGTCTCGAACCGGGCGGGGAAGGTGGCGAGCAGCGCGTTCGCGCGCTCGACGGCGCGCGCGCGGTCGGCATCGATCAGCGGCAGCAGCGCTTCGGCCAGCCGCACCAGGTTCCAGTGGGCGATCCGCGGCTGGTTGCCGAAGGCATAGCGGCCGCCGCGGTCGATCGAGGAGAAGACGGCGGCCGGATCATAGGAATCGAGGAAGGCGCAAGGGCCATAATCGATGGTCTCGCCCGAGAGCGCCATGTTGTCGGTGTTCATGACGCCGTGAACGAAGCCGACGCCCATCCAGCGGGCCACGAGATTGGCCTGCTTCGCCATCGTCGCGTCGAGGAGGGCGAGCGCGGGGTTGTCGGCCTCGGCCGCCTCGGGCGCGTGGATGGCGATGGTGTGGGCCATGAGGGCCGCGAGGATGGCAGGGTCATCCTGAAGGGCGGCGAACTGGAAGGTGCCGACGCGAATGTGGCTGGCGGCGACACGCGCCAGGATGGCGCCGGGCAACGGGCGTTCGCGGAACACGGGTTCGCCCGTCGAGACGACGGCGAGGCTGCGGGTGGTGGGGATTCCGAGCGCGTTCATCGCCTCGGAGACGATGTATTCGCGCAGCATCGGGCCAAGCGCGGCGCGGCCATCGCCCATGCGCGAGAAGGGCGTGCGGCCCGAGCCCTTGAGCTGGAGATCGAGGCGGCGGCCATCGGGTGCGGCGAGTTCGCCCAGCAGCAGGGCGCGGCCATCGCCCAAGATGGTGAAATGGCCGAACTGGTGGCCGGCATAGGCCTGGGCGAGGGGAGTGATGCCGGGGGGGCGGGCATTGCCGGCCAGCAGCGCAACGCCTTCGGCCGAGGCGAGCCAGCCGGCATCGAGGCCGAGCTCGGCAGCGAGCGGGCGGTTGAGGCAGACGAGCGCGGGGGCGCGGACCGGCTCGGGCAGCTGTTCGGCGAACAGGGCGGGCGGCAGCGCGCGGTAGGCGGACGGGCGAAGGGGCAGGGGCATGGGCCGGAGGTGGCTGGCGCTGGCGCAAAGCGCAAGCCGCCAGACTCGCCGGAGGCCCGGCCGGCCGGTTGCCGGCAGCGCCGGCAAGGCGGACCGACGGCGCGACTACGCTGCGCCTTTCCCCAAATGTAACCGAATTGGTTGTTCCACGTGGAACAATATGCTGCAATTCGGTGAGGTCAACCCCAAGCCAAACGGACTCGACGGCTTTGGCGCCGACAAGCCATCCGGGTCTGCCTACCAACCCCCTCCGGCGCGTCAGTCTTCCGAGAAGAAATCTTCGTCCACGCGTTTGAACTCCAGCACACGGCTGGCGCGCACACCGACACCATGCTCAACCATCAGCTCGGTCAGGCGCTTCCCGTCGATGAGAATCACCCGCTGAGGGATTCGGGCCGCAAATTCGATCGCTTGGGAAGTGAAAGCTGACGTTGTTACGAATACCCCCTTAGTCGCGCCGAGGCCGACCAGACTTCCGGTGAACGCTTGGATCTCGGGTCGACCCACCGTGCTTTCCTTGGCATATCGTTTCGCCTGGACGTAGATACGATCAAGACCAAGGACATCTTCATTGACCACGCCATCAACGCCGCCGTCGCCCGATTTGCCAAGTTGCTCTGACGCATTGCGATGGGAACCGCCGTAACCCATCGCGACCAGAAGTTCGACGATGACCTGTTCGAAGAAGCTCGGGCTGTTCTGAAGGATGCGGTCCAGCAGGTCTGCGCGAAGTGCGGCGTGGACAGCTTTGTATGCGGCTTCGACCACCTCCTCAGGCGTCGCGGACAGAGGCTCCACTTTGGCAGCCGCGGTGACCGACTCGGAAGCGTCCCCACCCCGGTAGAAGTCGCGAAACGCCGGGATCGTGAGCAGGTATTTGGTATCGAGACTGGCGGGTGGATTGGCCAGCACCTGGCGTCCAGCCGGAGCTATCACGAAGCGTCCGCGCTTGGGGCTTTCCAGCAGCCCAGCCTTCGTCAGATAGAATTTCGCCCAATGGATCCGGTTGTGGAGAACGCGCTGTTTGCCGCTTGGCAGCATCTGCTCGCGCACTTCATCCGATAACCCAAGTTTTGTTGCGAGCACTGCTTCTGCCTGCGGGACGGAAGTCTCGCCATTGGCTGCCATCTCCAAAAGCGGGAGCATGAGGGATTGATAGTCTGGGATATCCATTATTTGATCTGCTCGTCGACGGCTTTCCCAGTTCCCATTGTCAGTTGCAAACCTGTGATCGGCCCCAACCCGCTTGCCCCGCCTTGACCGCCATCCCGATGCCTCACGCCTTCAGGGCTCCCGGAACGGCGGCCAGCCGTGCGTCAGCGGGGAGGCTCGGCGCATTGTGCCCGCGCGCGCGGGCCATGTCCTCGTGCGCGGCGGCGATGACCGTGGGATCCCCATCCTCGAGCGCGGCCTCCACATGGGCGAGGATCGCCACGCGGCTGGTGAGGCGTTCCCTCGGGTCCCAGAGGTTGCTTTCGATCGCCATGATCAGTTCTTCCAGTTAGCAAGAATTGCGCGGGCGCACGCAATATCGGCTGACTGTCGCCGCCTGTCACCCCCCCGAGCAGCAGGATCAGGGTGAGGCCGACGTCGGCGAAATAGATGCGGTAGCCCCGGGGCATGGCCGATCCGGAGTTCGTTGAGGCCGCCACCGAGTGATCTGGTATCGTCGGAACTGCCGAGCAGCAGCCGGCGTATGTGGATTTTGATGCGGGCGCGGGCCTGAATGTCGGCAAGGCCTTTGGGACAGCGGGCAAACTCTACCGTGTAGCGAACCTCGTGCGGATGGGCCGGACCGGCCGCACGAACAGGCTATTCAGCCGCCCCCACGCCCGCGAGCAGGTCGGCGCCTTCTTCGGTGTCGTTGGCGGCAACCGCCACTTTCGCCGCCTGGCGGCGGTCGAAACTCTCCCACACCTCGTTCCAGTTCCCCTTGGTCGCGGCCTTGGAATATTCGGTCGCGCGGGTCTCGAAGAAATTGGCGTGCTCGACGCCGTTCAAGAGCGGCTGCAGCCAGGGGAGGGGATGCTCGTCGATGAGATAGATGGGCTGCAGGCCGAGCTGGCGCAGGCGCCAGTCGGCGATGTAGCGGATATACTTCTTGATCTCCCTGGGCGCCATGCCGGGCACCGGGCCCATCTCGAAGGCAAGGTCGATGAAGGCGTCCTCGAGGCGGACGACCTTCTGGCAGACATCGGTGATGTCGTCGCGCACTGCCCGGGTGAGGCACTGGCGCTCGGCGCAGAAGGCGTGGAACAGCTTCATGATGCCTTCGCAGTGCAGGCTCTCGTCCCGCACCGACCAGCTGACGATCTGGCCCATGCCCTTCATCTTGTTGAAGCGCGGGAAGTTCATCAGCATGGCGAAGCTGGCGAACAGCTGCAGCCCCTCGGTGAAGCCGCCGAACATGGCAAGCGTGCGGGCGATGTCCTGGTCATTGTCGACGCCGAAGGTCGCCAGATAGTCGTGCTTGTCCCGCATTTCCTTGTAGTTGAGGAAGGCGGAATATTCGCTCTCGGGCATGCCGATGGTGTCGAGCAGGTGCGAATAGGCGGCGATGTGCACCGTCTCCATGTTGCTGAAGGCGGTCAGCATCATCTTGATCTCGGTGGGCTTGAACACCCGGCCATACTTGTCGTGGTAGCAATCCTGCACCTCGACATCGGCCTGGGTGAAGAAGCGGAAGATCTGGGTCAAGAGGTTGCGCTCATGCTCGGCGAGCTTCTGCGCCCAGTCCCGGCAGTCCTCGCCCAGCGGCACTTCCTCTGGCATCCAGTGGATCTGTTGCTGGATCTTCCAATAGTCATAGGCCCAGGGATATTCGAAGGGCTTGTAGGTGCGCGAGGCTTCGAGAAGGGGCATGGACCTATCCTTGGAATCGATGGAACGAAGATAGAACATGGGCGGCCCGCCCGGAAGCGGGGCGGCGCGTCGCGGCGCCGCGACGGGCGCGGGCGAGGCGGAGGAGCGTGGCCGTTCCCAGCACGGGGTGGCGGCGGCGGCGCGGCGGCGGCGGCGGCGGCGGGACCATCAGGCGAACCGCGGCAGGATGAGGGCCGCGAGCGCGACCGACAGGAAGGCGAGGTCGCGCAGGCGGGTGGTGGCGCGCCGCTGCGCGGCCGGCCGGCGCTGTGCCGGGTCCGCCGGCCAGTGCGCGGCACTGGCCGCGGCCGGCTTCGCCATCGTTACGTCGAACCGGTTCAGGCCCACCAGCGGCAAAGCCGCCGGTGCGGCCTGCCCGGCCGGCCGGCGCTGCGCCGAGTCCGCTGGCCAGTGCGCGGCACTGGCTGCGGCCGGCTTCGCTACTGGCAGGCCAGGCATTCGTCATAGTCCTTGAGCTCGATGCGGCGCAGCGCGGGCGTATTGTCCGCCTCGACTCCGCCCATCAGCTCCGAACCAGCGAAGCCGGCGCGCTGGATCGACATGGAGCGCAGATAATACAGGGACTTGATGCCGAGCTCCCAGGCGCGGAAGTGGAGCATCAGGAGATCCCACTTGTCGGTATCGGCCGGCAGGAACAGGTTCAGCGACTGCGCCTGGTCGATATAGGGCGTGCGGTCCCCGGCGAGCTCGAGGAGCCAGCGCTGGTCAATCTCGAAGGCGGTGCGGAAGGTCGCCTTCTCGTCGGCCGAGAGGAAGTCGAGATGCTGGACCGAGCCGCCGCGCTCGAGGATCGAGTTCCACACCGCGTCCGTGTTCTTCGCCTTCTCGATCAGCAGGCGCTCGAGATAGGGATTCTTCACGACGAAGCTGCCCGAGAGCGTCTTGTGGGTGTAGATGTTGGCCGGGATCGGCTCGATGCAGGCCGACGTGCCGCCGCAGATGATGCTGATCGACGCCGTGGGCGCGATTGCCATCTTGCAGCTGAAGCGCTCCATCACGCCGCGGTCGGCGGCGTCCGGGCAGGGCCCGCGCTCGGCCGCGAGCAGCATGGAGGCGGCGTCCACCCGCTCGCGGATGTGGCGGAACATCTTCAGGTTCCACGACTTCGCCATGGCGCTCTCGAAGGGGATTCCGCGCGCCTGGAAGAAGCTGTGCAGGCCCATGACGCCCAGGCCCACCGAGCGTTCGCGGCTGGCGGAATAGCGGGCGCGCGCCATCTCGTCGGGCGCGCGCTCGATATAGTCGCTGAGCACATTGTCGAGGAAGCGCATCACATCCTCGATGAAGCGCGGGTCCTCGTGCCACTGGTCCCACGTCTCGAGGTTGAGGGAGGAGAGGCAGCACACCGCCGTTCGGTCATTGCCGAGATGGTCGGGGCCGGTCGGCAGGGTGATTTCCGAACAGAGGTTGGAGGTGGAGACCCTGAGGCCGAGCTCGCGCTGGTGGCGCGGCATGCTGCGGTTCACATGGTCGATGAAGATGATGTAGGGCTCGCCTGTTGCCAGCCGGGTCTCGACCAGCTTCTGGAACAGGGCGCGGGCGTCCACCTCGCCACGCTTCTCCCCCGTCTTGGGGGAGACGAGATCGAAGGGCGCGCCCGCCTTCACCGCTTCCATGAAGGCGTCCGTCACGAGGACACCATGGTGGAGGTTCAGCGCCTTGCGGTTGAAGTCGCCCGAGGGCTTGCGGATCTCGAGAAACTCCTCGATCTCGGGGTGCGAGATGTCGAGATAGACGGCGGCCGAGCCGCGCCGCAGGGATCCTTGCGAGATGGCAAGGGTGAGGCTGTCCATCACCCGGACGAAGGGGATGATTCCGCTCGTCTTGCCATTGAGGCCCACGGGTTCACCGATTCCGCGCACCCGGCCCCAGTAGGTGCCGATGCCGCCGCCGCGCGCGGCGAGCCACACATTCTCGTTCCAGGTGCCGACGATGCCCTCCAGGCTGTCGGCGACCGAGTTCAGATAGCAGCTGATGGGAAGGCCGCGCCCGGTGCCGCCGTTCGACAGGACCGGCGTAGCCGGCATGAACCAGAGTTTCGAGATGTAATCGTAGAGGCGCTGGGCGTGGTCGGCATCGTCGGCATAGGCCGCGGCCACACGGGCGAAGAGATCCTGGCAGCCCTCGCCGGGAAGGAGGTAACGGTCCTTCAGCGTTTCCTTGCCGAAATCGGTGAGCAGGGAATCGCGTTCGGGGGCCGTCTTCACGAGGAAGCGTGGCGCGTGGACGGCATGGCTGGGCGGCGTCGGCGTCGGCGGTGACTCGGCCATGGCTGCGGTTTCGGTACGCGCGAACTCCATCTTGTCCCCTCTGTCCCTCATGAACGGGCGGTCCTGCTGCGGCCGACTCCGGCCCTTCGAACTACCCATTCTAATCGTTCTTGTTCCGTTCCGTAAGGCCACTGCCGGCGATTACCCCCTGCAACGGCCCCGACACAATCCGTGGGGGGTTACGCCCCCCGCCACCACGAGGGATAGTGCCAAAAGCCTGACGGCACGCAAGGGGGATTTTGCGTGGCCGCGGCCTTTTGGCGCCGGCCGGCGTGACCTTCGGGCGGACTGTTGCCGGGAAGGCGCAGGCCTGGCGCGTGCCCTTATGGGTCGGGCGGGCGGCGGGCGCCAGCGCGCGCGGGCTTCTCCCCCGGTTCATGCACAGGAAGCGGTGCCCCCTTGGCAAGGCGGGGCCGGCTTGGCAGGGGCCCGACTGTTCGCGCAACAGCCAGGACCTGCTGCCCATGGCCCTCATTCGTCAGGACGATGTGATTGCCTCGGTCGCCGATGCGCTGCAGCACATCAGCTATTATCACCCCATCGACTATGTCGAGGCGCTGGGGCGCGCCTACGAGCTGGAGGAAAGCCCGGCGGCGAAGGATGCGATCGCGCAGATTCTGGCCAACAGCCGGATGTGCGCGGAAGGCCACCGGCCGATCTGCCAGGACACGGGCATCGTCTGCGTGTTCGCGCGCGTGGGCATGGGGGTGCGCTGGGACGGCGACATGACCCTGCAGCAGATGGTGGATGAAGGGGTGCGGCGCGCCTATCGCCACCCCGACAACCCCCTGCGCGCCTCGGTGGTGGCCGATCCGGCATTCGGCCGGGTCAACACGCGGGACAATACGCCCGCCGTGCTGCATGTGGAGCTGGTGCCGGGCGCGCATCTGGAGCTGGCGCTGGCGGCGAAGGGGGGCGGCTCCGAGAACAAGTCGAAGTTTGTGATGCTGAATCCGTCTGATTCCGTCACCGACTGGGTGGTGCGGACGGTGCCGACCATGGGGGCGGGCTGGTGCCCGCCCGGCATGCTGGGCATCGGCATCGGCGGCACCGCCGAGAAGGCCATGCTGCTGGCCAAGGAAGCGCTGATGGCGCCCATCGACATGGCCGAGCTGAAGGCGCGGGGTCCGTCGAACCGGCTGGAGGAACTGAGGATCGAGATCCACGATGCGGTCAATGCGCTCGGGATCGGGGCGCAGGGGCTCGGCGGGCTTTCGACCGTGCTCGACGTGAAGATCCTCGACTGGCCGACGCACGCCGCCTCCAAGCCGGTTGCGATGATCCCCAATTGCGCGGCCACGCGACACGCGCATATCCACCTCGATGGATCGGGCCCGGCCTGGCTGCCCGCGCCCGACCTGTCGCGCTGGCCGAAGGTGGACTGGGCGCCTGCGCCCGGGGCACGGCGCGTCAACCTCGATGCGCTGACAAGGGACGAGGTGGCGAGCTGGCAGCCGGGCGAGCGGCTGCTACTGTCGGGCCGGATGCTGACCGGCCGCGACGCCGCCCACAAGCGACTGGTGGACATGATCGGCCGGGGCGAGCCGCTTCCGGTCGATTTCCGGAACCGCGCCATCTATTATGTCGGGCCGGTCGACCCGGTGGGCGACGAGGTGGTGGGCCCGGCCGGGCCGACGACGGCCACCCGCATGGACAAGTTCACCGAGACGATGCTGGCCGAGACGGGCCTTCTGGTGATGGTGGGGAAGGCCGAGCGCGGGCCGGCGGCGATCGAGTCGATCGCCCGGCATGGCGCCGCCTATCTGATGGCCGTCGGCGGGGCGGCCTATCTGGTCGCGCGCGCGATCCGCTCGGCCCGGGTCGTCGCCTTCGAGGACCTGGGTATGGAGGCGATCTACGAGTTCGAGGTCAGCGACATGCCGGTGACGGTCGCCGTCGATGCGCGCGGCAACAGCGTGCACGCGACCGGCCCGGCCGAGTGGCGCCAGCGGATCGCAGGCCGACGGCAGGCCGAGCCGGCGTGACCGGCGCGGCCGCCCCGGTCAGTAGGTGAAGCGAACGCCGCCGACGAAGCGGCGGCCGAACTTCTCGAACTCGAGCGTGCGCGCCGACGTGCCGGCGAAGCGGCGGCCGGGGCCGTTGAGCAGGTTCGACGCGTCGACATAGACCTCGAACTGGCGGGTGAGCGCGTAGCGGATGGAGGCGTCGAGCTCCTCGTCGGTGGCCCAGTAGATGTCGCCGCCGGTGTCGGGGCCGCCCAGCTCGGACAGCCAGGTGGTGCGCTTCTGGTAGGACAGGCGCGCCGACAGCCCATATTTCTCGTAATAGGGGCCGATGTTCATCACCCAGTCGGACGCGCCGGGAAAGCGGATCCTGCGGCCGTCGGGGGTGCGCGCCTCGCTGGTGTTGAGGGTAAGATTGGCCTGGAGGCCGAAGCCGCCCCACCAGGGATCGTTTCGGGTGAAGCTGTCGAGCTGGAGCTGCACCGTGCCCTCGACCCCGGCGATATAGCCGTCGCCGCCATTGACCAGCGTGGTGAGGGTATAGCCCGACCGGTCCCGGCCCGGTTCGTCGAGGATGTCGGAGCCGAAGACGCGGCTGTCCTCGAACAGCACCTCGCGAAGCTTCTTGTAATAGGCGCCGAGGGCGATGTAGCCGCGCGGCTGGACGAACCATTCATAATAGACATCGACACCGCGGGCGCGTTCGGGCCGGGCGTCGGGATTGCCGCCCGACAGCCGCTCATTGCCGTCGTCGATGGTGAAGCTGGGGCGAAGCTGGTCATAGTCGGGGCGGGCGGCGCCGGTGTTGAAGCTGACGCGCAGCTTCATGTCCGCGTGGATGTCGAGGTTCAGGTGCACGCTGGGGTGGACGAGCGTGGAGGAGGAGCGGGCCTCGACCAGGCGCTGGACGGGCGGTGTGCCGGGGAAGGTGACGAAGGCCTCGCCGCGGTTCGTCACATGCTCGAGGCGGGCGCCATAGACGATGTTGCCGCCCTCGAAGCGGGTGAGGCCCATGGCATAGCCGGACCAGACTTCCTCGCGCACGCGATAATAGTTGGCGATGCGCGGCAGGTAGGGCGCGAGGGCGACCGCGCGGTCGCGGAAGCTGCGGGCGGTGTCCTGGTTGAAATGGTTGAACCGGTAGCCGAGCGGCAGCTGGCCCTTGTAGCCCTCGCCCCGGAACAGGAGCACGCTCAAGGGAAGCTCGATTCCGGCCGCCGTCAGATTGGCGGCGCCGGAGAGCGCGGACTGGCGTTCGTTCCGCTCCTTGACGCGATTGTCATACTGGCCGCCGACGCGGAACTCGGTGTCGCCGAACAGGGCGGTTTCGCGCGCGACGTCGAGCTTCGCCGTCCAGGCGTCGGTGACATCCTTCGCCTTCAGGGACGTGATGCTGTTGAGGCTGCTCGGGAACAGCTCATAGCGGTTCACCCGCTCCCCGCGGGAGAGGACGCCGGTGGCGGAGCGGAGCGTTCGGTAGAGCTCGATGTCCTGCCGGAACGGGTTGGAGAGGTCGTAGAAGGCCGTCACCCGGTTGACCGCGCCGGTGCCGTTGGTGCCGAAGCCCGGCTGGGTGTAGCTGAGGAGGAAGGGCTGCGAGCGGTCGTCCTCGGACCTTGTGTAGTTGCCGCGCCAGCGCAGCCGCCAGCCGTCGACGTCATGGTTGCCGCCAAGGGTGTTGGTGAAGACCGACTGGCGGTAGCGGGTCTCGCGGAAGCGGGCGTCATAGTCGATCCCGAAGACGGTGCCGACGAAGGGCGTGTTGCCGATGCAGATGTCGGCATAGCCGGTCGTGGCCGGCGGGATGGGGTTGGGGATGGGCCCCGCGCAGGGCGCGGCGAGCGCGGCGACGGTGGCGGCCGAGTTCTGCTGGTCGTCGGTGTCGAGCCGGTAGTTGTCGCGAAGCTCGTCATCCATGAAGATGGTGTAGATGCTTTCGGCGAACAGGCTGTGGCCGGTGGGCGTCTGCCATTCGAGCCGGCCCGAGACGGACCAGTTGCGGCGCGTCAGGCGGTAGAACTTGTTCTCGATCTCGCGCGGCCAGACCCGTTCGGCCCCACCGGGGCGGCGGTCCTGTTCGACCACTTCCCAGTCGATCTCGAAATTGTCGGTGCGCATGCCGCGCTGGTAGTAGCTGCCCGAGACCAGCAGACCGATCGAATTGTCGCCGATGGCCCAGCGGTTCGACAGTACCAGCGAGCCTTCATATTCGGGCTGGCCGCCGAGATCGCCGAGCCCGAATCCGGCCTTGGCGGCAACGTGGAAGCCCCGGTAATCGAAGGGGGAGCGGGTGATGATGTCGATGTTGCCGGCGAGCGTCTCGCCCGACATCTCGGGCGTGACAGCCTTCTGCACCACGATCTTGGACGCGATGGCCGACGGCAGCGAATCGAAGCGGGCGTCGCGGCCTTCGGGGCTGACGACATTGATGCCGTTGAAGCTGAGCGTCGTCCAGTTCAAGGGGCTGCCGCGCAGGTTCACGTAGCGCGCCTGGCCCTGGTCGCGCTGCACGGCGACTCCGGGAAGCCGGCTGACGGCCTGGGCGATATTCTGGTCGGGCAGGCGGCCGACGGCGTCGGCGGCCACCACGGACACGAGGCTGGTGCTGTTGCGCTGGAAGGCAAGGGCGGCTTCCTCCGATTCGGCAATCGGCCGCGAGCCGACGACGACGATGTCGGGGGCATCGGGGTCGGCCTCGGCCGCGGCAGCAGGCTGGGCGGCTGCGGCAGACGCCGCACCCAGCACGGCGAGCGCGCAGCCCAAGCGAAGCGCGTGAAGCGGACATGGCATGTTCGGCATGATGACCCCCGGGAAGGCGGCGCCGGAACGGTCACCGCGCAACGCCTATTTGGCCCGATCGGCGACAGTGCGGTGACAGCTGCATGACATTCTGGCGACAGGCGAAATGCCGATTGATTGCCGGTTTCGATGTTGTATCGCCGCCACGGCGGTGCCGTCGGGTGGACGAGGGGAAGGGGAGCCATGCGGACATCGACAACCGTGCCGGCGCTTGCGCTTGCCCTGCTGGCGGCGTGCGGGCGCCCGGCCGCCGTCCAGCCCGAGCCGCAGCTGGCCGACGCGGCGCCGGCGGGAACGGGGCCGGTGGTGACGGCGGTGGTGACGGCGGTGGTGCCGGCCCGCGTCGAGACGGTGGTGACCGACAATCCGACCGTGGACGCCGACGATCCCGTGCTGTGGGCCGACCCGGCCGATCCGGCCCGCGCGCTGTGGTTCGGAACCGACAAGTCGAAGGGGCTCTATGTCCACGGGCTCGACGGGCGGGTCCGGCAGTTCTTTCCCGACGGGCCGATGAACAATGTCGATCTGCGCCCCTTCGCGATAGCCGGCCGGCCGATGGTGCTGGTGGCGGCAGCCGAGCGCGACCGCTTCGGAATCATGACCTGGCGGTTCGATCCGGCCGAGCTGAAGGTCGAGCGCTGGGGCTTCCTGCCGACCGACCGCAGCTTTGGCGAGCCCTATGGCTTCTGCATGGGGCAGTGGCAGGGGGAGACCTTCCTGATCGCCAACAACAAGGATGGCGCGATCCGGGCGTTCGCCATCAGCGAGGCGGCCAACGGCGCGCCGGCCATGCGCGAGGTGCATCGCTGGAAGCTGGCCTCGCAGACGGAGGGCTGTGTCGTCGACGACGCGAGCGGCGATCTCTATGTGGGCGAGGAGGATGTCGGCATCTGGCGGATGTCGCTCGCGCGGCCGGCCGAGGCGCCGGTGACGATCGCCGCCGTCGACGACCGGATCCTGGTTGCCGATGTCGAGGGCCTCACCATCCTGCGCGACGGCGGGCGCAGTTTCCTCATCGCCTCCTCGCAGGGCGACAGCGCCTATGCGGTGTTCGAGCGGACCGGCGGCGGCCACCGCTTCGTCGGCCGCTTCCGCATCGCTGGCGGCGGCATCGACCCGGTGACGCAGACGGACGGGATCAGCGCCTGGTCAGGCCCGATCGGTGCCTTTCCCCAAGGCGCGATCGCGGTGCACGACCATTGCGATGGCGACGGGCCCGAGGATCCGCCGGCTTCCGTCTGCGACAGCGACGGCAAGCAGCAGAATTACAAGCTGGTGGACTGGCGCGACGTGAAGCGGGCGCTTCGCATCGGCGGCTGACGCGGTCGAGGCGGCGAGGCTGTCAGCTGCCGGTGCCGGGCTTGTCGGAGAAATACTGCTCGAACTTGCCCGGCTTGCCCTTCCACTCGTCGGCGTCAGCCGGGGTCGTGCCCTTCACCGTGATGTTCGGCCATTCGGCGCTGTACTGCGCGTTCAGCTCGATCCACTTCTCGAGGCCGGGCTCGGTATCGGGGACGATCGCTTCGGCCGGGCACTCGGGCTCGCACACGCCGCAGTCGATGCATTCATTGGGGTTGATGACCAGCATCGTCTCGCCTTCGTAGAAACAGTCCACGGGGCAGACCTCGACGCAATCCATATATTTGCAGCGGATGCAGGCTTCGGTGACCACATAGGCCATGGAACAACTTCCCCTTGGGACTGTTTCGGGCACGACGCGCTAGCGCGGCGTTGTCGAACCCGTCAATGGGCAGCGGATTGGGCCGGCGAAAGCCCGCCTTTCAGGCAGGCTGCAGCTCGGCGACGGCGGGCGGGCGGACGGGCGCGGCGGCGGGCAGCAGCGGCTGGTAGAGGGTGCGCGCCTCGGCCGAGGGGCCGCGCCGCTCGGCGAGCGCCAGCACGCGCACCGCCACCACCTGGTCGCCGCGCGGGAAGGAGAGGATGGCGCCGGGCCGGACGGTCGCGCAGCTTCGGTCGATCACCCGGCCGTCGAGCCGGAGCCGCCGGCTCTCGCAGAGCTTCTGGGCCTCGCCGCGGCTGCCGGACAGCCGCGAGAACCACAGCCATTTGTCGATCCGCATCCCGCGTTCATAGACCAATTGCACATCTCCTTTGCATCAGAGGTCCGATCGTCCCGCCAGAAGGTCGCCGAGGCCCGCGAACGGCAGGGCGGCGGCGCTGCCGGCTGGCGCGGGCGCCCGGCTGCGCGCGCGGCGGCGGCCGGGGGCGAAGGCGAAGCCGCGCGCCACCTCGCCCCGGAAGCCGAGCGCCTGCATCAGCCGGGCGAAATCCGGCGGCGCAAGGCCGAGCGACGACACCAGCGCCGGATCCGGGCGGATCGGGCGCTCGCCGGCGCGTTCGGCCAGGCGCTGGGCATGGATGGCGCGCGCCGCCCGGTCGGCCATGTCGACGCGGATCGCAACCTCGCCCAGCGACCAGAAGCCGGATACAGCGTAGAAGCCCGGCGGCGCCGCCGGATCGACGGCGACGCTGGTTCGGCCTGGCGGCGGCGGCGGCGGCATGGATGCAAGGCCGTTCGCCACACCCCACAGGGCCAGCCGCCAGCGCGTTGCCTCGGGCTTCAGGGCCCGGGCCGCGAAGACATGGGTGACGCCGAGGCGAACGCCAGCCCGGGCGAGCGCCTGCCGGTCGGCGCGGGTGAGCGAGGCGAGGAGATCCTCGACGCTGGCGCGCGGCAGGGCGCCCAGCGTTTCGGTGAGCTGCACGACGAGGCCGCGGGCCGGGGGCGAGAGCGTGTCCTTGAGGGTGGCCAGCCGCGTGAGCGCCGAGAGGTGGCGCGCCTTCGCGCTCTCGAGCCAGGCGGCCAGGCGCGCCAGCACGGCCGCCTGCGCCGGCGGGGCGAGGCTGTCGAGGCTGCGGTCAAGCTCGATCCGGGGGCTGAGCGCGCCGCGCCCGCGCCTGAGTGCCGCCACCCGGGCGCCGCGCCAGGCGAGCCGCGGCGGCATGCCGCCTTCGAAGGCGAGCGACAGATCGCTGTCGGGCGCGGCCGCGAGCGCCGCGGCGCGGGCGGCGAGCTCGCTTGCCAGCCGGCGCTCGGCCGCGGCCAGCAGCCGGCGCTTCTCGCCGGCGCGGGCGGCCGGATCGGGCAGGAAGGCAAAGCCGCAGAGGCTGCCGATGAGCGCGCCATCGACGACGACCGCGCCATCGGGATCGACTTCGATCCGAAGGTCGGGATCGCGGAGCTTCAGGTCCTTGAGCAGGACCGCCGTGCGGCGATCGACGAATCGCTGGGTGAGGCGCTGGTGCAGCGCATCCGACAGGCGGTCCTCGACATCGCGGGCGCGGCCGGCCCAGTGGGCGGCGTCGGCCAGCCAGTCCGGCCGGTGGGCGATGTAGGTCCAGGTGCGCGCCGCCGCGATCCGGTCAGAGAGGGTCGCGATGTCGCCCGCCACATTGTCGAGGACGGCGAGTTCGGAGCGGATCCACTCGTCGGGCAGATGGCCATTGCCTTCCGACAGGTGGCGGAACAGCCGGCCGACAAGGCGCGCGTGCGCCTCTGCCCCAGTGCGGCGATAGTCGGGCAGCCCGCAGGCGGCCCACAGGCGCATCAGCGCCGGCCGGCCCTGTGCGCGCTCCATCACCCAGGGCTCGCCTGACAGCGCCTTCAGCACCTGGAGGTCGATTGCCTCGTCCCCGCGCCACAGTTCGGGTGCGGTCGGCTCGGCCTCGAGGCTCATGATGAGGCGGTGGAGCGACGAAAAGTCGAGCCGGTGGTTGCGCCACACCAGGCCCTTGAGCGGCGGGAAGTCATGACCCTCGATCGCGGCCACCTCGGCCTCGGTGAAGGCGGGGCCCTGGGCGGTGCCCTCGTCGCTGCGGCCGAGCAGCACGGTGCCGAAGCTGCCGTCGCGCTGGTGGCGGCCGGCGCGCCCGGCGATCTGCGCCATTTCGGCGGCGCGCAGCCGGCGGTGGCGGCGGCCGTCGAACTTCGACAGGCTGGCAAAGGCCACATGCGCGATATCCATGTTGAGGCCCATGCCGATCGCGTCGGTGGCGACCAGATGATCGACTTCGCCCGACTGGTAGAGGGCGACCTGGGCGTTGCGGGTGCGCGGGCTCAAGCCCCCCATCACCACTGCGGCACCCCCCTTGTGGCGCCGGAGCGCCTCGGCCAGCGCATAGACATCCTCGGCCGAGAAGGCGACGATCGCCGAGCGCGCCGGCAGCCGCGAGAGCTTGCGGGGTTCCACCCACGTCAGCCGCGAAAAGCGCGGACGGGCGATGATCTGGGCATCGGGCAGCAGCCGGCGCACGAGCGGGCGCAGGGTCTCGGCGCCGAGGATCATCGTCTCGGCCGTGCCGCGCAGGTGCAGCATGGCGTTGGTGAAGACATGGCCGCGTTCCGGATCGGCGCCCATCTGCCCTTCATCGATGGCGATGAAGGGAAAGGCGCGGTCCGTCACCATGCTTTCGGCGGTGCACAGGAAATAGCGGGCGCCGGGCGGCACGATCCGCTCCTCGCCGGTGACCAGCGCCACCTGCGGCGCGCCCTTGAGCGCCACCACCCGGTCATAGACCTCGCGCGCCAGCAGCCGCAGCGGGAAGCCCATCATGCCGCCCGAATGGGCGCACATGCGCTCGACCGCGAGATGGGTCTTCCCCGTATTGGTGGGGCCAAGGACGGCCGTGACCTGCGCGCGAAGCCCCGTCAACGCCGGCCTCGGCAGGGCGCCGGGCGAGCGCGCGTGGCGACCGACGGTTCGGGGCGGTCCATGAAGGTCATATGGGGCGGGCGGGCGGCGATTCCAGCAGCCGCAAGGATGGCAGTCAGACTTTCGGCGGATGTGCGGATACGACCCACTCCCCGGCGACCAACGCCATATCTTGTGGCATGGCGCCATATCGGGCGCAAGAGATGGTTTCGTGACAGGCTGTTCCCGGTCGACTCACGGCTCACCGCCCGTGGCGGGCGGTTCGTCGCAGGGGTGGTTTCGCCGGGTCGCTTCCCGGTTGACCGGGGGTTCCTGATGATTCAGGGTTCCGTTCCAGCAACTTAACGAAAGCGTTCGAGTGAGTGCCGGCGTTGTGCGCGGATGCGCCTGAACCGGTGCGGCATTCAAGGCGCTTGGGCCAGGGGTCGTATCCGCGCGTGATGGCAGGCTGGAACCGGCGGATCATCCGACATGTCGATCCGGATAGCGGCGATGGCGACGCTTGCTGAGAGCGTTCTGACGCCGCCCGGTCGCGGGCTGGCGCCCGCCGGGCTGCTGCCGCGCCTGCCCGGCCTGTCCCTGTCGCCCGGTGGCGCGCTGCGGCTGGCGCCGGCAGCCGCGCTGGTGCGGCGGGCGGCCGCCGGGCTGGCCGAGCAGGATCTCGTGGTGGACCTGGGCGACAGCATCGGCTCCGGCCGCTGGTGGCGCGGGTTCGCCACGCTGGGGGCGCTTGCCGGCGCGGCGATGACGCTGGCGCTGATGCTGCCGCCGGTGGCCGGGCCGGTACCGCATGCGCCCACGCAAGCCGCGCAGGCGGAGGCGCGCGCCAATGCCATCGGCCCGCTGGCCGAGGGCAGCCCGACCGGCCAGCTGCTCGCGCCGACGGCGCTGGCTGTCCGTCTGGCGGAACCGCCGGAACGGCCGCGCGTTGAGCTGACAGCGACGATCGGGGCCGGCGGCGGCGCGGCGGGCCTCGAGGCGGCGCTTCGCCGGGCCGGGGTCGGCCGGGCCGACCTGGAGGTGCTGGGACGGGCGCTCGCCGGGCGGGTGAATTTGCGCGAGGTGAAGGCGGGAACGCCGGTTCGGGTGGTGCTGGGCCGGCGCGAGACGAAGAGCGTGCCGAGGCCGCTCAACGAGCTGGATTTCCGTGCTGCCTTCGACCTGCGCGTGGAGGCGCGGCGGCAGGAGACAGGCGAGCTTCGGGTGACGCCGATCGCCATCCGCATCGACGACACGCCGCTTCGGGTGACCGGCGAGGTGGGCCGCTCGCTCCGGCAGGCGGCGCGCGCGGCCGGCCTGCCCGAGAGCGTGATCGCCGACTATGTGCGGCAGATGAGCCATGTGATCGACTTCCAGCGCGAGGCCCGCGGACGCGACCGCTTCGAGTTCATCATCGCCCACCGTCGCGCCGAGACGGGCGAGACCGAGATGGGCCGGCTGCTCTATGCCGGCCTGGACAATGGGCGCGAGCGCATCTCGCTGATGCGATGGGGGCCTCGCGGCGAATTCTTCAAGGCCAACGGCGAAAGCGTCCGCAAGGGACTGATGCGAACCCCCGTGGCCAGCGCGCGGCTGTCATCCGGGTTCGGCATGCGGTTCCACCCGATCCTGGGCTATTCGCGGATGCACCAGGGGGTGGATTTCGCCGCCCCTACCGGCACGCCGGTGCTGGCGTCGGCCGGGGGCCGGGTGACGCAGGCCGGCTGGGGCGGCGGCTATGGCAACATGATCACCATCGATCACGGCCGCGGGCTGATGACCCGCTATGCCCACCTGCACCGGATGAATGTGCGGCCGGGGCAGCAGGTGGGGCAGGGGCAGGTGATCGGGCAGGTGGGCTCGACCGGCCTGTCGACCGGCCCGCACCTGCACTACGAGGTCTGGCAGGACGGACGGCCGGTCGATCCCCGGCAGGCCCGCTTCCAGGGCGGCGAGCAGCTGGCCGGGCGTGATCTTGCCAGTTTCAAGGCGGAGATGGCGCGGCTGAAGCGGCTTCCGGTTGCTGGCACGGCGGACCAGACAGTCGCCGCCGGAACGGCGGATCGCACGGCTGCCGCCGACGCCACCGGGCAGGCCGGCTAGCGCCGGCCCCGCCAGGTGAGCGGGATGCCGGCGGCCAGCAGCAGCAGGCCGAGGAGGCCGGCGAGCCGCCCGCCCTCGCTTCCGGTCAGCAGGAAGCCGGCATAGTCCAGGCTGGCGCCGAGCATCGCCAGGCAGAGCCCAAGGAACAGCAGCGGCACCAGCGGATAGAGCGGGACGGCGAAGCCCGGCGCGTCGCCGTGGGTGCGGCGCAGGCGGAACAGGGCGAGCGTGGTCAGCGCCATGAACAGCCAGAAGACCGGGGCGCCGAAGGCGACCATGGCGGCAAAGCCGTCGCGCGCGGTTGCGCCATAGGCGGTGAGGGCGAGCGCCACCGCGCCCTGCAGCAGCAGCGCCGGGCGGGGCACGGAGGCGGCGCGGTCCCAGCGGGCAAGCGGCGTCAAGAGCGGCACATGGCCGCCGGCCGCGCACAGGGCGCGCGCGCCGGTCAGCACGGTGGCGTTGATGGTGGACAGAACCGACGCGACGATGGCGAGCGCCAGGAGCGCGGCGGCCGCCGGGCCGAAGGCGGCCTCTGCCAGCAGCGGCGCCGGCGCCGGCGTGCCGGCGAGCCCGGCGCGGCCGAAGGCGAAGAGCAGGGCGGCATTGACGGCGAGATAGAGGGCGGTGACGAGGCCGAGCCCGAGCAGCAGGGCGCGCACCAGGCCGCGCCCGCCGTCGCGGATCTCGGCCGAGAGATAGGCCCCCTCGTTCCAGCCGCCATAGGCGAGCATGATGAAGACCAGCGCAAGACCAAGCGGCACGCTGGCGGGCGGGCCGGCGGGTGAGACCGTGCCCGCGCCACCGGTGCCGAGCACGACGGCCGCGGCGATCACGGCGGCGACCGCCAGCAGCTGGAGGGTGACGAAGAGCAGCTGGCTGCGGCGCCCGGCCTCGAGGCTGACGAGGTTCCAGGCAGTGACGGCAGCGACGGCGAGTGCCGCCCAGGCGCCGGCCGTGGGACCCGTGGGCCACAGGCCGGCGAGATGATCGCCGGCGACGAAGGCGACGGTGGCGATCGCGCCGGTCTGCATGATGGCGATGCGCGCCCAGACGAACAGCGCCGACAGCCGGCGGCCGAAGGCGAGCCGCAGGAAATGATATTCGCCGCCGATCGAGGGAAAGCGGCTGGCAAGTTCGGCCCAGGTGAGCGCGCCCAGAAGCGCGGCGAGCCCGCCGATGAGCCAGAGGCCGAGCGCGGCGCCGGCGCTGCTGCTCGCGGCCGCGACATCGGCGGGGACGCGGAAGATGCCCGCGCCGACCACGATCCCGACAATGACGAAGGCCACATCGCGCGCCGACAGGCGGCGGAGCGGTGCGGCGTCGGCCACCCGCGTCAGCCGGCGCTGCGGATCCGGGTTGCGATCCAGCCGCGGCCGACGATCTGGTCGCCGCGGATCTCGCCCTCGAGCGTCTGGCCGTTGGCGCGGGTGAATTCGACCTTGGTGCCCCGCACCCGGCCGTCGCGCAGCGGCTGGCCGCGGGCGATCACAAGATTCTGATACTGCTGGCCGAATTCCGCCATGAAGCGGTCGTGGCCGACCTCGAACGCCCAGCGGCCGGCGATGTTCGCGGGCACGATCCAGAAATAGCCGGTGGCGTCGTCGGTGGTGATGGTTCGCTCCGGCTCCCAGTCGCCCATGGAGAAGGCATGGCTGACGACGCGGGTGCCCGGCTTCATCGCCAGCAGCGTGTCGCGAAGCCTGAGGTTGAGGCTGGGCAGAAGATAGAGGGTGACGACGGTCGCCTCGGAGAAGTCGGACTTGAAGATGTCGCCTTCGAGGAAGGTGACCCGGTTGGCGACGCCGGCGCGGATGGCGTTGCGGCGGGCGAGCGCCACCATGTCGGGGTTGTACTCGATACCCATGGCCCGGGCGCCGAAATCGCGGGCGGCGGCGATCGCGATCTTGCCGTCGCCCGAGCCGAGATCGACCACGAAGTCGCCGGGCTTCACCTCGGCGACGGTGAGCATCGCCTTCACCAGGCTGTCTGGCGTGGGAACCCAGATGACGTCCTTGCCGGCCTGGCCGACTTCGGGGCGGAACGTGTCGTCGCCGTAGCGGGCCTCGCCCGAGCCCTGGATGCGCGTGATCGGTGGGGCGGAGAGATCCGGCAGCGGCTGCGGCTGGATCGGGCCGGCCAGCGGATCGGGCGCGTGCGGCGTGGAATTGAGCATCTTCACCTGGGCCAGCGCGGGGGCCAGCGCGGGGGCACCCGCGAGGGCCAGCAGGCCGGTGGCGAGAAGGGCAGGGATTCGCATCGGGCACTCCATGGCGAACGGGCCTGTCTGTGGCATGAACTGGCGCCGCCGTCAGCCGCCGCGCCAGGCCGCGAAGATGGCGGTGGGCAGGAGGAGACCGCGCGCTTCCTCGCGAAGGGCCATCTCGCCGGCGGCGACCGTGCCCGGGAGATGCCGGGCGAGCGGCGCCAGCAGGTTGCCGAGCGCGTGCGCTGACAGCCGCACGGCATAGGTGGTGAGGATCAGGAAGCGGCTTGTCGGGTCGAGCAGGGCCACGCAATCGCGGAGCAGGGCGGGAAGGTCGGCGGTGAGATCCCACACCTCGCCCTCTGGGCCGCGGCCATATTTGGGCGGGTCAAGGAGGATCGCATCATAGCGCCGGCCGCGCCGCACCTCGCGCGCGACGAAGCGGCGCGCATCCTCGACGATCCAGCGGATGGGGCGGTCGGCGAGGCCCGAGAGCCGGGCATTGGCGCGCGCCTGCTCGATCGCCTTCCTCGAGGCATCGACATGGACGACGCGCGCGCCGGCCCTGGCGGCGACCAGGCTCGCGACACCGGTATAGCCGAACAGGTTCAGAACCTCGGCACCGGCGGGAAGGGCGGCGAGCGCCGCCCAGTGGGGCGCCATGTCGGGAAAGAAGCCGAGGTGGCGAAAGGGGGTGCACAGCGCGTGCAGGCGGACGCCGGCCTGCTCGATCGGCCAGTGGTCGGGCACATGCGGGCCGAGCTGCCAGCGGCCGCCGCCGTCCTCGTCACGGCCGCCGATGAATTCGCCGTCGGCCGCCCAGCCGGCCACGGCCGGCGTCCACAGCGCCTGCGGCTCGGGGCGGATGAAGCGGTAAGGACCGCAGCGTTCCAGCTTGCGGCCGCCGCCGCTGTCCAGCAGTGCGAAATCGGCGCTGGGCTCGGCGATGAGCGTTTCGAGCGCACGATCGGCCGGGGCGCCCATGCTCGCTGTGTCAGGCCGCGAGGCGCTCGGCGCGCGGGCCGACGGCGGCGAGCGCGGGCGGGCTTCCCAGCATGGCGGCGCCGGCGGCGCGGACGGCTTCCAGTTCGACGGCTTCGATCGCGGCGAGCAGCTCGGCCGGGTCCAGCACGCGGCCGAAGGTGAGAAGCGAGCGGCCGAGCCAGTCGGCCTGGCCCGCGCAGCCTTCGAGCCCCATCAGGAGGCCAGCGCGAAGCTGGGCGCGGGCGCGGGCGAGCTCGGCCGGTGACAGGGTGCGGGCGGTGTTAGCTGCGATCTCTCGAGCGAGATCGAGCGCGGCCGACGAATCCTTCGGGCGCGTCGCGCAATAGAGGCTCATGACGCCGCTGTCGGCGTGCGGCGCGTGCGCGGCGCTGACCGAATAGGCAAGGCCACGCGCCTCGCGCAGTTCCTGGAAGAGGCGCGAGGACATGCCGCCGCCCAACGCCACGGCGAACAGCTGGGCGGCGTGATAACCGGGGTCGAGCGCGTGCGGGCCTTCGAAGCCGAGCGCGACGTGGATCTGCTCGCCGCGCTGGCCCTGCGCCCGGGCGCCGCCCTGCCAGCGCGCGCGCTCGGTGGGGTCGTGCGGGTCGGCCGGCAGATCGCCCAGCAGGGCCTCGGCCTGGCGGACGAGCGCCTCATGATCGACCTGGCCCGCCGCCACCAGGAAGAGGCCAGGGCCGCGATAGTGGGCATCGCGCCAGTCCGCGAGATCAGCGGGCGTCAGCGCGGCGAGGCTCTCGGGCGTGCCGAGGATCGGCCGGCCGAGGCTCTGGCCGGGGTAGGCGGTCTCGTGCAGATGGTCGAAGACAAGATCGTCGGGAAGCTCGAGCGCCTCGCCGATCTCCGAGAGGACGACCTCGCGTTCGGAGTCGAAGTCGGCCGGGGCGAAGCGCGGCTCGCGGATCATCTCGGCAATGAGCGCGGTTGCGAGATCGAGGTCGGCCCCGAGCACCCGGGCGTGGAAGCAGGTGCTCTCGCGGCCCGTCCAGGCGTTGAGGACGCCGCCGACATCCTCGATCGCCTCGGCAATCGCCCGCGCGTCGCGGCGGAGCGTGCCCTTGAAGACCATATGCTCGAACAGATGGGCAAGGCCGTGCTGGCGCGCGCTTTCGTGGCGGGCGCCGACATCGGCGTGGAGGGCGACCGCCGCCGTCTGCTTGCCGGGCATGGCCAGCGAGGCGACGGTCAGGCCATTGGCCAGCCGCGTGACGAGGGGGGCGGGCGCGGTCATGCCGGCTGCGCCCGGATGTGGTGCTTCAGCGCCTCGAGGTCGGCGGGCAGCCGCTCATAGCGTTCGGCGCGGCTGAAGAGGTGGGCGAGGCGGCGCGGCAGCTGCGGGCGGATGCCGGTGGCGCGTTCGACGGCGTCGGGGAATTTCGCGGGATGGGCGGTGGCAAGCGTGACGAGGGGGCCCTGAAGCTCGCCGGCGCGGCGGCGGGCGGCGGCGAGCCCGACGGCCGTGTGCGGATCGAGGATCTGGCCGCATTCGGCCTGCGCCCATTGCAGCGCCTGCATCATCGCCGCCTCGTCGACTCGCTCGGCCCGGAAGGAACGGGCGGCCTCGGCCCGCTCGGCCTCGGTGAGGCGCAGGCGGCCGGTCGCCTCGAAACCGGCCATGGCCTCTGCCAGCGCCGCGCCGTCGCGGCCCTTCAGGTCGAAGAGCAGCCGCTCGAAATTGGAGGAGACCTGGATGTCCATCGAGGGGGTGGCCGTGGGCGTCACCTCGCCCACCGAATAATCCCCGGCCCGAAGCGCACGGGCCAGGATATCGTTGACGTTGGTGGCGACCACCAGCGCCGACACGGGAAGCCCCATGCGCTGCGCGGCATAGCCCGCGAACACGTCCCCGAAATTGCCGGTGGGGACCGAGAAGGCGATCGCGCGGGCCGGCGCGCCGAGGCGCACGGCGGCATACACATAATAGACGATCTGCGCGACGAGCCGGGCCCAGTTGATGCTGTTGACAGCCGACAGCGCCTGTTCGGCGCGGAAGGCCGGATCGTTGAACAGGGCTTTCACCAGCCGCTGGCAGTCATCGAAGGAGCCGGCGACCGCGACATTGTGGACATTGGGCGCTGCCACCGTCGTCATCTGGCGGCGCTGCACCTCCGACACCCGGCCTTCGGGGTGCAGCATGAAGATGCGGATCCCCGGCCGGCCGGCAACCGCCTCGATCGCCGCCGAGCCGGTGTCACCCGAGGTGGCGCCGACGATGGTGAGGCGCTCACCCGGCCCCAGGAAATGGCCGAACAGGCCGCCCAGAAGCTGGAGCGCGACATCCTTGAAGGCCAGCGTGGGCCCGTGGAACAGCTCCAGCAGCCAGTGCCGCTCGTCGAGCTGGACGAGCGGCGTGACGGCGGCATGGCCGAAGCGGCCGTAGGCGGCCTGGAGCAGGGCGCGAAGCTCGGCCGCTGACAGACAATCCCCTATGAAGGGCGCGATGACGGCCTCCGCCGTCTCGATGAAGCCGGCGCCGGCAAGCGCCTCGAGGGCGGCGGGCGTGAGCTGCGGCCATCTCTCGGGCAGGTAGAGCCCGCCGTCGCTGGCGAGGCCGGCGAGCGTCGCGCCGCGGAAGTCGAGCCGGGGGGCGCTCCCTCGGGTGCTGAGATAGTGCATCGCGACGCGGGGGGTTAGGCCGGGGGGCGATGGCTGGCAAGCCAGCGGCGCAGCCACAGGCCGTAGATGAGGGCGAGGATGGCGGCGAAACCGAACCACTGGACGGCATAGGACAGGTGATTGTCGGAAATGGTGTCGGGCCCCGGCGGCGCCGAGGGAACGAGCGGCGGGCCGGATCGCGCATCGACGAGCACCCAGCCGGCGCGGCCGTCCCGAACCAGCCGGCCTTCGAAGCGGGCCGTGCCGCCGGGGATGGCGATCGGGTCCGGCCGGGCGCGCCAGCCGGCGTCGCGGGTGACGGGGGTGTCGCCGGCCCGGCAGCGCTGCAGGTAGGAATAGCCCTGGCGGCCCTCGAGGTTGCGGCCGGCCCGGAGCTCGGCCAGGCCGCCGGTGCAGGCGAGTTCGAGCCGCACCAGGCGGAACTGGGCGTCGTCGGGGATCGGCCCGGCCCCGAGATCGCGAAGCGGCAGCGACTGGTTGCGTTCGAGATCGGCAAGCACGCCGGCCTTCCACTCGGCGCGCTGCAATTGCCAGACGCCGAAGCCGATCAGGACCGGCAGGGCAAGCGCCACCATCAGGGTGGGCCAGACGGGAAGGCCCCGGCGGTTTCCCGCCGGGGCCCCGGATTGCGCCTCTGGACCCGGCTCAGCCGGCAATCGCGGCCCCGAAGTTCGAGCCCCAGATGTAGATGGAAAGGAACAGGAACAGCCAGACGACATCGACGAAATGCCAGTACCAGGCAGCCGCCTCGAAGCCGAAATGCTGCCGGGGCGTGAAGTCACCCAGATAGGCCCGGCGCAGGCAGACCATCAGGAAGATGGTGCCGACGATCACATGGAAGCCGTGAAAGCCGGTCGCCATGAAGAAGGTGGCGCCATAGATGTTGCCGGAGAAGCCGAAGGTGGCGTGACTGTATTCATAGGCCTGGAGCGCCGTGAAGATGACCCCGAGAATGACGGTCAGCCACAGGCCCTGCTTGAGCCCCTCGCGGTCGCCATGGATGAGGGCATGGTGGGCCCAGGTGATGGTGGTGCCCGACAGCAGCAGGATGAGGGTGTTGAGAAGCGGGTAGACGAAGGGATCGAGCGGCTCGATCCCGACCGGGGGCCACTGGCCGCCGACCGCCTCGCCCGTGGACGGGAAGAGGGCAGCCGAGAAGAAGGCCCAGAACCAGGCAACGAAGAACATCACCTCCGAGGCGATGAACAGGATCATGCCATAGCGGTGATGCAGCTGCACGACGGGGGTGTGATCGCCGCTGTTTGCTTCCGCGCGGACATCCGACCACCAGAAGAACATGGTGGCGAGCACGCCGATGAGGCCGACGCCCGCGGCCCATTTCCCCCAGCTGGCGTCGTGCCACCAGAAGGCGGCCCCGCCCAGCATCACCATCGCCGAGATGGCGCCCAGGAGCGGCCAGGGGCTGGGGGGAAGAATGTGGAAATCGTGGGTCTTGGCCGATGCCATGGAATCTCACCTGTTGCTTTGTGGCCGCGCCCTACCGCGCGCGCGCGCGCCGGGCAACCGCCTCATCGCCGGGCGCCCGCGATGTCGGCCTGGCCGGTGGCGTAGATGCCGGGCGCGCGCGTCGGGTTGGCGACGGGGAAGAAGCTGTAGGACAGTGTGATCTCGCGGATGTTGCGCGCATCCGGATCGTCGAGGATGGCGGGATCGACGAACCAGACGACCGGCATCTCGACCGACTGGCCGGCCTCGAGCGTCTGCTCGTTGAAGCAGAAGCACTGGATCTTGTTGAAATAGCGGCCGGCGGCCGCCGGCGATACGTTGAAGGTGGCGGTGCCGGTTGTGGCGACGCTGCCGAGATTCTCGGCGCGGTAGAAGGCGATGTTCTGCTCGCCGATCCTGACCTCGACCGGGCCGGCGGCCGGGCCGAAACGCCAGGGAAGGCCGCCGCGCACATTGCCATCGAAGCGCACGCGGATGGTACGGCCGCCCAGGGCGGCGACCTGATCGGCCGTGGGGAGGGCGGCCACATCGGCCTTGCGGGTGGTGCCGCCGAAGCCGGTGACCTGGCAGAAGATTCGGTAGAGCGGCACCGAGGCGTAGGCGAGGCCGACCATGCCGGCCGCGACCAGGGCGCCGATGACCGCCGTGCGGATCAGCGAGCGGCGTTCGGGGGCGGCATGGGCCGTCATTGCACCATCCGTGACACGGTGATTCCGTAGAACAGGAGCGCAAGGCCGGCCAGCACCAGCCCGATCACGATGTTGCGCTGCCGCCGCCGCTTCAGGAAGGCGGCTTCCTCGTCCGGATCCCAGGGCATCAGGCGAGCCACCGGTCCGCCACCATCGCCGCGAACAGCAGGGCGAGATAGAGGAGCGAGAAGCGGAAGAGCCGCTTTTCGGGCGCCATGCCGGCCGGCTCGGTGGCGCGGTTGCGCGACACGCCAAGCGCAAGGGCCGTGAAGGCAAGGCTGAGAAGGGCGGCCGGCACGCCATAGACGGGGCCGAGCAGCCCGAGCGCCCAGGGCGCGACCGCGATGGCCGCGAGCAGCAGGCTGTAGAGCAGGATCTGGCGGCGGGTTTCGGCAAGCCCGTGGGTGACGGGCAGCATCGGCACGCCGGCGCGCGCATAATCCATCCGAACGAACAGCGCGAGCGACCAGAAGTGTGGCGGTGTCCAGGCGAAGATGATCGCGAACATGAGAAGCGGAAGGACGGTGACATCGCCGGTCACGGCCGCCCAGCCGACGATCGGCGGAAAGGCACCGGCTGCGCCGCCGATCACGATGTTCTGCGGCGTGCGCGGCTTCAGCCAGATGGTGTAGACGACTGCATAGAAGAAGATCGAGAAGGCAAGCCAGGCGGCCGCGACCCAGTTGGTGGCGAGCCCCAGCGTGACGACGCTGGCGACCGACAGGATGGTCGCGAAGCCCAGCGCCTCGTCGCGGCTGAGGCGGCCGGCGGGCAGCGGCCGGCCGGAGGTGCGGCGCATGACCGAATCCAGCTCGGCTTCCCACCACTGGTTGAAGGCGCCCGCCGCGCCCGCGCCGACCGCGATCGACAGGATGGCGACAAAGGCAAGGAAGGGATCGAGCCGGCCGGGCGCCACGACGAGGCCGCAGGCCGCCGTGAAGACGACCAGCGTCATCACCCGGGGCTTCAGCAGCGCCCAGTAATCGCGGGGGTCCGACAGCGGGAGGGCGCCCGAAGGCGCCCTCTGCTGGGAATGACGGGCCGGGTTCGAGGCCATGCCGTCAGTGCGCGGCCTTCGTGCCCCGCAGGTCGGGGAGCGTCTCGAACTGGTGGAAGGGCGGCGGCGAGGACAGAGTCCATTCCAGCGTGGTGGCGCCCTCGCCCCAGGGGTTGGCCGCGGCCTTGCGGCCGGCCAGCAGCGACAAGGCCATATTCACGAAGAACACCACCATGCCGACGAGCATGATCGCATAGCCGTAGGAGGCAATCTCGTTCCAGTAGGCATAGGCCTCCGGATAGTCGGGAATGCGCCGCGGCATGCCATCCTGGCCGAGGAAGTGCATCGGGAAGAAGAGCACGTTCACGCCGATGAAGAAGATCCAGAAGTGGAGCTTGCCCAGGAACTCATTGTATTCGCGCCCGAACATCTTGCCGAACCAGTAATAGAAGCCGGCAAACAGGCCGAAGACGGCACCAAGGCTGAGCACATAGTGGAAGTGGGCGACGACATAATAGGTATCATGCATGTAGGTGGTAATGCCGCCGTTGGCGAGCACGATCCCTGTTACCCCGCCGACCGTGAACATGAAGATGAAGCCGAGCGACCAGAGCATGGGCGTTTCGAAGGTCATCTTGCCGCCCCACATGGTGGCGATCCAGGAGAAGATCTTGATGCCTGTCGGCACTGCAATGATCATCGTGGCGGCGGTGAAATACATCTTGGTGTTCACGCTGAGGCCGACCGTGAACATGTGGTGGGCCCAGACGATGAAGCCGACGAAGCCAATCGCGACCATCGCATAGGCCATGCCGAGATAGCCGAACACCGGCTTGCGCGCGAAGGTGGAAACGATCTGGCTGACGATCCCGAAGGCCGGCAGGATCATGATGTACACCTCCGGGTGGCCGAAGAACCAGAAGAGGTGCTGGTAGAGGATGGGGTCGCCGCCGCCGGCCGGATCGAAGAAGGTGGTGCCGAAATTGCGGTCGGTCAGCAGCATGGTGATGGCGCCCGCCAGAACCGGCAGCGACAGCAGCAGCAGGAAGGCGGTGACCAGCACCGACCAGACGAACAGCGGCATCTTGTGCAGCGTCATCCCCGGCGCGCGCATGTTGAAGATGGTGGTGATGAAGTTGATCGCGCCCAGGATCGAGGCCGCGCCCGCCAGGTGCAGCGAGAAGATGGCGAGATCGACCGCCGGCCCCGGATGACCCGAGGTGGAGAGCGGGGGATAGACTGTCCAGCCCGTGCCGGCGCCGTCGAAGCCCGGCGGGCCGGGCACGAACATGGAGGCGCACAGCAGCAGGAAGGCCGTGACCGTCAGCCAGTAGCTGATGTTGTTCATCCGCGGGAAGGCCATGTCGGGCGCGCCGATCATCAGCGGCACGAACCAGTTGCCGAAGCCGCCGATGAGCGCCGGCATCACCATGAAGAAGACCATGATGAGGCCGTGGGCGGTGATGAACACGTTCCAGAGGTGATAGGCGGCGTCGATGTTGCCGGCCGTGAACCAGGGCAGCACCTGCATGCCGGGGCTGGCCAGTTCCCAGCGCATGAAGCCCGAAATCGCACCGCCGACGATTCCGGCCACGATCGCGAAGATCAGGTAGAGGGTGCCGATGTCCTTGTGGTTGGTCGAGAAGAACCAGCGCTGCCAGAAGCCGGGGACGCCATGATCATGGTCGTCGGCATGGGCATCCGCATGAGCCTTCAGGTGAACGGTGTCGGCGGTGGTGGCCATCGGCTGTATCCTCGAATATAGGTCAGGCGGCCGGCGCGGGCGCGGGCGCTTCGTTGGTGATGACAGGAGCGCCAGCCGGCGTGACGGCGGCGCGCGCGGCTTCGGCGACGGCGGCCGGCGAGGGTGCGACCGCAATACCCGGGCCGGTCGGCTCGATGCCGTCCTGCTGCTGCTTCATGCGAACCCAACGCTTGAAGTCCGCTTCGGGAAGCACCTCGACCGCGATCGGCATGAAGCCATGCTTGGTGCCGCACAGCTCCGAGCACTGGCCGTAATAGACGCCGGGGCGGTCCACCTTGAACCAGGTCTCGTTGATGCGGCCGGGCACGGCATCCATCTTCACCCAGAAGCTGGGCACGGCGAAGCTGTGGAGCACATCGGCCGCGGTGATGAGGAGCTTCACCGTCTTGCCGGCCGGCACCACCAGGCGATTGTCCACGTCGAGCAGATAGGGTTCGCCTGCCGCATCCGCCTGTTCCTTCGTGAGCGGCAGCGAATCGAAGCTGATGCCGCCATAGTCGGGATATTCATAGCCCCAGTACCACTGATAGCCGGTCACCTTGATGGTGATGTCGGCCTCCGGCGGGCTGTACTGGTTCGCCAGCAGGCGGAAGCTGGGAAAGGCGATGAACAGCAGGATGAGGGCGGGAATGAGCGTCCATACCACCTCGATGGTGAAATTGTGGGTGGTGGTGCTCGGCGTGTCGACCGCGGCCGAGCGGTAGCGGACGACAACCCAGATCATGAGCGCCAGCACGAACAGCGAGATGGCCGCGATGATCGGGTTCAGGATCTGCTCCAGCATGGCCTTGGCCTCAAGGCCGATCGGGGTGAACTGCTGCTGGATGCTGATGCCCCGCGGCACCGGCTGGCCGATGCCGGGCGTGGGCTTCGTGCGCTCGTAGCCAGCCAGCCCCTCGGCCTGGTCGGCGGCGGCGATGGCGGCGGGCGCTGCCGACAGGTCCGCCGGTGCCGGGGGGGCGACCGGCGCCACGCTGGCCGCCGGCGCCGGGGCGGGCGCCTCCTGCGCGGTCGCGGCACCGGATAGGCCGATGATGGCAGCGATCACGGCGCCCTTCAGGCAAAGCGCCAGTCCCTTCGTCATTCCCTGTTCCTTGTGATGCGGGATTCGTCTGTCTGTCCGGCCGGCCATAGCCAAGCCCCCCGGGCCGGACAAGCGGTGGCCCTGTCGCAGGGGGGGGTGGCGAAGCGGCTGTCAGGCGGCGAGGTCGTCGAAGCGGGCCTGCTCCTTGCGCATCTGGGCGAGCACGGCCTTCTGCATGTCCTCGCCCTGGAGCATGGCGGCGTTCCAGGTGGCCACATAGTCGAGGCCCTGGTCGATCGTGAGGTCGCGGCCCGCGTTCAGCACCTGCTTGATCCCGGTGATGGCAAGCGGGCTCTTGGTGGCGATGGTCCGCGCCATCTCGAAGGCGGCCTCGACGGTTTCGGCGTGGGTGGGCAGCACCCGGTTGAGGAAGCCATGGGCGCGCGCTTCCTCGGCGAGCCAGCGGCGGCCGGTGTAGGCGAGCTCGCGGATCAGGCCCTGCGGCAGCAGGTGCGGGATGCGCTGCAGCGTGCCGACATCGGCGACGATCGCGATGTTCACTTCCTGGATGGTGAAGAAGCAGTCGGCCGAGCCGAGGCGGATGTCGCAGGCGGTGATGAAATCGACCCCGCCGCCGATGCAGCCGCCCTGGATGGCGGCGATCACCGGCACGCGGCAGCGGTCAACGGCGTTGAAGGGTTCCTGCATCTGTTTGACGTGGCGGCGGAACTGCTCGCGCGCGCGGCCCGGGTCGGGGTGGCGATCCCCGAGCGTGCTGCCGGCCCATTTGAGGTCGAGGCCGGCAGTGAAGTGGCGGCCCGTCGACGAGATGACGACGGCGCGGACGCTGGGATCGCGGTCGATCGAGTCAAAGGCCTCAGGGATCTCGCGCCAGAAGGCCTCGTTCATGGTGTTGAGCTCGTCCGGGCGGCAGAGCTCGAGGTGGGCGACATGATCGCGGACATCGAGCGTGAAGGTGGTGAAGCTGGCCGGTGACATGGGGGCTCCCGCTTGATGCTGACGGCTTCCGGCGCGACGGCGCCTCGGCTATGCGGGGTTTTGCATGACCCGCTTCACCGTCAACGGCAACCCCACAGAGTATCAGCTGGCGCCCGACACGCCGCTGCTCTGGGCGCTTCGCGACGCCTCCAACCTGACGGGCACCAAATATGGCTGCGGCGCCGGGCTGTGCGGGGCCTGCACCGTGCACATCGACGGCGCGGCCGAGAAATCCTGCCAGGTGCGCATCGGCGACATCGAGGGCACCTTCGTGACGACGATCGAGGGCCTGTCGGAGGATCGCTCCCACCCCGTGCAGCGCGCCTGGCTGGAAAAGCAGGTGCCGCAGTGCGGTTTCTGCCAGTCGGGCATGATCATGGCGGCCGCCGCGCTCATCCGCGAGAATCCGAAGCCGACGCGCGCGGACATCCGGGCGGCGATCGACAATATCTGCCGCTGCGGCACCTATGCGCGCATCGAATCGGCGATCCTGAGGGCCGCCGAGATCGCCCGCGGCGGCTGAAGGGCAGGCGGCTTGCACGAACCGGTCCGCCCGGCCGGGCAGCTTTTCCGCATCCTGGGGCTGGGCTTCGGGCTTGCGACCGTCGTCGGCGGGGTGATCGGGGCCGGGATCCTGCGGCAGCCGGGCGTGGTGGCGGGCGCCGTGCCCGACCCGGTCCTGATCCTGGCACTGTGGACGGTGGGCGGGATCATGGCGGCGGTCAACGCCTTCATCGTGGTCGAGCTGGGGTCGAGCCTGCCGCGCGCCGGCGGGCCCTATGCGCTGGTGGCGCATGCGCTGGGGCCGCGCGCGGGCGCCACCATCGGCTGGGCGGACTGGTTCAACGGCATGTCGACGCTCGCCTTCCTGTCGGTCGCCTGCGCGGAGTTCCTGCACCGCGCCGGCATCCTGACCGACAAGCCGCTGGGCGCCATCGCGGTTGCCCTGGTGCTGGCGGCCTTCATCCTCAACTGGTCGGGCGCGCACACCAACGCCTTTGCCCAGACCCTGTTCTGCGGCCTGAAGGGACTGGCGCTGTTCGCGATCATGGCCGTCCTGCTCCTGGCGCCGCCCGCGCCGCAGCCGACGCCGGAGGCGCCGGGGGCCGCACTGGGGCTGGCGGCGCTGGCGATCGCCATGCGCGCCATCCACAACACCTACACCGGCTATCAGACGCCCATCTATGTGGGCGAGGAGATGCAGGCGCCCGAACGGAACGTCGCGCGCTCGGTGTTCGGAGGCCTCGCGCTGGTGACCGCACTCTATCTCCTCATCAATTTTGCGCTTCTGAGGATCCTGACACCGGCCGAGATGGCGGCCTCGCCGCTCGCCATGGCGGAAGCCGCCGACCGGGTGCTGGGCGCCAATGGGGCGATTGCCATTGCCCTGTTCGGTGTGCTGTCGGTGGCGGCGAGCGTGAACCTGCGGCTGATGACCCACAGCCGGGGCGCCTTTGCCATGGCGCGCGACGGCGCGCTTCCGGCCTTCGTCTCGCGGGTGAGCGCGAGCGGTTCGCCGCGCCGGGCGCTGCTGCTGACCGCGGCGGGCGCGATCGCGCTGGCGGCCTCCGGCGCCTATCTCGCGATCGTTGCCATCAACGCGCCGCTACGCATCCTGATCGAGATTGCCCTCATCGCGACGCTGTTGAAGCTTCGGCGCACCGAGCCCGACCGGCCGCGGCCCTTCCGCATGCCGCTCTACCCGCTGCCCGTCGTGCTGGCGCTGGCCGCCAACACGGCGCTGCTGGCGGCGATCGTTTGGGAGGACCCGGCCAACAGCCTGTTGGCGCTCGGCGCCGTCGCGGCGGTGGCGCTGTTCATCTGGCGGCGGCGATGAGCCCTGAGCAGGCAATCCGGGCAGCGCTCGACCGGCGGCGGCCGGGGGATTGGCGACTCCGCCGCCGTAAGGGTTGTGATGCGGACCGTGATTGCGCTGCTGCTGTTGCTGTCTCCGATTTCTGGACTCGCGGCCGCCTGCGACGGCCTGCTGCGCGATCCGGCACGACAGCGTGACGTCCCTGTTCGCGTTCGACTGCCCGCGGAAGCCGTCGGGCCGGCGCCCGTTGTTCTGTTCAGCCATGGGCTGGGCGGCGGCCTGGAGGCCGGCACTGCATTCGCCGAAGCCTGGGCGAAGGCCGGCTATCTCGTCATCCACCTGCAGCACCCCGGATCCGACAAGGCGGTCTGGCAGGGGGCGGGCGGAGCGTCGGCGCTTTTGAAGGCGGCCAACCAGCGCGAACTTCAGGAGCGGCTGGCCGACATGCGCTTCGTGGCCGGCCAGGTGGGCACGGGGCAGATGGTTGGCACCTGTCCGCTTTCGGCCGGTGACCGGGACCGGATCGCGGCGGCCGGCCACAGCTTCGGGGCGGTGACGGTGATGAACCTGGCGCGCGCGGCGGCTGCCGACCAGCCGCCGTTTCGGGCGGTGATCGCGTTGTCGCCGCAATCGCCGGGGAACCGGGCCAGTCTGGCGCCGGCCGCCTTCGGGCGGATTTCGGTGCCCGTGATGACGGCGACCGGAAGCCGCGATGGCTCGCCGCTCGCGGCTGGTCTGTCCCTCGAGGCGGTTACGGCGGCGCGCGCCGCCGTGTTCAGGGCGCTTCCGGAAAGCGCAACCGGAACGGCACATGTCGGTCTGTGGGTGGAGGGCGCGACCCACGCCGATTTCAGCGGCGGCAGCCCGCGGCGTGGCTTCGCGCCTAACCCGCACACGCAAGTGCTGGTGACAGCGGCAAGTCTTGCCTTCCTCGATGCGAACCTGCGGAACGCGACGGGGCGCCCCGACCTCGGGGTGGCCCGTGCGCGTCTCAGGCCGGGCGACCGGCTGGAGACGAAATGATCGTCAGGCGGTGCGGGCCAGGCAGCGACGTACGGCCGCGCTGACGCGCCCGAAGCTGGGATCGTGACACCCGGCGCTTGGCTCAGGCGTTCACGATCATCTCGAATCCGCCATAGATCATGCGCTTGCCGTCAAAGGGCATGGGGCCGAACATCGCGGTTGCATCGTCGGTCGACATGGCCGTGTGCGCCGCGTCGCGCGTGGCCCTGTCGGGCCAGATCACCCAGGAGAAGACGACGGTTTCGTCCGCCGCCTTCCTCACCGCCATCGGAAAGCTTGTCAGCTCGCCGTCGGGCACATCGTCACCCCAGCATTCGACCAGGGATGTCGCGCCCTTCTCGCGGAACCAGGCCGCCGTGCTTTCGGCATAGCGCCGATAGGTTTCGCGGTCGGCCGTGCGGACCGCCAGAACGAATCCATCCACATAGGTCATTGCCCGTCTCCTTCCTGCCAGGCCGCCGCCATGGCGGCCATGTCGAACTTCACCATCGACTGCATGGCGGCCATGGCGCGCTGGCGCTGCGCCCCGGTGCCGGTCGACAGCCACTCGAGGCTGCGGCGCGACACGACCTGCCAGCGCACGCCGAACCGGTCCTCGAGCCAGCCGCAGGCGATCTCCCGGCCGCCGTCGGTGAGCGCTGCCCAGAGCCGGTCGATCTCGGCCTGGGTATTGCAGTTCAGAACAAAGGAGATGCTGTTGGAAAAGCCCGGCTCGGGATTGCCGTTGAGGGCCAGGAAGGGCCGGCCGTCGATGGTGAAGGGGACGGCGACCGGCGGCGCGCCGGGGGCGCCTTCGAGGATGTCGCCGATCCGGCTGTCCGGGAAGACGCCCACATAGAAGCGGGCGGCGTCCAGCGCCTCGTTCCGGAAGAACAGGCAGGGGGTCAGGTCATGCGCCATGCGACGTCTGCATGGCGTTGCGCGCGGCCGCTTCAAGCTCGGCGCCATATTTGGGTTCAACCGGGGTCGCGAACGCCCAGTCGTGCCCGAAGGGATCGCGCACCATGCCATAGCGATCGCCCCAGAACATCAGCTGGGCGGGCATGACGACCGTGGCGCCCGCGGCCTCGGCGCGGGCGATGGCGGCGTCCGCGTCGGGCACGGAGAGGTGGAGGGTGACCGGCGTGCCGCCCAGCGACTTCGGATGGTGCGCGCCCATCTCGGGATAATAGTCGGCGATCATCACCATGGCGCCGTTCACGCGGATCGCCGCGTGCAGCAGCCGGCCATCCGGTCCGGGCAGGCGCATCAGTTCCTCGGCGCCGAAGGCGCGGGCGTAGAAGTCGAGCGCGGCAGCTGCGCCGTCGACGCAGATGTGCGGCGTGACACCGCGGGGTTCCAGCTCGTCGGTCATGGCTTGTCCTCCTTGAGGTGACGCCCGAACAGCAGGGCGAGATAGCGCTTCAGGTGCAACAGCGATGCGACGGCCGGTGCCGGATCGGCGGCGGCCTTGGCGAGGATGAAGGCGCCCTGGAGGACCGCCTGGGTGTGCAGGGCCAGCGCCTGCGGGTCGAGCGTGAGGCCGCGCGCGGCAAGCGCGGCGGCGAGATCGGGTTCGAGGCCGCCGGCCTGACGGCGGATGCCGGCCAGTGCGGCCTCGCGGATGGCAGGCGCGCTTTCGTACGCTTCCTGCACCAGCGTGCCGAGCAGGCAGCTGCACTGCGACAGATCATCGGTGAGGCGTGAAAGGCGGAAATCGACATAGCCGAGCACCCGGTCGGCGGGATCGGGCAGGGCGAGGAAGGGCGCCTCCTCGAACCAGCGGGCGGCGCTGTCGGTGAAATGGTCGGCGGCCGCGACGGCCAGCTGCTCCTTCGAGGCGAAATGGTGGAAGAAGGCGCCCTTGGTGACGCCGGCGGCACGGCAGATCTCCTCGACCGAGGTGGCGGCATAGCCGTTCTTGCGGATGAGCGTGATCGCGGCGCCGAGCAGCCGCTGGCGGGCGGGCGGATCCGATACGAGGGGCTCGGCGGACATGGTCACTAGATACCGACCAGTCGGTATGTTTGCAACTTCCGTAATGAACGGCCGGGCCAGCATTGGGCCGACGGATGTGGCGACTAGCGGATCGCCGCGCTGGCGCGGGCGGGCGGATGGGCGAGGGGCGTTTCGCCGTCGCACAGGGCGCGCAGGCCCGCGACGTTGCTGAGCCGGATGTGACGGTAGCCGACCGAAATGAGGCGCATCGCCTCGAGCGTGCGCAGCGCCTGGATCAGGGTCGTGCGCCCGATGGCGGCCATTGCCGCGAGGTCGGCCTGCGGCGTCTCGATGAGCCAGCCATCGGCCAGATCGGCGCCTGCCAGCGTGACGAGCAGCATCGCCACCCGTTCGACCGTGGATTGGCGCCGCAGCATCGAGACGAGCGAGAGGGTGGTCCACAGGTTGAGAGTGGCAAGCCGGGTGAGCGCCGGCTCGAGCCCGGGCGTTTGCGCGGCCAGACGCTGCAGCTGGGCGGGGGAGACGATGAGCAACGTGCTGGCCACGCCGGCGGTTGCCGTGACCGGTCGGGCAAGCCCGGGGGGATCGGAAAGTCGGACAGGACGAAGCCGGCGGTTGCGATGGCGAACAGCGCAGGATCGTCCGGCCCGGCGGCGATGTCGAGGCGCAGGTGCCCCCGGGCAATGGCGACGAGGCCGGCCGGACCGGATGCTTCGTCATAGACCCGTGCGCCGGCCCGCACCTCGCGCAGGCTGGCATGGGCGGCGATGGCGGCCATGATCTCGGGCGGTTCGTGCGCGAGCCACAGGCTTTTCGACAGGACGTGCTGCGCTTCGAGGCGATCCATGGCTGGCGTTGTCCGTGGCCCGATTGTTCCAGTCCGGACAGTCTGCGGCATTTGCCCATGCTAGCGCAACGCCCGAACCGGGGTGCCGGCGGGCAGCGGGCCCGAACCCCCCAGATGGAGTCTCGTTGATGCGTGTTTCGGCCCTTCTCATGTCTCTTCTCGCAGCGTCACTGGCCGCGCCGGTCGCCGCGCAGGCTCCGGCGGGCGGGCTGGCGGGCCTCGACGCCGAAACCACCCGGATCCTCGTGGAGGCCGGCCGCAACGCGCAGCCCGAGATCTTTGCCGGGATGCTGCGCGGCGCCCGCGACGACAAGCTGGCCGCTCTCGAGCAGGACCCCGTGGACTGGTCCCTGCTGGTGCGCGCGATCGAGACCGAAAAGGCCCTCGAGACGCTGCGGGCCCATCGCATGCTCGATGCCGAACTGGAGGCCTTCGCCCGCATGAAGCCTGCCCAGCGCAAGGCGGTGGCGGCATCCGCGCGCAAGCTGCGCCAGTCGGTCCTCGAGATGCAGGCGCAGCCCCGCAACTGACGGGTGAGAGAGCGCGCAGGAGCCGGATGATGGGAATGACGGGCATGTTTGGGCCGGCAGCGCGGATCGCCATGCTGGCGGTGCTGGCCGGGCAGGTCGCGCCGCTGCACGCGGGCCAGTGGGGCGGCGCCGGCGGCAGCTGGCAAGGCACGAATGGCGGCTTTGCCGGCGAACTGGTATGCCGGTCGGACCGGAACCGCGAGCGCTTCTGCGCAGCGGACGTGCGCGGCCGTGCCATGGTGGTGCAGCAGCTGTCGCGTGCCGACTGCATCGAGGGCGAGACCTGGTGGGCCGAGCCGACCGGCATCCGCGTGCGCAACGGCTGCCAGGCCCGCTTCGCCTATGGCGTGAGCGGGGACAGCTGGGGGGATGGCGGCTTTGGCGGCTCGGGCGGAAGCTGGGAAAGCCGGCCCCCGCGCGAGCATCATGACAATACGGGTGCGGTCGTCGCCGGTGGGTTGCTGGCGGCCGGCCTGGTGGCGGCGCTGGTGGCGGCCGGCAAGTCCGGCAAGGCGACCCACAGTGAGGTGGCGCGGGTGGAGGCCAACTATGGCCTGTTCCCGGCCGCCGCGCGGGACGAGGCGCGGGCCTGCCTCGGCGAGGCGGCGCGCCAGGTGGGGGCGACGGGCGGAGATGTGGTCCGGCTCGACCGGGTCGTGCGCTCGACGGAGCAGCCGCGCGGCGGCTGGCGGCTGCAGGCGCAGCTGACCAAGGTCTGGCCGGACCACCGCCAGTCGATGCGGATGGACTGCGTTGCCTCGGGCGGCCGGGTGAGCGCCTTCGACGTCAGCTGAGGCCCGCGTCAGCCAGGACTCTGGATCGGCAGGGCCTGGACAGGTTCAGGGACGGAAAAACCGTCTGCTCCGCGGCCAGGCCGCGGAGCAGACGGAACCACAGGCCACAGGTCTCAGGCGTTCGCGACGGCGATCCGCCGGCGGCGCGCGACCGCGCCGACCAGCCCGAAGCCGGCAATCATCAGCGCCCAGCTGGCGGGCTCGGGGATGGCCGATTGATATCCAAAGGTCAGGCCCGACCAGAACTCGCCATTGGCCGAGCTCAGGGTCAGCGTGCTGACCGGCCCGGCGAACCGGATGACACCATGGCCTTCGCCCGAGCCGATGGTGTTGCCAACGATAGTGAAGACGCCATTGCCCCAGAAACCCTGGCCCTCGTCGATCAGGGTGAAGGGCTTGTCGAAGGTCCACTCCGTCTGGATCTGCGGCTGGCCGAGGCTGATGATGGCGAGGGTCAGGCCAAGCACCGGCTTCGAGAAGGTGAAGGTGTAAAGTCCGGTATTGGGCGCCACGAAATCATTGTTGGTCGGCAGGTTGGGCAGCGCGTCATAGGCCGGCCAGGGGGTGATGCCGCCCTGCCGCCAGTAATCGAAGCCGCCCGAAATCTGCCAGTTGTGAAAGCCGCCGACATTGGTCGTGCCGGTGACGCTGATCGAACCCATGGCGCCGGCAACGCCGGCGGGCGAGGCGGCGGTCCAGTCCGTCCAGGTGATCGCGGCATTCCCGGCGCCTGCCGCGGCAATGAGGAGAACCCCGGTGACGATCTTCAACATGGCATTCTGTCCCTTGCGGTTTGGAAACCATCCGCAAGTCCAGCAAAGGTCGTGCCGACCGGCCAAGAGATTGTCCAAAGCCGAGTTTCGCCGTCCGGCCGGCTCAGGAATGTAAAGCCTGCCGACAGGATGACAGGGCCGTCTCAGATGTCCGCAAAACAGTGGGTCTCGGCCGCAGCACCCGGATGGGTGACGGCGCCCAGATGCGCCGGCCCCACCGTATTCGCATAGCGCCACAGCGCGCCCGACTGATGGTCATGGGCGCGCGGGCGCCAGCGGGTGCGGCGTTCGGCCAGCACCGCCTCATCGACCAGAAGATCGATGCGCCCCGCCTCGGCGTCGATCCGGATGCGGTCGCCATCCTCCACCAGCGCGATCGGCCCGCCCTCGGCCGCCTCGGGCCCCACATGGCCGATGCAGAAGCCGCGCGTGGCGCCCGAGAAGCGCCCGTCGGTCACCAGCGCGACTGCTTCCCCCATGCCCTGGCCGTAGATGGCGGCCGTGGTGGACAGCATCTCGCGCATGCCGGGGCCGCCCCGCGGCCCCTCGTAGCGGATGACGATCACCTCGCCGGGGCGATAGGCGCGCTGCTCGACGGCGGCGAAGGCATCCTCCTCGCAGTCGAACACCCGCGCCGGGCCCTCGAAGACGAGCGAATGAAGGCCGGCCACCTTCACGATGGCACCATCGGGCGCGAGGCTGCCGCTCAGCCCGACGACCCCGCCAGTCGGGCTGAGCGGCGCGGAGAAGGGGTAGATGACCTTCTGGTCCGGGTTCCACGTGATCGCGTCGAGATTCTCGCCCAGCGTCTTTCCCGTGACGGTGAGGCAGTTGAGGTGGAGGAAGCCGCCGTCGGCCAGCGTCCTCATCGCCATGTAGACGCCGCCAGCCTCGTGCATGTCCTTCGCCACATAGCGGCCGCCGGGCTGGAGGTCGGCGATCCAGGGTGTCGAGCGGAAGATGGCGGCGACATCGGCCAGCGTGAAGTCGATCCCGGCCTCGTTCGCCATCGCCGGCAGGTGCAGCGCTGCATTGGTGGAGCCGCCGGTGGCGGCCACGACGCGGGCGGCATTCTCGAAGGCCTGGCGGGTGCAGATGTCGCGCGGGCGCAGGTTGCGTTCGAGCAGGGCCATCACCGCGCGGCCGGCGGCGCGCGCGATGTCGGCCCGGCTTTCATAGGGGGCGGGCATCATGTTGCTGTTGGGCAGCGACAGGCCGATGGCCTCGGCGACGCAGGCCATGGTGTTGGCCGTATATTGCCCGCCGCAGGCGCCATGGCCGGGGCAGGCGACCTTCTCGAGCGCGATCAGCTGTTCGAGCGGGCACTGGCCGGCCGCATGCTGGCCGACGGCCTCGAACACGTCCTTCACCGTCACGTCCCGCCCCTCGAACCGGCCGGGGAGGATGGAGCCGCCATAGACGAAGACCGAGGGCACGTTGAGGCGCAGCATCGCCATCATCATGCCCGGAAGCGACTTGTCGCAGCCGGCGAAGCCGACGAGCGCGTCATAGCAGTGGCCGCGCACGGAAAGTTCGATCGAGTCGGCGATCACCTCGCGGGAGACGAGGCTGGACTTCATCCCCTGGTGGCCCATGGCGATGCCGTCGGTCACGGTGATGGTGTTGAAGCGGCGCGGCGTGCCGCCGGTTGCGATCACGCCCTCGCGCGCGACATCGGCCTGGGCATCGAGGGTGGTGTTGCAGGGTGCGGAGTCATTGCCCGCTGAGACGACGCCGACGAAGGGCCGGGCGATCTCGTCGGCCGTCATCCCCATGGCGTAATAGTAGCTGCGGTGCGGCGCCTTGGCGGGGCCGACCGAGACGTGGCGGCTGGGCAGCTTCGACTTGTCGATGGGCATCGGCGTCCTCCTTGGCACGCTTCAAGGGCGGAAGCGGCGGCGCCGTCAACCCCGCCAGAGGAGGCCGGCGAACAAGGAGAGCCCGATGGCGACGACCGCGACCTTCAGCCAGCGATCCGGCACATGGGCGATGAGCCGGGCGCCGGCATAGCCGCCGAGGATGGAGCCGACACCCAGTGCCAGCGCCGGGCCCCAGGCGACCTCGCCCGAGGCGATGAAGACGCCTGCCCCCGCGAGGTTCATGGCCGCGGCCAGCGCATTCTTGTTGGCCTGCGCCGTCTTCACCGTCGCGCCGGCGAGCGTGAAGAGCGCCAGCATGAGAAAGCCGATGCCGCCCCCGAAATAGCCGCCATAGACGGCGACGAGCGACTGGCCGGCGAGGAGCCGCCCGCGCCCGAGCCCTCGGGCGGCGAGTGGCCGGCCGTAGGCGCCGCGCGCGAACAGCAGTGTGGCGGTGAGCACCAGCCAGGGGAGCATGGCCGCGAACAGGTCGGTCGGCGTGGCAAGCAGCAGCAGCGCGCCGGCGGCGCCGCCCACGAGGCTGAGCGCGAGCAGCAGCGGGAAGCCGAGGCGTCCGACCGGGCCGACGAGGCGCCGGTTGGCCAGCGCCGTCGTGATCTGGCCGGGAAAGAGGGCAACCGTGGAAGTGAGGTTCGCGACCCGCGCGTCGAGACCGCCGGCCATGAGCGCCGGAAGGGTGATGAAGCTGCCGCCGCCAGCCAGCGCATTCTGCGCGCCGGCCCAGAGGCCGGCGGCGAGCAGCAGGGCAAGCGTTTCCGCCGTCATGGCCGGCGCGGCGAGGGCCGGCCCTTGCAAGCCACCGGGCGTCGCGCCAGGACAGATCGGGTCATCGGGGCGGCATAGAAGGCAGGCGACGCTTGGCAAGGCGCTATTTCGGAACCGACGGCATAAGGGGGCCGGCCAATGGCCCGGTGATGACCGCCGAGCTCGCCATGAAGGTGGGGCAGGCCGCCGGCACGCTGATGGCGCGCAGCGCCCATCGCCACCGGGTGCTGATCGGCAAGGACACGCGGCTGTCGGGCTACATGCTCGAACAGGCGCTGACCGCCGGATTCACCTCGGTCGGCATGGACGTGGTGCAGGTTGGGCCGATGCCGACCCCGGCGATCGCGCTGCTGACACGCGAGATGCGCGCCGATCTCGGCGTGATGATCTCGGCCAGCCACAACCCCTATGCGGACAATGGGATCAAGCTGTTCGGGCCGGACGGCTACAAGCTGACCGACGCCGACGAGGAAGCCATCGAGGCGCTGATCGCACGTGGCGCGCCGCTCGCGCCCGCGCACGCCATCGGCCGCGCCCGCCGGATCGACGATGCGCGCGGGCGCTACATCCACGCGGTGAAGGCGAGCTTTCCGGAAGGCCGGCGGCTCGATGGCCTGAAGGTGGTGCTCGATTGCGCGCATGGCGCCGGCTATCGCGTGGCGCCTGAGGCGCTGTGGGAGCTGGGCGCCGAGCTGACCATGATCGGCGTCACGCCGGACGGCACCAACATCAACGCCGGCTGCGGCTCGACCCAGCCGGCGGCGCTTGCCGAGCGCGTGGTCGCCACCGGCGCCGACATCGGCCTGGCGCTCGATGGCGACGCCGACCGGCTGATCGTGGTGGACGAGGGCGGCCGCGTGGTCGACGGCGACCAGATCATGGCCCTGGTCGCCGCCAGCCAGCAGGCCGCCGGCCGGCTGAAGGGCGGGGCGGTGGTTGCGACCGTGATGTCGAACCTGGGGCTGGAACGGTTCCTGGACGCGCGCGGGCTGGGCCTGATCCGAACGCCGGTGGGTGACCGGCACGTGCTGTCGGCGATGCGCGCACACGGCTGCAATGTCGGCGGCGAGCAATCGGGGCACATCATCCTGGCCGACCATGCAACCACCGGCGACGGGCTTCTGGCGGCCCTGCAGATTCTCGCCGAGCTGGTCGGGACGGGGCGGCGGGCGAGCGAGCTGCTCGCCTGTTTCGAGGCGGTGCCGCAGCTTCTGAGGAATGTCCGCGCCGACCCGTCTGTTCTCGGCGAGCCGCCGGTCAGGGCCGCGATCGACGCGGCCGAGGCGATGCTGGCCGGGCGCGGCCGGCTGCTGGTGCGCAAGTCGGGCACGGAGCCCCTGGTGCGGGTGATGGCCGAAGGCGAGGATGAAGGCCTGGTGGCGGCCGCCGTCGATCAGGTCTGCGCGGCCGTCGCGGCCGCAGCGGGCGAGAAGGTGGTGGCGGCATGACCCTGCCGCGCGTGCTGGCGGTCGCCGGATCGGATTCGGGCGGCGGGGCCGGCATCCAGGCCGACATCAAGACGATCACCCTGCTGGGCGGCTATGCGGCAACCGCCGTGACGGCGGTGACCGTGCAGGACACGACGGGCGTGCACGCCATCCACCCCGTGCCGCCGGGGATCGTCGCCGAGCAGATCCGCGCCGTGCTGGACGACATCGGCGCGGATGCCATCAAGATCGGCATGCTGGGCGACGCGGGCGTGATTGCCGCCGTCGCCGGGGCGCTGGCGGATGTGGATGTGCCGATCGTGCTGGACCCGGTGATGGTGGCAAAGGGCGGCGGCCGGCTGCTGGCCGAAAGCGCGGTGGCAGCCTTGGTCGAGCGGCTGCTTCCGCGCGCGGCGGTCGTGACGCCCAATGTGCCGGAACTGGCGGCGCTGACCGAGACCGAGATCGAGGATGAGGCCGACCTGCTGCTGGCCGCCCAGGAGTTGCTCACCTTCGGGCCCGGCGCCGTGCTGGCCAAGGGCGGGCATCTGCCGGGCGCGCGGGTGACCGACTGGCTGGTGACGCGCGAGGGCCAGCAGCGCTTCGAGGCACCACGGGTGTCGACGCCGCACACGCATGGCACGGGCTGCACGCTCGCCAGCGCGGTGGCAACCGGGCTCGCCGCCGGGCTGCCGCTGGCGGTCGCGGTCGAGCGGGGGCGGGCCTATCTGCTCTCGGCGCTGGCGGCCGCCCCCGGGCTGGGGCGGGGGCTGGGGCCGCTCGGGCACAATTTCGCTGTCCTACCGGACACCTGAGGCCATGGGCGGCCTGGCCTGGGGGCTGGAGGCCAGCGCGGCTGGGCGCGTGTTCGGCGTGGACGAAGTGGGCCGCGGGCCCTGGGCGGGGCCGGTGGTGGCGGCGGCCGCCTGCCTCTCGGCCGACTCGGTGCCGGACGGCCTTGCCGATTCGAAGCGGCTGCCGGCGGCACGGCGGCGCAGGCTCGCAGACCTGTTGCGGGACCGCTGCGCGCTCGGCGAGGCAAGCGTCGCCGAGATCGACTCCATCGGCATCCGCCGCGCCACCCATCTGGCGATGGCCCGCGCGGTGCGCGCGCTGGCCTGCCGGCTGGGCGCGCCGGCGCTGCTGCTGGTGGATGGGCCCGAGGCGCCCGACCTTGGCCATCCGGCGCGCGCCATCGTGCGCGGGGACGCCACGGTCGCCTCGATCGCGGCCGCCGCCATCGTTGCCAAGGTCCACCGCGATGCCGGGATGGCCGCGCTCGCCCGGGCGCATCCCGGCTATGGTTGGGAAACGAACGCCGGCTATGGCACCGCCGCCCACGCCCGGGCGCTCGACCGGCTGGGGGTGACGGTGCATCACCGGCGCTCCTTCGCGCCGATCGCAAAACGGCTCGGCTGAGTCCTTTCGGCAACAGCCACGACATCTGGTGGTCGTGCGCGACGATCGGACTCAAGGGCTGGTGGCTGCCGGAACGAAACGAGTCCGGTCCTGAAGAGACTGTCATAAGCCTGTGACTTGACGAGGGATTCCCCGGAACGCCAGTCTGGCGCCGTCAACAAGGGGGGCAGCCGTGACGGCCGACCGGATCATCGTGGGCGACTGTATTTCGGAAATGGCGCGCCTGCCCGCCGCCTCGGTCGACCTCGTCTTTGCCGACCCGCCCTACAATCTGCAGCTGGGCGGCGAACTGCACCGGCCGGACGGAAGCCAGGTCGATGCCGTCACCGACGCCTGGGACCGGTTCGGCAGCTTCGCCGACTATGACCGCTTCACGCGCGACTGGCTGCGGGCCGCGAAGCGGCTGATGAAGCCGGACGCCGGGCTGTGGGTGATCGGCACCTATCACAACATCTTCCGGGTGGGCGCGATCCTCCAGGATCTGGGCTTCTGGCTGCTCAATGACGTGGTGTGGCGCAAGGCGAACCCCATGCCCAACTTCAAGGGCACGCGCTTCACCAACGCGCACGAGACGCTGATCTGGGCGGCGACCTCGCCGCGGGCGCGGCCGACCTTCAACTACAAGGCGATGAAGGCCCTGAACGATGATCTCCAGATGCGTTCGGACTGGGTGATCCCCATCTGCTCGGGCGCCGAGCGGGTGAAGGTGGATGGCGTGAAGGCGCACCCCACCCAGAAGCCCGAGGCGCTGCTGCACCGGGTGCTGCTGGCGACCAGCCGCGAGGGCGACCTGGTGCTGGACCCCTTCTTCGGCAGCGGCACGACGGGCGCGGTTGCGAAGCGGCTGGGCCGTCGCTTCATCGGCATCGAGCGCGAGGCGCGCTATGCCGAGGTGGCCGGGCGGCGGATCGCGGCCGTGGCGCCGCTGGCCGAGGCCGACCGGGCGATCCTGACGGACGGCCGTTCGGCGCGGCGCGTGCCGTTCGGCGCGCTGGTCGAGACCGGGCTGCTGGCGCCGGGCGCCATGCTGGTGGACCGCCAGCGCCGGCACCGGGCGCGGGTGCGCGCGGATGGCTCGGTGGCGCTGGAAGGCGCGGGCGCGCGCGCGGGATCGATCCACCAGCTGGGCGCGGCCGTGCAGGGCCTGCCGAGCTGCAATGGCTGGACCTTCTGGCATCTGGAAAGCCGCGGGCGGCTCGTTCCGCTGGACCAGATGCGCGAGCGATACCGACAACAGACCGGCGGCTGAACCGCTGGCAACCTGGCTGCCCCGCCCGGCGATGGCCGGTCGGCCGGTCCCTTGACCTGCCGGCCGCCGGCCCGCCCGGCGGGGCGGCCCATTCCCCGGAACCGGCAGCGGCGTGACGGCAGGTGGGCCGCTTCGGCTTGCCTTGTGATGTTGTAACATCTAGCAGGCGGTATTGCCTTCCATTTCTTTGCAACGAGGTGTCAAATGCCGCCACGCGCCCTGCTGCTGCTCTCCGCCGCCCTGACCCTGGGTTCGCCCGCCCTGGCCGCGACGGGCGGGGACGACATCCATCGCCCGGTTGGCCCCGACATCCTGGTGACCGCCCCCTTTGCGCGTGACCGCTTCACCCTGCCGACGGCGACCAGCGTGCTGGAAGGCGAGGCGCTGACCCGCGAGACGCGCGGCACCATCGGCGAGACGCTCGCGCGCCTGCCCGGCGTGACGGCGACCTGGTTCGGCCCGAACGCCTCGCGCCCGATCCTGCGCGGGCTGGACGCCGAGCGGGTGCGTGTGCTGACCGACGGCATCGGCAGCTTCGACGTCGCCAACACCTCGCCCGACCATGCCGTTGCCGTCAATCCGCTGATCGTCGAGCGGGTGGAAGTGATCCGCGGGCCGGCGAGCCTTCTCTATGGCTCGGGCGCGATCGGCGGGGTGGTGAACGTGTCCGACCGGCGGATCCCGCGCACCGTGCCCGACGAGGCCATCCATATCGACGCAACGGGCACGCTGGGCAGCGCCGCGCGCGAGCGGGGGATTGCCGGCCATGTCGACGTGCCACTGGGGACGAGCGGCTTCGTCGCCCATGCCGACGGTTCCTATCTGAAGACCGGAAACCTTCGCACTGGCGGCTTCGTGTTCAGCCGGGCGCTGCGCGCAGCAGCGGAGGCCGCCGGTGGCGAGGCGGCCGAGGACGCCGGCAAGCGCGGGCGGATCGACAATACGGATGCGCGCAGCTGGCAGGCGGCCGGCGGGCTCGCCTGGATCGGGTCCGGCGGCAGCCTCGGCTTCGCCGTCAGCCGGATCGAGAGCAATTACGGCATCCCGAACCTGCTCGAGATCGACGATCATGACCATGACCGTGAGGGGGAGGATCATGAGCATGGCCACGGGCATGAGGACATCCGGCTCGACCTCCGGCAGACCCGGGTGGATGCGCGCGCCGAGGTGCCGATGGGCGGCGCGTTCGAACGCCTGCGGTTCCGCTTCGGCTGGGCGGACTATCGCCACGACGAGATCGAGGATGATGGCGAGATCGGCACCAGCTTCTTCAACGAGGCGCTGGAGGGGCGCGTGGAGCTTGTCCAGGCCGAGCGCAACGGCTGGCGCGGCGCGAGCGGCGCCCAGTTCCTGCATCGCCGCTTCGAGGCGGTGGGCGAGGAGGCCTACATCCCGCTCAACCTGACCGACCAGATCGGCCTGTTCACCCTGCAGAGCTTCGATCTGGGCCGGGCGGTCGCTGAAATCGGGGCGCGCTATGAGCACAGCGACGTGCGCTCGCCGGTGCTGGCGGTGGCGCGCCGCTTCGACGCCTTCTCGGCCTCAGCCGGGCTGTCGGTGCCGCTGGCCGAGGGGCTGCGGCTGGCGGGCAGCCTCGCCTGGTCCGAGCGGGCGCCGGCCGCCGAGGAGCTGTTCGCCGACGGGGCGCATGCGGCGACCCGCGCCTTCGAGATCGGCGACCCGGACCTCGGCAAGGAGCGCAGCTTCGGCGTGGAGGGTTCGCTGCGCGGACGTGGCGAGGGCTGGCGGTTCGAGCTGTCGGGCTTCTTCAACCGCTTCGAGAACTTCATCTATCTGATGCCGACCGGCGAGGAGGAAGACGAGCTGCCGGTGTTCGAGTATCGGCAGTCGGGCGCACGCTTCTGGGGCCTCGAGGCGGAAGCGGGCGTGACGCTCGCCCGGCTGGGCGACACGCGGATCGAGGCAACCGGCCTTGTCGATTTCGTTCGCGCCGACCTGCTGGGCGGGCGCGGGCCGGTGCCGCGGATCCCGCCGCTCAGGCTGATCGGCGGCCTTCAGGCGACCGGCGGGCCGGTCGGCGGCCGGCTGGAAGTGGAGCATGTAACCCGACAGGATCGCATCGCCGCGTTCGAGACGGAGACGGCGACCCACACGCTGGTCAATGCGTCCATCAGCTGGCGGCCGTTCGGGGCGGACAATCCGACCGCGATCGTCGCCTCGGTCAACAACATCTTCGATGTGGAAGCCCGCCGCCACGCGAGCTTCCTGAAGGATGTGTCGCCGCTGCCGGGCCGGGATGTCCGGCTGGCGGCGCGGTTCAACTTCTAGGTCCGCTCAGGCCTGGAGGCCGGCGCGGGGCGCGGCCCCGCGCCCGCCCGGCCGCCCGCCGCTGCGGCGCCGGCCCGGCCGGCCGCCGCGTGGCGCCCCGGGGTGGCGGCGCGGCGCCTCGGCATGGGTACCGACCGCGGGACGCTCGCGCCGGACCGGCCCATCGGCCGCGCCGGCCGGCACAGGCTTCGGCAGTTTCGAGGCCTGGGCGAGGAAATTGTCGGGCAGCGGCGCGGCCTCGATCCGCTGGCGGATGAGCTTCTCGATGTCCCTGAGGTAGGGCTTCTCGTCCGGCGCGCAGAAGCTGAGCGCGATCCCGTCGAGCCCGGCGCGGGCGGTTCGGCCGATGCGGTGGACATATTGCTCGGGGACGTTGGGCAACTCGAAATTGATGACGTGGGAGACGGCGTCGATGTCGATCCCGCGCGCGGCGATGTCGGTCGCGACCAGCACGCCGATCCGGCCCGAGCGGAAGTCCTCGAGCGCGCGTTCGCGCTGCGGCTGGCTCTTGTTGCCGTGGATGGCCGATGCCGGGATTCCGGCGCCGGCCAGGTGCCGGACGACCCGGTCGGCGCCATGCTTGGTGCGGGTGAAGACTAGGCATTTCGCGAATTCGGGACGCCTGAGCGTGAGCGTGAGCAGCGCCTGCTTCTCGGCCGGGTTCACGAACACGACCGACTGGCGGACGCGCTCGGCCGTGGTCGCGACCGGGGTGACGGCCACCTCGACGGGATCGGTCAGATAGCGGCCGGCCAGCTCGGAAATGCTGGCGGGCATTGTGGCCGAGAAGAACAGGCTCTGGCGGCGGCGGGGCAGGATCCGGGCGATCTGCCTCAGCGCATGGATGAAGCCGAGATCGAGCATCTGGTCGGCCTCGTCGAGAACGAGCATTTCCACCCGGTCGAGCCGCAGCGACCGGCGCTCGACGAGGTCGAGCAGGCGGCCCGGTGTGGCAACGAGCACGTCGATCCCGGCCATCAGCTGCCGTTCCTGGCGCGGGATGGGAACGCCGCCGAACACCGTCATCACGCTGAGCTTCTGGTACCGGGCGTAGGTGCGGAAGGAGTCGGCGATCTGGCTGGCAAGTTCGCGCGTGGGGGCCAGCACGAGCACGCGCGGCGCCTGCCGGTGGCGCGGCGCCGGGTTTGCGATCAGGCGATCGAGGATGGGCAGCGCGAAGGCGGCCGTCTTGCCGGTGCCTGTCTGGGCGATGCCGAGAATGTCGTGCCCCTGGCGCGCCGGCGGGATCGCCTGGCGCTGGATGGGGGTGGGGGTGGTATAGCCGGTCTCGGCGAGCGCCGCGAGCAGCGGCTGGGCGAGGCCCAGGTTTTCGAATTCGGTCACTTGAAGGCTTTCATGTCGTCTGGCGGGCGCGAGGAATTGTCCGGCGCCGGCGGGCCAGACATCCCGCGTGGCAGGAATGTCAGATGAAGTGCAGCACAAAACCCGGGGTCGGTTCGTTGAACGACGCGATCACGCGCCCCGGCGACTGGGCTCCTCACACGCCCGTTTCCGGGCGGAGGCCATCGCTGCGCACATGCCTATGGCGGAAAGGACCGGGCCTGGCAAGGGCAGGCTGGTATGGGGCGGCCGGATCAGCGCGCGAGCATGGGGCCAAGTGGCCGGCCGGCGAAGATATGGACGTGCAGGTGCGGCACCTCCTGATGGGCGTTGACCCCGGCGTTGGCGAGGATGCGGTAGCCGCCGTCCTCGAGGCCGAGCTGGCGCGCGACCTCGCCCACCGCCTTCCAGAAGCCGGCCTGAAGCGTGTCCGGCGCAGTTGCCGAGAAATCGGCGAGGCTGACATAGGGCCCCTTGGGGATCACCAGCACATGCACAGGGGCCTGGGGGTTGATGTCGTGGAAGGCGAGCGCATGTTCATTCTCGAACACGCGCTTCGCCGGGATCTCGCCCCGGAGGATGCGGGCGAAGATGTTGCCCTCGTCATAGGGCTGGCCGTTCCTGACGCTCATTCCGACTGTCTCCCGGCTTTCTCGGCAAGGCCCGACTGCCCCTCGCGGCGGGCGAGTTCGGCTTCGACATCGGCGAGGCCGAGCCCGCGGGCGTTCAGCAGCACCAGCAGGTGAAAGAGAAGGTCGGCCGATTCGCGCACCAGCGCGGCGTCATCCTCGGCGACCGCGGCGATGACGGTCTCGACCGCTTCCTCGCCCAGCTTCTCGGCGAGTTTCAGTGGCCCCCGGGCGGCGAGGCGCGCGACATGGCTCGCCTGCGCGTCGCCGGCGGCCAGCCGGGCGGCGATGACGGCCTCGAGGCGGGCGAGCGTGCCGTCGCTCATGGCACCGGCCGGACGGGGACGCCGGCGGCCGCGAGCGCCGCCTTGGCCTCGGCGATCGTCGCCTCGCCGAAATGGAACAGGCTGGCCGCGAGCACGGCCGAGGCGCCACCCGCCGTCACGCCCGCCACCAGATCGTCGATCCCGCCGACCCCGCCCGAGGCGACGACGGGGACGGGAACGGCGGCACTGACGGCGCGCAGAAGCTCGAGGTCATAGCCGGAGCGGGTACCATCGCGGTCCATCGAGGTCAGCAGGATTTCGCCCGCGCCGAGGGACGCGACCTGCCGGGCGAAGGCGACCGCGTCGAGCCCGGTCGGCCGGCGGCCGCCATGGGTGAAGATCTCCCACCGGCCGGGCCCGGCCGCGCGGGCGTCGATCGCGACCGTGATGCACTGCTCGCCGAAGCGGCTGGCCAGCTCGGCCACGAGTTCGGGCCGGGCGACGGCGGACGAATTGACCGAGACCTTGTCGGCGCCGGCGCGAAGCAGGGCGCGCACATCCTCGGCCGTGCGGACGCCGCCGCCCACCGTCAGCGGCATGAAGCACTGGCCGGCGGTCTCGGCGACGATGTCGAGGAGGATCGCGCGCTCCTCATGGCTGGCGGTGATGTCGAGGAAGACGAGTTCGTCCGCCCCTTGCGCGTCGTAGCGGGCGGCGGCCTCGACCGGGTCGCCCGCGTCCTTGAGGTCGACGAAATTGACGCCCTTGACGATCCGCCCGCCGGCGACGTCGAGGCAGGGAATGACGCGGACGGCGAGGCTCATCGCGCCGATCCGCTCGGGCGACGGGTCATCGCGCGGCCGCCAGCGCGTCGGCGAGCGCGATGCGACCGTCATAGAGCGCGCGGCCGGCAATCACGCCGGCGATTCCGGGAACCGCCTTCAGCGCCGCGATTTCGGCCAGGCTCGCAAGTCCGCCCGAGGCGATGACGGGCAGGCTGACGGCCCGGGCGAGGGCGGCGGTGGCCTCGAGATTGACTCCCTTCAGCAGCCCGTCGCGGCCGACATCGGTGAAGAGGAGGGCGGCGACGCCGGCATCCTCGAAGCGGCGGGCGAGATCGGCGACCGGCATGTCGGAGATGTCGGCCCAGCCGCCGGTCGCGACGCGGCCGTCCCGGGCATCGACGGCAACCACGATACGCCCCGGATGGTCCCGCGCGGCCGCCCGCACGAGGCCGGGATCGGCGAGCGCGGCGGTCCCGAGGATGACGCGCGCCACGCCGAGCGCCAGCCAGCGGTCGATCGCGGCGCGGGTGCGGATGCCGCCGCCGACCTGGACGGCGGCGTCCGTTGCGGCGAGGATCGCCTCGACGGCAGCGGCGTTACGCGACTCGCCGGCGAAGGCGCCGTCGAGGTCGACGACATGGAGCGAATCGGCGCCGGCTTGCGCGAAGGCGCGGGCCTGGGCAGCGGGATCCTCGGCATAGACGGTGGCCCGCGCCATGTCGCCTTCGGCCAGGCGCACGACCTTGCCCTGCTTCAGGTCGATGGCGGGCCAGACGGCAAAGCGCATCAGGGGTTCCACTCGAGCCAGCGGGCCAGAAGCGCCAGGCCATAGGCCTGGCTCTTCTCGGGATGGAACTGCACGCCCAGACAGTTTTCCCGGCAGACGGCGGCGACGCGCGGGCCGCCATAATCGACGGTGGCGGCGATGTCGGCCGGGTCGGCGGCGTCGAGCGCATAGCTGTGCACGAAATAGGCGTGGCCGGGCTCGATCAGGCCGGGTGCGGCGGGCTGCACCTCGTTCCAGCCGATCTGCGGCACCTTGAGGCCGGGCGGGTCCATCCGTCGCACGCAGCCTGGCACCCAGCCGAAGCCGGCGTGGATGCCGAACTCATGCCCCTCGTCGGCCATCAGCTGCATGCCGACGCAGATGCCGAGGAAGGGGACGCGCCGGACTTCGACCGCCTCGCGAAGCACAGCCACGAGGCCGGGGACGGCGCGAAGCGCAGCCGCGCAGGCCCCGAAGGCGCCGACGCCGGGCAGCACGATCCGCCGGGCGCGCCGGACGACCGCGGGATCGGCGGTGACGGCGACATCGTCCGCGCCCGCGGCCGCCAGCGCGCGCGCGGCCGAGCGCAGGTTGCTGGCGCCATAGTCGATGAGGGCAACCGTCATGCGCGGGTGCGGTCAGACCAGCGTGCCGCCGAGCGATCCCTTGGTGGAGGGGATTGCCCCGGCGATGCGCGGGTCGATCGCGATCGCCATGCGGAGCGCGCGGGCGAGCGCCTTGAAGGCGCTTTCGGCGATATGGTGGTTGTTGGTGCCGTAGAGCGTCTCGGCATGGAGGGTGAGGCCGGCGGCCTGCGCGAAGCTGAGGAACACATGGCCGATGAGCTCGGTATCCATCTCGCCCAGGCGCGGCTGGCTGAATGCCACCTTCCAGACGAGGAAGGGGCGGCCGGAAATGTCGAGTGCGACGCGGGTCAGCGTTTCGTCCATCGGCGCATAGGCATGGCCGAAGCGGGTGATGCCGGCGCGGTCGCCCAGCGCCTCGCCGACCGCCTGGCCGAGCGCAATCGCCGTGTCCTCGACCGTGTGGTGGGCATCGATGTGGAGGTCGCCGACGGTGCGGATCTCGAGATCGATCAGCGAATGGCGGGCGAGCTGCGCCAGCATGTGGTCGTAGAAGCCGACGCCGGTGGCAATGGCGTGCCGGCCGGTGCCGTCGAGGTTGACGGTGACGCTGACGTCGGTCTCGGACGTCTTGCGGGTGACGGTTGCAGTGCGCATGCTCAAGCCGGCCTTTCGGGGGCGGGCTATAGCAGCGGCGGGCGGGGGTTCAACCGCCGCCCTCCAGCCGGCGCATGTCGGGCGCCTGCACCAGGCGGATGGTCTTCTCGACCGGCTGCAGCTCCGCAAGCGGCTTCCTGCCCGGGTCGACTCCAAGCTCGGGAAAGCGCCGTGCCTTGCTGAGCACCCGCGTTTCGAGCGAGCCGATGAAGTCATTGTAGGCACCTGCCGCCTCGCCGATGTTCTTGCCGACGCGCGCGACATGCTCGGTCATGGTGGCGAGGCTGGCATAGAGTTCGGCGCCCAGCTGGCCGATGGCGCGCGCTTCGTCGGCCATCTTCTCCTGCCGCCAGACCATGGCGACGACACGGGCGATCGCCAGCAGGTTGGTGGGGCCGGCGAGCAGGATGCGGCGGTCGAGCGCCCATCCCAGCAGGTCGAGGTCATGTTCGAGCGCGGCCGACAGGAAATTCTCGCCCGGCAGGAACATGACGACAAAATCCGCGCTGGCCGCGAATTCCTGCCAATAGGCCTTGTCGGCCAGCGCCTTGGCATGGGCGCGCACGGCCAGCGCATGGCGCTTGAGCGCTGCCGTCCGGCTGGTCTCGTCCGCGGCGTCGGAGGCGGCCAGATAGTCGGCCAGCGAGACCTTGCTGTCGATGATGAGTTCCCGGCCGCCGGGCAGCCGGAGCCTGGCATCGGGCCGGCGGCGCTGGCCTGCCTCGTCAGTGGTGCTCGCCTGAAGCTCGAAATCGATCTTCTCGCGCAGGCCGGCCATCTCGAGCACGTTGCGAAGCTGCGCTTCCCCCCAGGCGCCCGATGCCTTCGCCGAGGACCGAAGCGCGGCGACGATGCGCCCGGCCTCGACCTGCACGGCAGCCTGCCCGCTGGCCACGGCCTGCAGCTGCTCGGCGAGCGCACCATAGGCCTGTTCGCGCTTGCCCTCGATCGCCTTCAGTTCCGCCTCGTAGCGTTTCAGCTGCTCCTGCATCGGCCCGATGACCTCGGCGAGGTTCCGGCCGGCTTCCGAGCGGTGCAGCTTCAGCGTTTCGGCGGCCTGTTCGGTGAAGTGGCGCTGGGCCCGGGCCAAGGCCTCGGCCGCCAGCTGGTCGAAGGCCTCGCGCAGGCGTTTCAGTTCCTCGGCATGCGCCCGCTCGCGCTCGGCCCGCGCGTCCTCGCTCGCCCGCTCGCGCTCCTCGAAGCGGGATCTGAGGGCGGCCAGCTCGGAATCGAGCACGGCGGCGCGCGCCGCCTGCGGCTCGGCCGCTGCAGCGGCGGCGCGCCAGCGCTCGACCTCGGCCTCGGCGCGCGCCAGCGCCTCGGACCGGGTGGCGAGCTTCTGGAGCAGCAGGATGGCCGCCCCAAGCAGGGCGGCCAGCGCAACGGCAAGGCCGATGGCGATGGCGGGCAGCAGATCGGACATGCCGAGAACATTAGGCGAACATGGTTCGACCTGTCACGCCGTTTCTTGCCTTGCGCCGGGCGACATGGGAACGGGGCAGGGAAGGAGGAAGGCATGGAGCACCGGATTCTGGCCGAGGGCCTCGCGTTTCCGGAAGGGCCGGTGATGCTGGACGATGGCTCGGTCATCGTCGTCGAGATCGCCGCCGGACGAGTGACTCGGGTTCGCCGCGACGGCACCACCCAGGCGATCGCGACCCCGGGCGGCGGGCCCAATGGGGCGGCGATCGGGCCGGATGGCGCGCTCTATGTGTGCAACAATGGCGGCTTCGACTGGATTCGCATGGACGGGCTGCTGATCCCCGGCCATGCCGCACCCGACTATGAGACCGGGCGGATCGAGCGCATCGACCTGTCCACCGGGCGGGTGGAACGGCTCTTCGACCGCTTCGAGGAGCATCGGCTGTCGGGGCCCAACGACATCGTCTTCGACTCCGCCGGCGGCTTCTGGTTCACCGATCTCGGCAAGCAGTTCAGCCACCACAGCGATCATGGCGGCCTCTACTACGCCACCATCGACGGGCGGACGCTCAAGCGCGCCGTCCACGGCCCGGACTTCAACGGCATTGGCCTGTCGCCCGACGGGCGAACGCTTTATGCCGCGGTGTGCACCCGCTGCTACATCCTGGCCTTCGACGTGACCGGACCGGGCGAGCTGGCGCCCTCGCCGCTGGCGGCGCTGCCCGGCCGGCTGGTCGCGGACTTTCCGGGCCGGACGCTTCTGGATTCGATGGCCATTCTGGCCTCGGGCCGGATCGCCCAGGCCACACTCATCGATCGGCCGGGGATCGGCGTTGCCGATCCGGCGACCGGCGCGATCGCCTGGCATGACTTCCCCGACCTGCTGACCACCAACATCGCTTTCGGCGGCGCCGACATGCGCGACGCCGCCATCACGCTGTCGACGACGGGGCGCCTGGCGCTCGCCCGCTGGGACGAGCCGGGGCTGCGCCTTCCCTTCCATGCCTGAGGCGGGCGGCCTTCCGGATTCGCGCGCCATCGCGCTGTTCCTCGACATGCTGGCCAGCGAGCGCGGCGCGGCCGCCAACACGCTCGCTGCCTATCGCCGCGATCTCGCGGGCGCGTCCGACCGGCTCGACGGGCGGCTCGTGGCGGCAAGCACCGGCGATCTCGAGCGTCTGTTCGCACGGCTCGGGCATCTGGCGCCCGCCAGCCTGGCACGCTGCCGTTCGGCGCTCCGGCGCTTCTTCGGCTTCCTGCTGGCCGAGGGGATCCGCCCCGACAATCCGGCGCTGGCGCTCGCCGCCGTCAGGCCCGGCCGGCCGCTGCCCAAGTCGCTGTCGGTCGACGAGGTCGGCCGGCTTCTCGACCTTGTGACGGCCGAGGCCGAGACCGATCCGCGGCCGGCGACGCTGCGGCTTCGGGCGCTGATCGAGCTTCTTTACGGATCGGGGCTGCGCGCGAGCGAGCTTGTGGGCCTGCCGCGCAACGCCATCCGGCCGCCGCAACCCTTTGCCATCGTTCGCGGCAAGGGCGGCAAGGAGCGGATGGTGCCGATCTCGCCCGCGGCACTCGCCGCTGTCGAGGCGCTGCTGGCGCATGTGCCGCGCGACAGCGCGTTCCTCTTCCCCTCGGGCCGGGGCCATCTGACCCGGGTGCGCCTCTATCAGCTGGTGCAGGCCGCCGCCGCGCGCGCCGGGCTGGACCCGGCGCGGATCTCGCCGCACGTGCTGCGCCATGCCTTTGCCACCCACATGCTGGCCGGCGGCGCCGACCTCCGGTCGTTGCAGATGCTGCTGGGCCATGCCGACATCTCGACGACCGAGATCTACACCCACGTGGACGCGGCGCGGCTGGTGGGCACGGTCTCGCGCCTGCATCCACTGGCCGACGACTAGGCGACGGCGCGGTCGCACCCCCCTCGACCGTGCCGGTGGGCTGTGCCACGCTGCCCACGATGACCGTCGCGCATGTCAACCGCATCGCCACCGCCGTTCCCGGCCATGATGTCCACCGCGCCTTCGAGCGCTTCGTCGAGGGCCGGCTGGCCGGGCGGCGGGAAGCGGCGCTGTTCCGGCGGATGGCGGGGCGATCGGGAATCGAGCGGCGCTTCTCCAGCTTCGAGCCGATGACCGACCCCGACGGATTCGTCGCCGACTCCGAGGGCTTCTACGCGCCCGGCGCCTTTCCCCCGACCAGCCGGCGCATGGCCCGCTATGCCGAGGTGGCGCCCGGCCTTGCGGCGCGCGCCATCCGCGGCCTCGACACCGACCTGGAGCGGGTGACGCACCTGGTTCTGGCCAGCTGCACGGGCTTCATGGCGCCGGGGCTGGACCAGATCCTGGTCGAGCAGCTGGGGCTGAACCCCGGCGTGGAGCGCACGGTGGTGGGCTATATGGGCTGCTATGCGGCGGTGAACTCGCTCAGGCTGGCGCACCATATCGTGCGTTCCGAGCCCGAGGCGCGGGTGCTGGTGGTGGCGATCGAGCTGTGCACGCTGCACTTCCAGGATACCGAGGATCTGGAGAAGCTGCTGTCGATGCTGCTGTTCGGGGACGGCTGCGCGGCGGCGCTGGTGACGGCCGAGCCGGTGGGCGTGGCCCTCGACGACTTCCTGAGCTTCGCGCTGCCGGAGTCGGCCGGTCTCATCCGCTGGGACATCGGCGACAGCGGCTTCGACATGCATCTGTCAGGCCAGGTGCCGGTGCGGATCCAGAAGGCGATGGCCGACGAGCGGGCGCGCAACGCGCCCGACGGCGTGCTTCGCGGCATGCAGCCCGACGGCTTCGACCTCTTCGCGGTGCACGCCGGCGGCAAGGCGATCCTGGACGCGGTCGAGACCGGCCTCGAGCTGGCGAAGGACCGGCTGGACTGGTCCCGCGGAGTGCTGAGGGACTTCGGCAACATGAGCTCGGCAACCCTCATGTTCGTGCTGGCGCGGATCATCGGCACCGCGCCGCCGGGCCGGGGGCTGGCCATGGCGTTCGGGCCGGGGCTGGCCTGCGAGACCTTCACCTTCCGGAAGCTGGGGCCGCCGGTGCCGGCGGTTGGCGCCGTCCAGAAGATCTGACCGCCATGGCCGGCGGATGGCCCGATTTCGCCCGTCGCTCGACGGAGCCCGAGCGGATGGACGTGGAGCCGCTGGACCTGGCGACCGTGCGCGCCGTGCTCGCCGATCTGGCGCAGGTGAACCGGGTGACGGGGGCGGCGGCGCCGACGCTCGCCTTCCTGCGGCGCGCCACGCGCCACCTGCCGGCCGGCGCCGAGCTTCGCGTTGCCGAGCTGGGCTATGGGCGCGGCGACATGCTGCGGCGGATCCACCGCTGGGCGGAAGGCCGCGGGTTCCGGCCGAAGCTGACCGGCGTGGACCTGAACCCGATGTGCCGGGCGATCGCGGCCGAGCGGACGCCCGCCGGCATGGCAATCGAGTGGCACCAGGGCGACCTGTTCGACTGGCGGCCGGCCGAGCCGCCGCACCTGATCGTGAGCGCGCTGTTCGCCCACCATCTGCCCGACGCGGCGATCGTGCGGTGGCTGCGCTGGCAGTCCGACACGGCAGGACTCGGCTGGTTCGTCAACGACCTGCACCGCCACTGGGCAGCCTGGGCCGGGTTCCGGGCACTGGCCTGGGCGGCGCGCTGGCACCCCATCGTGCGCGCGGACGGCGCGCTGTCGGTCAGGCGGGCGTTCGTGCCCGCCGACTGGCGGCGGCTGCTGGCCGAGGCCGGGGTCGAGGGCGCGACCATCGCCTGGCGACCGCTGTTCCGGCTGTGCGTCGGCTGGATCCGCCCCGATCCGGCGTGAGACAGCCATGGCCGGTGTGCTGGTGATCGGCGGGGGTCTGGCCGGAGCAGCGGCCGCCATCCGGCTGGCGCGCGCCGGTCGGGCCGTCACCCTGTGGGAGCGCGAGCGCGGCCCGGCGCATAAGGTCTGTGGCGAGTTCCTGAGCTGGGAAGCGCAGGCGCACCTCGACGCGCTGGGCTTCGACCCGCTGGCGCTGGGGGCGGTTGCCATCGATCGGGTCCGGCTGGTGACGGCGGCGCGGACGATCGAGGCTGCGCTCGGCTTCCGGGCGCTGTCGTTGACCCGCCGGGCGCTGGACGCGGCCCTGCTGGATCTCGCCGCCGAAGCCGGCGCCGACGTGCGCCGGGGCGTGACCGCGCGCGAGCTTCGCGCCGACGGGACGGTCCTGTCGAGCCACGGCGAGGCGCGGCCGGCGGTGCTGATGATCGCGACCGGCAAGCATGAGCTGCGCGGTGTGGGGCGCGACAGTGCGGGGACCCTGAACGGCCAGCTGGGATTCAAGGCCTATCTGCGCCTGTCCCCCGAGGCGCGCGCCGCGCTGAAGGGCCATGTCGAGCTGCATCTGTTCGACGGCGGCTACGCGGGCTTGCAGCTGGTCGAGCGCGAGGCCGCCAACCTCTGTTTCCTGGTGTCGCCCGAGCGGTGGAAGCGGCTGGGCGGGGATTTCGCGGGCCTGCTGGAAGACCTCGGGGCCGAGCTGCCGCTGCTGGCCGAGCGGCTGGCAGGCGCGGTGCCGCTTCTGGACCGGCCGCTGGCGATCTCGGGCGTGCCCTATGGCTATCTGCATCGGCCGGCCGGCGATGAAACTGCCTGGCGGCTGGGCGACCAGGCGGCCGTCGTCCCGAGCTTCACTGGCGATGGCATGAGCCTCGCATTGCACTCGGCGCGGCTGGCCACCACGGCGCTTCTGACCGGGGCCGGGCCGGCCGACTATCTGCGGCAGCTGGCGCGCGATGCGGGCGGCGCTGTCCGCCGCGCGACGGAATTGCAGCGCTGGCGCGAGCAGGCGGCCGCGCCGCAAGGTCTGCTGGTGGCGCTGGCGCTGGCGCCGGGGTTCGTCCGGCTGGGCGCGCGGCTGACGCGGCTGCGACCGGGAGCGGTCCGGCGGGCGCTGGCCGGCTGACGGCCCGGGCACGCGGAGGCCCGGGCCGGGGACGGGACACGGGCGGGGCCCCGCCCGCGCCAGCTCAACTCAGCTCAGATGCTTCGCCAGATGCTTGTTCATCTCGAACATGGTGACGCTGTCGGCGCCGAAGATCGGCTTCAGCTTCGCATCCGCGTTGATCCGTCGCTTGTCCTTCGGATCCTGCAGATTGTTGGCCTTGATATAGTCCCACACCTTCTTCACCACTTCGCCCCGGGCGAGCTTCCCCGAGCCGACCACGGCCGCAAGCTGCGGCGACGGAGTGAGCGGCGTCTGAAGGGCGTTCGGTTTCTTGTCGGCCATCCTGTTCCCTCTCCCTTGAACCCTGGCCGGACATGCAGGTGCCGGCCTCAAAGTTGACAGTGGCCGTGACCCAATCGCCGGCGGCCAAAGTGACACTCTCATTTCACTGCTTGCGGGCGCCGTCAAACGCCAAAGCGCCCGATTCCGCTCCGCGCGGGGCAAAAAATGCCCTGCCGACGCGCAATGCGGGCGCCTGTGGCGCGCCTGCACTACTGGGCGCGGGGGGCGGCTGCGCTCGCGTCCTCGGGCAGGCCGCCCAGTTCGCGCACCATCTGGGTGTAGGCATCGAGATAGGCGAGCACGATCACCTGACCGATTTCCGTGTTCTCATAGCCGCCGCCGCCGCCGCCGCCGAAGCCGCCACCCCAGAAGCCGGCGCCGACCCCGAACCCCACATCCGACTTGCGCGCGAAACCTTCCGTCAGCCGCTCCATCTCGGTGGTGCGGGAGTTGACGAGCGTCAGCGTGACATTGGCTTCCTTCTTGCGGACGTTGACCGCCCCGCCCAGCACAGCGCCGGTGCGGCCGCCGATGAGGCCGCCGACGAGGCCGCCGATGTTGCCGCCGCCGCTGTTGCTGTTGCGGGTGACAAGATCGGGGACGATGAAATAGTCGGCCGCCTTCACCTGCGCCCGGCCGATGTTGGCGCCGGCCTGGAGTTCGCCTGACTCGGCCAGCGCCCGCTCGACGCTGCGGCTGGCAAGACCGCGGCCGCGATCGACGAGGCCGAAGCAGCCCGACTTCATGACAAAATGCTTGATGATCGCCTCCGGGCTGCCCAGCCCATACTCCAGCCACCAGTGGCGGTCCGGCTCGATGACGGCGATCGTGCCCAGCCGCTTGGTGCAGCGCGGGATTTCCGCCGTCTTCTGGACCTGCTGCTTGCGCGCGCCCGACTGGGCAGCCGCCGGGCCCGCTGCCGCGAGCGCGAGGCCGAGCGCGACCGGCAAGGCGAGCAGGCCGGCGAGACGGGTGGCGTTTGGCATGTCATGATCCCCTGCTGATGACCGGTCTGCCGCCGGGCGCCCGAAACCTTTCTAACCCGGAGCCCGGTTGCGACGCAACGGCAGCTGCCGGCGGGAAACCCCCCGATTCGCGGTCGCGACAGGCGGGCTGGCGCGAAAAAGTTGCGAAAACAGCACAGTTTGTGCCCATTTCCTCAGTATCGACATCAGCGGATTGCCGAGCGGGTATCAGATGTTTACAGTTAAGGCGGGTCGGGCATGCTATCCCGATCGGTGACATGCCGATCCTGCGTCCCCATGTGCTGCCCTGGCCCCAAGAGCAAGAACAGGTGCCGGCGGCCGTGCTATGGGACGATGGTCGGGCAGAGCGACGGGACGTGAACAGGATGCGATGCGCGGTTCTGGATGACGACAAGGCCCAGACGGAGCTTGTGTCGAAGCTGCTGGCCGATGCCGGGCACAATTGCGAGGTCTTCCACCAGGGGCGCACGCTGATCAACCGGCTGCGGCAGGATACCTTCGACCTTCTCGTCATCGACTGGAACATGCCCGGCATGTCGGGCATCGAGGTGCTCGAGAACGTCCGCCAGGGCCAGCATGCGAGCCTGCCGGTGCTGATGATCACCAGCCGGTCCGATGACGAGGATGTCGTGGCCGGGCTGGCCGCGGGCGCTGACGACTATATCGTGAAGCCGCTCAACCCCGCCGTGTTCGCGGCCCGGGTGGAGGCGGCGCTTCGCCGCGCCAACCTGAACAGGCCGCCGCGCACCCAGGCGAGCTGGGGCGTCTACAGCTTCGATGTGCCGACCGAGACGGCGATCGTCGCTGGCGAGGCGGTCAAGCTGACGGCCAAGGAGCTGGCGCTCGCCATGATGCTGTTCGAGAACATGTCGCGACCGCTGTCGCGCAGCTACCTTCTCGAGTCGATCTGGGGCCAGAGCCCGGAGGCGGAGACCCGCACGCTCGATGCCCATGTGTCGCGGATCCGCTCGAAGCTGAAGCTTCGGCCGGAGAATGGCTACCGGATCCTGCCGGTCTATTCCTATGGCTATCGCCTGGAGCCGACCAATGCGGCCGGCGATGGCGCGGGCGGGGGGCCTGACGGCTGATGCGCTACGCCGCCCCCGCCTTCCTGCTGCTGCTTGCCGCGACCGCTCCGGCGCTGCCCAATGGCGCGCGCCTGGAGCAGCGGCAGCGCGCGCAGGCGGAGGCTGCCGACGAGATCCTGACCTACACGACGAAGCCGGGCGAGACGCTCAAGGGCCTGGCGAAGCGCTGGTTCGTGCGCCCCGAGGACTGGCGGCTGGCGCAGGCGCTCAACCGCCTGCCCGACCCGGACGCGATTCCGGCCGGCACGGTCCTGAAGCTGCGGTCCAGCTGGATCCGGACGACGCCGATCTCCGCCGAGCTGGTCGCCTTCCGCGGCGATGTCCGGATCGTGGATGCCGGCGGCGCGGCGCGGCCGGGCGAGAAGGGCCTGGCGCTGGGCGAGGGTGATCTCATCGAGACGGGCGCGAACGGTTTTGCGACGCTGGTGCTGCCCGATGGCAGCCGGGTGTCGCTGCCGTCGGCCAGCCGCGTGCGCCTGACGCGCCTGAGGCAGGTGCCGATGTCGAATTCGATCGACCGGCGCTTCACGCTGGAGCAGGGACGGACCGAGGCCAAGGTGACACCGATGGCGAACCCGGCCTCGCGGTTCCTGATCACCACGCCGGTGGCGGTGGCCGCGGTTCGCGGCACGGAATATAGCGTGAGCTTCACGCCGTCGGAGATGCGCCAGCTGACGCAGGTGACCGAAGGCAAGGTGGGGGTTCGCAGCCTGAAGGGCGGGCCCGAGGTGCTGGTGCTGGCCGGCTTCGGCGTGGTGGCGGATGCCAGCGGCGTCGGCCAGCCCACGCGGCTGCTGCCCGGGCCGGCGATGAAGGCGCCGCGCCGCATCCAGAGCGGCGAGATGGTGACCTTCGAGTTCGACGCGGTGCCGAACGCCAGCGGCTATCGCGTGGAGATCGCGACCGACCGGGCGTTCACCGACCGGGTCGCCTCGGTGGACACGACCGAGACGCGGGTCAGCTTCAGCGACATTCCCAATGGCCAGCTGTTCGTGCGGGTGTTCGCGATCGACGGCAACGGCCTGCTCGGCCAGCCGGCTGCGTGGGACTTCACGCGCCAATATGGCGGTGGCGCTGCCGGTGCGGGTGCCGCCGGCCGCACCAGCGATCCGGACGGCCCGGCGCCCGGCGGCGCGGGCGGCGAGGAAGGCAGCCGCGACGATGACGGCGCGATCGACTGGGCGGGCCTGGCGGCTGACACGACGCGGTTCCTGTTCGCGACGCCGCCGGCTGGCGGGCTGGGCGGCGGGCTGTTCGGCTTCGACGACACGGGCGATCTTCTGGCCCAGATCCTGGGCGGGACCGGGCCGGCGTTTCCGGCAGGGGCCGGTGCGGGCGGCGGTTTCGCGGGTGCCGGCGGCGGCAGCAGTGGCACTGGGCCGGGAACGGGCGGCAGCGGCAGTGGCAACGCAGGCGGCGGCGGCTTCGGCGGCGGTGGCGGTTTTGGCGGCGGCTTCGGCGGCGGTGGCGGTTTTGGCGGCGGCTTCGGCGGCGGCGGCGGTTTTGGCGGTGGCTTTGGCGGCGGTGGTGGCGGTGCCGGCGGTGGCAGCAACCCCGGTGGCGGATCGCCCGGCGCTGGCGGCGATGAGGATGGAACGCCCGGCGGCACCCCCGGCGGTGGCGGCAATGGCGGTGGCACGCCCGGCGCTGGCGGCAGCAGTGGTGGCAATCCTGGCGGCGGGACTCCCGGCGGTGGTGCTGGCAGCGCTCCCGGCGGCGGTAACCCCGGTGGTGGTGCTGGCGGCGGGCCGGTCGTGATCCCGGGCGATCCGGGACTTCCATCCCTGCCGGGCAATCCCGGCCTGCCCGGTGCTGGCAATGGTGGCGGCAATCCTGGCGGCGGCACCCCCGGCGGTGGCAGTCCGGGCGGTGGCAATCCGGGCGGCGGGTTGCCCGGCGGGGGTCTGCCGGGCGGGGGCGCAGCCCCGATTCCCGAGCCGGCGACCTGGCTGTTCCTGCTGTCGGGCTTCGGCCTCGTCGGCCTGGCGCTTCGCCGCCGGCAGAGAGCCGAGCGCGCCTGACGCGGCTCCACCGGCCGGCTTGAGCCGTCGCCGCGCCTCGCCTAGCCTTCGCCCATGAACGCGCCGGAGCATCCCGTGGCGATCGGCGAGCGGCCGGCCCCGGCCCCTGCCACCATGCCCCGCGGTCCTGACGACACACCGGATCGGCTGACGTTCCAGAGCGGGCGGATGCTCTACGAATGGTGGGCGGTCCTGCTGTCGGCGACGATCGCGGTGATCGCGATCGCGGCGCTCATCCCGCCGATCCGGGCCGACAATCTGGTCTATGACATGGTGCTGCGCGCCACCCCGCCGCCGGCGAGCCAGCGGATCCTGATCGTGGCGATCGACAATCGCAGCCTCTCCGCCATCGGCCGCTGGCCCTGGCCGCGCGACGTCCACGCCCGCCTCATCGACCAGCTGGGGGCGGCCGGCGCGGCGGCCGTCGGCTATGACGTCCTGTTTCCCGAGCCGTCCACGCCCGCGGCCGACGCGCGGCTGGCGGAGTCGATCCGCGCCAATGGCCGGGTCATCCTGCCCTACATCATCGACATCCCTGGCCCCGACGGCGCGCCGGCGCAGCGGGTGTGGCCGGTGGCGCCGCTTACCGACGCCGCACGCGGCCTGGGGCATGTGGTGACGCGCCCCGATCGCGACGGCGTGGTGCGCGCGATCGATGCCCTGGCGGACGCCGGCGGCGGCCCCAGCCTGCACATGGCGGAAGCCGTGGCGGCGCTGGCACGCGGCGAGACCGCCCGGCTGGACGCGCCACGGCCGCCGCCGCTCGCCGGCGTGGTGGCGACGCGGCGCGACCTCATCCCCTTCGCCGGGCCGTCGGGCACCTATCCGCAGCTGAGCGTCATCGACGTGCTGGAGGGCAATGTGCCGCCCGATCTGGTGGCGGGCCGGATCGTGCTGGTCGGCGCCACCGGCTCGGGGCTGGGCGACCGTTTCTCGACCCCGATGTCGGGCACGCGCGAGACCATGGCCGGAGTCGAGCTGCACGCCAACTATCTGGACAGCCTGCTGGCCGACCGGATGATCCGGGCGGTGCCCGGCTGGCTGTGGGTCATCTTCTCGATGCTGCCCATGTGGATGCTGATGCTGAGCCTCAGGTTCCTGGGCCCGCGGGTGAACCTGTGGCTGGGCCTCATGCTTGGGCTGGGGGTGCTGGCCGTCACCTTTCTCAGCCTCGCCCTGTTCCGCATCTGGCTGCCGCCGGCCCTCGCACTGATCGCCGTCGGCCTCATCTATCCGCTGTGGGGGTGGCGGCGGCTCGATCTCGCCAGCCGCTACATGGTGGCCGAGCTTCGCGAGCTCAGGGCCGAGAAGACGGTGCTGCCGCGCCACCGCGCCGAGCTGACGGGCGATCCGGTGGAGCGGCAGATCATCCTGATGCACGAGGCGATCCGCGACGTGCGCGACCTGCGCGAGTTCGTCGGCCAGTCGATGGACAGCCTGCCCGATGCCGCGCTGGTGACCGACCTCGACGGCCGGGTGCTGATCGCCAACGACGCCGCCGACGCGCTGTTTGCGCGCCGCGTGGCCGGGCCGCTGGTCGGCCGGCCGCTCGATGAGGTGTTCCAGAGCCTCGATCCCGACCCGCGCCTGCCCGATCCGCGCGCCGTCGAGCTGCTGGCGGCGATGAAGGGCAAAACGCTGCCCGACAATGCCGGCTATGAGACGCGCCTGGCCGACGGCACCTCGCTCGAAATCCGGCTGGCCTTCTTCACCGACGCGCAGCGCCGGCCGCTGGGCTGGATCGCCCGCTTCGCCGACATCACCCAGCTGCGCGCCTCCGAGCGGCAGCGCGAGGATGCGCTGAGGCTGCTGACGCACGACATGCGCGCGCCGCAGGCGTCGATTCTGGCCATCCTCCAGTCCGAGGGGCACAAGGTGCCGCCCGAGATTGCCCGGCGGCTGGAGCGCTATGCCCACCAGACGCTGGGGCTGGCCGACGATTTCGTGCACCTGGCCCGCGCCGAAAGCGGGCGCTTCGTGGTGGAGACCTTCAACCTCGCCGACGCGCTGCTCGATGCCGTCGACGATCTCTGGCCGCTGGCCGACGCAAAGAAGATCCGGATCGTCTCCGATGTGCCGGACACGGAGGCGCTGGTGACGGGGGACCGGGCGCTCTTGACGCGCGCGGTCGCCAACATCCTGGGCAATGCCATCAAGTACAGTGACGAGAAGACGCGGATCGAGGCGCGGGTGCGGCTGGGCGAGCTCAGCGTGCGCGTGGAGGTGGCCGACCAGGGGCGGGGGATCGCGGCCGAGGACCTGCCCAAGTTGTTCGAGCCCTTCCGCCGGCTGGCGCCGCCGGAGGGCGCGCCGGCCTCGGCCGTGGCGCCCGGCGCCGGCCTCGGCCTCGCCTTCGTGAAGGCGGTGGTCGAGCGGCACCGCGGCCAGGTGTCGGCGCAGTCGGCCGAAGGGCACGGGTCAGTGTTCGCGATCGAGCTGCCGCGGGCGGATACCCCGGCGGCAGCGGGCTGACGGATCAGGCGGCGGCGAGCTTTCGCGCCGCCTCGTAATCGGCCTTGCCATTGGGCCCGCGCGGGCAGCGCGCGGCGAACACCACCCGCTTGGGTGCCTTGTAGGCGGCAAGCCCCGCCTTCACATGGGCGATGAGCTCCGCCTCGGGCACGGGTGCGCGCGCCTCGACGACGGCGGTGACGGCCTGGCCCCAGGTCTCGTCCGCGACGCCGAAGACAAGCGCATCCTCGACCGCAGGATGGGTCTTCAGCGCCTCCTCCACTTCCTCGGGGAAGATCTTCTCGCCCCCGGAGTTGATGCACTGGCTGCCGCGGCCAAGCAGCACGATCGACCCGTCGTCGGCGAGCACGCCCCAGTCCCCCGGCATGGTGTAGCGTCGGCCATCGACGGTGATGAAGGTCTTGGCCGTCTTTCCGGGATCCTTCCAGTAGCCGACCGGCAGCAGGCCGGTGCGCGCCACGCGACCGGGAACCCCCGCTTCGGTGACAGGGCGCATGTCCTCGTCGAGGAGGATGGTGTTCGCATCATGCTGGAAGCGGGTGGGGGCGTCCGGGTTCGCTGCCGTCGAAATGGCGGCGCCATAGCCGAGCCCTTCCGAGGAGCCATAGGCGTCGAAGCAGAGCATGGTGGGGCAGTGCCGGAGCAGGGCGGCCTTCACTTCGGGCGACCACATGGTGCCCGACGAGATCATCATCCCGACCTGGCCGAGCCGGCCCTCGCCCGCCTCGATCGCGCGCAGCAGCGGCCGGGCAAACGCATCGCCGACGATCACGCAGACATCGGGGTTGTGGCGTTCGGCGAGCTTGAGTGCCTCCACCGGATCGAAGCTGCGGCTGGTCGTGGTGATGACCGTGCCGCCGAGCGCGAGCGCGTAGATGCCCATGAGAAGCCCGGTACCGTGCATCAGCGGCGGCAGCGCCAGCAGGCGGCGGCGCGGCTGGCCCGAGGTGATGGCGACGACATGGGCCTCGAGGCTGTCGGGCGCAGGCATGCCGGGAAGCGGCGCGCCGGCGCCCAGCACCGTCCACAGCACGCCCTGTTCCCACACCACGCCCTTGGGCATGCCGGTGGTGCCGCCGGTGTAGATGAACAGCCGGTCGGTTGGCGCGTGCGCCTGCGGAGGCAGGGTGGCGCCCGTGTTCGAGACCGCGTCGAAATCGCGGGCGAAAGCGGCGGTCTCGCCACCGACCTGCAGCCAGAGCTTCACGCCGGGCAGGCGATCCCGCAGCGTGTCCAGCACGGGCGCGAATTCGGCATCGAAGACGACGACGGCGGCATCCGAATTGTCGAGGATGTAGAGCAGCTCTGGCCCGGTGTAGCGGTAGTTGACGTTCACATGCGCCAGCCGCGCCTTGAAGGCGGCGCCCGTGGTGAGGAGATAGGCGGGCGAGTTGCGCATCAGATGCGCGACGCGGTCGCCGGCTGTGGCCCCGGCTTCGAGGAAGGCGGCGGCAAGCGCATCGGTGCGGCGCGCGAAGCCGGCCCAGTCGATCACCTCGTCGCCGTGGACCAGCGCCGGGTCGGACCCCAGCCTGTCCCCGAGCGCAGCGAGCACGGCACCGAACGAGAACATGGCTTCTCCCTTCGATCGCTTCCGGACGGCATCATTGACACCGGCGGCGCCGCGGCCGCAACCCGACGTTCGCAAGAGGCGATGACGGAGGGCGCGGCGGCGATGCGGGCCTGGCGGGTTGGGCGGCTGGACGGCATCGGCGCGCTGTCGCTCGCGACGATGGCGCCGCCCCCGCCGCCCGGACCGGGCGAGGCGACGCTCGCCATGCTGGCCGTCGGCCTGAACTATCCCGACCTGCTGATGCTGTCGGGCGGCTATCAGTATCGCCCGCCGCTGCCCTTCACGCCGGGGATGGAGGGGGTGGGGCGGATCGTGGCGGTGGGCGAGGGGCTCTCGGGCGACCTGCTGGGCGCGCGGGTGCTGGCCGGCGCGCGCGACGGGCTGCTGGCCGAGGCCGTGACCCTGCCGCTCTGGGCGCTGAGGCCCGCGCCCGAGGCGTTCGACGATCCGGAGGCGGCCGCCTTCACGACCGGCGCCCTGACCGCCTGGGTGGCCCTGGTCGAGCGCGGTCGGCTGAGGGCCGGCGAGGTGCTGCTGGTGCTGGGGGCGGGCGGCGGCATGGGGCTTGCCGCCGTGGCGCTGGGCAAGGCGCTGGGCGCCGAGGTGACGGCGGTTGCCTCGACTGCGGACAAGCTGGCGGCGGCCAAGGCGGCGGGTGCCGACCGGCTGGTCCAAATCGACCGGGCCGCGCCCGATCTCTCGGCGCTGAAGGGCGCGTGCGACCTCCTGTTCGATCCCGTCGGCGGAGCGCTGGTGCGGCCGGCGCTGTCGGCGCTCAGGCGCGGCGGGCGCTATCTGGTAGTGGGGTTCGTGGGCGGGATGGACGCGGTCCCGACCAATCTGGCGCTTCTCAAGGAAATCGAGATCATCGGGGTGCGCGCCGGCGAGGCCGGGCGGCGGGACGCGGCGCTGGGGCGGCGGGCGCGCGCGGCCATCGACGCGCTGGCAGCCGAGGGGCGGATTCGGCCGCACATTGGCCTGGTGGTGCCGTTCGCGGACGCGCCGCTCGGCTTCGAGGCGCTTGCGGGGGGTTCACTTGTGGGCAAGGCCGTGGTTCGTATCGCAGCGGAGAGCTGAACCGGAAAGGCTGGAGGCCATGACCCTGACATACCCGATCGCCCTGCTGCTGGGGGCGGCGCTGCTGCTGACCGCCTGCAACACCACGCGCGGCATCGGCCGCGACGTGAAGTCGGTGGGGCAGGCGATCGAGAAGGCGGTCGACTAGGCGAGCACGCGCGCGCGGCGCCGGCGCGCGCTCATGCCGACGAAGCCGAAGCCGGCGATCAGCATCGCCCAGGTGGCCGGTTCGGGGATTCCGGCGACCAGCTGCTCGATCGGGCCGTCGCCGATCGCCACCTCGAAGCGGTTCAGTTCCTGCGAGGGGCCGAAGCTGCCGAAGCGGTTGAAGCTGCCGGTCAGCTGGAAGGACTGGCGGAAATCGAGCCCGGTGATGGCGATGAAGCCGATTCCGCTGAAATCGGGCACAAGGATGTCGGGAAGCACGACACCGCCGACGGTCTGGCCGGCGAAGGTCCGGCCGGAGAGGGTGAGGCCAGTGAGCGAGAAGGTGCCATGGCCCGCCGCGCCGTCGCGCACGGCGATCTGCAGCGTGTCGAAGGGCTGGGCGCCGGCGCCTGCAAAGCCGAAGGCATCGGTGATCGAGAGGGTCGAGCCGCCGATCGTGGAGGTGAGCGTGGTGCCGGCAAGCGCGAAGCTGAAGGGGTTGGCCGCCGCGTAGGTCGCGTCCGCGCCGATCCGGTTGCCGGCCACCCCCAGATCGTTGCGGCCAAGGAAATGTTCCTGCCCGGCGCCGCCGGCGAAATTGCGGTAGCGCGCGGCCAGCGTGACCGTGCCCGGCAGGAAGACGGACGCGCTTGTCAGCGGGCTCACGAGGAGGGTGGCGGCCACCGCGGGGGCTGCGGGCAGGGCAAGCGCGGCAAGCAGGAGGACGGGCTTCATCGAAAATCCTTGTGCGACCGTTTGTTGTGTTGCGGTGCTGATAGGCTGGCGACAGCTGCGGGCATAGTTAACGACTGTCACCAATGGCGGCGCGGCGGGCTGTCGCGGCGCGGTTGACCGACTCGGGGACGCTCGGCCAAGGCGGTTGGGCTGTCGGGCCTGGTCGGCCCGGCGACGCTGCGGGAGAGTGTGACGGCCAGCGATGGCCGGAACCGCCGAAGGAGCAACCGCCCCCGGAATCTCTCAGGCCAAGGGACCGCAGCCGTCGTGATCGGCAGTCTGGAAAGTGCCGGGGCCGAATGGGCCCGGCCACCGAAGGGGTAAGCGGTGCCTGCCTGGTCGAGGGGGTGCCGTGAAAGCTCTCAGGTCTCGTGACAGGCGGGGGCGGGCGGTCAGCATGGGGCTGACAGGCGGGTCACGGGATATGGCATGGCCGATGATGCCGATCATCTGAAGCGTCTGCCGCTCGATGCGCTGCACCGGCACCTGGGCGCGCGCATGGTGCCGTTCGCCGGCCATTCCATGCCGCTCCAGTATGAGGGCATCGTTACCGAGCATCTGTGGACGCGCGCGCATGCCGGCCTGTTCGATGTGAGCCACATGGGCCAGCTGCTGCTGGAAGGCGCCGGCGCGGCGGACTGGCTGGAGACGCTGACGCCGGGAGACTTCCGGGGGCTGACGCCGAACGCCATGCGCTATTCGTTGCTGCTGGCCGACGATGGCGGCATTCTCGATGACCTGATGGTGACCAGCCGGGGGGCGGCGCTGCACCTGGTCGTGAACGGCGCCACCAGGGATGCCGACCTTGCCCACCTGCGCGCGCGCCTGCCTGCCGACCTGACCCTCACGCATCTCGACGATCACGCCCTGCTGGCGCTGCAGGGCCCGCGCGCAGCCGACGTGCTCGGCCGGCTGTCGCTGGCGCCGGCGGATCCGGGCCTGCCGACGGTCACGGCGCTCAGGTTCATGCGCGGCGGCCTCTATCGCTGGGGCGGCACGACGCTGGCCATCACGCGGTCGGGCTACACGGGCGAGGACGGGTTCGAGATCTCGCTACCGGCGGCCGAGGCCGAGGGCTTCGCCGAAGCGCTGCTGGCGGCGCCCGAGGTGAAGCCGATCGGGCTGGGCGCGCGGGACTCGCTTCGGCTGGAAGCCGGGCTGCCGCTCTATGGGCATGATCTGACGCAGCACCACGAGCCGGTGGAAGCCGGCCTCGCCTTTGCCATTTCCAAGCGGCGCAAGGCCGAGGGCGGGTTTCCCGGCGCGGCGCGCATCCTCAAGGCGCTCATCGACGGGCCGGCGCGCAAGCGGGTGGGCCTCCGGCTGGAAGGGCGCCAGCCGGCGCGCGAGGGCGCGGCCATCCTGGCAGGCGAGCGGCCGGTGGGCGCGGTGACATCGGGCGGGTTCGGCCCGTCGGTCGGGGCGCCGATCGCCATGGGCTATGTCGAGGCGGCGCAGTCGGCCGACGGCACGGCACTCGAGGTCGAGGTGCGCGGGCGGCGGCTGGCGGCGACCGTCGTGCCGATGCCGTTCTGGCAGAAGAATTATGTTCGCTGACGGGGGATGATGATGCGCTATTTCACGAAGGACCATGAGTGGATCGAGGTGGACGGAACGTCTGCCACCGTCGGCATCACGGCCTACGCGCAGGACCAGCTGGGCGACGTGGTGTTCGTCGAGCTGCCCGAGCCGGGCCGGACCGTCGAGGCGGGGAAGGAAGCCGCGGTCGTCGAGAGCGTGAAGGCGGCAAGCGAGGTCTATGCGCCCGTTTCGGGCACGGTCATCGAGGCGAATGCGGCGCTCGCCGACGACCCCTCGCTGGTGAACAGCGCGCCCGAGGGCGACGGCTGGTTCTTCCGCCTGACGCTGGCCGACCCGGGCCAGCTGGAGGGGCTGATGGACCGCGCCGCCTACGACGCCTTCGTGGCGACGCTCTGAGCGCGATGGGCTGGAACGCGGCCGATTATGCCTGCCATGCCGGCTTCGTGCCGGCGCTGGGCGCGGCCGCGCTCGAGCTGCTTGCGCCGCAGCCGGGCGAGGCGATCCTCGATCTCGGCTGCGGCGACGGCGCGCTGACCGCGCGGATCGCCGCCGCCGGCGCCGAGGTGCTGGGCGTGGACCCGGACGCCGACATGTTGGCCGCCGCGCGGGCGCAGGGCCTGACGGTGGCGGCAGGCGATGGCCAGCGCCTGTCGTTCGAGGGCCGCTTCCATGCCGTGTTCAGCAATGCCGCGCTGCACTGGATGCCTGACCAGGCCGCGGTCGCGTCTGGCGTGTTCCGGGCGCTGAAGCCCGGCGGGCGCTATGTGGGGGAATGCGGCGGCTTCGGGAACATCGCCGCCATCCGCACCGCCATCCGCGCCGTGCTGGGGGCGCGGGGTTACGATGTCGAGGCGGGCACGGGCCAGGTCTATCAGACGGCGGAGGCGTTCGCGGCGCGACACCGGGCGGCAGGCTTCACGGACGTGGAGGCCTGGATCATCCCCCGCCAGACGCCGCTGCCCTCGGGCCTCAGCGGCTGGCTTCGGACGTTCCGGGCGGGCTTTCTGGACTCGGCCGGCGTGCCCCCGGGCGAGCAGGCCGCGGTGGTCGACGCCATCGAGGCGCTGCTCGCCCTCGCGCTCCGCGACGAGGCAGGCCACTGGACGGCCGACTATGTGCGCCTGCGCTGGCGGGCGTTGAAGCCCAACAAGGAGGCTTGAGACATGCGATACCTGCCGCTCACGCCCGAGGATCGCGCCGGGATGCTGGCCGCGGTCGGCGCCGGGTCGATCGATGACCTGTTTATCGACGTGCCCGAGGCCGCGCGCCTGCCCGGCCCGATCCCGGGGTTGCCGAACCATCAGCCGGAACTGATCGTCGAGCGGGAGCTTTCGCGCCTGGCCAAGCGGAACATGGCCGCCGGCGATCATCCCTTCTTCCTGGGCTGCGGGGCCTACCGCCACCATGTGCCGGCCTCGGTCGACCACCTCATCCAGCGTGGCGAGTTCCTGACGAGCTACACCCCCTATCAGCCGGAGATCGCGCAGGGGACGCTGCAATATCTGTTCGAGTTCCAGACGCAGGTGGCGCGCCTGACCGGCATGGAAGTCGCCAATGCGTCGATGTATGACGGCTCGACCGCCATGACCGAGGCCATCTTCATGGCGCGGCGGATCACCCGGCGCGGCAAGACGCTGATCTCGGCCGGCGTTCATCCCCACTATGTGAAGTCGGCCGAGACGCTGGCCCGCTTCACCGGTGACCGGCTGGTCGTCGGCCGGCCCACGCTCGAAGCCGGCGCGCCGGGCGATGACCTCGCCGCCCTCATCGGGGCGATCGACGACGAGACCTCGGCGGTCGTGGTGCAGAACCCCAATGTCTTCGGCCATGTCGCCGAGCTGTCCGAGCTGGCGGCCGCCGCGCACGCGAAGGGCGCGCTGCTGATCGCCGTGGTGACCGAGGTGGTGTCGCTGGGCGCCATCCGCTCGCCGGGCGAGATGGGCGCCGACATTGTGGTGGGCGAGGGCCAGAGCCTTGGCGTCGGTCTCCAGTTCGGCGGGCCGCACCTTGGCCTGTTCGCCTGCAACTCGAAGCATGTGCGGCAGATGCCCGGCCGGCTGGCGGGCGAGACGGTGGACGCCGACGGCCGGCGCGGCTTCGTGCTGACGCTGTCGACGCGCGAGCAGCATATCCGGCGCGAGAAGGCGACGTCCAACATCTGCACCAACTCCGGGCTGATGAGTCTCGCCTTCACCATCCACCTGACGCTGCTGGGCGAGGCGGGCTTCCGGAAGCTCGCCGCGCTCAACCATGCGCGGGCCGTCGAGACCGCCGAGCGGCTGGCGGCCATTCCGGGTGTGGAGCTGGTGAACGGGCCCTTCTTCAACGAGTTCACGCTGAAGCTCTCGGTGCCCGCCCGGCAGGCGGTTCGCGACATGGCCGAGATGGGGGTGCTGGGCGGGGTCAGCCTGGCGCGACTCTACCCCGACCGGCCCGACCTCGAGACGGGCCTGGTGGTGGCCGCGACCGAGACGGTCAGCCGCCACGACATCGACGCGCTGGCGCGCGCGCTCACCGAAATCCTTGGAACGGAGTATCCCGGCGCATGAGCATGAACCGCGAGGGGCGCCCGACCGCGCCCGTTCCCGGGGCGGCAGGCGAGGCCGCCACCTTCACCGGCAACCGCGCGCTGATGCTGGAGGAGCCGCTGATCTTCGAGTGCGGCCGGCCTGACGTGTCGGGTGTCGATCTCGAGGCGGTGCCGGCGCACGAGAGCCGGCTCGGCGGGTTCGAACGCAGCGCGCCGATCGGGCTTCCCGGCCTGACCGAGGGCGAGGCGGTGCGGCACTACACCCGGCTGTCCCGGCAGAATTACGGGATCGACCTCGGGCTGTTCCCGCTGGGCTCGTGCACGATGAAGCACAATCCGCGCCTCAATGAGAAGCTGGCGCGGCTGCCGGGCTTTGCCGACATCCACCCGCTGCAGCCGCAGGACACAGTGCAGGGCGCGCTGGCGGTGATCCACCGGCTGGCCGAGTGGCTGAAGGCGCTGACCGGGCTGCCGGCGGTTGCCATGACGCCCAAGGCCGGCGCGCATGGCGAGCTGTGCGGCATGCTGGCGATCCGTGCCGCGCACGAGGCCCGCGGCGACGCGCGCGCCGTGGTGCTGGTGCCCGAATCGGCGCATGGGACCAACCCGGCGACCGCGGCCTTCTGCGGCTATGCGGTCGAATCGATCGCGGCCGATGCGCGCGGGCGGGTGGACACGGCGGCGTTGCTCGAGCGGCTGGGGCCGGATGTGGCGGCGGTGATGATCACCAACCCCAACACCTGCGGCCTGTTCGAGACCGACCTGAAGACGATTGCCGACGCCGTTCACGCTGCCGGCGCCTATGTCTATTGCGACGGCGCCAATTTCAACGCGATCGTGGGGCGGGTGCGGCCCGGCGATCTCGGCGTGGACGCCATGCACATCAACCTGCACAAGACCTTCAGCACGCCGCACGGCGGCGGCGGGCCGGGTTCGGGGCCGGTCGTCTTTTCCGAAGCGCTGGCGCCCTATGCGCCCTTGCCCTTCGTGGTGGAGGCGGGCGGGCGCTACCACCTTGTCGAGGAGGAGACGGCGCGTGCGGAGGACCATGGGCAGAGCTTTGGGCGCATGTCGACCTTCCACGGCCAGATGGGGATGTTCGTGCGCGCGCTCGCCTATATCGAAAGCCACGGCGCCGACGGCCTCAGGCAGGTGGCCGAGGATGCGGTGCTGAACGCCAACTATGTGCTCCGCAGCCTCGAGGACGTGATCTCGGCGCCGTTCGCCGACAGCGGCCCCTGCATGCACGAGGCGCTGTTCGACGACAGTTTCCTTTCCGGCACCGGCCTCAGCACGCTCGATATCGCCAAGGCGCTGATCGACGAGGGCTTCCACCCCATGACCATGTATTTCCCGCTGGTGGTGCATGGCGCGATGCTGGTGGAGCCGACCGAGACCGAGAGCCGCGCGCGCCTCGACCAGTTCATCGCGGTGATGCGCGACCTCGCCCAGGCAGCCGGGGCAGGTGAGCGGGCGCGGTTCGAGGCAGCGCCGCGATTCGCCCCGCGGCGGCGGCTGGACGAGACGCGCGCGGCGCGGCAGCCCGTGCTGGTCTGGTCGCCGCCGGAGGACGACCGGCTGGCGGCGGAATGACGTCGGCTGGCCAGGCGCTGTTCGAACGTCAGGGGTTAACAGGCACTAACCATTTCATGTTTGGCAATCCTGCCAGATTTTTCCTTGTTTCACTTTTGTGATTTGGCTAGCCTTCGGGCGTGCCTTCAGGGGGGCATGGTCGTTTCACACATGAGGGGCATTATCATGAAGACTGGTCGCATCCTCGCCTGCGCGTCCGTGCTTGCCGTCGCCGCGCCGGCGCTGGCCGACAATGTGATGACGGGCACGCACAATGGCTTCACCTATGAGGCGCGCAGCCTGATCGTGGGGATGACGCCGACCTCCTCGGCACCCGGCAATGGCGTCGGCGGCGGCGATCCGCGCTTCTTCGCCTCCATGCCCAAGTACAGCGGGGTTGCCGCGCTGATCATGGATTATGGCGTGTTCACGTCAGGCCCGAACGAGGGCCTGGCGGCGCGCTTCATCTGCTCGGGCACGAACATGCCGGGCGGCTACATCCTGACGGCGGCGCACTGTGTTCGGCCGCGCGCGGGCGTCTCGCAGGCGAGCCCGACGACAAGCGTGTTCTTCAACAATTCGGGCCTCGACCAGCGGGTGCCGTTCAACCCGGCCTCGACCGAGATCCTCGTCAGCCAGATCAACATCCACCCCGGCTACACGGGGCAGGTGATCGACCACAATGACATCGCGATCCTGAAGCTGTCGGAAGCCGCGCCCGAGTGGGCGGGGGTCCACAAGGTCTCGATGCTCAATGACCTGCGCGGCGTGGAGTTCAACGTCGCCGGCTATGGCGCCCGCTCGGCTGTCGGCGGGGTGGTCGGCACCGGCGCCGGCCAGGCGGCGCAGACCGGCTGGCTGCGCCAGGGCCTCAACATGTTTGACTATCGCATGGGCGATCCGATCTTCAGCCAGGTGCCGGGCAATGGCTGGCAGACGGTGTTCCGGACTCCGCCGACCAACTTCGAATTTTCCTACCTGTCGGACTTCGACAGCGGCTTCGCCCTCAATGACACGGCGTGCCGAGTCGCCCAGGCGTCGAACCTGGCGCAGGCGGCGGGTGCGGTGTTCTGCGATACGGGGCGCGGCAAGCGCGAGGTGAGCGTGGCGGGCGGTGACTCCGGCGGGCCGCAGTTCGCGGGGCGGGCGATGAACCTGCTGTCGGTCACCTCCTATGGTCTGACCCTCGGGCCGGCCTGGGGCGACTGCTTTGAAGGGCTGAACAGCAGCTGCGGCGAATTCAACGGCTTCGTCCCGCTCTACATCCACAAGGACTGGATCCGCGGCATCGCGGGTGCGGGCGCGCTGGCGGTTCCGGAACCCGCGACCTGGGCGATGCTGATCGCCGGCTTCGGGCTGGTGGGCGGAGTCGCCCGCCGTCGCCGGACGCTGGCGACAGCCCGGGCCTGAGCACCGGCCGAGAGTGCAGGGGCTGGCGGGGCGACCCGCCAGCCCCTTTTGCGTGGGCCGGTGCGATCCCACATGAGTTGCGTGCCGGCTGCCTGCGGGAGGATGAACCTTGACGGACGAAACCGAGATCGCCGTGCTGGCCGGCGGCTGCTTCTGGTGCACCGAGGCCATCTTCAGCCGGGTGAAGGGCGTTCTCGAGGTGGAGAGCGGCTACACCGGCGGGCATGTCGAGCAGCCCGGCTACAAGCAGGTCTGCTCGGGCACGACGGGCCATGCGGAAGCGGTCCGGATCCGCTTCGACCCGGCGGTCATCAGCTATGGCGATCTTCTCGACATCTTCTTCGCGACCCACGATCCGACCCAGCTCAACCGCCAGGGCAATGACGTGGGCCCGCAGTATCGAAGCGCAATCTTTCCGCAGACGCCCGCGCAGGAAGCCGAGTGCAGGGCCGCGATCGCGCGCGCGCAGGCGCACTGGGCGCGGCCGATCGTGACAACGGTCGAGCCGGCCGCGCCCTGGTGGCCGGCCGAGGCCGAGCACCAGACCTATTTCGACCGCGTCGGCGACCGGAACCCCTATTGCACGGCGGTGATTTCGCCCAAGGTCCGGAAATTCCTGGTGACCCACGCCGACCGGCTGAAGGACTGAGCCGAAGGCGCGCCGGCTGCGCCGACAGGCTTTGTGACAGTTTTTCACAATTGGTCGCGATTCCGCTTCGACTCGTCACGATGCAGTTCTTGCGGAGTCGGACTCCGGGAAAGCCCCTGCTAGGCGCCGCGTCGGGGCGGCATCAAGAATACGGCAAGGGGTTGCATCGGGTGTACGCAACGGAAGGCCGGGCAGGCGATCCCGGCGCGCGGAAAGTCTTTTTCCGCGACCATGAGATCATCGTCCGCACCGAGGGCGATGTCCGCTTCCTGCGGATTTCCGCAGGCCTCCAGCGGCGCGCGGCAACCATTGCCGCGCTGCTTCTTGCCACCTGGCTGATGGCGACGGCCGCGATGCTCGGCTGGCAGGCCTGGACGGCCTACAAGACGCGCGATGTCGCGGCGCGCGCGCTTGCCATCGAGGCAGCGGAAGCGCGGGTCGCGGCCGAGAAGCGCTCGGTTGCCGACATGGCGGCCACGCTGGAGGTCCGGCAGGATCAGCTGGAGGCGCTGTTCCGGGCGCATTTCGGCGACGAGCCCGGGATGACGCCGGCCTCGGCGGATCGCCCGGCGGGCGAAGACAGCGCGACCGCCGATGCGGGGCCGGCCGGGCGGCTGGCGGCGACCGCCGCGCGGCAGGACGCCATGGTGGCCGCACTGACCGGGATTGCCGCCGAGCGCGCCCAGCGCGCCGAGGCCGCGCTTCGGACCGTCGGCCTTCGCCCCGAAAGCCGGGTGGGGCAGGGCGGCCCCTTCGTGCCGCTGCCGCCGCTTGCCCGCGGGGACCGCGCTGACCCGGCGCTGAAGCGGCTGGCGATGACGCTGGTTCGCATGGAGCAGATGGAATCCATGCTGGTTGCGCTGCCCTCGGCACTGCCGGCCGACAGTTCCGAGATCTCGAGCGGCTTCGGGATCCGGCTCGATCCGTTCAACGGCCAGCGGGCGATGCACGCCGGCCTCGATTTCCGTGGCCCCCATGGCACCCCGATCCGGGCGGCCGCGCCCGGTCGGGTGAGCTTCGTGGGCGTGCGCCAGGGCTATGGCAACACCATCGAGGTGGACCATGGCCATGGGATCGTGACACTCTATGCTCACCTCGCCGGATTCGCGGCGCGGGAAGGGCAGATGGTGCAGGCGGGCGAGAAGATCGGGCGCATGGGCTCGACCGGCCGATCGACCGGCACGCACCTGCACTTCGAGGTCCGGGTGGATGGCAATCCCGTCAATCCGCGCCGTTTCCTGGAGGCGAACCGCGATGTTCTCGAAGTCAAGGCCGACGCCCGCCAGCGGCTCCTCGGGCGTGACGCCTAGGGCCGGCACGGCCGGCAGCACCTTTTCGGTGCTGGGGTCCGACGTGGTGATCGAGGGCCATGTGACGGCGGACGTGGACCTGCACCTCGATGGCCGGGTGGAGGGCGATGTCAGCTGCGCGACGCTGGTGCAGGGGCCGACGAGCCTGATCAGGGGCGCCGTCCGGGCCGACAGCGCGCGGCTGGCCGGCACGATCGAGGGATCGGTCGATGTCGGCGAGCTGGTGATCCAGGCGAGCGCGCGGGTGACCGGCGATGTCGCCTATGGGAAGCTCACCATCGAGCAGGGCGCGCAGGTGGACGGGCGTTTCCATCCGCGCGGCGCCGCGGCCACCGAGGCGGGCGCGAGCGGGCCGCAGCTGGTGGTGGACAGCCGCCCGGCCGGGCTTCTGGCGAGCGGCTGAACCGGCGTCGCGCCGGGGGCTCCGCGCGCCGGCTACTTCACCCGGTAGCGCTCGAACCAGTCGATCGGCGCCAGGATCGACTGCAGCCACTGCGAAGGGCGGCCCATGCCGTGGCTGGCGCCGGGCAGGCGGATCATCCGCGTGTCGATGCCGCGCAGCTTCAGGGCGCCGAACATCTGCTCGGTCTGGCTGATGGGGGTGCGGAAATCCTGCTCGCCGGTGATGAACAGTGTGGGCGTTCGGATCCGGCCGGCGAGACTGAAGGGCGAGCGGCGGACATAGAGATCGGGCTGGTCCCAGGGCGCCGCCCCCATCCAGTGCTTCATGAAGAAGGCCGGGCTGTCCGACGTGGTGACCTGGTTCGTCCAGTCGGTGACGGGGCGCAGCGCGACGGCGGCGCGGAAGCGGTCCGGCTCCTGCCCGATCGCCCAGAGGGTGAGCACGCCGCCGCCCGAGCCGCCACCGATGAAGAGGTTGCGCGTGTTCACATAGGGTCGGGCGGCGAGCACATCCACCATCGACATGAGGTCGTCATGATCCTGGCCCGGATAGGCGTTGGTGATGGCGTTGGCGAAAGCGCGGCCATAGCCGATGCTGCCGCGCGGGTTGGTGAAGAGCACGATGTAGCCGGCCGCAGCGTAGAGGGCGTGGGTGATCGAGAAGAAGGGGCCGTAATCGGTGTTGGGCCCGCCATGGATGTCGAGGATGAGGGGATAGCGCCGGCGCCGGTCGAAATCGGGCGGATAGGCGACCCAGCCCTGGATCGCGCGGCCGTCGGCGCGGCTGGTCGCGATCACCTCCTCGATCCGGGCCGGGCGGCGGCTGGCCGCCCATTGGGCGTTGAAGTCGACCGCGCCCGTCTCGATGGTGCCCTTCGAGATTCCGAGGCCAGCCGGGCGATCGGTGAAGCTGCTGGTGTAGGCGATCGTGCCGCCAGCCGACGAGAAGCCGCCGCCGGCAGACGGCAGGTAGAGGCGGGTGCCGCCGACCTCGGGAACCAGCACGCGGGTGGCGCCGCTCGTCGCGTCCAGCTCGGCAACGCGCTGCACGCCGCGATCATGGTAGAGGATGTGAAGCGCTTGGCTGTCAGCGCGCCAGACATGGCCGGCGACGGGGCGGTCGAGCGCGGCCGACAGATGGCGGACGGGGGCGTCGGGCTCGAGCGGCGCAGTCCACAGTTCCGGCATGTCGTAGAAGTCGGCGGTGGCGGCACTGCCGAGGAAGGCGACCGTGCGGCCGTCGGGCGAGACTTCGGGGGCATATTCGCTGCCCGGTCGGCTGGTGAGGCGCTGCGGCTTGCCGCTGCCCGACGCGGGGTAGCGCCAGAGATCGATCTCGCGCGGGCCGTTCACGGGATCGGCGGTGAAGGGGGCGATGATGCTGCGGCCGTCGGGCGTCCAGGCAAGGCCACCGCCCTCGTTCACGGCATCGCGCTCGCCGCTGGTCAGCCGGGTGACGGCGCCGCTCGCGGCATCGGTCACGAACAGATGGGTGGCGCCCGCCTTGCGCTCGCCGACGCCATCCTGGCGCCAGAAGAGGTCATCGACGATCTTCGGGTCGGGCGCCTGCTCCGCGCCGGCCGGACGGTCGGGGAGGCCGGGGATGGGGACGGGTTTTCCTTCGATCCGGCCCGTGAAGGCGATGCGCCGGCCATCGGGCGACCAGCGCGGCTGCGACGGCGACAGTTCGCCATCGGTCAGCGGCCGGGCGATGCCGTCGGCGAGCGTGAGGAGGTGGAGCTGGGCGCGCCCCATCGACTGGCCGACGAAGACGATCCGGCTGCCATCCGGCGAGAAGCGCGCCTGCCGGGGCGCGAGATCGCGGCCGACAAGGAGACGACGGTCGATCACCCGGCCAGTTTCGTCAAGATGGGCGAGCCACAGTTCGGTGGTGCGCCGGTCGAGCCCGCGATCGAAGGCGGCGCGGGTGAAGAGGACTCGGCGGCCTTCGGGGGCGACGACCGGATCGGTGACGAGGCTGAGCGCATGGAGATCGGCCGGAACCACCGGCGTCGCTGCCGCCACGGGCGTAATGGCAAGGATTGCCGAAGCCAGCCCCGGCAACAGGAATTTCATCAGCTTTGTCCCCTCTCTGGCCCTTGCTAGCGTGGACTTGCGGGAGGTTCAAATGCGGTATTTCGAGGCGTGGCGGGCGAAATCCCCCTTCTATGACGAGAGCCACGAGGCGGTGGCCGCAAGTGTCCGGCGCTTCGTGGCGGCCGAGATCGCCCCCCACATCGACCGGTGGGAGGACGCCGGCGAACTGCCGCGCGAGCTGCACATCAAGGCGGCGCAGGCGGGCATCCTGGGGCTGGGCTATCCGGAAGCCTATGGCGGCCATCAGCAGGGCTTCGACATCTTCCACAGCCTGACCCAGTCCGAGGAGCTGGCGGCCGTCGGCGCGGGCGGGCTGACGGCAGGGCTGATGACGCACGGGATCGGCCTGCCGCCGATTCTCGCCATGGGCTCCGACGAGATGAAGGCGCGCGTCGCGCCCCCGGTGCTGGCCGGCGAGAAGATCATTGCGCTGGCGATCACCGAGCCGTCAGGCGGCTCGGACGTGGCCGCGATCCGCACCCGGGCGGAGAAGCGTGGAAACTGCTATGTCGTGAATGGCGCCAAGATGTTCATCACGTCCGGCATGCGCGCCGACTGGCTGACCACCGCGGTGCGGACGGGCGGGCCGGGCATGGGCGGCATTTCGCTGATGCTGATCGAGACCGACCGGCCGGGAGTGAGCCGCACCCGGCTCCAGAAGATGGGCTGGCACTGTTCCGACACGGCGGCCATCCACTTCGACGCAGTGGAAGTGCCGCCCGAGAACCTCATCGGGCCCGAGAATGGCGGGTTCCTGGGCATCATGCGCAACTTCAACAGCGAGCGGCTGGGGATGGCGCAGGGCTGCATGGCGATGGCGCGCGTGGCGCTGGCCGAGGCCGTGGACTGGGCACAGGCCCGCGAGACCTTCGGCAAGCCGCTGATCCGTCACCAGTCGATCCGGATCAAGCTGGCTGATCTCGTCCGGCAGATCGAGGCGACGCAGGCCTGGATCGACCTTCTGGCCGACCAGCATCGCAAGGGAACGGGCGAGCCGGCGAGCTATGCCATGCTGAAGGTGCAGGCGACGCGCACGCTGGAGGTGGTGGCGCGCGAGGCCGCCCAGGTGCTGGGCGGGGCGAGCTACATCCGCGGCAGCAAGGTGGAGCGCATCTATCGCGAAGTGCGGGTGAACGCGATCGGCGGCGGCAGCGAGGAGATCATGCTGGATCTGGCCGGGCGGCAGCTGTTCGGCGGCGGCCGCTGACAGTTGGCGCGTGAGTGTGGCTTCGCAGTCACGGTTGCACATGATGTGCCAGGATGGGCTTTCCACAGGCCACCTGTCATGCTGAGTTCACGCCTTCGCATGGGCGCCCGGAATATGGGCGCCCGAAATCTGGATACAGGGGCTGGAACAAGGGGGAGCATGATGGCAGGCATTCGACTGGCGACGGCACTTCTCGGTTCGACGATCCTGGCCCTGCCGGCCGAAGCCCAGTCCCCCGCAGCGATGTCGGGCGCGTCGGACGCCGAGGCCATCATCGTCACTGGCTCGCGCATCCGCCGCAACGTGCAGGACAGCCCGCTGCCGCTGCAGATCTTCACCAACGAGGATCTGCGCCGCGAGAGCGTGAGCAGCCCCGAGCAGTTCATCGCGCTCCTGACCTCGAACGGCAACGGCCTCGACAATCTGGCCTCCAACGCCGACGTGGTCGCCGGCGCCCAGCGCGGCAACAATGGTGCGTCCTCCGCCAACCTCAGGAGCCAGGGCGCGGCCTCGACGCTGATCCTGCTCAACGGCCGCCGGGTACCGGCGCATGGCCTCAATGGCGGGATCGTGGACGTGAACCAGATCCCGCTGTTCGCGATGGAGCGGATCGAGGTGCTGAAGGACGGCGCCTCGGCCATCTATGGCACCGATGCGGTCGGCGGCGTCATCAACTTCATCACCGCGAAAAGCTTCGAGGGTGTGCGCGCCCAGGGCTTCATGGACGTGACCGAGCGGGCCGGGGGCAACATCTTCCGCGGCGGGGTGATGGCCGGGATCGGCAATCTCGACACCGACAGGATGAACTTCATGGCGGCCGTCGCGCTCACCGACGCGAAGGAGCTGCGCGGCGACCAGCGGCGGTTCGTGAACACCTTCCAGCCCGACCGGGGCCTGTCGGTGGACACGCGCGGCACGCCCTTTGCCACCATCTTCCCGCTGGGCGTGGGGCCGAACACGCCATCCGGCACCCTCATCAACGCCGCCGGGACGGCGCCCTTCATTCCCGGCACCACCATCCGCGCCTCGGGCGGGATCAATCCGCTGGATCTGCCGGGCGGGCCAGGCTGCGACGTGATCGACGGGCAGCAGGCCTATGACGATCTGCTGTGGAATCTCGCCTCGGCCCGCTTCGCCTGCGCCTGGGACACGGGGCGCGCCGCCGTGCTGCAGCAGCCGATCCGCACGGTCAGCTGGATCGGGCGCGCCGCCTTCCGCGCCGGTTCACACGACCTGTTCCTGGAATATACCGGCTCCTACGCCGAAAGCGCCAAGAAATTCTCGAACCTGCAGCTGATCCCGAACACGACGACGCAGAATTTCGCCTTCCCGCGCACGGCCGCGAATGCCGCCGTCTATGACCGGATCTACAACCAGCTGCTCGCGGCGTTTCCGGGTGACGCCAATCTGATCGCGCGGCAGGGGCTGCCAATCGCCTATCGCTGGCGCTGCATCGAGTGCGGGCGGCGGGAGATCGAGACCACGACCAAGACCTTCCGCTTCACTGGCGGCGCCGAAGGGCCGCTGGCCGGGCCATGGGATTACCGGATCGGCCTGTCCTACGGCGAATCCGACGCCTTCTCGGTGCTGGGCGGCGGCTACTACTATCGTAACACGGTGCGCACCGCCGATGGCCGGGTGATCGCCAACGGCATCGTCGATGCCCTGAACACCGGCCTCATCAACCCCTTCCTGCTGCCGGGGGAGACGCAATCGCCCGCGGCGCTGGCGCTGCTCGAATCGACCTCCGCGCGCGGCGTCAAGCTGTTCGGCGGCGTCTATGGCATCCGGCAGTTCGACGCGTCCGTCTCGGGCCCGCTGTTCCGGCTGCCGGGCGGTACGGCGCAGGCGGCCCTGGGCGTCGACCTTCGGACCGAGACCTACCGCTTCAACGGCGACCCGCGGCCGGCCAACGAGCGGCCGTTCATCATCGCCGCGCCCTTCGACAATGCCAATGCGCTTGATCGCGTGAATCGCGACATCAAGGCGGCCTATGCCGAGGTGCTGCTGCCCGTGTTCCGGGGCTTTGAGCTGACCGGTGCGATCCGCATCGACGACTATACCGGCTTCGGGACGACCACCAATCCCAAGATCTCGGGCAAGTATCGCCCGGTGCAGCAGCTGATGTTCCGCGGCAGCTACAACACCAGCTTCCGCGTGCCGGCCTTCAACCAGATCTTCAACGGCGTGCTGGAGTCACCTTTCCCGGGCCGCGATCTCGCCGACCCGGCACGCTGCCCCGGCGCCCGGCCGAACGAGGCGATCCCGGGCTGCGAGGTGGTGCAGCCCACCATCATCACCGGCGGCCGCCTCGACCTGGGCCCGGAGACGGCGCGGCAATTCTCGTTCGGGGTGGTGGTGGAGCCGGCCGACCGCTGGTTCCTGTCGGTCGACTGGTGGCAGATCCGGCGCGACGACACGATCCGGATCCTGGATCTCCTCACCCAGCTGGTGCCCAATTTCGACAAGTTCCCCGACCGATTCATCCGCGACGCGGCGGGCAATCTGGTCGCGATCGACAGCCGCTGGGTGAACAGCGGCGGCTCGATCACCGAGGGCCTCGAGATCAGCGGCCGGGGCGGCGGCGACCTGTGGAACGGCCAGTGGACCATCGGCCTCGACGGGCAGGCGCTGCTCAGGAAGCGGACCAAGGTGGTGCCGGGGGACCCGTTCGGGCCGTCGGAGCTGGGCCTCTTCACCTTCTCGGGCGATCTTGGCCTCAAGTGGAAGCACAATCTGTTCCTGACCTACGGGCAGGACAAATGGTCCGTCTCGCTGTCGCAGATCTTCCGCAAGGGCTATCGCAACCAGCAGCTGCCGGGCGTGGCCGCCGGCCTCGTCACGCCGCCGAACCTGGTGCGGATCACGCGCGACTATGTGATCTACAATGCCTCGGCGAGCTGGCAGCCGTTCGAGCGGCTGAGCGTGACGGCGGGGGTCAAGAACCTGTTCGACCGCGATCCGCCGTTCGCCATCGCCTATGACAGCTCCACCGGAGCGGGCAGCTCGTGGGAGCCGCGGGTGGCCGACCCGCGCGGGCGGTCCTACACGCTGCTGGTCGAGTTCCGCTACTGACCCCAGCCGAAGCCGGCCTGCTCGGTCACGAGACGGCCGGCCGCCGCCCAGATCCGCGCCCGGTCGGTGGGGGCGACGAGATCGGCGATCTGCGCCTCGAAGCCGGCGCGATCGCCGTGGCGGGCGGGCGCAAGCAGGGCAAGCAGGCAGTCCTCGTCGGGCGAGACGACGGTGGCGCAGGGCGGAAAGGTGGTGAAGGGATCCGGCCAGGCCGCGACGGTCTCGTCCATCAGGTGGCAGAGCGCGGCCGAGGCCGGGCCGAGCAGCGAATCGATGACCGGGCGCGGCGACCGGGCGCTCCGCGCCAGCAGCACCCACAGGCGCATGGCGCGAAGCAGAACCCGCGTCTCCGCGTCGCGCGCTGCGACCGGCAGGGGCAGGAAGCAAGGGGGGGTGAGCGGCGCCATGCGCATCTCCTGAGAACGAGTCGCAGGAAGACTATTGCAATCGATTCTCAGAATCAAGCGGACGCGCGGCGGGTGAGCAGCTCGGTCCGGAAATGCCAGGCCGTCCGGCCCGAGCGGCCGCCGCGGGCCAGCGCGAAGGCGATCGCTGCCTCGGGGCTGAAGTCGAGCCCGGCGGCCGCGCAATGGCGGCGCACCATCTCGAGATAGGTCGGCTGGTCGGGCGCGTGGAAGCCGAGCACCAGGCCGAAGCGATCGACGAGGGCCAGCTGGTCGTCGGTGGAGTCGCGGGCGTGGCGGCTGTCGGCCGCCGGATGTTCGACCAGGTGGCGCTCGACGAGGTGGCGGTGGTTGGAGGTAACCGCGAGACGCAGGTTACCCGGGCGCGCGCTCACTCCGCCGTCGAGCAGCGAGCGAAGCTGGCGCACGCCGGTGTCGGTGCCGGCGAAGGCGAGATCGTCGATGAACATCAGGAAGGGGCGCCCGGCGGCCGCGAGCAGCCCGAACAGCTGCGGCAGGCTGCCGAGCGTGTCGGCTGGCGCTTCGACCAGGGCGATGCCGGCATCTTCCGCGACGCTTCGGACCAGTGCCGACTTTCCCATGCCGCGTGCGCCCCACAGGAGCATGTCATGCGCCTCGCCTCCGCGCGCGAGCGCGCCGATGTTGCGGCGAAGCGCCTCGATCTGCGGATCAACCCCGGCGAACAGCGCAAGCGGCTGGACGGGGGCGGCCTCCACGGGCGCGAGATGGGCGCCATCCCAGCGCCAGTGGCGGCCGGCCGACAGATCGGCCACGGGGAGCGGCGCGGGCGGCGACAGCCGCTCCAGCGCCTCGGCGAGGCGGACCAGCAGCGGTTCCAGCGGATGGTCGGCGCCTTGGGTCACGAGGACCGCCCTAGCCTGCCGCTGCCATTTGAAAAAGCGGGACAGCGCGTGTAAGCGGCCGCCTTTCAGCCACCCTTGCGTCAAGGCTCTTCCATGTTCGCATCCCCTGCCTATGCCCAGGCCGCCGGCGCCGGTGCCAGTGGCACCACGGCCTTCCTCATCCAGGTCGCGCCGCTCATCCTGCTGTTCGTCATCTTCTGGTTCCTGATCATCCGCCCGCAGCAGCAGAAGTTGAAGGCGCACCGTGCCATGGTGGACGCGGTCAAGAAGGGCGACGAGGTGGTGACGGGCGGCGGCCTCATCGGCAAGGTCTCGAAGGTGAGCGACAGCGAAGTGGAGATTGAGCTGTCGCCGACGGTGAAGGTGCGGGCGGTGAAGGCGACGCTGTCGAGCGTCACCCCGCGCGGGGGCCCGGCGGCTGCCAACGACACCCGGGCCTGACCGCGCCCATGCTGGATTTCCCGCCCTGGAAGATCTGGGGGATCGCGCTTGTGCTGCTGGCCGGCGCGCTGTTCGCCTTGCCGAACCTGCTGCCGGAAGAGCGCGCGGCCGAACTGCCCGGCTGGGTGCCGAGCCAGCAGCTGAACCTGGGCCTCGACCTGCGCGGCGGCAGCCACATCCTGCTGGAAGCCGACCCGGCCGAGGTTCGGCGCACGCGCCTCGAGACGCTGGAGGATATCGTGCGCGCGGAGTTGCGGCAGGCCGATGGCGGGCCGATCCGCCACACCGACCTGGGCGTGCGCGACGGCGCCGTCAGCTTCACCGTGCGCGAGACCGCCGACCTCGACCGCGCGGTCGAGACGATGCGGCGCATCTCCCGGCCGGTGAGCCAGCTGTCGGCGCAGCGCGACATCGACGTATCGGTGGTGGACGGCAACCGGGTGGTGCTTCGCCCGACATCGGCCGGACTCGCGGCCGAGACCAATTCCGCCATGGGCCAGGCCGTCGAGGTGATCCGCCGGCGCGTGGACGAGCTCGGCACGCGCGAGCCGACGATCATCCGCCAGGGTGACACGCGGATCGTGGTGCAGGTGCCGGGCCTGCAGGACCCGGACCAGCTGAAGGCGCTGATCGGCAAGACGGCGCGGCTGGAGTTCAAGCTGGTCGATGTCGAGGCCGATCCCGTTGCCGCCGCCCAGGGGCGCGCGCCGCCGGGCCGGCAGATCGTGCCCAACGCCGAGGGCGGGGTGCTGGTGGTGGAGCGGCGGGCGATGATCACCGGCGACCAGCTGGTGGACAGCCAGCCCACCTTCCAGGACGGGCTGCCGGTGGTGTCGTTCCGCTTCGATTCGGTGGGCGGGCGGCGCTTCGCCAAGGCGACGCAGGAAAATGTCGGCCGGCCGTTCGCGATCATCCTCGACGGGCAGGTGATCTCGGCGCCGCGAATCAACGAGCCGATCCTGGGCGGATCGGGGATCATCAGCGGCAATTTCACGACCGAGAGCGCCAACGAGTTGGCGATCCTGCTGCGCTCGGGCAAGCTGCCGGTTGAACTGAAGGTGATCGAGGAGCGGACCGTCGGGCCCGATCTGGGCGCCGATTCGATCCGCGCCGGCGCCATCGCCTCGGTGCTCGCGGTCGTGCTGGTCGCCGCCTTCATGATCGCCACCTACGGGCGCTTCGGCGTCTATTCCGTCGTCGCCCTCATCCTGAACGCCATCCTGCTGGTCGGAATCATGTCGGGCCTGGGGGCAACGCTCACGCTGCCCGGTATCGCCGGTTTCGTGCTGACGATGGGGGCGGCGGTCGATGCCAATGTCCTCATCAACGAGCGTATCCGGGAAGAGCTGCGGCGCGGGCGGGGAGTCGTGCAGTCGATCGAGACGGGCTACAAGGCCGCCCAGGGCACCATCTTCGATGCCAACATCACCAATGTGATCGCCGCCGTCATCATGTTCTGGTTCGGCTCCGGCCCGATCAAGGGCTTCGCAATCGTGCTGACGATCGGGATCGTCACCTCGGTGTTCACCGCCGTCACCGTCACCCGGCTGATGGTCTCGCTGTGGCTGCGGCGTGCGCGCCCGCAGGCGCTGGCGCTGTAAGGACAGGCCCCCATGCGCCTTCTGAAACTGGTTCCCGACAGCACCAACATCGACTTCATGCGCTGGCGAAACCTCGCCATGGCGCTGTCGATCGCGATGATCTTCGGCTCGATCCTGCTGGTGGCGGTGCGCGGCCTCAACTTCGGCGTCGATTTCGCCGGCGGCCTGCTGATGGAAGTCCGCTTCGAGCAGCCGGCGAAGCTCGACGAGCTGCGGCGGACGGTGAATGCGGCCGGCGCCGGCACCGGCAACCTCCAGACCTTCGGCGACCCGAACACCGTTGCCATCCGCCTGCCGCTGCCGCCGGGCGATGACGTCGCCGTGCAGGCGACCGTGCAGCAGGTGCAGGCGGCGATCCGCGCCGGCAATCCCGATGCCGAGTTCCGGCGCGTGGAGACGGTCTCGGGCAAGGTGTCGGGCGAGCTGGTTCGGCAGGGCGCGCTTGCCATCCTGTTCGCGATGCTGGGCATCTCGCTCTACATCTGGCTGCGCTTCGAATGGCAGTTCGGCGCCGGCGCGCTGTTCGCGCTCGCCCATGATGTCGCGCTGACGCTGGGCTTCTTTGCGCTGACACAGCTGGAGTTCAACCTGAACATCGTGGCCGCGGTGCTGACGATCGTGGGCTATTCCCTGAACGACACCATCGTCGTCTATGACCGGATCCGCGAGAATCTTCGCAAATACCGCAAGATGGAAATGGTGGACCTGTTGAACCTGTCCTTGAACGAGACGCTGCAGCGGACCATCGTGACCTCGCTCACCATGATCATCGCGCTCGGCACGCTGGTCGCATTCGGCGGGCAGGTGCTGTTCGGCTTCTCGGTCGCGATGCTGCTCGGCATCCTGATCGGCACCTGGTCGTCGGTGTTCGTGGCGGCGCCCATCCTGCTGTGGCTGAAGGTGGGGCCGCACAGCTTCCTGCCGGTCGATACCAACAGCCCGGAAGCCCGGCTGAAGGCGCGCCAGGCGGCCGAGCGCGGGCAGGTCTGAGCGGGGCCGGCAGCATGGCCGGGCCGCGCCTTGCCGCCGCGCCGGCGCGGATCGAGGGGCGGCTGGCCGATGGCCGCTGGGTGGTGGCCGGCCGGGCCTATCGCCCCGCGCTGCTGGTGAGCGCCGGGCTCGTGGGCAGCCTGCCCGATCTCACGCGCGAGGGGCTCGCCAGGCTGACCCTGCCTGACCTCGGGCCTGTCGAGCTGCTGCTGCTCGGCACCGGCGCCACGCTCAGCCGGCCGCCGCCGGCTTTCGCGGCAAAGCTGGGCGGGCGCGGAATCCGTGTCGAGCCGATGGACAGCCCGGCCGCAGCGCGGACCTTCAACGTTCTCGCGGCCGAGGAGCGGCTGGTGGCGGCACTGATCCTCTAGCCCGGCGGCTATTCCGCAGCCAGCGCCGCCTCTCCCTCGCCCAGCAGGCGGGCGCGGGCGGCGCGATATTCGCGATCGAGGCGGGCGACGAGCTGTGCGGCGGGCAGGATCGCCTTGACGGCGCCGATCCCCTGGCCCGACCCCCAGATGTCGCGCCAGGCCTTGGCCTCGGTGTTGCCGCCCGAGCCGAAGTTCATGGTGGAGATGTCGCCCTTGGGCAGATTGTCGGGATCGAGCCCGGCGGCCGCGATCGAGGGCTTGAGGTAATTGCCCCAGACGCCCGTGAACAGGTCGGAATAGACGATGTCCGACGAGGCCGAGGCCACGATCATGTCCTTGTAGCGCTGGTCGGCCCGGGCCTCGTCGGTGGCGATGAAGGCCGAGCCGATATAGCCGAAATCGGCACCCATCGCCTCGGCGGCGAGCACCGCGTCCCCGGTTGCGATCGAGCCCGACAGGGCGAGCGGGCCATCGAACCACTCGCGGATTTCCTGGACCAGCGCAAAGGGCGAGGTGGTGCCGGCATGGCCGCCGGCGCCGGCGGCGACCGCGATCAGGCCGTCGGCGCCCTTCTCGATCGCCTTCTTCGCGAAGCGGTTGTTGATGACGTCATGCAGGACGATGCCGCCATAGCTGTGGATCGCCTCGTTCACATCCTCGCGCGCGCCAAGCGAGGTGATGATGACCGGCACCTTGTATTTCACGCAGAGCGCGAGATCGTCCATCAGCCGGTCGGTCGACTTGTGGACGATGAGGTTGACGGCATAGGGGGCGTCCGCCTCGGTCAGCTCGCTCGACAGGCGCGTCAGCCATTCCTCGAGCTGGGCGAGCGGCCGGGCGTTGAGGCTGGGGAAGCTGCCGACGATTCCGGCCCGGCACTGGGCGATCACGAGATCGGGATTGGAGATGATGAACAGCGGCGCGCCGATGACCGGCAGCTTCAGCCTTGCCTTCAGGCGCTGGGTGATCGGGTGCATGCGCTTCATCCTTCCATCGACTTCAAGGGCACGGCTGCGTCGGCGAGCCGGTCGGGCGGCACCCTTGCCCCCCGTTCGACCAGTGCGCGTCCCTGCACATAGTCGCGCGGCGCGTTGATGCAGTCGAGCGCGATGACGGCGCCAGCCCTCAGATAGACGAGGGACCAGCTGCCCGAGGCCGGGTCGCCGCGCACGACACGCTGGTCATGGCCGGCCGAGAGGCCGACCGTCTGCAGCTTCAGGTCATACTGGTTCGACCAGAACCAGGGGCATTCGTCATAGGGCCTGGCGCTGTCCCCCTCGAGGATGTGGCGAGCGGCGGCCTTGGCCATGTCGACAGCGTTCTGTACCGATTCGACGCGGACGACCCGGCCGCCGGCGAAGCGGCTCGCATGCGCGGCGCCATCGCCGATGGCATAGACATGGGGGATGGCGGTGCGGCAATGCCCGTCAACCTCGATCGTCTCGAGGCCGAGCGGCGCGACCTCGGGCACGAGACCGATGCCGACGATCACCACCTCGGCCGGAAGCCGGCGGCCATCCGCAAGTCGCACCGCTGTGACCCGGCCCTCACCGTCGAGCGCCTCGACGCCGGTGGACAGGTGGATGGTGACCCCCTTGGCTTCGTGGCGGGCGCGGTAGAAGGCGCCGACCTCGGGCCCGGCGACGCGCGCGAGCAGCCGGTCCTGCGCTTCGACAAGGGTGACCGACTTGCCGGTCGTCGCCAGCACGGCGGCGGCTTCCAGGCCGACATAGCCGCCGCCGATGACGACGACATGTTCGGCCGTCAGCAGGTCGGCGCGCAGGCGATCGACATCGCCGCGGGTGCGGATGACATGCACGCCGCCCAGATCGGCGCCGGGGCACTGGAGGCGCCGGGCCTGGCCGCCGGCCGCCCAGACGAGGGTGCCGAAATGGAACAGCCGGCCGTCCTCGGCGGTGGCGACGCCGCGCTCGACATGGACGATCCGCGTGCCGGTCAGGATGTCAATTCCGCGTTCGGCCCAGAAGGCCGGCGGGCGAAGCAGCAGCCGCTCGGGCGAGCGCTCGCCGGCGAGATACTCCTTGCTCAAGGGCGGGCGCTCATAGGGCAGGTCGGGCTCGGCGCCGACGAGGGTGATGGAGCCGGCGAATCCGCCCTGCCGAAGCGAGATCGCCGCCTGCGCGCCGGCCTGGCCGGCGCCGACGATGAGGATGTCGAACAGGCCCGCCGTCATTCGTCGGCGTCGATCGCGATCGCGGCCGGCAGGCGTGCACTGGCGCGGCCGCGATACATGCCCGCCGAATTGAAGGCGAAGCCGGGTTCGCCCGTGGGGGCGAGCAGGATGACGCCACCCTCGCCGCCCAGCGCCTTCACCTCCGCAAGGGCCGCCTGCGCGGCCGGGACCGGCGCCTCGCCGCCGAAGCGGATGCGGTCACAGATCTGGCTGGCGACCCGGGCGCGGATGAACATCTCGCCCGAGCCGGTGGCCGACACCGCGACGCAGCGATCGTCGGCCAGCGTGCCCGCCCCGATCAGCGGCGCATCGCCCACCCGGCCCGGGGCCTTGCCGGTGAGCCCGCCGGTCGAGGTGGCGGCGGCCAGGCGGCCGGCTGCGTCGCGGGCGACGGCGCCGACGGTGCCGAAGCGCTGGTCGGCTGCAAGCGCTGCGCTCTGGTTGCGCTGATGCAGGTCGTCCAGCTGTCGCCGTCGGCGGTCGGTGATGAAGTGCGCGTTGGGCACCTGGGGAAGGCCGTGGGCGCGGGCATGGGCGTCGGCCGAGGAACCCGCGAGGAAGACATGGGGGCCCTTGTCCATCAGCGTGCGGGCAAGCGCGACCGGGCTTTGCGTGGTGGCAACCCCGGTGACAGCGCCGGCCGCGCGCGTGCGGCCATCCATGACGGCGGCATCAAGTTCGACCGTGCCGGCCGCGGTCAGGACGGCGCCAACCCCGGCGTTGAACCAGGGCGAGGCCTCCAGCCGGGCGACGGCGGCGACGACCGCGTCGGTCGCGCGGCCACCCTGCTTCAGGATGGCCACGCCGGCCTCGAGCGCGGCGCCGAGATCGGCGCGAATGGCGGTGTCCTCCTCTGCCGACAGGCGGCCCCGCTCGATGACGCCGGCACCGCCATGGATGGCGATCGCCCAATCCGCGGCCCCGGCGGGCGCGGCGAGCGCGAGTAGGGCAGCGAGGGGAAGTGCGCGCATGCGGCCGGCATAGCGAGGCGCGGCCGGGAGGCAAGGGGAGGGGGCGCAAAGGCCGCAATGGCGCATCCGGCGGGACGGAGATGGTGCGGTCGAGAAGACTCGAACTTCCACGGCCTTTCGGCCACAGCGACCTCAACGCTGCGCGTCTACCAGTTCCGCCACGACCGCACGCCGCATCCCGGTGACAGGGCCGTCACCGCTGGTAAGGCCCGCGCGCCTAGCAGCCGATGGCGGCGGTTTCAAGCGGCCGTGCGGGCGCCTTCCCGGCGCAGGAAGACGCTGCCGGCGGAATAGCCGGCCCCGAAGCTGCACATCAGGCCGATGTCACCGACCGCGAGGTCATTCGAATGGAGATGGAAGGCGATCACCGAGCCGGCCGAGCTGGTGTTGGCGTAGCGGTCGAGCACGGTCGGGCTTTCGTCTTCGCTCGCCTCGTGGCCCAGCACCCGCTCGGCAATCAGCCGGTTCATGTTGGCGTTCGCCTGATGGAGCCACAGCCGCCGCACGTCCGCCGGTTTCAGCCCGAGGTCGGCCATGTGGCCGAGGATGAGGTCGGAGACCATCGGCACCACCTCTCGGAAGACGCGGCGGCCTTCCTGGCGGAACAGCTTGTCGGGCGCGTCGCGGGTTTCGGGGTGCGCCCGGTTCAGGAAGCCGAAATTGTTGCGGATGTTGTTCGAATAGTGGGTGACGAGCCGGGTGCCGAGGATGGCCCAGTGATCGTCGGCCGCGCGGTCGGCCGCTTCGACGAGAAGCGCGGTCGCGACATCGCCGAAGATGAAATGGCTGTCGCGGTCGCGCCAGTTCAGATGGCCCGAGCAGATCTCGGGATTGACGACGAGGACCGAGCGGGCGTGGCCGGCGCGGATGAAGTCGGCCGCGGCCTGCACGCCGAAGGTGGCGGACGAACAGGCGACATTCATGTCGAAGGCGAAGCCGCCGGCGCCGAGCGCCGCCTGCACCTCGATTGCGATCGCCGGATAGGGGCGCTGGAGGTTGGAGCAGGCGCAGATGACGGCGTCGATCTCGGCGCCAGCGCGGCCGGCGCGGGCGAGCGCATCCGTCGCGGCGTTGACCGCGATCTCGGCCAGGATCGACAGCTGGTCGTCCGGACGCTCCGGCAGGCGCGGGGCCATGATCGCGGGGTCCAGGATGGATGCCTTGGTGAGCACATGGCGGGACCGGATGCCGCTCGCCTTCTCGATGAACTCGACCGAGGAGGGCTGAAGGGGCGTGACCGTGCCGGCGGCAATCGCGTCGGCATGGGCCGCGTTGAAGGCCTCCACCCAGGCGTTGAAGCTCTCGACCAGCTCGGCGTTGCTGATGGAATCGGGCGGGGTCCAAAGACCCGTGGCCGAAATGACCGGGATGGGCTGCACGGGCGTCCGTCTCCGAAACTGTCAGACCGCGACAGGCGCGGCGATGTGCGGGTGGGGATCATAGCCCTCGACCGTCACGTCGGCGAGGACATGGTCGAAGATCGAGGGGCGCGGCGCGAGCGTCAGCCGCGGGAAGGGGCGGGGGGCGCGGGCGAGCTGGGTTTCGACGAGGTGGGCATGGTTCAGATAGAGGTGCACGTCCGCCCCCATCCAGACAAGCTCGCCGGGCGCGAGATCGCACTGGGCGGCCAGCATGCGAAGCAGCAGGGCGGCCTCGAAGATGTTGAAGGGAAAGCCGAGACCCAGGTCGCAGCTTCGCTGATAGAGGATACCGGATAATTTTCCGTTTGCGACAAAATACTGGTAGGTCATGTGGCAGGGCGGCAGCGCCATTCGGTCGAGTTCGGCGACGTTCCAGCCGGTGAGGATGTGCCGGCGGCTGCCGGGGTTCGTTCGCAGGCTGTCGACCAGGGCCGAGATCTGGTCGTGCACCCGGCCGTCGGGCCCCTGCCACCGGCGCCACTGCTTTCCATAGACGGGGCCGAGATCTCCCCAGCGGGCGGCGAAATCCGCGTCCCCGAGGATGCGGGCCTCGAACCGCGCGCGATCGATCGCCTCGCCGGTCTCGCGGCGGTAGCGGTCGAGCGGCCAGTCCGTCCAGATATGCACGCCTTCGGCCACCAGCGGGCGGATGCTGGTGTCGCCGGAGAGGAACCAGATGAGTTCCCGGACCGCCGATTTCCAGAAGACCCGCTTGGTGGTGAGGAGCGGGACGGTGCCATCCGAGAGATCGAAGCGCAGCGTGGCGCCGAAGAGGGCCCGCGTGCCCACGCCCGTTCGGTCGCGGCGTTCCGAGCCGCTGGTCCAGACGGACCGCATCAGGTCGAGGACCTGGGTTTCGGCCGGGTTGGGGGGGTGCATGGGCTGCGGGGTTAGCCGATGCCGGCGCGGCGTCAAGCAGGCGGCCTCGCGCCGGCACCCGCCAGACCCCTTGCAACCGGCCGCGGGCCGAATTAGCCCTGTGCCGCGGGGTCTTGGGGCGCCGGCTGCCGGAGGCGTGGCGGCCGGTCATGGGGGGCGGATGGAACCGCAGGACCTTGTGCCGGGGCTGGCCATGCTGGCGATCGTCACGCGCGAACTGCTCTGGCTGACGGCGATCGTGATCCTGCTGTCGGGGCTGGATGATCTGGCAATGGACGGGCTGTGGCTGGCCCGGGTAGCGGGGCAGCGGTCACCGCTGCCGCCGGCGCCCGACCGGCCCTGGCGCTTTGCCGTGCTGGTGCCGGCGTGGGACGAGGCGGCGGTGATCGCCCCCATGCTCCGGCGGTTCCTGGCAACCGTCGAGCACCCCGCCTTCACCCTGTTCCTGGGCACCTATCCCAACGATCCCGCCACCGCAGAGGCCGTGCGGCAGGTGGCCGACGCGCGTGTCCGGCTGGTGGTTGGGGACAGGCCCGGGCCGACGACCAAGGCCGGCTGCCTCAACAGCCTGTGGCGGGCGGTGGTGGCGGCCGAACGGGCCGACGGCAGCCGCTTCGACGCCATCCTGCTGCACGACGCCGAGGATGTGGTGCATCCCCGCTCGCTCGACCTCCACCAGCGCCACCTGGCGGCTGGCGCAGCGATGGTGCAGCTGCCGGTCGAGCCGCTGCCCGATCCGCGGTCGCGCTGGGTGGCAGGCCATTACCTCGACGAGTTCGCCGAGACGCACACGCGCGACATGATGGTGCGAAGCCGGCTGGGGGCGCCGCTGCCGTCGGCCGGGGTGGGCACCGCGATCGGGCGCGACTGGCTGACGCGCCTCGCCGGGCCGGACGGTGCGCCGTTCGACGCGCGCAGCCTGACCGAGGATTATGAGCTGGGCCACCGGCTGCACGCCCTGGGCGGGCGCGGCGTGATGGTGCGCGCCAGGGTGGAGGGCGAGCTGGTGGCGACGCAGGCCTATTTCCCGGCGACGCTGGAGGCCGCCGTCCGCCAGAAGGCGCGCTGGCTGACGGGAATCGCGCTCGACGGCTGGGACCGGCTGGGCTGGCCCGGCGGGCTGGTGGCGCGCTGGATGTTGCTGCGCGACCGCAAGGGCCTGCTGACCGCAGCGGTCGCGATCATCGCCTATGCAACGGCCGTGCTGTTCCTCGCCCAGCTTGCCGCGCGTGCCATCCTCGAACAGCAGGCCGGGGTGACGATGCCGCCGCTGCTGGGCCCGGATGCGACCCTGCTGACCCAGCTGCTGTGGATCAACGCCGGCCTGCTCGGCTGGCGGCTGCTGGCGCGGGCCGGCTTCACCGGCGCGCAGCACGGGGCTGTCGAGGCGCTGAGGGCCATTCCCCGCGCGGTTCTGGCCAACGGGATCAACTTCCTGGCGGGCCTGCGCGCCTTCGACCGCTATCGCGGGGCTCTGACGGGTGGCACCGCACCCGCCTGGGACAAGACGGCCCATCGCTTCCCGCCCGATGCAGTAGCGGCCGAGCCGGCCCGTGGCTGAAGCGGTGGCGCGCGGCCGGGCGATGCGGGCCTATCAGTGGCTGCTGCTGCTGGGCGCCGGCTTCCTGCTGGGCCGGATGCCGGCGCTTCTGGCCGAGGGCGCGCGTGAGGAACGGGCGCTGTCGGCAGCGCTTGGCCCCGCCGAACCCGCCCCGCTGACAGCATCGTCGACCGCCCCGCCGGCGGCCGGGCCGGATGTGGAGCGGATCGCCGCCGAAGTCGCCGCGCGGGTGGCCGCCGATGTCGCCGACCGCACGGTTGCCCGGCTGGTGGCGATGGGCTGGGGCCCCCGCAGCGAGGGGACGGCGCGGATCCTGATCGAGCACCGGATTCCGCCCCCGGCCCGGCCCGCCGAGGCGACCGTCCGCATCGTGCAGGCGGCCCCGCCGTCGGCACCGGGCGTTGCAGCAGGGGCGGATAGCGCCCCGGCGGCGCAGATGCCCGCACCGTCACCGGGCGCGACGGTGGCGGCCGCCGAGGCGCATGGGCTGGCGACCGAGGGCTATGCAGCGCTGGCGGCGGGCGATCGGCGCGCGGCCGCAGCGCAACTGTCGGCGGCACTGGCGCGCGCCCCGCAGGCGCCCGAAGCCGCCGCCTGGCGGGCCGACCTCGCCCAGCTCCAGCGGCGCTGGACGGTGTCGGCCTACAGCCTGTCGCGCGGGGCAGGCGACAGCGATCCGCTGGCCGCGAGCCCGGTGCTGGGGGCCGGGCAGGCGGGCGCGGCTGTTGCCTACACGCTCGACCCGCTGGCGCGGCGGCCGGTCTCGGTGGTGGCGCGGATCGTGGCGGCGGCCGGGCCGGACGGCAGCCTCGACAATGAGACGGGCGAGGCGGCGCTGGGGGTGCGGGTGAAGCCGCTGCCGGGGGTTCCCGTGGCGCTCGATGTCGAGCGACGGTTCGCGCTGGGCGCGCTGTCGCGCAACGCCTGGGCGGCGCGGCTCTCCGGCGGGGACCGGGCAGAGGTGCGGCTGGGCGGTGCGCGCGCGGAGCTCGACGGCTATGGCGAGGGCGGGGTCGTCGAGGGGCGCGGCAGCCTCGACCTCTATGCCGGGGGCCAGCTTCGGGCCGGGGTGCCGCTGTTTGACCTGGGGCGGGTGCGCCTGGACGCTGGCGGCGGCGCCTGGGCGGCGGCCCAGCGCAGCGGCGGGGTCACGGCCTCGCGCTTCGATCTCGGCCCGTCGGTTCGCTTTGCCGTCCGGCCCTGGCCCTTTTCGGCGCAGCTCGACTGGCGCGGCCGGGTCGCCGGGAACGCCCGCCCCGGCTCGGGGCCGGCGCTGACGGTGTCAGGGCAGTTCTGAGGCCGGGGCCGCCTCCGAGCGGCGGTTGTCGTTGGCAACCCGCCGGCGTTCCGACAGCAGCGCCAGCACCTCGCGCGTGAACAGTTCCGCCATCAGCTGGTTCAGGATGCCGATCCCGCGCTCGGCCATGTCGGCGGCTTCGGCCTCGCCCACATGCGGGGCGACCCGGGCGAAGAATTCGGCGATCTCCACCTCGGCAAGCCCGCGCATCACCTCGGCGAGCCGGCCGAGCTCGGCGCCGCCATAGCCCCGTTCGCGCGTGAAGCCGATCTTGCGGCCGTCGATCAGCAGCCGGAGGATCCGCTGGTCCCGCGGGGAAAGGGTGCCGTCGGCGGCCGGGCGGATGACGCCGGCGGCAATCGTGTCGGCGAGATAGTCGGGGTCACCCCCCAGGCTCTCGCAGAAGCGGGCAGCGTCCACCCGCTCGCCGGCGCTGTCGAGCCGGGCGGCGAGCTGGCTGTCGATGTGCGGCAGCATGTCGGTGGCCAGCCAGTCGGGCCGGTCGCCGCTGAACAGCGAGCGGATGACCGACAGCGGCAGGAAGCGCTCGTCCTTCAGGCGGCGGATCGTCAGCAGCCGGGCCAGATGCTCGCTCGTGTAGGTGGCGCTGTTGCGGTGGCTGCGGCTGGGTTCGGGCAGCAGGCCTTCGCGGATGTAGAAGCGGATCGTCTCGCGCGAGACGCCGGATTCACGTTCGAGGTCGCGCATGCGCATGGCTGGCTGCCTACTTCGCTTCGGCTTCGGCCGCCAGCCGCGCGGCCTCGGCCGCTTCCCGGTCGAGGCTGCCCCAGCTCCAGACATTGAGGAGGGTGACGGCCGAGACGCCGAGCATCAGCAGCGCGCGGGTGCGGTCCTGCTTCCAGATGCGAATGCCGGCGATGCCAAGCACGATCGCCGCGACGACCGCGAGCGCATAGGCGATGTCGAGAAGCATCACAGGCCGGCCAGCGTCTGTGCGACCGCGCGCTGCCAGCGGGCTCGGCGCCCGGCGCGGGCATCGGCGCCGAGCCGGGGGTCGAAGCGGCGGTCGGCATGGACCATCGCGGCCTCCGCCGCGGCGAGGTCGGCGAACAGGCCGGCGCCGACGCCGGCCAGCATGGCAGCCCCCAGCCCTGTCGTCTCGACCGAGCGCGGCCGCTCGACCGGCAGGCCGAGGCTGTCGGCGATGTCCTGGCAAAGCCAGTCATTGGCGGCCATGCCGCCATCGACCCGAAGCGTGCGCGGCGCGACGCCATCGGCGCGGAAGGCGTCGATCAGGTCGGCCGTCTGCTGGCCCATGGCCTCGAGCGTCGCGCGGACGATATGGGCGCGGGTGGTGCCCGCCGTGATCCCGGTGATGAGCCCGCGCGCCATCGGCTGCCAGTGCGGCGCGCCGAGCCCGGCAAAGGCCGGCACGAACACGACGCCGCCGCTGTCGGGCACGGACCTTGCCATGCGTTCCGTCTCCGCTGCGGCATCCAGGATCCCGAGGCCGTCGCGCAGCCACTTGACTGCATTGCCGCCGACGAAGATCGACCCTTCGAGCGCATAGGCGCGCGGGGCCGTGGTGAGCAGGGTGGCGAGCAGGCGATTGCGCGAGACCGGCGGCTCGGCCCCCGCATTCGCCAGCAGGAAGATGCCCGTGCCATAGGTGCATTTCGCCATGCCGGGCGCCGAGCAGCCCTGGCCGACGGTGGCGGCCTGCTGGTCCCCGGCGAGGCCGGAAATCGGGACGGCGCGGCCGCCGATCGGCACCTCGGCGACTGGCCCCGCGGTGGGGACAATGTCGGGAAGCGCCTCGGCCGGAACGCCGAACAGCCGGCAGAGCCGGTCAGACCAGCGCAGCTCGGCGAGATCCATCAGCAGGGTGCGCGCGGCGTTGCTGGCGTCGGTCACATGGACGGCGCCGCCGGACAGGTTCCACACCAGCCAGCTTTCGATCGTGCCCAGCGCCAGCCGGCCGCTGTCGGCGGCGGCGCGCACCGCCGGCCAGTTGTCGAGCGCCCAGCCGATCTTGGTGGCGGAAAAATAGGGGTCGAGCAGCAGGCCCGTCGCTTGCTGCACCTCGGCCTCATGCCCCTCGGCGCGAAGGCGCGCGCAGACATCGGCGGTGCGGCGGTCCTGCCAGACGATGGCGGGCGCGAGCGGCTGGCCGGTCTCGCGGTCCCAGAAGGCGATGGTCTCGCGCTGGTTGGTGATGCCGATGGCGGCGATCCGGTCGCCGCAGCGGGCCGCCACCTCGTCGAGCGCGCGGCGGGTGAGGGCGAGGATTTCGGCTGCGTCATGCTCGACCCAGCCGGCCTCAGGATAGTGCTGGGTGACGGGGTGCTGGGCGACGGCCTCGATCCCGCCATCGAGGCGGACGGCGAGGGCGCGCGTGGAGGTGGTGCCGGAATCGAGGGCGACAATGAGATCGCGGGTCATGCCCGCCATTGCTGGCGGCATGCGCGGCCGGTAGCAAGGGGTTCCAGGCGACCAGAGGGGGAGACAGGCGATGCGCTTCGTGGGGCGGGGTGTGCTGGTGACGGGGGCGGCTTCCGGCATCGGCCGCGCGGCGGCGCTGATGTTCGCCGACGAGGGCGGCGGGGTGATCGCTGTCGATCGCGATCCCGCCGTCGAGGTGGTCGCCGAGGCGATTCGGGCGAAGGGCGGGCGGGCGCTGGCGCTGAGTGGCGATGCCGCCGACGAGGCATTCGTGGCCGCGGCCGTCGAGCGCACCGTCGATGACTTCGGCGCGATCGATGTGCTGTTTGCCAATGCCGGCATCTCGGGTGGGCTGAGCCCGCTGTTCGAGGTGACGGTCAGCGAATGGGAGCAGGTGCTGCGCGTGAACCTGATCGGCGTGTTCATCGCCATCCGCGCCGCCGCCCAGGCGATGGTGCCGCGTGGCCGGGGCGCGATCGTGGCGACCGCAAGCGTCGCCGGGCTGCGCTTCGGGGCGGGCGGAATCCCCTATTCGGCCTCCAAGGCGGGCGTCATCAACCTGGTGCAGACGGCCGCCCACCATCTGGCGGGCACGGGAATCCGGGTGAATGCGCTGCTTCCGGGACTGACGGAGACGGGCATGACCGCGCCTGTGTTCGAAGCGGCGCGCGCGCGTGGCACCGGGGGCCGGATTGGACAGCTGAACGCACTCAAGCGCGCGGCGAGCCCGGAGGAACAGGCGGCAGTCGCGCTGTTTCTGGCCTCGGAGCAGGCGTCCTACGTGAACGGGCAGGCCATCGCGGTCGATGGTGGCCTGTCGGCAAGCCACCCGACGGTGCCGGGGCGGATCGCCTGACCCGTCAGGCGGCGGTCGGCCGCGCCCGGGGTTCGATCGCCGAGGCGCCGACCCAGGTAAGGCCGTGGAAGATGAGGTGGAGCACCCCCTGCGCGGCCATCAGGGCGGCCACCTGGACCGAGGCGTCGCCGGCGAGCTGCGCGGCGAGCGCAGCGAACAGCACCTCCTTGTTGGGGACCGGCATCCGGGCGATGACCATCCGGAGCGCACCGAGCAGCAGCCAAGTTTCGACCGGGATCATCGGCAGCGCAACGATCCACGTGCCGATCTGGAGCAGGTGGGTCAGGTTGACGCGCATGAGGTGCCACCAGAAGGCGCGCATGTTCTCCGCGACCGGAAGGCTCATCAGCCGCTCGCGGAAGGCGACAATTCCCAGGCTGAGCAGGATCAGCAGGCCGAAGCCGATGAGAAGGCCGCGAAGCGCCCGGCTGTCGATGGCGCTGTCCGGCCCCAGCAGGCCGGTGCCGCCCAGGCCGAGCGCCAGCAGCAGCCACAGCAGGGTGGAGAAATTGCCGGCAAGCCCCGAGGTGAAGGCATTGTCCTTGACGGCGGCGAACGGGTTTTCAGCCGGATCGACCCCGGCGGCGCCGCCCCGGCCAAGCAGCGGCTCGGGGGGTCTCGCGGGATCGAACCGGATGCCCAGCAGGTTCGTCGCCCAGACCAGCAGGTAGCTGTGCCCCGAATAGCTGAACAGGGCATCGTTCATCACCCGCATCTTGACGAACACGCCAAGCCCTCGCCAGTCCATCGGCCACCAGCGGCGGTAGATGATCCACTCCGTGACCGGCGGCAGGAGATAATGGGCCGTCCAGAGGATCCAGAAGAGCGGGGTGGTCGGCAGCACCGCGATCATCTCGTCGAGGCCCACGCGGGCGATGGCGCGCACGAGCAGCACTAGGATCAGCGCCGACAGCGCGATGTTGAAGGCCTGCTTCAGGCGCAGGCCCGTCGGACCCTCCGACCAGGCCTTGGCGGCATTGGCGGCCGCCAGCGCGCGCGACGTCAGCGTCGCCATCAGTCCCAGCGGGCTTCGGGCGGCAGGCTCATCAGGATGGCGTCGGTGTTGCCCCCGGTCTTGAGGCCGAAGGTGGTGCCGCGGTCATAGACGAGATTGTATTCGGCATAGAGGCCGCGGTAGCGGAGCAGGGCAAGGCGATCCTCGTCCGTCCAGGGCTCGGCCATGCGGCGGCGGACGATGGCGGGGAAGGTGGCAAGGAGCGTCTCCCCCACGTCGCAGGTGAAGGCGAAGTGGCGGTCGAAGTCGGCCTCGTCGGCCACGTCCAGCCAGTCGTAGAAGATGCCGCCAACGCCGCGGTGGCGGTTGCGGTGGGCGATCCAGAAATAGTCGTCGCACCATTTCGAGAAACGCTCGGCATAAGCTGGGTCGTGGCGGTCGCAGGCGGCGGCGAACGCCTGCCTGAAGAAGGTGGTATCCTCGTCGCGGGGGAGGGCGGGGTTGAGATCGGCGCCGCCGCCGAACCAGCGCTTCGTCGTCGTGAGGAAGCGCGTGTTCATGTGGACAGCCGGCACCTTCGGGTTGGCCATATGGGCGACAAGGCTGATTCCGGTCGCGAAGAAGCGGGGATCGGTTTCGGCGCCGGGGATGGATTTCGCGAATTCCGGGTTGAACTGGCCGAAGACGGTCGAGATGTTGACGCCCACCTTCTCGAAGATGCGGCCCTTCATCACCCCCATGGTGCCGCCGCCGCCGGGTGCGCCGCTGTGGTCGGTGCGCTGCCAGGGCGTGAAGACGAAGCGGCCGGGGGCGGCGGGGGCGTTGGGCAGGGCGGGCAGGGCCGCGCCTTCAGCCTCCAGCGCCTCGAAGGCGGCGGTGATCCGGTCCCTGAGCTGTCTGAACCAGGCCTCGGCGGCGGTCTGCTGGGGATCAAGGGCGGTTTCGGGCGGTGCGTCTGCCATGCTCGCTGCCTGCCACGCTGGCAAGGGCGCCGCAATGGTGGCATGCGCGGCCGGCCGGACAGCAGGAGAGGACCGGATGGCGGTGCTTCGGACGGGCGATCGACGGTTCGAGGGGCTGGCTGACTGGCCGTTCGAGCCCCGTTACACCGAGGTGGATGGCGGCGCGCTCGGCCGCTTGCGGATCGCCCATGCCGAGGCCGGGCCGGCCGACGGGCCGGTCGTGCTGCTGATGCATGGCGAGCCGACCTGGTCCTACCTCTATCGCACGATGATCCCGCCGCTCGCCGCCGCGGGCTTCCGGGTGCTGGCGCCCGACCTGGTCGGCTTCGGCCGGTCCGACAAGCCCGACGACCCGGCCGACTACAGCTATGAGGGGCATGTCGGCTGGATGCGGCAGTGGCTGGCCGCGCAAAGCGTTTCCGACGTGACGCTGTTCTGCCAGGACTGGGGCGGGCTCATTGGCCTGCGCCTTGTTGCGGCCGAGCCGGCGCGCTTCGCCCGGGTCTGCGCATCCAACACCTTCCTGCCGACCGGCGACAGCAGGCCGAGCGAGGCGTTCCTCAGGTGGCAGGCGTTCAGCCAGCGGGTGGAGACGTTCGACTGCGGCTGGATCGTGAACGGCGGCACCGCGCGCGGGATCAGCGCGGCGGCGCAGGCGGCCTACAACGCCCCCTTTCCCGACGAGCGCCACAAGGCCGGCGTACGGCGCTTTCCGATGCTGGTGCCGACCGCGCCCGACAGCCCGTCGGCGGCCGAGAACCGGGCCGCCTGGGCCGTGCTGGCGCGGTTTGACAGGCCCTTCCTCACCCTGTTCGGCGACAGTGACGCCGTGACCCTGGGCGGGGAGCGGGTGATGCAGGCGCGCATTCCGGGTGCTGCTGGCCAGCCGCATCGGCTGATCGCGCGCGCCGGCCATTTCATCCAGGAGGATGCAGGCGCGGAACTGGCGGCCGAACTGATCGGCTGGGTGCGCGGCGGCTGAGGGGCGGCTGCTTGACAGGGCAGGGGGCAGGGCATAAGGCCGCGCCTCCACGGTCCCCACGCGGGTGTAGCTCAGTCGGTTAGAGCGCCGGCCTGTCACGCCGGAGGTCGCGGGTTCGAGCCCCGTCACTCGCGCCATGGCCCCTGAGGGCGTCACGGTTCCCCCGGCATCGGTCAGTCGGCGGTCACGCGCAACCGGTCCCACTCCCGATATTCAAACGCAATGCTGGCTTCGACCAGCTCCTCCCACAGCCGGGCGACCAGCGCCGGGTCGATGCCGTGGCGTTCGGCCTCGGCCATCGCATTCCCGATCACCTGGCGCTTGCGCGCCTCGTCGCGAACGCTGGCCCGGTCGGTCTTGATGCGGGCGGCGGCGGCCATGTAGGCCATGCGCTCGGCCAAGAGGGCGACAAGCGCGCGATCGACCGAGTCCACACCGGTGCGGACGTCCGCCATGCTGGTGCAGGCGGGCGGCGGGCGGCGGGCGCTCACCGGCGGCAGCGCCCCGTCTCCATCCAGATGAGGAGCGGCCGGACGGGGATGACCCAGGCGATCCCGAGAACGAGCCAGATCGGCAGCTGCACCAGTGCGTGCAGGCTGGCGACCGGCTCGAACAGCCAGACGACGACCAGCGCATAGGCGAGGATGCCGACGAGGAGGGCCAGCACTCCGAGCGGGCGGCGAACCGAAGGCGTCATGCCCTCGATGTAGCGACGGCGGCCGCCGGGTGGAAGGCCGACGGTGTCGCAATGGCGTCGAGCGGCTGGTCCCACGGCGCGGGTGCCAGCGAGTCCATGATCTGCATATCCCAGGCGAGGCCAATGGCGATGAGCGGACCCGTCGAGCGCAGGCTGGCGAGCGTGCGGTCATAGTGGCCGCCACCCTGGCCGATGCGGTGGCCGGCGCGATCGGCTGCGAGCAGCGGTACCAGCAGCATGTCGGGGCGCACGGCAGGCGCATCGGCGGCCGGTTCGGGGATGCCCCGGAAGCCCGGGCGCAGATCGGACCGGGCCGCGAGGTGGAAGGACAGGGGCCCTGCGCCGGTCACCCGTGGAAAGGCGATCCGCCAGCCGGCCGCCAGCGCCCCGGCTTCGATGGCCGCGGGGTCGATCTCGTCCCCGGTCGCGGCATGGCTGCCGAGGAGGCCGGGCGGGCCGAGCCGGGGCAGGACATGGCCGGCCAGCGCGCGCTCGAGGCCGGCGCGCACCGGCGCGGCAAGGCCCGCCACAAAGGCGGCCCGGGCGGCGCGGAGGTGGCGGCGATCGGACTTCATCCATCCGTCCCCTGGGCCGATGTCGCGGCGCGAAGGTGGCGGGACCGCCGCGACCGTTTGCCTGAAGATCCGCTGACGCCAGAACGTCAGGTGGGCACCATATGTCCGGACCCAGGAGCCCGGCAGGGACAGCGCCCGTGCGGAGTATCTATCGCCTCAGGGATGCTCGATGGCGCGCATCGGGCAGAACCCGCCACTGCCCTAGCTAGGCGCTGCTGGCGGCCTGCTCAAGCCTGTCGGCCAGCCGCTCGGCCCGTGCGGCGAGGGCTTCTAGCGTCTTGCGCTCGGCCGCGAAGTCGAGCGCCCGGTTTTCCGCCGCCTGGTCCGAAACCGTCTCGCGCGGGCTGACGGGCCGGAGCGTCGCGCGCGCGTCTGCGGACTTGCGCTCCAGCAGTTCGCCCGAGACGATGAGCGCGGCCATCAGCAGCAGCCGCGGTTCGGCAATCGCGCCATGCGCCTGCATCAGCGCCGAGACGCGGGCATCGAGCAGGCTGGCGGCAGCGCGAAGCTCCGCCTCCTCGCCGTCGCGGCAGGCGAGCCGATAGGCGCGGCCGCCGATCGTCAGTTCGACGTCAGCCATTGGCCACGCGCCGTCGTTCCACCTCGATCAGCCGGTCGAGTCCGTCAAGCGTCTCGCGCGCGGCCTGGCGGAGAATGGCGTGGCGGCGCTCGAGCCGGGCGGCCGCCGCCTCGCCGCGGGCGAGCGCGGCCTCGATGCGGGCGATGAGGTCGTCAGCCATCCAGCCTCCACGTCCGGCAAGGGTGATCCGGCAAGGGTGCTTGCCAGACCATCTTGACACGGTTTGATAAGGCCTTGTGTTCGCTTGCGTCAATGCCCGTCGGCCTGGGTAACCAATTTGCCGAAGTTGATTTCGGCGCCCGGCTTTGCAAGGGAGGCGCCGCTTCGGCGGTGCAGTCCCTGCATCCGGCCGGACGATTCGGGCGGTTCGCGCGCGCCCGGACATTCCTTGGCTGTAGGTGATCCGCTTGACCCTGGCACCCCCGATGCTGGCCGACGCTGAGCTTCAGGCGATGGCGAACGCCATCCGCGTGCTGGCGATGGACGCGGTGGAGGCTGCGAACAGCGGCCATCCCGGCATGCCGATGGGCATGGCCGATGCCGCCACCCTGCTGTGGGCCGAGGTGCTCCGCTACGACCCGGCCGATCCGCGCTGGCCCGACCGTGACCGCTTCGTGCTGTCGGCCGGCCATGGCTCGATGCTGCTCTACGCGCTTCTCCACCTGACCGGCTTCGAGCGACCGACGATGGCCGACATCCGCGCCTTCCGGCAGCTGGGAAGCCCGTGCGCCGGGCATCCGGAATCGCACGAGCTGGCCGGCGTGGAGACGACCACGGGGCCGCTTGGCCAGGGGCTGGCGGCGGCCGTCGGCATGGCGATCGCCGAGCGGCACCTCGCCGCCCGCTTCGGCGACGCGCTGGTCGATCACCGCACCTGGGTGATCGCCGGCGACGGCTGCCTGATGGAAGGCGTGAGCCACGAGGCGATCGGGCTGGCGGGTCACCTCCGGCTCGGGCGGCTGAACGTGATCTGGGACGACAATGGAATCTCGATCGACGGCCCCGTCGGCCTGGCATCGAGCGAGGATGTGCCGGCGCGCTTCGCCGCCGCAGGCTGGCATGTGACCGCCTGCGACGGCCATGACCCGGCCTCGATCCGCGCCGCCTATGCCGAGGCGCTTGCCGCCCACCGGCCGAGCCTCATCCGCTGCACGACGGTGATCGGCAGGGGCGCCCCCACCAAGGCCGGAACCGAGAAGACACATGGCAGCCCGCTGGGGGCCGAGGAGGTGGCAGGCGCGCGGGCCTCGATGGGCTGGACGGCACCGCCGTTCGAGATACCCGCCGATATCCTCGCGCGCTGGCGCGCGGTTGGCGGCCGGGGTGCGGGCGCGCGCGCCTGCTGGGCCGAGCGGCTGGCCGCGCACCCCGAGCGCGCCGAGTTCGAGCGGCGGATGGCCGGGCGGCTGCCCGAGGGCTTCTCCCTCGCCGACGTGCGCGCGCAACTGGCCGGCGACGCGAAGCCGGTTGCCACCCGCAAGGCCTCAGAGGCGGTGCTGGAGTCGGTCAACGCCAGCCTTCCCGAGACGATCGGCGGCTCGGCCGACCTGACCGGCTCCAACAACACGCGATCGAAAGGCCAGCCGCTGCTGAGCGCGGCCGGCTATGGCGGGCGATACCTGCACTATGGCATCCGCGAGTTCGGCATGGCGGCAGCCATGAACGGCATGGCGCAGCATGGCGGCGTCATCCCCTATGGCGGCACCTTCCTGGTGTTCAGCGACTACAGCCGGCCGGCGATCCGGCTGGCGGCGCTTCAGGGCCTGCGCGTGATCCACGTGCTGACCCATGATTCGATCGGGCTGGGCGAGGACGGGCCGACCCACCAGCCGGTCGAGCATCTGGCGGCGCTTCGCGCGATGCCCAACCTGGCCGTGTGGCGCCCGGCCGACGCGGTCGAGACGGCGGAATGCTGGGAACTGGCGCTCGCTGACGCACACCGCCCGTCGGTGCTCGCGCTCAGCCGCCAGAACCTGCCGCTGCTTCGCGGTGGCGACGCGGCCGAGAACCGGTCGGCGGCCGGCGGCTACCGGCTGGTGGCGGCTCGGGCGCTGCGCCGGGTGGTGCTGGTGGCGACGGGGTCGGAAGTGGCGCTGGCCGTGGAGGTGGCGCGCCTGCTCGAGGCGGACGGGATCGGCGCCGATGTGGTCTCCATGCCCTGTGTCGAGCGCTGGCTGGAGCGGGGCGACCGGGCGCTGCTGCCGGCCGAAGCGCTCAAGGTTTCGATCGAGGCGGCGGCCACCTTCGGCTGGGAACGGGTGGTGGGCGCGGACGGGCTGATGATCGGCCTCGACCGGTTCGGCGCCTCGGCGCCGGCTGCCGACCTGTTCCGGCACTTCGGATTCACGCCCGGGACAATCGCGGCGCAAGTCCGCGAGCGGCTGGGAACCAGGAAGGAGCGAGCATGAAGGTTGCGATCAACGGGTTCGGGCGGATCGGCCGGCTGGTGTTGCGCGCCATCTTGGAGCAGGGGCGCCACGACATCGAGGTGGTCGCCATCAACGATCTGGCCGATGCCGAGGCCAATGCCCGGCTGTTCCGCCGGGATTCGGTGCATGGCCGCTATCCGGGCGAGGTGGCGGCCGATGGCGCCGACCTGGTGATCGACGGCCGGCGCATCCGCGTGACCGCCGAGCGCGACCCGGCGAGGCTGCCCCACCGGGAGCTCGGGGTGGACATCGCGCTTGAATGCACCGGCTTCTTCACCGAGGCCGACAAGGCGCGCGCCCACATCGAGGCGGGCGCGAAGCGGGTGCTGATCTCGGCGCCGGCGAAGGGGGCGGACCTGACCGTCGTCTATGGCGTGAACCATGAGAAGCTGACGGCCGACCACCGCATCGTCTCGAACGCGAGTTGCACGACCAACTGCCTCGCCCCGGTCGCCAAGGTGATGCACGAGGCCTTCGGGCTGGAGCGCGGGCTGATGACGACCGTGCACGCCTATACCAACGACCAGAAGATCCTGGACCAGATCCATTCCGACCCGCGCCGGGCGCGGGCGGCGGCCCTTTCGATGATCCCGACGACGACGGGGGCGGCGCGCGCGGTGGGCGAGGTGCTGCCCGAACTCAAGGGCAAGCTCGATGGCTCGGCGATCCGGGTGCCCACCCCCAATGTCAGCCTCGTCGATCTGACCTTCGTGCCCGGCCGGGCGGTTGCCCGCGACGAGGTGAATGCGGCGCTGAAGGCCGCCGCCGACGGGCCGATGAAGGGCATCCTCGACTATTCCGACGAGCCGCTGGTGTCGGTCGATCTGAACCATTGCCCCGCCTCGTCGACCGTCGACAGCCTCGAGACGGCGGTGATCGACGGGCACCTCGTTCGCGTCGTGTCCTGGTACGACAATGAGTGGGGCTTCTCGAACCGGATGGCCGACACGGCGGTCGCCATGGGGCGCCTCATCTGATGGGGTTTCGAACGCTCGACGACCTGCCAGCGGGCCTTCGGGGCCGGCGCGCGCTGGTGCGGGTGGATCTGAACGTGCCGATGGAGGCCGGACGCGTGGCCGACGCGACCCGGCTGTCGGCCGCCGTGCCGACGATTGCCGAGCTGGCCGATCGCGGTGCCATCGTGCTGCTGCTGTCGCATTTCGGGCGGCCGACAGCCGGATTCGATCCGGCGCTGTCGCTGGCGCCCGTGGTGCCGGCGCTGGCGGCCGTGCTGGGCCGGCCGGTGACCTTCGTGGACGATTGCGTGGGCGAGACAGCCGAAGCGGCGGTTGCGGCGCTTCTGCCGGGCGCGATCGCGGTGCTTGAGAACAGCCGCTTCCACGCCGGCGAGGAGGCCAACGACCCGGCGTTCGCCGCCGCGCTTGCACGGTTGGGCGACATCTATGTGAACGACGCCTTTTCGGCCGCACACCGGGCGCATGCGACGACCGAGGGGCTGGCGCACCGGTTGCCGGCCTTTGCCGGGCGGGCGATGGAGGCCGAGCTCAACGCGCTGGCGGCCGCGCTCGGCGACCCGAAGCGGCCGGTGGCGGCCGTCGTCGGCGGCGCCAAGGTCTCGACCAAGATCGACGTGCTGACGAACCTTGTCCACAAGGTCGATCATCTCGTCATCGGCGGCGGGATGGCCAACAGCTTCCTGCTGGCGAAGGGAATTGCCATCGGCCGCAGCCTCGCCGAGCCCGATCTGGTGCCGACCGCGCGTGAGATCCTGGCGCGTGCCGACGCCGCCGGCTGCACCATCCACCTGCCGTGGGACGTGGTGGTGGCACGCGAGTTCCGGGCTGAGGCCGCGCATCGGGTCGCCAATGTGCATGAGGTGGCAGCCGACGAGATGATCCTCGATCTCGGGCCGCATGCGGTCGAAGCGCTCGCCGATGTGCTCAAGACCTGCGCGACGCTGGTGTGGAACGGGCCGCTGGGCGCGTTCGAGCTGCCGCCCTTCGACGCGGCGACGGTCGCGCTGGCGCGGGTGGCGGCCGCGCTGACGGCGGAGGGCGCGCTGCTGTCGGTGGCGGGCGGGGGCGATACGGTCGCCGCGCTCAACCGCGCCGGCGTCGCCGGGCAGTTCACCTATCTATCGACCGCGGGCGGGGCGTTTCTCGAGTGGCTGGAAGGACGGACGCTGCCGGCGGTCGAGGCGCTGAAGCAGGAGTGCGAGGCATGAAGATCACCAAGGCCGTCCGCCGCATCCTCGACGGCTATGAAAGCGACAATCCGGGCACCAGGGCGAATCTCGCCCGGATGCTGATGGCTGGCCGGCTGGGCGGCAGCGGCAAGATGGTGATCCTGCCCGTGGACCAGGGCTTCGAGCATGGGCCGGCGCGCAGCTTCGCGGTCAATCCGCCGGCCTATGACCCCCATTACCACTTCCGGCTCGCCATTGACGCCGGGCTCAGTGCCTATGCCGCGCCGCTCGGCATGCTGGAGGCGGGCGCGGCGACGTTCGCGGGCGCCATTCCGACCATCCTCAAGGTCAACAGCTCGAACAGCTGGGCGACAGCCAAGGACCAGGCGATGACGGCGAGCGTCGATGACGCGCTCAGGCTCGGCTGTTCGGCGATCGGGCTCACCATCTATCCCGGGTCCGAGAGCTTCGACGACATGGTGGAGGAAGCGCGCGAGCTGATCGCGGAAGCCAAGAGCGTCGGCCTTGCGGCGGTGGTGTGGAGCTATCCGCGTGGCGGCAAGCTGTCGAAGGAGGGGGAACTGGCGCTCGATGTCGGCGCCTATGCCGCGCACATGGCCTGCCTGATCGGCGCGCACATCGTGAAGGTGAAGCTGCCAAGCGACCACATCGAGCAGGCGGATGCGAAGAAGGCCTATGCCGGCGGCGACTGGTCGAGCCAGGCCAGCCGCGTGGCGCATGTGGTGCAGAGCTGTTTCAATGGCCGGCGGCTGGTGGTCTTCTCGGGCGGCGCGACCAAGGGCGCGGACTCGGTGTATGAGGATGCGCGCGCCATCCGCGACGGCGGCGGCAATGGCTCGATCATCGGCCGCAACAACTTCCAGCGCCCGCGCGAGGAAGCGCTGGCGCTGCTCGACCGGATCGTCCGCATCTATCTGGGCAAGGACTGATCGGCGCGTTCGATCGCTTCCTCGCCCGCCAGTTCGCCCGGCCGGAAGGGCTGGCCGGGCGGCTGCTGATCGCCCCCCTGCTGGACGCGATCGGCCGGCCGATGATGGCCGATGCGCTGGCCGCGCTGGAGCCGGTGCCGGGCGAGGCGGTGCTGGACCTGGGCGTTGGCGGCGGCTGGCTGTCGGCCCGGCTGCTGGCACGTGGCTGCGCGCTGGTGGGGATCGATCCCTCGGCCGAGGTTGTCGCCCGCACGCGGCGACGGCTGCCGGCGGGCCGGTTCCTCGAAGGCCGGGCCGAGGCGCTGCCGCTGGCCGATGCCGCGCTCGACGGGGCGGCAAGCGTCAACACAATCTATTTCTGGCCGGTGCTGGAGCCGCCGGTCGCCGAGCTGGCGCGCGTGCTGAAACCGGGGGGCCGGCTGGTGCTGGGCTTCCAGACGGCCGAGGCCGTTCGCGCCTGGCAGGGCCATGTGCACGGCTTTACCGCGTGGGAGACGGCGGACGTCGAGGCGGCGCTGGACGCGGGCGGCTTCCGGGTCGTCGCGGTGCAGGCCGGGCGGAACTGGCGGGTTCGTGACTATTGCACCCTTGTCGCGCTACGGGCGGGCTGATGGAACGCACCGAGGACGAAGGCTTGGGCGACACGGACCTGGCCGGGCGGCTGTTCGCCGAGCCGCGCCCGGCCTGCCAGCTCTATCTCATCTCGCCGCCGGCCTTCGCGCTGGAGGCGCACGCGCGGGCGCTGGCGGCTGCGCTCGCGGCGGGCGGGCCGGTTGCCGCCTATCAGCTGCGGCTGAAGGGCGCGGACGATGACGCGATCCTGACGGCGGCCGGGCGGCTGCGGCCGATCTGTGCTGCCGCCGATGTCGCCTTCATCGTGAACGATCTCGCGGACCTTGCCGCCCGTTGCGGGGCCGACGGCGTGCACCTGGGGCAGACGGATGGCTCGGTGCCCGAGGCGCGCCGCCTGCTGGGCCGCGACGCGCAGATCGGCGTCACCTGCCACGGCAGCCGGCATCTCGCCATGGAGGCCGGCGAGGCGGGGGCCGACTATGTGGCCTTCGGCGCCTTCTTCGAGACGGCGACCAAGGCGGCCGAGCATCGGGCCTCCCCCGATATCCTCAGCTGGTGGACGGCGATCAGCCCCATTCCCTGCGTGGCGATCGGCGGGATCACCCCGGCCAACTGCCGGCCGCTGGTGGCGGCTGGTGCTGATTTCCTGGCGGTGAGCGCGGCGATCTGGTCCGCGCCGGATCCCGCCGCCGCGGTCTTGGCTTTTGCCGACGCCATGCGCTAGGGCCTGGTCGCTCGTTCCAGACAGGGGAAGACATGAAGATCAGCGGCGTGGACATCCGCCCCGGCAACATCATTGAACATGAAGGCGGCATCTGGCGGGCGGTGAAGACGCAGCACACCCAGCCGGGCAAGGGCGGCGCCTACATGCAGGTCGAGATGAAGAACCTGATCGACGGGCGCAAGACGAACGTTCGCTTCCGCTCGGCCGAAGTCGTCGAGCGCGTGCGGCTGGATACCAAGGACTTCCAGTATCTCTATGCCGAGGGCGACAATCTCGTCTTCATGGACAAGGAGAGCTATGAGCAGGTGACACTGCCTCGCGACCTGCTGGGCGAGGCCGCCGCTTTCCTGACAGACGGCATGGACGTGATGATGGAGCTCTATGAGGAGCGGCCGATCTCGGTGCAGCTGCCCGAACAGGTGGAGTGCCTGATCGTCGAGGCGGACGCGGTCGTGAAGGGGCAGACTGCGAGCTCGAGCTATAAGCCGGCGGTGCTCGAGAATGGCGTGCGCATCATGGTGCCACCGCACATCGAGAGCGGCACGCGGATCATCGTCGATGTCTATGAACAGAGCTATGTGCGGCGGGCGGATTGAGGGTGTGCGCTGAGGCGCCCGCTCGCCGCCCCGCTCCCCCGCCCAGCCGCCCGACAGTGTCGCCTTGGTCCGGCTGGGCAGGGGAGCGGGGCAGTGGGCGGTTTTTCGAAGGTTAGATAGGTGTCCCAGTCGGCGCTCATCACCGTCATCGAACGCGCCTGTCGAAAGGCGGCGCCGAAGCTGAGGCGGGATTTCGGCGAGGTCGCGCAGCTGCAAGTCTCGCGGAAGGGCCCGGCGGATTTCGTGAGCCAGGCCGACAAGGCGGCCGAGCGGACGCTGGTCGAGGAGCTGCAGCGCGCCCGGCCCGGCTTCGGCTTCCTGCTGGAGGAGGGGGGCGAGATTCCGGGCGAGGCGCCCGATTCCCCGCGCTTCATCATCGATCCGCTGGATGGCACCTCCAACTTCCTGCACGGAATCCCGCATTTCGCCATCTCGGTCGCGGTCGAGCATCATGGGGTGACCCTGGCCGGAGTCGTCTACCAGCCCCTGACCGACGAGACCTTCTGGGCCGAGCGCGGGCGCGGCGCCTGGCTGCACAATGCGCGGCTTCGGGTCTCGGGCCGGACGAGCCTTGCGGACTCGCTCTTGGCGACCGGCATTCCCTACCGCGGCCATGGCGACGCCGCCCGCTTCGGGGCGATCCTGTCGGCCGTCATCCCCGAGGTGGCCGGCGTGCGCCGCTTCGGGGCAGCGAGCCTCGATCTCGCCTGGGTGGCGGCCGGCCGCTTCGACGGCTTCTGGGAGGACGGGCTCCAGCCCTGGGACGTGGCCGCCGGGCTGCTGCTGGTGAGGGAGGCCGGCGGCTTCGCGACCGACTATCGCGGCGGCGAGAAGATCGTCGAACGGCGCGAGCTGGTCGCCGGCAACGCCGACATCCAGTCGAAGCTGCATCGCCTGATCGCCGGCGCGCTTCGCGCCTGACGCGCATGGCTTCCATGCGGATGGGGCATGGCCTGTGCGCGTCCCGGCGCCTTGTGCGACGCCGCGAAGGCTTGTGGCGCTTCGGCCCCTTGGCCTAGAGAGCCTCGCATGCCCGACGTTGCCGCCCTCGGCCTCGAATATCTGCCCATCCTCCTGTTCCTGGGGGTGGCGCTGGTGTTCGCGCTGGTGTTCGCGGGGCTGCCGGTGCTCGTCGCCCAGGTGACCGGCACCAGCCAGCCCTATGCGGCGAAGCTCAGCGAATATGAGAGCGGCTTTCCCGCCTTCTCCTCGGCGCGCGGCCGGTTCGACGTGCGCTTCTATCTCGTCTCCATCCTGTTCATCATCTTCGACCTGGAGGTCGCCTTCCTCTTCCCCTGGGCCGTCAGCCTCCAGCACATGGGGCCGGACCTGGTCTTCGCCTGGGGGTCGATGATGGTCTTCCTGGGCGTGCTCACCATCGGCTTCATCTACGAATGGAAGAAGGGGGCGCTGGACTGGGAATGAGCGACGTTCTTGCCCCCGCCGCGCCGCAGGCGCTTCTTGGGCCCGACGGCCGGCCGCTGTCGCGCGACCTCGCGCGGCAGGACGGTTTTTTCACCGACATGGGCTCGGAACTCTCCAACAAGGGGTTCCTGGTGACCAGCCTCGAGGATGTGACGAAGTGGGCGCGCACCGGCTCCTTGTGGTGGATGACCTTCGGGCTGGCCTGCTGCGCGGTCGAGATGATGCACGCCTCCATGCCGGACTATGACATGGAGCGCTTCGGCGCCGCGCCACGCGCGTCCCCCCGGCAATCGGACCTGATGATCGTGGCCGGCACGCTGTGCAACAAGATGGCGCCAGCGCTCAGGCGCGTCTATGACCAGATGCCCGAGCCGCGCTACGTGATCTCCATGGGAAGCTGCGCCAACGGCGGCGGCTATTATCACTACAGCTATTCGGTGGTGCGTGGCTGCGACCGCATCGTGCCTGTCGACATCTATGTGCCCGGCTGCCCGCCGACCGCCGAGGCACTGGTCTATGGAATCATGGCCCTGCAGCGCAAGATCCGCCGCCAGGGGAGCTTCGACCGGTGAGGCACCTGCCCGCCCTTGCGTCCGACGAGGGGATCGCCGACCGGGTGCTCGCCCTGCTCGGCGAGCATGTGCTGGACGCGGCCCATGCCCATGGCGAGCTCACGGTCACCATTCCGCGGGACTGCGCGGCGCTGGTGCTGCGCACGCTTCGCGATACGCCCGATCTCGCCTATGAACAGCTGGTCGACATCGCCGGTGTCGATTATCCCGAGCGGGCCGAGCGGTTCGAGGTGAACTGGCACCTGCTGAGCCTGCGCCACAATCGCCGCCTCCGGGTGAAGGCGACGACGGACGAGGCGAGCGCTGTGCCGTCCGTCACTGGCCTGTTTCCCAACGCCGGCTGGCTGGAGCGGGAGGTGTGGGACTGTTTCGGGGTGCTGTTCGAGGGCAACCCGGACCTGAGGCGGATTCTCACCGACTATGGCTTCGAGGGGCATCCCTTCCGCAAGGACTTCCCGCTGACCGGCCATGTCGAGCTTCGCTATTCCGAGGAAGCCGGCCGGGTCGTCTATGAGCCGGTGAGGCTGAAGCAGGATTTCCGCGATTTCGACTTCCTGTCGCCCTGGGAAGGCCCGTGGCGGCTGCCGGGTGACGAGAAGGCGGACGAAGCGCCGGAGGCCCGGTCATGAGCGAGGCGCCCGTGACGCTGTTGGAAGGCGAGGTCATCGACCCGACGCTCGCCGGCCCCGACACCCGAATCCAGAACTACATGATCAACTTCGGGCCGCAGCATCCCGCCGCGCACGGCGTGCTGCGCCTGGTGATGGAGCTGGACGGCGAGGTCATCGAGCGCTGCGACCCGCACATCGGCCTGCTGCACCGCGGCACCGAGAAGCTGTGCGAATACAAGACCTACCTCCAGGCGCTGCCCTACATGGACCGGCTGGACTATTGCAGCCCGATGTCGATGGAGCACTCCTATGTGCTTGCCATCGAGAAGCTGCTGGGCCTGGAGGTGCCGCCGCGTGCACAGGTGCTGCGCACGCTGTGGGCCGAGATCATGCGGCTGTCGAACCACATCCTGAACACGACGACGCATGCGATGGACGTGGGCGCGCTGACGCCCATCCTGTGGATGTTCGCCGAGCGCGAGAAGCTCTACCGCTTCTCCGAGCGGGTCTCGGGCGCGCGGATGCACGCGGCCTGGTTCCGGCCCGGCGGGGTCCACCAGGACATGCCGGCGGGCCTCGCCGAGGACATCCGCGCATGGGCCGAACATTTCCCGAAAGTCCTTGACGAGATGCAGGGGCTGGTTGCCGACAACCGCATCTTCAAGCAGCGCAATGTCGACATCGGGGTGATTTCGGCGAGGGACGCGATCGCCTGGGGATTCACCGGTCCCTGCCTGCGGGCGAGCGGAATCCCCTGGGACCTGCGCAAGAGCCAGCCCTATGAGATCTACGCCGATCTCGACTTCGAGGTGCCGGTGGGGCGCAATGGCGACTGCTACGACCGGTTCATGGTGCGCATGGAGGAGATGCGCCAGTCGGTCCGCCTCGTGATCCAGTGCCTCAATCGCCTCCAGCACATGGAAGGCGAGCCGGTGGCCAGCCTCGACCGCAAGGTGGTGCCGCCGACGCGCGGCGAGATGAAGCGCTCGATGGAGGCGCTCATCCACCACTTCAAGCTCTATACCGAGGGGTTCAGGGTTCCGCCGGGCGAAGTCTATGTGGCGACCGAGAGCCCCAAGGGCGAGTTCGGAATCTATCTGGTGGCCGATGGCACCAACCGGCCCTACCGCTGCCACATCCGCGCCACCGGCATGAGCCATCTCCAGGCGATGGACTTCCTGTGCCGCGGCCACATGCTCGCCGATGCCCCGGCGGTGCTGGGCAGCCTCGACATCGTGTTCGGGGAGGTGGACCGGTGAGCGACTTTGCCGACTTCCGCTGGACAGACGCGAACGCCGCCGAGGCCGAGCGGATCATCGCGCGCTATCCCAAGGGGCGCGAGGCATCCGCCATCATGCCGCTCTTGTGGCTGGCGCAGTATCAGATGCGCGAAGAGACGGGGGCGGCCTGGCTGCCGCTGCCGGTGATCGAATATGTGGCCGCGCAGATCGGCATGCCGAAGATCCGGGCGCTGGAGGTGGCGACCTTCTACACCATGTACAATCTGAAGCCGGTGGGCCGCTTCCATGTGCAGGTCTGCGGCACCACGCCCTGCTGGCTGCGCGGCTCCGACGACATCTTCCGCGCCTGCCGTGACAAGGGCTTGCGCAAGGGGGAGATCACCCACGATGGGCTGTTCACGCTCTCCGAGGTGGAGTGCCTGGGCGCCTGCGCCAATGCGCCGATGGTGCAGATCAACGACGACAATTACGAGGACCTGACCTACGAGACGATGACCGCGATCCTCGACGACCTGATCGCTGGCCGCTCGCCAAAACCGGGCAGCCAGACCGGGCGGCAGGCGAGCTGCCCGGCCGGCGGGCCGACGACCCTTAAGGACATGGCCCATGCTGGCTGATTCCGACCGCATCTTCACCAACCTCTACGGCTTCGAGCCGTGGGGGATCGAGCATGCTCTGAAGCGCGGCGACTGGGCGGATACCAGGGCGCTGATGGCGATGGGGCCGGATGCGATCATCCAGGCAGTGAAGGACTCGGGCCTTCGCGGGCGCGGCGGCGCCGGCTTCCCGACCGGCATGAAATGGTCCTTCATGCCCAAGGAACCCAGCCCGACGCGGCCCAGCTTCCTGGTGGTGAACGCCGATGAATCCGAGCCGGGTTCATGCAAGGATCGGGAGATCATCCGCCACGATCCGCACAAGCTGATCGAAGGGGCGCTGCTGGCCGGCTTCGCCATGCGGGCGCGGGCGGCCTATATCTACATTCGCGGTGAGTATGTCCGCGAGGCCCTGGTGCTGCAAGCCGCGATCGAGGAAGCCTATGCCAGGGGCTTCATCGGCCGCAACGCCTGCGGCACCGGCTATGATTTCGATGTCTTCGTCCATCGCGGCGCCGGCGCCTACATCTGCGGCGAGGAAACCGCGATGATCGAGAGCCTGGAGGGCAAGAAGGGCCAGCCGCGCCTGAAGCCGCCCTTCCCGGCCGGTGTGGGCCTCTACGGCTGCCCGACGACCGTCAACAATGTGGAATCGATTGCGGTCGTGCCCGCGATCCTCAGGCGCGGGGCGGACTGGTTTGCCGGCATCGGCCGGCCGAACAACACGGGCACCAAGCTGTTCCAGATCTCGGGCCATGTGAACTCGCCGTGCGTGGTCGAGGAAGCGATGAGCATCCCGTTTCGCGAGCTGATCGAGGCGCATTGCGGCGGCATCCGGGGCGGCTGGGACAATCTGCTCGCCGTGATCCCCGGCGGATCGTCGGTGCCGCTGGTGCCGGCGCACGAGATCATGGACGCACCCATGGATTTCGACGGGCTTCGGGAACTCAAGTCGGGCCTGGGGACGGCCGCCGTGATCGTCATGGACAGGTCGACCGATATCGTCCGCGCGATTGCCCGCATCAGCTATTTCTACAAGCATGAAAGCTGCGGCCAGTGCACCCCCTGCCGCGAGGGCACCGGCTGGATGTGGCGGGTGATGGAGCGGCTGGTGACAGGTGACGCCGAGCCGCACGAGGTCGACCTGCTGCTGGAGGTGACGACGCAGGTGGAGGGGCACACCATCTGCGCGCTGGGCGACGCGGCCGCCTGGCCGATCCAGGGCCTCATCCGGCATTTCCGCCCCGAGATCGAGGCGCGGATCGCGAAGCGTCGCGGTTTCGTGAGCGTGCCCGAGCAACTTCCAATGGCGGCGGAGTAGGTCGATGCCCAGGCTCCTCGTCGACGGGATCGAGGTCGAGGTGCCGGCCGGCGCCACCGTGATGCAGGCCTGCGAGGCGGCGGGGAAGGAAATCCCGCGCTTCTGCTACCATGAGCGGCTGTCGATTGCCGGCAACTGCCGCATGTGCCTCGTCGAGATGGAAAAATCCCCCAAGCCGATCGCCAGCTGCGCGATGCCGGCGGCCGACGGGATGGTGATCCTGACCGACAGCGAGAAGACGCGTCGCGCCCGCGAGGGGGTGATGGAGTTCCTGCTCATCAACCACCCGCTCGACTGCCCCATCTGCGACCAGGGCGGGGAATGCGATCTGCAGGACCAGGCGATGGCCTATGGCAAAGGCTATTCGCGGTTCGACGAGAACAAGCGGGCCGTCACCGAGAAATATATGGGCCCGCTCATCAAGACGGTGATGACGCGCTGCATCCACTGCACCCGCTGCGTGCGCTTTGCCGAGGAGGTGGCCGGAGTCGAGGAGATCGGCGCGCTCTATCGCGGCGAGAACATGCAGATCACCAGCTATCTCGAGCAGGCCGTCACCTCGGAACTGTCGGGCAATGTCATCGACCTGTGCCCGGTCGGTGCGCTGACGGCGAAGCCCATCGCCTTTGTTGCCCGGCCGTGGGAGCTGAAGCGGACCGATGGAATCGATGTCATGGATGCCGTCGGCGCGAACGTGACGGTCCACAGCCGCTCGGGCGCCGTCATCCGGGTGACGCCGCGCGTGCATGACGATGTCAATGAGGAGTGGATCACCGACACGGCGCGATTCCACGCCGATGGGCTTCGCGAACGGCGGCTGGACCGGCCGTGGGTGCGTCGGGCCGGCCAGCTCGAGCCGGCGACCTGGGGGCAGGCCTTCGCGGCCGTGCGCGCCGCGCTCCAGGGGGTGCCGGGCGCACAGGTGGCGGCGATTGCCGGCGATCTGGCGGCCTGCGAGGAACTGGTCGCTGCCAGGGATCTGCTGACGGGCCTTGGCTCCAGCCGCCTCGAGTGCCGGACCGATGGCGCAGCCTATGCCGGGCCGCCGGCGCACTGGCGGTTCAACACGACGATCGCCGGCCTCGAGCGGGCTGACGTGATCCTGCTCGCCGGCTGCGATCCGCGGGTCGATGCGCCGCTTGTCAACAGCCGCATCGTGAAGGCGGTGCGCCGCGGCGGGGCGGTGGTGTTCCGGATCGGCGGCGGGCTGGACCCGGCCTATCCGCTGACCGAGCTGGGCGACGACATGGGCCTTCTAGCCGACCTGCCCGGCGCGGCGCTGGAGCGGCTGACGGCGGCCGAGCGGCCGGCGCTGCTGCTGGGCAGCCGCAATGCCGGCGCCGAGGCGCTGGCCGCTGCCCATGCGCTTGCCCCCCATCTGGTGAAGGATGGCTGGAACGGCTTCAACATCCTCCACACGTCTGCCGCGCGGGTCGGCGCCATGACCCTCGGCTGGGCGGGCGAGGGGCTGGAGGCCCTGGCCGCGCGCCCGCCGGCCGTGCTGTTCCTGCTGGGTGTGGACGAGGTGCCGCTGGCCCCCTTCGGCGGCGCCTTCAAGATCTATATCGGCTCGCACGGGGACCGCGGCGCGGCGGTGGCCGACGTGATCCTGCCGGGGGCAGCCTGGTGCGAGAAGCCCGGCACCTGGATGAACCTGGAAGGCCGCGTGCAGCGCGGGCTTCGCGCCGTCTTCCCGCCAGGCGACGCGCGCGAGGACTGGACCATCTTCCGGGCGCTGGCCGACGTGCTGGGGGTGAGGCTTCCCTATGACGACATCGGCCAGCTGCGCGCCCGCATGGGCGGCGAATGGCCCGAACTTGCCCGCGAGAGGCTGACGCCGGCACCGTGGGTGGCGGGCGCGTTCGAGTCGGCGAGACCCGCAGGGCTGGCGAAGCGGCCGCCGACCGACTTCTACAGCTCGAACCCCATCCTGCGCGCCAGCCCGACGATGCGCGCCTGTGTCGCCGAGATCCTGGAGGGACGCAGGCCGGCGCTGCTGGAGGCTGCCGAATGATCGTCCAGTGGTTCCAGGGCTGGGCCGGCCCCTATCTGGGCTGGTTCCTCGCGAACCTGATGTTCGTGCTGCTGATCGCACTGCCGGTGATGCTGGTGATGGCGCTCAGCACCTGGATGGACCGCAAGGTGTGGGCGGCCATGCAGCTTCGCCGGGGGCCCAATGTGGTGGGCCCGGTCGGGATCCTCCAGCCCTTCGCAGATGGCCTCAAGCTGTTCCTGAAAGAGACGATCGTGCCGACGGGCGCGAACAAGGGCGTCTTCTTCATCGCGCCGATGATCACCTTCATCCTAGCCCTGGTCGCCTGGGCGGTGATCCCCTTCGATGCCGGCTGGGTGCTGGCAGACATCAATGTCGGCCTGCTGTTCCTGTTCGCCGTCTCGTCGCTCGGGGTCTATGGGATCGTGATGTCGGGCTGGGCCTCCAACTCGAAATATCCGTTTCTCGGCGGGCTTCGCTCGGCGGCGCAGATGGTCTCCTACGAGGTCTCGATCGGCTTCGTGATCATCACCGTCGTGCTCTATGCGTCGAGTTTCAACCTGACGGCGATCGTGGAGGCGCAGCGCGGCAACATCTTCGGCCTCCTGAACGGCAACCTCTTCAACCCGCTGCTGTTTCCGATGGCGGTCATCTTCCTGATCTCGGCGCTCGCCGAGACCAACCGCCCGCCCTTCGACCTGCCCGAGGCCGAGGCCGAGCTGGTGGCGGGCTATCAGGTCGAATATTCGTCGATGACCTTCGCCCTCTTCTTCCTGGGCGAATATATGAACATCCTCTTGATGTGCGCGCTGATGGCGATCCTGTTCCTGGGGGGCTATCTGCCGCCGATCGACTGGGCCCCGCTGTATGCCGTGCCGGGCATCGTCTGGCTGTTCCTGAAGATCGTGCTGATGTTTTTCGTGTTCGCCTGGGTGAAGGCGACCGTGCCACGCTACCGTTACGACCAGCTGATGCGGCTGGGCTGGAAGGTGTTCCTGCCGCTGTCGCTGTTCTGGGTGGCGCTGGTCTCGGGCTGGCTGGTGTTCACCGGGCATTTCGGTGGAGGCACCGCATGAGGGCGATGGCTGACGCTGCCAAGTCGCTGCTGCTGCTGGAGTTCATCCGCGGCCACTGGCTGACGCTGAAATATATGTTCCGGCCCAAGGCGACCGTGAACTACCCCTATGAGAAGGGCCCTCTGTCCCCCCGCTTCCGGGGCGAGCATGCGCTGCGCCGCTACCCCAATGGCGAGGAGCGGTGCATTGCCTGCAAGCTGTGCGAGGCGGTCTGCCCGGCACAGGCGATCACCATTGAGGCCGAGCCGCGCGCCGACGGATCGCGGCGCACCACCCGCTACGACATCGACATGACCAAGTGCATCTACTGCGGCCTGTGCCAGGAGGCCTGCCCGGTGGACGCGATCGTGGAGGGCCCGAACTTCGAGTTCGCGACCGAGACGCGCGAGGAGCTTCTCTATGACAAGGAGAAGCTGCTGGCGAATGGCGAGCGCTGGGAGCGGGCGATCGCTGCCAATCTTGCAGCGGATGCGCCCTATCGCTAAGCGGCCTCGCGCAGCACAGCTTCAGCCGATCTCACGACACCCGCGGGGCATTCCTCACCTGTGATCCAGGCCGCCATCTTCTATCTGTTCGCGACCGTGGTGTGCGCGTCCGCGCTGATGGTGATCGTGGCCCGGAACCCGGTGCACTCGGTGCTGTGGCTGATCCTCGCCTTCTTCAACGCCGCCGGGCTGTTCCTGGTGATCGGGGCCGAGTTCCTCGCGATGATCCTGGTGATCGTCTATGTCGGTGCGGTCGCCGTCCTGTTCCTGTTCGTGGTGATGATGCTGGACATCGACTTCGCCTCGATGCGGGCCGGCTTCGCGCGCTATCTGCCCTTCGGGCTGCTGCTGGGACTGGTGCTGCTCGTCGAGCTGGTGCTGGTGGGGGCCGCCTTCGCCTTCGGCGATCTGGCGCTTGACGCGCGGGCCGCGCCGGTGGCGGCGGATCCGCGACTTACGAACACCGAGGCGCTCGGCACCATCCTCTACACCGACTATGTGTTCGCCTTCCAGCTCGCGGGCCTTATCCTGCTGACCGCGATGGTCGGCGCGATCGTGCTGACGCTCCGGCAGCGCCCCGGCGTGAAGCGCCAGTCGGTGGCAAGGCAGAATGCGCGCACGCCCGCCAATGCCGTGACGGTCACCCGGCCCGCCGTCGGCGCCGGAGTGGAGACCGACGGGGGCGTTCCATGAGCGCGATCGGCATCGGCCATTATCTGGTGGTGGGAGCCATCCTGTTCACGCTCGGCGTGCTCGGCATCTTCATCAACCGCAAGAACGTCATCGTGATCCTGATGTCGGTCGAGCTGATCCTGCTGGCGGTCAACATCAATTTCGTGGCCTTCTCGGTGTTCCTGGGCGATCTGGTGGGGCAGGTGTTCGCCATGTTCGTGCTGACGGTGGCGGCCGCCGAAGCGGCGATCGGGCTGGCCATCCTCGTCATCTATTTCCGCAACCGCGGCACGATCGCGGTTGACGATGTGCGGCAGATGCGGGGCTGACGATGATGAGCCCCATCATCTTCCAGCTGATCGTCTTCCTGCCGCTCGCGGCCTTCCTGGTGGCTGGGATCGGCAACCGGGCCATCGGCAACCGGGTGGCCAAGCTGGTGACGACGGGCGCGCTGTTCGTGTCGGCCGTGCTGTCCTGGGGGGTGTTCGTCCAGCTGATGGGGGGCGCGCCAGCCCATGATGTGGTGATCGCCCGCTGGTTCGAAAGCGGGGATCTGGTCGTCGACTGGGCGCTCAAGATCGACATGCTGACCGGCGTGATGCTGGTCGTCATCACCAGCGTCTCGGCGCTCGTCCACCTCTACAGCTGGGGCTACATGGCCGAGGATCCGGACCAGCCCCGCTTCTTCGCCTATCTGTCGCTGTTTACCTTCGCGATGCTGATGCTGGTGACGGCCGACAATCTGGTGCAGATGTTCTTCGGCTGGGAAGGGGTGGGGCTGGCGAGCTATCTGCTGATCGGCTTCTGGTACAGGAAGCCCAGCGCCTGGAACGCCGCGATCAAGGCCTTCGTGGTGAACCGCGTGGGCGACTTCGGCTTCATGCTGGGCATCTTCGGCCTGTTCCTGCTGTTCGGAACCGTCGACATCGACACCATCCTGGCGGGCGTGCCGGCGGCGCAGGGCGCGACCTTCACCTTCCTGGGGATGCAGGTGGATGCGGTGACCACGCTCGCCCTGCTGCTGTTCGTGGGCGCCATGGGGAAGTCCGCGCAGGTGCCGCTTCACACCTGGCTTCCCGACGCCATGGAGGGGCCGACGCCGGTCTCGGCGCTGATCCATGCCGCCACCATGGTGACGGCGGGCGTGTTCCTGGTGTGCCGCATGTCGCCGCTGTTCGAGGCGAGCGTGACGGCCGCCACCGTCGTCACCTATGTCGGCGTGCTGACGGCGCTGTTCGCGGCGACCGTCGCCACCACCCAGCACGACATCAAGCGGGTGATCGCCTACTCCACCTGTTCGCAGCTCGGCTTCATGTTCTTCGCGGCCGGCGTCGGCGCCTATGGCGCGGCCATGTTCCACCTGTTCACCCACGCCTTCTTCAAGGCGCTGCTGTTCCTGGGCGCGGGCAGCGTGATCCACGCCATGCACCACGAGCAGGACATGCGCTTCTACGGGGGCCTGCGCAAAGCCATTCCGCTGACCTTCGCGGCCATGCTGGTCGGCACGGTGGCGATCACCGGAGTCAATTACACATCCGGCTATTTCTCGAAGGATGCCGTGCTGTTCGCCGCCTGGGAGCGGGGGACGGAAGCCGCGCGCGTCGCCTTCTTCGTGGGGCTGTTCGCCTCGCTCCTGACGAGTTTCTATTCGTGGCGCCTCATCTTCAAGACCTTCTTTGGGGCGCCGCGCTGGGACGGGTCCGAGCATATCGCCCACGCGGTTCATCACGGCGAGTCCCACGGCGGCCGCCACGCCGCGCCGGCCGATGGCACGGGCGGCTATCATCCGCACGAAAGCCCGATGGTCATGCTGGTGCCGCTGGCGCTGCTGTCGGCGGGCGCGCTGTTCGCCGGCGCGATCTTCAACGACCGCTTTGTGGGCGGCGAAAGCGCCTTCTGGGCCGGCACGCTGGTGCATGACGCCGCCTTCTACGAGGCGCTGCACCAGGTGCCGGGCCTCGTCTACTGGGCACCGATTCTCGCCATGCTGCTGGGCCTGCTGATCGCCTGGGCGGTCTATATCCGCTCGCCCGCCGTGGCAGAGGGCTTCAAGGCGCAGTGGCGGCACCTGCACGCCTTCCTCTACAACAAATGGTATTTCGACGAACTCTATCGGGCCGTCTTCGTGGCGCCGGCGCTGTGGCTGGGACGGCTGTTCTGGAAGCGGGGCGACCAGGGCACCATCGACCGGCTGGGCCCCGATGGCGCGGCGGCGACGGTTTCCGGCGGCGCGGTGCTGGCGCGGCGCTTCCAGTCAGGCCTGGTCTATTCCTATGCGCTCGTCATGCTGGTGGGTGTCGCCGCCTTCATGACCTGGCTGATGGTGCGCTGACATGCTGTCGGCGATGATCCTGCTGCCGCTGGCGCTGGCGCTCGTCGTGCTGTTCCTGCCGGGCGACGAGGCCGCGCGCGCGCGGCTGGCGCGCCTCGTCGGGCTTGGCACCACGCTCGTCCTGCTGGTGCTGGGCCTGGTGGTGTGGGCGCGCTTCGATGTCTCGACCGCGGCCTTCCAGTTCACCGAGCGGGCGGAGATCTTCGGCGGGCTGTTCAGCTGGCACCTGGGAATCGACGGGATCAGCCTGGTGCTGATCCTGCTGTCGGTGTTCCTGATGCCGCTGGTGCTGCTGGCCGGGTGGGAGAGCGTGCAGACCCGGGTGCCGGAATATGTGGCCGCCTTCCTGGTGATGGAAAGCCTGATGATCGGCGTGTTCGCCGCGCTCGACATCTTCCTCTTCTACATCTTCTTCGAGGCGGGCCTCATCCCCATGTATCTCATCATCGGGATCTGGGGAGGCAAGCGGCGGATCTACGCCAGCTACAAATTCTTCCTCTACACGCTGCTCGGCTCGGTGCTGATGCTGCTTGCCATGCTGTGGATGGTGCGCGATGCCGGCACCACCGACATTCCGGCGCTGATGGCGCATGACTTCCCGGTGTCGGCCCAGACCTGGCTGTGGCTCGCCTTCTTCGCGAGCTTCGCCGTCAAGATGCCGATGTGGCCGGTGCACACCTGGCTGCCCGATGCGCATGTGGAAGCACCCACCGCCGGCTCGATGATTCTCGCCGGGGTGCTGCTGAAGATGGGTGGCTATGGCTTCATCCGCTTCTCGCTGCCGATGTTCCCGGAAGCGAGCGTTCAGCTGATGTGGCTGGTCTTCGCGCTGTCGATGGTGGCCGTCGTCTACACCAGCCTGGTGGCGCTGGTACAGCAGGACATGAAGAAGCTGATCGCCTATTCATCCGTGGCGCACATGGCCTTCGTGACGGCGGGCCTGTTCGCCTTCAACACCCAGGGCCTTGAAGGCGCGATGATCGTGATGCTGAGCCATGGGGTGGTTTCAGCGGCGCTCTTCTTCTGCGTGGGCGTGATCTACGACCGGCTGCACACGCGCGAGATCGACCGCTATGGCGGGGTGACGGCGAACATGCCGCGCTATGCTGTCTTCTTCCTGCTGTTCACCATGGCCTCGATCGCGCTGCCGGGCACCTCGGGCTTCGTCGGCGAGTTCCTGGCGCTGACCGGCATCTTCAAGGCCGAGACCTGGGTCGCCTTCGTGATGGCGACCGGGGTGATCCTGGGGGCGGCCTACATGCTGTGGCTCTATGCCCGGGTGATGTTCGGGCCGCAGGCGAATGCCGATGCTGCCGCCATGCCCGACCTGAACGTCCGCGAGTGGACGGTGGTGGTGCCCCTGGCGGCCGTTGCGCTGTGGATGGGGGTCTATCCCCAGCCCTTCCTCGCGCCGCTCAAGGCGCCGGTCTCCAGCCTGATGGCTCGGCTGGAACGCGCGGACGCGCCGCAGACGCCGCACACCCCGGTTCTCCTGGCGTCGGCCGAGGGGGTTTCGCGATGAGCGTTGACATGCTCGCCGCATCGGTCGCGATCGGCGCGCCGGAGATCGTGCTGGCGGCCGGCGCCATGGCGCTGCTGATGATCGGCGTGTTCCGGGGAAATGAGTCGCTGCCCGGCCTGTCGTGGGGGGCGGTGATCCTGTTCGCCCTGGCGGCACTCACGATCATTGACGATGCGCCCGATCGCCTCGTCGCCTGGAATGGACTCTATGTGGCCGACGCGCTGTCGGCTTACCTCAAGATGCTGATCCTCGCGGGGGCGGGGGCGGCCGTTCTGATGGCGCCGCCGGCGCTGAGGCGGCTGCAGGCCGGGCGCTTCGAATATCCGGTGCTGGTCGTGCTCGCCGTGCTCGGCATGTTCGTGATGGTGTCGGCGAACAATCTCATCACGCTTTATCTCGGCCTCGAGCTGATGAGCCTGTCGGCCTATGTGCTCGCTGCCTTCCACCGCGACGATGCCCGCTCGACCGAGGCCGGCCTCAAATATTTCGTGCTGGGCGCGCTGTCGTCGGGGCTGCTGCTCTATGGGGTGAGTCTCGTCTATGGTTTTGCCGGATCCACCGATTTCCGGCAGATCGCGCTCGCCATGGCGCCCGCAGACGAGCGCAATCTCGGCGCGCTCGTCGGGATCGTGTTCGTGGTCGCGGGGCTGGCCTTCAAGGTGTCCGCGGTCCCGTTCCACATGTGGACCCCCGATGTCTATGAAGGCGCGCCCACGCCCGTCGTCGCCTTCTTTGCGGCCGCGCCCAAGGTGGCGGCCATGGGCCTGTTCCTGCGCGTGGCGCTGGAGCCCTTCGGCGGCCAGTTGGCCGACTGGCGGCAGATCGTCATCTTCATGGCGATCGCCTCCATGTTCCTGGGCGCGGTGGCGGCGATCGGGCAGACGAACATCAAGCGGCTGCTCGCCTATTCCAGCATCAACAACATCGGTTTCGTGCTGATCGGGCTGGCGGCCGCCAGCCCGGCCGGCGCCTCGGCCGTGCTGCTCTATCTTCTCATCTATCTGGTGATGACGCTGGGGGCCTTTGCCGCCGTGCTGTCGCTTGCGGATGCCGACGGCCGGCCGCTGGAACGGCTGGACGATCTGGCAGGGCTGGCGCGCGTCCGCCCGTGGCTTGCGACGGCGATCGCCATCTTCATGCTGTCGCTCGCCGGGCTGCCGCCGCTGTTCGGCTTCATGGCGAAGCTGGCGGTGTTCAATGCCGCGGTTGCAGCCGACCTCTGGCTGCTGGCGATCCTCGGCGTGCTGGCCTCGGTGGTCGCGGCCTATTATTATCTGCGGATCGTCAAGATCCTGTTCTTCGATGCGCCATCGGCCCAGCTTCCGGCCGCCCCGGGCCGGGACATGGCCGTGACAGGCGGGCTGATGGCGGCGGCCGCGCTCTTCTCCTCGCCGCTCGGCTTCCTGCTGCTCGGCCCGCTGTCGGTCGCGGCGGCGCGCGCGGCCGGGAGCCTGTTCTGATCCTTCATCTCGAGGAAGTCGGGTCCACCAGCGACTGGCTCCGGACCAATGCGGCCCAGTTCGCCGACGGCCAGTGGGTGACGGCCCGGCGGCAGACGGCGGGGCGCGGGCGGATGGGGCGCGGCTGGCAGGCGCCCGAAGGCAATCTGGCGGCCAGCTGCCTGATCCGGCCCCGGCCAGGGGAGGGCCCGCCCGAGCAGCTGGGGTTTGTGGCGGCGCTGGCCGTGCAGGATGTCGTCCACGCGCTGGCCCCCGCGGCGCGCCTCGAGCTGAAATGGCCCAACGATGTCATGCTGGACGGCGCCAAGCTCTCGGGCATCCTGCTGGAGCGGGAGGGGGATGTTCTGGTCCTCGGCGTGGGCGTGAACCTCGCTGAGGCGCCGCCGGTGCCCGGCCGGCGGACGGCGGCGCTGGCCGAGGCGGGCGTCGCCATTGCGCCCGAGGCCTTCGCCGAACAGCTGGCCGCCGCCTTCGAGGCCCGGCGCGGGCAGTGGCAGTCGGGCGGGTTTCCAGCGATTGCGGCCGACTGGCTGGCGCGCGCCCACCGCACGGGCACACGGCTTGTCGTGGCGGGGCAGGGGCTTTCCGGGCGGTTCGCCGGCCTTGGTCCTGACGGCGCGCTGCTGCTGGACGGGGATAATGGCGTCAGGCATGTGGTCCGCGCCGGCGACGTCTGGCCGGCGGTCTGACCGCACCCGGGGATCCCGCCCATGCTGCTTGCCATCGATGTCGGCAACACCAACATCGTCTTCGCGCTGGTGGACGGCGAGACAATCCTGAGCCGCTGGCGGATCGCGACCGACCCCAACCGCACCGCCGACGAATATGCCGTGTGGCTCAACCAGCTGATGGGCATGGCCGGGATCGACCGGGGGGCGATCCGTGATGTGGTCATCGCCTCGGTCGTGCCGCAGACGCTGTTCCACCTGCGCGGCTTGTCGCGGCGCTACGCCGGGGTCGAGCCGATGGTGGCGGGCGCGCCCGGCGTCGACTGGGGGATCGAGATCCGGCTGCCGAATCCGGCCGAGGTCGGCGCCGACCGGGTGGTGAACGCGATTGCCGCGCATGCGTCGTCCCCGGGCGACCTCGTCATCGTCGATTTCGGAACCGCGACCACCTTCGACGTGGTGGCGGCCGACGGCGCCTATGAAGGCGGGGTGATCGCGCCGGGGATCAATCTGTCGATGGACGCGCTCTATCGCGCCGCCGCGCGGCTGCCGCGCATCGCCGTCGAGCCGCCGGCCGAGGGGCTGGGCGTGATCGGCAAGGGCACGGTGCATGCCATGCAGTCGGGCGTGTTCTGGGGCTATGTCGGGCTCATCGAGGGGCTGATCGCGCGCATCCGGGCGGAGATCGGGCGGCCGGCGAAGGTGCTCGCAACCGGCGGCCTTGCCGCATTGTTCGCGCGCCACACGCCCGCTATCGACAAGACCGACCCCGACCTCACCATCCGCGGCCTGGTGCTGATCCACGCGCGGAACCGAAAGACCAAATCTTGAAACCAGGCGATGAGCTGATCTTCCTGCCGCTGGGCGGCTCGGGCGAGATCGGCATGAACGTGAACCTCTATGGCTGCTGGGGCAAATGGATCATGTGCGACCTCGGCATGACCTTTGCCGACCCGAGCCTGCCCGGCGTCGAACTGGTCCTGCCCGACCTGCAGTTCATCGAGGAGCGGCGCGCGGACCTGCTGGGCGTGATCCTGACGCACGGGCATGAGGATCATATCGGCGCCATTCCCTATCTGGCCGCCGACCTGGGCGTGCCGCTGTTCGCCACCCCGTTCACCGCCGGCCTCATCCGCCGCAAGCTGGAGGAGGAGGGCATTGCCGACGAGGTGACGCTGAAGGTGGTGCCGATGGGCGGCACCGTCGAACTGGGGCCGTTCGCTGCACGCTATGTGGCGCTGGCGCATTCCATCCCCGAGGGCAATGCGCTGGTGATTGACACGCCGCACGGGCGGCTGTTCCACACCGGCGACTGGAAGCTCGATGACCGGCCGCTCCTGGGTGACCCGGCGAGCGTGGCCGAGCTGACGGCGATCGGCGACAATGGCGGCGCCGGGACGCTCGCGCTCATCGGTGACTCCACTAATGTCTTCAATCCCGAGCCCTCGGGATCGGAATCGCAGGTGTTCGATGGCCTGATGGCGCTGGTGAAGGGGCGCCGATCCGGCCGGGTGGTGGTGACGACCTTCGCCTCCAACGCGACGCGGCTGCACACGCTGGGCGAAGTCGCAAAGGCGAGCGGCCGGCGGCTGGTGGTGGCGGGCCGCTCGCTCGAACGGATCATCGCGGTTGCCCGCGCGACTGGCTATCTCGCCGACTTCCCGGAAACACTGTCGCTGGAGTCGGCGGCGACCGCGCGGCCGGAAAGCCTGCTGATCGTGGTGACGGGAACGCAAGGGGAGCCGCAGGCGGCGCTGGCCCGGATCGCGGATGGAACACACCCCCATATCCGGCTCGAGCGCGGCGACCTCGTCGTCTATTCCTCCAAGCAGATCCCCGGCAATGAGCTGGCCATCGGCCGCGTGCAGAACCAGCTGGCGGCGCTCGGCGTGGAGATCGTCGGCGAGAAGCAGGCGCATGTGCATGTGTCGGGCCATCCCGGCCGGCCGGAGCTGGAGGCCATGTATGGCTGGATCCGGCCGCGGATTGCGGTTCCCGTGCATGGCGAGCGGCGCCACATGGAGGAACATGCGCGCCTCGCGCGAAGCTGGGGGGTGCCGCATGCGATCGTGCCGACGAACGGCACCGCCATCCGGCTTGCGCCCGGCGAGCCGCAGGTGATCGGCCATGAGCCGCACGGCCGGCTGGTGCTGGATGGCGACGTGATCCTGCCGGCCGACGGCGCGACGATCAACGCCCGGCGCAAGATGGCCCATTCCGGGCTGATGGTGGTGACGCTGGTGATCGACCGGCGCGGGCGGCTGGCGGCGCCGCCGCAGGTGATCGCCCGTGGCGTGCCGGTGGAGGAAGAGGAAGCCGATTTCCTGGCCGAGGCCGCCGACGCGGCCGCGCGCACCTTCGAGAAGCAGGGCGCTGCCGACCCGCGCCGGCTTTCGGACGAGGTGAAGATCGCGGTACGCCGGGTGGCACGGCAGTGGACGGGGAAGAAGCCGCCCACCGAGGTGCAGCTGGTCAGCCTGTAGCGCCACCCATGGCCTGGTATTCGCTTCTTGCCATCTATCTGCTGTTCTGGGTGTTCACCCTGTTCCTGGTGCTGCCCCATGGCATCCGCACTTCGGCCGAAGCCGGGGAGCCGGAAGTGCCGGGCCAGGCACAAAGCGCGCCGCACCGGCTCTCGATGCCGCGCAAGCTTGTATGGACCACGCTGATCTCGGCCGGCTTTTTCGGCCTGTTCCTGCTCAACTGGGAAATGGAATGGATCACCCGCGCCGATCTGGAAGCCGTGATTCCCCACCCGAAGGTGCCCGGGGCCTGAGGCTCAGCTGTCGAGCGCCTCGGTGAGCGCGGCCGACAGGCGGCCATGTTCGGAGTTGCGAAGCGCGGCCGCCAGCGCCGGCAGGCCCGGTTCCAGCCGCTGGATCAGTCCCTCGAAGCTGGCGGTGTAGCGCCGCGCGGTCTCGGCGAGTTTCGGGTCGGTCTCGACCAGCACCTTGAGGTCCCGCGCCTCGCGCTTCGACAGGAGGGTGAGGGCGCGGCGGCTGAACAGGCCGCGCTCGCCCTTGCGCCACAACGCCCAGTCGCGATCGTCCATCGGCTTGCCGAGCGCTGCCGACAGGCTGGTCGAGGCTTGGGCGAGGCGGTCGGTGAGCAGGGCGGCGCTGGCGAGCAGGTCCTTCTGCTGCGCTTCCTCGATGGCCGTCAGCCGGTCGGCCGCACGCTGGTCGAGAAGCTGGAGCGCCGAGGCAAGCTGCGCCATGGAGGCGGCGGTCCGTTCCGCCGCTGCGGCCGCTGCCGCCTCGGCCTCGCGCGCGCGGGCAGCGACGGGCTCGGCGAAGCTGCGGCGCATCGTCTCGTCGGCGGTGTGGGCGAGGCTTTCGCGCGCTTCGGCGAGCAGGCCATCCAGCATCTCGCGCATGGTGCCGGTCGCCTGGGTGGCGACATCGCGGACCCGCCCCATCGCCTCGACCAGCCGGGTCGCGGCCTGGAGCGAGGTGTCGCGGGTCTGGTCCTCCACCTCGGCGATCATGCCGCGCGCCTGCTCCAGCTCCGCGATCAGGGCCCGGCCGGCCGACTCGATGGCTTCGCGCTGCTCGGCGTAGGCGGCGCTCGCCTCGGCAACGGCAGCGCGGCTTTCGGCGATCGGCTGGGCAAGCCCAACGGCCTTGGCATGGGCATCGTCGAGCGCGGCGACCAGCGCGGCGATGTCGGCCGTGAGCGTCTCGGCCGCCGCCGACGCCTCAACGGCGCGGCGCGGCAGCAGCTCGCCCAGCACGTCGGCGCTTGCGAGCGCGGTTTCCCTGAGGCGGCTGACCGCCGCTTCGAGGTCGACGGTGGCGCCCTGCGTCTCCCGGATCGGGCGGGTGAGCTCGGCGAACCCGGCACCCACTTCCTGAACGCGGGCCGCCAGCCGGTCGAGCGCGGCGCGGCTGGTCTCGCCCGAGTGCTGGAGGCGCGCGTCGAGCAGCTGGAAGGCGCGCTCGCCCGAGGCGGCGAGCGCCTCGGTCGTTGCGGCCTGCGCCTTCAGGCGGGCGTCGATGGCTTCCGCCTGTGCGGCAAAGGCCTCCAGCCGGGCGACAAGGTCCCGTCCGAGGCTGGCCGACATCGTCTCCAGCCGTTCATAGGCGTCTGCCAGCTGCCCTGCGAGCGCATCGCCCTGCCGTTGCAGCGCCTCGCGCCGGGCGACGATGGTGTTCTCCAGCAGGTCGAACAGGGTGTCGGCCTCGCCCCGGATGGCGCGCATGCCGGCCTCGCTCTGGGCGCGGCCGGCCGCGGCCTTCTCCTCCAGCAGGGCAAGCGCCCGGGTGAGACCGTCGGCGGCCGCGCCCCCCTCGCTTGCCAGCGCCGACAGCCGATCGGCGAGCGTTGCCGCCGCCGCCTCGGCCCGGTCGGCCTGCTGCGCCGCTGCCACCGTCAGCCGCTCGAGCGTGTCCTGCAGCGTCTGTCCGGCCGAAGCGGCGGCGGGCACGGCCTGTTCCAGCCGCTGCCCGGCCTCGGTCGCGATGCGGCTCGCCGCCTCGATGTCGGCGACAAGGGCGCGCGCCGAGGACGACTGCGCCTCGAGCGCGTCGGTCATGGTCTTGAGCGCCGCGAGCTCGTCGGCAAGCCCGGCCTTCAGCATCTCCAGCCGGGTCAGCGCGCCGGCGAGCCGCGCCTCGCTGTCCTCGATGCTGTCGGGCGCGGCAAGGGTGGGCAGCCGCTCGCGGTTGCCAAGCGCGGCGGCGAGCGCGAACAGCGCCGCCACGGGGGCGAGGAGAAAGCCGATGACCTGGATGGCGCCGACGACCGTGCGCGGTTCGGCGCCGTCGGCGTGCAGGGCCCAGATGGCGACCCCCAGCCAGACGAGCGACAGCAGGCTGACGACCAGGAAGGAGGCGCGGATGGACGTGGTCTCGTTCATGGCCTCGGGGCCCCCTCCAGCACGGCTCTTGCAACGATGGCCGCCTGTTCCTGCATTAGCCCAAGCGGGCCGCCAAGGGCCAGCCATGCAGCTGCGAGGTGTGGTTAACCCGCCGGGACGATCCGGTCATCGCCTCATCGCGCGCGGGGTTCCCCGCCCGGGGCCGGCGGGCTAGGGCGGCCGGATGGCGTGGCTTGCGCTTCTGACCAGCGGCGAGAGCGAACCGGGCCGGACCCCGCCGGGGCTGGTTCCGGTCGGCGGCGTTTCCATCCTGGAACGGCAGGTCCGGGCGATGCGGGCGGCGGGGGCTGCCGGCCAGCTGCTGCTGGCCCCGGCGCTGCCGGCCGCAGCGGCCGAGCGGCTGGCGCTGTGCGGCGATGTCATCCGCCTTGACACGGCCGACGCGCTGGCGCGCGCGCTGGCCGACGAGCCGCGCGACCTCATCCTGCTGGCGCCCGGGCTGATCGCCGGGCCGGCCTTTCCCGCCGCGCTGGCCAGCGGCGGGCCGGCGATCGCCTGTTTCGAGGACGCGCCCGGTGCCCGCCCGCCGGCCGGGGCGGAGCGGCTCGATTCCGCCAGCCTGTGGGCCGGCTGCGCGCGCCTGCCGGCATCGCTGGTGGCCGATGTCGCCGCCCGCCTGGGGGACTGGGCGCTGGTGCCGACGCTGGTTCGAAGCGGCATCGAGGCCGGTCTCCCCCGGCTGGCGGTGCCGGCGCCCGATGGCAGCCCGGCACGGCTCTGGCTGCTGCCGGGCGACGCCGCCGTGGCCGAGGCCGAGACAGCGCTGCTCGAGGCCAGCCGGCCGGCGCCCGGCGGGCTGGTGGCGCGTCATCTGCACATCGCCATCGAGGCCGCGCTGGCGCGGCTGCTGCTGCCCCGCGGCGTGCCGCCGCTTGCCGCCGCGCTGGCCGCGCCTCTGCTGCTGGCCGGCGCGGTCGCGCTGGCGGGGGCCGGCGCGCCGGGGTGGAGCCTGCTGCCGCTGCTGGCGGCGGGGCCGCTGGCCGGGCTGGGCCGGCGGCTGGCCGTGGCGCAGGGGCAGGCGCCGCCACCGGCGGTGCTGGACAGCGTGCTGGCCGTCCTGGGCGCGGCCTGGCTGGTCGCGCTGGCGGCCATTCTGGCGCCGGCCCTGGGGCTGGCGGCCGTTCTGGCGGCTGGCGCCACGCTGCTGCTGCTCGGCGCAACCCTGGCAAGCCACCGGGCCTGGCGGCGCGTGACCGGCACGGCGCTCGTCCACCGCACGCCCACCGACCGGCGGCTGGCGCTGCTTCTGGCCGATCCCTGGCATCTCGCCTGGCTGGCGGCGGTATTGGGGCTGGCAGCCGGCTGGGCGTCGGCGCTGCTCGGCGTAGCGGCCGCGGCGGCGCTGGCCTTCGCTGTCTGGCACTGGCGGCTTCTGGCCGGGCTGGTCGAGGGTTGGTCGGTCGCCCCCGAGGGTTCGCCGCCGGCATGAGGCTGCTTGCGGCCATTCTGCTGCTGCTGGCCGCGCCGCTTTCGGCCGGGCCCTGGGCGGCGCCCGGGGACGCGCGCCTCAGAAGCGATGTCGAGCTGCTGGACGCGCACGGCTATATCATCGGGCCGGTCGATGCCTGGCCCTTGCCCTGGGTGCAGATCGACCGGGGCATCGAGCGGGCGCTGGCCGGCGGGCCGCTGCCGCCGCATCTGGCGGCCGCCGTGCAGCGGCTGAAGGTCCAGTCCGACCTGGCGGCGGGCCGCTCGGGCGTGACCATCCGCGTCGATGCGACCACCGATGCCTCGCTGGTCCGCACCTTCGGGCGGGTGGCGCGCAACCCCGGCGACATCAGCGCCAGCGTCTCGCAGGATGTGGGCGACCTGCACCTGACCCTGGGCGCGACCTGGCAGAGCGGCGGCACCGACCGGCAGGCGGCGACACAAGCGGGCAATGGCTGGTCCCCCGATCCCAGCTTCGCGGCGCTCCGGCTGGGCGGCAACTGGGCGCTCTATGGCGGCTGGTTCGACATCTGGTGGGGCGCCGGCCATGACGGCGCGATGATCTTCTCCACCTCGGCGCGGCCGTTCGCGAAGCTGGGGTTCCGCCGGCTGGAGCCGTTCAGCATCGATGCCCCCGTGCTGCGCTGGCTGGGGCCGGTCACCTTCGACGCCTTTGTCGGTTTCCCGCGCGAGCGGCGCGATTTCGACAATCCGGGCATCATCGGCATGCGGCTGGCCTTCCAGCCGACCCCCTGGTTCGAGATCGGCCTCAACCGCGGGCTGATGCTGTGCGGGCGCGGCCGCCCGTGCGACTGGCGGACGATCGGCCAGGCGCTGATCGGAATCGGCGACTTCGACAACACCGGCACCTTCGACGAGCCGGGCAACCAGCTGGCCGGCTTCGACATGAGCTACCGCCGGCCGATCGGCAGGACGGGCCATGTGCTGAAGCTGCACTTCGCGACCACGGCCGAGGATGCCGACAATATCGTGATCGAGCAGTTCGCCCGGCAGATCGGCGCTGCGGTCTCGGGCCCCGTCGGCCGCGACGGGGCGATGATCGACGCCGGGATCGAATATGTGGACACCCAGGCCGCGACCTTCCTCGGGCGGCTGACCATCGACATCCTGAAGCCGGTGCGCGGGCCCTTTCCGGGCTCGACCTACAATAATTTCATCTATCGCGACGGCTGGACGTTCGGGCGCCGGCCGATCGGCCATTCGCTGGATGCCGACACGCGCGCGCTGACCATCCACTGGGCCTTGACGGACACCCGCAACCGGCGCTGGCACATGGCCGCCCGGCACATCCACCTGAATTTCAACGAGGTGGGTTCGGATGGCCTGTTCCCGGCCAACCGAATTTCGCGCACGCGCGAGCGGATCGGCCATTTCGAGGGCGGGGTGAACTGGCCGACACGTTTCGGGGACGTGCGGGCCGCGGCCCGGCTGCAGCATGATGCGCCCGACACGCCCGGGCGCACGCCGGTGCGGGTGCAGGGCGAAATCGGCTGGATGACCCGTTTCTGAAGGCGCGCCGGCGGCGGGCGGCGCACGCTTTCGCTTGCGCCGCCGGCGCGGGAATGGCAGGCGGCCGACATGGCCGATGTTTCCCTTTCGTTCGCAAGACACACGCTGCGTCCGCTGCCCTGCGGCGCGCTGTTCTGGCCAGCCGAATCGCTGTTGCTGGTCGCAGACCTGCACCTCGAGAAAGGGTCATCCTGTGCGCGCAGCGGCTCGCTGCTGCCGCCGCACGACAGCCTCGACACGCTCGACCGGCTGGCCGACGCCGTGGCGCGCACCGGCGCCCGCCGGGTGGCGGCGCTGGGCGACAGCTTTCACGACCCGCATGGCGCGCAGCGGCTGTCCGCGCCGGCGCGGGCGCGGCTGGCGGCGCTGGTCGGCGCCGTCGGATGGACCTGGATCAGCGGCAATCATGACGGGGTCAGCGCCGCAGCGCTGGGCGGGGTCGTGGCCGACGAGCTGACGGTCGCCGGGGTGGCGCTGCGCCACCAGGCCCAGCCAGGCTGGACGGGCCCGGAGATCAGCGGCCATTTCCACCCCAAGGTCACGCTGCAGCTGCGCGCCGGGATCCGGCGCAGCCGCCGCTGCTTCGCGCTGGCCGGCGAGCGGCTGGTGCTGCCGGCCTATGGCGCCTATGCCGGCGGCCTGTCGGTCGATGACCCGGCCTGGCGGCAGGCGCTCGGCGCCTGGCCCGAGGCGCTGGTGGTGCTCGACAAGGGGCTGATCCGGGTGCCGCCCGCCGCGCGCCGCGGGCTTGCGGCATGAGCTGGTTTCCCGCGCCCGAGGCCCGCATCTTCTGCGCAGCGGTCAACTATGCCGCGCACCGCGACGAGATGGGCCGGGGCGAGACGAACGCGCACCCGATGCTGTTCCTGCGCACGCCCGCCTCGCTGGTGCGCGCCGGCGAGCCGATTGTGAAGCCGGCCAATTCCGACTGCCTCGACTATGAGGGCGAGCTGGCGCTGGTGATCGGCCGGCCGGGCCGCCACATCGCGCGCGCCGGGGCATTGTCGCATGTGGCGGGCTGGACCGCCTTCATGGACGGCTCCGTGCGCGACTGGCAGCGCCATACCGCCCAGTTCACGCCGGGCAAGAATTTCGACCGCTCGGGCAGCATCGGCCCGGCGCTGGTGTCGCCGGCCGACTTCGGGGACTATCGCGCCCACCGCCTCGAGACGCGCGTCAATGGCGAGACGGTGCAGGCGACCGACATCGCCCTCATGCTGTTCGATTGCGAGACGCTGATCAGCTACATCTCGGGCTTCACCGAGCTGCGCGAAGGCGACGTGATCGCCACCGGCACCTGCGCTGGCGTGGGCGAGAAGCGGGTGCCGCCGCGCTACCTGCTGCCGGGCGATGTCGTGGAGGTGGCGATTGACGGACTGCCGCTGCTGTCGAACCCGGTCGTGGCGGCCCCCGATTCACCGCCGATTCAGGCGGGGTTATCAGGGTGAGGGCATGGTCGTGAGACTGCGCTTCCTGTCCGCTGCGCTCGCCCTGGGGGCGGCGCTTCCGGCCGTCGCGCAGCAGCCGCTCAACGCGCCGCCGGCGGTGCCCGCCGGGGGGACGCCCCCTGCGGCACCGGCCGCATCGGCATCCGGCGGCGGCCTCGCCGCCGATGCGCGTGCCGCCACGTTCGAGATCGGCGAGATCATGACCGCGGCCGATGGCGCCTTCGGCCAGGCGACCGAGAATGTCGCCCGGGTCATCGAGCGGGTGTTCGCCGACCTCGGCCGGCCGAATGCCTATATCGTCGGGCGCGAGGGCGGCGGCGCCGTCGTCGTCGGCCTGCGCTATGGCCGGGGGCGGCTGTTCCACAAGGTGGAAGGCGAGCGCGAGGTGTTCTGGACCGGCCCGTCGCTCGGCCCCGATCTGGGCGGGGACGCATCGCGAAGCTTCGTGCTGGTCTACAACCTGCACGACACCGAGGACCTGTTCCGGCGCTTCCCGGCCGTGGAGGGCAAGGCCTATCTGATCGGTGGCGTCTCGGCCAATTATCACCGCCGCGGGGACATCGTGCTGGTGCCGATCCGGCTGGGCGCCGGCTGGCGGCTGGGTGCGAACCTCGGCTATCTGCGCTACACCAAGGAGGGGCGCGTCCTGCCCTTCTGACGGGCGGTCGCCGCGCGGCTTGAACCGGCCGGGTCCGCCTTCTACAGCCCGGAGCCGCACCATGCGCCGCCGCGCCCCCCTCCTCGCCGCCGTTGCACCGCTTGCGCTGACCCTGATGGTGGCCGCGCCCGCCCACGCCGCGGAGCCCGGCCCGCCCGAGGCCGCGCCGGCGATGCCGCAGCCGATGGTCGAGTTTGAGGCGGACATGCTGACCTATGACGAGCGGCAGGAGATCATCACCGCGACCGGCAATGTCGTCGTCCGCCGCGACGGGCGGACGCTGACCGCCGACACGGTCGTCTACAACCGTTCGACCGGCGTGGTCGAAGCCGAAGGCCGCGTTCTGGTGGACGATGGCGACGGCGTGCGCGCGGTGGCCGACCGCTTCGAGCTGACGGAGTCGCTTCGCGACGGCGCGGTCGAGAACATCCTTCTTATCCTGCGCGATGGCAGCCGGCTGGCGGCGCGCGGCGGGGTGCGGACGGACGGGGTCTCGACGCTCGACCGGGCGGTCTACTCGCCGTGCGCGGTGGTCGGGTCCGATGGCTGCCCGATCGAGCCGGTGTGGCAGCTGAAGGCGGTCAGGGTGGTGCATGATCCGGCGCGTGGGCGGGTGTTCTATACCGGCGCGCGGCTGGAGATCTTCGGGGTGCCGGTGCTCGCGCTTCCCCGCCTGTCCCACCCGGACAGCTTCGAGCGCAGCCAGACCGGGCTGCTGGCACCCGACATCCGCTATTCGCGCGAGTTGGGTGGCGAGGTCCGCATACCCTGGTTCTGGTCGATCGCGCCCGACCGCGACCTGACGCTGACCGGCCGCGTCTTCACCGATGCCGCCCCGCTCCTGGGGGCGGACTATCGCCAGTTGTTGGCGGGCGGGCCGATCGAGGTCGGTTTGCTGGCGACCCATGCGCGCGGACAGGCGCTGGACCGCACCACCGGCAATATCGTGTCAACGCCGGCGCGCTTTCGCGGCTATCTCGACGGGCGCGGCCGCATCGCGCATGGCGGCGGCTGGCGGTCGAGCTTCTCGACCCGGCTGACGAACGACGACAATTTCCTCGGCCGCTACCAGGTGAGCCTGGATACACGGCTGCGCTCGACCTACGCGCTGGAGCGCTTCGAGCCCGATCGCTATTTCGCGGTGCGCGGCTGGGCCTTCCAGGACCTGAGGCCCGGCGTTCCGGGCCGGACGACGCCGTTCGCGCTGCCGCTCGTCGACCTGAAGTGGCGCCTGCCGGAAGCTCCCTTCGGGGGGTCGGCGCTGATCGAAGCCAACAGCCTCGGCCTGTTCCGGCGGGACGGCCAGTCGATGGCGCGTGCGCTCGCCTCCGCCCGGTGGGACCGGCAGCTGCTGTCGCCGCTCGGGCACCGGCTGACCCTGACCGGGCTGCTGCGCGGCGATGTCTACACGACCGAGGACAGCCGGCTGGCCGACGATCCCTTCTATGCCGGTCGCGACGGCTGGCAGGCCCGCTTCATCCCTCTCGTCGCAGCCGATATCGAGTGGCCGTTCGCGGGGCCGCTTCTGGGCGGTGTGCAGACCATCTCGCCCCGGGTGCAGCTGGTCGCCTCCACCACCACCGCCAATCGCGGGATCCCGAACGAGGATTCGCGCGCCATCGATCTCGAGGAATCGAACCTGTTCGCGCTCAACCGCTTTCCCGGTTACGACCGGTGGGAAGGCGGCGCGCGGATCACCTACGGGCTTGACTGGCGGTTGCAGCGCCCCGGCCTGGTTGCGACCGCCCAGCTGGGGCAAAGCTACCGGTTCGACGCGCAGGGGGAGCTTCTGCCGGACGGAACAGGGCTGTCGGGGCGCCTGTCGGACTTTGTGGGCCGCGCCTCGGTCCGGCTGGGCAATGTGGTGGAGATCACCCAGCGCCTCAGGCTCGACAAGGACAGCCTCGCCATCCGGCGCAACGAGACGGACATCGCCATCGGCAGCCGCCGGACCTTCCTGTCGGTCGGCTATCTCAAGTTCAACCGCAATATCGCGCTCGAGGATCTGGTCGACCATGAGGAGGTGCGCGCCGGCGCGCGGGTGGCGTTCGGCAACTACTGGGCGGTGTTCGGATCAGCCGTCGTCGACCTGACCTCGCGCGCCGAGGATCCGCTGACGATGAACGACGGCTGGCAGCCCATCCGCCACCGGCTGGGGGTGAGCTACACCGACGAATGTTTCGACATCGGCCTCACCTGGAAGCGCAACTATGTGGACAATCCGAACGCCCGCCGTGGCAACACCTTCCTGTTCACCCTGGCGCTGCGGAACCTGGGCTGAGGGCCGGCCGGTCAAGCACCCGTTCAGCCGTCCGGCGGCAATGCTTGCTGTTGCTTCGGCCCGCAGCCGTGTAAGCGGGCCGTCTCGTCAAGGAAACCGAGACTGGATGACTGCAACGATTCCTTCATGCCGCAGCCGGCCGCTGGCCCTGATCGCCGGCATCGTCGCCGCGCTCGCGATGCCCGCTGCCGCGCAGCAGATGGCGGCGCTTCAGACCCCCTCGCAGCGGCAGGCGGCCGCGCTCAACCTGCCGGACCTCACCATCTTCGGCACGGTCGACCCCAATGTCCGCAAGGCGACGGCCATCGTGAACGGCGAGATCATCACCGACACCGATGTCGATCACCGGCTGGCGCTGGTGCTGATCGCCAATTCGGGCCGCGTCTCGCCCGAGGAGCAGCAGATGCTGCGCCTGCAGGTGGTCCGCAACCTGATCGACGAGAAGCTGCAGATCCAGGAGGCGAAGCGGCGCGACATCACCATCCCCGAGGCCGAGATCAACCAGGCCTATGCGCGGGTTGCGCGCAACTTCAGCGGCAGCGAGGCGGCCTTCGAGCAGCTGCTGCGCGAGGGCGGTTCCAGCCCGGCCTCGATCAAGCAGCAGATCCATGCGGAGCTGGCGTGGAGCCGGCTTCTGCGCCGCCGGGTCGAGCCGTTCGTGAATGTGGGCGACGACGAGGTCGCCGCGATCATCCGCAAGCTGGAGGAATCGAAGGGGCAGGAGGAGTTTCGAGTCGGCGAGATCTTCCTGTCGGCGCCGCCCGAGCTGCAGGCGCAGGTGCTGGCCGACGCGCGCCGGATCGTGGAGCAGGTGCGCGGCGGCGCCAGCTTCGTCGCCTATGCCCGGCAGTTCTCCGAGGCCTCGACGGCGGCCGTTGGCGGCGATCTCGGCTGGGTGCGGGCCGAGCAGCTGTCGCCGGCGCTCCAGCCCGTGCTCGCCCGCCTGCAGCGCGGCCAGGTCTCGGACCCGGTGCCGGTGCCGGGCGGAGTCGCCATCATCGCGCTGGTTGACCGGCGGCAGGCGCTGTCGGCCGATCCGGCCGACGCGATGCTGAGCCTGAAGCAGCTGACGCTGCCGCTCCGGCCTGACATCACCGAGGCCGAGGCGCGCAAGATCGCGGCTGCCATGCAGGCGCGTACGCGCGCCATGGGGGGCTGCGGCCGCGCCGACGAGGTGGCCCGCGAGCTGGGCGCGCAGGTGGTCGCCAATGACCAGATCCGGCTGGGCGACCTGCCGGGGCCCCTGCAGGAGATCATCGGCCTGATGCAGGTGGGTTCTGCGACGCCGCCCTTCGGGTCGGCCGAGGACGGGCTTCGCGTGCTGGTGCTGTGCGGCCGCGACGACCCGCCGGCGAACGCCGGCCTGCCGAGCTTCGACCAGGTCTATGCCCAGCTGACCGACCAGCGCGTCAACAGTGCGGCCCGCCGCTATCTCAGGGACCTGCGCCGGGACGCGGTGGTCGACTATCGCTGAGCCGGGGATGTCACGCACCGCACCGGCCGACGGCTCGCCGCCGGTGGCGCCGCTTGCGGTCTCGCTGGGAGATCCGGCGGGAATCGGTCCGGAGGTGATCGCCAAGGCCTGGGCGGTTCGCGCCGCACATCGCCTGCCGCCCTTCTTCGCCATCGGCGACCGCCGCGGAGTCGAGGCCGTCTGGGACGGGCCGGTGGCCATGATCGCCCGGCCCGCCGAGGCGGCAGACCTGTTCGAGACTGCGCTGCCATTGCTGCCCGTGGAGGATTGCGGCGCCATCGAGCCCGGAAACCCCAATCTTGCCGGCGCGCGCTCGGCGCTCGATTCGCTGGAAATGGCGGTGGGGCTCGCCCGCTCGGGGGCCGCCTCGGGGCTGGTAACGGGGCCGGTCGCCAAGGCGCAGCTCTATGCCATCGGCTTTTCCCATCCCGGCCAGACCGAATTCGTGGCCGAGCGCTGCGGGGTCTCGGCCGGCAATGTCGCGATGATGATGGTGGGCCCTGACCTCAGGACCGTGCCCGTCACCATCCACGTGCCGCTTGCCCGCGTCGCCGAGGCGCTGAGCGTGGATCTCATCGTCTCCCGCGCGCGGGCGGCGGCGCGCGGGCTCGTGCGCGATTTCGGGATTGCCGAGCCGCGGCTGGCGATCGCCGGGCTGAACCCGCACGCGGGGGAGGGCGGTGCGATGGGGCGCGAGGAGCAGGAGATCATCGCGCCGGCGATCGAGCAGCTCCGGGCCGAGGGGCTCCAGGTGAGCGGGCCGCACGCGCCCGACACGCTGTTCCACGCCGCGGCGCGCGCGGACTATGACGCGGCCATCTGCATGTACCACGACCAGGCGCTGATCCCGCTCAAGACCCTCTATTTCGACCGGGGGGTCAACATGACGCTGGGGCTGCCGCTGACGCGCACCGCCCCCGATCATGGCACCGCCTTCGGAATCGCCGGGCGGGGGATCGCCAATCCGCGCGCCATGATCGCCGCCATCCAGCTGGCCGGCCAGAGCGCGTGTTTCCGGGCGCTTGCACCCGCTTGACCGGCGCCATCGACGGCCTGCCGCCGCTGCGCGCGGAGATCGCCGCCGCCGGGCTGCGCGCCGAGCGCGCGCTCGGGCAGAATTTCCTGCTCGACCTGAACCTTCTCGACCGGATCGTGCGCGAGGTGCCACTAGTGCCGGGCGAGACGGTCTATGAGGTGGGGCCAGGGCCGGGCGGGCTCACCCGGGCGCTGCTGAAGGCGGGCGCCCGGGTCGTCGCCGTCGAGCGGGACGCCCGGGCGTTGCCGATCCTCGAACGGCTGGGCGCGGCCTCTGGCGGCCGGCTGGCGCTGGTCGAGGGGGACGCGCTGGTGGTTGATGCCGCCGCGCTGGCCGGGGCGGGCGCACATATCGCGTCGAACCTGCCCTACAATATCGCGACTCCGCTGCTGACCGGCTGGCTGACCGGGGCGTGGCTGCCCTGGTGGCGGTCGGCGACACTGATGTTCCAGAAGGAGGTCGCCGAGCGGATCGTGGCCGCGCCCGGAACGCCGGCCTATGGCCGGCTGTCGGTGCTGGCGCAGTGGCGGTGCCGGGCGCGCATCTGCCTGACGCTGCCGCCGCGCGCCTTCACGCCGCCGCCCAGGGTGGCAAGCGCGGTGGTGCAGCTGATCCCGGCCGAGCCTGCGATCGATGCCGACGTCCGGACGCTGGAGCAGGTGACGGCTGCCGCCTTCGGCCAGCGGCGCAAGATGCTCCGCCAGTCGCTCAAGGGCCTGCCGGGGGCGCTCGCGGCGCTCGACGAGCTGGGGATCGACCCCAGCCGCCGGGCCGAGACGCTTGCCGTGGACGATTTCGCCCGGATCGCCCGCGCGCTCGGCGGCGGGCGGCTGGCCCGGGCCACGGGGGGCTGCTAGGGCGGACGAGCCATGGTGCTGCTGACCCGCATCGACCGCTACCTGTTCCGCCTGATCATCGTGCCGCTGATCGGCACGCTGGTGGTCGCTGCCATGCTGCTGCTTCTGGAGAAGATGCTGAACCTGTTCGACTTCGTGGTGAACGAGGGCGGGCCGGTCTCGGTCGTCTGGCGGATGCTGGGCAATCTCATCCCCGAGTATCTCGCGCTCGGAATCCCCATCGGCGTGACGCTCGGGATCCTGCTCGGCTTCCGCCGGCTGGCGCTGTCGTCGGAGCTGGATGCGCTGAACGCGATCGGGGTGGGCTATGGGCGGCTGCTGCGCGTGCCCTATCTGCTTGCGGCGCTGTTCGCCCTCATCAATTTCGGGATCGTCGGCTTCCTCCAGCCCTATTCGCGCTACGCCTATGAGGGGCTGCGCTTCGAGCTTCGCTCGGGCGCGCTGGGAGCCAGCATCAAGGTGGGCGAGTTTGCGCGCATTGGCGAACGCACGACGCTTCGGGTGGAGGGAAGCTATGAGCGCGGCAGCGACCTGCGCGGCGTGTTCGTTCGCGCCGCCGGGGCGGACGGGCGGTCGCTGGCGGTGTCGGCGGCGCGCGGCCAGTTCCTGACGACCGACGACCCGGATGTCATCATCCTGCGGCTGATGAACGGCACGCTGGTCCATGACGCGCCGGGCGCCACCGCCCCGCGCGTGCTGAACTTCGTGCAGCACGACCTGCCGGTCAACCTGCCGGCGATGGAGGCCTTCCGGCTGCGCGGCGGCGAGAATCTGGAGCGGACCATTCCCGAGCTGTGGGCCATGATGAATGACGAGACGGCGAGCGCCGAGGACAGACGCCGGGCGACCGCCACCTTCCATCGCCGCAACGTCCAGTGGGTGGTGATGTTCGTGCTGCCGCTGCTTGCCGTGGCGCTGGCGGTTCCGCCCAAGCGATCGACCTCGGCGATCGGCGTGTTCCTGTCGGTGGTGATGCTGGTGACCTACCACAAGATCTCCGAATATGGGGAACGCATGGGGGCGATCGGCCGGGTCGATCCGACGCTGGCGCAGTGGGTGCCCTTCGCGCTGTTCACGGCACTGTCGGTGTGGATGTTCCATGTTCTGGCGCACCGGCCCGGCGGCCAGCCGATCGGTGGTCTGGATCGCGCCGCCGGCCGGCTCGCAGGCCTGTTGAAACGGCTGCGGCGACCGGCCGAGCGGATCGGGCTGGCGCCGGCGACGCTCAGGGATCCGGTGCCGCAGGCGCAGCCGGCCGAGTGATGCTGGGCCGGCTTTTCCCCTCGCCGACGCTGGCGCGCTACACGGCGCGCATGTTCCTCATCCGCACGCTCGCCTTTCTGGCGGGCCTTGCCCTCATCCTGATGACGCTGGACCTGCTCGGCGAATCCGGCCGGATCCTGGCGGTCCCCGGCAATGGCGAGGCGGAGCTGTGGAAATATGTGTCGCTCCGGATACCGCAGATCATCGCCCTGTTCCTGCCCTTCTCGGTGCTGCTGGCGGCCCTTCTCACCTTCATGACCCTCAACCAGAACAGCGAGATCACCATCTTCAAGGCGAGCGGGATCAGCGCCCACCAGATCCTGGCCCCCCTGATGCTCGCCGGGCTGCTGGTGGCGGTGCTGAACTTTGCGTTCAACGAGCGTTTCCTGGTTCGCGCCAATGCCGAGTTCGACCGCTGGAAGGCCGCCGAATACCGGCCGATCCCGCCCGGCGAGCGGCAGCGCGGCGAAGTGTGGGTGCGCGCCGGTGATGATCTGTGGCACGCCGCCCGGGCGACCGGCACGGGCGACGCGACGCGGCTCTTCGACGTGACGGTCTACGACCGCGAAGCCGACCAGCTGGTCGAGATCGTGCGTGCCCGCGACGCCATGCCAGACCCGCGCGGCTGGGTGCTGGCCGACGCGCGCCGGTTCGAGATCGCCTCGGGCCGGCAGACGGCAAGCGAGCGGCTGCTGATGATCTCGACCGCGCGGCCCGAGCAGTTCACCACACAGGGGGTGAACGCGGACCATCTGTCCTTCCGGGCGCTTCGCCTGGCTATCGCCGACCTGAAGGCGGCTGGAAAGCCGACCGACCAGCTGGTTGCCAAGCTCAACCACAAGATCGCCGGGCCCCTGTCGGCGGTGCTGATGCCGCTTCTGGGGGCGGTCGCCGCGTTCGGCCTGGCGCGCTCGGGCAAGCTGTTCATCCGCGCGGTCATCGGGCTGGCGCTGGGCTTTGCCTTCTTCGTCGCCGACAATTTCGCCATGGCGATGGCCGACTTCGGCACCTATCCGCCCTGGGCGGCAGCCTGGGCGCCGTTCCTGCTGTTCCTGCTGGTGGGCGAGAGCCTGCTCGTCCGCACCGAGGAATAGCCGCCGGCGCGGCAGGATGGCGCAGGCCTGCCGGCCAGGCTGGCGATGGCCCTGCCGGCGTCCAAAATCCGCCGCATTGGCCGCCTAGCGGCAGGCAGTGGGCAGCTGTTGACGCCCGATCAGACCATGGAGCGACGCGTGCTTGCAAGCCACAACCGACGGCCGGGTATCTGGAGCCGTGACCATTATCTGGACCGGATGACCTTCCGGGAACTGGTGATCGCCTACTTCCAATATTATGCGATCCAGGCCTATCTGCTGCTGGCGGCCCTCAGCATCGGCCTTGCCATCTTCTTCCCGCCATCGCTCCTGGCCGGCCTTGCCGCCGGGCTGTTCGCCGTCATCGTCTATCCACTCGTCTGGTATCTGCTGCACCGGTTCGTGCTGCACGGCAGGTGGATGTGGAAATCGCCGCTGACGGCGCGGACCTGGAAGCGGATCCACTACGACCACCACCAGGATCCCAACCATCTGGAGGTGCTGTTCGGCGCCCTTCACACGACGCTTCCCACCATCGCGGTGGCGACGATCCCGGCTGGCTGGCTGATCGGTGGCCCGGGCGGCGCTGCGATCGCCTTCGCGGCCGGACTGCTGACCACCTGCTTCTATGAATTTGCGCACTGCATCCAGCATCTGTCGTACAAGCCGAAGCACCCTTGGCTCGCCGAGATGAAGAAGCGGCACATGGCCCACCATTTCCACGACGAGACCGGCAACTTCGGGATCGTGAGCTTCTGGCCCGACCGGCTGTTCGGCACCTTCTACGAACGCGAGGCGCGCCCGGTGAAATCACCCACCGTGTTCAACCTGGGCTATACCGACGAGGTGGCGCGGATCTGGCCCTGGGTCGCGCGGCTGTCGGGCGGGGTTGCCAAGGGTCATCCGCGCCGGCGCGGCGCCACGACCGCGGCGCCCGCCAACGAGAATGGCAGGACGACGCCGACTGCCGACGCTGCCTGACGTGACGCTCGCCGTGTCGCCGGTCGGCTCCCGGACCGACCGGCGCGCCTTCGTCGACCTCGTCTGGCGCCTGTACGCGGACGATCCAGCCTGGGTGCCGCCGCTCAGGTCCGAAGTGCATGCGCTGATCGGCGGGGTGAAGACCAACCCCTGGTTCCGGCACGGGCGCGCCGCCTTCTTCCTTGCCCGGCGCAACGGCCGGGTGGTGGGGCGGATCTCGGCCCAGGTCTGCGATCTGGTGCAGGCGCGCGAGCCGGGGCTGGGACAATGGGGCTTCTTCGAATGCGAGAATGACCCTGAGGTGGCCGCTGCCCTGATCGGCGCTGCCGAAAGCTGGCTGCGCGCTGCGGGCATGACACGGGCGGAAGGGCCCATCAGCCTGTCGATCTGGGACGAGCCCGGCCTTCTGGTCTCGGGCTTCGAGTATTCCCCCACGGTGATGATGGGCCATCATCGACCCCATTATGGTGCGCTGATCGAGGCGGCGGGCTACGTCGGCGTCAAGGATCTGCACGCCTGGGAGGTGCCGGTCGCGCATGGCTTTCCCGAGATCGTGAACCGCATCGTGGCCGCCGGCGAGCGCAACCCGCGAATCCGGATCCGGCCCGTCGATCTGGCCCGCTTCGACCGGGAGGCGGCGCTGATCCTCGAGATCCTGAACGAGGCCTGGGCGAAGAACTGGGGCTTCGTGCCGCTGACCGACGCCGAGGTCGCGCATGTCGGCCGCAAGCTGAAGCCGATCGTCATCGCGGACCAGGTGCGGATCGCCGAATATGATGGTGTGCCGCAGGCCTTCATGATCTCGCTTCCGGACGTGAACGAGCTGACCCGCGACCTCGATGGCCGGCTGTTCCCCTTCGGCTGGGCGAAACTGCTGTGGCGCCTGAGGAACCCGCAGGTCGAGTGGTTCCGGGTGCCGCTGATGGGCGTTCGCCCGGCCCTGCACGGCAGCCGGACCGCTTCCCTGCTGGCGTTCATGCTGATCGAGCACATCCGGCGCACGGCGGTTGCGAATCACGGCGCGCGAATGGCCGAGATCGGCTGGATCCTGGAGGACAATCTGCCGATGGTGTCGATCGCCGAGGCGATCGGGGCCCGGATCCGCAAGACCTATCGCATTTTTCGGCGTGCGTTGGGATGAAACCTGCCGATTCGCCGACAGCGTGTCTGGCGAAACCCGCCTGTTAATGTTATTCTTCGACAGAGAGTCAGTTAGCCTCGGACGGCTCGACCTCGCGTTCCGATCCTCTGTTGTCTGGCGGTCAGGAGGTGCCTGGTGAGTGGGAGTCGCGACACCGATGTCGATCTGGCCGCCCGCGTGGCGCGCCTGACGGCCGGCCAGCGCGCCTGTCTCGACCTGGTGGATGACCATGCCACATCGAAGGAGATTGCCCGCGAACTGGGCATTTCGCGGCACACCGTGGATGCCCGCCTGCGCGGGGCGATCCAGGTGCTGGGCGTGACGAGCCGGCGCGAGGCCGCGATCATCTATCGGGCCGCGATGCAGGCGCAGGCCTATCAGCCGTTCGCATATCAATCGCCGCGCGTTGTGTCGCGCGGGCCGGCCGACGACAGTGTCAAACATGGTTACCGCCCGTCCGACCCGCATCAAGGTTCCGAATCCGGCGCAGGCTCGCATGAAGAGCCGGCGCTTGGTGTCGGGCTGGTGCGTCCGCTGCCGGTCGGCGGGCGGACCGGGACGCGCCAGCCGGTGCCCGAGCTGGCAGACGGTGGAGCCTGGGCGGTCGACGCCTATGGCGCGCCGGGGTTCGACCGGGCATCGGCCGTGGCAGCGCCGCGATCCCTTCAACTTCGGTTGTGGGGAGGCGCCAATGACCTGACCCCGACCCAGCGCATCTTCGGCATCCTGATCGTCATGATCATCGCGATGCTGGCTTTCGGAGTGATGCTGTCGGGCATCGAGGCCCTCACGCTCCTCCGTTCCTGAACCCGAAATCCCGCTCAGACCCCCCATCAAGTGCCGCGAGCCCACTCGCGGGCGGAAGGAGATTAACCATGCCGAGGCATCGCAAGGAAGTCGCCGCCAATGTCGCCGCCCAGCTGCACGCCACCGAGCGCGCCATCGACGAGGCCCTGACCGCCGCCGCGGGTTTCGTCGGTTTCATGCCGGTTGCCCGGCTGGATGCCCGCCTGTCGGCGGTGGTCGGCCAGGAAGCGCTCGACCGCGCCATGGAAGCGCTGGCCCGCCTGACCGAGGCGCGGCGCGCGATGGTGGAAGCCCATAACGCGCTGGCTGAAGTCCATGGCCAGATCGGCCTGGGGCCGGTCAACTTCGGTGGTCTTGGCGAAAAGCCGCCCTACAATCCACAGCTTCGCATCGTCGAGACGACGGCGGCCTGAGCCGTCACTGACCTTGCCGATGGCCGTGAACATCAGGATCGGAGCCGCTGAGGCAGGCTTGGCATGACCATATCCCAACTGCTGTTCCTGACCTTCCTGTTCACGGCCATCGGCCTGGCGCTGACCTATGGCGGCCAGGACGAGCGACTTGCCGCCATCTTCGTCACCATCGCCGCCATCCTGACCCCGGTGCTCGAACAGGCAGCCTATACGGCACCCGAACTGGGTGTCCTGATCGTCGATCTTGCGCTGTTCCTAGGTCTCGCATGGATCGCGCTTCGGTCGACCCGATTCTGGCCGATCTGGGCTGCCGGGCTGCAGCTCGGCGCCCTCTTCGTCCATCTGGCGGCGGCTCGGATCCCGACGCTCAGCGCGGGTGCCTATTTTGAAACATTGTTAATTTGGTCCTATGCGGTCCTCTCGGCACTGGCGATCGGCGCCTGGGTCGAGGTTCGCGGCCGCCGCAATCATGGAGATGTGGCATGAGGGGCGGCCAGGCACTTGCCGTCTCGCCGGCTGGCGGCCTGCAGGTCGTCGCCGCCGACGCGCCGCGCGATCGCTGGCTGCTGATGCGCCTGCTGGCGCTGGGGCGGAGCGCGCCGCGCCTTGCTGACCGGCTGATCGACGAGCGCGGCTCGCTTGGCTCGGTGCTGGCGACCAGTGACGAGCGGCTGCGCCAGCTGGGCGCCGATGCCAATGGAATTGCGCTGATCGGCCTGATCCGCGAAACGCTGGGCGCCGTGCTGGAGCGCGACCCGCGCGAGCGGGTGCGGATCGACCCGCCGACCGTTCTTGTCGACATGCTGCACGGTGCCATGGCGTATCTGCCGGTCGAGCAGGTGCGCGTCGCCTATCTCGATGCCCGCCGTCGGCTCGACCGGATCGAGACGATGGCAAGCGGCACGGTGGGCGCGGCCATTGTCTATCCGCGCGAGATCGCCCGGCGCGCGCTCGAGCTGGGCGCGGCCGCGATCGTGCTGGTCCACAACCACCCTTCGGGCGATCCCACTCCGTCCCGAGGGGATGTGGAGCTGACGAAACGGGTCGCCAATGCGCTCGGCACCATCGATGTCGAGCTGGCCGATCATCTGGTGATCGCCCGTGGCGGCCATGTCAGCCTGCGGGAAAGTGGCCTGTTCTGAATGATTTGCGCTTGATATCCGGCGAAAACTCGATATCAGCCGTTCACATATCAATCCTCGTAGATTGGCGATCGCCCAGTCATCGCCGATAGCGGAGACGAGGCGGTGACGGAACGGACCCATCCGGCCCGCCCAAGAGAAACGGTACTTCCAGGCCCTCCCCTGCTTGTCCCGTGGTGACGGTGGCACCTGATTTCCGACCCTGCGGGCGCCACCGTCACCGACCCTCAAGCGAAGGCGCCCGCTTCCCGGCCCCGGGGAGCGGGCGCTCTTCGACTCCTGCATCTGGGAAGCGGGGTCAGCCGGCGTCCAATTCAATCCAGGCCGGCACATGATCGCTCGCGCGCTCGGCCCCGCGGACCTCCCGGTCAGCCCCGGCGTCGACCAGCCGGTCCGCCGCGGCCGGGGACAGCAGCAGATGGTCGATCCGGAGGCCCCAGTTCTTCGCCCAAGCGCCGGCCTGATAGTCCCAGTAGGTGTAGAGGCTGGCATGCGGGTGCCGGGCCCTGAGCGCATCCGTCCACCCGGCCGCCGTCAGCGCCCGGAAGCGCGCGCGCGATTCGGGGCGGCACAGCGCATCATCGGCCATGGCGTCGGGCCGGGCGACATCGGCATCGGTCGGGCAGACATTCCAGTCGCCAGCGAGCACGACCGGGGTTTCGGCGGCCAGAAGCTCGGCGGCGCGCGTGGCGAGGCGGTCCATCCACGCCAGCTTGTAATCGAACTTCGGCCCCGGGGCCGGATTGCCGTTGGGCAGGTAGAGGCAGACGACATGGATGTCGCCGACCCGCGCTTCCAGCCAGCGGGACTGCCCATCGTCCGGATCGCTCGGCAGGTCGCGGCGGATCTCCTCGGCTGGCTGGCGGCTGAGCAGGGCGACCCCGTTGAAACCCTTCTGGCCATGAACGATCGCGTGATAGCCGGCGTCTCGAAGGGCGTCGGACGGGAAGCGTGCCGTCTCGATCTTGATTTCCTGGAGCGCAACCACATCCGGGCGGGCGGACTCGAGCCACTCGAGCAGGCGGGGCAGCCGCGCGCCGATCCCGTTCACGTTGAAGGTGGCGATGCGCAGGCGTCCTGCCCCTGCGGTCAGACGGAAAAGGATGTGCCGCAGCCGCAGTTGGAGGCGGCGTTGGGATTACGGACCTGAAAGGCGGCGCCGCCGAGGTTCTCGACGAAATCGACCACCGAGCCCGCGACCAGCGGCAGGCTGACGGAATCGACCACAAGGCCGACACCATCGGTCGTCACCTCGACATCGTCCGCATTCCGGTCATCGGCGAGTTCGAAGCGATACTGGAAGCCGGCGCAGCCGCCGCCGTCGACCGACAGGCGCAGCCGCGCCGCTGCGCGCCCCTGGCGGCGGGCAATTGCAGCGACCCGTGCGGCGGCAGCAGGGGTGAGCGCAATGTCGGCCATGCCGCCGATGTAGTCGTGCGGGGCCGGCCGGACAAGCCGGCTGGCGGATCAGTCGGCGTCAGTCTCGGCGCGTTGCGGGCCGACCGGCGCCCGATGATAGGCGAGCAGGTAGCGCGACGCCTCGATGAACGGCCGGGGATCGACCGGCTGTCCGTCGATCCGCACTTCATAGTGAAGGTGGGTGCCGGTCGAGCGGCCCGTCGAGCCCATGCCGCCGATGTGCTGGCCCATCGCCACCCGATCGCCGGTGCGGACCCGGATCGAGGAGAGGTGGGCGTAGCGGGTCATCACGCCACGGCCATGATCGATGTCGACCGTCAGGCCATAGGCACCGAACCGCTCGGCCCGGACGACACGCCCGGCCGCGGCTGCGAGGATCGGCTCGCCATGCGCGCCAGCGAAATCGAGCCCGGCATGGCGGGCAGCGCGACCGTGGAAGGGGTCGGCCCGGAGCCCGAAGCCGGAGGTGATCGTGTAGGTCCGCGCCGGCACATAGGCGGGAAGGGAGGCCATGGCGTCCTCGACCGCCTCGGCGCGCTGCCAGGTGCGCAGCAGCTCGGCGTCGCGGCTGTCGGCGGGCATGGCGGTGGTGGCAGGCACGAAGGGGCCGCCCATGCCGCTTGTCGTGGCTGCGCCGAAGCGGCCCGGATCGAGCCCGAGCCGGCTCAGCAGCGACTGGGCATCGCGAAGCCGGCTGGCGGCGGCGGCGGCGACACGCTCGGTGATCGCCATCTGGCGCTTCTCGAGCTCGGCGAAAGGCGCGAGCACGCCGGCGCTGGCGGCGGCCTCGGCCGAGACCTTGCCACGGCTGCGCGGCAGCAGATCCGCCAGCTCGGGTCCGCGGGCCCGGCCCGTCACCAGGGCGTCAAGGAACTGCTGGCGCTGTTCGATTCGTTCGGCGGTCGTCTGGGCGGGGCCCTTGCGCGCGGCCGGATCGGCCTTCAGCGCCTCGACCTGGGCGGCCATGCGGGCGACTTCGGCGCCGGTCCGCTGGTCGGCGGCGGGGGCAGCGTTGAGCCCGCTGACGGTTGCAACCCCCAGCCATCCCGCAATCATCGCTGCCGTGCCAAGCGTCATCAGCCGTTCCGCGCGTCCCGTTCGTTCCGTGCCCCGGTTTTGGCGGATCGGCCTGGCGGACAGGCGTTCGAGCACATGCACCAACAGCCTCCGCAAGCGCGCGAATGGCTGTTCCGCTGGTGACGAACGACCTCTCTGCGACAGGCCGGACGACCCCGGCCGACACGTTGCAACCTGTTGTTACGCCTTGCGGATCTTGGCGCCCGCTGTAGCGATTGTCCCGGCTGGCGGCCACCGCTGGGATGGACCGACGCAACGGTTGGTTACGGTTTAGAGGCGCGTTCGGCGATGCCAAGGCCGGCATACCAGTCCGTCGTCAGACCGGCCTTCCGGCGCGCCGAGTCGTTGAACGGCGGCTTAACGGGCCCCCGGAAGTGGCGCGTGACGAGCAGGCGGAAACGCGCCGCCGGTTCTGACATTGATTCGGCACAGAGATGCCGGAACCAGCGATTGCCCGTCGCCACATGCCCGATCTCGTCGGCGAGGATCCGGGCCAGCACGCCGGCTGCCGGATCGCCCGCAGCCTCGAAGCGGCCGATCATCGCCGGCGTCACGTCGAGACCGCGCGCTTCCAGCACCTGCGGCACCACCGCGAGGCGCGCCTCGAGATCCTGCGCGGTGGCGGCGGCCGCTTCCCAAAGGCCGTCATGGGCCGGCAGATCCCCATAGGCGCCGCCGGCCGCTGCCAGCAGCCCCGACAGCAGGGTGAAGTGCTGCGCCTCCTCGTCGGCGACGGTCAGCCAGTCTGTCGTGAAGGTCGCCGGCATCGACGGACCCCAGCGGGCGACGAGATCGACGGCGAGATCGATGGCATTGAGCTCGATATGGGCGAGCGCGTGCAGCAGCGCGAAACGCGCCCGGGCCGAGCCGCCACGCCCCCGCTTCGGCATGGCCGCAGGCGGCAGCAGCCGCGGCCGGTCCGGGCGGGCGGGCCGGTCGGGAACGGGCGGACCGCCCGCGCGAAGCTCAAGCCGGCCCGCCCGCCAGTCCGCGGCGAGGCGCTGCGCGGCGGCAGCCTTCAGGGCGGGATCGGCCGTCAGCAGGACGCCGACGGCGCGGGCGACCAGCCCCTCAGCCAAGCTGCTCGGCGGCCTTCAGCACGGCCTCGGCGTGGCCCGGCACCTTCACTTTGCGCCACAGGGCAGCAATCCGGCCATCCGGCCCGATCAGGAAGGTGGAGCGGTCGATCCCCATATATTTCTTGCCGTACATGCTCTTTTCAACCCAGGCGCCATAGGCCTCGACGGTGGTGCCCTCGGGATCGGAGGCCAGCTTCACGCCGAGCTTGTGCTTGTCGGCGAACTTGCGGTGGCTCTCGACCGAATCCTTGGACACCCCGATCACCGTGGCACCGGCCGCCGCGAAGCGGTCGGCAAGCGCCGTGAACTGGATTGCTTCGGCCGTGCAGCCCGAGGTGTCATCCTTGGGGTAGAAGTAGAGCACCAGCTTGCGGTCGGCGAAGTCCGACAGGCTGACCGGCCCGTCGGGTGTCTCGAGCGTGAAGGCGGGGGCGGGCGATCCGACATCGAGGCTCATTCGAGGGGCTCCTTCCTGGGTCAGGCCTGGTGGCGTCCGGGCCTCTGGCCGAAGGTCTCGGCCCAGGCAGCCGAGACGGCCGCCCGCGCCTGTGCAAGATCAGCCCGCAGCGCTGCAAGCCCCGGCTTGCCGCAGGCCCGGGCGATGACCGCGCCGGCGGCGGCATCGGGGCTGGCGGCGGCATCGTGCGGCTGCACCAGGCGCAGCATGACGAGGGCCGACATCATCAGCTCGGCCGGTGCCGCCAGCTCGGGGGCGAGCAGGCGAGCGGCCCCTTCGAGATCGGGCGGGACGGCGCATCTGGCCGTGAGCGCGCGCACGCCCAGGATGAACTCGAGATCGACGAGTCCGCCCTTCATCAGCTTCAGGTCGAAAGGGCCGGTCGGCGGCTTGTGACGGGCCATGTGCCGGCGCATGGCGAGCGCCTCGGCGCGGACGGTTTCGGGATCGCGCGGGCGGGCGACAAGGGAATCGATGAGCGCGCGGGCGGCCGCGGCGTCCGCGGGCGCGCAGGCGATGGGCCGGGCGCGGGTGAGGGCCATCTGCTCCCAGATGTCCGCCTCCTGCGCCTGGTAGGCGCGGAAGCTCTCGAGGCTGATGGCGAGCGGACCGTCCGCGCCCGAGGGGCGAAGGCGTGTATCGACCTCGTAGAGCGGCCCGGCGGCGGTCGGGACGGTGAGCGCGGCGATGATTCGCGGCACCAGCCGGTTGAACCAGGCGCTCGCGGTCAGCGGCGGGTTGGCCGTCGAGGGGGCCTGCCAGTCTCCGGTGAACAGGAAGACGAGGTCAAGATCCGACTGGGCGGTCAGTTCCCCGCCGCCGAAGCGGCCCAGCGCCAGCGGCACCAGCCGGCCGCCCGGCACCGTGCCGCAGCGCGCGGCGAAGTCATGGGTGACGGCGTCCGCCAGCACGGCGACCGCTGCTTCCGCCATGACGGCGAGCTGGCGGGCCGCGGCCGTCGGCCGGCAGGCGCCGTCGAGCAGTTGCACGCCGATCAGGAACCGCCGCTCGGCCGTCCAGCTGCGGACCCGGTCGAGAAGCGGTTCGCCGCTGAGGCCGCGCGCAACCGCGCGAAGCTCGGCCTCGGCCTCGGCCGCCGAGCCGAGCGGCGGGGCCGGTTCCAGCAGCACGTCGATCAGGCTGGGCCGCTTCGCCAGCGCATCGGCGAGCAGCGGCGTGCCGGTCAACAGGCGGCCGACGACGGCTGCAAGCGACGGGTGGGCGGCGAGCAGGCGCCAGAACTGCACGCCGGACGGCAGCGCGCCGATCATCTGGTCCAGACGGATCAGCCCCTCGCGCCCGCCGCGTCCGCCGCCCACCTGCTGGACGAGACCGGGGATGACCGCTTCAAAGGCAGCCCGGGCTTCGGGCGCGCGAAGCGAGCGCGGACGACCCGCCCGCCAGCCTTCGGCGAGACCGGCCAGAAGCGCCGGGTCCTTCAGGCGGTGGCGGGTCGCCCAGCGCTCGATGTCGGCAGCCTCCGTCGGCAGGCGCGGCCCGCGCGGCCGCTCGCCCGTCTCGAGCAGCCGGTCATAGAGCCGCGCGACCGCCTTCAGCTGCGGCGCAAGCTGCGCTTCCACCGCCTTCCACGACGGCAGGCCCATCAGCCCCGCGACCGCCCGCCGATCGGCTGCGAGCTTCGGGACGGCGTGTGTCTGCTGGTCGGCGAGCATCTGGATCCGGTGCTCGACGGTGCGCAAGCTGCGATAGGCGTCGGCCAGCCGCGCCGCGTCCGCCTCGGCGATGCGGCCGGCGCGCGCAAGCGCCGCCAGCGCATCGAGCGTGGCCGGCGCCCTGAGCGAAGGATCCCGGCCGCCGAAGATCATCTGGTGGACCTGGGCGTGAAACTCGACTTCGCGGATTCCGCCGCGCCCGCGCTTCAGGTCGAAGCCGGGGCCGAGCTTCTCGATCTCGCCATAATGGTCGCGAATGCGGTGGCTGACCTCGCGGATCTCGGCAAGCGCGGAATAGTCGAGGCTGCGCCGCCAGATGAAGGGCTCGATGGCGGCAAGGAAGGCCTCGCCCATCGCCACGTCACCGGCGGCGGCGCGGGCGCGGATGAAGGCCGACCGCTCCCAGGCCAGCGCCTCCGACTGGTAATAATGCTCGGCCGCCCCGAGCGGCAGGGATGCCGGCGTCGAATCCGGGTCCGGGCGCAGCCGGAGGTCGACGCGGAAGGCATAGCCATCGGCTGTCCGCTCCGACAGCAGCGCGACGACGCGGCGCACGATCCGCACGGCGGCGTCGGTCGGGTCCTCGCCGTCGCGGCGGGGCAGACGGCCGGGATCGTGGAGGAAGATGAGGTCGATGTCGGAGGAATAGTTGAGCTCGTGGCTGCCCATCTTGCCGAGCGCCAGCGCGACGAGGCCGATGGGTGTCGCGTCGCGCTCGGCACAGGCGGCGCGGATCGCGAGATCGAGCGCGCGGTCTGCAAAGCGCGTCAGCGCGGCGGTCGCGGTCTCGAGCGGCCAGGCGCCGGCGAGATCAGCGAGCGCCACGGTCAGCGCCACGCCGGCGCGGGCCCGGCGCAGGCTGACAGCAGGCGCCGCGAGGTCGAGCCGGGCGATCGACTGGTCCAGTGCGGCATCGAAGCCGCGCGTCTCCATCCGCTCAAGCAGATCCGGCTCGGCGCGGATCAGCCCACGCAGGAAGGGCGAATGGGTCTCGGCGCGGTCGCGGGCCACGGCCAGCGTCATGCCAGCACGCCAGTTGCGAAGCGGCGGACGCGGCCGCCGATCCAGATGCCGTCGGCGCGCACTTCGGTCTCGATCCGGGACGGACGGCCGACGAAACGGCCCTGTCGGACGATGAGGCGCCGCGGGCCACGGTGATGGTGGTGCAGCAGCGCGGCGAGCGCGGCCGCTGCGCTTCCGGTGGCGGCATCCTCGGCGACGCCGGCGCCGGGTGCGAACATCCGCGCCTCGACGGTGTCAGGCCTGTCGGTCCGGGCGTGGAGGTGAAGGCCGGTCATGTCGAGGCCGTCGTCGGCCACGGCGTGCGCGAAGGCCGCCGGGTCTGGGCAGGCGCGCGCCAGCGCATCCGGCGTGACGGCGGCGAACAGGAAGGCGGCGCCGGCCGAGGCGATGCGGGGCGCGAAGGGCACGTCCAGAATGTCGGCGGCCGCAAGGCCGGCGAGCGCGGCGACGGTGTCGGCGGGAACCGTCGGCCCGATGGTCAGGCCCCGGGGTGCCCGGATCATCGCCCGGTCTGGCCCGGCCTCGTCTGCCACTTGGACGGCGCCGGCCGCCGTTTCGAGCACCGGGCCCGGCCCGGCTGACGGTCCCAGCACCGCGGCCGTCCCGACGCAGGGGTGGCCGGCGAAGGGCAGTTCGAGCCCCGGCGTGAAGATGCGAACGCGCGCCCGGTTCGCCGGATCCGCGGGCGGCAGGACGAAGCCGGTCTCGGCGAAGCCGAACTCGGCGGCGATCGCCTGCATCCCGGTATCCGAAAGACCCTCGGCATCAAGCACGACGGCAAGCTGGTTTCCCGAGCCGGGCTGGCCGGCATCGGGGTCGACGAAGACGTCGACGATCTCGAACCGTCGGCTCATCGCCGGCCGACGGGCCAGTTGTCGATGAGGCGGGTGCCGCCCAGCCGGGCCGCCACGAACAGGCGGGCGCCGGGCGCGCCTGCCGTGAGCGGCTCCAGCGTCGCCTCGTCGGCGAGCGCCAGATAGTCGGGCTTGAAGCCCGCCGACCGGAGGCTGACAAGGGCCGTCGCAAGCGTCTCCTCGACCGAGGCGCCGCCGGCAATCGCCCGGGCCGCGGCCTGAAGCGTTCGGGGAAGCGCTGCCGCCACCACCCGTTCCTCGGGGCTGAGGAAGGCGTTGCGCGAGCTCATGGCGAGCCCGTCGGGCTCACGCACGGTCGGGCAGCCCAGGATCTCGATCGGCAGGTCAAGGTCGACGACGAGGCGGCGGATGATGGCGAGCTGCTGCCAGTCCTTCTCGCCGAAGACGGCGACATCGGGAAAGGCCATCAGCAGCAGCTTCAGGACGACGGTCGCCACGCCGTCGAAATGGCCGGGCCGGTGCGCGCCCTCGAGCGACGCCGTCAGGCCCTCGACGCGGACCCATGTGGCATGACCGGCCGGATAGACGATTTCGACGGGGGGGGCGAACAGCAGGTCGCAGCCGGACGCCCTGAGCACGGCGGAGTCGGCTTCCTCCTGGCGGGGGTAGCGGTCGAAATCCTCGCCGGCGCCGAACTGGGCGGGGTTGACGAAGATGGAGACGATCACGCGGGCTGCCCGGCTGCGCGCCTGCCGCACCAGCGCGAGATGGCCGGGATGCAGCGCACCCATCGTCGGCACCAGCGCCACCCGCTCGCCGGCGGCGCGGAAGGCGCGGACCCGATGCCGCAGGGCGGCCACGTCGCGCACGATATCCATGGCGTCTCCGTTCGATTGACGCTGGCGCAGGTGCCCGCCAAGGATGGCGGGCCGGCCCCTTCGAGGCGGCGGCCTTCGCAAGCCGGGGGCCGGCCTGTCAATCGCTGGGGGCCGGATGATCGGGGAGGGGCTTTCTCGCCATGGGCCAGCGGCCGCATGTGATCGTGCTGGGCAATGAGAAGGGCGGTTCGGGCAAGTCGACCACCGCCGTGCATGTCGCCATGGCGCTGCTGGTCGCCGGCAAGACGGTCGCGGTGATCGATGCCGACCACCGCCAGCGCACGGTGGCGCGCTATCTGGAGAACCGCCGCGCCTGGGCCGAGCGCCACGGGCTGAACCTGCCGACGCCAGAGGTCACCGTGCTGGACGATTCGGGCGTACCGGCGATCGAAGGGCACCTCGACAGCGGCGTCGATGCGCTGGTGATCGACACGCCTGGCCGCGATTCCGAGATCGGGCGCGCCGCCATCATCCGTGCCGACACGCTGGTGACCCCGATCAACGACAGTTTCGTCGACTTCGACCTCTTGGGCCAGGTGGATCCGGACAGCTATCGGGTCACGAAACCCAGCTTCTATGCCGAGCTGGTCTGGAAGGCGCGCCAGCAGCGTGCCCGCGCCGACGGCGGCACGGTGGACTGGGTGGTGCTTCGCAACCGGCTGTCAACGCTGGAGGCGCGCAACCGCCGGCGGGTCGGCGCCGCGCTCGACGAGCTGGCGCGGCGGATCGGCTTCCGACTGGTGCCGGGCCTGTCGGAACGGGTGATCTACCGCGAGCTGTTTCCGCGCGGGCTCACGCTGCTTGACCTTGCGCAGATCGACGAGGCGTCGGTGAGCCATGTGGCGGCTCGCGCCGAGCTTCGCGAGCTGATCGCCGGCCTCAAGCTGCCACTGGCGAGCGCGCCATCCGGGGTGGCGGCCTGATGGGGTTTCTGGCGCTGCTGGCCGTCGGCGTGGTGGGCTGGCTGTGGTGGCGGGGCCATCTGGGCGCCGATGCCGGGCGCAAGCTGGCGCTGGCCGCCGGCGCGGGGCTTTCCCTGTGGCTGTTGGCGCGCGGCCAGTGGGTGCCGGGCCTGGCAATCGCCGCAGCGACGCTGGGGCTGGGGCTGGCCGGCCAGCTGCGGCGCAAGGTGGCGGTGCGGCCGATGGACGAGATCGAGGCGCGGCAGCTTCTGGGCGTGCCGCTCGACGCCGGCCCGGAGGACATTCTGGCCGCCCACCGCCGCCTGATCGCCGAGGTGCATCCAGACCGGGGCGGCGACCCCGACGCCGCGCAGCGCCTGAACGCTGCGCGCGACCTGCTGCTGCGCGCGCATCGCGACCGGGGCGCTTGACCGCACGCCGCGCGCAGGGGCATCGCGGCCGGCATCCCGACGCTGAAAGGCCTGCTCGTGAAGTCGCACCGCTTTCACCCGACCTCGCTTCGCGAATATGACATCCGCGGCGTGATCGGCGAAACGCTGGGGGAGGCCGACGCCCATGCCGTCGGCCGCGGCTTCGGCACGGTCGTGCGCCGGGCCGGCGGCTCCAAGGTGACGGTCGGCTATGACGGACGCGCCAGTTCGCCCCGGCTGGAAGTGGCGCTGGTGGACGGGCTGACGGCGGCCGGCTGCGAGGCCGTGCGGATCGGCCTGGGGCCCACGGGGATGCTCTACTGGTCGGTCCAGGCACTGGAAGCGGCGGGCGGCGTGATGATCACCGGCAGCCACAATCCGCCCGACTATAATGGCTTCAAGATGACGCTGGCCGACCGGCCCTTCTATGGCGCCGACATCCGGGCGCTGGGCGAGGCGGCGGCGCGCGGCGACTGGGCGACGGGGCAGGGCAGTATCATGCACGAAAACGTGCTCGACCGCTACATCGATCGGCTGGTCGAGGGCTTCGCCGGCCCGGCGCTGCGGATCGGGTGGGATGCCGGAAACGGCGCGACCGGCGCCGCGCTCGAGCGGCTGGTGAGGCGGCTGCCAGGCGAGCATCACACGCTGTTCACCGAGATCGACGGCTGCTTTCCCAACCACCACCCCGACCCGACGGTGCCGGCCAATCTGGTCGATCTCCAGCAGCTGGTGGCCGAGCTCGGCCTCGACCTCGGCATCGCCTTCGACGGCGACGGCGACCGCATCGGCGCCATCGACGGTGAAGGGCGGATCGTGTGGGGCGACCAGCTGCTGGCGATCCTGGCCGAGCCGGTCCTGAGGGAACGGCCGGGAAGCCCGATCATCGCCGACGTGAAGGCGAGCCAGGCCCTCTACGACCGGATCGCCGAGCTGGGCGGCGAGCCGGTGATGTGGAAGACCGGCCACAGCCTGATCAAGGCGCAGATGAAGGCGCTGGGGGCACCGCTGGCCGGCGAGATGAGCGGCCACATCTTCTTCGCGCACCGCTGGTATGGGTTCGACGATGCGCTTTATGCCGCCGTGCGGCTGATCGAGGCGCTGGGCACGCTCGGCCGGTCGCTGGCCGAGCTGCGGGATTCGATGCCGGCGATGGTCAACACGCCCGAGCTTCGCTTCCCCTGCCCCGAGTCACGCAAGTTCGAGGTGGTGGCCGAGGTCCTGGCGCGGCTGAAGGCCGAGGGCGCCGACGTGATCGACATCGATGGCGCGCGGGTGAACACACCCGACGGCTGGTGGCTGCTGCGGGCGTCGAACACCCAGGATGTGCTGGTGGCCCGCGCCGAGGCGACGGACGAAGCAGCGCTGGCGCGGCTGGTGGCGGCGATCGACGCCCAGCTGGCACTGTCGGGCGTGGCGCGGACGGCAGCCGCCCACTGACCGATCCGGTTTGCTGCGTCGCAACATGAAGGGTTGAAAATCGGCTTTCGACCGGTTATTGTGCATTGCAGCATAGCCAGCGTTTCGGAGAGTATGCTGATGACCAACGAGAAGAAGGCTGGCCGCGCGCGCGGCCGCACCACCCCGGCGCTGGTCGCCGTTCCCGCCCCCGAGATGAAAGAGCCGATCATGAACCAGGAAACCGTGATGACGACATTCGAGGCCGTTGTTCCGGCCATGGAGAAGGCGACGGCCGATGTCGTCGCCCAGGCGCAGGCCGCGCAGGACCAGATGAGCGAGAAGATGCGTGAGATGATGGAGAAGAGCATGAAGACGATGACCGAGATGTCCGAGTTCGCCAAGGGCAACCTCGAGGCGATGATCGAGAGCGCCAAGGCGGCTGCGACCGGGGCCGAGACCCTGACCGCGCATTTCGTCGAATCCTCGAAGGCTGCGATGGAAGAAGCGCAGGCGGCCTTCAAGGCGATGGCCACCGCCAAGTCGCCCAACGAGCTGATGCAGGCCCAGAACGACTTCGCCAAGGCGCAGTTCGACAAGGCCGTCAGCAGCTGGAGCCACATGTCGGAGACCTGGCTGAAGGTGGCCGGCGATGTCGTCCAGCCGATTTCCAGCCGCATGTCGGTGGCGGCCGAAGCGGTCAAGAAGAGCGTCGCGCTCTGAGCCTGACGACAGTCTGAGAGGGGCCCGGCAGCGGTGCTGCCGGGCCCCTTTGCTTGCGCGCCGGCTCAGTCCGCCAGGAAGCGGTGATAGGCGGGCGTCGTCAGAAAGTCGGGGAGTTCGCGGGCCATCACCAGGTCCGACAGGATCGTCGCAGCCTCACGATACTTGCCGGCGGCGAAGAAATTGTCTCCGACCGCATCCTGCCAGACAGCGAGCTGCTTCTGGATCTCGGCGTTGATGAGAGCGCCCGTGACGGGCGTGCCATCCGCCAGCGCGACACCATGATGGCGCCACTGCCACAGCTGCGCGCGGCTGATCTCGGCAGTTGCCGCATCCTCCATCATGTTGTGCAGCGGGACTGCGCCCTGGCCGCGCAGCCAGGCCGCGATGTAGCCGATGGCGACATTGACGTTCAGCGCCAGGCCTGCGGCGGTTCGTGTGCCGTCGCTCGGTGTCGTGAGGTCGGCCGCCGTGGCGGTGCCGGGCGGGATCCGGTCGAGCTGGTTGGGCCCCGGCATGTGGGCGTCGAACACCGCCATGGCGACGGGAACCAGCCCCGGGTGGGCGACCCAGGTGCCGTCATGGCCGAGCTTCGCCTCCCGCTCCTTGTCGGCACGGACGGCGGCAAACGCCGCCTCGTTCTTCGCGGGATCGTCCTTGACCGGGATGAAGGCCGACATGCCGCCCATCGCATGCGCGCCGCGGCGGTGGCAGGTGCGCACGACGTGGGCGGCATAGTTGGCCATGAAGGGAACCGCCATCGTGACCTGCGCGCGATCGGGGAGCACCTTCGTGGGATCATGCGCCAGGCACTTGATATAGCTGAAGATATAGTCCCAGCGACCGCAGTTGAGGGCAACGATGTGGTCGCGGAGCTCGTAGAGGATCTCATCGGCCATGAAAGCGGCCGGCAGCGTTTCGATCAGCACGGTCGCCTTGATGGTGCCGAGCGGCAGGCCGAGGATCGACTGCGCCGTCACGAACACATTGTTCCACAGCCGGGCCTCGAGATAATGTTCGAGTTTCGGCAGGTAGAAATAGGGGCCGGTGCCTTTCGCGATCAGCGCCCGGGCGTTGTGGAAGAGATAAAGGCCGAAATCGACCAGCGCGCCCGCCACCGGCTCGCCATCGACCTCGATGTGGGCCTCGGGCAGGTGCCAGCCGCGCGGCCGGCAGATGAGAACCGCGGTCTGCTCGTTCAGGCGGTAGGATTTGCCCTTGTCCTCGAGCGCGATGGTGCCGGCGACCGCGTCCCGCAGGTTGACCTGCCCGTCGATGATGTTGGCCCAGGTCGGCGAGGTCGCGTCCTCGAGGCAGGCCATGAAGCATTTCGCGCCGGAATTAAGTGCGTTGATGATCATCTTGCGGTCGCACGGGCCGGTGATCTCGACGCGCCGGTCCTGAAGGTCGGCCGGCGTTCCGGCAATCCGCCAGTCGCCCTCGCGGATAGCCGAGGTCTCGGGTGCGAAATCGATGGGATTGCCCTCGGCCCACCAGCGGCGGCGCTCGGTGCGCGCCTTCAGCAGCGACTGGCGGGTCGGCTCGTACATGCGGTGCAGATGGGCGACGAAGGCGAGCGCGGCATCCGTCAGGATGGTTTCCTGGCCGGGCGCGGGTCCGCCCTTCACCCATATTCCGGACATCATGTCGTGCTGTCTCCCGGCTGGCTGGTCTCGAAGCGATAGGGCTGGAGGCCCCGTGAATGGGTGTCGATCCGGAGTGGCACACCCGCCGGCGGCGCCGACCGCTGCCGGCAATCCGCCCGGTGGCAGCTGACGCACGCCGGCCCGATCGGCGTCGCGCCCAGCGCCGCCAGATCGAGGCCGCCGGCATAGACGAGGCTTCGCGCATGGTCGAGCGCGCAGGTGAGCGCGATGGCGAAGGCCGGTCGGCTGGCGCCCCAGGGCGTGATCTGCGGCCGCACCGTGCGCGCGAGGGTGAACAGCTTCTCGCCGCTTTCGATCTCGGCCACCTGGGTGAGGATCCGTCCCGGATGCTCGAAGGCGGCGTGCAGGATCCACAGGGGGCAGCGCCCGCCCTCGCTGGCGAACGGCAGCCGGCCGGCCGCGAAGCGCTTGGAAATCTGGCCGGCGCGGTCGGTCTTCAAGAGCAGGAAGGGGATGCCGCGCGCGCCCGGCCGCTGCAGTGTCGTCAGCCGGTGCGCCACCTGCTCGAACCCGGCCGAGAAGCGGGCCTGGAGAAGCTCCAGATCGTAGCCGAGCGATTCGGCCGCCGCATGGAAGCGCGCGTAGGGCATCATCAGGGCTGCGGCCCAGTAGCTTGCGAGATTGGTGGCAAGCAGGCGCGTGGCCGTCTGGTCATTGGCGAGGCGGGGCGCGGCGGCGGCCAGCTCCGCGTCGATTTCGGCCCGCGCCTCGAAGTCGGCGAGCTGGACGCACAGCTGGAAGGTGCGCGAGGCGCCGTCCAGCGTTTCCGACAGCAGTACCTGCCGGTTGTGGAGGTCGAAGCGGCGAAGCTGGTTCGGCATTACGTCCCACGGCAGCACCCGGACATTGAGGCCATGGCGGGCGCGAAGCCGGTCACGGACGGCGGCATCGAGCGCCTGGCCCGACAGGCGAAGCTCGTCGGCCAGCTGCTCGGCATGGGCATCGATCGCGGCGAAATGATTGCCGCGCTCCAGCAGATGCGCTCGCACCCGCGCCAGCGGGGAGGGCGGCTCGGCCCGGCCAGTCGGCTGGCCCGGCTCGCCGCCACCGTCCGGCGTGGCGTGGCGGGCAGCGGCCGCCAGCCGAAGGAGCGCGGCAGCAATCTCCGGATGGGTTTCGGCGAAGTCGCGAATGTCGGCACGGCCGGCCGAGAGGCCCGCGGCGGCCAGCGCGGCAGCGACATCCTCGGCCCGAGGGTCGGTCTCGGCGGCGGTGAACTGGCGGATGTCGATGTCATAGACATCCGTCAGCTTCAGCAGCACGGCCGCCGTCAGTGGCCGCTGGTTGCGCTCGATCAGGTTGAGATAGGAGACTGACATCCCCAGATCGCGGGCCATCCGGCTCTGGGTGAGGCCCAGCCCGTGGCGCAGCCGGCGCACCCGGCCGCCAGCGAAGAGCTTGCGATCCGCAGGCAGGGGTGATGTCGAATAATTCACAAATTTACCGATCAAGTATGTCGAATTTAAACAGATCGACCCGATTTAGGCCCGGAGAGCCTGTGAATTCCTTGACCGGGCCGCCCTCGGAGGTCAAGCCATCGGTCAATATTGTAAAACCGTTGTCAACAGGTTTGAAAGGTAGGCCCATGACCACGCCCAGTTTCGAAGAGCTCGTCGGTGCCCCCGCCGGCCGCTTCGATGGAATCGAGCGCCCCTATTCCCCGGCCGACGTGATCCGGCTGAGGGGTTCGGTGCAGATCGAGCAGACGCTGGCGCGCCGCGGGGCCGAGAAGCTGTGGTCGCTGTTGAAGTCGGAGCCCTACATCAACGCGCTGGGCGCGGTGACCGGCAACCAGGCCATGCAGCAGGTGCGCGCCGGGCTCAAGGCCATCTACCTGTCCGGCTGGCAGGTGGCAGCTGACGCCAACACCGCCGGCGCCATGTATCCCGACCAGTCGCTCTATCCCGCCAATGCCGGGCCCGAGCTGGCGCGGCGGATCAACCGAACGCTGCAGCGCGCCGACCAGATCGAGCATGCCGAAGGCGGCGCCAAGCGCGACTGGTTCGCGCCCATCGTTGCCGATGCCGAGGCTGGCTTCGGCGGGCCGCTCAACTGCTTCGAGATCATGAAGGCCTATATCGAGGCGGGCGTGGCCGGCGTTCACTATGAGGACCAGCTTGCCTCGGAAAAGAAGTGCGGCCACCTGGGCGGCAAGGTGCTGATTCCGACCCAGGCGCACATCCGCAATCTGGATGCCGCCCGCCTCGCCGCCGACGTGATGGGGGTGCCCACCCTCATCGTCGCGCGCACCGATGCGGAGTCAGCGATGCTGATGACCAGCGACATCGACGAGCGCGACCATGAATTCCTGACAGGCGAGCGCACGCCCGAGGGCTTCTTCCGGCTGAAGCCGGGCACCGGCGTTGATCATTGCATCAAGCGGGGTCTTGCCTTTGCGGCCCATGCCGACCTGCTCTGGTGGGAAACCTCCCACCCCAACCTCGACGATGCAAAGCGGTTCGCGGACGCGATCCGCAAGGTGCACCCCGACAAGATGCTGGCCTACAACTGCTCGCCCAGCTTCAACTGGGAGAAGAATCTGGACAAGGACACGATTGCGAAGTTCCAGCGCGAGCTGGGCGCCATGGGCTACAAGTTCCAGTTCGTGACGCTGGCCGGCTTCCACAGCCTGAACCACGGGATGTACGAGCTGGCACTCGGCTATCGCGACCGCGGCATGGCCGCCTATTCCGAGCTGCAGCAGGCCGAGTTCGCGTCCGAGGCGAAGGGCTATACGGCGACCCGGCACCAGCGCGAGGTGGGAACCGGCTATTTCGACGCGGTTGCCGAGGCGATTTCGGGCGGACAGTCCTCGACGACGGCACTGAAGGAATCGACCGAGGCCGCGCAGTTCCACGCCGCGGCCTGACCGGGCTTCCCGGGGAGGAAAGGGCCGCCCGCGCCTGGGACGGGTGCGGGCGGCTTTTCCTTGCAGCCCGTCGCGCGCTGCCCTAGGATTCATGGAATGTTCACCTTCCTGCTCGCCCCCGGACATGCGCGGCTGGAGCGGCTGTGGCTGGTCGGCTGCGGCGCCATGGGGGGCGCGCTGCTGGCGCGCTGGCTGGCGGCCGGGCTTCCCGCTGCCCGGGTGACGGTGGTCGATCCGGACCCGCGCGGACTGCCGGCGGGCTTCGGGGGCCGTGTCGTGGCCGATGCCCTGGCGGCCTTTGCCGAAAGCCCCGATCCCACCACCGTGGTGCTGGGCGTCAAGCCGCAGTCGCTTGGCGCGCTGGCGCCGGGGCTGGGGCGGCTGCTGGGGCCGGGCCCGATGATCCTCTCCATGCTCGCGGGCGTGCCCACGGCGATGCTCGCTGCGCATTTTCCCGGCGCCCCGATCGTTCGGATGATGCCGAACCTGCCGGCGCGGGTGGGCGCCGGCGTGACCGCCTGGTATGCGCGCGACGCCTCAGCCGAGGATCTGGCCGCCGCCCGCTGGCTGATGGCGGCGGCCGGCACCGTCCATGCGCTGGCCGACGAGGCGCAATTCGATGCCGTGACCGCGGTGTCGGGCTCAGGCCCGGCCTATCTCTACCGCTTCATCGAGGTGCTGGGCGACGCCGGGGCCGCCGCCGGGCTGCCGCCCGCGCTGGCCGAGGCGCTGGCGCTGGAGACGGTCGCAGGTGCCGCCGCGCTTGCCAGCGCAGGGCTGGAATCGCCCGCGGAGCTTCGCCGACAGGTGACGAGCCCGGGCGGCACCACCGAGGCAGGGCTGGCCGTGCTCGACGGCGGTGGCGCGCTTGCGGCGCTGGTCGAAGGGGCGGTGCGCGCGGCCGCGCGGCGCTCGGCCGAACTGGCGCCACCGGCCCCGCCGGCGGAGCCGCCACTTGCCGCCGTCCGCAAGGCGGTCGGCTGAGGTGGGGGCGATCGGCCGCCAGGAAGCCGTTCGCGCCTGGATGCGCGCCATTGCCGACCAGGGCTGGCACACGGCAAGGGTGCAGGATGCAGCGCACGCCGCGTCCGACATCACCCCGGCCGACCTGCTGGAGGCCGTCGGAGACAAGCTGGATGCGCTGGCGGCGCTGCTGGATCAGGCGGCGGCGCGGGCCGCGCAGACCGCAGCGGCCGCGACGTCCACGCGCGATGCGCTGTTCGACGGGATCATGGCCGGCTTCGACGTGGTGCAGGCGCACCGCGCCGGCGTGCTTGCCGTGCATGCCGCCCGCGATCCCGGGGTGGCGCTGCTGCTGGCGGCACGGGCGCGACCGGCCGTCCGCCGGCTGGCCGCGGCGGCCGGCATGGGAACGACGATGCTGGCCGACCAGCCGCGCCTCGCCGTGCTGGCGGCGCTGATCGGGCGCACATTCACGGTCTGGCGCGCCGACGACAGCTCCGACATGGCCGCGACCATGGCCGAGCTCGACCGGCTGCTGGCGCGCGCCGAACGGGCGGCGACGGACGGACCCAGTTTCGAGCTGATCGGGCTTCCAGGCTTCAGCCGGCTGCTCGATCGGATCCGGCCGCGGCGCGACAGGAGCGATCCAGCGACTCCACCAGCGCCCGCTCGGCCGGCGGAATGAGGCCCGACAGGACCGCCCAGAAGCCGCTGACGGCCTGCTGTCCGGCGGACTGATAGGCCGCCGCCATCCGCGCCCGGATCGCCTCGAACAGCCGGGCTTCCAGCGCGGCCCCATCGGGCGTGAGCGACAGCAGGCGCTGGCGGCGGTCGAAGGTGCCGACCTTCTGCATGACCAACCCGCGCGCGAGCAGGTCCGCGAGCACCCGCGAGAGCGACTGCTTGGTGATGGACAAGAGGCGAAGCAGGTCCGAGACGGCAAGCCCCGGCTGGCGGGCGATGAAATAGAGCGCGCGGTGGTGCGCCCGGCCGAGCCCCTGGGCTGCGAGCAGCGCATCCGCTTCCCGGATCATGCTGGCGTAGCCGAAATAGATGAGCTCGATTCCGCGCCGGATCTCGGCCTCGCGCAGGAACAGCGGCGAGGCGCGGGGCAGGCCCGGATCGGCGGTGCGGGGCGGCACGGATGCGTCAACCATGTTGACCAATTTTGCCGCAACATGATAGCGCCCGCAAGGCCCGTGTGGGGCTGGCACGACGGAGGTTGGCGATGGCGGAGCCCGGCTATGACGATCGCGACGGGCAGATCTGGCTCGACGGTCAGCTGGTGCCCTGGCGGGAGGCCAATGTTCATGTCCTCACCCATGCGATGCACTATGCCAGCGCCGTGTTCGAGGGGCAGCGCGCCTACAATGGGCAGGTCTATGCCCTCTCCGAGCACAGCGAGCGGCTGATCCGGTCGGCCGAGCTGCTGGGGTTCACCATCCCCTGGTCGCGCGACGCGATCGACGCGGCCTGCCGCGAGACGCTGGCGGCCTCGGGTCTGTCGGACGCCTATATGCGGCCGATTGCCTGGCGCGGCAGCGAGCAGATGGGGGTGGCGGCGCCGCGATCGCAAATCCATCTCGCCATCGCCTGCTGGGAATGGCCGCCCTATTTCGGAACCGAGGCGCTGGCGCGCGGACTGAAGCTCGACATCGCGCCGTGGCGGCGGCCGGCGCCCTACACGGCGCCGACCGCATCCAAGGCAGCCGGCCTCTACATGATCTGCACCCTGTCGAAGCATCGCGCCGCCGACCGCGGCTATGATGACGCGCTGATGCTCGACTGGCGCGGGCAGGTGGCGGAAGCGACGGGCGCGAACATCTTCTTCGTCAAGGATGGCGAGTTGCACACGCCCGTGCCGGACTGTTTCCTGGACGGGATCACCCGCCGGTCGGTCATCCGGCTCGCCGAGCGCCGGGGCTTGAACGTGATCGAGCGCGCGATCTGGCCGGAGGAGCTGGAGGGTTTCGAGCAATGCTTCCTGACCGGAAGCGCGGCCGAGGTCACCCCGGTGGGCTCGATCGGGCCCTGGCGCTTCCAGGTTGGCGAGCTGACGCGGCAGATGATGGCCGACTATGCCGCCCTCGTGCGCGGCGCGCTTCCGAACAGCTGACGGACTGGAGCGGGTCGCCATGTCCCTCGGACAGGTTCGTGCTGCAGTGCGGCGAGTTGAGGGTTAACCACGACGAAGGGTCCGAACTGGTTCTTGTATCGCCTTTTTTCTGTCGCACGCTATAATTAAGGCACGCTGTGAATAAAGTTACCTGTCGGGCCGGCTTCAGGGAGCTGCCCCCGGATCGTGAAAGTTAGGCATGTTCACGTTGAGTTCCTCGCGGCCTGTTTCGTCGGGGCAAGATCGAGCGAGTCGGCGCGCGCGGTCTGGGCTGGTCCTGCTCGGCCTCGTCTGCCTGTTCCTTCTTGTGCCAGCGATGCGGGGCACCGGGCTCACGGGTACTGTGTTGCCGGCGCCGGAGCCGGCGCTTGCGGCAGCGGACGCCGCTGCCCGCGCCGCTGTCGCCGAGCACGTCGTCCGGCCCTGAGCTTGTTGCAGCCCATTGCGGCCGGTTGACCGGCTCGACCGCGATTCCTAAACCGTCGGCCGAATGTCGGGAGCAGCCCCATGCAGCTGAAGCGTTCGGCAGCGCTTGCCGGCGCCGGCTCCCGCCGGCTTTCCCTTGTGCTTGCACTGTTCCTGCTGGTGGCGGACTCGGCCGTGGCGCAGGCAATCGATCCGCGCGTGCTACAGCAGGTCCAGCAGCAGCTGGGTGGCGGTGTTGCCCCGGCTCCGCAGACGGGCGCGCCGACCGCGCGTGACATCGAGCGCGAGAGCCTGCTTCCCGGCGGGCGCGTGGACACGCCCGAGGAGCAGGCGCTTCGCCGTGCCGAGGCGCGCCGTGCGCTTCAGGGCCTCTACGAACCCTCGCCGATCGAGCGCGACTATCGCCGCCGCTTGGGCGATCTGCGCCTGCGCCAGTTCGGCTACGACGTCTTCCAGGCGGCGCCGGCGCCGACCGGGGTTCGAACCGGCGCCATCGGCGACGATTATGTGCTGGGAATAGGCGACGAGCTTCAGGTGACCTTCCGGGGAGCGACCAATCGCTCCCAGACGGTCCGGGTCGATCGCGACGGGCGGATCGTGGTGGGCGAGCTCCGACCCATCCCGGCCGCCGGGCGGACGCTCGGCAGCGTGCGCGCCGACCTCGCCGCCGAGACTCGACAGACGCTGCTCGCAACCGACGTGACGGCAAGCGTCGGCGAGGTGCGCGCCATCAGCGTGTTCGTGGGCGGCGAGGTGGAGCGGCCCGGCCAGTTCGCCCTGACCTCGCTCGCTGACATCGGCACCGCCATCGCCCAGGCGGGCGGTGTCCGCCGTTCCGGCTCGCTCAGGCAGGTGCGGGTCGTGAGGGCCGGCGGCGCGACGGTGACGGTCGATCTCTACGGCCTGCTCGGAATCGGCACCCCGCCTTCGATCCGACTTCGCGACGGCGACCGGGTGATCGTGCCGGTGATCGGGCCGACGGTTGCCGTGACCGGTGCGGTCGCGCGGCCGGGGATCTACGAACTGCGCGGCCCTGGCACCGTGGGCGCGGTTGTCGCCTTTGCCGGCGGCGCCATCCGCCAGCGCGGGGCGGAGGTGGTCATCAGCCGGATCGGCCCCGACGGGCGCGAGCGCTTCGAGCGCGGAGCGACGGCCTCGGCGGCGGTGCTCGGCGGGGACGCCGTGCAGGTGCTGGGCGGGTCGGCGGGTGGTGCCACCGGCCGGGTTCAGCTGCTGGGCCATGTGGACAATCCGGGGCCGCGCCCGCTGGCGGCGGCAGCCACCGTGCGCGAGCTGGTCGGCTCGGCCGACGACCTCAGGCCCGACAGCTATCAGGTGGCGGCCGTGCTCATCCGCCGCGACCCGGCGACGGGCGCCCGGGCGTTCGAGGTGGTGAACCTGGCGCGCGAGCTGCGCGAACCCGTCTCCACGCCGCTCAGATCCGAGGATCGGCTGTTCATCTTCTCGCGCGCCGACATCGATTTCATGAACAGCGCCGCTGTCCGGCAGGTGGTGCTGGGCCAGCCGAGTCCGCTGCCGCAATGCCAGGCCCTCCAGCGGCTGTCGTCGCTGGTGAAGGATACCGAGACCGGCCGGTTCAGCACGGTCACGCGCGGCGGCTTCGTGGTGGTGGAGCGCAGCGGCGCCCGAATCGGCGATGTTGGCACCGCCCTGACGCAGGGGTCACGCGCGGCGATCGACACGCTGACGGAAAGCCGCGGCGACCGCCAGATCCAGGCCGATGCCGACCGGCTGGAGACCGAGCGCCGCCGCGCGCTGGGGCTGGAGCAGCGATTTGACCCGGCCTGTGCGGCCGTGTTCGAGGAGGAACCGGAATTGCTCCCCGTGCTGCTGGAGCACAGCGTGTCGGTGGGTGGCGCGGTGCGGCGGCCGGGCGCCTATCCGGTGGGGGCGATGGTGCCCGCACGCGATCTCGCCGCAGTCGCCGACGGGCTGGTGGCCGGGGCGCGCGACCTGGTCATCGAGATCAACCGCGCACTGACGGCCCCGGCGGAGCGCGTGCCCGTCGATCCGGCCGGCAGCGCGCTGGCCCTGACCCTGGTGGGGCCGGGCGATGACCTGAGGTTCAACGCCCAGCAACCCAATCTCGCGGCGTCGGCCGTGCTGCTGTCGGGCGAGGTGGCGCGGCCCGGCCTCTACACCATCCGACGCGGTGAGCGCCTGTCGGAGCTGCTCGCTCGCGCCGGCGGTCTGACAGTCGAAGCCTATGCCTACGGCACGGTGTTCACGCGGCGCAGCGTCAAGGAAGCGCAGGAGGAAGGTTTCCGCCGGACCGCGCGCGAGCTCAACAACAGCCTGCTGGCGATCGCCGCCCGCTCGACCGAGCGCAGTTCCGACGGGCTTGCCGGTGCGGCCGCCCTCATCCAGACGCTGGCCGGAACCGAGGCGCCCGGCCGGATGGTGGTGGAAGCCGACCCGCGGGTGTTGGCGCTTCGACCCGATCTCGACACGGTTCTGGAACCCGGCGACAGCATCTTCGTGCCCAAGCGGCCGAATTTCGTGCTGGCCCTGGGCGACGTGAACAATCCCGGCGCGCTGCAGTTCGTGGCCGGCAAGCCGGCCGCCGCCTATGTGATGGAGGCCGGCGGCACGCTCTCGACGGCCGACCGGGGCCGCGCCTTCATGGTGCTGCCCAATGGCATGGCGCAGCCGGTGCGCCTGGGCGGCTGGGGCGGCGCAGGCGGCGCCGTGCCGCCGCCGGGCAGCACCATCATCGTGCCGAAGAACATCGATCCACTCTATCGCCTGACGGTCTTCCGCGACATCACGACCATCATCGCGCAACTGGCGACGTCGGTGGCAACCGTCGCCGTGCTTGCCACACGCTGATGGCGATGCTGTCGCTGGCGTTCGCGATGCTGGGCGCCGGCATCGCGCTGGTCGTCGGGCTCTATGCCATGCCAATCGGCCGGCGGCTGGGCCTGCTGGACTTTCCCGATCCCGGCGGGGGGCGCAAGCTGCATGCCGCCGTGACACCGCTGGTGGGCGGCATCGCGCTCGTCGGCGCGACGCTCGCCGGTGCGACCCTGCTGTGGGCGCTGCTGCCGCCCGATCCGTCGCGCAATGTGCTGCTGTGGTTCATGGCGACCGTGCTGGGTACCTGTCTGGTGGGGCTTGCCGATGACCGCTTCGGGCTGACGGCGCCCACGCGCCTGCTCGCCGCCTCGGCGCTGCTGCTGGCCGCGATCGCCCAGGTGCCCGAATTCGCCATCACCTTCCTACGCTTCTCCGGCCAGCATCAGCTCATCCTGCTGGAAGGGCTCGTCGGCATCGTCTTCACGCTGCTGTGCTTCGTGGGCCTGCTGAACGCGGTGAACATGGCCGATGGCAAGAACGGTCTCGTCATCGGCCAGGCGCTGCTGTGGGCGGCCATCCTCTATCCGCGCCTGCCCGAACCCGCGCGTCTGCTGGTGCTGGCTGTCGGCGGTGCGCTTGCGGTGCTTCTGGTCTTCAACCTGAAGGGGCGGCTGTTCCTGGGCGATGGCGGCAGCTACGGGCTTTCCGCCATCTTCGGCCTGCTCGCCATCCATGCCTGGAACCAGGGGTTCGACCGGATGCGGGCCGATGACCTGGCGCTGATCTTCGCGGTGCCGGTGTTCGACACGCTGCGGCTGATCGTCCACCGGCTGGCCCGGCGCAAGAGCCCGTTCACGCCCGGCCGCGACCATCTGCACCATTATCTGCACGCGCGCTGGGGCTGGCCGCGCCCGCTGCCCTGGGTGCTGGCGCTTGTCGCCCTTCCGAACATGGGTGCGCTGCTGCTGCCGGGCACCGCCTGGGCCTGGCTGATCGCCACGCTGGCCGGCTATCTGGCGCTTCTGCGCGCGGCGACGGCCGAGCTGAAGCCCCGCACCGCCTGAGCTCTGGCCGCCGGCGCGAGGGGCTTGCCGGAAGCGGTGGCTTTGGCTATCTCGCCCGGCCTTGGCGCCGTGCGCCAGCTTCCCGGCACTGGGGTGTAGCCAAGCGGTAAGGCAGCGGTTTTTGGTACCGCCATTCCTAGGTTCGAATCCTAGCACCCCAGCCACCGGCTTATCCCGGCTCTGTCTCGCCCGTTGACAGGCGGGCGCCGGTCTCGGCAGGCTGGAGTGCCCATGCCCGATGCGCCGAGCCTTGCCGACATCCGCATCGCCCATGCGCGGGTCGCGCCCCACATCCGCCGCACGCCCATCCTGACCTCGCGCTCGATCGATGCCGAGGTGGGGGCGCGCCTGCTGTTCAAGTGCGAGAATTTCCAGGCGACCGGCAGCTTCAAGGCGCGCGGTGCCTTCAACGCCGTGTTCGCGCTTCCCGATGCCGTGGCTGCACGCGGGTTGGCGACCCACAGCAGCGGCAACCATGCCGCCGCGCTCGCCCGCGCGGCCGCCGTGCGCGGCGTGCCCGCGCATGTGGTAATGCCAGAGACCGCGGCCGCACCCAAGGTGGCGGCGGTGCGTGCCCAGGGCGCGATCATCCGCTTCTGCGCGCCGACGCTGGCTGCGCGCGAGGCGGCGCTGGCCGATGTCCTCGCCGAAACCGGTGCCACGCCGGTGCCGCCCTTCGATGATCCGCTGGTGATCGCCGGCCAGGGAACGGCGGCGGTCGAGCTGATCGAGGACGCGCCGGCGCCGCTGGATGCCATCCTGTGCCCGGTGGGCGGCGGCGGCCTGCTGGGCGGCACGTCGATCGCGACGCGCGCGCTCGCGCCGGCGGCCCTGGTGCTGGCGGCCGAACCCGAAGCCGCCGACGATGCCGCCCGCGGGTTCGCAAGCGGCATCCGCCAGCCGCAGTTGCTTCCCGTGGCCACCATCGCCGACGGGCTGACGACGGCCATGAGCGAGCGGACCTTCGCCCTGATGCGCGCGCATGTGGACCAGGTGGTGACCGTCACCGAGGCCGCCATCGTCGATGCAATGCGCCTCGTCTGGTCGCGGCTGAAGATCGTGATCGAGCCCAGCTGCGCCGTACCGGTGGCGGCGCTGCTGTCAGGGCGGCTCGATGTGCGCGACCGGACGGTGGGCGTGATCCTGACGGGCGGCAATGTCGATCTCGACCGGCTGCCCTGGGTTCGATGAGCCGCCGGCTCGATCGCGCCGAGGCCGTCTGGACGCTCACCGAAAGCGCGAACGAGCCCTGGTTCAATCTCGTCAACCGCTATGTGTTCGCGCCCTATTTCGCCGGCACGCTGGCGGCCGACGCCGGGCCGGGCGTGGGGGCGAGCCTGTGGGGCTATGCGCTGGGGGCGGCGGGGCTGGCGATTGCGCTGCTGGCGCCCGTCATCGGGTCAATCGCCGATTCGGGCTCGCGCCTGAAGCCCTGGCTGGCGGTCGTGTCGGCCATCGCCTTCCTGTGCGCCGCGAGCCTGTGGTTCGCAGCCCCCGGCGCGCCACTGTTGCCGGTGCTGGCAGCGGTGTTCCTGGCGACCATTGCGGTCGAATTCATGAACCAGTTCGTCAATGCGCTGCTGCCGTCGGCGGCGAGCCGGCCGGGACGGATGGGCCTGCTGTCGGGAATCGCCTTCGGGTTGAGCCAGCTGGCCGGGATCGGCGTGCTCCTCGTCATCCTGCTGCTGTCGCGAATGGACGGCGGCTGGCTGGCGGACGTGCCCCATGGCGTCGACCGCATGGCGGGCCCGCTCGCCGCTGCTGGCGTGCTTCTGTTCCTGACGCCCTTCCTGCTTGTGGGCCGGGACCGGGCGCCCGGGCCGCCGGCCTCGGTGCGGCAGGGGCTGGTTGATCTTGTCGCGACGCTGAAGGACGCCTGGGCCGACCGGCCAGTGCGCCTGTTCCTGATCGCCCGCATGGTGGCGGCCGACGGCATGACGGTGGTGTTTGCCTTCGGCGCCGTGCTGGCCGCCAGCACCTTCGGCTGGCAGGCCGGAACGCTGGCCATCTTCGGCCTGGGGATCAGCCTGTTCGGGGCCATCGGCGGGTTTGCCGCAGGCTGGCTCGATTCCCGGATCGGCGCGCGCGCGGTCGTCATCGCCGGGCTGGTGATGCTGACACTTGGCACCGCCTCGATCCTGTTCGGCGACGAGACGCGGCTGCTGGGCATCGAGACCGGCCGGCCGCTGGGCGCGCCGCTGTCGACCCCGCAGGAATATGGCTATCTGGTGGCCGGCATGGTGATCGCCGCCGGCGCTGCCTTCGCCATCGCCGGCATGCGGACCTTCATGGCGCAGCTGGCGCCGCCGGCGAAACTTGCCGCCTATTTCGGCCTCTATGCCTTTGTCGGCAAGGCGACCGCCTTCATCGGGCCGCTCATCGTCGGCCTGATCGCTGCCGAGACCGGATCGGTGCGCGGCGGGATCGGCGTGGCGCTCGCTTTCCTGCTGGCGGGGCTGGGGCTGTTCCTGTTCATCCGCTCCCCAAAAGCGCGGCTGGCCTGAGGGGCCCCGGGGCGGGATAGTCCGACCGAGGAGGGTGCCCCATGGATTTCGACCTGCCAGCCGACCTCAAAGCCTATCTCGCCGAGCTCGACGCCTTCATCGAGGCCGAGATCAAGCCGCTGGAGCAGGCGGATGACAATATCCGCTTCTTCGACCACCGGCGGGAATGGGCGCGGACCGACTTCGAGAATGGCGGCCTGCCGCGCAAGGAATGGGAGGCGCTGCTGGCCGAGGCGCGGCGCCGGGCCGACCGGGCGGGCCATTACCGCTTCGCCATGCCGAAGCAATATGGGGGCCGGGATGGATCGAACCTGTGGATGGCCGTCATCCGCGAGCACCTAGCCGCAAGGGGCCTGGGGCTCCACAATGATCTCCAGAACGAGCATTCGATCGTCGGCAACAATCCCTTCATCCTGATGTTCCGGGACTTCGGGACGCTCGCGCAGCAGGCTGAGTTCATCGACGGCATGCTGGAAGGCCGCCGCATCATCACCTTCGGCCTGAGCGAGCCCGACCATGGGTCGGACGCGACCCACATGGAAACGCGCGCCGTGCCCGAAACCCGCAACGGCGTATCCGGCTGGCGGATCGACGGCGAGAAAATGTGGACGACGGGCATGCATGTCGCGACCCACTGCGCCTTGTTCGCCCGCACGTCGGGCGAGCACGGCGACGCGGCCGGGATCAGCTGCTTCCTGGTGCCGGCTGATGCGCCGGGTGTCAGGATCGAGGAATATCTGTGGACCTTCAACATGCCGACCGACCATCCGCGCGTCAGCTTCACGAACGTGTGGGTGCCGGATTCGGCGCTTTTCGGGCCATTGGGCGGGGGCCTCGCGCTCGCCCAGCATTTCGTGCACGAGAACCGCATCCGCCAGGCGGCAAGCTCGCTGGGGGCGGCAAGCTACTGCATCGAGGAAGCGGTGCGCTACGCCCGGCAGCGCAAGCCCTTCGGGCGGCCACTGGCTGACAATCAGGCCATCCAGTTCCCGCTCGTCGAGCTGTCCACCCAGTGCGAGATGCTTCGCCTGCTGATCCGCAAGACCGCCTGGGAGATGGACCGCATGTCGAAGCCGGAGGTCGAGAAGAAGCTTTCCGACAAGGTGTCCATGTGCAACTATTGGGCAAACCGGCTGGTGTGCGAGGCGGCCGACCGGGCGATGCAGGTGCATGGCGGAATCGGCTATTCGCGGCACAAGCCGTTCGAGCATATCTACCGCCACCACCGCCGCTACCGGATCACGGAAGGGTCGGAGGAAATCCAGATGCGCAAGGTGGCGGCCTGGCTCTTCGGCTATGCCGGGCCGCGCAAGGCCGAGTTTCGCGCGGCCGGGGGCGCCTGACCCGTCAGCCGAGCCAGGCCCAGCGACGGCGCTGGCGGTCCTCGGCCTGCCAGCGGGCGATGGCGTCACGGTGCTTCAGGCTGAGGTCGATGGGGTCGAGGCCTTCCATCAGCATGGCGCGCGCGTCGGCCGGCAGGGTGAAGGGATGGCCATCGGCCGTCATGGTCTCGAGATCGACCGTCACCGTCTGGCCAAGCGAGGCAATCACCCCGGCCGGCAGCGTGACGGGCACGATGCCGTTGCGGACGGCATTGCCGAAGAAGATGGGGTTGAAGCCGGCCGCGATCACCGCGCGGATGCCCCATTCGGCGAGCGCCCAGGCGGCATGTTCGCGGCTGGATCCGCAGCCGAAATTGGCGCCGGCCAGCAGGATCTGGGCCCGATCGAAGGGCGGGCGGTTCAGGATGAAGGCGGGGTCGGGCTCGCGCGTGCCGGGGTGGTAGCGGCGGTTGGCGAACAGGCCGTCCTTCAGACCCGTCTTGCCCGTGCCGCGCATTTCCCGGCTGGGGATAATGATGTCGGTATCGATATTGTCCTCGATCAGCGGGGCGGCGATCGCCGTCAGGCGGGTGATCGGCTCAGGCACCGGCGATCTCGCGCGGGTCGGCGATGGCGCCGGCAATCGCGCTGGCCGCCACCGTCTCGGGGCTGGCGATATGGGTGCGCGTGCCCGGGCCCTGCCGGCTTTCGAAATTGCGGTTGGTGGAGCTGATCACCCGCTCGCCCGACCCGAAGCTTTCGCCGCCAGCGTAAAAGCACAGCGAGCAGCCCGGTTCCCGCCATTCGAAGCCGGCCGCACGGAACAGGGCATCGAGCCCCCGTGCTTCGGCCGCGCGCTTGACCGCCTGGCTGCCGGGCACCACCAGCGCCCGGACTCCGGGCGCCACCCGCCGGCCGGCGAGGATGGCTGCCGCGCGTTCCAGATCGGACAGCCGGCTGTTGGTGCAGCTGCCGATGAAGGCGCCGTCAATCGGCAGGCCGAGGAGCGGCTGGCCGGGGGCAAGCCCCATGTAGGCGCGCGCCCGGGCGCCGGAGTCGTCATCCGGCACCGGTGCCCCCAGCGGCACGCTCTGCGCCGGGCTGGTGCCCCAGCTGACCATCGGCGCGACATCGGCAGCGTCGATCGCGATCTCGCGGTCGAACCGGGCATCCGGGTCGGATCGAAGCGCGCGCCAGTCTGCGAGTGCGGCCGCCCAGTCGGCTGGCGCGTAGCGACGGCCTTCGAGATAGGCGAAGGTCGTCTCGTCCGGGGCGATCAGCGCCGAGAAGGCCCCGAACTCGGTCGCCATGTTGCACAGGGTGAAGCGGGCCTCCATCGGCAGCGCCGCGACCGCCGGTCCGGCGAATTCGACGGCATGGCCGCGCCCGCCTGCGGCGCCATGGGTGGCGATCAGGTGCAGGGCGAGATCCTTGGCGGTGACACCCGGCGCCAGCCGCCCCGAGACCGTGACCCGCATCGAGCGCGGACGCTGGACGCGAAGCGTGCCCGTGGCCAGCGCATGTTCGGCCTCGGACGAGCCAATCCCCCAGGCGAGCGCGCCAACCGCGCCCTGCGTGCCGGTGTGGCTGTCGGGTGCGACCAGCGTGAGGCCGGGCAGCACGATTCCAAGCTCGGGGCCGATGACATGGGTGATTCCCTGGTTGGGGTCGGTCACGTCGAACAGGGTGAGGCCGGCGTCCAGCGCGGCCGCCCGGGTCTCGCGGATGAAGGCCTCGCCGCCGGGCATTTCGGTTGCGTCGCCGCGACCTGGCCTGGTGGAGACGATGTGATCCATGACAGCAAAAACATGTGCCGGATTGACGACCGGCCGCCCCGCCGCCTTCAGACTGTTCAGGGCAGCCGCGCCCGTGCGCTCGTGCAGCATCACCCGGTCGATGGCGACAAGGAAGGCGCCGTCGCCGAGGTCGGCGACGATGTGGGAGCCGAACAGCTTGTCGAACAGGCTGGGCATGGGTCGATACGCCTAGCCCGGCGGCGGCAGCCTGTCAGCCGGCGGCGCGGGCGTGAAGATCGTGCCAAGGTCGCGAACGAAGCGTCGCATCGCCAGCACGAGGCCGACGGCGGCCAGCAGCAGCAGCGCGACGAGGGCAAGGGCGATCCACGGATTGGCGAGCGCGAGCAGCAGCGCGCCCGTCGTTGCGACGTCCTCGGCCGAGGAGACGACGACATTCGAGACCGGCTCGGGGCTCATGTTGACCGCGCCCCGCGCCGAGGCCTTGGCCCCGTGCGACAACAGGGCCGAACCGCCACCGAGCAGCAGGATGACGACCTGCCACAGCGGTTCTGCGGGATCGACGATGGCCAGCGCCAGCAGCGCCCCGCCGGCCGGCCGGACAAGGCTGTGGACGCCATCCCAGGCGCTGTCCACCCAGGCGACCTTGTCGGCGAGGAACTCCGCCGCCGCGCCGAGCGCCGCGATCGCCAGCACCCAGGGACTGGCCAGCACCGAGAGGCCCGCCAGCTGTTCGGGCAGCGGCAGGATGTCGAAGCGCATGGCCAGCCCGGCGACCAGCACCGCCGCATAGAGGCGCCAGCCTGCGAGCAGGCTGAAGCTCATGGCCATCGCGATCAGTTCGGCCGCACCCATGCCCGCGTCCCTCCAGCCGGCCGTCAGACTGCGCGCGGGCGCTTGACCAGACAAGCCTTTCGATTGTGCGGCGCCTGCCTTCGCCCTATGCCCGGCTTCCCGTGAACGCGCCCGCCGCCCTGCCGCCAGACGCCCCCGATCGCCGGCCCCGCCGGCTGTCGAGCCTTTCCCTGCTGTGGACCTATGGCCGCCGCTATCCCGCACAGGTGTCGGGCGCGCTGATGGCCCTGGTGGTGGCGGCGACGGCGACGCTTGCCATTCCCCAGGGGTTCAAGCTGGTGGTGGACGAAGGCTTCGGCGCTGGTGCCGGGGCCGACATCTCGCGCTATTTCCTGGCGCTGCTGGGCATTGTGCTGGTGCTGGGCGTGGCGACCGGCGTGCGATTCTATTTCGTGAGCTGGCTGGGCGAGCGGATCGTCGCTGATCTCAGGCAGGATGTGCAGGGGCATCTGCTGCGGCTGGATCCCGGCTTTTTCGAACTGAACCGGCCGTCCGAGATCGCCTCGCGGCTGACCGCGGATACCGGGATCATCGAGCAGGTGGTGGCCTCCTCGGCGTCGATTGCGCTCCGCAACCTGTTCATGGGCGCGGGCGGGATCGCCTATCTCTTCTGGCTGAGCCCGAAACTGACGGGGCTGATCCTTGTCGTCATCCCGCTGGTCATCCTGCCCATCGTGTTTATGGGGCGCCATGTGCGCGAGCTGTCGCGGCGTGCACAGGACCGGGTGGCCGATGTGGGCTCGCTGGTGGCCGAGGTGCTCCGGGCCATCAAGGTGGTGCAGGCCTTCGGGGCCGAGGGGCGGGAGGCGACCCGCTTCGGCGCGGCGGCCGAAGCCGCCTTCGGCGCGGCGCGGCGGCGAATCCGGGTCCGGTCGGCGATGACGGGGATCGTCATCATCCTGGTGTTCGGGGCGATGACGCTGGTGCTGTGGGAAGGCGCGCGCGACGTGATCGAGGGGCGACTGACGGGCGGCACCATCACCGCCTTCGTGCTCGCCTCGGTCATCGTCGCCGGCGCCTTCGGCGCGCTGACCGAAGTCTATGGCGATTTCATGCGCGCGGCCGGTGCCGCCCAGCGGATCAGCCAGCTGATGGCGGAGCGGCCGACGATCCGCGCGCCTGCCGATCCCATGCCGCTGCCGGTCCCGGCTGAGGGCCGGCTGGTGTTCGAGCATGTGACCTTCCGCTACCCCAGCCGGCCCGACCTGCCGGCCATCCGCGATTTCAGCCTGGAGGTGGCGCCGGGCGAGCGGGTGGCGATCGTCGGCCCGTCAGGCGCGGGCAAGTCGACGCTGATGCAGCTGGTACAGCGCTTTTATGACCCCGATTCGGGCACGATCCGGCTGGACGGCGTGGATCTCCGCCTTGCCGATCCGGCCGAGGTGCGCGCGCGAATCGCAGTCGTGCCGCAGGAGGCCGTCATCTTCATGGGCACGGCGCGTTCGAACATCGTCTATGGCCGCCCCGAGGCAAGCGAGGCGGAGATCTGGGCGGCCGCCGAAGCAGCGAACGCCGCCGACTTCCTGCGCGCCCTGCCCGCAGGTCTCGAGACCGACCTGGGGGAAGGCGGAGCGCGCCTGTCGGGCGGGCAGCGCCAGCGGATCGCCATTGCCCGCGCTTTGCTGAAGGACGCCCCCATCCTGCTGCTCGACGAGGCGACCTCGGCGCTGGACGCCGAAAGCGAGGCGGCCGTCCAGCAGGCCCTCGAGCGGCTGATGCAGGGGCGGACCAGCCTGGTCATCGCCCATCGCCTTGCCACCGTGCGCGACGCCGACCGGATTGTGGTGATGGAGGAGGGGCGGATCGTGGAGATCGGCAGCCATGCCGATCTGATGGCCCGCGACGGCCTCTACGGCCGGCTGGCGCGGCTGCAGTTCGAGGTCTGACCACGCGTCCCACGCGGCGGCACACGAACAAGGGGCGCGGGACACATCCGTCCCGCGCCCCTCATCGAGCGCCTGGCTGACGTCGGCTGGTCAGGCGTAGGCTTCGTTGCCCACGAAACCCATCTTGCGGATGCCGGCCTGCTGGGCCATCGCCATCACCCGGTTCACCACTTCATAGCGCGCCAGCTGGTCGGGCCGGAGGCGGAGTTCCGGCTGGCTTTCGGCCGGCTGGATGGCCCCCACCTGCCGCAGATAGACGTCCAGCTGCTCCAGGGTCACTTCCTGATCGTTCCAGTAGATGGTGTTCAGGAAGTCGATGTTGATCTGGTTGAAATCGGGCTTGATCTCGTTGGGCAGGTTGGTCGGCGGCGGCAGATCCAGCTTCACGGCATGTGTCTGGATCGGGATGGTGATGATGAACATGATGATGAGCACGAGGAGCACGTCGATGAGCGGCACGACATTCATGTCGCGCTTCGGCTCGTCCGAACCCTTCATCTCTGCGGCGGAAATACCCATGTCGAACGTTCCTTGGCCTGGGCGTCAGCGCGTGACGGTGCCCATCTGCGGTTCGGAGATGAAGCCGATCTTCTGGTAGCCGGCTCGCTGCATGGCGAAGATGGCCCCGCCGATGCAGCGATATTCGGTCCCGGCGTCGCCGCGGATGTGCACTTCCGGCAGCTCGATCGGCGCGCCGGCAGCCTTCTGCCGCTCCACCTCGGCGAGCAGATAGGACACGCCCCTTTCGCGCAGCTGGTCGGTCGACTCCATCCGGGTGAGGCCCCAGAAGATGTCGCAATTGCCATCGACGGAGAGAGGGACGTTTTCCGGCTTGGTCGTCGTCGGGATGTTCGTCACCTTCGGCAGTTCCACCGGCACGGTCTGGATGACGACCGGCACGGTGATCAGGAAGATGATGAGAAGCACGAGCATGATGTCGATCAACGGCACGGTGTTGATCTCGTCCATCAGCGCGCCTTCTTCCTGTTCGCCGACCTGGATACCCATGGAGCTGGTCCCTTCGTTCCGTCAGCCGCTTACTTGACGGCCGGCTTGGCGGCGGCAGGCGCCGACGCGACCGGAGCCGGCCGGGCGACGCGGGCGCCGGAGACCAGATAGCCATGGACGTCGGCGGCGAAGGTGTTCACCTTCTCCATGATCTTCTTGTTGCGCGCCGACAGGTAGTTGTAGCCGAGCACGGCGGGCACGGCGACGGCAAGGCCGATGCCGGTCATGATGAGGGCCTCACCGACGGGACCAGCGACCTTGTCGATCGAGGCCTGGCCGGCAATGCCGATGTTGATGAGCGCGCGATAGATCCCGATCACGGTGCCGAGCAGCCCGATGAAGGGCGCCGTCGCACCGACCGATGCGAGCACCGCCAGACCCGAGTTCAGCTTGGAGCTGATGAGGCCGGCCGAGCGGTTGAGCGTCATCGTGACCCACTCATGCTGGTCGATCTGGTCCGTGAGGCGACCCTCATGGTGATCATAGGCGCGAAGGCCGTCATCGGCGAGCTGGCGGAAGGCCGAATTCTTGTCGAGCTTGGCCGCGCCTTCCTTGAGGCTTGAGGCTGTCCAGACCTTCTTCTCGATGTCCTCGGCGTCCTTCATCACCTTGCGCTGCTCGAACCACTTGGTGAAGATGATGAACCAGCTCCACACCGACATGAGCACCATCACGCCGAAGATGAACTGGGCGACGATGCCCCCCTGTTCGAGCGCGGCGGCGAGGCCATACGGATTCTCGGTCATGACGTCAGCCATAAAATGTCCCTCTAGCGAAAAGCCTGTTGTTGAGATGGATCCATCGAAGGGGCGGGCTCAGCCCCGGCCCTCCTGAAGCTGCCAGCGATAGTTGCGTGTGATGGTTGCCTCCACCGGCTGACCATTCTCGGTCGCCGGGCGGAAGCGCCAGCGACGCTGGGCGATCTGGCACGCCCGCTCGTCGAGGCGATTGAAGCCGCTGGAGCGGACCACCTCGCAGCTCTTCACGCGGCCGTCTGTCGCGACGACGACGCGAACGCCCGTGATCCCCTCCTCGCCGGCGCGCCGAGAGGCATCCGGGTAGTCTTCTTCCGAGACCGCGAAGGTCCGGGCGATGGGCTGCGGCGGAGTCGGCGCGATGGCCGGTGGTGCCGGTGGCGGCGCTGGCGGTGCCGGGGGTGCCACCGTGACGGGCGCTGTCTGCTGAACCTGCTGCTGCACGCTGATGGTCGGCGGCGGAGGGGCCGCCTGCTCGATCACAACGTCGGGCGGCGGCACATAGGGCGGGATGTCCTCAAGCTGGGGCGGCGGCGGCGGCGCCTCCTCGGGCGGGGGGGCCGGCTCCTCGATGTTCACCGTCTCGAGCGGGCCGGTGATCACCTGGACCGCCTTGATCGCAAGCCCCGTGACAATCGCGTAACCCAGCAGGATGTGGAGGATCGCGACGGCAATGATCGCATACCAGGTCCGCTTGCTCAGACCTTCCTGATCCAGATACGACATAGGTTGCCTGCCACTCCCTCAAGCTTCGGCCTGACCGGCCGGGCGCTGCAATGCGCACCCCTGCCGACTGTCCGTCAATCCCACCCCAGCCGACTTCCGACGACCGGGCCCCGCATTCCTGGCCCCAGGATCACCTGCCCCGAAGGAGCTCTGGTCCAAAGCGACCCTTGGCCGGCCCCACGACCGATAGCATCCGATTCGGTTGCCCCTCTACCGGCACTTGTCATGCCGCTGCAACCGCCATGATGACGCGTTGTCGCGCAGCACAATGCCCGACCCCGGCCCGTGCGCGCAAACGCCTTCTAATGTTTCGTCCCCCTTCCGGCATCCCGTGGCCATCATGTAAGCGAAAGCTGTGACAGTCAGATGCAACCCCCGAACAGTCGCGGCCGCGCTGTTGCTTGCGGCCAATCTGACTGGTCCGGCCGCGGCACAGCCGGCGCGGCCCACGCAGCCGGCCGTGCCCCCCGCGCGGCCCGCCGTCGAGCAGCCATCCTGGACGGACTGGGCCGATCTCGCGCTCGCCGCACCCATCGTTCTCATCGCCGACGTTCGTCGGGTGAACCGACTCGGCCGCCGGGCCACCCCCGACGTGCCGCCCGGCGAGGTGCGGGCGCTGATTGAAGGCGATCTGCGCACGGTGCTGAAGGCGCCTGGCGTGCTGCCTGCTGGCGCTGCCTGGCTGTGGCAGGGGCCGGCCGATGCACGCGGGCGCCCGACCGTCAGCCGGGGCGAGCGCGTGCTGCTGTTCGCGCAGCCGCTGTCGGGCGGGCGCGACCCCGCGACGCAGCCCGTCGCCCTCTTCGCCCGCCACGGCCAGCAGGCCTGGACGCCGGAGGCCGAAGCGATCGTGCGCGCCATCCTGACGGAGGCGCTGCAGCCGGGGCTGGCGCGGCTGGCCGTCACCGGAATCCAGGACGCCTTCTGGACCGAGGGCGACGTACCCGGCCAGTCGGAAAGCCAGTTCTTTCTGTCGACCGCCGAGGGTCGGCCGGTGACGCTGCTGGTCCGCCGCGCGCCGGGCGAGGCGCCGCGGGTGCTGGCGGCGACCGGCGATCTCGTCGGCGCGGCCGCGCCGGTCGAGCCGCGGACGCTAACATGGCGGGCGCTGGCCTGCGGGCTGCCGACGGAGCTGCCGGCCCATCTCGCCGCGCGCGCGGAACTCCGGGCGGATTATGCGCTGGCGCGCGCCAGCCTCGGCGCCTGCTGGCGGCGGCTGGCGGCCGCGCTGCCGCGCCCTAGCCGCTCGACAGGATGACACCGACCGCGGCGGCGTCGGGATAGACGTCGGGCTTGCGCAGCCGGACCGTGAGCGACAGCACGCCCGGCTTGTCGGCGATCATGTCGAAGATCTGCCCGGCGAGCGTTTCCTGCAGGTTGAAGCGGCGTTCGCGGACCAGCGCCTGGATGCCGGTGCGGATGAAGTCATAATTCCACGAAGCCTCGCGCGTGTCCGCCTCGGGCCAGTGGGCAAGGTCGAGCCCGACTTCCACCGTCACCAGCAGCCGCTGCGGCGTTCCCACTTCGAAGTCATGGAAGCCGATGTCGGCATCGACCGCCAGATCCTCGAGCAGGATGCGGTGGATGGCCGGCTTCAGGCGCGGGGCCAGGCCCTCGCTGATCGGAATCACGGTCATGACCCGACCATATAGGCAACATCGCGGGGCAGCGCGAGGAACCGCTGGCCGGAGTCGATCGTCAGCGTCTCGCCGGTGACGGTCGGGGTGGCGACGAGATAGCGAAGCGCTGCCACGAGGTGCGTGACCTCGACACCGCGCCGCAGCGGATTGTGCACATGCGCCGCCTCGAAGTTCGCGCGGCTCTGCGGACCGGAGACGAGGGTGACGGCCGGCGCGATGGCATTGACCCGGATGCGCGGCGCCAGCACGCGCGCGGCAAGCTCGGTCACGCCGGACAGGCCCATCTTGCTGACGGTGTAGCTGAAGAAATCGGGATTGGGCGCGGCGAGCTTGGCATCGAGCAGGTTGACGACGAGACCCTGGGCGTCGTCGGGCAGCTGGCGGGAAAATGCGCGGATGAGGCGCGTCGGCGCTTCCAGATTGACGGCCATGTGCCGGGCCCAGCCGGCCGTGTCGAATTCGGCGAGGCTGTCCGCCTCGAACAGGGACGCATTGTTGACGAGCAGCGTGAGCGGCCCGGGTGCGGCGGCCGGCAGGGCTTCGGCGGCGGCAGCGTCGGCGAGGTCGGCGGCGACGACGACCGGTGCTTGCGCCGACATCGGCGCCAGCTCGGCGGCCAGCGCCTCGGCTTCGGTCCGCGAGCGGTTGCAGTGAATCACCACGCGCCAGCCGTCGGCGGCGAGCGCACGGACGAAGGCGGCGCCCACCCGCTTGGCGCCACCGGTAACGAGCGCAGTGGGCGGATGGCCGGCGATCCTGAGTTCAGGGGGCGGTTCGCTGTTCGGGGCAGTCATGCGCGCTGCCTTTAGGCCGGAGCGCGTTGCATGGGAAAGAGCATCGCGGCTATCGGGACGCGATGTCGCTGTTTCCGCGCCTCGTCCGGTCGGACGGCCCGCAGCCCGCCGGTGCCGAACCGGTCGATGGCCCCCCCGACATTGGGGCGATCCCGGCCCAGGCCGAAGCACTGACCCGCGAGCTGTTCCAATGGTTTCGCGACGACAGCCTGAGCGCAGTCACCGGGGTGCTGATCGGTGTTGGCCTCTATTTCCTGCTGGTCTTCCTGCGCGGTGTCGCCCGCCATCGCCTGAAGCGGGCCGAGTTCGGCGGCTGGAACTGGGTGCTGCTGAAGGTGCTTGCGCGCACGCGAAGCTTTTTCCTGGTGCCGGCCGCGGCCAAGCTGGTTGCCGCCCTGTTCCTGACACCGCCGGCCTTGCTGTCGCTCATCACCTTCCTGTTCACCATCGCGGCCGCCGTGCAGGGGGCCATCTGGGTTCGTGCGTTCCTGATCTCGCTGGTCGAGCGCAGGGCGTCGGCAAGCGACGCGTCGCAGGCCGGCACCATCGGTTCGGCCGTCGGGATCCTCACCGTCATCATCAATGTGCTGGTCTGGACGGTCGCGGCCATCATCCTGCTCGACAATCTGGGCGTCAATGTTACCGGCCTCGTCGCCGGCCTCGGGATCGGCGGCATCGCCATCGGGCTGGCCGCGCAGGGCATCTTCTCGGACCTGTTCGCCGCCCTGTCGATCCTGCTCGACCGGCCGTTTGCCAAGGGGGACTGGATCCAGGTGGGCGGGCCGCAGGGTGTCGTGGGGCGGGTGGAGCATATCGGCCTGAAGACCACCCGATTGAGGGCGCTGTCGGGCGAGATGGTGGTGCTGTCGAACGCCAACCTGCTCAATCAGCAGATCAACAATCTGGCCGATTTCCGCCAGCGGCGCGTGGTGCTGACGCTCGACGTCCTCTACCAGACCGAGCCGGGACTGCTGGAACGCCTGCCCGACGAGCTTCGCGCCATCGTCGAGGCGCAGCCGCTGTGCCGGTTCGATCGCGCCCACATCGTGCAGTTCGCCCCCAGCGCCATCCAGCTGGAGATGGTGTTCATCGTCGAGGATCCGGGCCTGCTGCCGATGATGGACGCCCGCCACCAGGTGGCGATCGCCATCGTGCGGCGCTTCCACGAACTGGGCGTTGAATTCGCCTTTCCGGCGCAGGTCAGCTATCTGGCCGGTCCCGATGGCCGCATCGTCGAGCCGCATCCGGACGACGGGCGATCGGCAAGGCCGGCGCATCTGGGCGGTCACCGGCCGGCAAGGGCCTGACAAGCCGGCTTGCGCGGCCGGCCGCCGGCCGGTTAGGGCCGGGCAACCCTGGGGAGACGGACATGACGCGGCTGCTTCCGCTTGGCGACTATCTGGCGAGGAAGGGCACGACGCTCGGCACCTCGGAGTGGATCGAGGTGACCCAGGAGCGGATCGACCGTTTCGCAGAGGTGACAGGCGACCACCAGTTCATTCATGTGAACCCCGAGCTTGCGAAGCAGACGCCGTTCGGAACGACGATCGCGCACGGCTATCTCACCCTCTCGCTGCTGTCGCGCATGGCCTATGACGTCCTGCCAGGCATCGAGGGCACGAAGATGGGCGTGAACTATGGCCTGAACAGCGTGCGCTTCCTGGCACCGGTGAAGTCCGGCAAGCGGGTGCGCGGGCATTTCACGATGAAGGACGCAAGCGAGCGGTCGCCCGGCGTCATCCAGACGGTGACCGAGGTCACCGTCGAGATCGAGGGCGAGGACAAGCCGGCGCTGGCGGCCGAATGGGTCACGCTCGCCTATGTGTGACGCCTGAGGGGACCACCGACATCGACGACCGGCCCGGCCGGCAAATTGGGGAGAGGCACATGCGCGACGCCGTCATCGTTTCCACCGCCCGTACGCCGATCGGAAAGGCGCACCGGGGCGCGTTCAACGCCACGCTGACGCCGACGCTGGCCAGCCATGCGCTGAAGGCCGCGGTCGAGCGGGCGAAGCTCGAGGGGCCGGAGATCGACGATGTGGTGATGGGCTGCGTGCTGACCCAGGGGTCGGGCGCGCCCAACATCGGGCGCCTCGCGCTGTTGAGAGCCGGCCTTCCCGTCACGGTCGCCGGCCAGACGATCGACCGGCAATGTTCCTCAGGCCTGATGGCCATCGCGACCGCGGCCAAGCAGATCCTCGTCGACGGCATGGACATCGTGGTGGGGGCGGGCGTCGATTCCATCTCCACCGTCCAGAACGAGAGGTTCCGCATCGAGCCCGATCTCGAGCTGGTCGCCATGCACAACGCCATCTACATGCCGATGATCGACACGGCCGAGGTGGTGGCGAAGCGCTATGGCATCAGCCGCGAACGGCAGGATGAATATGCCCTACTGTCCCAGCAGCGCACGGCCGCCGCGCAGGCGGCGGGCCGGTTCGATGACGAGATCGTGCCGGTGACGGCGACGATGAAGCTGGTCAACAAGGAGACCAAGGAGGTCTCGGAACAGGTCGTCACGCTGACGAAGGACGAGGGCAACCGGCCCGAGACGACGCTGGAAGGGCTGTCCGGGCTGCAGCCGGTGCGCGGGCCGGGCATGAACATCACGGCGGGCAATGCGAGCCAGCTGTCGGACGGAGCGTCGGCTGCTGTGCTGATGGAAGCGAAGGAAGCGGCCCGTCGCGGGCTGGCCCCGCTGGGCCGCTATGTCGGCATGGCGGTCGCGGGGCTGGAGCCCGACGAGATGGGGATCGGGCCGATCCATGCCGTGCCGAAGCTGCTGGCGAAGAACGGCCTGAAGATGGATGACATCGGCCTGTGGGAACTCAACGAGGCCTTTGCGGTTCAGGTGCTGCACTGTGCCGACGTGCTCGGCATTCCGATGGACCGGCTGAACGTGAACGGCGGCGCCATTTCGATCGGCCACCCCTTCGGCATGTCGGGCGCACGCCTCGTCGGCCATGCGCTGATCGAGGGACGCCGGCGTGGCGTCCGCCATGTCGTCGTCACCATGTGCGTGGGCGGCGGCATGGGGGCAGCCGGCCTGTTCGAAGTGCTGTAGGCGCGCGGTCGGGGCTTGGAACCCGGGGCCTGCGAACCTAGCTAGGATGCGAGGGGAAGGTGGCCCGAATGCCGGGCGTCTGACGGCAGGAGATCATCATGGCAGCGAGCAGCAGAACCATCACCGATGTCGCCGACGATGTCATCGGCAAGGCGAAACCGAAGGCCCGAAAGGTGAAGGCCGAGGCCGAGGCGCTGATCGTCGAGGCGAAGGACGAGATCGTGGAGGTCGCCGGCAAGGTCGGCAGCGGCGCGAAGGGCGCGGCGGCCTCCGGCAAGGACATGGCGGCCGACGCCGTCCATGGGCTGGCCGACGCGGCGCGGCAGCTGGCCAACAAGCTGGATGACGGCCAGGCGGACAGCGGCACGGCCAAGGCGGCCGAATTCGCGCGCAAGGCCGCCGACAGCATGGACCGCTTCTCGACGAAGCTGAAGGAAAAGGAGCTGGACGAGATCGCGAGCGACGCCCGCACGATGGTGCGCGAGAATCCGGCGATCGCGGTCGGCGCGGCGGCGCTGATCGGCTTTGCGCTCGCCCGCTTCCTGAAGGGCAGCGGTGGCCGCGACGCCTGAAACCGCCGGGCTCGACGCCGGGGCGGAGGCGCCCCGACGCTCGATCTTGGGCACCTGGGCGGAGGTGGTGGCCGACGCCGGCGGGATTCTCAGGACCGAGGCGAGGCTGGCCCGGCTGGAGACGGCCGACAATCTGAAGGGGGCCGGGCGGAATGCGCTGAAGATGGGGGCAGGCCTGCTGCTGCTGGCCATCGCCGTCATCTTTCTGGCGGTCGGCGCGGTGGTGGCGCTGGCAGCGGTGATCGGGCTGGGCTGGGCGCTGCTGGCGGTTGCCCTGGCGAATGCCGCCGCCGGCGGGCTTCTGCTGTGGCAGGGGCAGGCGGGCCTCGCCGGCGCCCGCCTGCTGCCCGAGCGGACGATGGCGCGCCTGTCGAGTGATCTTGAACGGCTGGGCGAACGGGCCGACCGGCATGGCCGACCGGGGCCCGCGGAGGGGGCTGGCGATGAAACGACCTGACGAACCGGCGGCCGGCCCGGCCCAGGACCTGCTCGCCGCCGAGGTCGCGTTTCGCCGCCAGCGGCTGGCCGGCAACCTCGACGAGCTCGCCGACCGGATGCGGCCGGCAAACCTGCTGGCCGAAGCGCAGCAGATGGCATGGAGACGCGTGGACCAGATGACCGACGAGCTGATCAGCCTGGCCGAGGATTTCGTCCATGACGCCGGCGACTATGTCCGCCAGCATCGCCTGGGGGTTGCCGGTGGAACTCTGGCGGCGCTGGCCGCCGGGGCGCTGATCTGGTGGGCGACGAGGAAGCGCCCCGTCCCCCTCTACGCTGCCTATGACAGAGAGGATCCCGAGATGATGGACGATGAACGCGAGGACCTGGCCGACAAGGCAACCCATGCCTTGGACAAGGTGAAGAGCGAGGCCCGGCACCTGGGCGACAAGGTGAGCGAGACCTATTATGCCGCCCGCTCGCGTGCGGCCGAACTGGCCGATGATGCGCGCGAGCGGGCGGCCCATGCCGCCGACGTGGCGCGCGAACGGGCGCTGGCGGCCGCCGATGCCGCGCGCGATGCCGCCGAGAAGGCGCGCGAGGCGGCCGGCGAGGCGGGCCGCTGGGCGCGTCGCCAGCCCGCCGAGCATCCGGCAACCGTGGTGCTGGTGGCGCTGGCCGCCGGCGTGCTGATCGGCGCGCTGCTGCCGTCGGGCCGGAACAACCGGGCCTGACACGCGGTTCAGGCTGACGTCAGGTCGGCCCCGGCACCACGCCGGGGCCTGACCCCCTTGTCCGTCACAAGGAACATGATGCCCATTCGCCATCCCCGCCTTCTTGCCCTGCTGATCGCCGCTTCGGCACCGCTGCCGGTGGTGACGGCGCCGGCTCAGGCGCAGGCCGCCGGCGCGGCGACCCCGGCGCAGCAGCAGGCGGCCGCCACCTTCGTGTCCGGCCTCGCTGATCAGGCCTTTGCCGTGCTGCGGGACCGGTCGCTCAGCCGCGAGCAGGCGCGGGGCCGCTTTCGCGACCTGCTTCGTGCCAATTTCGCAGTCGAGGAGACGGGCCTGCGGCTGATCCGCCGCTACCGCGCCCCCAACAGCCCGGTCCAGCTGACCCCCCAGCAGATCGCCGCGTACCGCGCCGCGCTTCCGGACTTCCTGGTCAACACCTATTCCGACCGGCTCTATGATTTCGCGACCTCGCAGGTGACGGTCGTGCGCACCGCGCCGCGCGGCAGCCGCGGCGATGTCGATGTCGTCACCCGCATCACCGATCCCAAGGGAGGGCGGCCGATCGAGGCGATCTGGCATGTGACGACGGCGAGCGGGCGGCCGCTGATCGCCAACATCATCGTCAATGGCGTGAACGTCGCGCTGACGCAGGAGGCCGATTTCGCTGCCTATATCGACCGCAACGGCTTCGACGCGCTGGTGGACTTCATGCGCCGCCGGACCTAACCGGCGTTTCCATGACTGATGCTGGTGTCGATCTCACCCGGGCGGCCTTCGTCCACCCCTCGGCCGTCGTCCACGGCCGGGTGACGGCGCATGAGGGCAGTTCCATCTGGTGCAATGCCGTCATCCGCTCGGAAGCGGCGCATGTGGAGATCGGCGCCTACACCAACATCCAGGATTTCGTGATGATCCACACCGATCCGGGTCGGCCGGTGGTGATCGGGTCGCACTGTTCCATCACCCATCATGCGACCATCCACGGCAGCACCATCGGCGACAATGTGCTGATCGGGATCAACGCCACCATCTATGGCGGCGCGGTGATCGGCGACAATTCGATCGTCGGCCAGCATGCCTATGTGAAGGATGGCACCATCGTGCCGCCCAACTCGATCGTGGTCGGAAGCCCGGCGAAGGTGATCCGCACCGTGGACAATTGGGTGGCGAACCGCCTGAATGCGGCCTTCTATCACCGCAACGCGCTGGCCTATGCCGCCGGCGACCATCGCGCCTGGGACGGGCCCGAGTTCGAGCAATGGCTGGCCGAGACGCTCGCGCGCTTGACCGCCGAACATGCCGGGCTAGAGCGCGCGCCATGAGCAAGCTGCATCTGGTGTTCGGCGGCCGGGTGAAGGATCCGCGCGGCCTCGAGTTCGTGGACCCGGCCGCCCTTCACATCGTCGGAATCTACCCCGACTATGCCTCGGCCGAGGCCGCCTGGCGCGCGGAGGCCCAGCGCACCGTGGATGACGCCGAGATGAAATATGTCGTCGTCCACCTGCACCGGCTGCTCGAGCCGGACATGATGGGGCGAAACCCGGCCGGCTGAACGCTCAGCGCCCCTTCCAGACGGGCGGGCGCTTCTCGAGGAAGGCGACCGGCCCTTCCTTGGCATCCTCCGAGCTGAACACCAGCGCCGAGGTTCGGCGGCTGATCTGCCAGAGTTCCGATTCGGGATGGTCGAAACTGGCGCGCGCCACCTTGAGCGACTCCCGCACCGACAGCGGCGCGTTCACGGCGATCGCGTTCGCGAGCGCCAGCGCTTCGGCCATCACCTGCGCGGCCGGCACGCAGCGGTTGACGAGGCCGAGCGAATGGGCGCGCGGCGCGTCGATCGGATCGCCGGTTGCGATCAGCTCGAAGGCGATCGAGGCCGGCAGGCGGCGGGTCAGCCGGAAGACGCCGCCCGCACCCGCGAACAGGCCGCGCTTCACTTCCGGCAGGCCGAATCGCGCGGTTTCCGCCGCCACGATCATGTCGCACGACAGCGCCAGTTCGCAGCCGCCGGCGAGCGCCGGCGCGTTGACCGCGGCGACCCAGGGCTTCTCGCGGCGGGCGGTCACCAAGCCGCCGAAGCCGCCATCGGGCGTGGAGAGCATGTGGCCGCGACCCTTCGAGATTTCCGCGAGATCGGCCCCGGCCGAAAAGGCGCCGTCCGAGGTGGAACCCAGGATCACGACGCGCACGTCGGGATCGGACTCTGTGGCCTTCACGATCCAGTCCATCGCGCTTGCCACGTCGCCGTTGACGGCGTTGCGCTTGTCGGGCCGGTTGAGACGCACGAGGCCGATGTGGCCGTCGACCACCTCGTAGAGCACCTCGCGGCCGACGCTGTCGGGCTTCTCGGTCATCCTCGTCTCCGTCTCGTTGGGGTCACGCCGCGGGCCGCCAGTGACAGTGGAAGCCGCCGGGCACACGGGCGGGCATGTGCACCTTCGCGACCGGGCCGGCGGCCACGTTCTGCGCGTCGGTGATCGCCAGGAAGCTCTCATTGGCCTGGCTGTCCCACACCAGGTTCAGAAGCCAGCCGGCGTCCGGATCGTTTCCGGACGGAACGAACACCGGCTCGCCGCAATAGGCGCCGTCGCCGAAGCTGAATTCGTCCCGACGGCCGCTCTCGACGTCGATCGCGGCGATCATGTCGAACCCGTCGACGCGCCCTGCCGTCGGTCGGGCAGTGCCATTCACATAGGCGCGCCGGTAACGCCGGCCCTGGGCGCGGTCATCGATCCGGGGGAACTGGATGTCCAGACTGTCGATCGCCTCGTCGCGGAAATGGCCGTTGCGGCCGATCCGCCAGCGGCGAAGGGTGAAGCGGCTTTCCTCGGGCGCCGGCAGCCGGCCCTCGGCATCGGGCATCAGCGGCGCGCGGCGGCTGCCGGCGACATCGAGCACGATGTCCTCGCCATCCTCGAAGCTGTTGGCGATGTGGAACATGAAGGCCGGGTCCGTCTCGATCCAGCGGATGTCCTGGCCGTCCGAGCCCTTGGCCATGATCCCGAAGACCGACGGGCGGTCGCCTTCCCAGGCCGCCATCGGCTTGCCGGCGAGCGCGCGCGCCATCGAGATGACGACGGGCAGGCAGGGAAAGACGATGTGCCCTTCGGTGAGCGCGAAGTCATGCATCATCGAGGCATAGGGCTGCTCGACGAAGGCCATGTGCCGGGGCTGGCCGGTGGCGTCGATCACATTGTAGCGAACCGCCGTCGAGCCCGGGCCCTTGGCGCTGTAGCCGAAGGCGTGCAGGCCGCCATCGGCCGGGTCGATCTTCGGGTGGGCGGTGAATGGGCCGGTCACCGTGTTGGCGAAGGTCTCGTAGCCGAGGGTTTCCAGCGTCTCCGGGTCCATCGCGGTGGGCGGGCAGCCTTCCATCAGCGCGAAGAGGCGCCCGGCGTGCGGCCAGATGTGGGTGTTGGCGGTGTTGTATTCCATCGGGCTGACCGACGGATCGTTGAAGCGCGGATTGCCGAACACGCCGAACAGCCGCCGGCCGGCGGCGCGCTCCAGCTCATATTTGCGGGTGCGGACATAGCGGTTCTTCAGCGATGCCCGGCCGCCGGCCAGGCGGATGGCATAGACCATGCCGTCACCGTCGAAGACATGGTAGCGGTCCTGCGGGTGCGGGGGGTGCGCCGGGTCGGGGCCGTTGCGGTAGAAGCTGCCCTCGAGCCCGTCCGGGATTCGGCCCTCGATGACCAGGTCGGCGGCGTCCATCTCGGCGCCGAAGGGCCGGTAGAAGCCCTTGAGATAGGGATTGTCGGGAAAGGGCAGGGCCATGGCCGGTCCTTCAGCTTGTCGTGCGGTTCAGAGGTCGCGGGCCCAGCGCATCGGCGCCGGATCCAGCCGCTCCAGCAGGTAGAGGCTGCCGTAGGGCCCGCGCACCAGCCGGAAGCCGTCGTCGAGATAGGTGATGTCGGTGACCAGCGTGTCGATCCGCGCCGTGTCGGCAGGAAGCCGCACCGGGGCACCGACCCCGGTGACGATGGCCTCCTGGGTGCGGATGTCGATCCGCCCGTCGTCCTCGACGCCATAGTGACCAGCCATGACCAGCGTGCCGGGATGACCCTCGGAATCGAGGAAATGGATCACATTGTCGTAAAGGCCGGTTGAAGGGTCGATCTCATTGTAGAGTTCCACCACCTCGACCGGGGTTGCTGGGAGGATGCCGAGGCTGAGGCGCGCCAGCGTCGTCTGCCGGGCCAGATCGAGGTTGGAATAGAGCAGCCGCCAGCGGCCGCGCAGCAGGCTGGCGGCGCGGGCCGGCTCGGGCGTGGGGTTCATGGCCTCGAGTTCGGTGGCAAGCGCGCGGATCCGGGCGGCGGCGGCGCGGTCGGCGGCGAAGCCGACCTCGGTCTGGGCGCCGAGCGCGGCGAGCTGCTGCTTCAGGGCGGAGGAATGACGCATGCCACCCATTGGCGCGCCGGACCGCGGCTGCGTCAACCTGCCCGTCGGGTGAGGGTCTAGCGCATGGTCAGCGCGATCTTGCCCACATGCCCGCCGGCTTCCATCAGCCGATGCGCCTCGTCGGCCTGTTCCAGCGGGAAGCTGCGGTCGAGGTGGGCCGTGAGCGTGCCGTCAGCGAAATGCGGCCAGACATGGGTTCGAAGCGAGTCGGCCAGGGCGCCCTTTTCCGCCACGCTGCGCGGCCGCAGCAGCGAGCCTGTCACCATCAGCCGCCGGCGCATCACGAAGGCGATGTCGAGCTCCAGGCGGTTGCCCTTCTGGAAGGCGATCGAGACATGCCGGCCGCCGGGCTTCAGGCTGGCGAGGTTGCGCGGGAAATATTCGCCGCCGACCATGTCGAGGACAATGTCCACGCCCTCGCCGCCGGTCAGCTCGCGCACCCGGGGCGCGAAATCCCCGTCATTGTAGTTGAGGGCATGGGTGGCGCCAAGCGCGCGGGCCGCCGCGCACTTCGTCTCCGTGCCGCAGGTGACGATGATCCCGAGGCCCATGAGGCGGGCATAGTCGATCGCCGTCACGCCAATGCCCGAGGTGCCGCCATGCACCAGCAGCGTTTCGCCCGGGCGGGCGCCGGCGAGATCATGAAGGTTCGCCCAGACGGTGAACCAGGTCTCCGGCAGGGTCGCGGCCTCGGCGAAGCGCATGCCCGGCGGCACCGGCAGGCACTGTACCTCGGGTGCGGCGACATAATCGGCATAGGCGCCACCGGCGACCAGCGCCGTCACCGGGTCGCCCAGGCGAAGGCGGGTCACCCCCTGGCCGAGCGCCACCACCTCGCCGGCGGCCTCCAGCCCCAGGATCGACGGCGCGCCGGGCGGCATGGGGTAGAGGCCGAGGCGCTGCAGCACGTCCGGCCGGTTGACGCCGGCGGCGTGCACGCGGATCAGCACCTCGCCGGGGCCGGGTTCGGGGACGGGCCGCTCGACCATGGCGAGCACGTCCGGGCCGCCGGCGCGGTCGGGATCGATGGCGCGCATGGTCCGGGGAAGGGGTTCGGGCATGCCGGCCCGTTGCCCGCGACGCCCCGGCGGTGCAAGAGTGGGGATGAGGAGGTGCCGACATGGATGCCGACGACCTGCTGCCGAAACGGCCGGATAGCCCCCTCGCGCTTCTGGCACGCGAGGATCTCGACCGCCTGAGCCGCGACGAGCTGGAGCAGCGTATTGCCATCCTGAAGGCCGAGATTGCGCGCACCGAGACGCGGCTTGCCGACGCCAGCGCCTTCCGGGCCGCCGCCGACAGCCTGTTTCGCGGCTGATGGCGGCGGCAGCCATGCCGGTCTCGCGGCTTCTGTCCAGGCTGGCCGCCCGTGACCTCGCGCTGATGGCGGCGCGGCCGGGCGAGTGGCTGATGCCGCTGGCCTTCTTCCTGCTGGTCGCCATCCTGCTGCCCTTCGCCGTCGGTCCCGAACCCGATCTGCTGGCCCGGCTGGCGCCGGGGATTCTCTGGGTCGGGGCTCTGCTCGCCAGCCTGATTCCGGTCTCGACCCTGTTCGCGCTCGATTCGGCTGACGGCACGCTCGACCAGCTGTTCGTGCGGGGCATCGCGCCCGAGACGCTGGCGCTGGCGCGGATGCTGGCGCTGTGGCTGGGCTTCGGCGCCCCGCTGCTGCTCGCCGCGCCGCTCGCCGGGCTGCTGCTGAGCCTGCCGCTGACGCTGCTGCCGGGCCTGATCGCCGGCCTGGCGGCGGGAACGCTCGGCCTGGCGGCACTGGCGATCGTCGCGGCGGCGCTCACGCTGGGTGCGCGCGGCGGCGCCGGGCTCGTCGCGCTGCTGGTGATCCCGCTTGGCATCCCGGTGCTGCTGTTCGGCAGCCGTCCGGCGGAGCCCGGCGCCATGGGCCTGACGCTGGCATCGGCGCTGCTGCTGGCGGCGCTGGCACCCTTTGCGGCCGGCGCGGCCCTTCGCGCCGGGCGCGGCTGAGGGCCGGACATGCGGCGGCGTGCGGCACCGGGAAGGGCTGTCGGCGGCCGCGGCGGCATGCTAGGGCAGATTGGTTTCGATGCCCGCGCCTGACCTGCACGCCCTTGCCAACCCCCTGCGCTTCCAGCGCTTCGCCGTGGCCGTCACCCCCTGGCTGCTGGCGCTGGGCCTGGGGTTCCTGGCGGTCGGCCTGTTCCGGGGGCTGTTCCTCGCCCCGCCCGACTATCTGCAGGGCGAGGCGGTGCGGATCCTCTATGTGCATGTGCCGGCCGCCTGGTTCGCGCTCGGCGGCTATCTCGGCATGGCGCTCGCCGCGCTCGCAGCCCGTATCTGGCGCCACCCGCTCGCCGACCTGTCGGTCCGCGCGATCGCGCCGGTGGGCGCCACCTTCGCGGCCATCTGCCTGGTGACGGGTTCGATCTGGGGACGGCCCACCTGGGGCACCTGGTGGGTCTGGGACGGGCGGCTCACGTCGATGCTGGTGCTGTTCCTGCTCTACCTTGGGGTCATCGCGCTCGCCCATCTGCACGAGGACCGGTCGCGCGGGCTGAGGATGGCGGGGCTGCTGGCGATCGTCGGCACCGTCAACCTGCCGATCATCAAGTTCAGCGTGGAGTGGTGGAACACGCTGCACCAGCCGGCCTCGATCCGTCTGTCGGGCAGTTCCATCCACCCCGACATGCTGGCGCCGCTGATGCTGTCGGCCGTCGGCTTCCTGCTGCTGTTTGCGGCCCTGGTGTTCATCCGGATGCGCGCGCTCATTGCCGAGCAGCGGCTGGAGATGCGCGCGGCGCGCCGCGCCGCGCGGGCGGGCTGAGCCCATGCCGCACCTGCCTTTCATCATCGCGGCCTATGCGGTCACGCTCGGCGGGCTCGGCGGGCTGCTGCTCATCAGCCTGATCCGCATGCGGCGGGCGGAACGCGCGGCCAACGGCGAGGGCGGCTGAGCATGGCGACGCTGGCCCGACCGAAACGCCAGCGGCTGGTGCTGGCCGTCGCCGCCGCCGCCGCGCTCGGCGCGGCCGGGATCATTGCCGCGCTCGCGCTCCAGGATACGGCTGCCTATTTCAAGGTGCCGTCCGACCTCGCCGCCGAACCGGTGCCGCCCGGGCAGACGATCCGGCTGGGCGGGCTGGTGAAGCCCGGCTCGGTCGGCCGCTCGGCCGACGGCCTGGTGCTCACCTTCACCGTGACCGACACGGCCGCCGACACGCCCGTCAGCTACCGCGGGCTGGTGCCCGACCTGTTCCGCGAGAATCAGGGGGTGATCGCCACCGGCGCCTTCCGCCCGGACGGCACCTTCGAGGCGAAGCAGCTGCTGGCCAAGCATGACGAGAATTACATGCCGCCCGAGGTGGCGAAGGCGCTGGAGCGGCAGGGCCATCCGCTGCCGCGCGCGGTGACGCCATGATCCCCGAGATTGGCCATTTCGCCCTGTGGCTGGCGGCGGCCGCCGCGCTGCTGCAGTTCGCCGCGCCCACGATCGGCCTGTGGCGGCCGGCAACCGGCCTTGCCCGCCTCGCCGAGCCGGCGGCGATCGCGCAGGCGCTGTTCACGCTGCTGTCCTTCGGGGCCCTGAGCTGGGCTTTCTGGGTCTCCGATTTCTCGGTCGCGCTGGTCGCGGCCAACAGCCACACCATGAAGCCGCCAATGTATCTGCTGACCGGCGTGTGGGCCAATCACGAGGGTTCGCTGCTGCTGTGGGTGCTGGTGATGGCGCTGGCCGGCGCCGGGGTGGCGCTGGCGCCGGCCGCGCTGGGAGCGGCGTTTCGCGCCCGCGTGCTGTCGATCCAGGGGCTGGTGGCGCTCGGCTTCTTCGCCTTCCTGCTCATTGCCTCCAACCCGTTCGAGCGGCTGCTGCCGGCGCCGACGGAAGGGCAGGGCCTGAACCCGCTGTTGCAGGACCCCGGCCTCGCCTTCCACCCGCCGCTTCTCTATGTCGGCTATGTCGGCCTGTCGGTGGCCTTCTCCTTCGCGGTCGCCGGCATGCTCGAGCGGCAGGTGGGCCCGGCCTGGGCCAAGGCGACGCGGCCCTGGGTGGCCGGCGCCTGGGCGTTCCTGACGCTCGGCATCGCGCTGGGGAGCTACTGGGCCTATTACGAGCTGGGCTGGGGCGGCTGGTGGTTCTGGGACCCCGTCGAGAATGCGGCGCTGATGCCCTGGCTGGCCGCGACCGCGCTGCTGCATTCGATCGCCGTCGTCATGAAGCGTGACGCGCTTCGCGCCTGGACGCTGCTGCTGGCGGTCGCCGCCTTCTCGCTGTCGATGCTGGGCACCTTCATCGTCCGCTCGGGCCTCCTCACCTCGGTCCATGCCTTTGCCGTCGATCCTACGCGCGGGCTGTTCCTGATGGTGCTGATGGCGCTCTACATCGGCGGCGCGCTCACCATCTATGCGCTGGCCGCTGGCCGGGTCTCGGAAGGGCGGCAGTTCGCGCTCGTCAGCCGGGAATCGGCGCTGGTCGCGAACAATCTGCTGCTGTCGGCGATCCTTGGGGTGGTGTTCGTCGGCACGCTCTATCCGATGGCGCTGGAGGCGGCCGGCGGCGCGCAGATCTCGGTCGGGCCGCCCTATTTCAACCGCACCACCGTGCCGATGATCATCGCGATGGCGGTGCTGATGGGCATCGCCCCCTTCCTCGGCTGGCGGCGGAGCGCCACGGGGCATCTGTCGGCGATGCTGCTGCCGGCGGCCGTTGCCGCGACGCTGGCGGTCGTTATCGCCAGCTGGTTCCTGGGCGTGCGCGGGATCGGTGCGCTGCTCGGCTTCGCGGCCGCGGCCTGGCTGGCGGTGGCCAGCCTCTCGATCCTGGCGAAGCGCGGGCTGACGCTGAACGCGGCGGGCATGGCGCTTGCCCATCTGGGGGTTGCCGTCTCGATGCTGGGGGCAACCGCCTCGGGCGCGCTCCAGCGCGAGGCGCTGGTGTCGCTGAGGGTGGGTGACGCGGTCGAGCTCGGCCCCTGGCGGGCGGAGCTTCGAGACGTGCGGCCCGTGGCCGGCCCCAACTGGACGGCGATCGAGGCGACGCTCGACGTCCGCCGGCATGGCGAGCCGGTCGCCATGCTGAAGCCCAGCAGCCGCATGTTCGTGGCCCCGGGGCAGGAGACGACCGAGGCCGGCCGCGCCGGCTGGCGGCTGGGCGAGCTCTATTCGGTCCTGGGCAAGCCTGACGGCTTCGGCCGATGGCAGGTGCATCTGTGGGTGAAGCCGCTCGTTACCCTCATCTGGTGGGGCGCGCTGCTGATGGCGCTGGGCGGCATGGTGGCGCTGGGCGGCCGGGTGCGCGCCACCCGCCCGCGTCGCCGCATCGAGGTCTTGCCCCAGCCGGCGCCGGCGCCGGTGCCGCAAGCCGCCTGAGGGCAGGGCCGATGGCCGCCCGTCGCCTCCTGTGGCTGCTGCCGCTTGCGCTGTTCGCAGGTCTCATCGCGCTGATGGCCGGCAATCTCGGCCGCCCGCCGCAGGCGATCGTCAAGAGCCACATGATCGGCAAGCCTGTGCCCGATTTCGAGCTGCCCGGCCCCGATGGCGGCCCGGGGCTGCGCGCTGCCGATCTCAAGGGGCAGGGGCCGTTGCTGGTCAACCTGTTCGCCAGCTGGTGCCTGCCCTGCGCGGTCGAGGCGCCGCAGCTGGAGGCCCTGCGCGCGGGCGGCGCCACCATCCACGGCATTGCTGTGCGCGACACGCCGGACAAGACGGCCGCCTTCCTCGCGCGGCATGGCAATCCCTTCGCGCGGATCGGCGATGATCCGGGCGGCCGGCTGATGCTCGCCTTCGGCGCCTCGGGTGTGCCCGAAACCTATGTGATCGACGGCCGTGGAATCATCCGCCACCAGCATCTGGGCGAGATCCGGCCCGAGCATGTGCCGGAGCTTCTGGCCGAACTGGCGAAGGCGCGATGAGGGCGCTGCACATCGCGCTGCTGCTGGCGCTGGCCGTGCCCGCTTTGGCCGTGCCCGCTGTGGCCGAGCCCGCCCCCGTGGCCGAGGCGCCGCTTGCCGACCCGGCAGCCGAAGCGCGGGCCAAGGCGCTGATGGCCGAGCTTCGCTGCCTGACCTGCCAGAACCAGTCGATCGCCGATTCGCCCTCGCCGCAGGCGCAGGCGATGCGCGTGGAGGTGCGCGAGCGCATCGCCGCCGGCGAGCCGCCGGAGGCGGTTCGCGCCTGGTTCGTCGAACGCTATGGCGACTGGGTGAGCTTCGTGCCGCCGGCGCGGGCGGACACGGCGCTGCTGTGGGCCGCGCCGCTCCTGTTCCTGCTGCTGGGCGGGCTGCTGCTGGCGCGACGGATCCGGCGATGACGTGGGCGATGCCCGCCAGTGTGGTCGTGGCGCTCGCGCTGGCGGGGCTTGGCTATGGGCTGACGGGAAACCCGCGCGCACCCGCGGTGCCGGCACCGCCGCGCGTGACCGACCAGCCACTGGACAAGGACGGCCAGCAGGCAAGTGCGGCGCTGCTGGAGAATTTCGGTGATATCCGCGCCTGGCTGACGCTCTCGGACGCGCTGATCCGGGCCGGGCGGACCGAAACCGCGGTCACCGCAATCGAGTCCGGGCTTGAGGCGAATCCGGGCAGCCCGGATCTCTGGGTTCAGCTGGGGATTGCGCTGGTGGCCCATGCCAATGGCGAGGTGGTGCCGGCCGCGCGCCTTGCCTTCGATCGCGCCAGCCGGCTGGCCCCCGATCATCCGGCGCCGGCCTATTTTCTGGGGCTGGCCTGGCTGCAGTCGGCCGAGCCCGAGCGGGCGATCGAGACCTGGCGCGGCCTGATCGAACGCAGCGGCACCGATGCGCCCTGGCGGCCGATGGTCGAGCGGCAGATCGCCGCTGCCGAGATGATGCAGGCGATGGGCGTCGGCGCCGGGCGCATGCCGGCGGGCCCCGCGGCTCCGGCCGGCGCCGCGGCACCCCCCGGCTGAGCCGCAGGCCAGGGGCCGACCCGCATTGCTGCATCGGCGAAATGCTGCTAGCGGCGCGCGCCACCGGGGGCAGACCCCGGCAGGCAGCACGAGTGTCGGCGCCATGGCGCACCTCCGGGGCACGGCATGATGGCCGACGCCCAGACAAGCCCGATACAGGCCAGCCCGGCAGTCCCCGCGCCGGCCGGCCCTGCCGGCGGCCATGGCAAGGATGGCTTGCCCAAGCTGATGCTGGGCGCGCTGGGCGTGGTGTTCGGCGACATCGGCACCTCGCCGCTCTATGCCTTTCGCGAGACCTTCATCGGCCCGCATCCGCTACCGGTCGATTCCTTCCACATCTACGGGATCGTCAGCCTCGTCTTCTGGACGATGATGCTGATCGTGACGGTCAAATATGTCGGAATCGTGCTTCGCGCCGACAACCGCGGCGAGGGCGGCACCATCGCGCTCCAGGCGCTGCTGATGCGCCATGGCCACGGCCGGCGATGGTCGCCCGCCGTGATCGTGCTCGGCATTCTCGCGACCGCCCTGTTCTTCGGCGAGAGCATCATCACGCCAGCGATCTCGGTGCTGTCGGCGGTCGAGGGGCTGACCGTCGTCGAGGCCAAGCTCGAGCCGCTGGTGCTGCCGGTTGCGATCGGGATCATCATCGGCCTGTTCGTCATCCAGGCCTATGGAACGGCGCGGGTGGGTGCGCTGTTTGGCCCGATCACGCTCGTCTATTTCCTCGTCATTGCCACGCTTGGCATCCTCAGCATTGCTCGCAGCCCGGACATCCTGTTCGCGCTCGCCCCACATCATGCGGTCAACTTCTTCCGCACCGATGGCCTGCTCGCCTTTCTCGCGCTGGCCTCCGTCGTGCTCGCTGTGACCGGGGCGGAAGCGCTCTATGCCGATATGGGGCATTTCGGCCGCAACCCCATCCGCCTGTCGTGGCTGTCGATCGTGATGCCGGCGCTGATGCTGAACTATCTGGGGCAGGGCGCGCTGCTGCTGGAGGATCCGCAAGCGATCCGCAACCCCTTCTTCCTGCTTGCGCCCGAGGAGCTCCGCCTGCCGCTGGTGTTCCTTGCGACTCTGGCCACCATCATTGCCTCGCAGGCGGTCATCTCGGGCGCCTTCTCGATCACCCGCCAGGCCGTGCAGCTGGGGTATCTGCCGCGCTTGCGGATCCTCCACACCTCGGCCCGGGCCGAGGGCCAGATCTACATTCCCTTCGTCAACTGGATGCTGCTGGTGCTGGTGATTCTGCTGGTGCTGGGCTTCGAATCCTCGTCGAACCTGGCGGCGGCCTACGGGATTTCGGTGACCGCGACGATGTTCATCACCACCTGCATGCTGGCCATCCTGATGCTGACCGTCTGGCACTGGCCGCGCTGGCTGGTGAGCCTGTTCCTGGCGGTGTTCCTGGTCGTGGACGGCGCCTATTTCGCCGCCAACCTGACCAAGGTGCCGCAGGGCGGCTGGTTCCCGCTGCTGGTGGGCGTGATCGTGTTCACCCTTCTGACCACCTGGGCACGCGGGCGCTATCTGATGCAGCAGCGACTGACCGAATCGGCCATGCCAATGGCGGTTTTCATCAAGTCGGCGACCCGGGCGGCGACCCGGGTGCCCGGCACGGCGGTGTTCATGACCTCCTCGCCCGAGGGCGTTCCGCATGCGCTGCTGCACAACCTCAAGCACAACAAGGTGCTTCACGAGCGGATCATCATCCTGACGGTGGTGATCGACGAGGTGCCCTGGGTCGATCCGGAGGACCGGATCGAGGTGATCGACCTCGGCGAGAACTTCTACCGGATGATCCTGCGCTATGGCTTCATGCAGCAGCCCGACGTGCCGGCGGCGCTCAAGATGGTGGAGAATTGCGGTCCGCAGATCCGGATGATGGACACCAGCTTCTTCCTGGCGCGGCAGACGCTTCTGCCCTCGGAACGGCCGGGCATGGCGATCTGGCGGGAGAAGCTGTTCGCCTGGATGCTGCGGAACGCCGAATCGGCGATGGAATTCTTCCATCTGCCGACCAACCGGGTGGTGGAACTGGGAAGCCAGGTCGAGATCTGACGGCGCCGCCCCGCAAGCCGCGTGCGGGCATGAAAAAGGGCCGCGGTGGCGACACCGCGGCCCTCGCCGTATCGTTATGAAAGCCGTTCGGGCTTACTTCGCCATCTCGGCAGCCTTGTCCTTCACGGCAGCCGCAGCGGCTTCGACATTGCCAGCCGCCGCAGCGGTCGCGTCGGCGGCAGCCGCCGTCGCGTCGGCAGCAGCGTCGGTCGTCGCGGCGGCAGCCGTGTCGGCCGCAGCGGCAGCGGTGTCGGCCGCCGCGTCGGCGGTGGCCGCAGCCGCATCCGCGGTCTGGTCGGCGGCGGCCGCGACGTCAGCCGCCGCGTCGGCGGTGGCGTCAGCCGCCTTCTTTTCGCCGCAAGCGGCAACCAGCACGAGGCTCGCAACAGCGGCGAGCGGGAGAAGCTTGTTCATTCTGACCTCCTCATTGGACAGGATTGTCCAGTTGTTGCAGGCCATGGGGCGAGACCTTGCGGCCGCAAGCTCCGATCCCCGGATGCCTTGTTCCAAGTTCCCCACGGCCGAAGCGAGCGCGCCATTGCAATAGCGTGACTGCAAACGCAAGAGCTTTTGTTGACCGAAAGCGTTGACAATCGGCGGGTGGTGCATCGGCTGCGCCCGGGACCGTCCTTCCGGCCTCTTGGCGGCGCCGTTTGAACCGGGCAGAGCGTGACGGTCATGGCGATGTCCGCCCCCTCTTCGGCCTCGCTTCGCCTGGGCACGCGCGGCTCGCCCCTGGCGCTGGCGCAGGCGCGCATGACCGCCGACGCGCTCGCCCGGCACCACGGGCCCGATTCGCTGCGAGTCGAAGCCGTCGTGATCCAGACGACCGGCGACCGCGTCCAGGATCGCCCGCTCGCCGAGATCGGCGGCAAGGCGCTGTGGACGCGCGAGCTCGACCGGGCACTGATCGCGGGCGAGGTGGATGCAGCCGTGCATTCGATGAAGGATGTGGAGACACGGCTGGCCCCCGGGCTGGTGCTGGCCGCCGTGCTGCCGCGCGCCGACGTACGCGACCGGCTGATCGGCGCAGATTCGATCGCGGCGCTGCCGGCGGGTGCGGCGATCGGCACCTCCAGCCCCCGGCGCGCCGCCCAGCTGCGTCACCGTCGGCCCGATCTCCAGCCCGTTATGCTCCGCGGAAATGTCGAGACGCGCCTTCGGGCCGTCGCCGAGGGGAAGGTCGCGGCCACCTTCCTGGCGGCCGCTGGCCTCGAGCGGCTGGGAATCGGCGAGGGCACACCGCTGCCACTTGCGGACTGGCTGCCGGCCGCCTCGCAGGGGGTAGTGGGCATCACCTGCCGCGCCGGGGATAGCCGGACCCGCGATCTGCTCGGCGCCATCGACGACAGGCCGACGCACCTGTGCCTGCGCGCCGAGCGCGCGCTGCTCGATCGGCTGGGCGGAAGCTGCCGCACATCGGTCGCGGCGCTGGCCGTTCTGCAGGCGGGCGCGGCGCCCGGCGATGGCCCTGCGCGGATCGAGCTCCGGGCGGAACTGCTGAGCCCGGACGGCGCCGACAGCCTGCGCGACAGCCTCGTCGGCCCCGCCACTGATCCGGACGGGCTGGGCCAGGCGCTGGGCGAGCGGCTGCTGGCGCGGGCGAGCCCGGCCATTCGCGCGTCGCTGGACCCCGCGTGAGGCCGGCGCCCGCGCTTCAGACACGCCCGGTCCTGCTGGTCACGCGCCCGCCCGACGCGGCGCGCCGGACGGCGGCGGCAGCCCGTCGGGCGGGGTTCGCCACGCTGTCGGCGCCGCTGCTCCGCCCGGCGCCACTCGCCTGGTCGGTGCCGGCGGCCCGGCCCGAGGCGCTGCTGTTCACCAGCGCCGTCACGCCGCCGCTGGTCGCGGCCCGCGCGCCGCAGCTTCGTGCGGTCCCGGCCTGGGCGGTAGGCCCGGCGACGGCGCGGGCCGCGCGGCGCGCCGGGTTCGAGCTTGCGGGGGTGGGCGCCGGGGACGGAACGGCGGTCGTGGCGGCTGCCGCGGCGGCTGGCGTTCGGACGCTGCTTCACCTGGGCGGCGACGACCGGGCGGCCATCGTCCAGCCCCCCGGTCTCGGCATCGAGCATCAGCCGGTCTATGCAATGCACGCCGCTGCGGCGCTTCCGAAGCGGGTGGTGCGCAGGCTGGGGGACGGCCGGATCCTTGCCACTCTGCTGTTCTCGCCACGGACGGCGGCGCTGTTTGCCCGGCTGTGCGACGATGCCGGTCTGTCGCGCGCGCGCATCCGGCTGGTGGCGCTGAGCCGGGCTGTTGCGGCCGCTGCCGGGCCGGGCTGGCGTGCGCTTGCCATCGCGGCCCGGCCGACCGAAGCGGAAGCCTTGGCGGCTGCGCGGCGCTTGTGGCAAGGCGAGAGGCGGACCCGCAGCGATGACTGACACCGATCCTGATTTGCGGCCGCGGCCGGGCGAGGCGCCTGCGCCGGCTGGCCGCCCGCGCAGCCGCTGGCCGTGGCTTATCCTGCTGCTGCTGATCGGCGGGGCGATCCTGGCGCTGGCTGCCTGGCTCGATCCCGCAACCCGCGCCCGTCTGGAAGCCGCGGTGCAGCCGTCTGCCGTGTCGGTGCCTGCCGCCCAGGCCCCTGTCCCGACAGCGCCGGTGCTGTCAGCCGAGACGGCGGACCTCGCAGCGCTCAAGGCTCGCGTCGCCGATCTGGAAGCCGAACTCGCGGCCCGGCCGGCCGTGCCGCCGCCCCTCAACAGTCCATCGCAACCGGCGTTCGCCGCCCAGCCCGTCGAGGCGCGGCTCGCCGCGCTGGAGGCCGAGGTGGCTGCCCTTCGCGCTGCTGCGGCGGGGACGCAGGCCCGGCTCGACAAGCTGGAGTCGGGCCTGGCGGCGGCGACGGGGGCGGCGACCCGGTCCGACCGGCAGATGCTGGACCTGCTTCTGCTGGCGGTCGGCCGACGGCATGTCGAGCAGGGTCGCCCGCTCGGCCGGCTGGCCGATGTCTTCGCCGCGCGCTTCCGCGGCGTCGATGGCGCGGCCGTGGAGGCAATCGCCGCCTGGAGCGCCGCCCCCCAGACCCGCGCGCTGCTGCTGGCGCGGCTCGATGGCCTGTCGCTGAAGCCCGCCACCGCCGAGCCGCCGGCGGACGCCGGCTTCTGGGCGCGCCTGCGCGACCGCTTGTCAGGCCTTGTCACCGTGCGCGACCGTGCCGGCAGCGATACGGCCGATCCGGCGGCGCTGGCAGCCGTGCACGACGCGCTCCAGGCGGGCGATCTTCCGCTTGCGATCGCCCGTGCGGAGCGGCTGCCGCCCGGCCCCGGCCGCGATGCCTGGCTGGCCGACGCAGCGCTGCTGGCTTCGGCCGAGCGCGGGCTCGACCGGCTGGAGACGCAGCTTCTGGCCGATGTCGCCGCGCGCGAGGGCGCGGCCCTAGCGGCCTCCGGGCCGGCCGGCTGAACCCGCACAACCCCTTCTCTACCGAGCGAGACGAACGATGCGCATTGCCATGATCGGATCGGGCTATGTCGGCCTGGTGTCGGGCGCCTGCTTCGCCGATTTCGGGCACCAGGTCGCCTGTGTCGATACCGACGCGGCCAAGATCGCCCGCCTGAACGACGGCCGGATGCCGATCTACGAGCCCGGGCTGGACGAACTTGTCGCCCGCAATGTCCAGGCCGGGCGACTTACCTTCACGACCGATCTTGCCCGGGGCATGGCCGGCGCGGAGGCCGTGTTCATTGCCGTCGGCACCCCCTCGCGCCGGGGGGACGGCCATGCCGACCTGAGCTATGTCCATGCCGCCGCGCGCGACATCGCCGCCCATCTGGGCAGCAGCTTCACCGTCGTCGTCACCAAGTCGACGGTGCCGGTGGGCACCGGAGACGAGGTGGAACGCATCATCCGCACCGCCAATCCGGCTGCGGATGTCGCGGTCGCCTCCAACCCCGAATTCCTGCGCGAGGGCGCAGCCATCGCCGACTTCAAGCGGCCGGACCGGATCGTGATCGGCGTGGAGGACAGCCGCGCCCGGCGCGTGCTCGAAGACGTCTATCGCCCGCTGTACCTCAACCAGGCGCCGCTGCTGGTCACGGGCAGGCGCACGGCGGAACTGACGAAATATGCCGCCAACGCCTTTCTGGCCACCAAGATCACCTTCATCAACGAGATGGCCGATCTGGCCGAGAAGGTGGGGGCGAATGTGCAGGACGTGGCGCGGGGCATCGGGCTCGACAACCGCATCGGGCCGAAGTTCCTGAATGCGGGGCCGGGCTATGGCGGCAGCTGCTTCCCCAAGGACACGCTGGCGCTGGTCAAGACCGCGCAGGACCATGACGCGCCAACGCGCATCGTCGAGACGGTCGTTCAGGTGAACGAGCAGCGCAAGCGCGCCATGGGACGAAAGGTGATCGCCGCCATGGGGGGCGATGTGCGCGACCGGTTGGTGGGTGTGCTTGGCCTGACGTTCAAGCCCAATACAGACGACATGCGCGACAGTCCGGCGATCGCCATCATCCAGACCCTGCAGGACGCAGGTGCGCGGATTACCGCCTATGACCCCCAAGGGGTGGCGCAGGCACGGCAGCTGCTGACCGACGTGACCTATGCGTCCGATCCCTATGCCGCGCTCGACGGCGCGGACGCGATGGTGCTGGTGACCGAGTGGGACGCGTTCCGGGCGCTCGATCTGGCCCGGGTGAAGTCGCTGCTGCGACAGCCGGTGGTCGTCGATCTCAGGAACGTCTATCGGCCCGAGGAGATGGCGCGCCACGGCCTTGCCTATACCGGGGTCGGCCGCTGACCCCCGGCGGTTGCGGTTGCCACCCCTCGGCCTGGTCTCTATAGCCCGCGCTCTGTCGCGCGCTCGGAGTCGTGGGTGAGTGGCTGAAACCAGCAGTTTGCTAAACTGCCGTGCTGGGTAACCGGCACCGAGGGTTCGAATCCCTCCGACTCCGCCATTTCCCTGTTTCCAGCCGTTTCCTGGCCTCTCTCGTTCGCGGCGCTCTCCAGAGGAATCAGTGCCTTGGGGCATCCGGCCGTTTCCCGTCCGCTCTTGCCTTCTCGCGCCGGGTGTGGGACACAGTGTGGGGCATGGAACCAAAACCCGAATGTGGGACATGGCAGGCGGCAGCTGTCGACTGAGCGTGAGGATGGTGGAGGCGCTCAGCGAGCCGGGGCGCTACGGGGACGGGCGCGGGCTGTTCCTGGTGGTGCGGGCCGGTGGCTCGAAGCAATGGATCGTCCGCGTCCAGAAGGCCGGCCGGCGGCGCGACATCGGGCTGGGCGGCTATCCCAAGGTGAAGCTGGCCGACGCGCGCAAGCGGGCGGACGCCATCCGCTCGCAGGTGGAGGCCGGGCTTGATCCGGTGGCCGAGCGCAGGCGGGCGGCCGGCGTGCCCAGCTTCCGGCAGGCGGCGGCGATCCGCCATGCCGAGCTGGCGCCGACGTTCCGCAACGCCAAGCATCGGGCGCAATGGCTCTCGAGCCTCGAGGCCCACGCCTTCCCCCACATCGGCGAGCTGGGGGTGGATGCCGTCACGGCGCCGCATGTCCGCGATGCCCTGCTGGCGATCTGGCATGACAGGCCGGAGACCGCCCGGCGGGTGCACCAGCGCATCGTCGACGTGCTGGTGTGGAGCAAGTCGAAGGGCTGGCGCGCCGACGTGCCGCTGATGACGGTGAAGGCCCTGTCGCTTCCCCGGGCGCGGCCGGCGGTCCGGCATCATGCGGCGCTTCCCATCGACGAGGTGCCGGGCTTCATCGCCCGGCTTCGCGCGCGGGAGGGGGTGTCGCGGCTGGCGCTCGAGGCGCTCATCCTGACGGCGGCGCGCTCGGGCGAGATACGCGGCGCGACATGGGATGAAGTCGATCTCGAGGCCGGGCTGTGGACGGTGCCGGCGGCCCGCATGAAGGCGAAGCGGCCGCATGTGGTGCCGCTGTCGCCGCAAGCGGTGGATGTGTTCGAGCGGGCGAGGCGCTACCGGCGCGCGGTGAGGCCCGGCGAGCCCGATCTGCTGTTCCCGAGCCCGATGTCGGGCGGGCCGCTCTCCGACATGGCGCTCACGAAACTGCTGCGCGACCTTGGAGCGGGGGTGACGGCGCACGGCTTCCGGTCCAGCTTTCGCGACTGGGCGGCCGAGCGGACGGCCTTTCCGGCCGAGGTGGCGGAAATGGCGCTCGCGCACGCCATCGCCAACCGGACGGAAGCGGCCTACCGGCGCGGCGACCTGCTGGCGAAGCGGCGCGAGCTGATGGCCGCCTGGGGGCGGTTCGCAAGCGGCCAGGACGGAGCCACGCTGCTGCCGATCCGGGGGCGGGGGTGAGCGGCATAACGAAGCGGAGCCGTCCGACGATGCTCAATCGCATTCGGCTTCGTCGCACTAACGGCTGGCTGTCCGCCGGCGAGTTTCTTGGACAACGTGTGATGGAGGCATTGCAGAAGGGAGATTGGCGGGGCGCCGATTATATCAAAAACGGAGATGGCCAGGGGGGTAGAGAGATCGAAAGCGATATCATCGTCGATCTTTGTTTCGGAAAATTGAAGGCGCGCGGTCGTCGGCAAATTTGGCGCATTAATCCTTGGGTTGATGACCCTTACGAATTGATCCATCCGCCGTTAAATCATGAGTATTTATTGCTACCTGTCGAACCTATACCGAAGAGTTTCTGGAAAGACTATGTATTTGCTTCGGGGTCGGGTGAGTCTCATTTTGAGTTCGTTGAAAACTCGGTGCGCTGCTACGACGAATGGTGGGAGGAAGTGGAGTTGATGGACCCCACCCAGCCCCCTGAGCGACGGGGCCGGCCCGCCCGCTATGACTGGGCGAAGGTGCAGGCTTGGCTTGCCGAGCGCCTGATGGATGAGGGTGGGATCGGGCCGGATTTTACCCAGGCAAGACTTTGTCAAGAGGCAAGCCAGTGGATGCAGGATAATAATATGGGCGATCCCAGCGCCAGCACGCTGGCCGATCAGGTGCGCAAAGCAGTGGCTGCGCATAAACGTGGAAAGACAAAAACTTAAATTTCCGACATTGTCGGATGATCGCGTGGGGGTCTGGAAGTAACAAGAAGCGACCTAAGAAAAGGAGGTGCTTCTTATGGACTTCACAAAGACGACGCCGCCCCCGGACCTGATGACGGTTCGCGACTTTTCCGTCCGATATTCGGTGAGCTTGCCGACGGTCTACAGGCTTCGCGCACGCGGCGAGCTCGCCTTCGTCAAGGTTGGCCGGGCCACCCGCATCCGGCGCGTCGATGCCGAGCGCTGGGCAGCGGGCCTTACCGAGGCGGGCAAGTGAGGTGGCGGGCCTGAACGCAAGGCCCCCGGCGCTGAGGCCGGGGGCGGGAAACGCGCTCGCTTGGCGGCCGGCGCACTCCCCACATAGCCGAGGGCGGGCGTTCGCGCCAGCCCTGACCGCCGACGAGCTGGTGGCCCGGCTGGGCGGCGAGTGGCGCGGACGGCACGGCATGGCGGCCTGCCCCGTCTGCCAGCCCGAGCGGCGGCGCGACCAGCGGGCGCTTTCGATCGCCGAGGGCGCGGACGGGCGGCTGCTGCTGCGCTGCTTCAAGACGGCTTGCGCCTTCCGCGCGATGCTCGAGGCGGCCGGGCTGGAGCCGGGCGGTTCGGGCGGCGGGGACCGCCCGTTGCTGCGACGGGTGGCAGCGAGCCCAGCCGATGAGGCCGACCGCACGGCCCCGGCGCTCGCGCTCTGGCGCGAAGCGCGGCCGCTCGAGGGAACGCCGGCCGAGCGCTATCTTCGGGGTCGGGGCCTGCCCCTGCCGCCTGACGCCGAGGCGCTGCGCTACCATGCCGGCTGTCCCTTCGCGGGCGAGCATCGGCCGTGCC